>Ga0209124_10000034_pt1 | contig 156169 bp, 128 predicted proteins | sample BarGraIncu01122A_FD_184502 | JGI IMG/M metagenome (GOLD analysis project Ga0209124, IMG submission 184502) | Arctic peat soil microbial communities from Barrow, Alaska - Barrow Graham LP Incubations 011-22A (SPAdes) (version 2) | ecosystem: Environmental > Terrestrial > Soil > Wetlands > Peat...
TCTTCCCATTCCGAACAGAGAAGTTAAGCCCGACAGCGCCGATGGTACTGCGTAAAGTGGGAGAGTAGGCCGCCGCCAACTTAAACCAGGCCCGGATTCTTTATTGAGTCCGGGCCTTTTTAATTGAAACAGATTACACTGCCTGCCCCGTTTTTTCGGGGGATTTAAAAGGATTACACGGATTTTTAGACTAGCCCTTCAAGCGGTTGAAAACCCTTGAAGAAGCGTTGGGCTGAGTTAAGCCAGTGATATTTTCATCAAGAATGGTGTCGAGAAGACGTTGAAAATTTTATTCTGCTAAGCCATCGCAAATTATCCAATTGTCAGGCATTCAATTTGCCAAATTATTTTGGTAATAGCCTGGTAAATCTATCCTGTATCAATTTCTTATAATCATCCTTAAAATCTTCACTTAAGAAACTGAAGCCAATAAATTCTATCCACTGATCCTTCGCTTTCTCCATTTTTTTGAAAATATTTTCCTGCTGTTTTGCATCCAATTTTAGGGTGTCAAATGCAGCAAGAAAATCATTGTATCTAATTTTCTTCTTTTTCCCATTCAATGTTAATGCTAAATCTTCATCATCTGCCGGATTGACAAGTGCTGTAGCAACCATATCATATGCTGGTGAAAAAATTGGCCCTATTCCAGGTTGGCGGATCAATGAAAAATTCTTCAGATGCATATCTGCATTACCTGTGAGAAACGAAAAAAGCACCTGTTCAAAGAAATTTACAACATCTAATCCCGGGTTGGTGGAGTATTTTAAGATGGTTTTGGCTATTTGTTCATAGGAGCCATGATACTTGTCTTCAGTTAATTTTTCAGTCAGTTGGCACATGTCTTCCATGTGGATCTTCCCATTTTTGGTACGATCAATCCGTTTGGTGATATAAGCCAGTTTCCCTGACTTCATCCGAATCAGGCTATGAGGTACAACGACTATCTTTGCAATGCTGGCCAGGTGCAAAGTGAGATCTTCAACTTCAGGCAGTTGGGAATATTGCCGGGTAGGAGGCTTTAAAATATAACCTCCCCACAAACCTACAATTGTAAATCTTTTAGGCTCATTTTTGTTTTGACCTGAGGCGATATCCAACGAAATTTTGGGCTGAACGCCTGTGACAGTTATTTGGCTGCGAACAACATGTACTGCAAGCTCTTCCATCTGTGTTTCGTCATATGGAAGTTCAGGTGGGGAGGGTTGACCAAAGATTTTTCTGCTGCAGGAAGCATGAAAATCTGTCTCGTTTTCCGCTAAATTTTGATAACAGTATAAACATCTGCTCATTCTTTGCCCTCCTCTTCTACTCTATGAATACTTACAGCACCTATGCAATCTTTGCAGCAAACCAAAAGCAATTCCATCCGGTCGCGGGGGTTCAATTTCCAGTTCTTTTCTGCAATATCGAGCAGCCAACCTTCGGGTATCAGGCCATCGAAAAACGCGAACAGCATTTTACTTGAGAAAGGAGCATCACGCAATGGCAGCGTAAGACTGACCGGCTCTGCATCCGACAGTTTCAAATAACTGGTATCATAAATAAAATGATAACCTTCTTCATCCTGAGTAAGCCAGCCTGCAGTATTATCGTGTATTTTGATTTCAGCTTTTCTCATCTTCAATAATATTTCGGTTTGCAGGCACTGCACCAACTTCATAGCCAAAAAGTTGCAGCACTTGATTGACTTTATCTAAACGCACGGTTTCTTTGCCTTGTTCCAAATCACGGACAAAGCGGAGACCTACGCCGGCCTTTTCCGCCAACTCGGGCTGAGTAAGTTTGGCGGCATTTCTTTTATCTTTCACAAATTCACTTAGTATCATTTTCTATACCTTTACGGGTATAAAAGTAATAAATATATTTGAAAATATACCTTTACGGGTATAAATGTATTTGAATATTTTATAATATACCCGATAGGGTATAGGGGTATTCAGAATGCTTTGATTATACCCTATCGGGTGCGATCATTTGATAAATTAATTCACCTATACTCGATAGCCGAATTTTAATCTGTAATTTCGTCCAAATATTTAGAAAATCAGATCGATATGTTTTGGAAAGGTAGAAGACAGAGTGATAATTATGAGGACCGGGGATCAGGAGGAGGTCGAAGAATTGCTTCGATAGGGGGCTTTGGCACCCTAATCGTTGTTTTGATTGTTTGGTTAATGGGAGGTAATCCCCTGGAGGTTTTACAAAATCTTCAGACGGGTGCTCCGGTGGAGCAGCAATCGGGAGATGTTAAAAAGAGCGCCCACAATGAGGAACTGGTTCAGTTTAGCCGGGTTGTTTTAGCTGATACAGAGGATGTCTGGAATAAACTGTTTAAGGAAAGTAACAAGACTTACCGTGAACCAACTTTGGTATCATTCAGCAATTCAGTTGAGTCGGCATGTGGTCTAACAAGTGCCGCAACAGGTCCGTTTTATTGTCCTGAAGATGAAAAATTGTACGTTGACCTTGTGTTTTTCGAAGATTTGCAAAAAAAATTGAATGCATCAGGTGATTTTGTTATCGCGTACGTGATTGCCCATGAGGTTGGTCATCATGTTCAAAAGCTGTTGGGCACGATGGATAAGTTCAACAACATGCGCGAAAAGCTTTCTCAGAAAGAGTTTAATCGTCTGAATGTAAAACTCGAACTTCAAGCCGATTTTTACGCCGGAGTTTGGGCACATCATGCCCAGAAAATGAAAAATATATTGGAGCAAGGTGATATTGAAGAGGCTATGAATGCAGCCAATGCAATCGGCGATGACCGTTTGCAAAAGCAATCGCAAGGCAGAGTTGTCCCCGATTCATTCACGCATGGCACTTCCAAACAGCGAATGCGCTGGTTTCAATTAGGGTTCGATTCAGGTGATATCAGTAAGGGAGATACGTTTAATGCAGAGGAACTTTGAGGTCTGAACTTACAAAAGCAAGCTTCAATCTTAACAGAAACGCTTCTCATTTGTTGAAGATTTTAATTGTTTAAAGGAATAATTAAGGGTACAGCCAATATTAAAGAACTTCTTTTTATTGTAGTAATCTGGCCGGATTTTCCTTTAAAAAGATACGTCTTTCCTCGTTTTTATTTACCGAATAGTCTCTATTTCCTATTTAAATTCCATCTGAAAATTCAATTTTAACAGCATTCTTTGTTCAAAATGCTTTAAAACTCATGTGTCCGATTTGGGTGTCAGATCACCTGATTATCGAATTAAAAAATTCCTATATTTGTACGCTTCAAAAAAAGGAGTTTTTTTAACGTTATGAGTAACAAATTCAGAGAGTATAAGGAGTTTGATCTGTCAAAAATAAATCAAGATATCCTGAAACTTTGGGAACAAAACGACACGTTTCATCAATCGATATCCACCCGTGCCGGAAGGCCGACATTTGTATTTTACGAAGGTCCGCCATCTGCCAATGGTTTGCCGGGCATTCATCATGTGGTTTCAAGAGCAATCAAAGATATTTTCTGCAGGTATAAAACGCAACAGGGTTTTTTAGTGAAACGCAAAGCCGGATGGGATACCCATGGGCTTCCTGTTGAGCTTGCTGTTGAGAAGTTGTTAGGCATCACGAAAGAGGACATTGGTAAAACGATCTCTGTCGAAGAATACAATGCCGCCTGTCGCAAGGAGGTAATGAAATATACTGATAAGTGGGAAGATCTCACACGGCAAATGGGCTATTGGGTCAATATGGACGATCCGTATATTACCTACGATAGCCGGTATATCGAAACTTTGTGGTGGCTTCTGAAAGATCTTTACAAAAAGAACCTGCTTTACAAAGGTTACAGCATCCAACCTTACTCACCTGCTGCCGGTACCGGGTTAAGTTCGCATGAACTGAATCAGCCAGGTTGCTACCGCGATGTAAAGGATACAACTTGTATTGCCCAGTTTAAGGTTGAGAAAAATGAAAAATCAGAATCGTTTTTTTCTGATATCGATTCGGACCTATTCATAATCGCCTGGACAACTACACCATGGACTTTGCCCTCGAATACCGCTTTGGCGGTTGGAGCCAACATCCGGTATGTTAAAGTGAAGACATTCAATCCTTATACTTCGGAGCCTGTTACCGTTATTCTTGCCAAAGAATTGTTGGGTAATTATTTCCCGGAGAAGAATTCCGAATTGTCGTTTGATGAATATACCGGAGATGGTAAAAATATTCCATTTCAGATAATTTCCGAATTTCCTGGAAAAGAACTGCTTGGAGTTACGTATGAACAGCTGATTCCCTGGGTTAAACCGATGGGCGATGCATTCAGGGTAATTGCCGGCGACTTTGTAACTACAGAAGACGGAACCGGAATCGTTCATATTGCGCCGACATTTGGTGCAGACGATGATCGTGTTGCAAAACAAACCGGAATTGTTCCGCTTATGCTTCTTGATAAGGAGGGTAAACAGCAACCAATGGTTGACCGCCAGGGACGATTTTTCCGTCTTGAAGATTTATCTGAGGATTTTGTTTCAAAGAATATTAATATTCAATTATATAGTGAGTATGCTGGTCGTTTCGTGAAAAACGATTACGACGAAACGCTTACTGAAAACGATTCAACACTCGACATCGATCTTTCTGTGATGTTAAAAAGAGAGAATCGTGTATTTAAGGTTGAAAAACATGTTCACAGTTATCCACATTGCTGGAGAACCGATAAACCTGTTTTATACTATCCACTCGACTCGTGGTTTATCAAAACAACGGCGGTACGTGATCAGTTGATCGGATTGAATAAAACGATCAACTGGAAACCTCAGTCGACGGGAACTGGCCGTTTTGGGAACTGGCTCGAAAATCTTGTTGACTGGAATTTGTCAAGGTCGCGTTTCTGGGGAACACCTTTGCCTATCTGGCGCACAGAAGATCGTACGGAAGAGATCTGCATTGGATCAGCAGAAGAGCTGGTCACCGAAATTAATAAGTCGGTTACTGCTGGTATCATGGAATCGAATCCGTTCAAGGATTTTAAGGTTGGTGACTTCTCGAAATTGAATTACGAAAAAATAGATTTCCATCGTCCATTTGTTGACGACATTTTCCTTGTCTCTCCCAAAGGGGTTAAAATGTTTCGCGAAACCGACCTGATCGATGTTTGGTTCGATTCGGGTGCAATGCCTTTTGCCCAGGCGCACTACCCTTTTGAAAATGAGGAGACATTTAATGAAGTTTTCCCGGCTGATTTTATTGCCGAAGGGGTGGACCAGACACGCGGATGGTTCTTTACACTCCACGCTATTTCAACGATGGTGAAAGGTTCCGTGGCGTTTAAAAATATTATTTCCAATGGATTAGTGCTTGATGTTAATGGGAATAAAATGTCAAAAAGGTTGGGTAACGGTATCGATCCTTTTGAGGCAATTGAGAAATATGGATCTGATCCTTTGCGTTGGTACATGATTACCAATTCACAACCCTGGGACAATCTCAAATTTGATATTGCTGGTGTTGAAGAAGTTCGTAGAAAATTCTTCGGAACGCTTTACAATACTTACAATTTCTTTGCCCTTTATGCGAATGTCGACGGATTCACTTTCAAAGAGGAGCAGGTAACTGAAGAGGCACGTCCGGAACTTGACCGTTGGGTATTGTCGTTGTTGAACAGCCTTATCAAGGATGTAACAGAGGCATATGAAACCTACGAGCCAACCCGAGCAGGAAGAGCCATCTCGGAATTTGTGACTGAAAATCTGTCGAACTGGTATGTTCGTTTAAGCAGGAAACGTTTCTGGGGAGGTGAATACGATACCGATAAGATTTCGGCTTATCAGACCCTTTATTTGTGTCTGGAAACTGTTGCTAAGCTTGCAGCACCGATTGCTCCATTTTTTATGGATCAGCTTTATTGCGATTTGAACCGCGTAAGTGGTCACGAAAGTGATGCTTCGATTCATTTGACATCATTCCCAAAACATAACGAACGTGCTATAAATAAGAAGCTTGAAGAGCAGATGGATATTGCTCAAAAAGTCTCTTCCATGATTCTGGGTTTACGAAGAAAAGAAAAGATAAAAGTACGTCAGCCTTTGGCAAAAATCATTGTTCCGGTTTTAAACGCAAACTTCCGCAAACAGTTTGAAGCTGTCGAAAGCATTATCCTGACAGAGGTAAATGTGAAGGAAGTTGAATACCTTACCGATGCGACAGGCGTCATTAAAAAGAAGATTAAGGCCAACTTTAAAACACTTGGTCCGAAATATGGCAAATTGATGAAAGCAGTTTCGGTGTTGGTAAGTAATATGAATCAATCTGAAATTACCGCTTTCGAACAAAGTGGTGCCTATGAAGCTATGATTGATGGAGAACCAGTCACGCTCGCGCTTGAAGATGTTGAAATCCATTCGGAAGATATTCCTGGTTTACAGGTTGCTAGCGAAGGTGCGATCACGGTTGCGTTGGATATCAATGTAACTCCTGAATTGCGTCTCGAAGGAATTGCAAGAGAGTTTGTAAACCGGATACAAAACCTTCGAAAAGATAGTAACTTTGAAGTGACAGACAAAATTATTCTTCGGATCGTACGTCATCCAGAACTCAATGAAGCGATGGATAAATTTGGAGATTTTATTGGAAGTCAGACGCTTGCGTCAAGAGTGGAATTGGTTGACCAACTGAATGATGATGGCACAGCAAAGTTGGTTGAAATTGAAAAGGGAATTGAAACATTCATTCAAGTCGAAAGAGAAATTTTGTAATGGTTGTTTTTTTAACTGTTGGTAAATATTTTTGATTTTTTAATATAAATGGAGCCTAAATGAATTATTTTTACACTAAACCATAATGCTATGAGTGAGAAAACACGATATTCAGACGAAGAACTACTTGAGTTTAAAACTTTAATCCAGGATAAGCTTTTAAGTGCTCGTCAGGATTATGAATTGTATAAGAATGCAATTACTCATGGTGACGGTAACGGCACCGAGGATACTTCCCCAACTTTCAAAGTTTTAGAGGAGGGAGCTGCAACATTGTCGAAAGAGGAGGCCGGTAAGCTGGCGCAACGACAATTGAAGTTTATTCAATATCTTGAAGCAGCGTTGGTTCGCATCGAAAATAAAACCTACGGTATTTGTCGTGAAACTGGAAAACTGATCTCGAAGGAGCGTCTTCGGGCAGTACCCCATGCTACACTATCTATCGATGCAAAGAATAACCAACGATGATGAAGTAAGGTTTTTAGCTTTAAAAGGGTTTAAAAATCAGTAAAATATGAATTAAGTTCGGGGTGATATAATATGCCCCGATTTTTTTTAGTGTTATAGTGCCAATACTTTTTTTATGAGTGCAAAGACGAAGTCTATCATTATTATTCTGCTTATTCTGTTTTTTGACCAGTTGCTAAAGTTCTGGATTAAAACCAATATGATGCTCGGTGATGAGTTTATTATCGCGAAAAACTGGTTTGTCATCCATTTTGTTGAGAACAATGGAATGGCTTTCGGACTTGAGTTTGGCAACAGTATTGGCAAGTATTTTCTGAGTGTTTTTCGTATTGTTGCTGTTGTGGCAATTGGCTGGTACATCTCCAAACTATGGAAAAGAGATGTACCATTTGGTGTTATCGCCTGTTTCTGCCTGATCATGGCCGGTGCTATTGGTAACATTCTGGACAGTGCTTTTTACGGAATTATTTTTAACGAAAGTTATGGACAGGTAGCAACGCTTTTCCCCGCAGGAGGTGGCTATTCGTCATTTTTGCAAGGACGGGTTGTTGACATGTTTTATTTTCCCCTGATTTCGGGTAATTACCCCTCATGGTTCCCTTTTGTTGGTGGTAACGATTTTATTTTTTTCCGTCCAGTCTTCAACATGGCCGACTCTTCTATTACAATTGGAATTATCTCGATCCTGATCTTCTACAGACATTTCTTTGAAGAAAAGCATGCACATGCTGAACTTGAAAAAGCCGTTGAAGTGCAGCAGGAAACAAGTTCTGAAGAGAACTGATTTTATTTGGATATTTGCACACCACCATTGCTTGCCAGGTTTTTTGCTTAAAAAACGATACTACAAGGCAAAGATAAATTGCTAATGTGCCATTATTCACGTGCAACATTAGTTTGTATATTCATATTTGAATGATTGATTGAATGAATCGTAATTGAAAGGATTCCATTTCCTTACTTTTCCTGAATAATTAAGTCTTATCCATTTGAAAATAAGGTTTTTTAACATTCAACTCTAAACCAGACCAACAACCCAAACGTTTTTAATTGTAATATTGGAAATTAAAATTTACTATTTTAGGCGTTTTATTAAAAAGTGAAAGTCATGGAAAAGACATACAAATATTTCGTCAGATATTTCTCCGTTTTCATATTGTCAGTTTTACTGATCAATTGCAAAAAGGAGAGTATTATAACCCCGGTACCAGTTACACCAATTGTAATAAAGGATGCAACAGAAGTCAATAAATTCGTTTATAATGGACTGAAAGATTATTATTTATGGGTCGATCAGGTGCCAAATCTTATAGCGCAGAAGTATGCAATTAAAGATTCGCTGAACGCATTTTTAAATACATACACCGATCCAAATAACCTTTTTACATCCTTGTTATATAAATACCATACCATAGATAAATGGTCGTTTATTGTCGACGATTCAAAAGTTATCGACAATTGGATTCAGGGTATTTCTGAGACCATGGGTTTCGATTTCATGTTAGCCAGGATTGGTACAAGTGACAATGTATTTGGTTTTATCCGGTATGTTTACAAGGGATCACCCGCAGAGAAAGCTGGTCTTAAACGTGGTGATCTTTTTATGAAGGTAGACGATCAGCAATTGACAGTCTCTAACTATCAGACTCTTTTATTTACGAAAGCAAGCTATAAATTATCTTTAGCAGCTGTTTTAGCTAACACGATTGCGCTGAATGGAAATTCGGTAACGATAACAGCAATTCTGATGCAGGAGAATCCTATTCAACTCGATACTGTACTCAATGTTAATAATTTAAAAGTGGGCTATCTTGTTTACAATGGGTTCAACGCTGATTTTGACATCCAATTGAACGATGTATTTAAAAGATTTAAAGACGCTGCTATCGATAGGCTTGTTCTTGATTTACGCTATAATGGAGGAGGTTCGGTGCAAACTGCAAAATATTTAGCAAGCATGATTTATGGAACTGCCACCACGAAAGTTTTCATTAAAAGTCAATATAATGCAAATTTTCAGGCATATGTTGTTAGTACAGATGGTGCAGCTTCATTACTTGAGAATTTTACCGACAAGATTTTGAAGACAGCTACTACTGCTGAGACTCCAATCAATACGATTAATATGAGTAAGTTGTATGTTATTACATCTGATAATACTGCATCAGCCAGCGAGCTATTGATTAACGGGTTGAAGCCTTATTTGCAGGTATATAATGTTGGAATTAATACCGCTGGTAAATACGTGGGTTCTTTTACAATTAAGGATTGGGACGCAAATGGGGTTGTAAACCCAAATAACAAGTGGGCTATGCAACCTATCGTTGTTAAGATTGCTAATTCAGCAGGAGTATCAGACTATATTGATGGATTGGTTCCTGATTTTTCAATTGAAGAGGATATTGTCAATCTTTTGCCGTTTGGCAACCCTAATGAAACATTATTGAAAGCAGTTCTCAATAATATAAAAGGACTTCCGCAAACAGCTATCGCATTAAAATCCGGAAAATTGGGGTTGAAGAGAATATTTGATTCTCAGGATAATCGGCCTTTTTCTAAACAAATGTATATTAATCAGCTAAAAAAGAATTAGTTTTTATTGCGTTGGAATTTATTTTTATCTAAGGTTTAAGTTTATGAAGAAATTATTGTTGTTTGTAATGTTCATCGTTTATTCATCTGCGATTTTCGCCCAGAGTGCGGATGATGTCACCGGTATCTGGTGGAATGATATTAAATCCTCCAAAATTAAAGTGGAAAAGAAGGAGGGGAAATATATCGGAACGATTGTTTATATCATTCCTGAAAAATATGTTAACGGGGCTCCGGGAAAAGACGAAAAAAATCCTGATGTGAATTTAAGAAACCGATCTGTTCTTAATCTGCAAATATTAAGTGGATTAGTTTATAACGCCACTGACAAGGAATGGGCGAACGGAACGATTTATGATCCGAAGGCAGGAAAAACTTATGATTGTTATGTCTGGCTTGAAGGTAAGAACACCTTGCAACTCAAAGGATTTGTGGCAGGAATCAGAATGCTTGGACGCAAATCTACCTGGACACGGACAACTTTGTAAGAGAATAGTAATTCTATTCTCTTTGTTCAAATTATAATCTCACAGGAATTTATTTTCGGGGGGGCATTCTATAAGGATGCCTCTTCTGATATAAAGCGCCCTGAAAAATGCATAGAGAAAAATCAGGCTTACAATAACCAGGTAGAAACTTCCATCTGACCAGGTTCCGGTTTTATCGATTCCACTGCCCAGTATTCCTTTCTGCATCAGGTAATAGGCGACAACTGCCGTAGCATTATTGACAAAATGGGCAATCATTGGCAACCAGAGGGTTCCGCTCCATTCCAACATATATCCAAACATTGCGCCTAAAACGAGTCTGGGAAGAAAACCAAAAAACTGCATGTGCAATGCGCTGAATATGGCGGCTGAAATCCAGATCGCGGCATGTGCATTTCCAAATTTCTTTTTAAATAATTGCTGGACAATACCCCTGAAAAGCAGCTCTTCCCCAACAGCTGGAAGAATACCAATCATAGCTATATTTGTAAAAAGAGTTGTTAATGAGGTGGTTGACAAAAAGGCTTCTGTAATTTGTGTAGCTTGTGTTTCAGAATTTTGCATCCAGATTTCTACTGAACTCATCCATTCCGGAAGGCTGAGTTGGGAATTAATTTCTGTTAGCCAGTTGATGAGCGGGTTGGAAAAGTAAATAATACCAATTACCAGGAGAACGCTCTTATATTCCGGTTTCTTGTTATACCGGAGAAATACTGACGGATGATCGTGAAGAAACCATGCGACTATAAACGGGGGAATTATGAAAACTCCGATGGATTGTAAGGTTTGAAAAAACTTTAGTACCGAAAGATTTTTAGGATTTGACGTGTCCTGCATTGCATTTTGCATATCGGTAAGGCTTACACCATAAATCAGCCAGCCAAGCACAATGCTGAGTACCATAACAGCAATACCGCAGATTAAAACGACAAGCATAGTAAACAGAAGCTGAGTGGATGGTTTGGATTCGCGAAGAGCCTGTCGGTACATCTATTAAAAGTTTTTACAAAGTTAATAATCCTCCATAAAGTTGCGGCAGAACAGCTGATAATTGATGTTGTGGCGATTTCCTATCTTTGGGGCTTGATATTAAACCGATAATTGTGAAAATTGGCAATCTGGAATTAGGAAAACTGCCGTTATTTTTGGCACCCATGGAAGATGTTACTTATAAGTCTTTCCGCTATATGTGTAAGAAATTTGGAGCTGATGTGATGTACACCGAATTTATATCGTCCGAAGCATTAATACGTGACATCTCAAAAACGAAAAGGAAAATGACCATTTTTGATTTCGATCGTCCGGTGGCTATCCAAATTTACGGTTCAAATATTGATTCAATGGTCGGAGCAGCCAAAGTGGCTGAGGAGTTGCAGCCCGATTTTATTGATATTAATTTTGGTTGTCCGATGAAAAAAATCGCAGGTAAAGGCGCGGGCGCCGGGCTTTTGCGCGACCTTCCAAAGCTGGTAAAAATGGCTAAAGAGGTGGTCAAAGCTGTGAACATTCCGGTTACTGCCAAAACACGTTTAGGATGGGATCATGATGATATGCCCATAGTTGAAGTAGCAGAAAGATTGCAAGACATAGGAATACAGGCACTTGCTATTCATGGTCGTACACGGAGTATGCTTTATACCGGTGAGGCAGACTGGTCGTTAATTGCCGAAGTCAAGCAAAATCCACGGATGTTTATTCCAATTATTGGAAATGGAGATATCAACGGACCGGAGAAAGCGAAAGCATTTTATGAACAATCTGGCGTGGATGCACTAATGATCGGGCGTGGAGCAATAGGCCGTCCGTGGATCTTCCGTGATGTTCGTCATTATTTGGAAACTGGCGAACTGTTGCCGCCGCCACTTGTTCCCGAAGTCGTTGCCAATGTAAAAGAACAACTTTATCAGTCGTTGGCATGGAAAGATGAACCGAAAAGGGCAATCCTTGAAATGAGACGGCATTTTGCACGCTATTTCCCCAATTTAAAGGATTTCAGGGATTTACGGGTAAAGTTACTTCGGGCGCCTGAGGTCGAAGAAGTGATAACAATTTTGGACATAATTGCTTCAACATATGCCTATGAACGGGTTGATTATACCAATATCGGGTTGAAGTAGCTTATTTGGATCGATTATTGAAGTGTTAACTTAAAAATATGACAAATGGAAAATTACGGAGAATATTCTAAGTTCTATTCCGAAGATTCATTTTGGAAGAAAATCAAGGGGTTTGCTGCCAAAGCCGGAATTAAAGTGGTTTACATTGCTTTGCTTTTATACTATATGCTTGTTGACGAAGCGGTTGATTTGAAATCGAAGTTGACGATTGTTGCCGCTTTAGGTTATTTTATTTTTCCTTTTGATTTTATCCCCGATCTTATCCCGGTAATTGGCTTTACCGACGATTTAAGCGTTTTAATGTTTGCATTGTCAGTCGTCAAAGGTAAAATTAATGAAACACATCGGCTGAAAGCCCGTAATATAATGGAGCAATGGTTCCATGGTGTTAACGACATGCAATTGTTTGCAATTGAGGAAGAAAATGGAAATTAGTTTTCCGTTAAATGTCAGCGTCACCTGTTTTAGACTGATGGATATTATAAATTCCATCATCTAAAAATTCCGTTCTTAAAAGGGATCATTTCAAATAGCATCTGGTTTTCAAACTGTAATTATCAGGGCCATGTCGAAAGAGTACATTAGTTGTCTTATGCATGTGGTGGTTGGAACCCATGGACTTCGGAATCTTCTGACCGCCGATGTCCGAATTCAGCTCTCAGCTTACCTTTCTGCAGTTGCAAAGTCGAAAGGGATGAAACTTGTTGCCCTTGGTGGGACAGAGAACCATATTCATATTTTATTAGCGCTTCCATCTAAATTATCTGTGGAATCTGCAATTCTACCCTTAAAACAAAGTTCTACAACCTGGCTTCGTCAAAACTTTGATTTCCTGCGTTCATTTAGTTGGGCTACCGGGTTTGCAGCCTTTTCAATCAGTCGCTCACAATTGGACAGCACCTTGTTATATATTCAAAACCAGGAACAATACCATTGGAAGAAATCATTTCAGGAGGAGTACAAAGATTTTCTGAATTATCACCATTTACCTTTTAATGAAGCATTACTCTTCGATGAATAATTCATATATTTGTTTAGTAATTAAATTAATTCATCTAAAAACCTATTGACATGAAGATTTTACGACTACTGTTGGTGCTTTTAGTTGTCAGTTCCTTGACGCTATCTTCGAATGCTGCTGAAAAGAAGTTTAAGAAAATTGTTGGAGTTTGGGAATTTGCTGCTCCAAATGCGCCTCAACCTTACGACGCGGGAGTTTTAACCATTAAGGAAGTTGACAAAAAACTGGCTGCTGAGTTCACGATTCAGGGACAAGCCATGGCGGTTCCTCAAATCGAGTTTGCGGAGAACACACTCACCCTTGGCTTTGAAGTTGAAAATACACCGATTACTTTGGTCCTTAAACTAAAGGATGACGTATTGGAAGGTACAACCGAATCGCCCAATGGACAGATAACCGTTACTGCAAAACAAAAGAAAAAGTAAACAACATCGACAGGTCTGAATATAGAAAGAGCCGTGAATCATTTCACGGCTCTTTCTATGTAAACACTTTATAATTACCTTGTAAGGTATTGTTTTTCGTAATATTTATCGTAGGCTCCCGAAACGACATTCTCCAGCCAATCGGTATTATCGAGGTACCATACGACCGTTTTTTCAATTCCTTCTTCAAATTGCAGGGAGGGTTTCCATCCCAATTCTCTTTGGATTTTTGAGGAGTCGATTGCATAGCGCAAGTCGTGACCGGCGCGATCTTTCACGTATGTAATTAATTTTTCGGAGGTGCCATCAACACGTCCCAATTTTCTGTCCATCGTTTTGCATAACTGACGGATCAACCCAATATTGGTCAATTCGTTGTTCCCTCCGATATTGTAGGTTTCACCATCTTTCCCTTTATGAAAAGCCAGATCAATTGCGGCAGCGTGGTCTTCAACATAAAGCCAGTCACGAATATTTTCTCCTTTTCCGTAAATTGGAATGGGTTTGTTGTGACTGATGTTGTGTATGGCCAGCGGTATCAACTTTTCAGGGAACTGATTTGGGCCGTAGTTGTTCGAACAGTTGGTGATCACTATCGGCAATTTATAAGTATTGTGATAGGCCCTTACAAGATGGTCGGAACTTGCTTTTGATGCAGAGTAAGGACTTTGCGGATCGTAGGAGGTTGTTTCCAGGAAAAGTCCTGTTTCACCCAGAGATCCATAAACTTCGTCAGTCGAGATATGGTAGAACCGTTTTCCTTCAAAGTTATCTTTCCAGCTTTCGCGGGCACCATTCAGAAGATTTACTGTTCCAACAATATTTGTCATGATAAACGACATTGGATCAGAAATCGAACGGTCGACATGCGATTCGGCTGCGAGATGTAAAACCCCATCGAACTGGTATTTCGCAAACAACGCGTTTATAAAAGGAGCGTCATTAATATCGCCCTTTACAAATTCATAATTTGGCCGTTTATCAACGTCTTTGAGGTTCTCAAGATTGCCGGCATAGGTGAGCACATCAAGATTAACAATTTTGTAATCAGGATATTTGTTTACAAATCGTCGTACAACATGCGAGCCGATAAATCCTGCACCTCCCGTAATCAGAATAGTTTTCATTTTCGTAACTTGTTTGAGTATTGTTGTTATTCAGCTTATTACAAATTTCTTATTTTCTTTTCCCAATTCCATGCCGACAGCAGCGTATCGTTTAAAGAGGTCTCTGCTTTCCATCCAAGTACCGTGTTTGCAATGGTTGTATCAGCATAGATTTTTTCTATATCACCTGGCCGGCGAGGTACAATTTTATAATTGACCTTAACCCCGGTTGCTGCTTCAAAAGTGTTCACAACTTCAAGAACCGATGCTCCTGATCCTGTACCAACATTGAAGTATTCATAACGATCAGCATTTGCTTTATTTAATAACCTGTTGATGGCTACGACATGTGCTTTGGCAAGATCGACAACATTGATATAGTCGCGGATACAACTTCCATCAGGCGTATTGTAATCATTGCCGAAGACACTCAATTGCTGACGGATACCTGAAGCAGTTTGCGTGATAAAGGGGACAAGATTGTTTGGTACACCGCGAGGAAGTTCGCCAATCAGTGAGGAAGGATGTGCCCCGATCGGATTGAAATAGCGAAGCGCGATCACTTTAATATCTGGAGTTACTTTTACAACATCGCGAAGCACTTCTTCAGCGATCGCTTTTGTATTTCCGTAGGGTGATTCGGCATCTTTTTTGGGTGTGTCTTCAGTTACTGGTAATTGATCAGGCTGTCCATAAACGGTACACGATGAGGAGAATACAAGGTTTGGAACTTTATATTTAGACATGCAGTCCAGGATATTCATCAGCGAAACCAGGTTGTTGCGGTAGTAAGCAAGCGGTTTTGCAACCGATTCGCCGACCGCTTTGAAGGCCGCAAAATGTATGATTGCTTCAATTTTGGAATATTTCTCAAAGAATGCTTCCAGTTTAACGGAATCGAGAAGATTAAACTCTTCGAATGCGGGTCTTATACCACTGATCTTTTCAATATTATCAACTACATCGGCTGATGAGTTTGACAGATCGTCAATGATGACAACGTCGAAACCAACTGCCTGCAATTCCACAACTGTATGTGAACCAATATACCCGGTTCCACCAGTAACCAATACTTGCCGTCCCATATGATTAATTTTACTTAAATTCAAAATTACAATTATTTATCGGCTATAAATAGGTTTGGAGATGGGAATTTAATTTTTGAGCAACCAACAGTTTGCATTCTGCACTTTCTGCACTGAACAATTTCTCAATTTTCAATCTTTGTATTTCCTTTCCGTTAAATTTGGTCACCGGCCAATTGCACCCATTGCTTTGGTGCTAATTCTAAATGATTTAGAAATGGTGGCCAAAATATTCTCCTGAACATCGTTAAAAACCCCTATTTTCTATTATTTTTGATACTCTGAAAAAACAGCATATGGATATCACATTTTATTTAGTAGAATTACTGCGGTTACATGATTGTGTGATTGTTCCTGATCTCGGAGGCTTTGTAACCAACTATCGTGCGGCCGAGATGGATCTTGCCAATAACAGTTTTAACCCGCCTGTGAAGGAGATTATCTTCACGGCTAAACTGAGCAAAAACGATGGATTGCTGGTGAATTATATTTCCGAAACCGAGGGTGTCGGTTATTTCGAGGCGCGTCAGATTATTTCGGAATTTGTCGACGAAATCTGGTCGAAACTCGAAAATGGTGAGAAAATTGAATTTCACAATGTGGGCTCACTTCAATACGATCGCAACGAAAAACTAATCTTTGAACCTGAGGTTCACGAGAATTTTTTACTCGAAGCCTATGGAATGGAGGGATTCCAGTTCCCGCAGCTCGAGCACAAAGAGATCATTACTTCAAAGCATGTTTTTGCCAATAAAGAGGCAGTCCGCCCCGTTTTTAGTTCACGAAGAGTGAGAGCTATCTTAGTGGTTGGTGTCCCCATTTTACTTGCATTGATTTTTTTCCCTGTCACGAAATTTTCATGGGACCGTAACCCCAATACACAAGTATCGAGCACTACTTCGATTCCAATGAGTATTATGGGAGATCCAACGGTTTCAAACGCGACCGATTCTGTTGTGACTAATAAGGTCCCGCTTAAGGTCGATTCTGCACCAGCTCAAACGGTAGTTGTTGCTGCACAGCCAGAGAATGTTACTATTAAATCAAGTGGAAGATACCGTGTGATCGGCGGCTATTTCAAATCACGTCAGAATGCTGAAAAATTTCTGGAAAAGCTCAAAATCAGTGGATTTAAATCTGAAATGAAAGTTTTACCCAATGAATCTTTTCTCGTGATTGTGCAATCCTATACTGACAAGAGCGAAGCCACACTTGCATTGAAAGGGTTACGCGAAGCCGAACCTGAAACCGGTTACTGGATGTCGGTGAATTAGTAGGAATCGCTTTCATAGTGATATTAATAAATCAAAAAGAGGGTGTTGCAAAATATGCGACACCCTCTTTTTGCATTTCAAAGTGTGAATCCTGTAACTAATTTTAATAATTCTGCAACACTTTCTCTTTCAAAGGTATTCACCTTTGCATTGTATAAGTTTCAATTTGCAGGAGAGCCATAAAAATGGAAAATAGTAAGAGTCAGGATTTGAAATATGCCAGAAATTTAATAGAAGCCACCCTTGATCCAATGATTGCAATCGATGTCGATGGTAAAATAATGGATGTGAACGAAGCAATGGTAAATGCTACAGATAAAGTACGAGAGAAACTGATAGGTAGCAATTTTGTTGATTATTTTATTGAAGAAGGAAAAGCGCAGGATGTTTATAAAGAAGTTTTTGCAAATGGCTTTGTGCTTAATTATCCGCTTACAATCATGGATGGTGTATCGACTGACGTGCTAATAAACGGTTCCACTTATAAGGATGAACAAGGGAAAGTACTTGGTGCAGTTGTGGTAGCCAGAGATATTACCATGCTTAAAAAAATTGAAAATGAGCTTATTGAAGCTAAATTGTTTGCTGAGTTAACCACCGAAATTGCAAAAGAAGAACGGAGCAAGGCGGAAAATGCAATGCAGGCGAAACAGCACTTTTTGTCAAATATGAGTCATGAAATCCGTACACCATTGAATGCAATCATCGGATTCACAAAGGTGATATCCAAAACCGACTTGTCGGTAAAACAACAAGAATATGTGGCTGCGATAAAAACCAGCGGAGATACATTAATTGTTCTCATCAACGATATCCTCGATTTGGCCAAGGTCGATGCAGGGAAGATGACATTTGAGCAGGAACCTTTCGAAATGGCGATGTCAATATCAGCCATGCTTCATTTGTTCGATACAAAAATTCAGGAAAAGAACTTATTGCTTGTTAAAGAGTATGATGAAAAAATACCTCATCTGCTGCTTGGCGATCCGGTACGTTTGAACCAGATTATTTTAAATCTTGTAAGTAATGCAGTGAAATTTACCCTAAGGGGAAATATTACGGTAAGTGTTCGTTTGTTGAATGAAGATGCAACGACAGCCTACATTGAGTTGGCAGTTTCGGATACAGGAATAGGAATAGCCGCCGATAAATTACCCACAATTTTCGAAAATTTTCAACAGGCAACCAGTGGCACTTCAAGGTTATATGGAGGAACCGGATTAGGACTTGCCATTGTAAAACAATTGGTTGAAATGCAGGGAGGGACCATTAGTGTAAAAAGTGAAGTCGATGCAGGCACTACATTTAGTGTTAAACTGAGTTTTACAAAGACTCAAATTAGACCTAAATCAGCTATTGGAATCACTGAGCCCGACAAACAAATCAAAAATATAACAGTCTTGGTAGCAGAGGACATTGCACTCAACCAATTACTGATGAAAACATTACTCGATGATTTTGGTTTTGAATTCGACATTGCCGGAAACGGGAAAATTGCCATTGAGAAACTCAGGGCTAAATCATACGATATTATTTTGATGGACTTACAGATGCCTGAAATGAACGGGTTTGAGGCTACTGAATACATCCGCAATAAAATGAATTCCAAAATCCCGATCATTGCCTTAACTGCTGATGTAACAACCGTTGATCTTGCAAAATGCAAATCGGTTGGGATGAATTATTATATCTCTAAACCGGTTGATGAAAGGTTATTATACGATAAAATAGTTGGGTTAGTACAGAAATCAGCTTCTCAGAAATCTTCTGAAGGCGAAAAGAATAAAAATATTCAAAGTGAAAAATTAAAATATGTTGACCTGAGTTATTTGACCCAGCACGCAAAATCGGATCCAAAATTGATGATGGAAATGATTTCTCTGTATTTGGAACAAACACCCCCTTTGATCAACATCATGAAACAAGGTTTACAAGATAAAGACTGGAATGCTTTGCAGGGTGCCGTTCATAAAATGATCCCCTCGTTTTCAATAATGGGTATCAGTAAAGACTTTGAGCACATTGCCAAAAAAGTCCAGGAATATGCAAATAATATCCAGGAACAAACCGCTGGAATACCTCATTTAGTTTTACAGTTGGAGGACGTTTGCGCAGAGGCATGCAAAGAATTGGAAGAAGAGTTTGATCATATCAAAAATGCCAACGTGCATTCAATGAAGATCTAAAAAGTGCGTGATTCAAAACAAAAAGGGCCTTTAAATGGTTGAGAATAAATAAGACATTTTCTTAAGCAACCATTCAAAAAGCAATATTCACCTTGTAGCTGAATAAGGATGAACCTGAATCACGTAAATAGGATTGACGATGTAATTGCCATCCTGGAAACCATTATCAATGAATCGGAAAAGAACAATGATCCATTGGGATACTTTGCCGCACTCTACCAAAATGTGACGATCCATGTTAAAGAGGGGATTGCAAATAACTATTTTGATGATGGCCCACGTATGGAACAGCTTGATATTGTTTTTGCAAAGCGGTATCTGGATGCATGGTATTCTTACAAGAACAATGAGCCTGTAGCGTTGTCATGGAAAAGCGCGTTCGATCTCTCAACCAATTATTGGCCCATCGTTTTGCAACATATACTGATGGGAATTAATGCCCATATCAATCTTGACCTTGGTACTGCGGCGGCCGAAATCTCGCGCGGAAAGAAATTGGATGACTTAGAAAATGACTTTAACAAGATCAATACAATTCTGTCGTCACTGGTCCATGAAGTACAGGATGATTTGTCGGCTGTTTGGCCGGCATTAAAATACATGTTAAAATGGAGCGGGAAAGTCGATGATTTCCTCGTTGATTTTAGCATGAAACTTGCCCGGCAAGGTGCGTGGAAGTATGCCAATCAGATTTCTAAAGTGCCGGAACCTGAAGTTCAGGTATCGATTGATTTACGTGATCAGCGAGTTGCGGATATCGTTCACATTATTACAAGACCCGGGATGATTGCAACGGTAGTGCTGGGAATTATCAGACTCACCGAACGTGGTTCGGCCGCGGATAAAATACAGGTGCTCAGAAAAAAGACTATTTGACTGGATTATTTGATTTTGCATTTCAACCTTAATATTTAGCGCCAAGCAACATTTTGACAGTTCGAACTATCTTTAAAATGTCTACTTTTGAATTAGGATCATTTTTTTCATACGGGTAAATATGCAATCATTATAAGAAATTGACTAAAAACTATCGCCATGAAAAAGTTAATATTGTTTACCATTTTCCTGAGTCTGTTATTAACCCCTGCCTTTTCACAAATCAAAGGACACTTTTTAATAGACACCACTTTTAAAGATCGCTCAGGCTTTAGTTATCAGTATCCTATAACGTTTGGCGATTCAATTAATTTTGATTTTCCGCAAAAGGGTTTACTGAATAATAAACCCTTTGGTTTTCCTGAATATTCAGGTAGAAACCTTCTTATCAGACCGGATTTGATGGGAAGTATTGTCGAAAGTCAGTCGTATGACAGAATGCCCTGTTATTTTCCCAAAGGAAACTTCCCTATAATGGTCCTAAAGCCCGATTCTACCATTAAGCACACCTTACTGATTAAAAGATACTGATCAAATGCCTGCTGAAATTCATAGGAGCTAAGTCAATCATTCCATAGTTTGAAGCAATGTTGATCTTATTTTAAGCAAAGTGCAAAAAGTTTGAAGCAAAGTTGATCTTATTTTAAACAATATAGAAAAAGTTTGAAGCAATGGTGATTTTATTTTAAGCAATGGTTATAAATTGTTAAGCAAAATAGATAAAGTTTTAAGCAATGTTGATAAATTGTTAAGCAAAATAGATATAGTTTTAAGCAATGTTGATACATTGTTAAGCAATGGGATAATTATTTTGTTGGAAAGAGAATTTGTGCTAATTAATGGATGATATAAATGAAATAATCAACTAATTTTAGGTTGCGATAAGATGTTTTTGAAAGCATAATTTAAAACTCTAAAAAGCAATTGAAATCGTGTGCAGGTTCTTTAATTCATTCACTTTAATAACCAATGGAACATGTTAAAATTCAACTTCCCACGGGTTTTTAAATCCCGGGGCATTGACCGGCCTTTCAGTTTTTTGGTCAATCATGGCTATTCGACGAATATGGCCACGCGAATTGTCAACAACCGGACAAGACAGGTGAATTTAAGAGATATCGATAAACTATGTGTGATATTAAAATGTACCCCCAACGATTTTTTTGATTGGGTGCCTGGAAATGAAAATATCGACATTGAGCATCACCCGCTGAATGCAATCAACCGGGGTGATAAAGTAGTTCAACTTGAAAGGTTGGTAAATAACATCCCAATGGATAAACTTGCTGATATTGAAAGTCTGATAAAGAAGGAATTGGAAAAATAATTATTTTACGAATGTCTTTCTGCACCATCCAAAACAGCCTTGAATACCCGCATAAAATTCCCGCCCCAGATTTTACGGATCTGTTCTTCGGTGTAACCACGTTTGACTAATTCGAGCGTAATATTTCCCATTTCAGATACATCGAAGCAACCTGATACCGCGCCTCCGCCATCGAAATCGGTACCAATGCCTACGTGATCAATCCCCGCAATTTTTACAATATGGTCGATATGATCAACAACGTCTTTCACAGAAGCTAATTTCTGAGGAAAGTCTCTTGCAATTTTATGCCATTCTTCGGTTCCTGCGCGTTCCTGTTCCGGAGTCAGTCCCTGGAAATTGTTGTACTTCACACGTAAAGCTGCCTTGGCAGAATCGCGTGCCGGGTTTTGATCGGGCGTTTTCACATAATCGGTAAGGATGCACATTTGAATGACGCCACCATTTTTGGCGATTGCACGGAGGCCATCATCGGTCAGGTTGCGTGGATTATCGCACATGGCCCTTGAACAAGAGTGACTTGCAATAACAGGAAATTTGGTGATTCTCAGAACATCGTAAAGCGACGAATCGGAAATGTGCGAAACATCAATCATCATCCCCGTGCGGTTCATCTCTTTTACCACTTCAACACCGAATGGTGAGAGTCCATTGTATTCCGGACCTTTTTTGTCTGTCGAAGAATCGCAGATATCGTTATTTGCAGTGTGACACAGTGTGATGTAACGGACTCCCAATTGCCAGAATTTTTCGATCATCGATAAATCGTGCCCAATGGCATATCCGTTTTCGATGCCGATATAAATGGCTCTTTTGCCTGTTTTTTCAATTGTATAGCCATCTTCAGGCGTTTTTGCTATTTGAGCAAGTTCGGGTGCTGCTTCCACACTTTTGTAAATCGTTTTTATAAGGTCGAAGGCTTTTTTATTGGCGTTCGTGTGCCCCTCATCAGTCCGTTTTCCCTGGCTTAGAAAAACAGCCCAAAACTGGGCATCCAACCCTCCTTCTTTCATTCTTGGAAGATCGACCTTTGTGTCGGTCTTCTTTGCATCATGCCTTTCAGCCACATTAAAATCGGATCCGTACAGGTTCATAGGTGTATCGCAATGGGTGTCGATTGTAAAAACAGCATTGTGAATGCGGGCTGCCTTTTGAGTCACGGTTTCCTTTTGATCAGGTTGAAAAGCGGTTGAGAACATAAATAAAAGAGCGAAAAAAAGAAGAAGCTTCATAAAGTGGTTGTTTTTCAGATGTTTAAATTTGCGGCGCATACAAAGAACCGGTTTCAATTGACCTTTGCAGATGCGCCTTTGTTTGTCTTGTTTTTGCATACCCCGGGTTGCGTTCCCGATAAAAATCGGGATAAACTGTGCCTCCTTACCCGGGGTTATTGATATATGACCCTTTCAGGGTCGGTAGATTTATTTTGTATTATTATCAAACATTCTCCTTTTCTCTCCCACTCTCCATCACTCCGTCTCCATATCTATTTATAGCTGGCAAGCCGGCTCAGGTATTTCCCGATAATATCGAATTCGAGGTTGATAACCGATCCTTCTTTGAAAGTGTGGAAATTGGTATGCTCGAAAGTATAAGGGATAATCGCAACCTGGAAAGAATCGTCCTTTGAATTTACAACGGTCAGGCTGACTCCGTTTACAGTTACCGAACCTTTCTCGACGGTCATATATCCCTGACGGGCCTTTTCGATATCGAAGTCGTATTTAAATGTGAAATACCAGCTTCCGTCAGACTCTTCGACCTTTGCACAGGTTGCCGTCTGATCAACATGCCCCTGGACGATGTGTCCGTCGAGCCGGCCGTTGATCATCATGCTTCGTTCGAGGTTGACCTTGTCGCCTGGTTTAAGCAATCCAAGGTTCGTTTTTAACAATGTTTCCATGATGGCCGTAACCGTGTAGGTCTTTTCTGTTTTATTCACAACAGTAAGGCAAACGCCATTGTGCGAGAGACTTTGATCGATTTTTAGTTCGTCAACAAAATCGCAGTTTAATGTAAAGTGAACGTTTTCGCGTTCTTTCCTGACATCCACTACCGTACCCATTCCTTCAACAATTCCAGAAAACATGTTGTAAAATTTAAATTTCGTGACGAAGATAACTTTTTTATAATACCAGTAAACTGTTTTTGTTATCTTGCAGCTTAAATTTTAGCATTATGGCAACTTCGAACACTGTTTATCTGGGAGAACTCAGGACTGAAAACAAACATATACAATCGGGTCAAAAACTAATCACCGACGCTCCAGTTGATAATCAGGGGAAGGGTGAGGCTTTTTCGCCTACGGATTTAGTAGCAACTGCTTTAAGCGATTGCATGATGACAATTATCGGAATTAAAGCCAGGGACAAAGGTCTCGACGTGGCCGGAACAACCATTGAAACGACCAAAGTAATGGTATCCGATCCACGACGAATTGGTGAAATCATAGTCGAGTTTACATTTCCAAAAAATGATTTTTCGGAGAAGGACAAAACGATTTTTGAGGCGGTTACAAAAACATGTCCGGTTGCATTAAGTTTACATCCCGACGTAAAACAAACCGTTAAGTTTAATTGGTGACCCTGATGGAACAACCGGATCAGAAGATTATTTCTTTCCTGAAGAAGCACCATGTGATGACACTCTCGACTTGTGCCGAACAGCAACCGTGGTGTGCCAATTGCTTTTACGCATTTAATACGGAGCAGATGTCCTTGATTTTCACCTCCGATTTTGAAACAAGACATATTAAAGAGGCCATTCAAAACAGCAAAGTGGCTGGTAATGTTGTTCTCGAAACAAGTGTTGTCGGAAAGATTCAGGGAATCCAGTTTTCGGGTGAGTTGTTTCTCCCCAAAGAGGAGGTCGCAGCGCAGGTCAATTCTATTTACTTAAAGCGGTTCCCGTTCGCAGTTTTGATGAATACTAACCTTTGGGAACTCAGGATTGATTATGCAAAAATGACAGACAACCGGCTGGGATTCGGAAAGAAACTGATTTGGGAGAGATGGAGTGATTTAGAGAGGGAGAGACTAACCCGTTCTGATTTTAGTTTACTTCTTCTGTAAAACTATTTGAGAACAAGACAGACTGTGAGATGGAAGGAGGGAGTTTAAAAAGTCCAGTTGTCAGGATGAATGGACATATTTACTAATTTCCCAATAACATGATCGTAATTTTCAAATAAGATTTTGTAAGCCGGAGTGTCAATATATTGGCATCTCATAGCAAAATCAAGCCATACCTGGGTTTCAGCCGCTTCACCTTCCGAATCTGTAAGTTTTGACACAAAAGCCTTTGGATATTTTCTTTTTCTGAATGCCTCAGCAAGGTTGGCACTTACTGATCTGGAGGATCTTCTTATTTGATCGGTTAATGAATACTTTTCTTCAACCGGGAATTTTTTATATATTTCGAAAATTTCCATTGCTGCTTCAAATGCTAACTTATATACATCTAAATCGTTGTGCGTCCGTATTTTCATTTTATATGCTTTTAATTCTCATTTTCTCCTTCTCTTAGTCTCTCTTTCACTCCCTCTCTTCTTCACTCCCTCTCCTTTCATTACTTAAACATATCCGGAATCAACCTGAATGCCATTTTGCCCTGACCTTCCCGCAATTTACTCCAGCTTTCAACATCAAAATCTATTCCGACAGTTGAGCAGGTAGGTACATCGTCGTTGAAGTCGCGCATTAAGTAATTCATATAATAATAGACCGTTGGATTGTGTCCAAACACGATCACCGTATCTTTTTCGTCCTCCAGTTCCTGCAGCATTGCCAGGAAGTTTTCGGAGGTTTTACCGCTATAAAGTTTCTTCACAAAAAGGATTGATTGTTTGGAATACCCAAGTGATTCGCAATAGATCCATGCAGTCTGACTTGTTCGCACGGCCGGACTGGCGATGACCAGATCGGGATGAATATTCATTTTCTGAAGTTCGAGGCTTATTTTTTGAGCATCTTCTTCACCTCTTTCGGCCAATGGCCGATCGTAGTCCTGATCGTAACCGTATGAAACACTTTTGGCATGGCGCACTAATATGACTCTTTTCATCTTTTTATTTTTTAATGTTATTGCTCTGTCCTTTAACGGCTATATTTAATTTTGGTTTGCCTCACTTATGGCTCTTAAGCTGAAAAGGTTTTATATGTAGAAATATCAAAGGGAGAATCACTGAATTCTTACATTAAAAACCCTCAACCAAAGATAATTGATTGAGGGTTATATTCAAATATGAATTTGAGTTTTTAAGAAAGCGGAACCGGATTGCTTTTCTCTATTTCTTTCCAAACCAGCGCGCTTGCACCAACAATTGCGACTGAACCCTCTTTCATTTTTGAAGGGAGGATTTTCACTTTGTTGCGGAATGTCGGGAGCAAATGTTTTTCCATGCTCTCTTTCGTTGGTTTGAAGATATAGTCACCAGCTGCAGCGGCACCTCCAAAAAGGAAGATGGCTTCAGGACTCAGGTAATGAACGGTGTCTGCCAGTGAACGTCCAAGCAGTTCTCCAGTGAGTTGGAATACTTCTTTTGCAATCGGATCACCATTTTGAGCTGCATCGAAAACGATTTTAGCTGTCATGTCGGCATAAGGTACTTTCGCTAATTCACTTTCGGTAGCATTGTGTTGAGCAAGCAGTTCATAAACAGTTCTTTTGATGCCGGTTGCTGAGCAATAAGCTTCAAGGTGTCCGTAACCGCCACATCCGCATAATCTTCCGTTTGGAACAAGTGTCGTATGTCCGACCTCGCCTGCAAAACCATCAGCCCCGTAAACAAGGTCGCCGGCGGTGATAATTCCGCTTCCAAGACCTGTTCCCAAAGTGATCATTACAAAGTTCTTCATTCCTTTGCCACCACCATAGATCATCTCTCCCAAGGCTGCTGCATTGGCATCGTTGGTCAACTTGACATATTTGATATGCGGAAAGTTTTTATGGATCAGTTCAGTAAAATTGACAACACCGACAAATGGAAGATTTGCAGCATTTTCGATTGTTCCACTGTAATAATTTGCATTGGGAGCGCCGATACCGATGCCGGCAACTTCAATTTCAGGGTTGATCTGTTTAATCGTTTCTATGGCAGTCTTTATTTCGGCAGTAAGACTTGCAATATATTTTTCAATAAGCTCGTCCGAAACAGCAACCGTCATATTTGGATTTTCCCTTTTCTGGGGAGTTGGAAGCTGAGGTTTCTTTTCATACAATATGTTGCCTTCCTGGTCAACAACACCTATCGCAGTATTTGTGCCGCCGATATCAATTCCAATTGCTACTTGTCTCATCTTTAAATTTTTGAATATTAGTTATGTCGTAAATTATAATTCAGAATTAAATGTTCAATTATCGGATCTTACTTCCTTTCAATGCAAAAAAAGCGATGTAAGAATAACAAAGGATCGGAATCAACAATGCCCAACGTGCGCTGAATGCGTCTGTAAGTCCACCTATTAATAAAGGAACAACTGCACCGCCGACAATCAACGTATTGATAATGCCAGATGCCAAAGGCATTTCGGAAGGATCCAGGTCTCTCACACCCAGTGAGAAAATATTTGGAAACATGATCGAGTTGAAGAATCCGATTGAAAGCAGGCACCACATTCCGATTGTCGCAGGTAACATTACAGCTGCAAAGAATAAGAAGCATATTTACTGTTCCGAATATTCCGAGTGCAACATTTGCTTTGCCTTTTCCAAGCAGCATCAGGAAGAAGTTAATTATTGCAATTGCCAGGAAAATAAATCCATTTACGATTTGAGAATCAAAAATAAAGCGGCCTCCAATAATATTGGCTGAGGTAATAAACCACCCGACGAAGAAGGCAAAAATCATCACAATTATGGAATATTGATATTTTTTTGCTGCTGGAAGTGTGCCCAGTAAAATTGATCCGAAAAAACGGCCAATCATCCCTCCGCCCCAATAAATTGCCGAAAGTTTCACTGCTACGTCAGCTGCAAATCCACTCTCTTTCAGGTAGGGAGCAATTTGTGAAGCCGTTCCGACTTCGGCACCTACATAACAGAAAATGCCTATTGCACCTAACCATACCTGTGGTTTCCTAAATACTGATTTTGACGAAATGGTGTGATCGCCACCGATTACCGGGAGTTTGATAAATGCGATTCCGATCGCGATTAATAAAACGACGGAACCGATTATAACAAACGGCATTTGTACAAAGATGGCAGCTTCTTTGGCTGCTTCGGCATACGATATTCCGGCGGCTATTTTACTGTCAATAGCTAATACAGCAGGAGCCAGTACTAAAATACCGGCAAGGAAAGGGGCAATTGTGGAAGCTACAGCATTTAATGCCTGAGTGAGATTCAAGCGGGAAGGAGCTGTCTCCTGTGGCCCAAGTGCGACGACGTATGGATTGGCAGCTGTCTGAAGAAAAACGACACCGGTGGCCATTACAAAAACAGCAAGCAAAAACAGCGGATAAGATAGTGCCGCCACTGCAGGAAAGAACATATAGCTTCCAATTGCAACCAGTACCAGTCCGACAATTACTCCACGTTTGTAACCGATTTTTTTAATTATGTATCCACAAAGAAAGCTGAAAACCCCATATGCAATAAAAAATGAGAAGTTTACCAACTGAGCCTCGAAGTTTGTCAGCGCAAATGCCAATTGCACCTGATCCTTCATGGCAATATTAAAGTTCGTGATAAACCCAAAAATAAAGAAAATTGACGCCATAAACGTCATGCCAAGTCTTAGGTTGCTGTTAGTTTTTTGCTCCATTAGTTACAAAAGTTTTTGTTAATGATTTGTTTGGTTACTCGTTTTTTTGAAGTGAACAAATATAGAAATAATTGTTTCGCAATTTCCGAAATTGACTATTTACCTAACTAATAATAACAAAAATCAAATCTTTCGTATCTTTCAGGAATCTTTTGCCGGTCATCTGATATTTTATTCTCAATTTGTTATTTGAACAAAAAATAGAAAATTATGAAAATTATTAGCCTGATTCTAATTGGAATATTTTTTTTATCCAGAACTTCATTTTCACAAAACCCAAAGGAATTACATATACTAATCATTGGTGCCCATCCTGACGATGCCGAGGAATCGTGCGGTACCGCAGCACTTTATATTAACGCTGGTCATAAAGTAAAATTGGTTTCAGTCACCAACGGCGATGCTGGTCACCAGACTTTAGGCGGAGGCGAGCTGATGAGAAGAAGGCAGGAAGAGGCCAGAAAGTCAGGTGAAATATTGGGAGTTGAATATCAGCTTCTTGATAATCATGATGGTGAACTGATGCCAACTCTTGAGAACCGCAGAATGATCATCAGGCTGATTCGTGAATTTCATGCCGACATCGTAATAACACACCGGCTAAACGACTATCATCCTGATCATCGCAATACATCGCAACTTGTGCTGGATGCGGCCTATATGGTGACTGTGCCAAATATTTGTCCTGAAACGCCCATTCTTAAAAAGAACCCTGTTTTCCTTTTTACTTCAGATAATTTTTCAAAACCTACTTTATTCAATCCGGATGTTGTTGTCGGAATTGATCAGACAATTGAAAAGAAAATCGATATGTACGATTGTCACGTTTCCCAGGTGTATGAGTGGTTACCCTGGAACAATGGTATAATTGACCAGGTTCCAAAAGGAAAGGCTGAACGCCGGGAATGGATGGCTAAATACAGGCGGGCCGAGGCAGAACAGATCGCCAATAAATACCGCGATAAACTGATTGCACGCTATGGAAGCGAGAAAGGAACGAAAATAAAGTATGCCGAAGCTTTCGAAGATTCGGAATACGGAACAAGGTTGAATAAAGAGAATATTCAGGTTTTGTTCCCTTTCTTTGCCAAATAATGGGATTGAAAGAAACAACCTGTTTTACCTATATTTACATCGAATTTATAATTTAAACCATAAATGTATGAGTTATCTTCCTGCAAATGATCGGTATGACGATAAGATGAACTACAGGCGCTGTGGAAATAGCGGCATTAAATTACCCGAAATTTCTTTGGGATTGTGGCATAACTTTGGTGGGGTTGATGTTTTGGAAAACGGCCGCGATATGCTTCGGTACGCTTTTGATCAGGGCATTACCCATTTCGATCTTGCCAATAATTATGGACCTCCTCCCGGATCGGCAGAAGAGAATTTTGGAGTTATCTTTAAAAAGGATTTTCTCCCTTTCAGAGATGAACTGATTATTTCGACCAAAGCTGGTTACCTGATGTGGCCTGGTCCCTATGGTGAATGGGGTTCCCGCAAGTACTTATTATCCAGTCTCGATCAGAGTTTGAAAAGGATGGGACTTGAATATGTCGATATTTTCTATTCCCATCGTCCCGATCCCGAAACGCCACTTGAAGAAACCATGATGGCACTCGATTCTGCAGTGCGTTCAGGTAAAGCACTCTATGCAGGTATTTCAAATTATCCGGCCGAACTGACGAAAAAAGCGTCTGCGATATTGAAGCAATTAGGCACGCCATGCCTGATCCATCAGCCTAAATATTCGATGTTTGAGCGTTGGGTTGAAGGTGGATTACTGGATACTGTCGAAAATGAGGGAATCGGGTTGATCGCATTTTCTCCGTTGGCACAGGGCCTTCTGACCGATCGTTACCTGGATGGAATTCCAGAAGATTCGAGAGCTGCAAAGTCATGGGGATTCTTAAAAAAAGAACAGGTCGGACCTGCTATTGCGAAGGTTAAAAAGCTGAACGAAATTGCGAAAGAACGCGAACAGTCGATGGCTCAGATGGCGATCGCCTGGTTGTTGAAAGATGCACGGGTGACATCCGTTTTGATAGGCGCAAGTTCGGTTGCACAGCTTAAAAACAACCTGGACTCACGAAATTACCTTCATTTTTCGAATGAAGAGCTGAACCGTATCGAGGAGATTTTAAAAGCCTGATTAATAGGCTAATATTATAAGATCGGGAGGATGGAAATTTGAATTTCTATCCTCCCGTTTTTATGTTATTTCTTATTTGACGCTTTGGAACCACCACCAAAAATTATTCCGGCTCCCAAAACAAAGCCAAAATTATACCAGGCTCCATTGTTATTAATTGCGTACATCGCTATTTTATCGCTGAACAGGCTTCCAAAAAAACTAAAAGGCGCGATGCATCCATGCCATAAACCAGACCAGAATCCATAAGGCTTGTCAACCAAACAATTTTGAACGTGCGATACTTCGGCGCACGATGAAAGAACCAGGCAGCAAATTGCAACTGCAAGAAATGCAGCAGGTTGCAGTAAGTAATTTGAGTTTTTCATATTTTAAGTATTTAAATTGTGTGCTTTCTAATATCAATCCTCACCGTCAAAAACTTTTTTAAAATACCGGATGGCACAATCCTGAAGCGTTTTCAATTTTAGTTCTTCCGCGATTACCGGAGCCAGCGCTTTTTGTTTGAAAACTGGCCAACCTTCTTCATCTTCGCCATTAAATTCGATCAACCCCATTTCCTTATAAAGGGTACAACTTCCCAGGTTGATCAGGTTTAACTTCTCCTCTTTCGAGAACATCCGAAAGGTGAGTCCCCGTTCCCGGATTCCGACCAGAAAAAGAACGCCGTTCAAATCGACGTCGATTCCAAACATGCCAGTCAGGTGTTCGCATAAATCCTTCCAATTCTCTGGTGCTTTCATAACATCTGCAGTTTTTACAAAAGTACGATTATTAGTTATTTGTTAAGAATCAAAAGATTCGGTAATTAATGGTTTGTAGACGGGGCAAAAATTTTACTTTTGTGATTCGGTTATTCAAACAGTTGAATTTCTTGAGCATATTACAAGCTAGAACAAATAAAATGAAGAACTTACGGATTGTTGATATTCTGAAATCGGGGCAGGTCGGCGCCGAGATTACTGTAAAAGGTTGGGTTCGTACCCGCCGCGGCAGCAAAAATGTGAATTTTATTGCCTTAAATGATGGTTCAACGATAAATAATTTACAAGTCGTTGCTGATGTTGAAACTTTTGGTGAAGAGATATTCAAGAGCATAAATACTGGAGCTGCTATAGGTGTTACCGGAATACTTGTAGCTTCAAGCGGCTCGGGACAGTCTGTTGAATTACAGGCTTCAGCGCTTGAGGTGATCGGGTTATCCGATCCTGAAAAATACCCGATTCAGCCTAAACGACATTCGCTTGAATTCCTGCGTGAAGTTGCTCACCTGCGTCCTCGTACGGCGACTTACAGCGCAATTTTCCGGATTCGTCATGCGATGATTTTTGCAATTCACAATTTCTTCAACGACCGGGGATTTTATAATGTTCATACGCCTATTATTACGAGTTCAGATGCTGAAGGCGCCGGAGAAATGTTTCGCGTTTCGACACTTCCGGCCAAAGATGCACCCTTAAATGAGGAAGGCAATGTTGATTTTTCTCAGGATTTCTTTGGAAAGGCAACCAATCTGACTGTTTCGGGACAACTTGAAGGTGAACTGTTTGCAATGGCATTATCCCGGATCTACACTTTTGGTCCGACATTCCGTGCCGAAAACTCAAATACCTCGCGTCACCTTGCCGAGTTTTGGATGGTAGAGCCTGAAGTGGCATTCTTCGATTTGAACGATAACATGGACCTGGCGGAGGAATTCCTTAAGTATCTGATAAAATATGCTTTGGAGCATTGCATGGATGATCTTGTGTTCCTGAGCAGCAGGTTAGTGGAAGAAGAGAAAAATAAGCCTGCCGATCAGCGATCGATGGAATTGATTGAAAAGCTGAAGTTTGTGGCCGATAATGATTTCGTCAGGCTTACCTATACCGACGCGATCGAGATCCTCAGGAATTCGAAGCAGAATAAAAAAGGAAAGTTTCAGTATCCTATAACCGGTTATGGCAATGATTTACAGAGCGAACATGAACGGTTCCTTGTTGAGGTAGAGTTCAAAAAACCGGTCATTCTTACCAATTACCCGAAAGAGATCAAATCTTTCTACATGCGCATGGACGATAACGGTGAAACGGTTTCTGCGATGGATGTATTATTCCCGCAGATCGGAGAAATTATCGGTGGTTCGCAGCGTGAAGAACGGCTCGATAAGCTGGAAAAACGGATGGATGAAATGAATATACCGAAAGATGATATGCAATGGTACCTCGACACACGACGGTTTGGCGGATGCCCGCATGCCGGTTTTGGCCTGGGTTTCGAACGGCTTCTGCTTTTTGTTACCGGAATGGGTAATATCCGCGATGTGATACCTTTTGCGCGTACTCCAAAAAATTGTGAGTTTTAACAAAATTGGCAGAAGATAGTAGGGATATTTTCCCAATCCTGTCACCTTCTCATTTTCAAAAGGACTGATATTGGAGACCCCGGAGAATCATATTCTACCGGGGTTTTTATTGTTTCATCCGATTGCTTGATTTTTTTTTTTACCTTTCGGACGCAAAACAGGCAAAATAAAATATGCAGAAATTAAGTTTACAACAGAAACTACTTCAGAAGCTTTCCCCACAACAGATACAGGTTATCAAGTTGTTGGAATTGCCTGGTTTGCTGCTTGAACAACGGATTAAAAAAGAACTTGAGGAGAATCCTGTACTCGAAATCGAAAGTGAAGATTTTGGATCGGCTGAAGATGATTATTCCAACGAGTTGAAATCGAACGAAGACCACGATAATGAAGAGTTTTCGGTAAGTGATTACCTGAACGAGGAAGACGAACCTGCCTACCGTTACAATGCTCAAAATACTTCGAAGGATGATAAGGTGACCGACATTCCATTCTCGGATGGAACATCATTCCATGAATATCTACAGGATCAGGTAAGTATGGAGATGCTTGATGAGCGTGAAAGCGTTTTGGCGGAGCATATAATTGGCAATATTGACGAAGATGGTTATTTGCGAAGAGATATAGCGTCAATCGTTGATGACCTTGAGTTTACTCAGAACGTAAAAACCACTGAGATTGAACTGATTCGGATTCTCAGGATTATTCAGGAACTTGATCCGCCGGGAGTAGGAGCACGGAATCTCAGGGAATGCCTTCGGTTGCAGCTTTTTCGCAAGGGCGACCATAAACCAGAGGTTAAACTGGCAGGGCAAATTTTGCGCGATTCATTCGATGAATTTACCCGCAAGCATTTCGATAAAATTGCCCGGAAATTAGGGGTGGATGAAGAGACACTTAAAGGTGCCATTGATGAAATCCTCAAACTGAATCCCAAACCGGGAAGCTCCTACAGTAACAATATCAGCCAGGGAAATCAGGCGATTATTCCCGACTTTATTCTTGAGGTTGTTGACGATGAACTGCAATTAAGTCTTAACCAAAAGAATGTTCCTGAGTTGAACATCAGTCGTCATTATTCAAACATGCTTCGCTCCTATCAGGATAACCGAAAATCGATGACCCGCGATGTGAAAGATGCTGTTCTATTTGTCAAACAGAAAATTGATTCCGCAAAATGGTTTATAGATGCCATTAAACAACGCCAGGAGACATTGATGCTCGTGATGACTGAAATACTGATATATCAGAAGGAGTATTTTATGGAAGGCGATGAAACGAAAATGCGACCTATGATTTTGAAGGATATCGCCGACCGGACAGGACTTGATATTTCGACGATTTCGAGGGTCTCGAACAGTAAATACATTCAAACCCATTTCGGCATTTATGCTTTGAAATATTTTTTCTCCGAATCGATGCAAAAGGATAACGGCGAAGAGGTTTCGACGCGCGAGATTAAATCGATATTAAAGGAATGTATTGACAGCGAAAGCAAGCGTAAGCCTTTGAATGATGACGATCTTACACAGATACTCAACGACAAAGGTTATGAAATCGCACGCAGAACCGTCGCTAAATATCGTGAACAACTTGATATTCCGGTTGCCCGGATGCGTAAGGAACTTTAGTTTATGGAAAAAGTATTTGCCCGACTTATCCGGTTTTTATTTCACCCATTGCTGATTTCAACATTGGCGATGTTTATTCTTTTCAGAACGAACCTTTATATCGCATATATCCCGGAAGAGATTAGTCGGATTGTACTATTGGTTACACTTGTTTCGACCTGTATTGTTCCCTCGTTTTTTATCATTATCATCGGGATAATAAAGACTTACATTAAGGAAAACCGGAAGTTTCCTGATGTTACACTGATTTACCTGTTGACGGCAATCAGCTATTATATTGGCTATTACTTCATTTTAAATATGCCATTGGCTGGATTTTTTAAAGCTGCATTTTTGGCAGGAACACTCGTGAGCGTTTCCCTTTCAGTGATTTCCATGCAATGGAACATCAGTTCGCACATGGCAGGTGTGGGGGCGGTAGCCGGTTCCACAATCGCAATAATGCTTCGGCTTGGCGAGTTTAATTTTTCTTTTCTGACAGTGGTTCTGATTGCGGGAGGATTGACAGGCTTTTCGATGTTGGCACTCGCAAAAAATAACCCGGCTCAGATTCTGGCCGGGTATATTCTTGGATTCGGAATCCTTTTTTCGGTTTTCACCTATATCTGATTCCGGTTTTCTATACTATGAATTTGTAACCAATCCCTTTAAGTGTGCGGATATGGTCATTCCCTATTTTTTCGCGCAGTTTCCTGATATGTACGTCGATTGTCCGATCGCCAACAATAACATTGTTACCCCATACCGCTTTATAGATTTCATCACGCGTGAAGACCTTATCGGGCTTGGATACAAGTAACGACAACAATTCAAACTCCTTTCGGGGTAAAGTAAGCTCCCTTCCATCAATTTTAAGAATGTACCGTTCCTTGTCTATTACAATATCACCGATATTGATAATCTTGTCATTTTCGGACGCATCGATACCGATTCCGCCAGCTCTTTTTAGCAATGCCTTCACACGGCTGATTAATACTTTCGGACGAATTGGTTTGGTGATATAGTCATCAGCCCCAGCTTCAAATCCAGCAATTTGCGAATAATCTTCACCACGGGCTGTCAGAAATGCAATAATGACGTTTTTGCAGGCCGGAAGTTTTCTGATTTCCTCACAAGCAGCAATACCATCCATCTCAGGCATCATCACGTCGAGGATGACCAGATCGGGTTTGACTTTTCCTGCCATCTCGATTGCTTCCAGACCATTGCGGGCAGAAAAAACCCTAAATCCCTCACGTTGAAGGTTGTAGCTAACAAATTCAAGAATATCTTCCTCGTCGTCTACAAGGAGTATTCGCGGAGTATTATCTTTTTCTACCATTGTTTTTTTATAATCTGATTTCGGTAATTCTAAAAAATAAATTTAGTAATAAAAGGCATATGCTGTTAACAGACAGGAATTTTTTTTACTTGTTGTACTTTTCAAGCATAAAGGTAAAAGTTGTCCCCTTATCCGTCTGACTTTTAACGTGAATTGTCTGTTCGTGAGCCTCAATAATATGTTTGACAATTGAAAGCCCTAACCCGGTTCCCCCCTGCATTCTTGACCTGCTTTTGTCAACACGATAAAAACGTTCAAAAATCCTGATCAGGTCTTTCTTCTCTATTCCGATGCCATCGTCACTCACCTCAACAAGCACCATTTTGTCCATATCGTAAAATCCAACGTTTACATTTCCTCCCTTTTTGCCATATTTGATCGCATTTCCTACAAGGTTACTGATAACTTCAAAAATTCGTTTCTTGTCGGCTCTGACAATTATCGGCTTATTGGCTTTCACGTTGAGGTTCATACTAATTCTCCGTCCGTTTGCGTCGCGTAATTCAAGTTCAAACACCTCTTCAGTCAGTTTCAGCAAGTCGAATGGCTCCATATTAAGCTTCATCTCGCCCGATTCAAGTTTGGTGATTGATTCAAGATCTTCAACGATGCTGATCATCCTGTCGATACTCTTTTCGGTCCGCTCAAGGTAAAGCCGGTTGATTTTTGGATCTTCCAACCCTCCGTCAAGTAAGGTGAGTATATACCCCTGAATGTTAAATATTGGGGTCTTAAGCTCATGCGAAACATTCCCTACAAAATCTTTCCGGTACTTTTCAAGGTCCCGAAGGCGATCTATCTCTGCAAGTTTATCTTCGGCCCATTGTTTAACCTCCTGGTCTACTTCTGCAATAATGTCTGTTTTCCCCGAAATCAATTTTGTCAGTCTTTTGCCTTCGATCGGGACCTCCCTGATCGTTTTATAGATTGGGGTAATTTTATCATTAATAAGTACTGATAGAATATAAAGAATTGTAAAATAGCACATTAAAAACGAAATTGGAATGAAAACTGCCATCCAGATCTCCCAGCCAAACCAATGCAAAATTACCATTAGAACAGCAGTAAACACTGTAATAATGATTGAGGCAAAGAAAGAGAGTTTTTGCGGTGTGCTTGATTTTATAGAAACCATTGGGGATTATTATTAAAATTAGAGCAAGTAAAGTTATATTTATTTAGCCTTCTATACTATCACTCACTGTTAGTCACTAATTAACATTTATTTAATACAATATAGGCAGTTAAGAACCCTGATCAGAAATACATTTGTAAGTTCGATAAAGTTAAATTTTTAATGGAAAAATTCTCTTCGCTTATTTGGTTTTTTTTGGGGATGTTGGTTGCATGGATGATTTTAGCTTTTTCACGTAAGCGCACAAGTTTACCGAAAGACGAAACCATTTTGTCTCAAACCGACGAGGTCTCGGAGTCTTCGTTAAAAGCCGAAAGTATTTTGGTGAAAACTGCTGAAGATTCTACGAATGCAATCATCATGATATCTAAAGCATACTATTTAGGGATTTCTGGTTTTCATTCAGAGAACAGGGATCTTTTGGGAGAGATTGAAGCAGAAATCGAAGAGTTTAATCAAAGAGTCAGAAAGCTAAAGGCAAATACATTCATGATTCTTCAACAGCTTCAGCAGGGTTCGATCGAAACGGGTCATTTCTATGTGCAAATTGTTGATTATCTGCGCGAAATGGCTCATTCCATTAAATATGTGGTTCTTCCGCTCAAGGAGCACCTGATGAATGATCATATACCATATTCTGAAGATCAATGTACCGAGTTAATACAATTCAGCAGTCAGGTTACTGATTTCCTGAATTTTGCACTTCATATTATCAAGGAATCGCGGTTTGAACAAATCGAGGAATTGATACAAAAGCGTCAGACAATTCTCGAACTGATACGTGAACAAGAGAAACGGCAAATACACCGAATTAAAAGGAAAGAAACCAATACAAGTAATTCGATTTTGTATTTTGGTGTGATGTCCGAAACGAAGCACCTGCTTTTACAGACGGTCAATTTGCTAAAGGCTACCAGGGATTTTGTCTCCTATACAAAATCGTAAGAGATTGATATTATGCGGTTTTCGTTTGGTATAAGTCTGGCTGTCATATAAACTTTTAGTTTAAATTTTTTTGCACTCCATTTATCTTGATTAGAGTCGAATCCCTTTACAGGATGCGACTCCAAAAGTAATGCTTGTAAAGTATATTGATATTCTGGTTGTTAGGAAGTTAATTATTTAGATTAAACAAATTCGGATAAAATATTCATTTTCGAAATTAAAATCAGCTTATCCTCCCTGAGAAAGTTATAAATTTGCACCTTTAAATAATGAGATTAATTAAATTAATTAAACTATGAATCTGGACAAAATTTTCGGATTTCTTGTTCCAAAAGATCGCAAGTTCTTTCCTCTTTTTAACCAGGCCGCGGATAATCTGGTGCTGGCGTCCGAATTGTTAATCAAATTGTTGGGTGAAAATGATCTGGTTCAACGTGAAATATACGTCAAACTAATCAAAGATGTAGAGCATAAAGGTGATGATATTACCCACAACTTACTTAACGAGTTGAATGGCACCTTTATTACACCTTTTGATCGTGAGGACATACATCAGCTTATTACCACAATTGATGATGTGATCGACTACATCCATAAATCGTCTATAAAAACACATTTTTACAAACTCCCTACTTTCCCTGAAGAATTTGTCAAGATTGCAGACTATATTCATGCTGCGAACAAGGAAATTCAATTGGTGCTGCGAAGTGTAAATAGCGCCTCCGACTTTCTGAAATTCACCGACTCATGCGCCAAGATTGATGCATATGAAAGTGAAGTTGATTATTTGTACCAGGAATATCTTTCCAATCTTTTCGAACTGGAGACAAACGCTATTAACCTGATTAAGAAGCGCGATATCCTGGCCTCTCTTGAAAAGGCAATTGACAAATGTGATGATGTTGCCAACGTCTTTTCTTCAATAATCGTAAAAATTTCATAAATAAAAACAGCCATAAGTTTCTTGAATCGTATGGCTGTTTTTTATATGCTAAATATTAATTAACACGCTATGGAATTTACCATTTTAATTGCCATTATCGTACTGGCTTTTATTTTTGATTTTATAAATGGCTTTCACGATGCTGCAAATTCTATTGCTACTGTTGTATCCACCAAGGTATTAACGCCTTTGCAGGCTGTGATCTGGGCTGCATTTTTCAACTTCGCTGCTTATGCAATATTTGAGTTGAAGATTGCGGATACAATTGCTAAAGTAGTAGATACAAACGTGATTAATCTCCAGGTGATTTTGGCGGGTATTATTGCTGCGATTATCTGGAACCTTATCACCTGGTACCTTGGAATTCCTTCCAGCTCATCGCACACGCTTGTTGGAGGATTTGCCGGTGCTGCAATTGCATATGCCGGATGGAGTGTTGTTCACTCGGAGGTGATACTAAAAATAGCGGCATTTATTTTCCTTGCTCCGATGCTTGGTATGTTGCTTTCCTATTTAATATCGATCGCTCTTTTATGGCTTTTTAAAAATTTCAATCCTTTCAGATTGAAAAGGTGGTTCAAGATCGGGCAGCTGTTTTCGTCTGCAATGTTCAGTCTCGGGCATGGTGGAAATGATGCGCAGAAAGTAATGGGAATTATCGCAGCTTCGTTACTTGTCTTTTTTAAAGGGGTCGATCCGGCTTTGATACCTGATTGGGCGCACATCACGTTTAATGCAGCCGGGAAAATGCATACAATCCCACTTTGGATTGTATTTGGCTGTTATACCGCAATTTCGGCTGGTACAATGCTTGGAGGATGGCGAATTATCAAAACCATGGGTGGAAAGATCACCAAACTTACCCCGTTTGAAGGTGTGGCTGCCGAAAGTGCCGGCGCTATGTTGCTGTTTGGTACCGAGGCGTTTGGTATCCCGGTGAGCACAACCCATACTATTACGGGTGCAATTATGGGAGTTGGATTGACAAAACGTGTTTCTGCTGTAAGGTGGGGTGTTACGGTGAATTTACTTTACGCCTGGATTCTGACCATTCCCGTTTCGATGGTTTTAGCCGCAACTATTTACTGGATATTTAAATTGCTTAACTTCGGTTAAATCAATTATCAGGATATAAGAAAGAGGTGAAGTATTATTCGGAAATTTAATTTACCGGATAATATTTTACCTCTTTTTAAGTTTAGACCTGACAGGTTTTCAAAACCTGTCAGGTCTTTTAAGTTTACTTCAGTTCCAAAATCATTGATGTCTTTGCTGGCATAACAATGTTATTCAAATCATTTACAACATTCCCAGAAATAACTTCCTTGCCTGAGTTAAATCCTTTAAGTGATTCTGCAAACCGACTGGTGTTTATGGTCTTTTGCTCAGTATTCAGGTTTAAGATAACCATTACCGATTCTTTTTCGTTGTATCTGAAATAGACATAGAAATTGTCCATGGGATAATAGTGTTTGAGCAATCCATTGTGGATAAGAGTTTTATCTTTTCTCCAGTTGACCAGTTTTTTCATGAATTGCTGAAAATCTACCTGGTCAGCGGTTAAGCCAACACCTTTGAATCCGTTGATCTGATCACCTTGCCATCCGCCCGGAAAATCTTTTCTCATTTTGCCATCCCCATCGCGTTTAAATCCTGTCATTAATATCTCACCGCCAAAGTAAGTTTGAGGTATTCCACGTGTGGTCATCAGGAAGGTCATGGCTGTTTTATATTTTGGGATGTCCTCGCTTATGGCAGAGAAGAACCGCTCCGTATCATGATTTTCGGCAAAGGTGACGAGATTACCGGCTTTGGGGTAAAGGTAATCGAGCGCCAATGTTTCGTAAAGAAGGTTTAATCCATTATTGCTGGTCATTGATTGGACAATCGCATTCTGAACCGGGAAATCCATCGGGCTTGGCATATAGGAGACGTATCCGTTAGGATTCATCTTTCCTCTTTGCCAGAACGCAACAGCTGCAGGGTTGGTATTCCATTCTTCGCCTACAATATTGAAATTTGGATATTCATCCATCACCTGGCGGGTCCAGTTGGCCATCATTTGTTTGTCAGGATAGGGATAAGTATCCATCCGTATACCATCCAGTCCGACATATTCGATCCACCAGATTGAATTCTGAATTAAGTAATTGGCCATGTATGGATTACGCTGGTTCAGATCTGGCATTGTTGGCACAAACCATCCATCTGTAAATTCTTTGGAATCAATTTCAGAGCCGTAAGGATCCTGAACGGTCGCTTTCTTGTGATTGGTGATCTTATAGTCGGGATATTCGTTGATCCAGTCTTTCATCGGCATGTCTTTCATCCACCAATGACTTGATCCGCAATGGTTAAAAATCATATCCATCACCATCTTAATCCCTTTTTTCTTAGCCTCGGCGCTTAGTGTCTGATAATCGGCATTTGTGCCGAACCTGCTGTCAACTTTGTAAAAGTCGGTGGTCGAATAGCCATGATAGGATACACCTGGCATATTGTTTTCCAACACCGGATTTACCCAAATAGCGGTATAACCATTGTCTTTAATGTAGTCAAGGTGGTCCATAATTCCCTTCAGGTCTCCTCCATGACGTCCGTCAGGATTGGTCCTGTTGGCTTTTTCAAGCTCGTCAGGCATCGAGTCATTCAAAGGATCTCCGTTTGCAAACCTGTCGGGCATAATCAGGTACATCACATCAGAAGTGTTGAAACCAACCCGTTGCGATGAACCTTTTTCACGTGCTTTCAGCTCGTAAGGAGATGAAATAATTACTTTGCCATTTTGCTTAAAAACGATTTCAAACTTTCCCGGTTTTACATCAGCGGATAAGCGCAGATCAAGAAAAAGGTAGTTTGGATTTTCTACCGAAGATGAAGAAACCAGTTCGACTCCTTCGTACTTAATTTCGGGACGGGTTTCAGATATCCGTTCTCCGTATACCATCAATTGCAGCGATGGGTTTTTGAATCCGGTCCACCAAAAGGGTGGCTCGACCCTGTTGAGCGTCGGTTTATTGACTGCATAAAGTGGGATCACGGTAATCAATACAATGGCGAATAGAGCAATTGTATTGATTGTTAATTGTTTAATTCTCATTGCGATCGTGTTTAAGTTGAACTTCAGTTTTTTTGTTTCTGCCAATAAAATATTCCTTGTCATAAATAGTTAAAGTCAGCTCCTGATCCGAAAGATTTGAGATAGAAACGGTTTTTTTATTGACATTTATTTCCAGAACGGTGTTTCTAAAGTTGATCCGGAACGAGTAGGCGGTCCATTTTCCGGGAATAAATGGAGCAAATGATACTTTCCCGTTTCTGACCCTCATTCCGCCGAATCCTTTTACAAAAGCCATCCATGTTCCGCCCATCGACGTGATGTGACATCCGTCGGCAGTGTCGTTGTTATAATCATCGAGATCAAGACGTGCCGTCCGAAGGTACATTTCATAGGCCTTTTCCTCGTATCCGATGGCGCTGGCCAGTATGGTGTGAATGCAGGGTGACAATGACGATTCGTGAACGGTGAGTGGTTCATAAAAATCGAAATGCCTTTTAATCGTCTCTTTGTCGAAGTTATCTTCAAAAAGAAACATACTTTGCAATGTATCAGCTTGTTTAATATACGGTGAACGTAATATCCGGTCCCAGGACCAATGCTGGTTGATCGGTCGTTCTATAGCCGGAATTTCGGCCGCTTTTTTTAAATCCTTGTCAAGGAAACCATCCTGTTGGAGAAAGACATTTCGCTTAGTATCAAACGGAAGGTGCATTTTTTGAATGATATCGCTCCAGTTAGCTGTTTCTGCATCTTCACTGAATCCCCATTTCTCCTTTAACTGATTGTATTTGGCAAGGTGTTTATCTTTGAGGTATTCAATTACTTCGATGGTATAACCAAGCGTCCATTGAGCGAGGCGATTTGTGTGGTAGTTATTGCTGACATTGTTTTCGTATTCATTGGGTCCTGTAACTCCCAGCATTACAAATTTTTGCTGTTCCGTTGACCAGTTAACCCTTTGTGCCCAGAAACGTGAGATGGCAAGAAGCACTTCAAAACCGTAAGGTGCGAGGTAGTCCCAATCGTCAGTGTAGCGTATATAATCGAAAATAGCGAAGGCAATGGCCCCGTTTCTGTGAATCTCTTCGAAAGTGATTTCCCACTCATTGTGACACTCTTCTCCATTCATTGTTACCATTGGGAAGAGAGCGGCACCTTGTTTAAATCCAAGAATTGCTCCGTTTTCAATTGCTTTATTTAGCTGCTTATGCCTGTAAATTAACAAATTTCGGGCTACTTGAACTGGTGCGGTTGCAAGGTAAAAGGGGAGGCAGAAAGCTTCGGTATCCCAATAAGTGGAACCGCCATATTTTTCGCCTGTAAATCCTTTAGGTCCAATATTTAAACGTTCATCTTCGCCCGTATAGGTTTGCTGAAGCTGGAAAATATTGAAACGAATTCCCTGTTGGGCTGCAACATCACCTTCAATTATAATATCGCTGGTTTTCCATTTTTCGAGCCATGCTTGTGAGTGTTCAAGTATCAGCTGATCAAACCCTTTCTTAAAAGCGGTATTCAATATCTTTACGGCGGTTTTCATCAGCTTATCCTTTGGAAAATTTTCGGATGAGACGTTGACGCCATATTTTTCAATCGTAACCGATTCTCCTTCTTCGATGGTGATTGGGATGATATTCGAGATAAATTTAGTCCGGTTTTCGACATCTGCTGAAAAAGCAATCGTTTTCCCATTGCGCAGCAGGTTGATTTTCATTCCGGTACAGACGTGAAAAAGGGTTTTTCGCACCTCTGCCGTGATGTAGCCTTCACCTGGTTTTACATTGATTTCAACCTCGTCCCAAAATTTTTCGTCGTAATTGGCATCCTCGTTACGGATATCAAAATCGAGGTACGGCGTTAATGTAAGTTTGTCGGAGAAATTAAGAGCTGTAACTGTATATCGGATTGCACCGATTTCGGATTCAACGATGCTTAAAAAACGGCATGAGACGACTTTAACCTGTTTCCCGGATGGTAATTCGGCAATAAACTCACGGTACAGGTTTCCTTCCTGCATATTTAACTCCCGCCTGAATTGCAGAACTTTAGCAGTAAAAAGATCGAGCGTTTCGCTGCCGATTTTTACATCTATACCGATCCAGTTTGCGGCGTTGAGCACTTTCGCAAAATACTCAGGATAACCGTTTTTCCACCATCCAACGCGCGTCTTGTCGGGATAATAAACTCCTGCTACATAGTTTCCCGGAAGTGTTTCACCAGAGAATTTCTCTTCGAAATTGGCCCGGTGACCGATTCGTCCGTTTCCGAGACTCATCAGGCTTTCGGTGATTTTATTATATTCGGGATGGAATTGATCTTCAATGATCTTCCACTCGTTGTGTATGATATATTCCTTCATTCTTTTGTCGTTATTATTTTTATTGACGCAATCAACGCATCCCTATATATACCAAGATCTTAACTGATCCATATTCATTGTTTCGAACCCCGGGATGACAAATTCGGCATTTTTAAGGTTTTCAGGCTGACCAATACCGATTACGTGCATTCCCCCGTTACGGGCAGCATCGATACCTGCCTGCGCATCTTCAAACACCAGACAATCACGCGGATCAATTCCCAACTCAATTGCACCCTTTAAAAATACCTCAGGGTCAGGTTTGGCTTTCGACACTTTATTCCCATCAATCACTGCATCAAATTTTTGGGAAATATTGATCTTATCAAGAATTGACATCGCGTTTTTACTTGCAGACCCAAGGGCAATCAACATGCCGTTGTTGTGCAATTCATCTAAAAACCTGATAACGCCTGGTAGTATTTCTTCTGGCGTCATCTTCTGAATGTACGAAACATACAAACCATTTTTTTCGGCTGCCAATTCCTGTTTCGTCTTGAGATCGATATTAATATTGCCAATTTCGAGCAGAATATCAAGCGATTCCATTCGGCTGACTCCCTTTAAACGTTCGTTATCATGTTCCGAGAAACTAAAACCGAGATCATCAGCAATCTTCTTCCATGCCAGGTAATGATACCGGGCTGTGTCTACCACAACACCATCAAGATCAAATAAACAGGCTTTAATTTTCATCCGTGAATCATTTATTTTTAGAGGTCCCGAAAAATCGGGACTTGTTTTAACTTACTCTTTTGCAGCTACAATGTATTCTTTTACAAAGACAACCGAGACTGCAGCTGCAACCATTGCGAGTCCGGCAACACCCAGCATAAGAATGGCCTTTCCACCCACGAACGTCAACACAACACCACCTAATAATCCGGCTGCAATCTGAGGAATTGTGATCGTTGCGTTGAAGATGCCCATGTAAACCCCCATTTTATCAGGTGGAAGTGCAGCAGATAAAATAGTGTAAGGCATCGCAAGGATTGCCGCCCAGGCAATTCCGACACCTAACATAGAGAAGATCAATCCATATTGGTTGTGAATAAAAACCATAGAAATCAATCCTGCACCGCCGGCTAATAAAGAGAGCATATAGACCGTTTTTCGACCGAACTTGTTTGCCAGTTTTGCCATGATCAGCGAGAAGAGCGCTCCGAACAAACTATATCCGGCAAATATCACACCGACCCAGTTCCCGGCTTCGTTGTATCCTGCAGATATTGAATCGCCTGCAACTGTATTCCAAACATTTTGCGCAACGCCGGGGGTTGTATAAACCCACATCATGAAAAGGGCAAACCAGGAGAAAAACTGAACGATTGCCAATCTCCACATGGTTACAGGAATTTCTTTGAGCAGTGTGATAAAGGAGGTCTTTTTTGTCGCAACCTGATTTGTCTGATTGTATTTCCTATACTCTTCCGGTGGATATTCCTTGGTTCTGAAACTGGTCCATAATACTGAAAGCAAAAGTGTTCCACCTCCTAAATAAAAAGCCCAGATAACAGTGGGTGCCACTTTTTCTCCGGCCGCCGGGATATTCGAAACACCGATCCAGGTTAGAATAAAGGGTAGGAGTGAGCCAATGAAAGCTCCTGCATTGATCAGAAAGCTTTGGACTGAATACCCCTGATTTCGTTGTTCCTCCGAAACCATATCACCCACTAATGCCCTGAAAGGTTGCATCGTGATATTAAAAGAGGTATCCATAAAAAGAAGCATAAATGCCCCAAAAAACAGCGGAGGCAGGATGTAAGCAAAGAATTCCGAATTTGGCATGAAAAACATGGCCATGGCCGAAATGATTGCACCAAGAAGAATGTAAGGAATCCGGCGTCCAAGCCGGGTCCAGGTGTTGTCGCTGAAAAGTCCGATTATAGGCTGTACAATCAATCCGGCAAGCGGAGCCGCGAGCCAGAAATAGCTCAAATGTTCAACTTCCGCTCCTAAAGCAGATAAGATTCGGCTTGTATTGCCATTTTGCAACGAATAGCCAATTTGAACGCCCATAAAGCCAAAGCTCATGTTCCAGATTGACCAAAATGAGAGACTCGGTTTTTTTGCCATAATATTAAATTGTAGTTTATAAATCAGACTTATATCAGAAACTGGTTAATAAAACCTGCATTCAGATCTTTAATCATGAATGGAAAAGATCGTTAAAAGACAAAAGTGTCAAAATAGTGGAAACAAGAAAAAGTCGTAGTCCCGGAAAGGAGTACGATTCGTGGAGGAAAGGACAATAAATATTCGGGGACAAATATAAATCAGGAAAATTTGAAAAGCAATAGTTAAACGCTTTTAAATCAAAATAATAGTTGAAGGGGATCTAAAACCTATAATGCAAACGTTTGCGAAAGCATTTAATTATCAGATTTTTTTTGTCGATTCGCGGATTACAAGGTTTGTATCGATATAAAACGTTTCACCCTGGCCAGTTCTTGGCGACTCAATCCGCTTTAAAAGTACAGTTGCAGCTTTTACACCCATCTCGTAGCCATGCTGATCGACCGAACTCAAGGTTGGTGTGGTAATATCGGAATAACTACCTGCCGAAAAACCCATAATAGCCACTTTTTCAGGGATAGCAACGCCCATTTTTTGTAAAGTTTTCATCACGCCCACAGCCGTAAGATCATTTACTGTGAATATTCCATCCGGCGGGATCGGAAGCTGAATCAGTTTACGAGTGGCAACAGCTGCAAGTTCAAACGAGTCAGCTACAATCACATAATCTTCGATATAGGGCATATCGTGATCTTTTAACGCTTCCATGTATCCCTCCAGCCGACATTTCCCAATACCAAGCGAGGTTGGTGCTGCCAGGTGGGCAATCCGTTTACATCCCGATTCAATTAAATGACATACTGCATTATAAGCTGCTTTCTTGTCGTCAATTATAACAATATCAGAATCAAATCCGTCGGGAACCCTGTCGAAGAAGACCATGGGAATACCACTCTCTTCAATCATTTGTAAATGAGAATAGTCTTTGGTTTCTTTTGAAATTGAGATCAAGGCGCCTTCAACCCTGTTCGAGAGTAACGCCTGTGTATTGATGATCTCTCTTTCGTATAATTCGTTCGACTGGCAGATCATCACATTATAACCGGCTTCATAAGCAACATCTTCGATTCCACTAATTACTGACGAAAAAAAGTAGTGAACCAGTTGCGGAATAATCACCCCTATTGTATTTGTTTTGCTGTTTTTAAGTGACAGAGCTACGGCATTGGGTTTATAGCGCAGTTTTTTTGCAAGATCATTAACCGCATCTTTCGTGTCCCTGCTAATGTCGGGATGATCTTTTAAAGCACGCGATACTGTTGAGGCTGAAATACCAAGCGCTTTAGCGATATCCTTTATGGTGACCTGACTGCTCATCAATTCGTATAGTTCATTCGTAAAATGACTTCACTAAAGTAGGTAATAATTCCGGATTAGCAACAATCTTAAAGTTCTAGCGAAAGACACGATTAACCGGGTCTTTGCAAGGTGTTTCATCTACATGTTGTATAACATGTTTGTTGCAAACGTCACCGCAAACGTTTGCATAATAATTTTCTAGTTTGCATAAGAAAACGAGGTTAAAGCAATGTTAAAAAGATGTTAATTTGTGGTGCCAAAATGAAAAATGGAAAGGTTTGTGGAGGCAAGCAATTGATATTCAAATGTGTAATCTAAAATGCCTGAAAAGGTGAAATTTTTTAACCATGATTTATGAACCATTAATTTGACGCACATGAAATTTGAATTTGTAAAGATGAAGGCGATTTGGTTTATCCTTTTTGCATTACTGACACTGTCAGTTAGTGCACAGCAAAAGGTTATAACCGGAAAAGTTACTGATAAAGGTGGACTACCTGTTCCCGGTGTTACAATTGTTGTTAAAGCAGCAGATGGGGCTGTAACCGGAACTGTTACTGATATTGATGGAAAGTACAATGTTAATGTAGCTCCCGATATCAAAGTTTTGTACTATTCATTTGTTGGAATGAAGTCAACCACCGAAACAATCAATAACAGAACTGTTATTAATGTTGTACTTCTGGAGGATGCAGTTTCAGTAGATGAAGTTGTTGTAATCGGTTATGGAACTGTTAAAAAATCTGATGCAACGGGTGCTGTAAGTACAGTAAGTGCAAAAGACTTCAACAAAGGTGGAATCACTTCACCACAGGATCTGATCGTAGGTAAAAGTGCCGGAACAGTGATTACCTCGGCTGGAGGTGCTCCGGGAAGCGGATCCACTATCCGGATCAGGGGAGGTTCCTCTATGTCAGCCAGTAATGATCCATTAATTATCATCGATGGTTTTCCTGTAAGTAATTCAGGAATTTCGGGTTTGGCGAATCCTTTATCCACAATTAATCCAAACGATATCGAAACATTTACCGTATTAAAAGATGCTTCGGCAACAGCTATTTACGGATCGAGAGCTTCGAATGGTGTTATTCTTATCACAACCAAAAAGGGTGTAATCGGAAAGCCAATGCAAATCAACTATAACGGAACGATGTCAGTAAATACTGTTCCTAAATATATGGATGTTATGTCTGGTGATGAACTTCGTGCACTTGCATTGGATCTTGCTTCAAAAAGCGCAGTTGGCTTAAGTATGGGTAGTCTGACACGTCTTGGACAGGAAAATACCGACTGGCAAAAACAGATCTACAGAACTGCTATTGCACACGACCAAAACATCAGCATCAGTGGTGGTTTGAAAAATATGCCTTATCGTGCTTCATTCGGATACTCCGATCAGGACGGTATTCTGAAAACAACCAATATGGAACGTTCGACATTGGCAATTGGAGTAGACCCTATGTTTTTTGATAATCACCTGAAAGTAAGCCTTAACTTAAAAGGAAGTTATACAAATCAGAATTTTGGAAATTCAGGTGCTGTCGGTTCTGCTGTTGCTTTTGATCCGACACAGCCAGTCTATAATGGCAATACTAAGTTCGGTGGATATTACACATGGGTAAATCTTTCGGATGTATTACCAGATGGTTCGATGAATCCAAATGGCAGTCCAAACCCAATCGGTGTTTCTAATCCTGTTGCGTTACTGAATCAAACAGATAACAAATCAACTGTTCAGCGTAGTCTTGGAAATGTACAGTTCGATTATAAATTTCATTTTCTCCCTGAACTTCGGGCAAATATGAATCTTGGTTATGACTACTTTACAACAAAGGGTCACAACAATGCCACCGATAATGCCGCTTTTACTTTCAGAAACGGAATTGGTCAAAAACAAGATTATACACAGGATGGAAAAACTCAGCTTTTCGACTTCTACCTGAATTATGTGAAAGATATTGAGTCGATTAAGAGTAGGGTTGATGTTACCGGAGGTTATTCATGGCAACATTTCTACAAAAGCGGATCCTCATTTAACAGAAATGGTGATGGAACTCAAGTGTCTGATAACTCAAAATTCATTAATGAAAACTATTTGGTCTCCTTCTTTGGACGATTAAATTATACTTTCATGGACCGCTATTTATTGACAGCGACCATTCGTGATGATGGATCTTCAAGATTTTCGAAAGCCAACAGATGGGGAATTTTCCCTGCCGCAGCTTTTGCATGGAAAATCAAGGATGAGTCGTTCCTAAAAAACACTGCTGTCGTTTCTGACCTTAAATTAAGATTAGGCTGGGGTATTACAGGTCAACAGGATATTGGTAACGATTTTCCTTATCTACCTGTCTATCGCGGAAGTACAGCAACTGCACAGTATCAGTTCGGAAATACATTCTACAATACGTTACGTCCTAATCCATACGATGCAAACATCAAATGGGAAGAAACCACCACTTACAATGTGGGCCTGGACTTTGGATTCATGAATAACCGGATTACCGGTACCATTGATGCTTACAAACGCCAAACAAAAGATTTGTTGAACTTTATTCCGATTGCAGCTGGAAGTAACTTCTCTAACTTTTTGACAACCAATGTGGGTGACCTTGAGAACAAAGGGGTAGAATTATCTTTGAACGGACTTGTTGTAACGAACAAAGACTGGAATTGGAGTATTGGGTTTAACGCTGCCTATAATGAAAACAAAATCACGAAGCTTACCAAAACGGATGATCCGAATTATGCCGGAGTTGATGTCGGAACGATTGGTGGTGGAGTTGGAAACACAATTCAGAATCAACGTGTTGGCTTCCCTGTCAATTCATTCTTTGTTTTCCAGCAGGTATATGGTTCGAATGGTATGCCAATCGAAGGACTTTATGTTGACCGTACCGGGAAAGGCGGAACAATTACCAGCAATAACCTGAATAAATACCACTATAATAAACCTGCTCCTGACGTAACTTTGGGAATTAATTCGAGGGTTGCCTATAAAAATATGGACTTCTCGTTTGCAGGTCGGGCGAACATCGGTAACTACGCTTACAACAATGTCGCTTCAGGTGCTCTTTACTCAACTGTATATAACCAATCCGGATTCTTCAACAATATTCCAAAACTGGTTAACAACGCGAAGTTTACCAACACACAGTATTTCTCTGATTTCTATGTTGAGAATGCCTCTTTCTTTAAAATGGATAATATGAGTGTCGGATACAATTTCGATCAGTATGTTAAAGCACGATTGAGCTTTACAGTACAAAACGTCTTTACAATCACCAAATATAAAGGACTAGATCCTGAAGTAGATGGCGGTATCGACAACAACTTTTATCCTCGTCCGAGAGTCTTTGTACTTGGCGTAAATCTTACATTCTAACTTTTATTAAGAATACGACATGAAAAACAATAAAATAAAATCATTGGTTGTTCTCTTTACCGCACTGATGTTTACCAGTTGCGTTAAAGACCTGGATGTTACTCCGAAAGATCCAAATATCATTACTTCACTTACTGTTTACAGTACACCTGCTGCCTACAAAGAAGGATTAGCCAAACTGTACGCTACTTTTGCTGTCAGCGGACAGCAAGGCCCTGCAGGACAGCCTGATATCGCAGGTATTGATGAGGGATTCTCGAACTACCTTCGTCAATACTGGAATGCGCAGGAATTAAGCACCGACGAAGCTGTGATGGCATGGAATGATGCTTCAATCAAAGACTTCCATTGGCAAACATGGGCTCCGAATGACGTATTTATCGCAGCCATCTATTCCAGAATCATGTATACAGTAGCACTTAGCAACGAGTACATCAGGGCAACAGCAGGTAATACTGATGCGGACATTGTGAAGTATCATGCAGAAGCAAGATTTCTTCGTGCATTGGCTTATTCACATGCCATCGATATGTTTGGTAATCCACCTTTTGTTACAGAGGCTGACGCTCCCGGAGCTTTTTTCCCAAAGCAAACAACCCGTGCCGAGTTATTTACATACCTCGAAACTGAGTTGAAAGCAATTGAAACAGAACTAGGTGCGCCAAGATTTGAATATGCCAGAGCCGATCAGGCTGCTGCATGGACGTTATTGGCTAAGCTTTATTTGAATGCAAAAGTCTATACAGGAACTGAGCGAAATGCCGATTGTGTTACTTATTGCAAAAAAGTACTCGCATCATCTTATGCACTGGCACCAAAATACGCGAATAATTTCACCGCTGATAATAACCTTAGCCCCGAAATTATTCTCCCTATTACTTCTGACGGTAAAAATACCCAGACTTACGGCGGAATGACATATCTTGTTCATGCCCAGATCGGTGGAACTATGCCACCTGCACAGTTTGGTGTTGGCGGCGGATGGGGTGGAATCCGTACCACAAAAGCCTTTGTCAATAAATTTGTTGACAATAGCGGAAAGACAGACCAGCGCGCTATGTTCTGGTCAGCTGGTCAGAAACTCGAAATTGCTGATATCGGCCAGTTTACTGACGGATGGGCAATTACGAAATACTCGAACCTTACTTCTACAGGTGCGGCTGCTCCTCATGCTCATCCTGACTTCGTAGATACTGACTATCCGCTGTTCCGTTTGGCTGATGTATACCTGATGTATGCCGAAGGTGTTGTCAGAGGTGCTACAACTGGTGATGCTGCTTCTGCTTTGGGATATGTAAATGCTTTACGTGCAAGAGCCTATGGCAATGCTTCGGGAAACATTACCGCTGGTCAGCTAACATTGGATTTTCTTCTTGATGAGCGTTCACGTGAACTTTACTGGGAAGGACATCGCAGAACAGACCTTATCCGGTTTGGCAAGTTTACTGGTGGCACCTATTTATGGCCATGGAAAGGTAAAGTTGCAGCTGGAGCCGCAACGGAGAGTTTCCGCGATTTGTACCCTATTCCTTCCAACGATTTAGGAGCAAATCCAACATTAAAACAAAATACTGGTTATTAATCTTTTAAACTTCTGAAAAATGAATAAAAAAATATTTATATATTTAACTTTCATTGGGTTGATCGGACTTCTGTTTTCGTGTGAGAAGGAAGGAACAAAAGCTGTGTTGTTGGACAGCCCAATTGCACCTTCACTAACGACGGTACCCAATTTGACACTTAAAAGAACCAGTGGAACAGATATTCTGGTTTTTGTTGGGACTCCAGTTGATGCTGGTTTTCAAGCCTCTGCAACTTATTACCTTGAAGCTTGTGCAAAAGGAAATAATTTTGTGGATGTTGTTTCAATTCTAAGTGATGTTCAGGATCTTTCAATGAAAATTACAGTGAGTGATCTTAATGGAATTTTACTTAAAAAATTCCCTGCTGATCAGGTTTCATCACTTGATTTGCGAATAAGGTCAGCCTTATCTTTAAGCAGTGGTACTGGTTCATTTGTTTATAGTTCTGCTATAAAATCGGCGGATGCTACCGTATACGGCTTACCTCGTTTGGATTTAGTGAATTCGGGAATTGCCCAGAAGGTTGAATCTCCATTGGGTGATGGTAAGTATGCCAGTTATGTGAAACTTGATAAAACAAAACCTTTTACACTGAAAGACCCTGATGCCAATATTGTCTATGGCGGAACTGGTAATGTTCTCGCTGTAAATGGTGCTGCCATTTCTTCTGCTGCTAATGGATGGTATAAACTTTCTGCCGATACAAAAGCACTTACTTACAAGATGGATTCCTATATGATTGGGGTTATCGGTTCAGCTACTGCAAATAGCTGGAATACTCCTGATACAAAAATGGATTACAATTCTCAGGAAGGATGTTGGGTTTTAACTACAAATTTACAACCGAGTCTCGATGGCGGTGTAATGAAGTGTGAATTTAAATTCAGACTTAATGATGATTGGGGTTGGAATATTGGCGGTACGCTTGATAAATTGGTTCAAGGTGGAGGCAATTTGACTGCTATCCCTGGCAACTATACCATTAAATTATTCATCAGTGCCGATGGAACGGGTGGAACCTGCCAAATGATCAAGAACTAATTTGAAATATTCTACCGGTTCGCTGCTCTTGTGAAAAGCAACGCTTAACTTAAGCGCAGCGAATCACTGGTAGTTTTGTAAATCAATAAATTATGAAAATTTATATTTTTTAAAAATACAGGTATGAAAAGAATGTCCATATTTAGAATATTGGCCGTCCTGGTTATTGCAACAATCTTTTTTGGTGCATGTACAAAGGAAAAATCGGATGTCAGATTAGCTCCGACGCTTGCCACAACCCAGGTTTTGGATATCAGATCTGATTCTGCAACGGTAGTAGGGTTTGTTGTTGCCGAAGGAGATGGATATATTGAAAAAGGAGTTTGTTATAATACAGCAACTGCGCCAACAATTTCAAATAGCAAAGTCGCCTATACAGGAGCAACGACATCTGCTGCTTTTAAAGTAAAACTGAGCGGTCTGGCATATGCCACGAAATATTACGCACGTGCTTATGCTACAAATGCTGCTGGTACAATCTATGGTGAAGAATATACTTTCACTACTTTGCCGGTGGTTCCTACCCTTACCACAGCTGCAATTTCAGCAATTACTGGTAATTCAGCCGCAGGTGGTGGTAATGTCACCGTAATTGGTGGTGCTGAAGTTACTGCACGTGGTGTATGTTGTGGCATTGCCCACAATCCAACAATTGCTGATACTAAGACATCTAATGACAAGGGACCGGGTGCATTTGTGAGCGCACTGACTTTGTTGAAGGGAAATACCGTTTATTATGTACGGTCATATGCAACAAACAGTGCCGGAACAGGATACGGCCCCGAAGTCACTTTTACCACGTTGGTTGATTTGCCGGTTGTTACTACAACTGCAGTAACAGCTGTTACTAAAGTCTCAGCGGTATCCGGAGGCGAAGTAACCTATAATGGTGGCGGTACAATTTCTGCAAGAGGACTTGCCTGGGGTGCAGGTGCTAATCCAACCATCGCCGGAACTGTCATTGCTGGTGGTACAGGTACTGGTGTTTTTGTAAGCAATCTTACCGGGTTAACATTATTCACGACCTATCATGTTCGTGCCTACGCTACAAATAGTGCTGGTACGGCTTACGGTACAGATGTTACATTCACGACATTAGCCAATACCCAAACATGGAATATACCTGGCGACTATGTTGCTGCAAGCTATCCTGGTTCTACATTTGCCGATTGGGCACCAGACAAATCGCCTCAGGTGAAAAGCACTATAACAGCACCGGATAATCTGGAAGGTTATGTCTATATGAAAAATGCATCGAATGGCTGGAAATTTGCTTCAAAACCTAATTGGGATGGTCCTAATTATGGTGATGGCGGTGCCGGAAAATTAGACGCTAACGGTGGCAATTTCAGTTCTCCTGCAGGTTATTATAAAATAAACGTGAACGCAGGTGTTAATCCAATGACCTATACCGCCGTGGCGACTTCATGGGGTGTTATTGGCGATGCTTCACCAAATGCATGGAATGATGAAACGGCGATCACTTATGATCCTACTTCAAGTACCTGGAAAGGTGGAATGACTATGATTGCCGGAGGATTCAAATTCAGGGCGAATCATTCGTGGGATTACAATTATGGCAGTACTTCTAAAGATGCGAATCTAAATGCAGGAGGTGATAATATTGCGATGGCATTCGCCGCTGATTATTTTTTCACTTTAGACTTAAGTCATCCAAATGCTTACACTTATAGCGCAAACAGATGGGGTTTGATTGGCTCGGCAACCGCTGGTGGCTGGGACTCAGACCAGAATTTAACCTGGGATGCTACGAACAAAGTATTGAAAATAACAGCCGATTTAATTGTAGGCGAAATAAAATTCAGAGCTAACGACGCATGGGATTTGGCCCTGGGCGGTACTGTTGATGCACTGACTACATCAGGTGGAAATCTTGCGATTACTGCAGCTGGTAACTATACAATTACCCTCGATTTAAGCAAGGCAACTTACACTTGTATTATTAAGAAAAACTAATATTGATTATTAAAGGCTTATCTGCATATTCAGCGGGTAAGCCTTTTTTCAGTTTAAAACAATCTGTCAGTTAAAATGTTAAATGATAGATTGATTGAATAAGGCAGATAGCAGGGTCAGGGAAAGTCCGGATCATGCTATCTGCTATTCATTTTTTGATTTGCACCTTTTTATTCCAATCACCATGTTTCTCCGAATTACGCTTCTATTCTTGCTGACTGCTTTTTATCAGTTTGGTTATGGTCAGGTTACATCCAATCCGGCGTTGCCTATCGAAAACCAGCCAGTAACAATCACTTTTGATGCCACCCAGGGAACGGCCGGATTGAAGGATTACACAGGTGACATTTATGCTCACACCGGCGTTATTACGGATCTAAGCACATCGGCGGCGGATTGGAAATATGTGATTGCAACCTGGACAACTAATGTTCCAAAAGCTAAACTTACCCGGGTTACTGCCAATACCTATACGCTCGAAATTACACCTGATATCCGGAGCTTTTATGGTGTTCCGGCCGGAGAGACCATTAAACAGATGGCCTTCGTTTTTAGAAGTGCCGATCAGACCAAGGAAGGAAAAGCGACCGGAGGGAAAGATATTCTGATGGATGTTTTTGGATCGGGATTAAATATCGCCATCTCAAACCCAACTGGGAATACCGTTATTCCTTTGAATACAGATCTTCAGCTTACGGCCTCTTCAACAGTTATAGCCGAATTACGGCTTTTCCAGAATAACAGTCTGGTTAAAACTGTTACCGGAACTCAGATGAGTAATACATTCAACTTTACCCAACCGGGTGATTACTGGTTGAAAGTAACCGCTACAAGTGGTACTACGACTGTTGCCGATTCTGTTTTTGTTTCTGTTCTGTCCAGCCAGGTTATTCAACCACTTCCTGCTGGTGCAAAAAAAGGGATCAGCTATATTGATCAGCAAACCGCACGCCTTGTTTTATGGGCACCTTATAAATCGTATGTTCATGTGCTTGGCGAATTCAGCAACTGGTTGCCATCTTCGACTTACCAGATGAAAAAAGACGGCGACTATTTCTGGCTCGATATTGCAAACCTCACCCCGGGGAAAGAATATCCTTTTCAATACCTTGTCGACGGTCAATTGAAAATTGCAGATCCTTACACCGAAAAGATCAGTGATCCAAACAACGATAAGTTCATTTCCAGCACCACTTATCCCGGATTAATCCCATATCCAACCGGTAAAACAGAAGGGAATGCAAGTGTTTTGCAAACCAACCAACCAGCATACTCCTGGCAGACCACCGGTTTTAATGCGCCGGGTGCTGATACAATGGTTGTTTACGAATGTCATATTCGCGACTTCGACGAGCGCCATTCCTATGCCGGTGTGATTGATCACCTTGATTATCTGAAGGAATTGGGGGTCAATGTTCTGGAATTGATGCCTGTAAATGAGTTTGAAGGGAATTCGAGCTGGGGTTATAATCCTTCCTTTTATTTTGCACCCGATAAATACTATGGTCCAAAGAATGATTTAAAAAGATTGGTCGACGAATGTCATAAACGGGGTATTGCCACTGTGATCGATCTTGTATTAAACCATTCGTTTGGTCAAAGTCCTTTTGTTCAGTTGTATTTCGACGGATCGAAACCGACAGCACAAAATCCGTGGTACAACATTCAAAGCAATTTTACAAACCCTGATGCGCAGTGGGGTTACGACTTTAATCACGATAGTCCGGCAACCCGCGAATTGGTTGACAGTATTGGCTCGTTCTGGATGAGCGAGTATAAAATTGACGGATTTCGGTTCGATTTTACGAAAGGGTTCTCGAATAACATTAAAGATTCCTCTGATCCATGGGGGAGCAAATATGACGGACAACGCGTTGCAAATCTTGAACGTATGGCCGACCAAATTTGGAAACGGAAACCCGGAGCCATTGTCATTTTTGAACACCTTGCCGATAATTCGGAAGAAAAGGAACTGGCAAATTATAAAAAAGGAATTTTGCTGTGGGGAAATATGAGCGGAAGTACTGCTGAAGCTGCAATGGGATATAACGATAATGGTAAGTCGGACCTTAGCTGGAATTCGTATGTCAATCGCGGATGGAGCAAACCTTCGCTGGTTGGATATATGGAAAGCCACGATGAGGAACGCATGTTGTATAAATGTATCTCCTTTGGAAATGCTACTGGTTCTTATAATGTTAAAGATTTGCCGGTTGCACTGAAGCGGGCGGCGCTTACAGCAGCATTATTTTTACCGGTTCCCGGACCTAAAATGATCTGGCAGTTTGGTGAGTTGGGTTATGATATTTCAATCGACCAAAATGGACGGACTGGTGAAAAGCCACTTCATTGGGAGTACAAGAGCCAGGCTGATAGAGCCCTGCTGTTTCAGGTTTATTCAAAATTGGTTTACCTGAAGAAGAAGTATCCGGTTTTTTCAACGGCCGATTTTACCCAATCGTTGACGGGTGAAATCAAGTGGATTAAATTGAATCTGAATGGTGAAAATGTATTGATTGCCGGTAATTTTGGTTTGGCAACTACGAATGTAACATTAGAGTTTCAGAAAACCGGCACATGGTATGACTATTTCGGGAAGAAATCGATCAATGTGGCTGCAACTTCACAATCGATGCTGCTTGAGGCGGGAGAGTACCGGCTTTATTCTACTCAAAATTTCGGGGAACCTTTGTTTACTGGTATCGGGGATGAATATACCGATCCAAATGAATTGATTATCTATCCTAATCCGGCATCTGACTTTGTTAATGTGACTTCCGTTGATCTGATTAAAAGCATATCAATATTCAATATTGCCGGACTTAAAGCAAAGGAATTTCAATTGTCAAATACACAAGGGGTCGAAAATCAATTGTTTATCGGTGACCTTTATTCAGGTATTTACCTTTTACAAGCTACAAACACAGAAGGTAAGGTTGTTGTAAGAAAAATTATAAAACGGCCGTAAAACCGGATTGAAAATGTTAATCCCATAAAGTAGCAAAACGAAAAACAGCGCTTTGAGGCGCTGTTCTTTTGGAGATGCTGAGTTTATCTGTTTCAGATGCTTTAGTTAATCAGAATTAAAAATCTTTTGACTGATATAAGTGTATCCATTTTTTAATGAATTGATAATCTCCACGGTTGACAATGGCTTTGCCACATAGTCGTTCATACCGTTTTGGAGACATTCAATCTTATCGTTTGACATGGCATTCGCTGTCATTGCAATAATATAGGGTTGTGCAATCCCCATTTGACGGATGGCATGTGTTGCTTCCAGACCGTCCATCTCAGGCATCCTGATATCCATTAGAATTACATTGTATTCTTTTCTTACAATTGAGTTGAGCACCTGAATTCCGTCGGATACAATATCAATTTGATAGCCTAGTTTCCGTAAAATTCTTTCTATAAGTTTTTGATTGACAATATTATCTTCGGCAATAAGGATACTTAGCGGATAACCTTCTGCAAATGTACTTGTCAGATAACCGCCTTGCGAATTTTCCGGGACAAAGAAGTCTTTATTTGAAGCTGAATGTATCATCTGATGAAATTTTTAACAGTCGCTTTTTGATTGCATTGGTTGATATAATCCTCTGAAATCTGTTTTGTAAAGAATGCAATGATTATTGGCAGCAAAAATAATAAATAATTTACAGATTCAACACTAAAATTAAGAAAATATTACAAAAAGAAAATAAATATACGTTAAAGTAAAAATAATATACAGATTGAGATGATTAAATATTATTTTTCAGATATTCCGACTATTTTCATGAAAGAGTAAGTTGATTTGCTTACAAGTTGATTTTTAAGAATTCAATAAACTGTGCTTTTTTCAACAACGTAATTCGCTGCACTTTTAAGAATTTTAATAATTTCTGCCAGCCTCATTGGTTTGGCTATATAATCGTTCATCCCGATTTTGAGACAGTCTTCCCGGTCTTTTGACATCGCGTTTGCAGTCATTGCAATAATATATGGCTGTGCAATGGCCATTTGACGAATGGCATGCGTAGTTTCAAGTCCGTTCATTTCAGGCATTTGGACGTCCATTAATATCACATTGTAATCCTTCTTCACCAGAAAATCAAGTACCTGAATTCCATCAGATGCAGTGTCTGTCAGATACCCAAGTTTATGTAAGATTCTTTCAATCAGTTTCTGATTGATTAAATTATCCTCGGCAATTAGGATATCTAATGGGTAGTCCTCAGAAAATGAAGATGATAGTATTCCGGTTTGCGCGTCTTCCGAAAAAGCGTGTTTTATTTGTGGTGCCAATACCATCTGAAGACTTTTAATGAGTCGTTGTTGTTTGACAGGTTTAGTCAGAATAAATGTAAACAAGTCGGGATAGATTTTTTTGGTTTCGTCGCCGATAGAACTGAGCATAATTATAGGTGGTGGATTCTTGAGGGCTTTTATAGCTGTTGCAAGTTCAACCCCATCCATTTCGGGCATTTGCATATCGGTAATTACCAGATCGACTGTTCCATTCTCTTCATAATTCAGAAATGCAAGGGCTTCGCGAGCCGAAGATACCAAATGAGTGACTAACTTCCACTGATCAAGTTGAGTCTCGAGTATCTTCAGATTGGTTTGATTATCATCAACAATTAATACCTTTTTACCATTGAGTTCGCTGATGTTTAACAAAGATGGCGTAATCTGTATTTTAGCACTTATTGTACTCTGAATGGAAAAGATAAAAGATGAGCCTATCCCGAACTGACTTTCGGCCTTTATTTCTCCACCCATGAGTTTTACAAGCCTTTGTGAAATCGCAAGACCCAATCCTGTACCTCCGTATCTGCGTGTGGTTGAGGCATCCACCTGGGTAAATGCACTGAACAGTCCACCAATTTTATTGTCAGGAATCCCGATACCGGTATCTTTTACCTGAAATCCCAGCACGATCTTAGAACTTTCAGGATCTTTCGAAATAAGATTTATTTTTAGAAAAACTTCACCTTCATGGGTAAATTTAATTGCGTTGTTAATCAGGTTTATAAGGATCTGTTTTAATCTTAGGTTGTCACCAACAATCTGGGCAGGCACGTCCAGATCGATCTGGTAAATCAGGTCTATCCCTTTAAAGGCCACCTTTTGTGAAAAAAGATCCATTACTTCTTCCACACTGCTTCGTAAATCGAAATCTTCCTGTTCAATTTCCATGTTTCCCGACTCTATTTTCGAGAAATCAAGAATGTCATTAATAACGGATATCAGGTTCTCGCCGCACGTCATTATTGTATCGTTGTATTCACGTTGTTCGGTATTTAGTTGAGTTTCTGATAAAAGAGAAGCCATGCCGATAACGCCGTTCATTGGTGTTCGTATCTCGTGGCTCATTGTAGCCAAAAAAGTACTTTTTGCATGGTTAGCATATTCTGCCTCTTGTCGTGCCTTGTGCTCCATCATTTTCTGATATTGCAACTCTTCTGACTGATTCTGTAATTCATAATTGAGTTCCTTCAATTCTTTAGACTGTTCTTCGATTTGCTCAGTTCGTTTATTTACAAGCATTTCCAGTTTATTTCTTTGTAGTTTAATGGATCTCACCCGATATTTGTAGAAACCAATAAGACTTCCTGCGATGAAAATGAAAGTCAGTACCTTAAACCACCATGTTAACCAGAACGGAGGAACAATTGTCAGTTTTAGGGTGAGGATTTGTGGAGACCATTCACCGGACCTGTTTTGGCTTTTTACTTTGAAGGTATATTCTCCATGACCAAGGTTCGTGTAGGTGGCCGAATTTTTATTTCCTACAATATTCCAATCACGGTCAAACCCTTCAAGCATGTATGCATAAACTTTAGTGTTTGGTGCGGAAAAATCAAGCGACACAAATTCAAATGAGAAAATAGACTGGTTGTAGGACAAGCGTATCGATTTTGTTTCTGAAATATCCTGAATCAGAGGTGAAGGATTATTCTTGCCTTGGGCAATCGTAACACTTTTATTGAAGATTTGGAAATCAGTTAATACAATTCGAGGATTGTTTGTCCGCTCTATAATTTTGTTGGGTAAAAATGAGTTATAACCATTGACTCCCCCAAAGTAAAGCATTCCGGATTTTGATCTGAAAGCTGAATGTGGCTTAAACTCTCCGTCTTGTAAGCCATCCTCTGCCGAATAATTTTTAATTGTTTTCGTTTCGGTATTGTACTTCGATATTCCTTTATTCGTACTAACCCATAAATTACCGTTCTGGTCTTCCAGCGCGGCAAAAATTGATTCGCTTACAAATTTATTCCGGGATTCGATAGGGATAAACTGTCGTGTGGAAGAATCGAAATAATTAAGTCCGCCTCCCAGGGTGCAAGCATAAATAACACCAGATTTACTTTCCAGTATATGTGCTACTGTGTTGTTTATAAGAGTTTTATTTTCTGTGTTAAATCTGATAAAATTATTTAGCTTCGGGTCGTAAAGACAAATACCACCATCAAAAGTTCCGATCCATATCCTGCCTTTCCTGTCTTCAAGAATGGAGAAAATATTATCGCTACTGATACTTTTGGGGTCATCTTTTTTGTATTTGAAGTGGATAAATCTTTTTGATTGTTCATCATACAAATTTAATCCACCACCAAAAGTGCCAATCCATACTTTACCATCATTCGCAATAGTAAGTGCATAGATATTATTATTGCTTAGTCCTGAATTGTCACTGGCAAATTTGAAATTGGTGAATTTGTGTGTTTTTACATCCAGCTTACTCAGTCCGTTTCCCCAGGTTCCAATCCAGAGGTTGTTTTGACGATCTTCTGCTAATGCGAGAATGTAATTGCCTGCAATACTGTTTTGCGATGAAATTACCTTATAAAGATCCGATCTGCCGGTTTTCTGATCAAAGAAATTTAACCCTCCTCCATCGGTTCCAATCCATAAATTCTCGTTGTGATCTCCATAAATACAGAGAACAAAGTTATTGGAGAGACTGCCTGCTGCTGAGTTGTGTTTATAATAATTGAAACTATTGGTGCTTTTTTTATACAAGTTGATACCGCCTGCATATAATCCAAGCCACATGTTTCCATTGTTATCCTTTGTTATTGAGTAGACTGAATTCTTTGATAAACTGTTATCATCAATCTCATCACTTATATAATTACGGAATTTTTGTAATTTGTAATTGAAAAGGCTTATTCCTCCGTTTTCCGTTCCGATCCAAAGATTGTCGTTGTCATCTTCATTTATACTTAATATGCTTTTGCCGATCAAGTCGTTAGCTTCAGATGGTTTTGTAAAGTGTGTAAATTTTTTTGTTTCACGATTGAACAGATTTAATCCATCGCCTGAAGCGCCAATCCATAGCTGTTGATGGCTGTCTTCAAAAATTGCGGTAATATTGTTTCCTGAAATAGCCTCTTTGTTTCTCTCATTCGCCTGGTAACGAACAAAGGTGCTGTCCTTACTCTCGAATTTATTCAATCCTCCATTTTGTGTTCCGAACCAAATATCTCCCTGGCTGTCAGCAGCAACTGTTATGATATTGTTGTCGCTGATTGAGCTTAGGTTGTTTTTATCATTAGAAAATCGGATAAAACGGTTCGTTTCCGGATCAAACAGATTGACCCCATTGTCCGTGGCGATCCAAAGTTTTCCGGTTTTGTCTTCCACGATTTTGCCGATATTATTTCCGGCTACGCTGTTTAGGTTATTTTGATCATGAATGTATTGTTCAAAGCGGTTTTTTTTACGGTCAAATTTGTTAAATCCTCCACCAGAGGTGGCTATCCAAATATTCCCTTTAGCATCTTCAGTAATGTTTTGAATATAGTTATTACTCAAACTTCCCAGATCTGTGGGATCGTTGTAGAACACCCGAAATCGATTTCCATCATACCGATTCAATCCATAACGAGTGCCAATCCATAGAAATCCTCTGCTATCCTGTGTTATACATGTAACGTTTGGATCGGATAGACCTTCTTTTGTGCCTATTCGGTCAAATTTAAGTTGTTGATTCTGCCCGAAAGCCAACAATGAAACAAGCTGAATCAGTATGAATAAAATAAGTCTGCAATTTTTCATTCTTAATGGTTTGCCTTAATCTAATATGTAAATGACGATTTTATGTATTGATTGTCAATAAAATACTGAGTTTTTTATATTAATTTGGTGTTGTTCTTTAATCTGATAGAAATTGGTGGCTAAAATAATCATATTTTTACAAAAAACACTATTTTGTTTAAAAAATTTACATTAATTAAATAAATAGACAGTTATGTGAAAATAATTTTACAGACTGGAATTTGTGTTTGGGAAGGGCCTCCCTTTGAATAGTGAATTTTGGAAATTAAGTATTGAGGTATAGCCGGTTATATAAAGATGCTTTAATAATATTTACCAGCTAATTCCTTATAAAAGATAGAATAGCAAAGAAACAGCAAGACCAGAAATGATAAGTATAGAAAAATTTAAAATAAGACTTTTGTTTAGGCTCTTGCTGCTCAGCGTCAAGGCATATATCAGTTTTAGAATATTGTTGCTATTGGTCGCATTAATAATTGCCAGTGCTATAATTGTTTCCGTGATACCACCTTGGTGCTGAAGCAGATTAAGCAAAAAGGGATCGATATCAGTAATGCCGACGATAAAGGCAAGGGTTGTTATCCCGGAACTTCCATATGATTTCATCACATATTCAGTGACAATTGCAAAGAAAACAAATAGTAATCCAAAGACAGCAGCTGTCTTGAGTTCTAACGGGTTTTTATTACTGGCTATTTCTATACTTTCTAACGAGGATTGCGAAATCGTATCATCATGTTTACTTGATATTTTAGAAAGAACGATGCATATCACAAATAGAATTAGAAATGGAATAACTAATACTGACGCAATTGCCCGATTGAATAAAAAGGCTAGAACAAGTATACGCAGGTACATCATTCCATTAGCTATCATGATGGCTGATACTGCTTGTTCACCAACGCTTCCTTTTTTTTCACGACGGGCAATAATTACAGTTGTTGCGGTGCTGCTATACAAACCACCAAGTATACCGGTTAGTATAATTCCTGACTCGGGGAAAACAAATTTTTTGAGAAGGTAGCTGATATACGAAATTCCTGAAACTACAACCACTGCTAACCACAGATTGTAAGGGGAAATAGGTATCTGATCCGAAATCGGTTGGTCGGGTAGTAGTGGCAGAAGCACTCCAGCAAATGCGATAAATTTGGCGAGTGTAATAAACTCTTCTTCTGATGCTTTTTTCGAAATTGAGATAAAATGGTTTTTAATCTCCGTGAGTATTAGTATAACGACTACAAATGAGAGCAAAAGCCAGATAGGCTGGGTGAAAACCATTATTGGGAGGCAGTATGTCAATAAGGCCAAAATAGAACTAGTGAGTCCGTAATTATTGTGCTGACTGATTTTCTGAAAATATTGTATCGCTAACAAAAGTCCAATTATTACAAACCCTGTAAGAAATGGGAGATATGATTTGGGGTCGGCTATAAATAATACATACCCTAAAAGTCCGATAAAGGTAAATGTCCGGTCTGTTCCAAAAAGTAGATCTTCATTTTCAGTGATATGGTGACGTCGTTGTTCGAGCCCGATAAGCAAAGAGAATATCAGTACCAAAAGGAACCGGATGAATTCGTCGGGTATTATATTGTGGATCGACATATTACTTAGGATGATTAACAAAGATAGTATATCGCAGGAGATAATGAAAAATAAGAATTAAATTTATGGAGACTAGGCACTTCTTAGCTTACGTAGAGACAAGGCATGCCTTGTCTCTACAGTATCTTAAATCCTACCAATTTCAGATCATCCCAATAGGAAGGATAGGATTTTGTAACCACATCCGGATCGCTAATAACAATTTCGGGATAAACCATCGCTGTAGGGGCGAATGCCAACGCCATCCGGTGATCGTGATATGTCTCGATTACTATGGGAGACTTAACCAAGGATGGATCAACTGTTCCGTCCCATACGAGTTCGCCAATTGCCGGCTCGGTAAGTAGTGCTCCAAATTTCGACAATTCGGTTTGCAAGGCCAGAATACGATCGGTCTCTTTGATTTTTAATGTTGTCAAACCTTTAAAGTGGAAAGGAATTTTCTGACAGACGGCTAACACTGCAAAAGTCTGGGCGATATCGGGATTTTCGATAAAATCCAATTCTAATAATTTCAGTTCAGGTACTTCTTTTTTAGTCAGGCATACGTCATTGCCTTCCTGTTTTGACTGAACACCAAAATAGTTTTCAAACCACATCGATTGGGCTGCATCACCTTGCAGACTTTGCAGACGCAATCCTTTAAGCAGCAGATCGCATTCGTCAGAAAGTGCAGCCATTGCATACCAGTATGAGGCGCCTGACCAGTCGGCTTCGACAGAAAACTTTACAGGATTGTAGGTTTGCTCATCAATCCTGATCTCATTCCCAGTCCATGTATGACGAATGCCAAATTGTTTCATCAAATTAAGTGTGAGCTCAATATAGGGTTTTGAAGTTACCTGGTTTAATAGTTTTAATGTCAGTCCGCCTGGAATTGTAGGCGCAATCATTAGCAGGGCTGAAATATATTGGCTGCTGATACTTCCGTCAAGTTCAAGGACTCCTCCTTTTAACGAAGTTCCAAGGATTTTTAATGGAGGAAATCCCTCATTTTCGGTGTATTCAATCGATGCACCAAGTTTTCGTAATGCATCGACAAGAATCCCGATCGGACGTTGCCGCATCCTTTCCGATCCAGTCAATGTCCATTCACCTGCTATTTTCGACAAAAAGGCAGTCAGAAATCGCATTGCTGTTCCTGCATGTCCAATATCAAAATGATTGGTGTTTGCGTTCAAGACGGCTTCCATCACCTTTGTATCATCACTATCCGAAAGATTTTCAATCTCATAAGGCGAGTAGCTCAATGAATTGATGATCAATATTCGGTTACTGATGCTTTTGGATGAAGGAAGCGTGATTTCCCCTTTCAGTATTCTATCTTTTTTTGTGATGGTATATTGCATCGATAATTCTTAAATAGAAAATTGTTTGTAATATTCCAAAGCTTCGAATATAAGGGCTTTGTCACAATTTTGATTGATCGCCACCTCTCCGATGGCCGGGATCAGCGTGAAATTAACGCGTGTGCCTTCATTCTTCTTATCATGCGTCATTAACTGGTAGAAAGCTTCAAACTGGCTCTCTTCAATCGTATAATTTCCGTAAACAGAGATTAACCAGCCCGATAATTCATTAAGTACTGTCAACGGAAGATTACACACTTTATACGAAAGGTACAATTCAGCAATCATTCCATAAGCGACAGCATATCCATGAAGAATTGGTTTCCCCGAATATAAAGCTGCACTTTCGAAAGCATGACCGATTGTGTGCCCGAAATTCAACGCTTTTCGGATATTCCGTTCGTTGGGATCCTGGAATACGAAACTATCTTTGATGGCCACTGACCGGGCAATTATTCCACGAAGTACTTCAAGATCGGGATTTGTAAGATTATAATTACGAACTTCTTCCAAATGTTGGGCAGAATTAATCAGTCCGTGTTTGATCATTTCAGCGTATCCGGAGATGAAATTTTGACTGTCAATAGTTTGCAAAAAACGTGTGTCGATCAGTACGGTATTGGGTTGATTGATCACACCAATTTCATTCTTTAATCCGTTAAAGTTGAATCCAGTTTTTCCGCCAACCGATGCGTCGACCTGTGCCAAAAGGGTGGTAGGAATATTCACAAAGTCCATTCCTCTTTTGATCGTTGAGGCAGCAAAACTCCCCAAATCAGTAAGCATTCCGCCACCCAGGTTCACAACAAGTGATTTACGGTCAGCGCCGTTCTGGCTTAGGAAAAGCCAGATCATTTCAACTGACGAGAGTTTTTTATTTTCTTCGCCTGATGGAATGACCACTTTCTTGAAATTTTCAAATCCGGGTGTGCGATTGATGAGTGGAACGCAAAATTGATCGCAGTTTTCTTCCGTAACCAGGAATATTTTATTCTGAGGGTAGCGGGTCAGGATCTTTCCCAGCTCATCTTCCAGCTCGCGTGTTACTATTATGGAGGCGTTGTAGACCGGATAATTGTTCATCTTTGAGTATTAATATGGCAAAGTTAAAACATTAGCGGATGTTTCAAACGATTGGTATTTGCATTGGTTGGAATTGGGTCAACATATAAAACAGGTTATTCCCACACTCCGGGGATTTTTTCGCCACATTTTTTACAGGCTCCCTTCACAAGGTTATTTTGGAGGATCGAAAATCCTTTCCTTTCGATTACCAAATCATGGCATTTCGGACATATGGTATTTTCTGCATCCAGACCAGGTACGTTGCCGATATAAACGTATTTTAATCCTGCAGCAAGAGCGATTTCACGGGCTTTAGTAAGGATACCAACCGGGGTTGCGGACAACTGTGTGAGTTTGTAATCGGGATGAAAACGGCTAAAATGAAGTGGATAACTGGCAAGTCCATTTTCTGTCAGCCAGTTACACATTCGTTTGATCATGTCTAAATTGTCGGTCCAGCCCGGAACAACCAGGTTGATAATTTCGAGCCAAACTCCAAGTGAAGCTATTGTTTTCAATGAGTTTAAAACGGGTTGAAGGGCTCCGGCACTCAGTTTCATGTAAATGTCGTTACTGAACGATTTCAGGTCAACCCTGACAGCATCGATGTTTTTACAGAGATTGCGTAACGGTTCTTCATTGATGTACCCTGCCGTCACAAGTACATTCTTAATGCCTTCCTGCCGTGCCAGTTTTGCCGAGTCGTAAGTATATTCATAAAAGGAAATAGGCTCAGAATACGTGTATGCGATCGATTGACATTTGCTTGCGATGGTTTCAGCAACCAGTTTATCTGGCATTAAATCGTAGTTACGCGTATCTTTGGGGCTTACCTGCGAGATGGTCCAGTTCTGGCAGTTCAGACAGGCAAGGTTGCAGCCTGCTGTTCCGATTGAGAAGGCTTTCGAACCGGGCAAAAAATGGTGAAATGGTTTTTTCTCAATCGGGTCGATATTTACAGCACATGGGTTTCCGTAAGCGATGGAATAAAGTTTGCCATCTTTGTTCACGCGGTTGTGGCAATCACCCGATTCTCCCTCTTTTATCACGCATTCGTTGGGACAGATCAGACATTTGGTGCCCCTTGGTGTTGGCAACCAGTATAAACCCTCTTTGCTCCATTTCCAAAGATTTTTACTGCGTGAGTCGGCAAAACTCATCATGGGTGAGAGGGCAATCGCACCTGTAGCGGTTAACCCCTGCTTCAGAAATTCGCGTTTACTTATTTTATGAATGGCCGCCATCATTATTAGTTTTAAGGTAAAACCAAAGAACCACTCTTTTAAATTCTGCTAAATTTATTTAGAATTAACCAAATTCCGAAGATCAAATTTACGAAACAAATTGCGATTGCGGATGCAAAAATGCCAAGATTTGGCACCAAAAAAAGTGCAACGGCAAGGGCTCCAAGTGCAGACCCAATTAAATCATAGCTATAAGTTTTTCCTGAGATTTCAGCATAACTGCCTTTCCTGTTTTTGCTGACTTGTGTGAATTGGAAGCCGGTCAATTCGCCAATGATTACGATTGAGATTAAATACAATGAATAGATAACCGGGGGAGCAAGCTCCGCCATTTTAGGCGAAAAGAGCAATAGGCCCGTAACAGCTGAGAAAATGGCAATCACTATTTGGGTAGTGGATATGTATTCCTTCTCAGCGTCGCTTTTAAATGATATACCATAGAAAGATCCGATGGCAAGACCAAGCATAAAACCTGTGATGATGAAACTCGTAAGCAGATAAATGTTTCCGAAGAAAACCTGCAAACTAAATAGCAATAGTATTTCAAGGCCCGAAGCCGAGAACCCGGTTATAAACATTGCCTGTGAAGATGAACTTCCTTTGAAAAAAACAAATAGGGTGAACACCAAGGCAATAACTGCCATTATCCAGTATTTTCCTGTAAAATAACTCAGCCAGTAAGCAAGTTGCTGGCGATACAAAACGGGCTTTAGGTTTTGGTTGATTTCAGAATCGGTGTTTATTGCAGAAAGGATTGTTTCACCACGCATTTTCAGTAACGTGTCGTCAATATAAAACTGGTTCACATAGCGGTTTTCGATCTTCCTATCCTGAACCTCTTTGGCAATGGTATAGGTCAATGTGGCATCGGACGCAAGGAAATAATTCTTCTCGCCCGGAAGAATGATTACGTTTTGAAACACTTTTTTCAAAGTATTAAATAGGGAGGAATTAAGGTCAACTGCTTCATTATTCATATAATTGGCGGGGGAAGGTATTCCAAACGAAATCACGGCTCCCTGCGATAGCTTTTTCTTCACCAACACAAAAAACTCAAGTGTGTAAAACCGATTGGTTTGCAAAGTGGATGGGGCCGGCAGGTTAAAAATGGCAACGTCATACGTTTTGTCTGTTTTCCTGATGAAACGAAGCGGATCTGTCGTATAAATGTTTACGTTTTTATCCATCTTTTTTTCGATGGTATCTTTCATAAGAGCCAACAGCCAGCGGTTATCTTCTACATAATCGATTAAAGCAGATTGATATTTTTCCAGCTCTGTAATTTGACCTGAAAGACCACCCGAAACCAGCAATATTTGTGTTGGTTGCGGGTGTTGGAGCATTGCGAAATGAACCGCCTCTTCGTTGAGCATAAAATTCTCGGAGTCAAACAACAGCACATTGTTGTTGTAAACGCTCCACATGTTTTCGCGCTGCGTAATCACGATATTGCCGAAGGGTGAATCTTTCGAAACCACAATTGTCTGGCTGGGGTAAACCCAACTTCGGATCTTTTTCTCAGGATGAAAAAAAAGCAGGGCGAATGCAGGGAGGATAACGATCAAAGGTAACCAACTCAAATTTTGTTTTTTCTGTTTCAGGTTAATAAGGAAAAGGACCAGCCCGTTAATAATGGCCAGTACCAGCAGACTTTCAATCGACGAAAAGACAAAAATAAAAAGCAGGCCACTAAGTAAGCCACCGGCCATACTGCCAACCGACTCGTAACCGTAAACCGAGCCGGTTTCGTTTTTAACTCGGATTTCTGAATAATATTGGACGATGAATGTAAAAAGGAAACCACTTAATAGGCAAAACGGGATCAACAATAAAAAGGATGCAAAAAAGATTTGAAGCATACTTATCATTGCCCCGATTGGGAAAACGATGTTTTTCAGGTAATTAATAAGGACGGTGGTAATAAATGGTAAAATCGAAAGGATTAGAATTCCCGAAATTAGAAAGGAAGTTGCTTTTTTAATTCTTAACGGATATTTCCCAAGATAGGCGCCAATTCCGGTTAAAACCATCCAATTGGCAAGAACAAGACCGATGACAAGTTCGTTCCCGCTAAAAACCGTCAGAAACTCACGCAACAATAATATTTGGGCGATGATGGTCGTGCTGCCCAGCATAAAAGCCGATATCTTTAAGATTTGTGGGTCCAGATCGTTTTCTATCCGAAACTGGTGCCGTGATTCTTTGATTTTTTCAACCTTAAAAAGCTGCAGATAATAATTGAGATGCCACCAGAAATGAAAAAACCCGATTACAGCCATCGCGATTCCAAAGCTAACATGGTAACCAACAAGTTGTTCATAAAAAGACATTTCCAGCTTGTAATTGATTTTGATTACCATCAGCAACCCGATTATACCAGTTGCCAGAAAGGCTATCAAAAGCAAAGCGTTCCAGAATTTCCGGTGATTTGTCTTGCTTACAAGTCCAATCCGCGAAAAGACGAACGACAGTGAGTAAAACAAAATGACCAGAATACTGATCGGCCAAAGTGGGTATGTGGTATTCGTCAGCATGGGGTTGGTATGTGAAAACTATACTTTTTTAACATTTGATATTCAACCCTTTCAGGGTTGCAGGCAAACTATATTCATTTTCCGTGGGTTTACACCCACGGTTATTCAAATTAAACCCATTCAGGGTTTTCAAGAAGTCCATCCCGTGAAACGGGATGAATATGAATAACCTCCGGTGAAACCGGAGGCAAAAAATGTCTACGATCAGGAACCCCGGAGTGGGTTCAACTATCAATAAAACAATAACAAGCGTCTAAAATCTGATTGCTATTTTTATTCATAACCAAATAAACATCAGCGACTACTCCTTCTCCCCTTCGCTAAACACCAATGCTTCGTAAGTATACAGTTCGGCAGTCTTCCAACCATCCCATCCAATTCCGGCTTTGTCCTGTGAGCAATGTCCCAGAAATTCCTCTTTACTCCACTTTGTTTGGTTGGCAACCTGAGGCAAGAATGTTCCTGATGAATTCCCTTTTTTTATATAAATTCCGTGTTTGCCCATTGTGAATTCATCGATCGATTGAATCCGTTTTAAAGGGGTCAGTACCGAAATTTCAATTTTCAATTGGCTGATTTCATTTGGCTTAACCTTGTCAAAACGATAATCTTGTGTTGCTGCAGCAATGGCCATCGACTGAACAACTTTCCAAAGCGGTTGGCTTGCATCAAAACGACCTATACAGCCACGTAAACTATTGTTTTTATTAAGGGTTACAAAAGCGCCACAGGGTGTTTTCAGCGTTGCACTTATCCTGCCTTCACTAATTTCAGGTGTTGTCCCTTTACGAATGTATTCCGTAATCGTTTCCCGTGCGAGTTTTAACAGATATTTTTTTTCATCGCTGTTCAGAGAAAATTCGTTTACCTGACTTTTCTCTTTCGTTTGCGAAAACGAAATCGCATAGTAACCTACGACCTTTTGCTTGTCACCATATGATGAATCGCCCGAGTTTTTATACTGGATCAGATCAGCTGTTACACCTGGCATTTGTTCTGTCATATAAAGCAAAGTCAAAACCGAACTCCAGCCGCATAAACTGGTCACCAAACCTGGTAAACCTTTTCGATCATTGTTTTCGAGCGTATTTATCAGGTTCGAAGCCTTGTTGGTCTTAATAGCCTTTGCAGTGAGTTGGTCAACTACAGGGGCATCTACATAATTTGGATAGTGCGAAAAGTCACTGCTAATAACAAACAGGTTCTTTTCATTCAGGTACGGTTTTAAAATAACGGCCAGTTTTTTAGCAGTTTCAGCTGTCGAGGAACCAATGATGAGGGGCACAATTTTAAAATCTGTTCGTAAATGGTATTGCAAAAAGGGGAGTTGCACCTCTATGCTGTGTTCCTCCAAATGGGGTTCAGGGTAACACTTAATGAGCTTGTTTTCTTTAGCCAATTGATTGACAAGCTCAAGATCCACCTTAACGATGCCCAAAGGTGTTACGTAATGTCCCGTACAAAAAACCGAGGCGCCGGCAAAAGCCATGGTGTGACTTGAACCAATGATAAAAATCCGCTCAAACTTACGGTTAGGATCAATTTGGTTGTAAGCCGAAGCTGCAGTTTCTCCACTATAAATATATCCGGCATGTGGGACAATAATTGCCAGAGGGGTGTTTTCAGATTTCATCTTTATTGAACCTGAAAATATTTGCTGCAACTGAGCTTTTAATTCAGCTGGTTTATCCGTGTAAAATCGCCCAGCCGCATATGGCTTTCGGTTTTGTAAGACCTCCTGCGGGAATGCTGTCGCGGTATAAATATTTACCAATACCGCGATGATCAAAATTTTCGCTTGCATGGTTAAATGTTTTATAGAAATAAAGTTAATACATATTTGCATTACTTTTACAAATCGCTAAAAGTTTAGATCGTGAATCCAAAAGTACTTCTGATAACACCGCCATTTACCCAGCTGAATACGCCATATCCTGCAACGGCTTATCTGAAAGGATTTCTAAACACAAAATCAATTTCATCTTACCAGTGCGATCTAGGTATAGAAACTATTTTGGCTTTGTTTTCTTCGGAAGGATTGAAGGCCGTTTTTCAGGAAATTGAAACTATAAACCCATCGTTATCGGCTAATGGACAGCGGATTTTCAATTTACAGGAAAGTTACATTCAGACAATAGATCAGGTAATTGCCTTTTTGCAGGAAAAGAATTTTTCTTTGTCACATTTGATTTGCGAAGGGGATTTCTTACCCAGGGCTTCACGTTTTGCACAAACCGAAGATTTGGAGTGGGCTTTTGGAACCATGGGAACGCGTGATAAAGCCAAGCACCTGTCCACGTTATACCTTGAAGATCTTTCGGATCTGATTAAGGAGGCGATCGATCCGCACTTTGGATTTAGCCGTTACGCCGAACGACTGGGACGATCGGCAGCAACGTTCGATGAACTGGAAGCCGCATTGCTTGCACCCGATAGCTTTATTGACAGGCTTTTAATAGGCTTACTACAAAAGAAAATAGAAGTTTACGAACCAACTCTTGTCGCTTTTTCGGTTCCTTTTCCGGGAAATCTCTATAGTTGTTTGAAATGCGGACAGTGGATCAAAAGACATTTTCCGGAATTGAAAATTGTGATGGGTGGTGGTTTTGCCAATACAGAACTGCGCTCGCTAACCGATCCGCGGGTTTTCAATTATCTTGATTTTATTACACTCGATGATGGCGAAGCCCCGATGCTAAACCTCATTGAATACCTAAATGGGAAGCGCAATAAAGCTGAACTGAAACGAACTTTCGCCCTTGAAAACGGCGAGGTTGTCTACATGAATGGTTCCACACACCCCGACTTTTCGCAACCTGAAACCGGAACGCCTGATTATACAGATCTTCAGCTTGATACTTATCTATCTGTGATTGAAATCGTAAACCCGATGCACCGACTGTGGAGCGATGGCCGCTGGAACAAACTCACGCTGGCTCACGGATGTTACTGGAGCCGATGCACTTTTTGTGATACTTCGCTTGACTATATCAGTCGCTATGAACCCATAAGTGCGCAGATTTTATGCGACCGCATCGAAGAAATGATCCGGCAAACCGGGCAAATCGGATTCCATTTTGTTGACGAGGCTGCTCCACCGGCATTGATGCGTAATTTAGCGTTGGAGATTATCCGCCGGAAAGTCACAGTCGTATGGTGGACCAACATCCGTTTTGAAAAAAGCTTTACATTCGATTTGTGTTTGTTATTAAAGGAATCGGGTTGTATTGCCGTTTCGGGAGGATTGGAAGTGGCTTCCGACCGATTGCTGAAACTGATTAACAAGGGAGTAAGTGTTGCGCAGGTGGCAAAAGTAACCGAAAATTTCATGCGGGCAGGAATCATGGTTCATGCTTACCTGATGTATGGCTTTCCCACGGAAACTGCCCAGGAAACCATCGATTCGCTGGAAGTTGTGAGGCAGTTTTTCGAAGCAGGAGTTGTTCAGTCAGGATTCTGGCATCAATTTGCGATGACGGCGCACAGTCCGATTGGGTTGAATCCGGATCAGTTTAACGTGAAAATTGAAAATGAAAAACCGGGAGCCTTCGCCAACAACGATTTGATTCACAGCGATCCATCTGGAGCTAAGCATGAACTTTTCAGTGAAGGGCTCAAAAAATCACTTTTCAACTATATGCACGAAATTGGCTTCGAACTCCCGCTTCAGGATTGGTTCGATTTTAAAGTGCCAAGAACCATGATCCTTCCGAAATATATTCAGCAGACGATTGATAATGTGGAATATGAACCCATAAAACCTCATGCCAGAATTGTGTGGCTGGGAGGACTTCCTTCCATTCGCTATTATTCGAAGAAGAAAAAAAATCAAACCTACGAAATGGCTGAAATCTCTTTTGCGAATAAAAAACAGGATTTGGTGATTCATTTGAAGCATGAAGAAGGCAAATGGTTGTTCACCCAAATTTCCAATATTTCTTTCAGCCAGTCATCACTTACATCTTTTGGGGAATTGGAAAAGTCATTTGAAGAACAAACCGGTGAGGATTTTGTGCTTTTCTGGAATAGCAAGGCGATTAATCAATTGAGAGATAATGGGTTGTTGGCGCTGTAACTGCTTTGTAATGTTTAAGTTGTCTCATCGGTGGTTTTAAAACCTGATGGAGGCAAGAATGAGGTAAAATCTTTCCGGAGAAAACATGAACCAGCCCTATTGTTTTTCGAAACAAAGCTTGAAATTCTTCTCTATTTCCTCTGTTTCTTCGTCAGTCAAAGCCGAAAATTCCTTATCCCTTGCCCGCATGGATATCTTGCTATTATTTTGCTCCAAAAAGCGGATCAACAAAGCCACTGTTTTATCCGGCATTTGGAAGCGATCGTCGAGCCATGATTTCATTGCATCGTAATTTTGCAGGTATGCGACCTCTTCTGGAATTATCTTATTGATTGTATATTCGACACATTCAAATAAAAAATCAGACTGAAGTGTGGCATCAAAATAACGGTAATAATCGATGGAATCATTGAGTACTTCTATATTGTTGTCGTCGGTTTTTCGCCATTCGATTAAATCGAGTAAAGGTTGAGAGAAATTCTCCAACACTTTTCGGTAGTCATTAATTCTTTCAAGGATAGCCGCCGAAACCGGGAAAATAATTCCCTGAGGTGTGAACTTCTTTTTTGCTAAAAGGTGATGAAAAAGGTAACGGTGTATTCTTCCGTTGCCATCAACAAAAGGGTGAATAAAAACAAAGCCAAATGCTATTTTCGCTGCTGCCAAAACAGGGTGAAAATTGTCTTTTTCTAATAAATTGCAGGTATTTAACAAGCCATCTACCAAGATGTCAATATCTTGCCAGCGAGCTGATATATGTTCTGGTATAGGTTCGCCGGTACTTCGGTCGTGTTCTCCTACAAATCCACCTTCCTTTCTAAATCCTAAACTTACAAAACGGCTGTTTTCAATTACAATTTGTTGCAATCGCAATAGTTCATCTTTCGATAACGGTCGATTTCCAGCCTGACCAATTGCCTTGCCCCAACGTATTGCCCTGTTTTGAGTTGGGATTTCGCCTTCAATAGTAAATGAAGCTTTAGAGTCTTTTAGTAATAGAAACGCAGATGTTCGTAATAGTATGTCTTTATGCACTCCATTGAATACCGAATTAGTCATGTTGGCATGTACAAAATTTTCAAGCTTAGAAGTTTTGAATATTAACGGGCAAAAATTCACCGTACCAGGTAAATTGTTACGAATGCGATGACGAGGCGAGTTGATACTGGAGTTGCTTGTATATTGTAGTACTTCATCTACGAGTTGTACATAGTTACCTTCCTTTAAATCTGCTATTTCTAATTGTTCCTGCAACAACCATTCGTACAAAAACCATATTTTCCTGCTGTATTGGCCAAGCGGTTCACTTTTTACCCAATTTTCGATAGTTGCTTTTTCAATATTTTGGAACAGTTTTTTAAAAAACAGAAGATTTAACCCTTCATATTTAAGAGCAAATACCAAATGACCATATAAAGTTTCCTGCGGTTGATGACGAGGCGTAAATACCTGCCAATCTTCTGTTTGATATTTCCTTCTTTTTTCGCTGATTAAAGCCAACTTTGACGGAAGCGGGACTGGTAATTGTAAAGCTTCAATTACAGCTCCATAACCAACCAATACACCTTTCTCCGGAGCGATTCTGTCGTGAAAAACAGTTATTTCTCGTGAAATATGATTATTATTCATTGTATCTTGTGATTTATAGTTATTGCAAAGATACGTGAAAAATGGTTATTGTTGGTGAAATACATTTATTTATCCAGCATGATGGTGAAATACACTTATATTGAAATACTGAATTTCGTCCCCTTTTCAGGAACCGAAGAAAAAGTAATTGTACCTCCATGCCGGAGAACAATTTGTCGCGAAATGGCCAGTCCAATTCCGTTTCCCCCGGGGTTTGTTGTAAAAAACGGCATAAAGATCTGATTGGCATATTTTTCAGGAATTCCGTGGCCATTATCTTCGACAGCGATCAGGATATGCTCATCTGTATTCGTAACAGATAACCGGATGATTCCATTGCCAGAGGCGGTTAATGCTTGTTGTGCATTCTTCAGCAGATTAACAATCACCTGCGAAATCAGGTTGTCATCGGCATAAAAGTGATCAACCTCTGACTGAATGACATCGAAGCGAATTCCCTTTTGGATCATTTCCTGGTGGTAAAGTATCCTGAACCGCGAAAGCCAGTCGGCAACATTAATTGGTTTGATATCTGGTTCAGGGATTTTATAAAGTTTCCGGTATTTCTCAACAAACGACATCATCAGGTTACTTTGTCCTTCAATGGTCGAGGCAATTCGTCTGATTCGGTTGAAATCGACCTTTTCTGAAGAAGGAGTTTCTTCTGATTCATCAGGAAGTGACTTTGTAATTGATTGAGCGAGTGATGTGATGGGCGCAATGGAATTCATTATTTCATGAGAGAGTATCCTGAAAAGATTCTGCCACGCTTCCACCTCTTTTTCGTCAAGTTCGGTTTTAATGTTCTGAAAGGCGAGTAAACGATACCTTTTTTCACCGAAATTGAAAAGGCTCGACCTGATTTGTAATGGAATCGTATCACCTTCGGCCGAAAACTTGTAAACGATTGTTTTTCCTGGCTGGAGATTGTTGATCGATTGATAAAACGCAGGGAACCTGTTTTCAATAGTTTTCATCGAAGAGAGGTGATGAAGACCCAAAAAGCCAAGTACAGGAGGATTTACCAGTTTTACCTGTCCAATTTCGTCATAAGCAAGCAGACCGGAAGTTGAATGGCTGATTAATTCCTCATAAAACTGTTGCTGAAAACGGTTTTGAACGCGCTCATCGCGGACCGCCTTACTTAACCGAAGCAACGATTTGCTAAGGTAGGCATACCCGGGGGGAGCTGTTTTTAACTCAAGATTGATAGAAGAATCTTCGTTCATTAATCCCTCAAAGAACAACGCAATATCCTGGTTTGTCCGCTGAAGAAACCGAAAAAGCCTGATCAGCAGAAATATCAAAAGCAGTAATGGAAAAAAAATTAATGGCCTGTTTGGGCCAAACCAAAGGAAAGCTGTAGTGAGGGAAGTAAGACCAATCAATACAACCTGCCAGCCAATTTTCTGAATGAAAGGTTTAGAACCCATATTTTTTTGCCTTATTGTACAAGGTTTGACGCGTGATCCCCAGCTTGATAGCGGCTGCACTCATTTTCCCGCCATTTTCGGCAAGTGCCTGTTCTATCATTAACTTTTCCATATCTTCAAGCGTATTCCGCGAATCATCACGTTCGGCTGTTGGTCTGAAATGAAAATCTTCAGGCTGTAGTATTTCCGTCTCCGAAAGAATAACTGCTTTTTCCATCGCGTGGCGCAATTCCCGCACATTGCCCGGCCAATGGTAATGACGGAATTTTTCTTTCGCTTTTCCGCTTAAAATCAGTTTTGGTTTATGATAGTATTTTGAATAGTAGTTCAGAAAGTGATTGGCCAGCAGGATAATATCCTCTTCGCGATCGCGAAGTGGCGGTGCTTCAATCCGGATTGTGTTGACACGAAACAGCAAATCTTCACGAAAGCGGCCTTCGGCAACCATCAGGTCTATGTCACAATTTGTGGCACAAATCAGGCGGATGTCGACCGAAATAGGATGATTTGCCCCGACAGGGACGACCTGCCGGTTCTCGAGACATGCCAATAGTTTCGCCTGGAGTGGAAGGGAGAGATTCCCGATCTCATCAAGGAAAAGCGTGCTATTATCTGCAATTTTTATCTTTCCGTCACGGGCGGTTTTTGCATCGGTAAAGGCACCCCGCACATGCCCGAAAAGTTCGCTTTCAAATAGTGTTTCAGTAATTGCCCCCATATCGACACCAACTATCTGTTGCGAGGCTCTTAACGATTTACTGTGAATGGCCCTTGCAATAAGCTCTTTACCGGTTCCATTTTCTCCGGTAATTAACACATTGGCATTGGTAGGAGCTACTTTATCAATAATTTTGAGGATTCGTTTCATTACAAGAGATTCTCCAAGCATCTCTGCCACTTTCAGGTGATCATTGGATGCAATGCCACTTTCTCCTTTTATGCGGTTGATTCTTTCCTGCGATATTTTTATGCGGGCTGCTGCCTTGATCGTCTCCAGTAACCGCAGATTGTTCCAGGGTTTAAGTACAAAATCCGATGCTCCCATTTTTAATGCTTTCACTGCCAGCTCCACATCGCCAAAGGCCGTCATCATGATAACCTGTATTTCCGGCTTTAATTTTTTGATTTCCGAGAGCCAGAAAATGCCTTCGTTCCCCGAATTGATTCCTGCAACGAAATTCATATCCAATAGGATAACATCTATTTTTTCTGTTTGAAGAATAAACGGAAGTTGCTTTGGATTCGAAAGACAGGTTACCGATTCAAAATCGGGTTGCAGCGCCAATTCAAGCGCATTCAAAAGCGTCTTGTTGTCATCCACAATAAGTATTCGTCCGGTTTCCATCGCTAAAAATTTGTTATCCAAAGATATGTATTGGTTTTGAGTCAGACAAGCGGTTGTATAAACATTAGACCGGGTTGTTAATATTATTGACACTTGTCGTAATTGAGACGACTGCTAATGAACAGATAACTAAAAGTATATGTCAGATGGCACGATCTTGGTTAAAATGAAGAGTAACCAGCGGCGATTTATCTCAATTAACGGCTGGCAGACACGAATTTTCGAATATACAAAGGCTAAAAAAGATAAAGATCATGGACGCAATGGATCGCATAAGGGAAAAAAGGGTCTGGTGGAAGCAGAAAAAGTTTTGGTTATCTGCCATTGGAGTTCTTTTTCTGGTAATGGTTATCACGATGTTGCTTGGCAAAAATGTTTCGACTGTACGGATTCAGGAAGAAAAAATTTCGATAAGTACCATTTCTGAAGGTATCTTTAATGATTATATCCGCGTCATCGGGTCCGTAGAACCAATCCGGTTTATCTACCTCGATGCCGAGGAGGGTGGTCGGGTTGAAGAGATTGTGAATGAAGAAGGTGCAATTGTAAAGAAGGGCGATGTAATCATTCGCCTGACGAATTCAAATCTGAAATTGAACATTCTGTCGACTGAAGCTAACCTAGCAGAACAGATTAATTTTCTTCGGAATACGCGGATCTCGATGGAGCAGGAACGGCTTGCGCTTCAACGGCAGCTTCTTGAGCAGGATTATGATATAATCAAACGAAAACGGGTTTTTGAGCAGAGTGAACGGTTTTTCAAGAAAGATATTATTTCGAAAAACGAATACCTTGATGCAAAAGAGCTATACGAGTTTGCTGTTAAAAATCGCCAAATTCTTGCTGCAAGGCAAAAAACCGATTCTACTTTACGTGAAGTTCAGGTAAGCCAGATGGAATTCAGCCTAAGCAGGATGAATACGAATCTTGAACTTGTAAAAGAAAGACTTGAAAATCTTCAGGTGAAGGCGCCCATTGACGGACAGATTGGTCAGCTCGATGCGGAGATCGGCCAGTCGATTCCGCAAGGACAGCGGATGGGACAGCTGAACGATCTGAGTGGATTCAAGGTAACTGCAAAAATTGATGAGCATTACATCGACCGTGTGAAGAAAGGACTTGAAGCTTCGTTTACACGACAGGATAAAAACTTCGCGATGGTGGTGAAGAAGGTCTATCCCGATGTACGTGAAGGGACTTTTGAAATTGATCTTGTTTTTGACAAAGATATTCCGGAGAACATCCGGCCGGGACAAACCTACCATGTGGAACTTCAGCTTGGACAGCCCGAAACGGCGCTGCTGATTCCGCGAGGTGGTTTCTATCAGAGTACAGGTGGGCAATGGGTTTATGTCCTGACCGATTCCGGAAGTGAAGCAGTCCGCCGTCAAGTGAAAATAGGCAGACAAAACCCGCAATTTTACGAAGTGCTTGAAGGATTGAAACCGGGGGAGAAGGTGATTACCTCAGGTTATGAGATGTTTGGAGATAATGAACGGGTGGTGTTTAAGTAGCATGTCAGAATCAGGATTTTCAGGATGAATAGGATTTTAAAAACAGTATTGGAGAGGGCTTCACCCGACGTGAATCCACGCTGAGAAAAAACCATTAATCTGGAATATCCTTTAATCCGGATAATCCTGATTCAGACAATTAGCTGGAAAGCGACGACGAGGAATCCGGTGGAGGCGTTAAGATATGAATAATTTGAACATCAGAACCCTTTAAATTTGAATGTAATGAACATGATCTACTTCAAAATAGCCCTTCGGAATATTAAGAGGTATTCCGTACATTCAATTCTAAATATAAGTGGCATGGCCATTGGTATTGCCTGTGCATTTTTAATATTCTTGTGGATACAGGATGAATGGAGCTACGACCGACATTTCGAAAATGCTGATGATTTATATCGTGTTCTTGAAAACCAATCCTACTCCGGTGGTAAATCGTATCAGGTAGCCACCACACCAAGTCCGTTAGCTCCAGCCTTGAGAAAAGAATATCCTGAAATAATAAGATCATCGAGATACCTAAGTTTCCCTGGTTCAATACCCAAAGGAGATGAATTTATATCCGGAGTGCTTGCCACAATTGATAAGGACTTTTTTGAAATGTTTGATGTCAGTTTTGTCCTTGGAGATCGAAAGAGTTCTTTAACCGGACCTCATGATCTTGTTATTACAGAAGAAATGGCCCGTAAATTTTTTGGGAATGAAAATCCGCTGGGCAAAACTTTGACAGTTTTGAAATCTTTTGTATTCACGGTCACTGGTGTTGTCAAAAGTTTGCCTCAAAACAGTCACATTCAGTTTGATTTTTTACTTCCATATGAGTTTATAAATGAATTAGGAGCAAACATAAATGATTGGGGAAATATTCAGTGTTTCTCCTATATTCAACTATATAAAGGGACTGACAGTAAAATTGTTGACAAAAAAATTCTTGATTTTTTGAAGAAGGATAACAAAAGACCAGATACGGAGATTTTCCTTCAAAACATCAAAAAGATTCATTTGTATTCTTCCGGAAAATATGCCGGAGATATTAGCGGCCATGGTGATATTACCTATGTCAGGATTCTGAGCCTCATTGCCATTTTTATTCTCATTATTGCCTGTATCAACTTTATGAATCTTGCCACGGCCCAATCAGCCAAGAGGGCCAGGGAAATTGGATTGCGAAAAGTGGCGGGAGCTAACAAACGAAACATAGTCGCCCAGTTTTTAGGAGAATCTGTACTGATCGTATTTGTTGCCGTTGGAATAGCTTTGATTTTGGTTGAATTGCTTCTGCCCGACTTTAATAATCTTATCGGGAAGCACTTGAGTGTTAACTATCAAAGTGCCGGTTTATATATTGGTTTAATGACGATGGTTTTATTTTGTGGGTTATTGGCCGGAAGTTATCCTGCATTGTATTTATCATCTTTAAAGCCGGTGAATATCATTAATGGCATTCTTGATAAAACCACCGGGAATGCAGGATTCAGAAGAGTGCTGGTTATTTTCCAGTTTTCACTGTCGGTCTTACTTATTATATGCACAATTGTCGTCGGAAACCAGCTTAAATATATGCAAAATAAGAAACTTGGCCTTAATATAGACAATGTGGGTTATTTTCCATTCAGTATGGGTATGCAACGAGAAACTTTAAAAAAGGACCTCGGCAACAATCCTGATATAGTAAGTGTAACAATTGCCGGCCAAAATCCTTTCAGTATCAGAGATTCAGAGGGAGGTTTTGGTTGGGCAGGAAAAAAGGAAGGTGATAATGTTTTATTTCATCTTCTTGGTGTTGACGTGGAATATGCGAAAACCTTCCAACTTAAGCTTAAGGAGGGGCGTTTCTTTTCTTCTGAATTTTCAACGGATGCTACAGCAGTAGTTATAAATGAAAAAGCAGCAGAAATCATGGGATTTAAGAATCCAATAGGGGAAATACTAACGTCATCTCAAGGATTGAAATTAAAAATTATTGGAGTAGTGAAAGATTTTCACTTTCAATCGTTGCATACTAAAATTGAACCGCTTATGATGCATTTGGATAATGGATTCTTTTGCTTTGTTAGAATTAAATCCGGCGATATAACTTCAACTGTTGAATCTATTAAGAAGACTTTTAAATCATATAATCTGGCTTATCCACTTGATTTTAAATTTCTTGATGAAGATTACAATAAACTGTACCAAACAGAAGAAAGAATGGGTAAGATATTTGGATATTTCTCTTTCCTGGCAATCATCATTTCATGTCTCGGGTTGATAGGATTGTCTTTATTTATGACTGAGCAAAGAACAAAAGAAATTGGAATCCGCAAAGTAAACGGAGCCCGCATTTCGGAAGTAATGGTTATGCTGAACAAAGACTTTGTAAAATGGGTAGCCATTGCTTTTGCAATTGCCACACCCATTGCCTGGTATGCGATGCACAAATGGCTCGAAAACTTTGCATACAAAACAGAACTCAGTTGGTGGATTTTTGCCCTGGCAGGGCTATTGACTTTGGGAGTCGCCTTGTTAACAGTTAGCTGGCAAAGCTGGAAAGCCGCGACAAGGAATCCCGTTGAGGCGTTGAGGTATGAGTAAATGTCAGAATCAGGATTTACAGGATGGAAGGATAAATAGGATTTTAAAAGAAAAATATGGAAAGCAAATTTGACGATGAATTGACCTATAAGATTATCGGATGTGCAATGAAAGTACACAATACGCTTGGCAATGGTTTCCAGGAGGTTATTTACCAAAGATGTCTGGCTATTGAGTTGGACAAAATAGGACTTGGATTTTTGAGGGAAGAGGAAATGCCAATCTATTACGATAGTATACAGGTAGGTACGCGTAGGGCTGATTTTATTATTGCCAACCAGGTACTTGTTGAACTGAAGGCCATGGTAAAACTTGAGGATGTCCATTTGGCACAGGGTCTAAATTATCTGACAGCCTATCAGATTGAAAAAGGTTTGTTAATAAATTTTGGAGCAACAAGCCTTGAAGTAAAACGCCTTTTTCGAAAGCATTAATCTGGAAAATCTTTTAATCCGGATAATCCTGATTCAGACAGTGTAGTAAAATTTATAAAATAATTAATACCTAATATCATGATCAAAACACAGAACCTTACGAAGATTTTTCAAACGGACGAAATTGAAACATCCGCTTTGAATGAAGTCAATTTTAATGTGGAAAAGGGCGAATTTGTTGCCATAATGGGTCCTTCCGGTTGTGGAAAATCGACACTGCTGAACATTGTCGGATTGCTGGATAATCCCACAAGCGGAAGTTATCTGTTCAATGGTGTTGATGTTTCAAATTTGCGTGAAAGCCAACGGACAGGATTACGCAAAGGAAACATTGGTTTTGTCTTTCAGAGCTTTAACCTGATTGATGAGCTGAATGTTTTTGAAAATGTTGAGATGCCGCTGATTTACCTCAAGATGAGCGCTTCGGAGCGAAAAGCCCGCGTGGAAGCGATCCTCGAGAGGATGAAAATTAGCCATCGCCGGAAACATTTTCCGCGCCAGCTCTCGGGCGGCCAGCAACAGCGTGTTGCCATAGCCCGTGCAGTGGCTGCAAATCCCGGGTTGATCCTGGCCGATGAGCCAACCGGTAACCTCGACTCGAAAAATGGACTCGAAGTGATGAACCTGCTTACCGAACTGAACCGCGAGGGAACTACGATCGTGATGGTGACACACTCATTGCATGATGCCGATTTTGCTCATCGGATCGTAAACCTGTTCGACGGTCAGATTATTACCGAAGTGAAAAAGCAAGTAAGTGAAACGCTAATATAATTGCGATTCATCCAACGTAAAACGCTGATATATAAAAGATAAAATACAATTTAAATTGTAACTCAGTAAAAGTTATGATCCAATTAACCAACATCAACAAGTACTACGATTCAAAGTTTCAACGGTCTTATGTGTTGAAGGACATCATTCTGGAGGTGCAAGAAGGTGAATTTATAAGCGTAATGGGACCAAGTGGTTCAGGGAAATCAACCTTGCTGAATATCATAGGTTTGATGGATGCCCCATCATCCGGTAACTATACTTTGAATGGAAATTCGGTTCTCGGCCTGAAAGAGAACGCCAGGGTCGATTATCACCGGAATTTCATCAGTTTTATTTTTCAGGCCTATCACTTGATCGAGGAAATGACAGTTTACGAAAACATCGAAACACCATTGATTTACAAAGGTGTAAAAAGCCACGACCGTCAGGCGATGGTGGCTGATCTGCTCGACCGCTTCAACATGGTAGCGAAGAAAGATCTGTTTCCGCAACAACTCTCTGGCGGACAACAGCAACTGGTAGGCATTGCGCGTGCCATCATAGGCAAACCAAAACTTCTTCTGGCCGACGAGCCAACAGGAAACCTGCATTCTACCCAAGGTGAAATGATCATGGAAACCCTGAATGAGTTAAACAACGAGGGGATGACCATTATCCATGTAACCCACAACGAAAAATTTGCCCAATATGGCAAACGTATCATCAGGTTGGAAGATGGGAATATAAGAAGTGATATGAATAAAAAAGTCTGAATCAGGATTTACAGGATGAACGGAAAACAGGATTTTAAAAAGGAGAGAATTAATCCTGAAAATCCTTAAATCCGGGAAATCCTGATTCAGACTAATGTGTTGGAAAGCAGCAATACGGAATGTCTTTTATCATTAAAACAATCAGCTATGAACTTGACCCGAGCCTTTCTTTTTTGTGCCATCGTCGCCCTTTTCTTTTCATGTGGTGGCAACCGTATGAAAAACAATGAAAAGGCATTAAAAAAGCAAATCCTTACCGAAGAAGAGAAACTTGCTAATGATGACTCAGTCCGTTTAAAACGTGAACAACAACTGACCGACTCAATTGCCAAACTGCCCAAAGGTTTTCGGTTTAAAGAGGTGAGGAATGTTGATCCGAATATGCAGCCTTTGGTTATTGATATTGCCGGAAGTCTAAATAACATCCGGGACTTCAAACTTTCGGATGTGGCATCCGATATTAATTACATTCGCATGGATGCTGTCCCTGACGCGAATCTTCCACGCGATTTGAAATACAAATATTACCTGACGGATAACTACATCGTCGCAATTAATCTTTACGGTACCCATCTTTTTTCAAAAGAGGGCAAGTTCATTCGCACTGTTGTAAAAAATGAACTGACCGGAGTTGAGTATAATGCAAAAGAAGATCGGATACGTTTTTGGAGTGATTATACCTTAAAAGGGGGTGGCACATCGGTTTGGGCACGCGGCGACAATTTGTTTTACCTGTACAGCAATAATATGACAGGGCAGAAGTACATCATGGAATTCGATTGCTCACAAAATCAGCCTGCTCCGGACATGCGGTTCGATCCCGAGAATCAAAATAAAATTTCAGGATTGGGACAGCAGTTGATTGATCTGAATCATGGAAATACAACACCTCCGCCTCCCCGCAAGCATCAGGGAATTATGAGTATAGATCCTGATGGTATGTATCAGAGGATTGGTATTTTCTCATCCGACCGGAACACTTATATCAGCAACTTGCATGGGAAAAACATGCTGGGAATAATAGGGAGACACGGCGACACGCTGTCCACTTTTACCAAACTTGAGCAATTAAAAAACTACACAAAAATGCAGATGCGCGGAACCGACTGGGGCACACAATATGAGAAGGGAGGCAATTTATTCCTTAGAAGCGATTTTAATGATACTATTTTTCAGGTAATTCCACCTAACCGCCTTCAACCGGTTTATGTGCTAAACCTGGGCAAATATAAGGTCAGCAAACAGGAAGGGATAGATCCGGACGTTAGCCTGGAAGGAAAAATAATTCCACAGGATTGGGCAGACGCTAAAAACTACATCTTTATGACCTTTACTAAAGACAACTATGACTGTCCGAATACACGCAAAAGTAAGAGCGTCAAGATTTACCATGCGCTGTTTTCGAAGGGAAAGCATCAGTTATCCATTGTTGAAAGTGAGCCTACTGATTATACTCCGCAAATACTCAGGAATGACATTGATGGCGGTATCCCGGTTTGGCCACAATCATATATGGTGGACAAAAACGGTGAGATTCTGCTTTCGTTAAAAGGAAGCGAGCTAAAATCTGAGGTAAAAAGTGATCGGTTCCAAAAATCGATTGCCCCAACCGATAAAAAAGAAAAGCTAAAACAAATGGCTGCTTCGGTAGCTGATCAGGATGATATTTTAATGATTATCAAATAGAAATCGGGCTATGAAACATTTTGAGACAATTATACTTATAGCATCTGTTTGGTTCGCTATTTCGTGTGGAGGCAACCGCCTGAGAAACAATGAGAAAGCCTTGGCAAAACAAATCCTTACTGAAGAAGAACAGTTGGCAAAGGAAACTGCTGTTCGTGTCGAACACGAAAAACAATTAGCCGACTCAATCGCCAAACTTCCGAAAGGTTTCAGGTTTAAAGAAGACAGAAGTATTGATCCACAACGTCTTCCTACCGTGATTGATATTGCCGGAAACCGAACGAATCCACGGAAGATTAAACTTTCGCAATTGTTTAATAAAGTTGAGTATATACGGTTGGAGCAAGATCCTGATTCAGGGGGTTTTAATCTGGGTTTTGATATTCTTGTTTCGCCGAATCACATTTATCGATCTTCCTTTATGGGAAGTATCTACCAGTTCGACCTCAAGGGTCATTTTATTCAAACTGTTTGTAAAGGCAATCTGCAATTTACAAACAGTAAGGGAATTATTATGAGATCTAAAGAACAGGTAGACCAATTTGAAGGTGCCCGCGAAGCCTTTTGGGATGGGAATAAATTGTGCTATCAATACGAGAACAGACCTGCCCAGAAAAAATTTCTGATGACTTTTGATGACCAAACCAACGCTGAGAAAACAAGTATACAACTTCCGGCATCGGTTGAGTCAAAAATCCAGATCAATGGGAAAGGGGAAATCATTGCGAACCTAAAACAAGGATCATCCATTCGTACAAATCCTCTGTATTTGTTGGGCAATAGCACGATGGTTCTATCAAATAGACCTAACCCATACGGACCTCCGGCGAATTTTATTGATGTAATTTCTACCTCCGGCGATACCTTGTGTGAATTTAAAAATAACGACCCGATCAAAAATTTCTCGAAATCGGTTTCTCGCGGTGTCGATGATGGCGATACCTATTATTTCAATGGGATACTTCACCTTAGGCAGGCGTTTAACGATACAATTTACCAGTTGATTTCGCCGAATCGGCTGATTCCCAAATATGTTCTAAGCTTTGGCGAACTGGGGATAAAATCGGCCAATCAGGGAGTTGATCCTGACTTTAGTCTGAAAGACAAACTGATACCTGAATCATTATTAGAAACAAACCGCTACCTGTTTATTACTTATTCAAAAGATTATAGTTGCCCCAATACCGCAAAAAAAGGAACTTTAAAATTCAGTCGGTTAATTTACGATAAGAAAAACAAAACTCTTACTCCAATTTATTTGGATGAAGCACCCTTTATTCCAGAAGGGAAAATGGCGTGGCCATCAGCTCCGAACCTCAACATCGAAAATGATTTAGATGGGATGCCTTTCAATTGGCCAACATCGGTAACTGCCAATGGCAAACCATTTTCAATCATTTCAGGCGAAGATTTACTGAAATTAAAGAATCAAAATTTGCCTGTAAAAAATATCAGGAAAAACGACCGGATTATAGCCATATATCATTAAATCATATAACTATGAACTTTCATCTGAAAACAACTATTCGCAACCTCAGGAAGAGTCCCATTTATTCGCTTATCACATTTGTGGGTTTTACCTTCGGAATTGCCGCCGGATTACTCATTTACCTGTGGGTTTATAATGAACTGAATTACGATAAATCGCACCAAAACTACGAACGCATTTACCGGGTTCTGACCTTATCGAAGCAGGGGAATGAAGTCGTAAAATCGGCTGGTTGTTACCGTCCGGTTCCGGCCACCCTAAAAAAGGATTATCCGCAAATTGAATACGCCACCTACCTGAGCTTCAGCTCGGAAGATTCACCTTTACAACGCGAAGAAGGAGGTGAAAAGATTGAATCCCGCTCGCTTTGGGTCAACAACGACTTTTTCTCCATTTTTAATGGCTTTGTTTTTATTGAAGGTGAAGCCTTCGATGCGATTAAAAATCCTTCGGGCATTATCCTTTCCGAAAAAGTGGCTAAAAAACTTTTCGGGAACGAGTCGGCTCTTGGAAAACCGATCATCAGTGATAAATACTCGAAGGATATTTACACCGTTAGTGGGGTTGTTCGCATTCCCGATCAATCGCACATCGATTTTGGATATATTCTCCCCGAAGTGAACAGACAGGTTGCCAGCTATTCGGGCAACTGGAGCGATAAAGCCTATATTCATGTGTACATCAAATTACGACAAAATGCTCAGATTGACGAAGATTTTTTAAACCGGATTTCCAATCAAATCAGCCGTTATTCGAAGATTTCGGATAAGTTGTTATTTCAGCCCCTTGCCGATATCCATCTTTACTCTGACTACGAGACCTATATCGATGATAAAAATATAAGTGATTACAAATATGTCTGGATATTTTCGGGATTGGCTTTACTGATTATCCTGATGGCTTCATTTAATTTCTCGGTTCTTTCCGTCGCAAGGGCTTCGGAGCGATCGACCGAAATCGGAATCAAAAAAGTAAATGGAGCGAGTCGTTACGATATCATCAGGCAGTTTATGAGCGAGTCTGTCATTCAGACTTTCGCTGCAACGATACTTGCACTATTGATTATCTGGCTTATTCTTCCCTGGTTCAGTAATTTGTCTGGGAAAGAGCTTGAATTCAGCCTTTCGTTTAGATTAATAGCCAGTCTATTGCTCATTACATTTTTAACAGGGATAGTAGCGGGTATTTATCCTTCGCTTGTTTTATCATCGCTAAAACCCACGGGCATTCTCCGGGGAGGAAATGTCACCGGATCAAAAACCGGGTTTATACGATCATTAGTGGCTGTTCAGTTCAGCATTGCTATTTTTTTCATTATATCGACCACGCTTTTTGTAAAGCAACTGAACTATATCCGGACCAAAGATCTTGGGTTAAACAATAAAGATGTTGTGGTTATTCCAACAGGCTTATGGTATGATAGCAAGACTTTTAAGGCTGAGTTACTGAGGAATCCAAATATCCGGAGTGTTTCGGCAAGTACTTACGCTCCGGTCGATTTTGGATGGAAATCAACTTTTGCCCTGACAAAACAGGGGCGAGCCGACAGTTTAAATGCATCGTTGTTTTGGGTAGACGAAGATTTTGCCAAAACCTACCAGTTGGAAGTTGTAAAAGGACAATTCCTGCAAATGGACTATAGTGCGTATTGGAAGGAGGGGGAAAAGGCAGGGAAAAGTCGTAAGGAAGGGAAAGAATACACGGTGTCGATACCGATTGTCATCAATCAGACTGCAGAAAAAATACTCGGATTTGTCGATCCCATCGGGCAGAGGTTAGGAGACAATGTGATTGTTGGTGTGGTGAAAGACTTTAATTTCCGTCCGCTCCATTATCCGATTGGGCCGTTGGTGCTTACGAACAATCCGGAGAATATCATGACAATGAATGTGAAGGTTGCTCCGGAAAACCGTGCAGAAACGTTGAAATATATTCGCGATACCTATCAAAAATACCGTGATCAAAGAGGCTTTTCGTATAGTTTTTTTGAAGATTTATTGGGCGAAAAATACAAGGATGAAACCCGGCTTAAGAATATCACCATCGCATTTTCAATACTTGCCATTGTAATATCTGTATTGGGAATCCTTGGTATGGCTGTTTTTGCCATCACACGCCGTACCAAAGAGATTGGCATCCGCAAAGTAAACGGTGCAAGGGTTTCAGAAGTGATGGTAATGCTAAACAAAGACTTTGTAAAATGGGTAGCCATTGCATTCGTAATTGCCACACCCATTGCCTGGTACGCCATGAATCGCTGGCTCGAGAATTTTGCCTATAAAACAGAGTTAAGCTGGTGGATATTTGCACTAGCGGGGTTATTGGCGTTGGGAATCGCCTTGCTGACAGTTAGCTGGCAAAGCTGGAAAGCAGCAACGCGAAATCCTGTGGAGGCGTTGAGGTGTGAATAATAGTGTCAGAATCAGGATTTGCAGGATGAAAGGATAAACAGAATTTTAGTAAATATTAATCCTGAAAATCTTATAATCCTGAGAATCCTGATACTGACTGGCTTGGGAAAGCGGGTGAACCGTTAAAAAGAACGTGTTGAAAGAATTATAGTTTGTTGAATCATAAACGGTGGAAATAAAAAGTCATGAAAAGAATAATTAATTCAACGATCCGGAATTTTGTACAAAAACCGGTAACGAACCTTATTAATCTGTTAGGTTTAGCTGTAAGTCTGGCATTGGTTATTATCCTCTCGGTTTATTCGTACAGTGAACTTACAACTGATGACTACCATATAAATGGTGACCGGGTTTACCTGTATGGTGACTTGAACAAGGGGATTTATACCCCGGCAATTCTGAAGGAACATATAGATCTTAGTGTTCCCGGGGTGGAATCAACCGTCCGAATTGCAAGTGCATGGGAAGCTCCTGCCTTTCAGGTTGGAAATAATGAACCGATTACTTCGGATCTGGTTTTTGCCGATGATGATTTTTTCAAACTTTTCACTTATCATCTTGTCGAAGGAAATCTTGAATCGGCACTGAAAGAACCCATGTCAGTCGTCATTACTACGACGCTATCAGAAAAACTTTTTGGCAGTAATCATTCGGTTGGAAGGACGATGAGGATGAATAATGATAAAGAACTTATTGTAAAAGCAGTGATCGATGCTCCGAAGGCCAATTCGTGCCTGTCTTTCAATGCAATTGCTTCGGTTGAAACACGCAGGATTGTTCTTCCCAACGGTGGTGAGTTTACCGAATGGGGATGGTGTAATTATCAGACATTTGTACTTTTAAAGAAAGAAGTTAGTTCTGATGAAACCGCCAAAAAGATTTTAGCTCTTTTCCCTGAATCTGCTCAAAAGGATAATTCAGCAGCAAAATTGAATCCATTTACCAGATTGTATTTTTCCGCATTTACTATTTTTGGCAACAGTTACCTGCACCATGGGGATAAGAATAAAGTAATGATTCTGGTCATGGTGGCAGCGCTTGTGCTGATCATTGCGCTGGTCAATTTCATAAACATCTCATCTTCACAATGGCTCGATAAAATCAAACAAACGGGTGTTCTGAAAATTATTGGCGCAAGCCGGTCAACGATCCTAATCAATGTTCTTTCCGAAGCTTTCCTCTTGTTCCTGATGGCGCTGTTTATTGCGATTATCCTGGTTGGATTAATCAACCCGTTTATCCAAAACTACACCGGAATCCGGTTCAATTCTCAGTTTGTTTACACTTACGGGTTTATTCTTACTTCAATAACAATTGTTTTTGTTTTGAGCATCCTGTTTAGTATTGTCCCTGCTTTGCGGATTTCATCATCAAATGCAATTGACAACTTAAAAAGAACAATAGATCAGCCTGTTTCAAATTCCTTTTTGGGCGGTGTTCTTGTAACAACTCAATTTGTAATTGCCATTGTTTTGCTGGCTTTTACAGTATTGGTTCAAAAACAGGTCAACTTCGGGAGCAGCAACCTGGGTTTTAACCAGGAAAACATGATTGGGATCAGGCTAACTCCTCAGTTGAATGAGAAAAAGGAAGTACTTAAAAAACTGCTTCAGGACAACCCAAATGTTGCAAAAATATCATTTACACAATATTACCCGGGTATGCAGATATCACACTGGGGATCACATCAGGAAATTAACGGGGAGAAAAAGCAACTCAATTTTGACACATTCAATGCCGATGGTGCTTTTTTTGAAATGCTGGGATTACAGCTTACCCAGGGACGTTTTTATTCTGAAAACCTGACAACCGACACGAAGAAAATGGTTGTGAATGAAACGTTCCTTCGCGAAAATAAGATGGACAACCCCCTTGGTGCTAAATTTATGATGGGTATGGGCATGGATGCCGGTCTTTCCGAGATAATCGGCGTCGTAAAGGATTTTCACTACAAAGCGGTCAACGAGCCAATTGTAGCATTAGTCATTCAAAATGAGCCAAATGCTTTCTATTGCCTGGTCAGTCTCCAAACCCAGGATTTCAAATCATTGCATCGAACGATTGAGGAAATTAAAGCGGCATCATCTCAATTATCCCCATCCTTCCCGGTTGAGATAAGCTTCTTCGATCAGGCAGTTGAAAACATGTATAAATCAGAGCTTGAGTTCCAGCGAACCTTTTCGTTGTTTGCCGGATGCGCTATTGTAATCTGTTGTATGGGGATTCTAGCCATGTCGCTTTTTATGTGTCAGCGCCGCATCAAAGAAATCGGAATCCGGAAAGTCAACGGAGCTAGTATTGCAGAAGTGATAACCCTGCTTAATAAAAACTTTGTGAAATGGGTGGCCATTGCTTTTGTAATTGCCACTCCTATTGCCTGGTACACGATGCACAAATGGCTCGAAGATTTTGCTTACAAAACTGAGATAAGTTGGTGGATTTTTGCAGCGTCCGGAATGCTGACTTTGGGAATCGCATTACTGACTGTTAGCTGGCAAAGCTGGAAAGCCGCAACGAGGAATCCTGTTGAGGCGTTGAGGTACGAATAATTTGAACAGCATAACCCTTTAAATTTAAATACAATGAACACGATCTACTTCAAAATAGCTCTTCGGAATATTAAGAGGTATTCCGTACATTCAATTCTAAATATAAGCGGCATGGCCATTGGCTTGGCCTGTGCAATTTTAATTCTTTTATGGGTACAGGATGAATGGAGCTATGACCGACATTTCGAACATGCTGATGATCTCTATCGTGTGATCGAGAAGCAAAATTCTCCGGGAGGAGAAGTCACTCTTTTTGCACCAACTCTCAGTGCAGTGGCTCCTGCACTGAAGAATGAGTATCCCGAAATAATCAGGTCTTCCAGGATCATGCATACCCCATTAACGTTAAAAAAGAGGGATGAATTTATAGAAGAAACAGTTGTAGCGGTTGATAAGGACTTTTTTAAAATGTTTAACCTCAGGTTTGTTCGCGGAGATATAAATACAGCATTAAATGATCCTCACAATATTGTCATTACTGAAGAAACGGCACACAAATACTTCGGAAACGATGATGCGCTTGGCAAAACATTGCCATCACGTGGTTTTTTGGTAACAGTCACGGGTGTTGTGAAGCCTTTGCCGCTTAATAGTCACATCCGGTTTGATTTTTTAATTTCTACCGATTTTTTAGTGGTACCCGGAGCGCGCATCAATGATTGGGAAGATCAAGGGCGAAGTTATTCCTATGTTGAACTTAAAGAGGGGACTGACAGTAAACTGGTCGATCAGAAAATTCAGAATTTCATTAAGAAGCATAAAAAGGGATCGGATGCAGAGATTTTACTTCAAAACATCAAAAAGATTCATCTCTATTCTTCCAGAAAATACAGCTATGATGTTAGCGGCCATGGTGATATTACTTATGTCGCGATTATGGGCCTCATTGCTTTTTTTATTCTGCTTATTGCCTGCATCAATTTTATGAACCTTTCTACCGCGCAATCAGTCCAAAGGGCTCGTGAAATTGGTGTACGTAAAGTGGCAGGAGCAAATAAACAGAAAATAGTCGTCCAGTTTTTAGGAGAATCTTTATTGATTGTATATGTGGCAACTGTGATTGCTATGATTTTGGTCGAATTGCTGTTGCCAGGCTATAATACGCTTATCGGGAAACAGTTACATGTTGACTATCATAATGGCGATTTATACATTGGTTTAATCACCATTGTATTGTTTTGCGGTTTATTGGCTGGAAGTTATCCTGCATTCTATTTGTCTTCCTTAAATCCATCGGATATAATTAAGGGTGTTATTAATAAAGATCCTGGGAACGCAAAATTCAGAAGAGTTCTGGTTGTTTTCCAGTTTACGCTATCTATCACGCTTATTATATGTACTTTAATTATTGGAAACCAACTTAAATATATGCAAAACAAGAAACTTGGCTATAATAAGGATAATATTGGCTATTTTATGTTCCCCATACGCCCCGGAGATCCTAAACTGGAAGCATTAAAAAAAGAACTTAGCAATAATCCGGATATCGTGAGTGTAACAAAGGGCAATAGCCCGCTTAACCTTGAGTTTACTTCCGGGGGCTATAATTGGGCAGGGAAAAAGGCAGGTGATGATGTTTTATTTCATCGTCTTGATACTGACGAGGATTATGCCAAAACCTTTCAGCTTGAACTTAAAGAAGGTCGTTTCTTTTCTTCTGAATTTCCAGGTGATAATACTTCGGCAGTTATCAATGAAAAAGCGGCAGAAGCTATGGGTTTAGAGAATCCCGTTGGGGAAGTACTTACAACTCCCGGTGGAGTTAAATTGACTATTGTTGGAGTACTTAAAGATTTTCACATTCAGTCGTTACATTACAAAATTGAACCGCTCATGATGAAAAAAGGTGAGTCTAACAATTTATTTGTCAAAATGAAACCTGATCATATACCTGCAACTGTTGAATCTATTAATAAGACCTTTAAATCATTTAATCCCGGACTTCCCCTTGTTTTTCATTTTTTGGATGATGATTTTGACAATATGTACCGGACAGAGGAAAGGGTAAGTCAAATATTTGGCTATTTCTCCTTGCTGGCTATCATTATTTCATGTCTCGGGTTGATCGGATTATCTTTATTTATGACAGAGCTCAGGACAAAGGAGATCGGGATAAGGAAAGTGAACGGAGCAAAGTCCCTTGAAATATTCTCCTTACTATCAAGAGAATATATTGTATGGGTACTCATTTCCATATTGATAGCAAGTCCTGTTGCCTGGTATGCCATGCACCGCTGGCTCGAGAACTTTGCCTACAGAACCGGACTAAGCTGGTGGATTTTTGCACTCACCGGATTGCTGGCTTTGGGAATTGCATTATTGACAGTTAGCTGGCAAAGTTGGAAAGCGGCAACAAGGAACCCGGTTGAGGCGTTGAAATATGAGTAAAAGTCTGAATCAGGATTTACAGGATGAAAGGATAAATAGTATTTTATAAAGAAATATATGGAAGTCAAAATTGACGATGAATTGACCTGCAAGATTATCGGATGTGCAATGAAATTACATAATACTCCCGGCAATGGGTTCCGGGAGGTTATTTACCAAAGATGTCTCTGGCTATCGAATTGGACAAAATAGGACTTGAATATTTGAGGGAAGAGGAAATGCCAATCTATTATGAGAATATACAGGTAGTTACTCGTTGGGCTGATTTCATTGTTGCCGACAAAGTGCTTGTTGAGCTGAAAGCTTTAGCTAAACTGGAAGATGTCCATTTGGCCCAGAGATTAAATTATCTGACAGCCTATATAATTGAAAAAGGCTTGTTAATAAATTTTGGAGCAATAAGCCTTGATGCAAAGCAACTTTTTCGAAAGCATTAATCTGGAAAATCCTTTAATCCGGATAATCCTGATTAAAAACGACAAATGCCGGGACTATCACTTAAGATTTCCCGGCATTTGTAATTCGAGTAAAAATCGGTTTTAACCTTTAAACCCGGCTGATTTATGGGTACCATCACAGTAGGGTTTATTTTTGGATCCTCCGCAGCGACAAAGGTAAATGGCTTCCTCTGTATGTTTTTCGCCATACTGTCCCGATATCTGTACGGACCCTGACACCTGGATCGGGCCATTTTCAAGAAACAGAATACTTGGTTTTTCGTTGTTTTTCTTCATGATATTAATTTTATGGATGCATTATAAATAAGACACGTAATGTACAAATAATAATCGCTTATTTCCTGCTGATTTTGGATGCAATTGCCATTCCTTTTCGCTCCTACACTTTACTAATGGCAAAATTGAGCGTCCATTTTGGTTCCTACATGCTGTAAACAGTCAAACAAGATATCATTTGGTCTCTCGCAACTATGAAAATAGCCAAATAAGAATTCATCTGGTTTCTCACAACTTTGAAAATAGCCAAACAAGATTTTATTTGGTCTCTCGCAACTATGAAAATAGCCAAATAAGAATTCATCTGGTTTCTCACAACTTTGAAAATAGCCAAACAAGATTTTATTTGGTCTCTCGCAACTTTGAAAATAGCCAAATAAGAATTCATCTGGTTTCTCGCAACTTTGAAAATAGCCAAACAAGATTTCATTTGGTCTCGCAACCTTGAAAATGGCCAAACAAAATTTAATTTGGTCTTCCACACTTTGTAAATAGCAAAATACATTTGCATTTTTACTCCTGCGGCTTTGATTCGGCTATAGAAGCAAAAGATTGGAACGCAAGCTTTCTGCTGTTTCTTCCGAAAGATAATTTTCGGACGATCCGCAAACTTCAGATGAAAACAGAATTCCGTAGTTCATTATTTTCTCCCAATCAGGCATTGCTAATTCTTCAAATGATAGATTACTAACTAATTGATTAAACAATCCATAAACGATTCCGGCAGAGAAGTTGTCGCCAGCCCCGATGGTACTGATTACCTTTGTCTCCTTTGCTTTAACAGCGAAATTGAAATCAGGGGTGAATAGTTCAGCACCTTCGGCTCCTTTTGTGTAAACGAGGGTTTTACTCCCCGATTCAGAAATTCGGGTGAAGACACTTTTCGCATCGTTCAGTCCGAAAATATTTTGAAAATCCTGATCCGAACCCTTTACAATTGTAGCTAAGGCAATGTTTTGTAGGATTTTATTGACGATCTCCGGTTTATCAGTCAACGACTGTCGCGCATTCGGATCATAAATTATGATACATCCTGCCTCTTTGGCCTGCTGTAAAAATCCGAGAAGGTTTTCGCGGCCATTGTCGCGAATGGCAAATGAAGATCCAAGCAGAATCAGATCGTTCTTTTGTGGCTCGGGATATTCGGGGTAAACATCCTTCGAAGCCTGGTAAAAAGAATAATCGGCATTGTTATCTGCATCGAAAAATGCAAGTGCGACACGCGATTGTCCGTTGAATCTTTTGATCAGGTTGCAGTTTACTCCATTGCTGGTCAAAAATTTCATAGAAAGATCGCCAATGTGGTCGTTCCCGAATGTTGAAATCAGGCATACAGGTAATCTGCACCTTCCCAGTGAAATGGCTGAATTAAATGCGCTGCCTCCGCTACATGCCCCGACCGGATTTCCATCCCGAAACAAAATGTCGAAGGTCGTTTCGCCAATTGTAAAAATTCTCATCTGATGTAAATTTATTACCGGACGCTCCTGAACGGCTGATTCTTTAGAACAATTGCTGTTCTTGCCGGAAGATAAATCTTCAGGTAGTGGGTTGAACCAAGTCCGGCTTCAGGTATGGAATAATAAGTCATCCTGTCGTCGATCCGGTTAAAACCACCGTATGCATGGGCATCGGTTTGGAGAATTATTTTGTATTTCGATGGTTCTAATTGAATTCCATATCCATCGAAAGATTTGTAAGGATTAAAATTGAAAATAAAAAGGAGGTCTTTTCTTCGGAAAGCAAGAACCTGATCGGCCTGATTGTCTGTAATCCATTGTACATAAGGCTCTTCTAGAAGTCTTTCATTTCTGACCAGGTTAATCATATCATGGTCAAAATCGAGCAGCCAATGAAAACGCAGCTCCGGATTTTCAGAGATGCTCCAGATCCTTCGGGCATGTTGGTACGACCAGTTATTTCCCTCGCGCGGAAAATCGATCCATTCGGGATGGCCAAATTCGTTTCCCATAAAGTTGAGATAGGCACCTCCCGCACAAGCAATTGTAGCAAGCCGGATCATTTTATGAAGCGCAATTCCACGATCGACCGCCAGATTGGGCTGATCCTTTCGCATACTGAAATACATCTCTTTATCTATCAGCCTAAAGATAATTGTTTTGTCGCCGACCATCGCCTGGTCATGACTTTCGGCGTAGCTCACCACTTTTTCATCGGCGCGGTGACTGGTCAGCTCGTGAAAGATCTGACCGACATTCCAGTCTTCATCTTTAACATCTTTAATCAGTTTGATCCAATTGTCCGGTACTCCCATCGACATGCGGTAATCGAAACCAAGACCACCGGCTGAGAGAGGTGCTGCCAATCCGGGAAGACCACTCATATCTTCTGCGATCGACAGGGCGTTTGGATTTATCTGGTGAATAAGCCGGTTGGCAAGTTTGAAGTATACAATTGCCTCATCATCAATATTCGGAGTGAAGTAGTCAGCGTAACTTGTAAATGCAATTCCTAATCCATGGTCGAAATAAAGCATACTGGTCACCCCGTCGAAGCGGAAACCGTCGAATTTATACTCCTCGAGCCAAAACCGGATGTTTGAAAAGAGAAAGTGCAATACTTCATTCTTATTATAGTTGAAACAATAGGAATCCCATGCAGGATGTTCTCCTCGTGCTCCCTCATGGAAAAACTGATAACGTGTTCCGTCATAGCTTCCCAGTCCTTCAACGACATTTTTAACGGCATGCGAATGAACAAGATCCATGATAATTGAAATGCCCATACCGTGCGCTTCATCAATCAGTTGTTTCAATTCCTCGGGTGTCCCGAACCGCGACGAGGCGGCAAAAAAACTTGAGACATGGTATCCAAAACTTCCGTAATAGGGATGTTCCGGTATAGCCATCAGCTGGATGGTATTGTAACCTTCCACTTTAATTCTGGGAAGTATATCTTTCCGGAATTCGTCATACGTGTGAACCCTGGGTTCTTCGCCAGCCATTCCGATGTGTGCTTCATAGATAAGAGCGGCTTCATTCTCCCGCTTAAAACCGGAATTTTTCCAGGAATATCTATTTTTTGGATACCAAACCTGGGCATTAAAAATCTTTGTTTCAGAATCCTGAACGACCCGTTGCGACCAGGCTGGAATCCGTTTTCCGCTACCTCCGTTCCAATAGATCGAAAAGGCATACAAGTCGCCATGCGTTAACGCATTTTCGGCAAGATGCAATTCCCAGCATCCATTTCCGATATTTTTAAGCTCGAATTCTGGCTTTTCTTCCCAATTGTTGAATGATCCTATGAGGTTTATACGTGTTGCATTCGGCGCCCAGTCGCGAATAACCCATCCATTTTCTTTCTTAAAAAGGCCAAAATACAGGTGACCTGAGGCAAAATCGAAGAGCGATTTTCCATCAAGGAGTTCGGCCTCCTTCGCATGTAATTTCTCTTCCCAACGGATGAAGTCGGCTTCGAAAGGTTGAAGATAGGGATCATTTTTAACAATTTCCGGCGTATTCATAGCATGTATTTTTAACGGGCTGTACAATTACAAATTTAGTAAAGTATCCGGATTTAAATATGTCAAACCGCATTAGGCAATGAAGTATCAATGAAACTGCATTTTTGAAATATGATGACAACTTTGTCACTTCATTGCTCTGCTATTCCATTTCTTAAACGTAATTTCAAATGATGAGAATGTAGTATATAATCAGAGATCTGAAGTTAAAGGTAGTATTTATCAATTCCTCCCGCTATTGCAAAGGCAAGATCCTCAGGTGTGTCAATTCCAAAATTATCCGAATCGGTGACGTTGGTCTTTATTTTGAATCCGTTTTCAAGCCAGCGTAATTGTTCAAGTGATTCAACTTTTTCAAGCAGACCTTCAGTCAGTTTGGCCAGTTTTTGAAGAACGTTATTCCTGTATGCATAAAGCCCGACATGACCATAAAACGGATAGTTTTCGAGCCATTTTGATTCGTCGACCCCGAAAATATGAGGAACCGGTGAACGGCTAAAACAAATCGCATTTTGTTCTTTATCAAGTATTACTTTTACCATATCCGGCCGGAAGATATCTTCATTCTTAAGTATCGGTTGGATCAAAGTAGCGATTTCGGTTTCGGGTGAATCTCTAAAGCATTCCGTAATTAGCTCAATTTCATGCGGCTGCATAAAAGGTTCGTCACCCTGCACGTTTATCACCACATCGTAGGTTTTGCCTGTAATTTCCGAGGCTCTTAAGACTGCTTCCGCGCAACGGTCAGTTCCGCTCCTGTGATCCAGGGAAGTCATCACTACATTTCCGCCAAAACTTTTTACAGCATCAACAATTCTTACATCATCGGTTGCCACCCAGACCTCTTCGATGGCTTTTGATGCCTGTTCGTAAACGCGTTGGATCATCATCTTTCCGCAGATATCAGCCAGTGGTTTTCCTGGAAAACGCGTCGATTCATATCGTGAGGGTATTATTACAATAAAATTCATGTTCAAAGTTTCAAATTTTATGCAAAAATAGTTCATTGGCAAATCATAGTGATCAGATTGGCAGTATTTTTATGAAAAATGATTTTGGCGTTGTCTAAGTTTAGCAAAATGAATCGTAAAAAGTACAGGCAGTATTATTAACGGATTAATTATAAATTTGTAGTCCAAAATTTTGTATCTATAATATGGATATTCAGGAGATAAAACAGCGGTTTGGTATCATAGGAAATGCACCTGAGTTAAACCGTGCGATAGAAGTTGCTATTCAGGTAGCTCCAACCGATTTATCGGTTTTGATCAGTGGCGAAAGCGGCGTAGGGAAAGAGTCGTTTCCACAGATTATTCATAGCTTTTCGCATCGGAAACATGGCAAGTATATTGCCATCAATTGCGGCGCAATCCCGGAGGGTACAATTGATTCAGAGCTATTCGGACATGAAAAGGGATCCTTTACAGGGGCATTAACCGACCGAAAAGGTTATTTTGAAGTGACCGATGGCGGAACTCTTTTTCTGGACGAAATAGGAGAGCTTCCAATTTCAACCCAGGTCAGATTATTAAGGGTATTAGAGTCTGGAGAATTTATCCGCGTAGGCTCGTCACAGGTTCAGAAGACAAATGTCCGGGTGATAGCTGCCACCAATATTGATCTGACAAAATTAATCAGGGAGGGGCAATTTCGCGAAGATTTGTACTATCGGTTAAATACAGTGCCGATTAAAATTGCTCCGCTGCGCGAACGTGCCGGAGATGTACTGTTGCTCTTCCGTAAATTTGCTTCCGATTTTGCCGAAAAATATAAGATGCCTTCCATCCGGCTTACTGAAGATGCTCAGAAAGTGATGCTTGATTATCGGTGGCCGGGAAATGTAAGGCAATTGAAAAATATTACCGAGCAAATTTCGATTATTGAAACTGCCCGCGAGATTACAGCAGCAGTTCTTGTGCATTACCTTCCATCGGAAAATATAGGAATCTTACCGGCACTCTATAACAAGGGGCTGGATGAAAAGACATTTACCAGTGAGCGTGAGATTCTTTATAAAATTCTTTTCGATATGAAAAAGGATATGAACGATCTCAAGAAATTGGTTCATGACTTGATGCTTGATGGTCAGACATCAAAAACTCATGAGGATAGTGCTCAGCTTTTCAGAAAGTTATATCAGGATGAGTCGGATGATTATAAACCGTCCCAAACTCCGTATTCTGCACCGGTAATTCTTAAAAGCTCCGGTCATGAAAATATTCAGGACACAGAGGAGTTTGTTGAGGAGTCGCTTTCGCTCGAGGATAAAGAGATTGAGATGATCCGAAAATCGATCGATAAACATAATGGGAAACGTAAATTGGCTGCCCGCGAACTCGGCATTTCGGAAAGAACACTCTACAGAAAAATAAAAGAATACAAAATCGGATAATCGATGACAAAACAAACGATAAAAATATTTTCTGTTTTTGCTGGTATTCTTGTTTTGGCGGTTATTGTAAACGCTTGTAAGATTGGTTATTCCTTTACTGGTGCTTCCATTTCACCCGCAGTAAAGACGGTCTTTGTTGATTTCTTCACAAACAGGGCACGGGTAGTCAACCCGATGCTGAGCCAGACTTTTACTGAAGCGATGAAAGATAAGTTCGTGAACGAAACCGGCTTATCGATGGAGCGGGAACAGGGTGATCTTGAATTCTCGGGAGAGATTACAGGTTATGATGTGCGCCCTTTGTCAATTCAACAGAGCGAACAAGGCAGGGATTTTGCTTCAATGAACCGATTGACGGTTACTGTAAAAGTAGTTTTTACAAACAATAAGGATCACACGCAAGATTTTAACAGTACATTTTCAGCTTATTACGACTGGGAGAGTACCCGTTCGCTGAATGAAGTGGAAAGTGCTGCTGTTGATGTGATTGTTGAACAGTTGATTGAGGATATATTCAATAAATCGGTAGCGAATTGGTAACTTTGTAAAAGTGGTACCATCAAAAATGTAATGTAATATGTCGATGACCCGTGATCAAATGTTGCGATACCTTGACGATCCTTCGGTACTGAACGAACGGACGCTGGGAGAGCTACGGGAAATTTTGGATGAATATCCGTATTTCCAGACCGGCCATCTTCTATATGTGCGCAATTTGCAGAATCAAAGCAATTTCAGATATTCGGGTCAATTAAAAACAACTGCGATATTTGCAACCGACCGCACACTTCTTTACCATCTTCTAAATCCCGGACCTGAAAAAAAGGAGATGCATGATGAGTCATTGGAAATTAATGTAATATCAAATCGGGAGGATTTCCCGGTTCTGGAATTGGCTGATGGGGATACCGGAAGTGTGGATGAACCAGACGAATCGTTTAAATCACTGGTCAAACATGCAGGGAAAGGGAATTTCGATTTATTGAATTTTGAGCACAACGAAAGTGCTTATACGCTCGAAGGAATTGGGAATGATGCCGAAAAACCACTATCTGAACTTGCGAAAGAGATCAGTCATTTGGTCTTGAAAAAGGAAGCGGGATCGGAACCGGAACAAAAAACCGATCTGATTGACAGGTTTATCAAGGAGAATCCGGCCTTCTCTGCTAAGCAATCTGAGAATTCCGGTGTTAATGAAAGAATTAGTAAACAAATTGATAGAGTAGGTGAAAATGACGGATTTATCACTGAAACTTTGGCGCGAATTTACGTAAAACAAGGGCTTTTTGTGAAAGCAATTCAGTCTTATCAAAAATTAAGTTTGAAATATCCCGAAAAAAGTGTTTATTTTGCGCGACAAATTGAAGAAGTCACAAATCTGCTAAATAAATAATTCAATGTACGCATTTATTATTGTTATAATTTTTATTGTCAGTGCCTTGCTTGTGTTAATGGTATTGGTACAAAATTCAAAAGGTGGTGGTCTTGCATCGTCATTCTCAAGCTCCAACCAGGTGATGGGTGTTCGCCGGACAACTGATTTTCTCGAGAAATTCACATGGGGTTTGGCCGTTGCACTTGTTGTTCTTTCTATAACATCAACAGCTTTCCTTCCACGTCAGGGCGAACAGGCTAAATCAAAAATCGAACAACAGATTCAACAGGTTCAGGATCCAAGTCAGGTTCCTAATTTTCCACAGGCAGTTCGTGATTCAACAAAATAGATGATTGGTTTTTAACCAGCGTTTTGGATCGAGGTTAACGCCTTCATTCCTGATCTATTGAATTGAATTCAAGATTAATATTATTCAAGCCCGGTCCGTCATCATACGGATTGGGCTTTTCTGTATAGGTCGGACATTTACTTTTTATTTAATGTCATGTTGGCAGAGATGGATGTCAGGTGTGTTTTTCGTGAAAATGGTTGTTTTATAGCACATTAGAATTCTCAAGGATTGTGCTTTGTTATTCTTTCTGTAAAAATGTCGTGGTAACAGGACAAAACAGGTCTTTAACCGGTTTGGCATATTTTCTGTTTAAGAATGGATTACAACGTTAAACTATTGTCTAATTATAAATAAAATTTGAAATGGCAGAACTTAAAGGAAAAATCCTTGCCGGCAAAGTATTGGTAGAGCCGCAGCAAGCAGTTACAAAAACGGCAGGTGGTATTATCATCCCTGACTCAGCGAAAGAAAAACCCCTTGCAGGTAAAGTTGTATTGGTCGGAATCGCTAAAAAAGATGAAACAGTGGAAGTTAAAGTTGGTGATACCGTATTTTACGGTAAGTATTCAGGAACCGAAATTACCATCGAGGGCAACGACTACCTGTTGATTGCGCAGTCGGATGTTCTTTTTATCGCTTAATTGATTAATTTATTGATAATTAATAAAAACATTAAACAATGGCAAAAGAAATTAAATTTAATATTGAGGCCCGCGAACGGCTGAAAAAAGGTGTTGATCAGCTAGCTGATGCTGTAAAAGTAACACTAGGGCCAAAAGGTCGCAATGTTATTATCGAAAAGAAATTTGGCGCACCTCAGGTTACCAAAGATGGTGTAACAGTTGCAAAAGAGATCGAACTATCTGATCCGTATGCAAATATGGGCGCACATCTTGTGAAGGAAGTTGCTTCAAAAACAAGTGATGACGCTGGTGACGGTACAACTACTGCTACCGTTCTTGCACAGTCAATTATTAATGTAGGTTTGAAAAACGTTACTGCCGGTGCGAATCCAATGGATTTGAAACGTGGTATCGACAAAGCCGTTCTTAAAGTTGTTGAAAGCATTAAAAATCAGTCGGTGACTGTTGGTGATGATTACAGCAAAATCGAGCAGGTTGCACGTATTGCAGCCAACAATGACGCGGAAATCGGAAAACTGATCGCTGAAGCAATGGAAAAAGTCCATAAAGAAGGCGTTATCACAGTTGAAGAAGCAAAAGGTACCGAAACATATGTTGACCTTGTTGAAGGTATGCAGTTCGACCGTGGTTATATTTCTCCTTATTTCGTAACCGATACTGAAAAGATGGCTACTGAAATGGAAAATCCTTACATTCTGATTCACGACAAGAAAATCGGATCAATGAAAGAATTGGTTCCGATCCTTGAATTGACACATCAGTCTGGTCGTCCATTGATGATTATTTCTGAAGATATCGAAGGTGAAGCACTTGCAACTCTTGTTGTAAACCGTCTTCGTGCCGGTCTGAAAGTATGTGCCGTTAAAGCTCCTGGATTTGGCGATCGTCGCAAAGAAATGCTTGAAGATCTAGCCATTCTTACTGGTGGTGTTGTTATCACCGAAGAAAAAGGGATGAAACTTGAAGATACTACACTCGAATTATTAGGTCATGCAGAGAAAGTAACTGTTAACAAGGATACTACAACAATCGTTAATGGTGGCGGCGATGTTTCGAACATAGCTGCACGCGTTTCTCAGATCAAAAAACAGATCGAAACAACGACTTCTGATTACGATCGCGAAAAATTACAGGAACGTCTTGCTAAACTTTCAGGCGGAGTTGCCGTACTTTACGTAGGTGCTTCTTCTGAAGTTGAAATGAAAGAGAAGAAAGACCGCGTTGACGATGCACTTCATGCCACTCGCGCAGCTGTTGAAGAAGGTATCGTTCCTGGTGGTGGTGTTGCTTATCTTCGCGCTATCGAAGTCCTTGAAGGGCTCGAAGGCGACAATGAGGATGAAACAACTGGTATCGAAATTGTAAAACGTGCCATTGAAGAACCTACCCGCCAGATTGTTTTCAATGCAGGACTCGAAGGTGCTGTAATTGTTCAGAAAATCAAAGAAGGCAAGGGTGATTTCGGATACAATGCACGTCTTGATGTTTACCAGAATCTTTTCGAAGGTGGCGTTATAGATCCTGCTAAGGTTACCCGTGTTGCTTTGGAAAATGCCGCTTCAATTGCAGGTATGTTCCTTACAACTGAGTGTGTTCTTGTAGATGAGAAAGAGGATAAACCAGCTATGATGCCTCAGGGCGGAATGGGTGGCGGTATGGGTGGAATGATGTAATCCACAAACCCAATATATATCAGCCATTTTGGTTGAAAAGAATAAGAGGCTGTCCCGGTTGGGATGGCCTCTTTTTTGTTCTCATAAATCTGACAACTTTTATCAAAAAAAACGCCTCGATAAACGAGGCGCATTTTTGTGATTTTATTTCAATTCCAATGATAGAGTCCGTCAACAAGTCTGGCTTGCTTTTCTTCTTCCGAGAGATCAAGGTATTTTTGACGCTCGGCTTCGTAAGCCCGTTGTTTTTGCATCTCGGTCTCTTTTAGCTTTGTACCATAAATGCGGTTTACTTTGTCCAACAGAAATTTATTTGCCACCATCGGGAACAGCTCAAGTAGCAACTCTTCCTTTTCATCCATGGCCAGTTTCACATTTTCACCATATTGTGGAAAGGAAGGATTCGGCTGTTTTTCGTAGTTGGCGGTATTAAACGGAACTTCTACGCGGGTACCAGCAATCTTTTCCCGGAAGTCGGGATCAACCGGAATAGGTGTCTTTCCATACGATCCTTTTACGAGGTTGATAAATTGAATGGAGTTGTTGCTGTAATAAGGCTTCCCGTTTTTCTCATCAATTACGCAGTTGACCGCTTGTGCACCTACAATCTGGCTGGTAGGTGTTACCAAAGGAGGACAGCCGGCAGCCAAACGTACAGTCGGGATTATTTCGAGTACACGGGGTAATAAATCTTCCTGTTTTAACTGTTTTAACTGAGCCAACATATTGGTATACATTCCTCCGGGTACTTCAGCGAATTTTACTTTCTCGTCGGGATCAGGGAAGTTGAAGTATTTCTCAATTTTTGCGCAGGTTTCAACTAAGCGGGCTTCGTCATCGGCCTGGGCAAATTCAATAGCATCATCGAAAAGTTTGTCGATATCGGCAGGTAATTTATCTTTTGTGATATCGAACTCGATTGGATATATTTTGTAGCTGTCAATGTCCGCCATTTCCAAACGGATTTCTTTCAATATCTTATTGATTCTGACAACAGCATCAAGGTTGATACCGGTTTCGATTCCCAATTTGGTACAGAAAATCTGGATCAATTCAAAAGCGGGTGCCGCAGGACCTCCGGCAAAATTAAGTATTGCAGTGTCTAAGATATCCACTCCGTTTATGATTGCTGCCAATGCGGAAGATAAACCATAACCTGGGGTACAATGTGTGTGGAAATCAATCGGAATTTTAAGGTTTTTCTTGAAGGCTTTAATGATCTGACTGACTTTGTGAGGTTGAATCAAACCGGCCATGTCTTTAAGCGTTATCATATCTGCCCCCAGGTTTTCGAGTTCTTTTCCCATCTTTATAAAATAATCGAGGGTGAAGATCGCCTTGGGAAGTGGTTTACCGTGTATTGTGGCTAAAAATCGTTCTTTGCGTGTAAATTTTGGATCAACAGTGTAGCACACAACGCAGTCGGCTAAACCTCCGTTTTCCTTTACGTATTTGATCGTCGATTTGATATTGTTTGTGTCATTCAGCGCATCAAAAATACGCATGATCGAAATGCCAGACTGAACGGCATTCCGGTTAAATCCTTCAATTACTTCTTCCGGATAAGGGTTGTATCCAAAAAGATTCCGACCGCGTGACAGCGCTGTGAGATGAGAAATATTTCCAATTTCTTTCTTAATTGTTTCAAGACGTTCCCAGGGGTCTTCATTAAGATAGCGCATAATAGAGTCAGGAACAGCACCTCCCCAAACTTCGAGTGCATAAAAACCTGCTTCTTTGTAAATTGGCAAAACCCTATCAATCTGAGCCTGATGCATGCGGGTTGCAAAAAGGGACTGCTGTCCATCCCTTAACGTGACATCTCTAATAAGTAATTTACGAATCATTATATTTGATGGTTACATGGTTTTTGCAAAGTTGGCTAATTAAATTGGTTTTTAGAAATATTTGGACAAATGTTCAAATAAAATACCTCTATTTTGAATGGTTTTAATGGTGCCATTTCAACCTGACTTTTCCCTCAGGAGTTTTATCTTTGCACTTTTTAAATTAGTATGGATATTCTTACCGTTTTAATTCTTGCAATCGGGCTTTCGATGGATAGTTTTGCCGTTTCTATCGGTTGCGGACTAACTGAGCAGAAAATTTCGTTTCGGCATGCAGCAAAAATTTCCTTCTCGCTCGCTTTTTTTCAGGGGATTTTTCCTGTGGTAGGGTGGTTTATGGGGACAGAAATAAAAATGTATGTTGAGAATATTGACCACTGGATTGCTTTTTTGCTCCTTGTGTTTTTGGGTGGCAAAATGATCTATGAAAGTTTCAAAAAAGGGGATGGCAGCAAAATGACTGATATTTACTCCTGGAAGCATATTATAACGCTGTCAATTGCAACAAGTATCGACGCTTTGGTTGTTGGTTTTTCGTATGCTTTGGCATCGTCGCGCAATATCTTTGGTGGTGCGATTATTATAGGTGCTGTTACCTTCTTCTTCGCGATGCTGGGGATCAGGATCGGAAAAGATGTCGGTTGCTCGTTAGGCCCTAAAGTCGAATTACTGGGAGGTGTTATCCTGATCGGTATCGGTTTGAAGATATTGCTGCAACATACGCTGCTATTATAACGAAGATTTTACCAGATACGCATTTGCGCGGGATTCCATAAGAATCGGATTTAGTTTTCCTGATGAGGAAATTTATTTTCCTCATCAGGAAATTCAACCAGGTTCAAATAAAAAGTCCTGACAGGTTTCAAAAACCTGTCAGGACTGCACGACATAAAGCCGATATAACCTGTTATTTCTTCAGTAAGCCTTCCAGTTTTCCGTAAGCTTTGTCGAGACCTTTAATAAAATCAATTTTCAATTTCCGGTAGTGTTGTTTTACCAGTTTCGGATTATTTTTTCCGTCGGGATGGCACGCACGGTCGAGCATCGTATTATTCAGCAAAACGGCTTCCTCAATGATCGACAATACACTCACTTCCTTTTTGTCATCAAATGTATCAAGATAGTCAATACAATCTCCAATCAGTTGTGATGACATGAACTCAATCTCTTTTTTCAAACGTCGTACTGTTGCCATAGTTTTCTTTATTAAGTGAAGGCATCTCTTTTGTAACCGGAGCCGGTGATGCCATATCGGTCCGTATAATCATGCATTTAATGATTCTCTAAAATGCCGTATTCTTCTTCTTTTTCTTTAACTTGTCTTTAAGCTTTTGTTCTTCAAGCTCTTTATCAAATATTTTTTTGCTGTATTGCTGGGTTGGCAGACTCCAATCCTTTTCAGCGTCCCAGTTTCCCCTCACTTTCACAACTTCAAGATAATACATGACCTCTTCGGGCTGAATCTTTTTTTTCAGGTTTCCGGTATCCCATTTCCCGTTATTGTTTCTGTCAAAAATCACCTTGATAAGGTATTTCCGGGGTTCAAGGAATTGAAATGTATACAAGCCATCTTTTGAAACCCGTTTTGACTGGACGACTTTTTCATCCTTGTCATCGGTTAAAAGTTCTATAATTGTAGGACCTGTAACGTTTTTAAGATTCAGTATGATTTTTCCGTAATATTCCTCTTCCTGCGTTTTAAACTCTTCCTTTAGTTTCTTTGAGTAAATATTGTAGATCGTTTTTATTGCTGCGGAGTCGATCGTCAGCTTATAATTGGTTGCATATTTCCATGCATGCGCCAGGTGATAACGCCGTTTATTGAGCGAATCGGGGGTGAGTTTATACGATATTTTAGTATAAATGGTATCTATTTTTTCGAAAAGCGAAATTTTCGTGGTGTCAAAAACTGAAATGGGCTCGGGCGATTCGATCAATAACTTACGGTAAACATCGAAACCTGCCTTTACATTGGTAGTGATCGGGATCGAAATTTCCTCTTTTTCGATCTTGCGACGCTCCTTGCGTTTGTTCCTGGATGCCTGGGTCACATCCGTGAAATAGAGCCGTAACGTATCGCTTTTGGTATAATACTGTTTCAGGCTATCTTGTTGAAGATAATCGACTTTAAATATAAGTGTATCTTTATTATAGACCATTGAATCTGTCAGCCAGATACGAATGGAATCTGATTTTGGCGACATTTCGGTATATTTCCAACCTGGTTTTGCTTTAAAATTGATAGGCTCAATATTAAAAGTATCCGCAACCGACTGTGTAAATGTGAGATCTACGACCTTGCGTGTTGGATGGTCAGACTTGTCGAGTCGCAAGTCAAAAAATGGTTCTCCAAAACGAAGCAGGTAGACAGGTTCGGGCGAGAATTTGGTTTTGCCGAAAATAAGCAGTGTATCAATGCCTGATATTGCAGTGTCTCTTTGCGGAAGAAATTTTGCAGAAGGAATTACCAGGTTATCGAGGAAAGAGATCGAGTCTGAACCTGGTGTGAATTTCAGGTTGTTGTCCACATCACTTAGTCCGTAAACCTGAAACGTATCAGCCGGAAGATTCGTAACTGCGAAAAAACCTTTGTGATCGGTTTTAGCGATAAAATCCGGCCTGGTTTTGTAAACCAAAGTATCCGACCTTCCGCGGTAGAGCAAAACATATGAGTTGGCAATCGGTTCAAGATTAAAGGCATCCTTTATAAACCCAACTATCCGAAGTGAATCGAAATCAGGGCCAGTAGAGAAGGCCAACCTTAAACTTTTTAATGGATTCCTTTCGTTATTGTCTGATACGCCATCTTTAAAATCAAGAGAATACGTAGTGTTTGGTTTCAGCTTCTCATTCAGATCGACGATCAGTGTTTTCCCTTTGGTACGGATGATGGGTTTTTTGGTGGTTGGAGGTGAGACGACAAATTTCTCATTAAGCCCTTCAACAATAACAAACTCGTTGAAAGTAATCCGAACTTTCTGATCTTTATAATTTCTTTGATCAAATGTTGGGATACTTTTCACAATAACCGGGGGAATAGAATCTTTCAATCCTCCCGATGGCATACCAATATTTGCACACGAGGTGAAAAAAGAGAGGTAACCAACAACAATAATAACGAGGAAGAATATTTTATTTGCCAATCGGTTTTAATTTTTTGAATTTTCTGAATTACAAAATTAAAAAAGTTCAATCAACTATACCAGATTAAGTCGATAGCGCCGTTATTATTTATAGATAGTGTATGCCACGTTGAGTTCAACCGGTTTTGTACTTCCAAAACCTTTAAGTACAACTCTTTGTGCAGAAGAAGTGCGTTCGGCTTGCACAAGATAGAATCCATTATTTTTGATGGTACCTTTAATAAGTTGTTGTAGGTGCTGTGTTACATTGAACGAGTAAGTGGCGGTCGTTGCATCATAAAAGCCTCCGTAATAAGCGCTTGATAGTTGGCTGTCAGCAGGAAATGTCTCCGTGCCGGTACTGTCAATTGCCATCAGGTACAACCTTGGCGGCATTGCATATCGTCTGTGGTCGCTCAGGATGGTATCGGCATGAATGGTAAGCGTCGCCTTGTTAATCGCATATTTGGCCGAATCTTTCCAGGTTGAAAGCGTGGGAACAAGAATCTTTGATTTGATCCCTCCATTTGGCTGAATATATATCAGCGAGTCGGAGTTGTTTTCTTTATTTAAATTGGTGAAAAACCTTGCAAGCGAATAGTCATGCACATAACTCGCAACCTTCGCGGAATTCGATGTAATCTCAAATCCAAAAGCCAGTGTATCTTTTTGTGCATCGTGATAATAAAGTACAATCGCCGGCAAATTTTCGGTCGCTGTTGCCGTTGAATACGGCGTATTTATAATGCTGACAATGGTTCCTTTTCTGCTTATTGGTGTTGAGCTAATGTATAAACCTTTAAATACCTTCAGAAACTCATCAGTGCTTTTCATGCTCATCGAATCAATTCCAAGCAGACTGGTTCCAAAAGAGTTATTCAAACGTATCCTGATGGTCTGCAAGGTTGTATCTGTTTTTAACGAATCGGTTCTGAATTTGGGGATAAAGCTTCCGGACCCAATTGGCACACTTGAAGCAAGATTTTTTATATTGTAGGAAGAGAGGTATTTCGCATCATAGTTCAAACTACTGGCCAATTCGTAAACCTGTACAGACTGACTGCTTACTGTATCGCCATAAATTATTTTGTAATCCATGCTTAAAACAACAGAATCGATCGCAGCAGTAGGTGTAAAAGCCCGGTAAAAGGGAAGGCGAAACTGCGCAGCGAAAGATGCATCGGTACGCCCGAAGATCGGATCATTGAAGCTTCCGAGCAGGTTATATGCGGGACGGTCGACCCTGATTTTTGAGTCAGTAAATACAGCGGTAGTAATGGACGTCTTCTCCTGGTGATAACGGGTATCCAGAATTTTAACACCAGGCAATACATTTACGCCAAGTGACAGATCGCCCTGTTTACAACCCCAAACAACAACCAACAAAAGAAGAATCGCTCCAGTAAGGTTCTTCAATTCGAAATATCTATCTTTCAATGTTTTAATCTTTTAGTAAAACCGGCGCAAATTATTAAAAAATATTGTAAAAATCGAAGTAGGAATTTATGTAATTTTCCTTTGATTGATAATCGAGAAACGGTTTACCCGATGCTCTCATATAATCCTCCAACTCAGTATTGATGCTTTCACTGCCCTTAATAGTTGCGTCGGAATAATCAATTGCCAGTTTGCTTAGATTGACAAAGGTGGGGTCCTTAATCACTGAAATTTCATTGATATCTATTCCATCTTCGGCAATTTTATCGGCCATGTTGCTGTTAAGCGGGCTTTTAAAGTCGTCGTTATAGGCTGAATAGATTATTTTTGAATTGGCAAACAACGGATTGTCCTTGTATGTTTTTTTCACAAAAAGCGGAATCATTCCGGTAAACCAACCATGGCAATGAATGATATCCGGTGCCCATCGTAATTTAATGACGGTCTCTAATACGCCTCGCGCGAAGAAAATTGCTCGTTCGTCATTGTCGTCAAATTCAATTCCCTCGTCATTGGTCGTTGTAAATTTCCTTTGAAAATAGTCTTCATTGTCAATGAAATAGACTTGCATGCGTGCAGCCTGTATCGATGCTACTTTGATGATGAGCGGATGATCATTATCGTTGATAACCAAATTCATGCCTGAAAGACGGATCACTTCGTGGAGCTGGTTCCTTCTCTCATTGACACATCCAAAACGGGGCATAAATGTGCGGATCTCTTTCCCTCTTTCCTGTATACCCTGTGGAAGGTACCTCCCTATCTCCGAAATCTCAGATTCAGGTAAGTAAGGGGTGATTTCCTGCGAGATAAATAAAACCTTCTTTTTTTCCATTACACTTCTTAAATATTCTGCAAAAATATATAAAAAATACTGAATATTCAATCATTAGCCCGATAGTATTCGCAATGAACGGGTTTGAAGCCTTTCATTGTGTTCATATATTTCGTTACTTTGCACTCTGTTTTTAAAGAATAATGGAACTTTATACTACAATAACATCATTGCAAAATGCTCTGAAAGCGGAGCGTTCACAGGGACTGAAAATAGGGTTGATTCCCACAATGGGAGCACTTCATGCGGGTCATCTGTCGTTGGTTGAGAAGGCTGGATCACTCTGCGACATTGTGGTTGTTTCAATTTTTGTCAACCCTACCCAGTTTAACGACAAAAATGATCTGGCAAATTATCCAAGAACCCTCGAATCGGATATGAAACTCCTTTCGACGACGCGTTGCGAATATATTTTTTCTCCTTCGGTAGAAGAGGTGTATCCGGTAACCGATACACGTAAATTCGATTTTGGTAATCTTGAAGCAGTGATGGAAGGAGCATTTCGCCCCGGACACTTCAATGGCGTGGCACAGGTTGTAAGCAGGCTTTTCGAAATTGTTCTTCCCGATATGGCATTTTTTGGAAGGAAGGATTTTCAGCAAATGGCCATTATCAAAGATTTAGTCCGGCAAATGAACTTCCCGATCGAAATAGTGGCATGCGATATTATTCGTGAAAAAGACGGTTTGGCAATGAGTTCGCGCAACAAACTGCTTCTTCCAGAATACCGCGATTGTGTGCCGAAGATTTATCAGACACTCAAACACGCAAAATATCTTGCCAACTTAAAAACCGTGTCAGAGATAAAGGAATATGTAGTGAACCAGATTAATGCAACTCAATTGTTGCGGGTCGAGTATTTCGAAATTGTCGATGATACGACACTGGCATCAGTTGAAAGTTGGGATGAACCTGGCACGAAAGTGGGTTGCATTGCCGTTTATGCCGGAAAAATTCGTCTCATTGATAATATTATTTTAGACATTAATTAAGAATCAAATGTTTATAGAAGTTTGTAAATCCAAATTACACCGGGTTACAGTCACAGGGGCCGATCTGCAGTATGTTGGAAGTATTACCATCGATGAAGACCTGATGGATGCAGCCAATATTATTGAAAATGAAAAGGTTCAGATTGTTGATATTAACAATGGCGAACGACTTGAAACTTATGTGATCCGGGGTGAAAGAGGCCTTGGCGAGATTATATTGAACGGACCAGCTGCGCGGAAAGTCTCAGTGGGTGACATTGTAATCATTGTTTCGTATGCTTCAATGGATTTTGAGGAAGCGAAACAATTTAAACCCAGAATTGTGTTTCCCGATACGGAGACAAACAGGATTATTTAATGCCATTTTCGTAGAGACAAGGCATGCCTTGTCTCTACGATGCCTAAATCTTTAAAAACGTGTCAAAAACCAAAACCACCTTTGTTTGCCAGAGTTGCGGTGCCCAGTCTCCCAAGTGGACTGGCAAATGCAATGTGTGTGGCGAATGGAACACTGTTTTAGAGGAGATCGTTACCGAAAGGAAGAGTACTTCCGCAATACAGGCGAAGGGGAATTTAAAGCCTTTGCTGCTATCGGAGATTGACCTTGACCAGCAGGCACGGATTGTAACGGGTAACGAAGAATTTGACCGTGTGATTGGCGGTGGCCTGGTTCCCGGCGGATTAATCCTCTTTGGAGGTGAACCCGGAATTGGAAAATCGACGCTTGTGCTACAGATTGCGTTGCAACTTACACAATTAACGGTTTTATATATCTCGGGAGAGGAGAGTCTTCAGCAGTTAAAAATGAGGGCAAACCGTTTGAATGGCAAGGAATCTAACTGTCTTTTTTTATGCGAAACCTCACTCGAAAATATTCTTGCACATCTCGAAAGCGAAAAGCCGGATCTCGTGATCATCGATTCAATTCAAACGGTATCTACCGAATTGGCGGAGTCGTCGCCAGGTAGTGTTACGCAGATCAGGGAATGCACCGTAGGGATTATGAAAGTCGCGAAACTAAAGCAGATCGCAGTAATTCTGATTGGTCATATTAACAAAGAGGGGAGTCTTGCCGGCCCAAAGGTGCTGGAACACATTGTCGATACGGTGCTGCAGTTCGAAGGCGACCGGAATTACCTTTTCCGGATACTACGCTCGGTTAAAAATCGATTTGGATCAACATCAGAATTGGGTATTTTCGAAATGCGGCAGGACGGTTTGCATGAGGTGATTAACCCTTCGGAGATGTTACTTTCGTCACATAATGACGGATTAAGTGGTACCGCCACCGCTGCCACAATGGAAGGTATGCGTTCTTTTTTAATTGAAGTACAGGCCCTTGTTAGCTCGGCGGCTTATGGCAATCCGCAGCGTTCGGCTACCGGATTCGATTTGCGCAGGATGAACATGTTACTCGCCGTCCTCGAAAAAAGGGCGGGATTTAAGTTGATGACAAAGGATGTTTTCCTGAATATTGCGGGTGGTTTGCGTGTCGATGATCCGGCGATGGATCTGGCCGTTATTGCCGCAATTCTCTCATCAAATTTTGATGTCGCCATTGATAAACAGATCGCGTTTGCCGGTGAGATTGGTCTTACTGGCGAGATCCGGCCTGTTAACCGCATCGAACAGCGGATTGCAGAAGCTCAAAAACTTGGTTTCAAAGAGATTTACCTGTCAAAGTACAACAAAGGTGTCGACTTCTCCCGTTTCGAAATCAAGATCCACCAGATCGAAAGGGTGGAGAAAATGATCAGAACCTTATTTTCCTGATACCACTCAACAAAATCTGACCGGGAGGTTTAGCTAATCCTATGCCCGGATTCTAACCGGTTCGTCTTTTTGGAAAACATTTCAAAGGTGAAGGAGGTTATCTGATTGACATGAAAAATAAATTCTACAATTATATCCGGAATCTTCAGGACCAAATCACCGCAGGTTTAGAGGCAATTGATGGTCAGGCCAAGTTCCGTGAGGATATCTGGGAGCGGCCGGAAGGTGGTGGCGGAAGGACCCGTGTTATTGAAAACGGCGCCATTTTTGAAAAAGGGGGTGTCAATATTTCTGCAGTTTATGGGAAATTGTCTGAAACAATGCAGCGGGTATTCAGCGTCGGAGAAGAACATTTTTTTGCCTGCGGATTGAGTTTGGTGATTCATCCGAAAAGCCCGATGGTACCGACTGTTCATGCAAATTGGCGCTATTTTGAATTGTACGATAAGAATGAAAACATCATCAAGCAATGGTTTGGCGGCGGGCAGGATTTAACGCCCTATTATTTATTCGAAGAAGATGCCATCCATTATCACCAAACCTGCAAAGCTGCATGCGACAGGCACAATCTAGCGTTTTACCCAATCTATAAAAAACAGTGTGATACCTATTTTTGGAACGCGCACCGCAACGAAGCGAGAGGAATAGGCGGATTATTTTTCGATTACTGCCAGGCTACCGATCAGATGAGCATTCAGCAATGGTTCAATTTTGTCTGTGACGTTGGGAATAATTTCCTCGATGCCTACCTACCAATTGTGGAAAAAAGGAAGGCAATCCCTTACACTCCTGCGAACCGGACCTGGCAGGAAATACGTCGCGGCCGTTATGTCGAATTCAATTTAGTGCACGATAAGGGGACGCTTTTCGGATTGAATACCAACGGAAGAATAGAAAGTATCCTGATGAGTTTACCTCCGCATGTGCAATGGGTATACGATCATCATCCCGAAGCAGGAAGTGAAGAGGAGAAATTATTGAAAGTTTTGGAAAAACCCAGGGAATGGAATGAATAACAGATCACCTTTGCCGTCTGAAACGATTATAGACTGAATATCTGCAGGATTGCAAGAGAGGAAAAATTGACAAAACCTTTATTCAAAAAAATGAGGAGAAGTACCTAAAGTGCTTCTCCTCATTAAACATTATCAAATAAACATTGATAAAGCTAATACTCCCAGAGATCCTGCTCGTAATTAAATATCGAGTTTTTGATTCTTTCCGATTCTTTGGCCGCATATTCACCCGTGGCATATTGCTCAATCGACCTGTTATTATAAGTATTTTCTTCTTTCACAATATAGCCGTCAAACTTCCGGGTAAGGAATAAGTCGTCAAAACTTAAACTGCGTGCTCCGTTGAATCCATTCAATGATTCATTCTTGGCAAGTAGGGGCCGGATTTCAGGATAATATACCCAGAAAAGTCTTTTGCGGACAAACGTACTATCTTTCGGATCTTTTTTATAAACCCTTATAGGACAGAGTCCGAGTATACGTACCTGAAGTGTAGAAGTTTGTTTGTCAAAATACCACACTTCCTTGATTTCGATCTGTTTGACTTCCTGAGTTGGGATATCAGAAGTAACCACTGAATCGCGGGCATCACCTGTATTGATATCGGTAACTTTTATCCTTTTTACGGAATCACCAAATTGCAGCTTTACCTGGTTGTAAATGATCGGGTCTTTGAATTCATTGTCCGAAACAGAAGCATCAAAAGCGGTTATTCTCTTATCTTCAATCCCTTTTAACAGGACGTTAAACAAGTTGGAACGGTCTTGAATTTTACGTGTTGGATAATAAAAATGCTGATTCGCTTTTTCACGAAGATCGATGATACGCCATACTGTTCTGGACCAAACTACATCTGACTCCCTTACTACTGGAAGCGGAGCCGGTTTGCGGTCAAGAGTTGTCCTTTTGGTGTATGCGCCATCGACGATGACCTGCGCCTTCAACTGGTAATGCGATGCAGTTACAATCAGAATTGAAGTAAGGATTAATAATAGATTTTTCATCGTTAATTAATTTTAAAGCTTAATGCAGGCAAATTACGGACCGAGCCGTCATCTCCCTTTACTACAATGCTCTCAATATATAGTCTGCTTCCGGGGTTTAGTCCCTTCATCAGGTCAGTCTGTTCCTGCGAGAACCTGTTCCCTTTTGTCGATTTATCAACAACAAAGCCGGCTTTGGATGTTGATACGACAAATGACGTGACTGTAAATTTCATTTGAAAATCGAAATCCGGAATATTTGCCAATACTCCTTGCTGTGCCATCAGCTCATTTTTGGATATTACTCCCTCAATTTTACCTGCTACGGAAGCAATCGGATCGGGTACTCTTTTTACCCTGAATTCCATTGAACCAATATTTTTTGATGCGCCATCAATCAGGGCACTGACTGAAATAATTGATTTTACGCCGATCTTATCCGGCCTGACAATATAACCTTCCGCACCACGCTGGATAGTACCATTTGTGATAGATACATTTACATTGCTGGGTGTTATCCCCGGCACTGAAACCGAAACGGGATTATCGAGACCGGCGTAAAAGACATTCATTTTGGTAGGTGAAACGGTCATTGAAGGTTTCGCCACTTCATATGTATGTTTAAAAGGGTATGGGACAATTATTCCATCGGGATTTTTGTAGTTGATATGGCCACCCCATTCAATTTTTCCCTCTCTCGATGTACCAACTCGGTATAATCCGGCATTTTCTCCCGGAGCATTTGATAGTGTTGATCCACCCACAATTATTTCGGGTGAAACAGTCGTATCAACGGCCGAAAGAAAAACTTTGGCTTCGTAGGTACCACCCAAAAGGACAAAGTCAGATTTAGATACAACCTGCGCCTGCAGCTTATTGAATTTGAAGGATGATGCGTCAATTTGAGCATACAGGTGATGGATGACATCCGACTCCGCATTTCGCACATCACTTTGGATTTTTGACATCAGAGTTATAACGGCGATCAAAGGATATCCTTCAAACCTACTTTCTTCCCACGAGGGTGTACTTCCTTCTTTTTTCGGTGGAGGGGCTGTACTCAGACTCTGGTTAATTGAGGCTATTAATTCGGTATTTGAAGTATCAATTAATGCGAGAAGTGAACTTTTGTAAGCCTCAATTGCCTTTTTCAAATCTGTACCATGCTTTTTTGTAATCATCAACTCTGCTGAAGCATTCAGATCCTCCTGTGCCTTAATGGCACTAACATCCCCTTCTGGACCATCGGCACGTTTTACAATCAGCACCTTTAAACTATGAATGTAACGGTACAGCGAATCGGAACTGGCCTTTACTTTCAATACTTCTCGGTTAAGTTCTCCTGCTTTTTGCGGATTTTCCTGGGCAGCATTATTGAAATCGTTGTAAACACGTTGGTTCTTAGCCGTGAAATTTTCGATTGTTTGCATGAAATTATTGTTGACCATTGCAAATGCATCCAAAACCGATTTGTCAACATTGAGTGCTAACATGGCGGTTAAGACAAGATACATCAAACTGATCATCTTTTGCCTGGGCGCTTCCGGACAGTATTTTGTTCCCATCTTCGAATTAACCTTTTACGTTCATTGCTCCAAGCATATTACCATAAACATGGTTAAGTGCTTCCAGATTTTTATTTAGCTGTTCTGTGTGTTTCCGGTATTTCTGAGCTTCTTCAAGTGAATTATTAACCTCTTCCGTCATTTTAGAATAGCCTTCGAAAGCTTTTGCCGATGATTCGGAAAGCATTTTGGTATTCTGTAAATGCAGTTCGTATGATGAATTTAAAGCTGCCAGACTTGTGTTTATGTGCGAAAGTCCGGTACTGTAAGTTTTTGTCTGATCGGTTAGGGTTAGAAGATCCTTATTTACCAGATCAGTAAGACTTTTATAGGATTGTGCAAGTTTGTCACCGGTTGTAGCAAGCTGATCGTTAATCTTTTTCGAAGAATCATTAAATGTCTGAGCCAGATTTTTGGATGAGTTGGTTAAAATCTGCGTAGATTGATCCCAGGAATGCACCAAGTCGGTTGTTGATTTTTCAATCGAATGGGTTGCACGGGTATTAACATCATTAAATGAAGCCATTGATTCCGATGCACCTGACAAGTTTTTTACATATTCGTCGGTCACTAATGTAGCGCTCGATATATCTGCAATGCCACTGGCAGCGTTGGATAGATCCTGCAGTCCTTTTTTTACTTTTGCGAGTAAATCAGGAGAGATATCGGCTTTCTCGAGAATATTGTCAATTGATTTTTGTTTGGAGGGAACAGGAAACTCATCTTCTTCTTCAAGGGCAATATAGTCAGGTCTGAGCTGACGGTATACTTTCTTCCAGTCGGGTATTTCGACAGATGGTTCAAATGCAGAAAGGAAGAAAATCAGCACTTCGGTTGACATTCCGATTGTAAGCATCGTTCCTCCTCCGGTCCAATGTTGCAGTTTGAACAATGCTCCCATTAAAACAACAGAAGCTCCCCAGCTGTAGCAATAATTCATGAAGGATTTCCACTTACTTGAATGTGTTAATTCAGACATTCCCATGATTACAGTATTTTTTTAATTGTTGTTATTTTTTTGATTGAAACTCATCTCCGAAGGTAGATCGTACGCAACGGAAACCAACATACGATTTAGCAGTATCCTGATATTCAAATGTACGAGTACCAACCTGAATAAAATAGGCGATATCCTTCCATGACCCGCCACGGATAACTTTTCGTTTCATTGCCGGAGGATCATCGGGAAGTGCGTTTTGTTCGAAGTTCGGATTTAAGTCATGCATAAAATTGTAGGCGGATTCATCATAGGCACTGATGGTCCATTCTGCAACATTGCCGGCCATGTCGTAAAGGCCATATCCATTAGGATCGTAGGTTGCAACTTTTACAGTTGTTTTACCGCCATCGTCGCTGTAATTTCCGCGCATAGGTTTGAAGTTTGCCAGAAAACAGCCGGTTTGAGAGCGTGTATAATACCCGCCCCAAGGATACATCGAATTATTTAAGCCACCTCGTGCTGCAAGTTCCCATTCTGCTTCTGATGGCAACCGATAGTCCTGAACTGCATAATCACCCCTTTGGGAGAGCATTGTATTTTTGAAATTGGTACGCCACATACAAAAAGCCTTTGCCTGTTTCCATGTTACACCAACGACTGGATAGTCATCAAAACCAGGGTGTGAAAAATACTTGTTTGTAAGTGGTTCGTTGAATGCATAGGAGAAATCGCGTATCCAGACCAGTGTATCCGGATAAATAGGAACCCCTTCATTCATTATAAAACTTGAACGGCCTTCAATAGGCACAACTTTTCCTGTAAGATCGTTTACGGTTCCCTGGTAACTCTGAGTTTGGTAGTTATAGGCATTCTGAAGACGGGCAGCCTGTTGCAGGTCAACCCATGAATAGCTGTAGTTTAACTTTCTGGGATCGAGTTCTTTTCTTCCAAGAATTCTGTCGTTTCCAGCATAATACATTGGTTCCAGCGCATCTTTGTAATCGGGATTACGCCAGTCGAGTTTTCTTTTCCAGTCGAGTATCGGCGGGTCAATCGGATTACCTTTTCGATCCTCGGTAATTTTAAATTCCGCGAACTGATCTGACAGCATATTTCGGGCAATCGAGTCACGAACCCAATAAACGAATTGCCGGTATTCGTTATTGGTGATTTCAGTGTCGTCCATCCAGAAAGTGGACAGGTCAACAGTTCGGGTAGGAGAGGTAGCATAAGCCACATCCTGATCGCCAGGACCCATATTGAAACTTCGCCCGGGTATCAAAGCCATACCAAGCGGTGACGGTTCAAAATATTTCCCCCGTTTCTCCACTCCTGTCAATTCCCCGTTGCCGCCTTTGTGGCAACTGACTAACAGGAGGATAGACGATATACAACCAAAGAAAAACAATTTCTTCATAGTTTGTTTAATATGTTGTGGTCAACTATATTTTTACGCCAAAGTTACAAAAATCTTACACTTCTATACTTGTGCGTACGTTTTTTGTTTAATAATAGTGAATAAGCAAGAAAAATCTCATGCGAACCTGCGTTATACCTTGATAATGAGGATGTACTTATGTCGTACGAGTAACCGAATTTTATACCGTTCCATAACTCTGTCCCAAAGGTTATAATAATTGCATCTTTCACACGATAACCGATCCCTCCCCAAATTCGTTTATCGAACTGGACTGTCATGTTTACGTCTGCCTGCCAAGTTGTTGCTTCAGTCTTAAAGAAAAACGAAGGAAGCAATTCAAACCGTTCATTTGCCATTTGAATCGTATAGCTTCCGCTCATGTAATAATGCCTTCGAAGTGAATACCTGCCTGTTTCATCGAACAACAAAGTGGGCTGATTAAGATGCTTTCCAGATAGGGAAAGCTCAAAATTTTTACACTGGTAATAAAATCCTGCACCTATGTCCAACAAAACACTGCTTGCTTTCCCTTGAGGAAGTCCTGGATCTGTTAAATTAAAATTATCAAAATCGCTCCACCTGTTTATTTCAGACATATCAAGATTTTTATTCATCAAACCCAGGGATAAACCTGAGCCAAGAATACCTTTTCCAACCTTTGTCCGCCATGAATAATTCAATCCAACTGAAACATTCTTCTCAAAACCGATAACATCATTAATTACTGATAAACCAATTCCATCATTTTTCCCGATAATATGAGCCGATGCATCAGCATTAAAAACGATTGTCACTGGGGCGCCCGGGAATCCAACCCATTGATATCTGTTTAATAATGAAAAATTTATAAGTCCTGAAGATCCGGCAAAGCCTGGGTTTACGGTTAATTGATTAAACCTGTTCTGACTGAACTGCGGATCTTGCTGAGCATTCGCAACAAAAATACTAATATTTATGAATAACCATAATACGATTGATTTGTTCAAAAGTTTCCTTTTGCGATCAGTGATATTTTTATTTTTATCAATCATGAGCAAATTAGGTAACAGTTGTAGGTTCGCATTAAGTGTGCTTTCTTTTTACAAACAAAGATATAACATTACTTATTATATTTTACTGAAATATTTCCACCATCTTTCAGGAATCTCATTTTTACAAGCTTTATGGTAATCTTTTTTAGAACAGGGAATTCTGAACGGGAAAACTGAACAATCTTCATCAGGTACTTCCATCCACCATCGCTGCGAGACAGGGTGTTGCAAAAATGAAATCGGATCATCTAATCCATCAACTGGAATGTGATAATGTTCGAAGTTAGTTGCTTCGTCAACAGGTTCTTCGTCAAGTCGTTTGGATATTCCGTTAAAGAAGTACCAGCAGATCTGAGCTGCCATCATTGCTCCCGATGTAGTGGAATCAAAAGAAGGGGAGTATCCAAAAATAGCAAACCATGTCTGTTTTGTTGAAATGCCGGAATACCAGGCAATCTGGCAGGCTTCTTCGCCGGTTAGTCCGTTCGGGGAAATGCGGTATTGACCAGGCGCTTCAGCAGATTTTATTGATCCGAAATCGAAACTGACGAGATCAGATCTTCGGAGCAGTGGTTCCATCTCTTTGAAATCGGCACGAATCTCTCCTAAAGTTAGAATCTCCCCATTATACCCTTCGGCTACAATATCGTGTTCCTGTTGACAAATAAAATAGGATTGTCCTGCGATCACGCTCACAGATGTTCCGATTGGCAGGCTATTTATATAAAACTCGTCGGCAGGACTATTTTCTCTCACATTGTTGTCAATCCGGTCATCGACGATTACAAGGTTAAATTCCGGTTGATCGAACCCGTCAATGAGCAGAACAGTGAGCTCCTGACTTCCTCCAAGAATTAACAGGGGGATATTCAGTGTAGAGAGCTCTTCAGCCACTATTTTCACTGCAGCGTAAGTGTCTTTTAATTCGTTGCCGCATATAATGTTCCCAAGATCGATAATATTAATTTCGGGAGGGAAAGTTGTTAGTGCATATAATTGACGTCTGATTGCATCAGGAGCTTCTGCTACCTGAAGGCAGCCTGAGCCTCTTCCTTCAGGCAGTCCTAAAATAGCGACATCAGGAAGATGATCCGGATCCCAGACCTGACTTTTCAGGAAGTACCCTAACTGATCAGAACTTCCTTCGTATTGAATAACAACCTTTAAAGCTGATGCAGGTATAATCAGTTCGTTCAACATTGGAAATAGAATGAATAGGTTAAATCCTCAAAATATCTGATGCTGTACAAGCCGTCCGGAACCCTATTTAGCTCGTCTCTTACTCGTTTTTGGTTTGGCTCCTTCAGTCTCGATGATCAATTTGCAGTCTGCAACTGTTAGCGAATCTACATCGGTTCCTTTCTTAATCTTATAATTCCCCTTTTTAAAAGAGATATATGGACCCCAACGTCCTTCAAGAACCCGAATGTCTGGCTCATCGGTGAAGGTTTTTAGAACAGATTTTATTGTTTGTTCTCGTTTTTCTTCAATCAGTTCAATTGCCCGCTCGATCGTTACTTCCATTGGTTCGTCGATTCCTTTTTTCAGGGATACAAAATTCCCGTCGTGCCGAATATAAGGACCAAACCTGCCAATTCCTACAATAACTTTCTTGTCTTCGAATATTCCCAGATCGCGTGGAAGTTCAAATAGTTTCATCGCTTCTTCCAACGAAATTGTCTCAATACTCTGCCCTTTTTGAAGACTGGCAAACTGAGGTTTTTCTTCACTTCCTTCAACCACTTCTCCCAACTGGACAAAAGGACCAAACCGACCGATTTTTGCCGATACTTCTTTTCCTGTAACAGGATCAGGACCAAGCATTCTTTCGCCACGGGCTCTTTCAGAATTGTTAAGGGCATCCTCTATTGTCAGGTGAAAAGGACGATAAAAGCCGTCAATCATTTCATTCCATACCAATTGCCCTTCCGCAATTTCGTCGAATTGTTTTTCAACGGAGGCGGTGAAGTTAAAGTCAACGATCGATTCAAAATATTTGACCAGAAAATCGTTGACAACAAGACCAATATCTGTTGGAAAGAGTTTTGATTTCTCGGCACCTGTGATTTCGGTTTTAACCTCTTCATTAATTGTTGTTTCACGGAGGGTTAGTGTAAGAAACGAACGTTCTGTTCCTTCTCTGTCTTCCTTGATTACATATTCGCGTGCCTGAATCGTTGTAATTGTAGGCGCGTAGGTTGAAGGCCGGCCAATTCCCAACTCCTCGAGTTTACGAACCAGACTTGCTTCTGTATAACGTGCTGCCTTTTGTGAAAATCTTTCAAGTGCCTGTATTACATCGGGCTCTAATTTTTGATGAACTTTAAGTATCGGAAGCATGCCCTTCTCATCTTCACCATTGGTTTCATCATCTGACGATTCCATGTAGACGCCAAGGAATCCGTCGAACCGGAGTACTTCGCCGGCAGCAACAAAAATCTCTTTGGCTTTCGATACAGTAATATTAACTGTTGTTCTTTCTATTTCGGCGTCTGCCATTTGTGAAGCCAATGTCCGCTTCCAGATCAGACTGTAAAGCTTTTGTTCCTGTGGTGTGCCTTTAACTTCTTCCTGGTCTAAGTAGGTAGGGCGAATGGCCTCGTGTGCCTCCTGTGCCCCTTTTACTTTGGTTTTATAATGGCGGATTTTTACATATTTGTCGCCATACGATTCAATTATTTTTTTCTTGGCGGCCTGAAGCGCTGTATCAGAAAGGGTTGTTGAATCGGTACGCATGTAGGTGATAAATCCCGATTCGTATAGTTTCTGAGCTACCGACATGGTTAAACCTACAGGGAATCCAAGTTTCCGGCTTGCTTCCTGCTGAAGCGTGGAAGTTGTAAATGGTGCTGCAGGCGATTTCTTGGCAGGACGGGTAACAATATCTGCAATTTTGAATTCAGATCCTATGCATTTTTCAAGGAATGCTCTTGCTTCTTTGGCGGTGTCGAAGCGGTTGTTTAACTCCGCTTTGAGTGGCGTAATCTTACCGTTATTCTCAGGAACCAAAAAGATTGCATTCACCCTAAAGAATGGAACACTTTGGAAATTAGTAATATCACGTTCCCTGTCAACGATAAGCCGTACGGCAACCGATTGAACTCTTCCGGCCGAAAGTGATGGCTTTACTTTTTTCCAAAGAACGGGGGAAATTTCAAATCCAACCAACCGGTCGAGTATGCGTCGGGCCTGTTGAGCGTCAACAAGATCTCTGTTCAGCCGGCGTGGATTCTCAATTGCCTTTAATATTGCCTCTTTCGTAATCTCGTGAAAAACAATTCTGTTTGTCTTTTCCGGATCGAGGTGCAATACCTCCATCAAATGCCAGGCAATAGCCTCTCCCTCCCGGTCCTCATCCGAAGCGATCCAAACCTTCGTGGCGGTCTTGGCACATTTTTTTAATTCGGTGACAACCTTTTTCTTGTCTTCCGATATGATGTAATTGGGTTGATAATTATTATTGATATCAACTCCGAAATCTTTTTTATCCAGATCACGGATGTGTCCAAAACTTGATTTTACCAGGAAATCCTTTCCCAGTATTTTCTCAATTGTTTTGGCCTTGGCAGGCGATTCGACTATTACCAGATTCTCTTCCATACTTTTGAAGGATGATTTTGGTGCTTCTAAATTTTTTGCAAAGTAAAGAAAATCAAACCCTAAGTTCAAACTATTTCTTCATTCTTTATTGTAATACCTAAATTAAGGACAATCATAGGTTGTTGTAATTGTCCTGTAAATCAGTGATATATTATCGATAAATAAATTATTTGCATAGATTTTCTTTTATTTACATGTAGGTTAGAATTTTCGCACAAACATCTTCTTAAACCAGAGAAAAATTATTTAATTTGATTTTAAGCATCATCCTGATAAGGGGTTAATAGATTTTTGATCCAATTATCCATAGATCGGTTCGATTAACCCCTTTTCTTGTGTTGATTGTTAAAAATCTGAATAATCGGTCGGATAAAGCAACAATTTTACCGATTTGGAGACGGTATGCTGATATTCGCTGAGGGCTGAAAGATTTTTCCATTCAGGGCTACTTCCGAAGGCTGCCCAATGAGCATCGTGTGCAGCCATATCAGCGAAAGTCGTTAGGTACATCAGATTGGGCATTGTGCTTCCTGAAAGAACCTCTGCATAGAAAACAGCATTGAAATCTAGGGATTTAAAAAGTTTGATTTCACCACCTTGGTTGAACATCTTAACTTTCTGGCGGAAAAGATTTTCTGTTGGACCTTCGTAACTTCTTAATTCATAGATTTTTTCTGAAGGTTTCGTTTTATGCTTCGGGATGAAATAGCTTGGGGCATCCGGAAATGCTTTCAAAAGGATTGACTCTTTCCTCTGAAAGGCTACATTGTCAAATGGTGCATTCAGAACATCTGCTCCGGCTGTCTGATAAACAGCGTCATTTGTCAGATTATTCTGTAATTTTTCCAATTGGGCAAGAGAGGTTAACGGCACCCATACAATGATCTGTTGTCCGAAAGTGGGATCGGAAACGATTGGTTTAAAAATACCTACATTTTTGATACCGGCACGGTGCAAGGCAGGTAGGTAGGCCATTTTCAGATAATTATCAACACGTGTTTCCTGGGCTTTATCTTTAAGCTGGTAAACCTGAATCTGGTAGAAATCGCGTCCTGCTGCGGTCACAAATTGTGCCAAAACAAATACGAGAATTACTGCGATTGTCAATTGTTTCACTGATCTTTTCATTTGTTGTTTTTTAAAAAATGGTAATTAATGTTACTGATTGAAAATATACTTTAATAGAATGATCTTTATAAATAGATTCGTGCGCCATCTCTGTTATCTGTTAAAAGAAAAGCGCACGAAAATTAACAGAATACTTGACAAACAGAGGGCTTTACCAGCCTATAATCAATCGGCTCTAAAAAGTATCCATTCGTTGATTGTCGGATCTTTTGCCTCAACAATTTTAAGGCGGAAATAGCGGGCGGAAACAGGTTTGAAAGAGGCAGTATGGCCTGTTCCATTTGTAGTTAGAGCATAAGCAACATTCCATTTTTCACCAGACTTATATTGAATCTCAATTTTCTGGCCTTTGTTGTCCCATGGATGCCAGGGTTCAACAATCGAGAAAGCACCAATTGTGGTTACTTCACCCAAATCAACTTCTACCCATTTGTCTTTATCATCAGCAGTTGGCTGCCATTTGTCTTTGGGGTTTCCGTCGAAGAGATTTTTGGCTGAAGTGCCCTCTTTTTCCGATGACGCAGTCGCTGGTTTTCCGGCGGAAGGTAATGGAAGTACTTCAGGTGCACTGTTTAATTCAACAACCACAACAGAAGCTATTTTGTCCGGAGCATTGCCTGCAAGTGTAATTGTGTTTTTAGACTTCGATTTTTCTACTTTCAACGTTTTCTTCGGATCAGAAAGCAGGTAAGCTCTTGAAATGGTGTTGAGAACAGGAAGCGAAATTTTCCCGTCTTTTGGCCAATCAAAGACGTGAAGATAGAGTTTGTTCCCTTTTTGGGTACATCTTCCCCAGGGAAGATAGCTGAACGGACTTGCTGTTGTTCCGTAGATGGCTTCACCATTGATTTTCATCCATTTTCCGACTTCTGCCAACCTTTCGATACTTGGTTGTGGAACAAGACCTTCCGAATTCGGCCCAACATTCAGCAGGTAATTTCCACCTTTACTTACAATATCGATCAATGTTTGAATGATCTCTTTAGTCGATTTCCAGTTGTTGTCCTTCGATTTGTAACCCCAGGTATCGTTCATTGTCATGCAGGTTTCCCAGTTACGACCGGGAAATCCGGTTGCAGGAACAAATTGTTCAGGTGTTTCTGTATCACCATTATAACCGCCACCTAATCGGTTGTTTGTAATCAGGTTAGGATATTTTGCAAGGATTGGCAGAAATTTTTCAGCACGTTCTTTGGTCATATCCGTTGGGGTATCCCACCAAAGGATATCGACTTGTCCGTAATTAGAAAGGATTTCCTTTACCTGAGGAACGGCCACTTTATCAATGTATTCATCCATCGAACCATCCTGGGCTTTATCCCAATGTCCTCCGCTGGCAGCACCGCCCGGGTTGTTCCAGTCCTGTGCCTGGGAATAGTAAAATCCAAGTCTGATGCCGTATTTATGACAAGCGTCTGCAAGGGGTTTAAGCAAATCTTTGCCATAAGGCGTTGCTTCAACAATGTTCCATTTCGAAGCTTTTGTTTCGAATAGGGTAAATCCATCGTGGTGTTTCGATGTGATAACCAGGTACTTCATTCCGGCATCTTTTGCCATCTTCACCCAAGCCTCCGGGTCGTATTTTACAGGATTGAATTCCTTTGCATATTTCTGATACCTCGCAGTCGGGATTTTACCCCGGTTCATGATCCATTCTCCGATACCTTCAACGTCTTTCCCGTCATAGACTCCGGCAGGAACAGAATAGACACCCCAATGGATAAACAACCCAAATTTGGCCTCTTTCCACCAATCCATCTTATCGGGTTTCGACTGGGCAAAAGCACTGACTGTAAATACAAAAACCAAAATTGATAAAAAAGTTTTTTTCATTTTTTGTAATTATTTGGTTATAGAAATTATAATCATTTTCAGTTGGTCCGACAATTATTATCCAAATTCCGGACCTCACTTTCATTCTTGTTCCAAATCTCTTAATGAGCAACAATTACCTTATCGTCGGTACTATTATATAACGGGCCGGAAGGTTTTGAGCCTATAAAAGCATAATAGCATACATAGATATAGCTGATGAGTGGCACAATCATTGCAAGTGCCATGCTGTGAGTCTGGTCCGAAATATAACCCATCAATGGTGTCCAGATAGCTCCGCCAATAATAGCCATAATAATTCCTGAAGCTCCGATTTTAGTGTTTGGTCCTAATCCTTTAATGCCGAGGGCAAAAATGGTAGGGAACATCAGTGACATAAAGAAACTCGACAGAATTAGTGCCCAGCCACCAATAAATCCGGGATTAATTACAGCGAGGGCTACCATCCCAATGTTTATGAAGCTGTAAATCCCCATCAGTTTTTTAGGTTCAAATTTTTTCATCATGGCTGTTGAGGCAAAGCGTCCAACACCAAAAGCGAGCAACGAAATTGTCAGGTACAACCCTGCTTCCTTTTCCGATTTATTCATATAATCCTTGGTATACTGAATCAGGAAGCTCCATGTACCAACTTGTGCACCAACGTAAAAGAACTGTGCAATTACTCCTTTAATGAAGTGAGGATATTTGATCAGTTCTGAAAATTTTCCGTGGTTTTGGGTAGATCCTGCAGCTCTTTTGTCTCCTTCAGGAAATTTAGCCCGCCAGATTAAAAAGGCGCAAATCAAAATAATTGTTCCTATAATCAGGTAAGGAGGACCGACACGCATGATTTCGTCGTGCAGGTATTGTTTGTAGGTGCCTAGTCCTTTCATATTCTCGATACCGGCAGTGGAAAGTTCTGTTCCCGAAAAGATAAAGACCGTTCCGACCAGCACACCGGTCATTGAACCGAGTGGATTGAAAGACTGAGCCAAGTTTAACCGTTGTTCCGATTTTTCAGGATCGCCCAAAATGGAAATAAAGGAATTTGATCCGGTTTCAAGAAAAGCAAGTCCCGCAGCGATTATAAAGAGCGCTCCCAGGAAGAACCCAAATTTTCCGACAAGCGCTGCTGGCCAGAATAAGAAACATCCGGTTGCAAAGATCAATAAACCTGATAATAACCCGGCTTTGTAACCAAACCTATCCATGATAAGGGCGGCAGGTATTGCGAACACAAAGTATCCCAGGTAAAATGCAGACTGTACCAGGCCGGCCTCAAACCGGCTAAGTTCGAAAGACTTCATGAATTGTGGTATCAGGATGTCATTTAGATTGTTAGGCAAAGCCCACAAAAAAAACAAGGAAGTTACGAGGATAAACGTCAGGGTATATCCGGGCGTAATCAGCTTGGATGATTTAGAAATGTTCATTTGTAGATAAGTTTAAAATATTGGAGTAACCCCTTTTTTGAGAATGATGTTTCCGTATTTGGCCGTTTCACCAGTCATTACAACTGCGAAAGCGCTTTTTGCCCGTTCGTAAAAGGCAAACCTTTCGACCCGTTCTATTGGAGCAACTGAGGGATTCGATTGGTGAATACTTTTCAGATAACCCTCTTCGACAAGCGGATCAAGCGTATCGCCAGGAACAGCAGCCATCATCGCAAGTGGATGAGCAACATAGGCATCGAGTTCAAAAAGGGGTAAAATAGCAAACAGAAGATCTGCTATTTTTAATCCATCGGCACGCAAAACCCGCGGATTGAAGGTTTCGCCCGGGAAATGGGCATCGGCCAGTACGATTTCGTCGCCATGACCCATTCTTGCCAGAATGCTGAGCAGTTCCGGGCTAATCAAAGGGGATATTCCTTTAAGCATAGTAGTTGTTTGTTTGGAAACAAAGATAGAAGTTTTTTTTCAAGTCAAATGTAACTTGCACCTTCTTCAAATGCTATGGATCAGAAAACCATTTTTGTGTATATTTTAAACATGAAAGAAAATTTGTTTTGAATCACTTGAAATGGTATATTTTGCCCTAACAGCACATATCTATTTTTTTAGCATATCGTTATCTTTGCCGTATCTGCAAATAGGCCTCATATATTGCTTCCTTAATTTTGATATCTTTGTGTATATATTAATCTCCATCAGATCTATACTTTCCAGATGAAGTTTTTCAAAGTACCCGATAAAGGCGACCCCTCGAATATTCCACAGATATTTTCTGGATTGAATATTAATTTGCTGTGTTGCAGGTTCTGGTGGTTGAAGAACTGGGAAAGCCGGAATATGTCGTTTCCTTACTGGCGGATTTATTGGAATAAAAGTTTCGGCGGGATTATCTCATTTGCCGGAAAAACGATCGAATTGACTCCAAACCAGGTGATTCTGATCCCGCCATACACGGCTTTCTCGAGTCGATTGAAGGAAAATACGATTCCACCTTCCGGCTACAACCTCGAAGGGGGTCGGGTAGGAGACGGGGAAACTGAGGCAGACTTGTTGCGTGAAGGAACTGTTTTGCATTTGTTTATCCATTTCAACCTGGGAATGCCGTATGACTTTATTGCTCCGCAATTGTTCTCATTCGAAGTTACCAACGAATTGCGTGCAGATCTGGAAGAACTTACATCCAGCCTTCAGCAGAACAATGTGCAATTGTCGGTACAATCGAGCCTGCTGATTTATAAAATCATCATTCTGGCAGTGAGTCAGATTTCGAAAGAGTTCTGGAACCTGGCAACCACTGACCTGCGGATTTTGAATGTTTTAAGGGAGATTGAGGATCATATTTCTGAGGAACTTACCAACAAAAGGTTAGCACAAGTGGCAAATATGGCTGTCAACTCTTTTGCACGTGTTTTTAAGGATGAAATCGGAGTTCCACCGCAGCAATTTGTAAGAGAAAGAAGAGTGCAGAAAACCAGCATTTTGCTTCATCATACTTCCGAGCCGATAGAGGAAATCGCAAGATTATCTGGCTTTTGCGACCGTTTCCATCTGGCGCGAGTTTTCAAGGAAGTCACTTCGTACTCACCTGCACAATACCGGAAACAGTTTTATCCCAAAAGCTAGTTTCTATTTTCCATATGCACCAATATTTGGTTTTCCAACCAGAGAGATCGGATTTTGCCAGTAATCTTTTCCTCCATTGTTTTCAATTGGTTTTCCTGCCTTTTTTGCGGGAGATTTGGAGGAAAGTTGAAATTGTCCAATTGAATTGATTTCTTCAATCCTTTTGAATTTAAATGGTTGATTTTTTGGAAGTTTTATTTGCGGATCAACATATAGTGGATCAGTCTCTGGTGCTGTGGCTGGTCGGTTTTGGAGATTTGTCCAGTAAAGATTCCGGCTAAACGTAACGCCTGAAAATTCACCTCCTGTAAAACGATCGGAAGGAACTGTCAAAACAAAGATATTGTTCCCAAACACAAAATCAGGATAGTTTCCAGGCTCAAAGTTTACGCCATATCCTTGATTATTAACAATCGTGTTATTGTAAGCTTTGAGTTGTTTCATAGGTGTAGCGGCTGGATCACACCACATAAAAATACCGCACTTCCCGTTTTTGGTTCCGTCATTATAACTGATATTATACCGAACAATGTTTTTACTCCATTCGGTTGCACCGACATACTGAAACATTCCATATCCTCCTCCTTCATTGTTTGCTGAAAGGTTGTATTGCATGATCGAATTCGTAATGCCGCCATCAAAATCAAACCCTCCGCCATCTTTCCCTTTAAGTGATGTTTTGTTGTGATGTGAATAACAATGCTGAATGACAATGCTATCGCTCATATAAGCCCAGATGCCGACAGGACCGTTTCCTTCACGTGGCATGTTCCAACCGTTGTTCATCGCTTCGCAATATTCAATAAGACCGTTTGTTACACCACCAATTAATATTCCGTTTCCGCTGTGATTATCGGAAATGACCGGACATCCCGGATTGTTTTCAGCAACCGAATGCCCGATATACACACGTTTCACTGTTTTAAACGCAGAACCGTCCGTTCCATACTCTTTCGCCGAAGTTGAAACATTGATTCCGCAGAATCCATTATTGCATGCGTTAATGTTCGTTATTCTGATATCGCACCCTCCTGTAACCTGAATTCCGGAATAGAGATATCCCGAAGCCTTCACATTGTCGATTGTTCCGTTTTTTACCTCCAGAAAATCGATTCCGTTTGTTTTATTTCCTGTCAACCGGCCGGACCCTTCAATATTTAGATTGCTAATTGTCAGAAACATGCAATCTTTTGCCAGTATCGCGACCGAATCTCCGGAGAGAATGGTGGCGCGTGAGGAACCAAATGTAGAAACTATGAACGGAGTTTTTATGCTTGCATGAATGCCTTCGAGTTTTAAACTACCTTTGAATTGTTGTCCACCCTTGAATAGTAATTGCTCCCCTCCCAAAAACCTTAAGCTATTCAGGCGGGAAATCGACTTAAAAGCCATCTCCGGTGAACTTCCATCATTTTGATCATTGCCTTTTGCAGCGTCGATATAAAATTTCTTTGTTTCTGCACACAATTGTTTAATCGGGCAAATAAAGGCGATAGCCAAAAAAAGGTAGAACACGTGGGATTTCAAATTAACGATTTGATGGTTCATCGCTGATAATAAATTTACGAATTTAGATAAATTTGAAGGAATGCAAAGCTGCTGTAAATGTAGAGATTAATCCGAGGTCCGACAAAAAATCGAACAAAAAATGCAATTGAGTGTTATAATAATAATTTAATTTTCAAAATAAATTTTGTGCGTTATTTCCCGGACTATTTATTTCGGTTAGTTAATTATTTTATTTATTTTTGATACCAACCACTAAATATTCAAATCATGATTTCCACAACCCACTTTCACCCAATGTTGGTGCACTTTCCCATTGCATTAGTTGTTTTTGGATTCATCGCCGAGATTGCTGCCTTGTATTTTAAGAAAGAGATCTATTTATCGAGGATGGGTTTTATCCTTTTAATAATTGGTACACTCTCAGCACTTGCTGCATGGCTTACTGGTACTTTATTCACCTCCGAAATGGCTGGTGCTGCCGGTGAAATAAAAGGGACACACGAACTGTTCGCCGGGATAACCTTAGGGACGCTTCTGGCATCCTCCATTCTACGCATCATTCTTCAGACTAAAAAGAATGAAAGTATTGCTTTTAAACGAGTTGCCTTTGGATTGTATGGTTTTGCCGCTGTATTAGTTAGCGTTACAGGGTTTTATGGAGGAACGCTCGTATATAATTACATGATGGCACTTTAGTTGGTTCTGCAACAACATTTGTAAATGAAATAATATAATGGTTTATAGGTCATTTAGAATTGGTTCTGATCTTTCAGATATTTTCAGCAGTTAACGAGAAGTCAATTATTTCTGCTGATAATTGTCTTTCATCGGGTTTGTAAACTGGCAGGTTTTTCCTGGAAGAGTGATGCCGAAAGAAAGTTGCCAGTTATCAAAAGCCAAATTTTCATATTCCCAACATTAAAAAATATATTTCCTTAATTTTATAACTTTAACACAATTAGCACCATGAGAAACATTTTATTATTTGTCTTAGTAGGCATGTTCGCATTTGCGGGCTGCAACCAGCCAAAGCCGGTTAAAACAGTTGAAAATCTTAAAGCCGGGATTAAAGGTGAAACGACCGCAAGCGCCAAGTACGCCGCTTTTGCTGTGAAGGCAAGGGAAGAGGGTAATGATACGGTTGCCAAACTTTTTGATGCGGCATCCAAAGCAGAGTCAATTCATGCAGCCAACCACAAAAAGGTACTGGAAGGTTTAGGCGAAAAGATGGACGATTTTAAACCTGAATATGAGGTAAGAACAACGGCCGAAAATCTTCAGGCGGCTATTGAAGGTGAAACTTACGAAGCTACAACCATGTATCCTCAGTTCCTTGCGGATGCGAAAGCTGAAAAAGTAGAAAAAGCAACGAAATCATTTACATGGGCTTTTGACACTGAAAAGAAGCATGCCGCATTCTACCAAAAAGCGCTTGATGCAGTGAAAGTAAATGCTGAAAACAAATTAGCTTTTGAATATGCTGTTTGTCCGGTATGTGGAAATACCTATGAGAAAGCCACATTGGATAAAAAATGTGCTTTCTGTCAGACTGCTGAAGAAAAGTTTATCATTATCTAAAAAATAAAGGGGAGCAAAAAGTTCCCCTTTATTTTTTTCCACATTACACAATCGGTCGTCTTAATGATTTTTTATATTTTGATGACCAAAGCGGTTTTTGTAAATGCCTATTTACAAAGTTTATAAACCTCACTTCCGGCCAGCAAAAAGCAACCCAACCCGTAATCTTCGAAATTTGGTACACGGTCGTAACTGACAGGCTGACTATCTGAAGGTTGTTTTCCGGTTCCCTGTACCCAGCCTAAAAATCCATTGGTATGGACCGATTCTCTTGACATACCATTCCATGCTTTTTTAATGACAGGCAGGTATTTCTTTTTACTTAGAATACCGTGATTGACTCCCCATGCCATAGCGTAAGTAAACAAAGCAGTTCCGCTTAATTCCTTGCCTCCAAAGTTGTTGGGGTCGCGGAGACTGGCATTCCAAAAGCCATCCTTGCGCTGAATTGGAATCAAAGCTTCAACCATTTGCTTCAGTGTTTTCTGATATTCATCGCGGTGTGGAGCATCTTTGGGCATAATTTCCAAAACACGGACAAGTGCGGCTACGACCCAGCCGTTTCCGCGCGACCAGTAACAATCTTCTCCGTTAGGTTCTTTGTATGGAGGTACAAAATCTTTGTCGCGCCACCATAAATGATCCTTTGGATTGTATAAACCATTTCCCCCCTGAACGGTCTTGCTGTGCATGTACATTTCGTACATTCGCTCATAATAGCGGTTATCGTTGTATAAAACACCGAGTTGTGCATAAACTGGCATTGCCATCTGCAAGGCATCAATCCAGTTCCAGTCGTCAATTTTTGACGTTTCAAGCATTAAATCTATCGATGCCTTGAGGTCTTTTACCCGCTCCGGTTTTTTGTCGATCCTATATAAATCCACATAGGTCTGACCGCAACATTGATTATCAGCATTTCGTGTCTGGATTCCGCCGTTTAATCCCCATTGGTGCGATTCGCCCCAACTTACTGCATAGTTGTAATATGCCTTATCCGGATTGAGTTGATATAATGCCATTAATCCTTCGTAATAAACTGCTCTTGTCCAGATGTGGCTTGGACGTGTTTTGTCGTTTACAATGACCGCTCCCGGATCGGGCCATTTATTCATAAAGTAGGCATTGGTAAGTATCATTTGATTCAACACCTCCTTTTTAGATGGAAGTTTCTGTGCCATCGCTGAACTGAAAATAAAAGCCAGAACCAGCAGGAGGGTTGTAATTTTTGTGGTATTCATATCTAATTGATTTACTTGTATAATTGCAATGCGCTATCGTTAATTTCGATTTTATGTGTTTTAATGAGTTGAATCATTTCTGCCCCGGCCAAAAGAACCGGACCATAACCATGTGCTGCATAAACATTCACCGGACGGTAATAATAAAATGCCGGGTCGAATCCCATTCCGGTTCCCACACAAGTTCCTTCCACCTGACCTTGTTCGTTGACCTTGCTTGCGACAGCATTCCAGGCAAGACAAACCATCGGGCTGTAAACAGCAGCATCAACATAACCTCTGTTAATTGCCCTTGCAATTGAATAGGTATAAATTGCAGTTGCCGAAGTTTCAAGATACGAGTCGTTGCGGTCGATCAACTGGTGCCAAAAGCCGGTAGCAGCCTGGTAATTAGCTAATCCCCGAATGTGTTTCCGAAGTAAATCAAGCACTTTTGCGCGACCCGGATGATTTTCTGGAAGGACTTCCAACAGTTCAACCATCGTCATAACTGCCCAGCCATTGGCGCGTGCCCAATGAAACTGCGGGTGTTCATCCATGCCTAAAATCCAGCCATGCATGAAAAGCCCTTTTTCGGGATTAAACATCCGGGCCGAAAACTGCTGAATCTGTTTGACAGCATCATCGAAATATTTCTTTTCACCCGTGTACTTTCCCAGCTGTGCCAATGCCGGAACGCTCATAAACAAATCGTCAAGCCATAGTGAATTGGGCAAAGGACGGTTACGCGCGAGCGTTCCATCGGCAAAACGAAATTCTTTGTTGCTGATGTAATCGGCAAATGTGTTGATCATCGGTTTAAGGTTGCCGTTGATACCCGCAATCTGTTGGGTTTTGATCATCGCGGCGCACATCGCACCACAGTCGTCGAGCGCATGAGGATGAAGCACACGAGCCATTGCATGGGGAGTATTGGGCTGTTTCAGTTCCAGCTTTGCAAACCAAGGTTCAATTTCAGCTAAAAAATTTAGACGATTTTTGGTATAAGCAGCATATTTTGCATCGCCTGTAACCTCGCTGGCCAGCAGCATTCCGGCGTATGTAACACCCCATTCGTAACTTACCAATCGAAAATCACCTGGTTTAAATATCGTATTTTCATCAACCTTTGAATAATCAGTCACTTCTGACTGGGTTTCCTTATTGATAAGTGCCATTGGGGTCGTCTTATCAAGATAAGTATATATCCGATCCAATACTTCAGTAATACCTTTCACATCTGGTTTTCCGTAAGGTATATCGTATGCTGGCTTCATCAAATGAAGTGGCGATGTTGAATCGTTTACTTTCTGTGCCTTCATGCCAAAACTTGCGGCCAAAATCAGAAGTGCAGTAAGTGTTGTTTTCATTTTAAAATTGTATTGAAGTTATTTTGCTAATTTGTTTGTTTTTGAATGGTTGACAGTCTTTTATCAGGATATTTCCTGAATTCTTCAAAACGACCGAGGGAACAGAACTTACTTTGGAAATGATCAGGTTGTTAAGACCAGCACCGGTCACATCATCCAGGATGAGAGCCGGACGAAAGTCGTCATTTTCGAGTTTCAGTTCAACATGATTGAGTTCGATGTTTTTTGCATGACGGATAAAAAACCCGTATGCAGGCATGTCTCCAAACTCTTGCGGATCGGGATACGACTTTTCATGTTCTCCTACCTGATTCAACGCTTGTTCTTTTGGAGCTCCACCTTTTATGCGGATCAGGATATTACTCAGTTTCACATCTTCGACTGGATGTCCTGGAATGCCCACAATCATCGAACAGTATTTCGGATTTTCACTATAAATCACCACATTGCTGATATTGATCCGGCGAAGGACACCAACAGGTGTGCCGACCGGTCCGCGCATGCGTGCGCCAAGCCGTAAAAAGAAAGGTGCTCCCTGGATGTCTTTCATTACAATGTTATCAATTGTCACATCTTCGAGAATACCGCCATCCACTGTTTCAAGTGCCAGACCACGACAAAACTCAAAAGTACAATTTGTAACGGTGATGTTTCGGAAACCGCCGTTCGATTCGGTTCCGAATTTGATCCGTCCGGTGACTACGCCCTTATCGGGAACTGTATTGGCTTCGTCTTTTTTGTAAGTTCCATTGAGAAAAGTCGTCCGGTCGAAACCACTCACAGAACAGTTGGTGATGGTTACATTTTCAGTGGCGCGGGCAAACCCCAATGCAAACGAACTTTTCAGGCAAATCGCATCGTCGTAAGGGGAGTTTATGCTGCAGTTTGAAATCCGGACGTGGTGGCAGCAATCCACATCGAACGAATCGCGGTTGGTATCCACTTTCAGGTTATCAAGCGTCATATTATCAACACCAGTAGCTAAAATCGCAAAATGCCCACCCATCAGGATTGAAATGTCTTTGATAACTACGTTTCTGCATAGTTTCAGGGCAATGGCTTTGTTTGCCATTCCCGGCGTCTTAAATCCTTCGCGTGTCAGACCGTTTCCGAAGATCCTTCCCAATCCGGTGATAGCAATGTTTTGAAGGTTTTCGCCGTAAATCAGGCTGTTGCGCCAGTGACTGTGGCCAAAATCCTGAAACGTATCCCATTGGTTGGGCTCAGCGGGATCATAGCCTAAACCGTATTTCTTCACATCGGCAGCTTCGAGCACAGCGCCATTGTCAAGGTGAAGCGTGATAAAACTTTTCAAATGTATAGTGAAAGACAGGTAAGTTCCGGCAGGAAAAAAGACGGTACCTCCTCCATTTTCTGAAGCAGCTGTTATAGCTGCATCAATGGCTTTTGTATCAATTGTATTCCCGTCGCCTTTGGCTCCGTAATCTTTGACATTGTAGTTTATGCCTAAGTGGGCAAATACTCCTTCTGCCAAAAGCAGCGTAATGACTAAAAGTTTTATCGTTCGCATAGTTATTTGGCATTTATATTTTTCCGGACAACAGTGATTTGGTTTTATTTTCTATTCAGTTTATCTTCAAATGACATACAGTTGTTTAAAATATGTTCTACTGTTATTTATATCGTTCATTTAAAAGTCGAAACAGGTGTGACATTAACTGGTCCAAGCAAACCCGACGGCATCGGCTTCCAACCTGAAGCATCAAAAGGTTTGTAGTCGATATTCACAAAATTTATTTCGTGATAATTCCGCCACTGGACTTTATTCTGATCCATTTGACGGATTCGGTTGGCCATCAGGTTCGCAACTTCTATTTCGATGAAGTTGATTCCGGGATGAAGAAATTTACCAATCCTTGCGGTAAACGGAATACTCCATAAAATTCCGACATCCTTGCCGTTAATCCAAACCTGTGCACTTTCGCAAACCTTTCCTAAATCGAGTAAATATTCACCTGTTAAAATTTCAGGCAATTCAAATGAAGTTGTATATCTAGCAGATCCCGAGAAGTTTTGTGCGGCCACGTCAGGCAAATCGGTCCATGAAACCAACTCGCGGATTTCTGTTAAAGCTGGAATAACTTCCCCTCCCCTGGTAAAGGTCAATTTCCAGGGACCATTTAATACAAATGGTAATTGTGATTTTTCAATGTATTTCCAGTTTTCAGCTTTCATCTTTTGTTCCGAAACCAAGACAAACATCGCTTCTCCAGGCTGTAACTGAATGCGTACTTTATTTCCTGCTTTTTGGGCGATACCTGAAAACCCGTTTTGCGGATCGAGTAACAGGCATGAGTTGCCTGCCGCATTTAATTCAAGAAAGCGGTCAATCGTCCTGGAAGTATGGTTTACCAGGTAATAATATACACCTTGGGCACCTTTCCTGCGTATATATTTTAGACCGCAATCAACCAGCGTTTCGCGCGAAATGTTATTCATTTCCAACGCAGACTGAACCCTGTCGGCCAATACAATTTCTCCTTTACCGGTTTTTGCGATTTTTATCTTCTCAGGAAGCTCTTTAAAATGAAGACTTTTCAGCAATTCCTTATTTTGTTTACGCCTGACCTCAAGATTAGACAATCCCGGAACATCTTCCGGAAATTGCTGAAAAATCACCAGTGCTCCCTTTTGTGCCAAATCGAAAATGCGCTTAAGTGTGGATTCCGGAATATATTGGCAGGACGGAATCACCAGGGTGCGGTAAACACTTCCTGATTTTGTAATTAACTGACCATTTTTTACCGATATTTCATTGAGCAGTCGATCTGATGCGAAATCGAGTGAATAGCCCTCTTTCATCCATTCCTTCACATCTTTATAAAAAGGACTTGGGTATAGCCACCGGTCAATGGAATGAATAGTCAGCTGCAAATCAGCATTTTCAGGTTTCATCCAAACGTCATAAACTGGCCAGTAAACCAACAAATCGTTTTGTGGCACGCCGCATTGAAGCACCGACTGACAACGGGTAATGTAATTATTCAGTCCGCTGAGGTGTGGCCAAAAACTATTCGACGGTGAGAAATTAACCGATGCATAGAAAAGCCATCCCGGCCAGGCAACATCGGCAGGTGAATAGGCCGTACCATGGTAAAAAACGTGATTTACACCTGAAAGAAAAGCCTGCTCTACCTCAGGTTTACATTGCGACAAAGACACCCGAAAATGTTCGGCAAGCCATGTAAAAGTTTCGCACGATGTTAATTTTTTGCCCGAAACATTCGCTGCCGAAGAAGCAAATTTGAGCATGATCGGATCAGGATCGACGTTGCGGATGTCGGAACTCTCGCGGCGCAATCCAGGTATGTCAAAGTGACTTGATCCAAATGTTTCGCACTCAGGAATGTCAACAGACGAATAGATATCGAGCAGATTGCCGGGTGAACCGTGCGCCTGATTACGGGTAAGGCTGCCTTTGTTGTTTGCCCATTTCGTCCAGTGCTGCGTGAAATTTTCGAGTAAGAGGTCTGAAATGGTTTCACGGTAATCGCATTGCACGCGGCGCGAAATATCGGAAGACGGTATTTTTTCATTCAGTTCGCGCAGGTAAGGTTGCAATGAATATCCCCGTCGTCGCTGAAATTCATTGAATAAGGATGACGTCCAGTTGGTTCCGTAAACTTCGTAGCTATCGTTAAAGAAAGACCTCACTCCGTGGTTCGACTTCTGAAAGGCAGAATCGAACCGGGACAGGTAAATATCGAGTGCTTCTTTCGAAAAATGATCGAGTGTCAAACCTTCTGCTCCTGGGGCAGCACGTTTCACTTTTTGTAAGGTCTTTCCGCAAAAAGCAGCATATATATCCCAGTCACTGGCTTCGGCAACCCAATTGAGTGTTCCGCTGGCATCAACAAAAGCAGTCAGATCTTTTACTTCTCCATCAGGACTGTAAGCAGTTACTGCATCAATTTTTGCCCCGGTTTCCATTTGCTCCTTATCCTTAGGGACAAGTTTTTCGGCCAGCTTTTCTCCTTTTAGAAGTGAATATTTTTGAATAATCAGTTTCGAAGCCGCAGCCGGCAGACTTATCTGCGGCCCGCCAAAAGGCCAGCCAGTTCCTGTATTAATATCCACTCCCATACCGTTTTTTCCGGTTTCGCGTACTGAAACATCCAATGCTTTCATCCATTCCGGCGAAAGATATTTGAGGTATTGGGCTTCGTAACCAACAGCTCCATAAATAGGTGTAATCTCCAAACCTCCAAAACCAGTTTTCCCGTATTCAGAAATCAGGGATGAAAGATTGGATTCATTAATGGCACTTCCCATCCACCACCAACGTGTCCAGGGTTTTGTTTCCCTGGTGATCTGAGGCCAGCCAGGTTGAGGACTTTTTTGCTGACTTTTACCCGGAGTGTAGAATAGCATTGTCAGTGCAATTAGCATCCAGGTAAATACTCGATTTCTTAAGTTAATAATCATGGTAAGTGAGTAAAAGCTTGATGTTCTTTTTATTCAATAATTAACCTTTAAACTGATTTAATTTCATAGACCACATTGGAGGAATTTTTAGGAGTGGTTGCTGTTCAGGTAAAGCGCCGCCGCGCCATAGATGGCAGAATTTTCCAGATCCGATATTTCAATTTTAAGATTGGTTAAAACACTAGGGTAATCAAAATCCTTGATTGCCTCGAACATTGCAGGTTTGAATAAATCAAACGCTTTTGTGAGTGAACCTCCAAGGATAATTATTTCAGGATCATAAGCATAAAGCATTGATTTTATGGCATGTCCAAGGTGGAAGCCAAATTCGGCATACAGTTGAATTGCTGCCTGATCGCCAGAAAGTGCACGCTTATTTGTCTCAATTGCAGAAACAGATTTCTCTTCCGAAAAGAATTGCCCGCTGCAGTAATGCTCGAAATTACTGTTCAGATAAGGGATGTTTCCAAATTCACCGGCACAGCAGTTTCTTCCTTCATATAACTTTCCGTTGAAAATGAGTCCGCTACCCATTCCTGTACCAATTGTGAGGCCTACAATACTTTTGCAATCCCTCGCTTTTCCATAGTATTTTTCGCCCAAAGCAAAACAATTGGCATCGTTGTTCACATATACCGGTACCTTAAACCGACTTTCCAGAATATCTTTCAACGGAACGACTTTCCAGGATGGAATATTTACAACATCGTAAACAATCCCTTTTTCGACATCGACAACTGAAGGTACGCCTATTCCAATACTTTTTGTATTTTCATCGAAGCATTTGTCGATCACCTCTATGAGTTTTTCCAAAACCTCAGATTGTGAGCCAGCAGCCGGTGTGGGTTCTTTGGCAAGTTGAATAATTTTATCGGCAACGACCTTTCCTGCACGAATATTCGTACCACCCAGGTCGACGCCAATAATATTAACGATATTTTTCACAATATCAATTGGTTAAAAATTTTGATTAAGCAAGTGCTTCCTTTCCTTATGAATCTTTAGAATCAATTCGCCAAATAGGGTATTGGCCCAGGCAAACCACGAGCGCGTAAATTTTTCTGCATTATCCATGTGAAACGATTCATGCATAAATCCTTTCCCGGCATGTGTATTTTTAAGCCAGCTAAGACATTGAGTGATCTCCTTATCATCGTTTGAAGTCATGGCTCTCATGATAATACTCATTGGCCAGATCATTTCGGCTCCGCAATGAGGGCCGCCAATGCCAGATGCTGCTTTGCCTTCAAAGAACCAGGGATTGTCTTTACTTAAAACAAATTTTCGTGTATTTAAATAGACCTTATCATCGGGTTTTACTCCGCCGAGATAGGGAATTGCCAGCAGACTTGGAATATTGGAATCATCCATGTAAAGACGATTTCCGAAACCATCAATCTCGAAAGCGAATACTTCTCCGTAATTCAGATGATTGGCTACTGCATATTGCTTCAGGCTTTTCTCAACCGTATCCGCCAGGTTATTGCATTGACTAACAAATGCCTGATCTTTGAACACCTGCCCAACAAGTTCAGCCATTTGGCGCAAGGACGTCAGTGCGAAAAAATTGGAAGGGATCAGGTATAAAAAGGTAGTAGCATCATCAGACGGGCGGAATGTCGAACAGATCAACCCGTTGGCTTTAACCGGATTTCCGTAGCCATCACCAATAACAGTATCGGTTTGTTTGCTGGTCACCCTCATGAAATGATAAGGCCCTTTGCCAGTCTTGCGCTGCTGTTCTTCGAAAGTTTTTACAATTGTTTTTGCCGCTTTCAGCCATTGCGCATTAAAAGGTGTTTTATCTCCGGTTAGTTTCCAGTAATGATAGCTCAGGCGGACAGGGTAACACAATGAATCGATTTCCCATTTGCGTTCGTGCAACTCAGATTTCATCTCGGTTAAATCGGTTTTCCATTCGCTTCCCGTTGGTCCAAAATTGAAAGCATTCGCGTAAGGATCGATCAAAATGCATTTAATTTGACGGTTGATCAAACCTACAAACAGTTTTTTCAGCTGCTCATCTTTGTCTGCAAGGTGCAGATAAGGCCAAACCTGAGCCGTTGAGTCGCGCATCCACATGGCGTTGATATCGCCTGTAATTATAAATGAATCAGGCACTCCCTGTTGTTCTGAAAAATGAACAGTCGTATCCAGCGTGTTGGGATAGCAGTTTTCGAATAGCCATGAAATTTCTGGATCAGTAATATCCTTCTTGATTCTGACGATCTCCTGTTCGACTGCCTCGCTTTTAAACAACCTTTTTGCGACCGGCGGCCGCAACGAGACCTTTTGAGGCGTTGACGCTGAAAGAAATCCAGGTGCCATCGCCATCGCGCCTGCACCAAGTACTGATTTATTGACAAAGATTCTGCGATTCATAATGTATTCGTTTTTATTTATTTTGTAAATAGGTAGAAAGCTCGTTTATATGGTCTGTATTGATATAATCAACCTTTAGATTCATCAGGGTTTTCCATGCAAAAGTGGAGTCTGGTGCATTCCAGAACCGTATTTTCTTGTTTAAAGCATGCACAGAATCAATGATTTGCGTTAGTCTCTTTTCTTCTTTTTCCTGGATTGCCTCCTGTCCTTTCCATGAGGTGAATCCTGCCAGATTTTCGCTGTAAAGTGCAATTCTTTTCAATTGCTGATCATCATATTTAAGGATTATATTTCCATCGAAATAGATAAACAACGGATATTTGCTGAAACCGGCAGGCACAGGTCTGTTACCTGTAATAACAATACGGATGGCATTTTCATTCACGTCAGAATTAAAAACATCAGGGTATTTTTTGAGCTTTTCAACCAATAAAGAAAGTGTTGGTTCAACAGCGGTCTTTAAATCGATCATCAGCTGGAAGGTGGAAGGGAAATCTTTCCAGGCTTTCCCGCCATTTTTTCTGAATAATCGTACAATGGGTTGTATATAAAGCGAATCCATTGATCTTTCAGGTGTGATGCCCGATTTGTTATGCGCAACAAACAAATCTCCGTTCACTGCCCAGATGTCTGCCTCGATGGAACCAAAATGCGCGTTATAAGCAAGGGAAAAAGGAGTGTGCTGCTCGTAATCGTTGTGTGAATGAGCATTCAGCGTCGTGTATTGAGCCTGCGTTGAGATCAAAATGCTGAAAAGCAGAATTGTTGTGGATAATCGTTTTTTCATGTAATAGCCAAATACATTTGTAATGTTATTCGATTCGTACAAATCTAAACCATTTTTATATCAAAAATAGTTGTGATCCTATTTAAATCGGAAGTAAAAAAATTTCAGGCTTCTGCAAAATGGGAAATTTCTGTTCAATTCTGTTTTTTCATTTTCAAGGGCAATTAAAAATGTAAATTTTTTAGGATGGTAACATCTTATGAGGTATTTTCACCTGAAATAGCCAAGATCGGTAAATCAATAACCGATCTTAAAGATATATACTGGATATCAGCTTCGCTGATCTTCGATTCCAGATGTCATTTGATAATCAAATTATTCAAAGACGAATAATTTAAATACGTAAAAATTAGAACAATGAAAAAATTGAATTTCGTAATTATCTTATTATTAATGTTTTCAGCTCAGTATTCTATTGGACAGGACTGGGCAAATTTAAACCGCTTTAAAAATGAAAATGCCAACCAGGTGTTGCCTGTTCCGGGTGAAAAGCGGGTTGTATTTATGGGAAACTCAATTACCGAAGGTTGGATCAATCTGCATCCGGAATTTTTCGCCGGTAAATTTTATATTAATCGTGGAATTAGCGGGCAAACTACCCCTCAAATGCTGCTTCGGTTCAGAGCCGATGTGATCAAACTTAAACCGAGAGTAGTCGTCATTTTAGCTGGTACCAATGATATTGCTGGAAATACAGGCCCATCAACACTCGAAATGATCGAAGACAATATCATTTCGATGGCTCAATTGGCAAAAGCCAATGATATTAAGGTCATTCTTTGCTCTGTTCTGCCAGTTTATGATTACCCATGGAAACCAGGACTTAATCCAGCGGAGAAGATTGTTGAACTTAATAAGATGATAAAAAGCTATGCGGCAAAAAGTGATATTATTTACCTTGACTTTTTTTCAGTAATGGTAGATGAACGAAATGGTTTGAAGGCCGAATATTCTAAAGATGGCGTGCATCCAAATGAAGCCGGCTATAAAATTATGGAACCACTTACTGATGCTGCAATTGATAAGGCTTTCAACATCAATAAAGCAGTTACTCCTGCAAAAAAAGCGGTTACTCATAAAAAGATGGTTTCTCATAAGAAGCCTGCAGTTAAAAAGGCCCCTGTTGTTCAAAAGAAACCGGTTACTCAAAAAGCCCCGGTCAATCAAGCGAAGCCGGTTATTAAAAAATAACAAGCATGAGAATATTACTATTGTCGCTGGCATTTGTTTTTCTTGCATTTTCGGTATCTTCTCAAAATACGGTTAAATGGGTTTCAACAACTGAATCCTCTCAATGGGTGGCTCAAAAGGGCTTGACAATTGTGCCTGCTTCGGGTAAACCGGATGTAGAAATTCTGTCAGACACGCCTTTGCAAACTATAGAAGGTTTTGGCGCCTGTTTTAACGAACTGGGGTGGACTTCTTTAAATTCGTTGGGTAAAGTCGATCGTGAATCTGTTCTGAAAGAATTATTTGCTCCCGGTGTCGGTGGTAATTTCACAATTTGCCGTATGCCGGTTGGCGCGAATGATTTTGCCCGCGACTGGTATTCGTATAACGAAACGGAAGGCGATTTTGAGATGAAGAATTTCAGCATTGCAAATGATTTACAAACACTTGTCCCGTTTATTAAAAACGCCAAACAATACAATCCAGCGTTAAAAATCTGGGCGTCTCCATGGAGTCCACCTTCGTGGATGAAATGGAACAAGCATTATGCCTGCGCAAGCACAAACGCAGCAATGGATAAAAAATTCCAAAACGGTCTCGATAATGCGAAACAAGGTAAGGAAGGAACCAACCAATTTATTCAGAAGGATGAATATTTCAAGGCTTATGCACTTTACTTCTCGAAATTTGTAAAGGCATACCGCGACCAGGGAATTAACATCTCTGCGGTAATGCCTCAGAATGAATTTAATTCCTGTCAAATATTCCCCTCATGTACCTGGACTTCTGCCGGCCTGGCTAAATTTATCGGTTCCTATTTAGGCCCTTCAATGGAAAAGGAGAAAGTGGAAATCATGTTCGGAACCATGGAGCGTCCAAACATCGCACTTGTGGATACCATTATTAACGATCCGCTTGCGGGGAAATACATTAAAGGTATTGGTTTTCAGTGGGCAGGGAAAAAGACGATAGCCGATGCGCATCAGAAATATCCAAACATACGGCTATATCAGTCAGAGCAGGAGTGTGGCGATGGTAAAAACGACTGGAAATATTGCAATTATGCGTGGACACTGATGAAGCATTACCTCGACAATGGCGCGAATGCTTATATGTACTGGAATTTATCGCTCGACAAAGATGGTTTCAGCCGATGGGGATGGCGTCAAAATTCGCTCGTAAGCGTTGACTTATTGAAAAAAACCTACACCTATAATTTTGAATATTACCTTTTGAAACATGTGAGCCATTTTGTGATACCTGGTGCCAGGCTTCTGGATACTAAAGGAACCAATTCGAACATCCTTGCATTTGTCAATCCCGATAAGAGCATTGTGGTGGTTGTTAGGAATGATGAAAAGGCAGATAAAAAAATCAACCTGAAAATTGGTGAGATTGCGATAAACCCGCTGCTGAAAGCGGATTCATTCAATACATTTGTTGTTAAGTAAATTATAATCGATTCGATGAGAAAGACGAGCCTCCTTCTTTTAATCTGTTTGGTCGGCCTGAATCTGACCAATGTTATTGCCCAGGTAAAACCGATCACTCTTCATCCCGTAAATCCGCATTACTTCAGTTACAAGGGGAAACCAACTGTTCTGATTACCTCCGGCGAGCATTACGGAGCTGTGATGAACCCCGATTTCGATTACCGGATTTACCTGGAAACCCTTCAGAAAGACGGGCTGAACCTGACGCGGACAATGACCGGCGCTTATTTTGAACCTGCAGGAGCATTCAATATTTCAAACAACACGTTAGCCCCGGATGCGTTGAAATACCTGTGTCCCTGGGTTCGGGTTGAGAAAGGATTAAAGTTTGACCTTCATCAATGGAATAAAGCCTATTTTGCCCGGCTGAAAGACTTTGTTGCTGAAGCCCAAAAACGGGGTGTCGTCGTGGAACTGGCATTGTTCTGCCCTTTTTACGAAGAGATGCAATGGGAGTTGAGCCCTTTCAATACCAAAAACAATATCAACGGAATAGGCGCAATTTCCCGAACCGATGTGTACACGCTCGATAAAAATAAAGGACTTTTGGCAATTCAGGAAAAGATGGTCCGTAAAGTCGTTGAAGAACTTAAAGGTTTTCCGAACCTGATCTACGAAATTTGCAACGAACCTTATTTTGGCGGAATTACCATCGAATGGCAGAATCGGATTGCACAGGTGATTACTGATGCTGAAAAATCGTTCAGAAATCAGCACCTGATTTCACAAAACATAAGCAATGGATTTCAGAAAATACAGGAGCCAAACCCATTGGTTTCGGTTTTCAACTTTCATTATGCTGCACCACCAAAAGCGGTTACCCTCAATTATGATTTGAACAAGGTAATCGGCGAAAACGAAACAGGCTTTAACGGACAAAAAGACTCGACTTATCGTAAAGAAGCTTGGGAGTTGATCTTAGCCGGCGGTGGGCTGTTTAATAACCTCGATTATTCCTTTACAACCGACAACGAAGACGGCACATTTCAGTATCCTGCTGCCCAGCCAGGAGGCGGAACCCCGGCTTTCCGCAGACAATTGAGTTACCTGAAAAAATTCATTGAATCATTCAACTTTGTGGCCATGAATCCCGACACAACGGTCTATTCCGGAGGATTATCTGGGAAAAACAAAGTCTATGTCCTGACTGAAACGGGTAAACAGTATGCCATTTACTGGATGGGTGGCAAACAGGTTCAACTGGAACTTAATCTTCCCAAAGGCAATTATTCATTGGAGTGGATGAATCCGCTAAGTGGAAAATCTGAAAAGAAAATTACATTGAACCATGCCGGTGGTAAGGCAAAGCTTGAATCGCCGGCATATTCTGAAGATTTCTCACTGCAGATTTTATGTTTGAATTGACGAAGAAAGAATCTGATGTTGTTTTTATGTATTTAAAAAACAATGATTTGCATATAATTTAAATCAGGAAATAATGAGTCTTAAAGTTTTAATTTTTCTGCTGGCTTTACCAATCTTCACATTCAGTCAGTCAACCCTGAAAATTGATTTGCTTCCGGGCGAAAAAATTTGGTCAGGAGCCATTAAGGAAAGTGATAAAATGCCTTTCGCTGAAGGCTATAAATTCGACTTCTATGCCAATAACTTATCCAATCAGTTGCAGCCCTTGTTATTGGGAAATAAAGGATTGTGGGTGTGGAGCGAAGAACCGTTTGCATTCGAAGTTCAAAAGGATAAAATTATCATTTCGAACGCTAAAGGTGAAGTAAAATACGGTCATTCGGGCAGCAGTCTGGCCGAAGCGCGACAATTTGCTTCCAAAACGTTTTTCCCGGCTTCAGGAAAAATGCCCGATGAATTGTTGTTTTCGAGACCACAATACAACACCTGGATTGAATTGACCTACAATCAAAATCAAAAGGATGTATTAAAATATGCGCAGGCCATTATTGATAACGGATTTGCGCCAGGCGTGTTGATGATCGATGATACCTGGCAGGAAGATTATGGCCTTTGGAAATTCCATCCGGGCCGCTTTCCCGAGCCAAAACAGATGATTGATAAACTTCACGAGATGGGGTTCAAAGTGATGGTTTGGATGTGCCCTTTTGTTAGTGGTGATCAGGCTATTATTGTTCGCGAAATCATGCAAGGGAAAGGGTTTCTTATGCAGAAAACATCCGAAAAACCGACCTGGGAGAAGGCAACCGACCCGGCGATGATCAGCTGGTGGAATGGCTATTCAGCTTTGCTCGACTTCACCAACCCTGCTGCGGTAAAATGGTTCAACGACCAGCTCGACCGACTTGCTAAGGATTTTGGAGTCGATGGTTTTAAACTTGATGCCGGCGACATGGATTTTTATACGTCAGATGCCCTGAGCATGAAACCTGCTTCACCAAACAAGCAATGTGAATTGTACGCTCAATTCGGTTTGCGTTATCCGCTCAACGAATATCGCGCTTGCTGGAAAATGGCGGGATTGCCACTCGCACAACGACTTGCCGATAAAAACCATAACTGGGAAGATGCTCAAAAACTTGTTCCTCAAATGCTCACGGAGGGATTAATCGGTTATACTTTTTCGTGTCCCGATATGATTGGAGGCGGTGAATACCGGAGTTTCCTTGATTTGAAATCAATTGATCAGGATTTGGTCGTTCGTTCGGCGCAAATCCATGCATTGATGCCAATGATGCAGTTTTCGGTGGCTCCGTGGCGAATCCTGGATAAAGAACACCTGGATGCGATTAAAGCTGCTGTTAAAATCCGTGAAAGATTTACACCGACAATTCTTGAGTTAGCCCGAAAATCTGCCCAAACGGGTGATCCAATTATCAACTCAATGGAATACGCTTTTCCGGGTCAGGGATTTGAGGCTGTTAATGATCAATTTATGTTGGGTGAAACCATTTTGGTAGCTCCGGTCGATAAAAAGGAAACTTCACGAAAGGTGGTTTTGCCAAAAGGGAAATGGTTATCCGATGAGGGGAAAAAGTATAAAGGCGGAGCATCCTATACGATCGAAGTTCCAATTTCACGGTTACCGTATTTCGTATTGAGTAAATAAGTTAACGAGTTAAAAAATGTTGTAATTGCAGCTTGATTTTGTGGAATACAATTAATGATCTGAAGCTCAAAAAAATAGAATAATGCACAATCCGGAAACCAGTTACCAGTATGAGCTCGATTTCACTGTTCGCGATTATGAATGCGATTTGCAGGGAATCGTCAACAATTCGGTCTACTTAAATTACTTCGAACATACCCGGCATACTTTTCTGATCGGCAAAAACATCGACTTTGCCGCGCTGCATGTGGACGGAATCGACCTGGTCGTATCGCGTATCGAGATTGATTACAAGCTATCGCTCACAAGCGGAGATTCTTTTGTAGTGCGGCTAAATATTCAAAGAGAGGGGCAATTGAAATTGATTTTTAACCAGGATATTTTCAGGTTGCCAGGGAACAAGCTGGTTGCCAGCGCAAAAGTTATCGGTGTCGGATTAAAACGTGGCCGGCCAATTCGATTGGAAGATGTTCCCGGTTTTAATGAACTCGTATAACCGATGGAATACCTTCCCCTAATTGGAACAGTCGCGCTTTTAAATTTACTGGCGGCGATTAGTCCCGGCCCTGATTTCGTGGTTACAGTGAGGAATTCACTCTGTTATTCGCGGCGGGCAGGTATTTTTACAGCCCTTGGCATTAGCCTGGCACTTTGCGTCCATCTGTTCTATTGTGCCGCCGGAATTGGTTACATCATCTCGACATCGGTTGTCCTTTTTTCAATTCTCAAATTGCTCGGTGCCGGTTACCTGATCTATCTGGGTGTGAGTTCATTTATCGCCAAAGGTTCCAGAATCGATCTCACAGAAGAGCGTACCGGGACAGACCTCACACGTTTAAAAGCATTTCGGATGGGTTTTCTGACCAATGTGCTAAACCCCAAAGCGACGTTGTTTTTCCTGAGTTTGTTTACGCTGGTGATCGGGAATTCCACCCCTATTTACATCATCCTGACGATTTCTGCTATCATTATCCTGACTGCCTTTACCTGGTTTACGATTGTCTCCATTTTCCTTGCCCAGCAAAACGTTCAACGGGTATTTCTTAAATATGAAAAAATCATCAACCGCACACTCGGCGGATTCCTCGTGTTTTTAGGGGTTAAGATATTATTGACATTTTATTAGCAGAACCGAGAATATTTATTTTCAAATAATATTTTTCGAAAAGCATTTGCATATTTAAAAAGTTCGTAATTTTAAGGCACGAACCGGTTGAAATACAAAAAACCTTTTTCCTTTTAAAAACCTTTTAAATCCTGCTCTATGGTAAGATCCTCAGGGATGTGAAGCCATCCCGAACACTTTTTAAAGTGAATTCCTATATTCAAAATTGATTAACTACCTGCTTGAAGCAACCACCCTCATCAATCGTGAAGGTGTTAGCTGTCATTCGTTTGAAGCGATTTAGTTGTCAATTAAGTCGCTTGTTTTATTTTGTGGTCTGTTGATTAAATAATAAAACAAAAACTAATGTCTTCAAATACAGATTATTTAGAATTATTAGATGAAATTCAGGCAATCGTACCTGAAAAAACGATCATCCCAACCATGCCTGTGGATGTATTTGTGCAGGAAGCGGAGGATCTCTACCACTGGTGCCAGGATGATCAGGCAGCACTCACCAGGGCCGGACTCGACTGGATGAATGTCGAGAAACTTCCCGTACGCGCAGGAGCCTGCCGCGAATCGCAGTCGCGGTGGAACAAGGAACGGAATACACGCCAGCAGGATGAGCAGGCCTGGAAAGAGCAGTCACCTTTGGCTTTTGACTTGCGCGACCGTTTGCTTCATTCATTTCGGTATGCTTTCCGTAACGACGAGGTTTTACTCGCAAGGGTGGAGGACATTGCACTGGGCGACTCCAATTCAGATATGGTGCAGGACCTCAATGACCTCTCCGTATTGGGAAAAGCCAATTTAGATTTAGTTGAAGCGATTGGTCTTGACAATACGATTCTGGACGAAGCCGCTTTAATGGCGGACCAGATGGGCGATCTGCTTGGCGCGACCAATGGCGAGCGGAAGAAAGACAGCGATGCGATGGTGATCCGCGACAAGGCTTTCACCTACCTGAAAGCGTCGATGGATGAAATCCGCAATTGTGGCAAGTATGTCTTCTGGAAGAACCCCGACCGGCTTGAAGGGTACGTGAGTGCCTTCATCAAACGGAAAAATGCTGCTGTAGAAATGGATGATCCCAAGGCTGAGGCCTGAAAATTACAGAAACCCGGATACGAAATCAAATTAAAGTTTCCGGGTTTCTTGTTTTTATAGCAGTCATTTCTTCTGGTTGTCGGATCCCACGATTTTCAATTGCGGTCTTAAAAAATCAATTGACCTAATTCAATCCGGATGGTCAGAATGTTAATCCGGGCGGGTTCCCTGTCAATCCGGACGGTCAGAAAGTTAATCCGGACGGGTCACCAGTCAATCTGGCGGTCAGAAAGTTAATCCGGACGGGTCACCAGTCAATCTGGCGATCCAAAAGTTAATCTGACTGCCAGAAAGTTAATCCGGACGGTTCCCCAGCCAATCTGGAGGCTAGAAAGTTAATCCGGACGGGTCCCCAGTTAATCTGGCGGCCAGAAAGTTAATCCGGACGGGTCCCTTGTAAATTTGGACAGTTAAAACCTTATTTTCCTTAAATTTACCTTAGTAGAAATGCGAAATCCCCCTTGATCTATACCTTATTAATTTGCCCGTAAATCAATAAGGTTGAATACAGCGGGGACTAACAGGGCTACTAAGGTTGGTCAAAATAAATAAGGATTTAACTGAGCGAATTAGTAGCCGTCATTTTGATGAAAGTTGAAGCGTTTTACAATTTTTTGGTATACCTGCATTGCACAAAAATGAATCTTATTAAACCAACGGCAAAAAGGTCCGGAAATCGAATCTTAAGTGCTTAGGCAATCAGAAAATCAAAAATAAAACCACCTGTTGATGATCTGGAATTATTAAAGATTATATAGATTTACAGAACTATACTAATTTCAAAAACGCCAGCTATGAGTTTAAATCAATTTATGACTGAAAACCTGGGTATCATAAAAGATGAGATCATCAAAAATATTCCCAATCCTGAATTTGATTCTCATGAATTTATCAGGCTTTTCGCAAAGAGATTTGAAATAAACTATATTGATTTCTTAAGTTCCTATAAAAATGAACCATTTAGAAACGTTCATGCTCAGATAGGGAGGTTTTTATGGATCAATTTAAAATGTTGTGGGGACTTGATTATTATGCATAGATATTCGCTAATCGGTACAAGAAAAAAGAGATGTCTCTTACGCCTCTTTGTGTATACCGAAATGCTTTTATTTTAGCATTAAAC
>Ga0209124_10000040_pt1 | contig 139316 bp, 104 predicted proteins | sample BarGraIncu01122A_FD_184502 | JGI IMG/M metagenome (GOLD analysis project Ga0209124, IMG submission 184502) | Arctic peat soil microbial communities from Barrow, Alaska - Barrow Graham LP Incubations 011-22A (SPAdes) (version 2) | ecosystem: Environmental > Terrestrial > Soil > Wetlands > Peat...
GGTGTCAAAATGGATATAAAACAAATCGCTGAAGAAATTATACGAGTGTGGTACCTCTCAGCAGATTCATTGAATCTTGCAACGGTATCCCGAAAAATCTAAAAAATTAGTTTTTCAGCAGACCCTAAATAGGTATATGATCAAACAATCGATAAGAGTAAGATACTATCCATGTTAGACAATATAGCTGACAAGTTAAGATATTTTGTTTCCTGCAATTTGATTCGGATTTAAACAGGAGATTACTATTTGGCTTCCAGGGTCGGTGTTATACTCATCGGTTGATCCGTGGAGATCCAATTAAAATTAAAAATTGTTTGTCTTTGACTTTCCGGACTGCCGAAAAAAGGAATATTGCTGTTTTTGGTTTGACAAAATTAGGCTGATTAAATCATAATGGTTCATGATGAAATGAACTACTTATTCCCGAAATCCCTCAAAGTCTTGCGTAAATCTTGCGTAAAACAAAAAACACCTACAGATGATCTCTGTAAGTGTTTGATTTTTAGGGTGGGCCCACCAGGGCATGATCCTGGGACCCCCTGATTATGAGTCAGATGCTCTAACCAACTGAGCTATAGGCCCTCAAAATTCGATATTGAATTTCGGTTTGCAATTTTAGTCAATTGTACTGTATTTCGCAAATGTTTTTTGATAAATTAAATGGCTGGAATCACTTTTAGCAGAATATCTATCACGTTGTGAACGTTCTTTCCGAAAACCGCAAGTATTTCCTCCCAGGATACGGGTGTTTCGTCCTCTTTCCAGCTATCGTAGTCGGTTGCCATAGCCACTGCTGCATAAGGTATTCCCAGCTCATTGGCCAGTATACATTCAGGCGCGATACTCATATTGATCATGTCCCCTCCCCAGCTTCGAAACATACGGGATTCAGCCCGTGTTGAGAACCGGGGTCCTTCAATTGTAATTATGCAGCCGTTTTGATGAATGTTTAAATTAAGTTCACAGCCTACTGCTATCAGTTTATCTCGCAGTTGTTTATTAAATGGGTCTGCCATAGGTGTGTGCTTCATCTCGTTTGGCAGAAACTCTTTGAAGAAGGTTGTATCACGGTACCGCGTAAAATCGATAAACTGATCGGGGATAACCAGGTCTCCTCTTCCTATATTTTCACGAAGACTACCACATGCGGTTGTTGCAAGAATATGTGAACATTTCAATTGCTGAATGGCAAATAAATTTGCCCTGTTATTAACCTGTGATGGTGGAATGGTATGGTCGCGCCCATGTCGTGATAGAAGAACCACTTCCACCAGTCCGATCGTTCCGCAAATAAAATCAGAACTTGGGTCACCATATGGTGTTTTTACCGAAATACTTTCCGGATTTTTCAGAATTTCAGGGTTTTCAAGCCCTGATCCTCCAATGATTGCGATTTTTGTCATTGTATTATTTATTTGGTTGTAGCGTGATGTTGGGGCGATCCTACGTGATCGCCCTGTAAATGATGTCGGCGAGCGATCACGCAGGATCGCCCATAATACGCAATGCCAAAATGGTAAATGCGGCTTCTTCAACTGTTTTGCCGAATGCGATGATTCCTTCTTTGTGACCACCCATTACAAAAATCTTTCTATCTAATGTTTCCGGGAGGGTCATGATTTTACTGATTTCAAACGCCATTTCAGGCGTTCCGTATTCAATTTCTTTTGAAGTCGTCGGGAGCACATAAAGATGTTTTTCCCATAATTGAAGGTTATGGATATGGACCACTGCACCGACCTCTGTATTAGCCGCGTAAATGGCTGCGTGGCTCATTGACTCTGCTGATGCCTTGATCAATCCACGGCACCAGATCGCATTCATGATAGGATTGCATCGCTCAACCAATGGATAGTGAATCTGATCGAGTTCCGGAATTCCGCCGGTAGCCGTACCAGAGATATAAAACTGATCGGTTTGAGGTAGACGAATGGAAATATTCCCATAACCTATTCCGTCGGGATAAGCGCCAATGAGGAATTTGCTCCAAAGTTCGTCTCTCCAGTAGTTCAACGGACCAAATAGTTCTGAAGGGATTGTGATCTTTTCGATTGAAAGGTGACAATCAAATTTTATATAGCCATCCTGTGGCTGAGCTGCATTCATAAATCTAGTTTAAGTTTAGTCAAAGGTAAAGAGTTTTTAAGGTTAAAGAATAGAGTGAAAAGGATAACGTAAAATCCTTGTCCTTTAAGATTTGCTTGAACGTTTTAAATATGTTAACAGCTTTTTAATCCTTTAACCTTTATTCTTTTGTTCCGGGAATAAACTCAGAATATCCTTTTTGTTCGCTTTACAAATCCCTCTTTCTGTAATCATTGCAGTAACATATTTTGCCGGTGTTACATCAAAACCAAAATTAACTACAGGTGATTGCTCGTTGACGATTCTGATCTTACTGATTTCGCCATTTTCAAGTTTACCTTCCATCCAACTGACTTCCTCAGCATCCCTTTGTTCAATTGGTATTTCTTTAATTCCATTTTTCATTGTGAAATCAATTGAGGACGATGGAAGCGCCACATAGAAGGGTATTTTGTTGTCGAAAGCCGCAAGAGCTTTGAGGTATGTCCCAATTTTATTGGCCACGTCACCAGTTGAGGTGGTTCGGTCGCTTCCGACTAAGCAAAGATCAACCATCCCATGTTGCATCAGGTGGCCACCTGCGTTGTCCGGAATTACAGTATGCGGAATCCCTTCCTGCGACAATTCCCATGCAGTCAGTCGCGCACCCTGATTTCGGGGCCTTGTTTCATCTACCCAGATGTGTATTGGAATTTGTTTTTGAAATGCTTTATATATTGGTGCAGTGGCGGTTCCCCAGTCGATACAGGCCAACCACCCGGCATTGCAGTGCGTAAGAATATTGACCGGCTGACCATTTTTCTCTTTGCTTATTTCTTCAATCAGTTCGCATCCGAAATCACCAATCGCTTCAGACCATGCTATTTCTCTTAATTTCATTTGGTTCGCTTCCAAAAGAGAAATAAGACAAGCCATCTTTTGTGTTTGGCAGTCAATAATTTTATCCACCATCTCATCAATCAGAATTGCGAGGTTGACAGCTGTGGGTCTCGCTGATTTCATGTAATCAGCTGACTTCAACAGATTATATTTCCAATTTTCTTCATTATCGTTAATTAAACTGAGATAGATGCCATAGGCACCAGTCACACCAATCAGTGGTGCTCCCCGCACTGTCATGTTTCGAATGGCTTCAAAAGCATCAACACATGTTTTAAGATCGATGATCTGAAATTCGAAAGGCAATTTGCGTTGATCAATTACCTGGATAATATTCTTATTATCAGGATGGACCCATATTGTATGATAATTTTTACCGTTTACAAGCATTGTTAAAAAGTAGTCTTAAATTTTCTCCTAAGATAATAGGCTTTAAAATTAAATCAGTCATTGAATTTATTAATCTGTAGCGTTTATATTACCGTATTTTGAAATTCAACTTAATTTGTCATCCTTTAAATTTTTTGTAAAGGCATTAAAATTTAAAGGATGATATTTCACGAAACATGTAAAATAAATTACCTAACAGGAATCAGCAATTAGTTTTTACTATTTGTAATGAATACATATTAATCCGATTTTATTAAACAGAATAGACGTATTTTGGAATTTTATAGCTTTCCAACGAATCTCAATATTTAATAGCAATATAAGTTATAGATTTATATATCAATACGATACGATAAATGCGTTAAATATTATAAGATAAAGATAATCAATGTCATAACGTTTTAAAATTTGATTTGCTAACATTAGTTTTATGGGTTTGATAAAAAATGTTAAATTATTTGTATTATTTGCAATAATTGTAAAAACAGTTTTTTTAGAAAACTAATATAATACATTTGCCTCAGTAAATTTTTAATGTGCCGGTATAAATAATTTACAAAGACATACATTTTAGTATTCTAAACAGTAAAAAAACAATCATGAAAAACGAAATTATTTTAGAAACAGACACACCCAAAATGCGAACAATCGTTGGACATTTAGGGAAATTTGGTACCGCTTTGTATATAACTTTATTGGCTGTTTTTATAGCCGGATGTGCAAAGGAAGGACCATTGGATCCATCAGCGGCGAATTCGCTGGCAATTGCTTTTATTTCAGCAACTATTCCTGCCGATCTTGCAGATACTGTAGTAATTAATCCCGTAGTCGCTGTAACTTTTAAAAGTGCTGTGACTCCATCAGAAGTATCAGCATCTACAATAACTTTGATGGATGGAACAACTCCTGTACAGGGTAAAGTTTCAGTTTCGGGCAGTACGGCAACTTTTACGCCGATTGCTGATCTGAAACCTGATACCAAGTATATTGCGACGGTTAAATCTTCGCTTAAGAGTGGTTCAGTTGATGGTAAAAGTGATCACAATGAACATTCGTGGTCATTCAGGACAGGAAACCACCGTCGTGCAAATGCACCTACAGTTGTTTCAGTTCTTCCATTGAATAGTGCCATATCTGTGGCAATTGCTGTTCAGCCTACTGTTACATTCAGTGAGGAAATGAAGGAGTCAACGATTAAAATGACGACAATTACCTTGAAACAAGGAACAACAACAATTGAAGGAACAGTAACCTATTCAGGTAAGATTGCCACTTTCAAACCGGCAAGTAGTTTAACCGCTGATAAGGTTTATACCGGAACTGTTGCATTCGGAGCGAAAAGCGACGATGAAGGTGAGAATCATAGCGATGATAATAAATTGTCGGGCAACTTTACCTGGAGTTTTACCACTGGAGTTGGTGTTGCTGATGTTTTGGCACCTACAGTTACTACAGTAGTACCAGCCAATAATGCAACCGCTATTGCGATCACCAGCAAACCTGTTGTAACGTTTAGCGAAGCAATGGATGCCACAACAATTACATCCGCAACTTTCACCCTGAAACAGGGAACAAATGTTGTTGCCGGTACTGTCGCTTGTGCGGGAACTACCGCAACATTCACACCAACCAGCAGCCTTGTTGCAGGTTTGGTTTACACCGGAACCATCACTACAGGAGCTAAAGATGTTGCTGGTAATGCAATTGCCGCCAACTATACCTGGAGTTTTACTACCGGAGCTGCAACAACAACAGATGTTATTGCGCCTACAGTTTCTACAGTAGTACCGGCAAATAGCGCAACTGCTATTGCTATCACCAGCAAACCTGTTGTAACGTTTAGCGAAGCAATGAACGCCACTACGATTACCTCTACAACATTCACCCTGAAACAGGGAACAACTGTTGTGGCCGGTACAGTGGCTTATTCAGGTAATACCGCAACATTCACACCAACCAGTAGTCTTGTAGCCGGTGCAGTTTATACCGGAACCATCACTACTGGTGCAAAAGATGTTGCAGGTAATGCAATTGCAGCCAATTATACATGGAGTTTCACTACTGCCGTTGCAGTGGTTGTTGATGTAACACCACCAACAGTTCAAACGATCGTTCCAGCAAGCGGAGCCACATCAATTGCAACCAGCAGTAAAGTTACTGCAGCGTTCAGCGAGGCAATGAATGCTTCAACGATTACTTCATCTACTTTCACTGTGAAACAAGGCGCAACTGCAGTAGCAGGTACCGTTAGTTATTCTGGTACTACGGCCACCTTTACGCCATCAGCCGCTTTAACCGGTGGCTTGGTTTACACAGCTACAATCACTACTGGAGCGACGGATGCTGCAGGCAACGCAATTGCAAGCAGTTATTCATGGAACTTTACTACAGTTGCTACAGCTGTTTTAACTTCCTATGCAACCCAGATTTCTCCAATCGTAACAGGCAAATGTATGCCATGCCATGGAGCATCTGGTCCGAGCGCCGGAATAAGCCTTACAAATTATACACAGGTTAAAGCTATTGGAACTAGTCTTGATAATCCGGGAATGTACTCTAAGATGGGTGTAACTACAGCTGAGCAAGCGCTTATCAAGTCATGGATTTCAGAAGGTTCACTTAATAATTAAGTTTTGAACGCAATTTAAATTATATATTGGAAGGGGTTGTCTGAAAAGGCAGCCCCTTTTTTGTCAATATTATTGAAAATTTAATGCTTCCGTCAGGAACCGAATGCATTGACAAGAAATGCTCAATAACCATCTGCCATTACTGATAGGTTAGCAAAGTTTTTTGGTATCCCTTTGTGGATTAGAGACTTTATGGTGAGAAAGAATTGCCGCTGGACAATATCATTGAGTGCAATAGGCAAGGTCCATTTATTAATGATATGCGCCGAGCCCACGGCTCTTCCTATTAATTTATATTCATTTTCACCGGACTGAAATCCGGTATAACAATATGGGCAGAGGCTACGCTGCTATTTTAATTGAGAATCGCAGGCAAATTATTGAACAAGAAAAAGCCGGACAATAATCCGGCCTTTAAAAATTTATTTTTCAGAGATCTGTTACTCTTTACTAAATGCGGCGTCGAAAGCCAATGTGCTAGGGGAGAAATCTTTCTTCTTCACATATTCGCAAGATTCGGCAGCGCCCATTTCGCGGTCCATACCGCTGTCTTCCCATTCAACTGAAAGTGGTCCCATATACTGAATATCATTCAGGGCACGGATGATCTTTTCAAAATCGATCTTCCCACGTCCCACACTTCTGAAATTCCAGAAACGGCGGTTATCGCCAAAATCGGTATGGCCCCCAAAGACGCCGATGGTTCCGGGCTGGTCATTCCATGTAACATCTTTCATGTGTACATGGAAAATCCGGTCGCTGAATTCGTAAATAAACCGTACGTAATCAACTCCCTGGTAACCAAAATGGCTAGGATCGTAGTTAAAGCCAAAAGCCGGGTGGTTATTCACCGCTTTCATAGCCCTTTTTGCGGTTTCAATATCAAAAGCGATTTCGGTAGGATGTACTTCAAGCGCATATTTAATCCCCATTTCCTGATAGGCATCCAGAATAGGGATCCACCTTTTAGCAAAATCCTTGTACCCGTCTTCGATTGCTTCCTGAGATACAGAAGGAAACGAATAAAGATAGGGCCAGATGGAGCTTCCGGTGAAGCCGTTGACAACCTTCAAGCCCAAACGTTTTGCAACTTTTCCTGTTTTAATAATTTCGGCTGCTGCCCGTTGACGGATTCCTTCTGGATCACCATCTCCCCAGATAGATGCGGGGAGCATTCCTTTATGACGAAAATCGGAATTGTCGCAAACGGCCTGTCCTACAAGATGAGTAGAAATGGAAAATAACTTGAGATCATATTTTTTCAGCAATGCAAGTTTTGCATTGCAATAGGCCTGATCGGCTTTGTCGACTTCGATATGGTCGCCCCAGCAAGCCAGTTCCAAACCATCGTATCCGAAGGATTTGGCTTTTTGTGCCACTGTTTCAAGGGTCAGATCGGCCCATTGTCCGGTAAAAAGTGTTACTGCTCTCTTCATCTTATAGTTGTATTTATTCTGCAAATTTTACCCATTTCTGCTGATCGTTGTACCCTGATTCTACAACGGTATCAATAAATTGCATTCCGCGGATCCCGTCTTCGACAGTCGGGAAATCAAGCCATTCGGCTTTTGGAGTTTCACCATTCATTTTGGCCCTGACCGTTAATGAAAAGTTACGGTAGATATTGGCAAATGCCTCGAGGTAACCTTCGGGATGACCACCTGGTGTGCGTGTATTGTGTTTGGCTACATCGCTCATATAACCATTTCCCACACGTACAATTTCAGTCGGTCTGTCACTCCATTTGACCAATAAGTTATTGGGTTCATGCTGGTTCCATTCCAGGCCACCCTTGTCACCATACATCCTTAATTTCAATGAGTTTTCTTCGCCCGCTGCAATTTGAGTTGCAATTAACACCCCTTTGGCACCATTGTCGAAACGGAGAAAAGCAGCTCCGTCGTCGTCGAGCAAACGGCCAGGAACAAATATATTGAGTTCTGCACAAAGCTCGACCGTTTTAAGTCCGCTTACATATTCAGCTAAATGGTGTGCGTGGGTTCCGATGTCTCCCATACAACCCGCTTTTCCCGAACGTTTGGGATCGGTACGCCAGGAGGCCTGGGCATTTCCGGCATCTTCCAGTTTAGAAGAGAGCCATCCTTGAGGATATTCTACGAAAACCTTTCTTATTTTGCCAAAATCGCCGCGACGTACACGTTCGCGCGCTTCCTTAACCGCAGGATAGCCAGAATAGGTATGCGTAAGTGCCAATATCAATCCGGTTTCCTTAATCTTAGCTTTTAACAGTTTGGCTTCGTCAAGCGTGAAGGTGATGGGTTTATCGATCACGACGTTGAAACCGTTTTCGAGGGCCATCATCGCAGGTTCGAAATGGGCAAAATTGGGTGTCACGATGGTCACAAAATCCATTCTTTCACCTTCAGGTAGTTTTACCTCGTTTTCAAACATTTCCTTATATGATTTATATACACGGTTGTCTGGCAGGAAATATGATTTACCCGATGAGACTGAGATCTCGGGATTAACACTAAAACAACCGCAAACAAGTTCTATCTGGTTGTCCATAAAAGCTGCAAGACGGTGGATCGCACCAATGAAGGCGTCGCTTCCGCCGCCAACCATTCCCATACGTAATTTTCTATTCATCCGAAAATAAATTAGTTAATAAATTATTTGTTTGACTTTTGGTATGGAACTCCCCCAATTTATCCAGGTTCGTTTCGTAATCTTTATATTGGCAATAAAGTTACAAACAAAACTTTAACGAACCAGTTTCGCAACGATTATTTTAACAGTGAAAAAACACATTATTTATTACTCATATTCTGTAAAGTTGGTTGAATGGTATTATTTTCGCAGCTTTAATCGTTTCATCAAAAAATATTGGCAGCTATAATGGCCTCGAAAAAGCGGACACCTCTGATACGACATTTGATCAATACACTTATTGTCCTCATTATTATAACAGTCGGTTACGTTTGTTATACGATTGTTTACGACCTTCGCGTGCGTATTATTAACCGTTCTGAATTAAATGACCTGGCTGGAATGAATGCCGATTATGCTGCACGATTTGAGCACTTTGTGAATGACGTTGAAAAAGAATCTGGCTGGAAGGTGAAGATTATTAGCGGACTGCGATCAAGAGACGAACAAATTCAGTTGAAACGCGATAATCCCCGAAATGCAGCAGTCAATAAAAGCCGCCATGTTATGGGACGTGCGGTTGACATTAATCTTTATAAGCGGGTTGGACTTACAACCTTATTGTTAAAAAAAAGCAGTTCGAAAGCTTCATGGCGTAAGACGGGAGCACCGGCGATTGCTTTACGATATAAACTTCTATGGGGCGGAACCTACCGGAATTACCACGATCCGGTACATTTTGAGATCAATTAGAGGGTAACCAGTTCCCAGCCGCAAGTAAAAAGAAATCCCCACCACTTTTCAGTAATGGGAATAGTGAAGCTTTCTGCAAGGGATGACTGGTAATTTTGTGCGCGAAAAATGCCCGGAATTTCGATAATAAACAGGGTGAATCCACGTTCATTTTCGTAAGTGAGGATCAGAAAACAAACTATTTTTTGCTGAGCCTGGTTTCAATGATCGCAATTTTTATTGTACTCTCTATTGTGCTTGGAATCTTATTTACTACCATCGGCTTCCCCGGTTATCGGGCTGTTGGTTTATAGTTTATAGATTCAATTTAAATCATTTGTGGTTTTGAAAGTATGTTTCCAATTAATCAATTTCCTTCGTCGAACCCAATCTGTTATTCTAAATTTCCCAGACCTATTATCAAAAATTCATGGAGCTTAGGGTGATTTAGCTAACAAAATAATTTTGATGACGGATTGTTTCTGTTTGGAAGGCAACTATCTTTGACAAAAACCGCCATTGAAAACACTTTACTTTCACCACCTTTTTATTTGACAAGTCAGGAACCTGGTTTGATTTTAATTTATTTTACTACCTTCGATTTTATTACGATGATTATAAAATCGGTGAAGTAAACGAACAGTTTTATGAATTGATGAAGGAACTTTCTTATTTGCTGCCAAGAGGCTTTCGGTTTGTGGGTGTAATATTTACGGGTTTAGGTACAATTCTGGGAATCATGCGGTTTTACTTTGATTTTAAGCCGGATATGTTTGATCAAAAGGTTTTTGCGGTTTATTCGGTATATCTTAAAACCAAGACAATGAAAGTTGAAAGTAATCAATTGATCGAAGAAATAGTGGGGCTATTGGTTATTCTTGGTCTTTTAATGATTGCATTTTCCCGCGAGAAGGATGAAAATCCGCAAATAAGCTCAATCAGACTGAAGGCATTTTTTATTTCATTTTATATAAATACCGCTTTTCTGATTTTTTCTATCTTGTTCACTTATGGGCTTGCTTTTATTTATATGACAGTTCTTTACCTTGTTTTACCATTATCGATATACGTGATCGTTTTCCAAATATTGGTTGGTCTTGAAAGAAATAAAATCCTGGTTTAATTCGCGGTTCTATCAAATTCCCATAACTCTCTTCCCTTTTTAATTCTCGGTTGATAAACTGGCGTTTTCGGAACAAATGAAATATCAATAAAGGTGACCTTGCCGTTTTTATCGATCTTAAGAAGGAGTGACTGGTAAGGTTTGAAAGCAAGTTTCACAGGTATCTTTTTACCCTGATATTGAATTTCTACTGCAAAATTCTCCATTTTATTATTCAGCGATTGACCATATTGAAGCGGGAAAGTGATGTGTTGCGATTTTGGGTTCGCAAAGAAAATCGTCAATCCATCTTCAGTTGACCGGCACCAGTAATCGAACTTTTCGGTTCCCGAAATCAACGGTTTGATATTTGCCATTGCAGTCCATGTGGATTTAACATTGCTTCGCTTTTGCAGGTTACTAATCAAAAGCCCAAAATCAGGATTGGGTTTATGAAAACCTGGTTCAGAGGGGATTTGCTTAAGGCAAACCGGGAATCCTTCTCCGGCCAATTCTGCCACCCTTCGAAGGGATTCAACATCCATGTATTTCACGTCAATATAAAGCGATGAAAAGGAGAAGTCTCCCATATATAATCGCCCGTTCTTAAACGCTGCCTTTCTTAAAAATTCACCATTAATCCACAACGGACGCCATGCCTTCAACTCATCGGGCAGATAGGTAGATCGCTGCTCGTATGCTCCCCATGCCCATATAAGTTGCTTCTCTACCGGCAATTCTCCTGCAATCCAACTGTCTTCTGTTGGCATGTAAACAGCTACATCAGAATAGGTAACTCCTTTCTTCATATGGGAAGAAACTGTTTCCATATACTTGTTAAAAGCTGGCATCTCTGGTGCAAGTGAACCGCTTTTACCAACATGAACCGAAGCATAAAATTTCACGGTGTCAACTCCTGCGGGATTAAAAGGTTTGCCATGCCATATAATATGATTGACGCCGTTGGCAAAGAGTGCATCGGCCAATAGTTTCAAATCAGCAGTCTGCTCGTGCGAATGATGATCGCTTGGCCAGCCATAAAGACAGGTGAAAGTCTCGGAAGTCACCACTTTCTTACCCGATAAACCAGCGGCAGAAGCCACGATATTGGAGTAGGATGGCTCGTAAAGTATTGCCTCACTTTCGGGCACATCGACAGTAGAATACGATGAAATAATATCGCAAGGTGCGCCTGAACATTGCACCCTCGAATAGGCACCCAGTTCATGGCTTTTTTGGGTGAATGGTTTGTAGAATTCTTCGATCACATAGCTGGAAAGAAGTTTCATATAGTCGTACCTGACCTGCCGGTATGGTTCATCGCATGAATATAGGCTATCCGAATAGTTTGCCAGAGAATAACCATATTTTTTTGAAAAATCTTCATCAAATCCGGGCGTTGACAGAAATTTGGTTTCTACTTCCCACGAGTCACAAAACAAACCGGATAACGAACCTTTAAGGGCTGGTTTCAAGCCCTTCCCGGTTCTTTCGGCATAATTAAGGAATGCTTTCCTGTTCAAGTGGTCGATTACATACCCTGTCTTCGGATAATCCCAGGTCCGGCTGATTTCCTGTCGCCAGGCCGGATCTTTCATATTCATCGACGCTTCTGAGAATGGTACTTTCATATCACCAAACGGCCAAAGCGATCCGAAAGTAAAATCGCAGCCAAGCCCCATGCTATCGGTACATTGTTTTGTAAATGCAACCATTTCTGACCATTCCGGACTGAGCCATTCCTGTCGTGGCGTATAATGAATGGTATCCTTTTGCATGCGGTTGAGCGGGTATACCCAGGCAATCTCAACGCCTCCAAAACCGTTATTCTTCAGCCACTGTAAATTATCAAGGATCGCCGGTTTTTTTATTACCGTAGCAAACCACCACCATCGCGTCCACGGGCGGCTATCTTTATAAAGCTGGGATGTCTGTAAATCAATCTTCTCTTTTTTTGCAATTGTTTGTGCAAAAGAGCTGACAACAAATCCGGTAAAAATGAGGAGTAATAGAATTGATTTCTTCATAGCTGATTTTCAGAACAAATATATCAGATTGGGTTTTAAATACCTAATTTTACCTTGTTCAATAAATTGCATTAAGTATTTTTGAATAGAATCTGACAGACGCTTTCAGTTTATACCTGACGGAATCAATATATTTGTGTTCCACGAAGCATAAACCTTCAAATATGAAATATTCTAAACCATTAATAAAAATCGATATGAAGCTAACATTCAATTTACTGATTCTACTTTTCTTATGGGCAGGCACCAGTTTCGGACAAGTGAATTTCCGGACGGAAAATGATCTTACTGACAACTGGAAGAAGCAATTAAATTTACAACTCCTGTTGCTTGGACACCGGAACTGGATTTTAGTTGTAGACAAAGCTTTTCCTGCTCAAAATGCAGCGGGTATTGTCACAATCAACACGGGCGAACCATTGTTGCCGGTTCTGCAATATACGCTGGACCAGATTAAATCTTCTACACATGTGAAACCCCTGATTTTTACAGATAAGGAGCTGAATTATATAACGGTAGCACAGGTGCCTGAGATTGAAAAGTTTAAGACTAAATTATTTGGAATCATACCTAAAGATCAGGCACAAACGATGCTTCATGATTCTGTTTTTGTGAAGATCGCGAAAGCTTCGGAGTTATTCAGGATCGTTGTATTAAAAACGGAACAGGTAATCCCCTATTCATCTGTTTTTCTGCAGCTCGATTGCAAATACTGGCCTGCAGAAAATGAAAAGCAACTGAGAGAATCAATGCGGAAAGACAAAACTAAATAGGAATATGTGATGAAGAAAAGCCTGATAATCAATGCACTTCTTTTATTTTCAGTCGTATCATTTGCTCAATCCGGAAAGGATTACCCGGTTCTGAAGCATTACGATAATGATCATCTTCTGAATATCGCTTTGCCTTTGGGTGGTATTGGCACCGGAACTGTTTCACTGGGTGGACGCGGCGAGTTACGCGACTGGGAAATAATGAACAAACCAGGAAAGGGTTACAGCACAGTTACCAGGGGGAACGATGCGCCATTCTTTGCTATATACGTCAAATCACAGAACAGCCCTGCGATCACCAAAGCTTTGATAGGACCGCTGTATCCTTCCGAGCAAATGCAGGCTGAAGGCAGGCCAGCCAATAATCATGGATTCCCTCGATTTGCCAAAGCAAGTTTTGATGCTGCATATCCATTTGGAATGGTGAACCTTTCTGATAAAACGATGCCTGTATCAGTTCGGATTGTAGGTTTTAATCCGCTTGTCCCCGGTGATGCCGATGCAAGTGGCCTACCGGTTGCTATTTTGCGGTACGAGGTGAAGAATATAGGAAACCAGCCTGTTACTGTTTCGGTTTGCGGCAACCTGCGCAATTTTGTGGGACAGGATGGTAGTAGAACCGTGAAAGACTGGAAAGCTGAACTGATACCAATTGGCGCCAAAAATAATCAGAATGTATTTAAGCGTTCAGAAATTGCACAAGGCATCTTTATGTATTCCGACAGCATTCAAAAAACGGATGCTGCTTTTGGAACGATCGCATTGCTTACTTCTGAAAAACAGGGTGTTACTTACCGTTGTTCGTCTGAAAGAAATGATTGGCAACGGTCAACGCTCGATTTCTGGGACGATTTCAGTGCGGACGGTGAATTGACCAATAAAACCCGGTTGAACGATAATGATCCGATGGCTTCGTTGGCCGTTAAAAAAGAGATACCAGCTGGTGCAACCGAAACTTTCAGCTTTTTCATTACATGGAATTTCCCGAATCGCTATGCCTGGTCAAGAGAGATCGTCGGTAACTATTACAGCACCAAATACACGGATGCGTGGGATGCGGCTCAGAAAATTATTCCTCAAATTCCTGAACTTGAAGAAAAGACCAAACAGTTTGTGAATTCATTTATATCCAGTTCTTTGCCTGAAGTAGTTAAGGAAGCTGCGTTGTTCAACCTGAGTACTTTACGTTCACAAACCGTTTTCCGCCTTAAAACCGGTCAGATGATGGGCTGGGAAGGTGTGATGGATGAAGTTGGTTCGTGCCAGGGATCGTGCACCCATGTTTGGAATTACGAACAGGCCACGGCTTTTTTATTTGGTGATTTGGCCAAAACCATGCGGAACGTTGAATTTGAAGTTTCTACCGATAGTGCAGGTCTGATGAGCTTTCGGACTGAGTTGCCGCTCGAAACCGCAAAGAGGAATGGCAGGGCAGCTGCCGACGGGCAAATGGGAACCATCATGAAAATGTATCGCGACTGGCAATTATCAGGTGATGAGTCCTTTTTGAAGCAGAACTGGCCAAATGTAAAAAAAGCCCTGGCATTTTGTTGGGTAAAAAATGGCTGGGACAGTGATAATGATGGCGTGATGGAAGGTTGTCAGCACAATACAATGGATGTTGAATATTACGGCCCAAATCCTCAAATGGAATTCTGGTACCTTGGAGCTTTAAGGGCAGGGGAGGAAATGGCTAAACATATGGGAGATAAGGAATTTGCAAAAAAGTGCAAAAGTCTGTTTGAATCCGGTAGTGCATGGACCGATGCAAATTTATTCAACGGTGAATACTACATTCAGGATATTCGCCCGCCAAAAACCACTGCAGATATTTATCCCGGCCTTCAGATCGGTATGGGTAGCCGCGATCTTTCAAATCCCGATTTTCAGCTGGGCAAAGGCTGTCTTGTCGACCAGCTTGTTGGGCAGTACATGGCACATATTTGCGGTTTGGGTTATCTGGCTGACCCGGATAAGGTGAAAACAACGCTCACAAATATTCAGAAATACAATTACATAGTGGATTTTTCAGCTCGTTTTAACAATATGCGATCGTATGTTATCGGGAAAGAAAGTGGTTTGATTATGGCAAGCTGGCCAAATGGGCGGTTAAAGGTTCCGTTTCCCTATTTTGCAGAATCGATGACCGGGTTTGAATATGCTGCCGCTGTTGGGATGATTTACGAAGGTCAGACTGATAACGGAATCAAATGTATCAAAGCCATCCGCGACCGCTTCGACGGACAAAAGCGGAATCCTTTTGATGAACCCGAATGTGGGCACCATTACGCGAGGGCAATGGCAAGCTGGGCAGCTGTATTAGCACTGTCAGAATTCCAATATTCAGCAGTTGATCAGTCAATACACTTTACAGGAAAGCCTGGTACTTACTTTTGGTCAAACGGATACAGTTGGGGAACCTGCGAAATAAAATCTACAGGCAAAACTACCGGGGCAACGCTAAAAGTACTTCATGGAACCCTTGATCTGAAGACTGTATCACTAACAGGTCATAAAACTGTCAGTAAAAAAAGTGGTTTTAAAATTGAAGCAGGATCGCAACAGGTTTTTACTTTCGATGTATAATCCTTCGAGAGGTCGCAGATCCTCAAAGGATATATTTAAATAAAAAATATAACTTGAATGAAATCATTGATATTTATTGCGTTGACGTTGTTTTGTGTTTGTCAGTTGGCAGCGCAGGATCAAAAACTTACCTGGTCAAAACTGGCATCCGGCGTTTGGATAGCTAAGGCAGGGCAGCCTGAAAAAGTTAATTTTACAAGCACTTCGGGAGTAGCACCAAAACTGGAAGCGCTCAATGCCATGCAAAAGGTGGATTTTCCGCTTCCTGAGAATGAAATCAAGGCGATTGTGTTTGATGGAAAAACTTACCTGCAGTTTCCGCTTGAGGTTGCTGAAAAAATATTCGGCCTGGGCCTGAATTTTAAAACAGTAGAGCAACGTGGCCGGATTCTTAGGCTGCATGTCGATCATTATGGTGGTGAGGACAATGGACGGACGCATGCCCCGGTTCCTTTCTACGTTTCGTCCAAAGGTTATGGCGTCTTTATCAACTCTGCCCGTTACCTCGATGTTTGGGTTGGTACGGCGGTATTAAAAGATAGCAAAATCCCCGTGAATGCCCGGGATCGCAATACCGATAAAAATTGGACTTCGCAACCATATTCCGATAATGTCTCCTTTTTGGTTCCCGCCGAAGGGGTTGAAATCATGGTGTTTGGCGGACCAACGGTGTTGGATGCTGTGAGTCGGTTCAACCTTTACAATGGTGGCGGATGTTTGCCGCCAAAATGGGGACTTGGATTCTGGCACCGCACACCAACGCTTTACAACGATGAAAAGGTGTTAAGAGAGGTCATGGAATTTAAAAAACATCAGTTTCCGCTATCCGTTATCGGACTCGAGCCTGGCTGGCAAAGCAAATCATATCCATGCACTTATGAATGGGACCCAGGTCGTTTCCCTTACCCGGCTAAATTTCTGGGTATGCTCAAAGAACAAGGTATTCAGACCAATCTTTGGATCAATCCCTATATTTCGCCTGAATCGGAACTGATTAAAAAGCTGAAACCCTACACGGCATCCCATACCGTTTGGGACGGGTTTGTTCCCGATTACGGTTTGCCGGAGGTCAATGCAATCATTGGCGATCATATGAAGAAATACCTGCTGGATCCGGGTGTCAGTGGATTCAAAGTGGACGAAAACGATGGTTACGACAATTGGCTTTGGCCCGATGTGACACTTTTCCCGTCGAAGATTCCGGCTGAACAGATGCGCCAGCTTTATGGATTGATGATGCAGAAAATGACAACGCAACTTTACCGTGAACAAAATCGCCGGACTTATGGATTGGTGAGGGCGTCAAACGCCGGTGGAGTCTCTTTCCCATATGTCATTTACAACGATTATTACAGTCATCGCGATTTTATTACGGCTCTGATTAACAGTTCTTTTATTGGCGTGCTTTGGACTCCTGAGGTTCGGGGCTCAAAGACTGCCGAAGAATGGCTTCGACGGATGCAAACCGTTTGCTTTTCACCGCTGGCTATGCTCAACGCCTGGTCAGATGGAACAAAGCCGTGGTCGTTTCCTGAAGTTGAAAAACAGGTTTCCGATGTTGCCAATCTGCGCATGCAGCTGATTCCATATATCTATACATGTTTTGCGGAATACGCCTTTTACGGCAGGCCACCCATGCGGGCGATGAACCTCGTGGATGGTTTCAGTACAACGGATGAAAAGGTGGAAGGCAAACTGAATTCCACCGATAACCCATATGCCGAGGCCACGAAAAAGGAGATGAAAGATCAGTTTATGGTTGGTGATAATCTTTTGGTTGCACCTCTTTTTACCGAAGAAACCGGGCGAAAGGTGATTCTTCCGAAGGGGAAATGGTACGATTTTTACACAGGTAAACTGGCTGGCGAAGCCGAAGTTATTAATGTAAAACCCGGATTGGATAAAATTCCGGTTTATGTCAGGGATGGTGGCATTATTCCGATGTTCGAAACTGCACAAGCCTCGTTGAAAACCGGTGAGAAAAATAACCTGGTAGTCCGTTATTACGGTAAGAAAGAAGCCACTTACAAATTGTATGACGATGATGGCGAAACTTTCGATTATGAGAAAGGGGCGTTTTCATGGCGTGAGGTAAAGGTTATTGAGGCAAAAGGCGGAAAGATGAAGGGGTCAATTTCGAAAGCTGAAAAGTCGAAACCCGACAATTTCGGGACAGTTGAATTTCAATGGATGACGGAATAAGTTACAGGTAAATTGATGTTTACCAATGAGCCTGTTTTGTACTTAATTTTCAGGAACTTTCTACGAAAATTGAAGGACGCTTTTTAGCTTACTGATCGTAAAATCTTTCCTGCGCCGCGAAATACTGACCTTGTCGCCATTCGACATGATCAGTGTGCCGGCATCGTTCCGGTTGAATGAAGCAACATGGTTAAGGTTGATCAGGTGGGTTTTATGTACCCTGATAAAGTTGTATTCACCGAGTAATTCTTCGAACTCAATAAGCGATTTGGCAACCAGTAGCGGCTTCTTGTCGGTAAAATAAAGGTTTGTGTAATTGCATTCACCCTGACAACGGATGATGGATTTGACCTCCACAAACTCGACCCGGTCGCCTGTTGCAAGTCCGATTTTCGGATCTGTCGGATGCAAGGTGTTCAGGTAAAGCTGGCGGATCCGCTCGTTTTCGTTCTGATGCCTGATCCGTTGGCTCACTTTCTCAACGGCAATAATCAAATCATTCAGATTGATAGGTTTCAGAATATAGTCGCTTGCAGAAAACCGGATGGCTTTGATTGCATAGTTGTCGTATGCCGTCACGAAAATAACTTCGAACGGAAAATCTTTAAAATGATCAAGCAGCTGAAAACCATTTCCACCGGGCATCTCAATGTCCAGAAAAATCAGTTGAGGTTGGTGATCCTGAATTTCTACGATGGCCTGCGCCACCGAATTGGCTTCAGCGACAATTTTTACCTGCGGACAATAGTTTTTAATCATCCCCGAGAGGTTTTCCCGACCGTTTTTTTCATCATCCACAACAAGTGCCGAAATTGTCATCGTCGTTTTTCAGTTTTGATAAAGATAATTTTTCCCGGTTAGTTATTGTTCTTCTGGTATGATTATTTCAACACGGGTTCCTTCCATGTTTTGTTCTGAAAGGTCGGTCAGCTTGAAAGAGTAATTACCGCCGTTTTTCTCCTTCATCATTTGAATTCGTTCTTCGTTCATCCTTAGACCAAAGCCATTTGAATTGGTTTTTAGTTTTTGCGAAGCCTGAATGCCGATTCCGTTGTCTTCGATAATGATTTGGATGGAATTCTCAATTTTCAAAATCCGGATGTCTATTTTCTTTTCTCCTGTTTTATGTTGAAGCCCATGTGTCAGTGCATTTTCAGCGATTGGTTGCAGGATCATGGATGGAAGCATAAACAGGTTTTGGTCGATCTGATCATCCACATAAATAGTGTATTCAAAATCGAATCGCAATTTTTCAAGCTTCAGATACTGTTCCAACATTTCAAGCTCTTCGGCCAGCGAAACCTCATCCTTGTCGGAATTACGGAGAACTTTCCGGATCAATCCGGCAAAATCGGACAAATACAAATTGGCCTCTTCTGTTCGGTTTTGCTGGATAAGGTTTTGCACCGAATTCAAACTGTTGAACAGGAAATGAGGATTCATTTGGGAGCGGATGGCTGCCATTTGTAATTCCCGAAGCCGCTTTTCCTGGCCTTGTTTCCTTAGCTTAATTCTCATCAGGTATTTATAAATAAAGAAAACTACGAGCGACAAGAATAGTAAAAGAGAAAGAAGCTGGATGATTCGTGTGAGTGTAGACTTACTGATCTCTTTTTCTTTGGGCTCCAGGCTCTTTTGGGCGATTAATACTGCATCTTTTAAGTTGAATTCAACTCCGATCCGCTCTCCGGAACGATTGTAAATTATATATCGATTGAGTTTGTCAAGGAAAATATCCTTTAACCGAATGGAATCACTTAAGAGGAAAAGCTGCTGTGATTTGGATTCTGCGCGATCGTTCCATTCTTTCCAGACATTAAAATTATTTCCGTCGTTGATCAGTACAAAATTAATTTCGGGGTTTTGGGGTACTACATCATCCATCTCGTAACGGCCAACCGACCAATTATCGGAAGAATAAACGATTGAAGGTTTTTCTGTAATAAATGACCGAAGTGTGGCAGGTTGTTTCTGAAGGTTTAAAAATCCGGGTTCAGGAATAAAACGCAGATCATTCCAATTTAACTGACTATTTTGCAGCTCCCTTAAGGCATTGACAAACACTTCATCATTGCATCTTTTAATCATTAATTCAAATATTTCGTCAATTGTACGCTGCCACTGCAGATTTTTGGTCTCGGGATTACCAAAGCTTATAAAAGAGCCAAATGAATAATCGCAAAGTTGATGGGCCATTTCGCGGTAAAGCGGAGATCCGCTTAAAACCAGTTTGTTAAAATGTAGCTTTAGTTCAAAATCGGTTATGTGGCTAAATTGGAAATTACTTATTATCATCTTACACAATGGTACTAACTGATTGTCTTTGTACATCACATAGATAGAAGTAAGACCCCGCGAAAATAGGCCATAATCGTTATAAATGCGGTTGATGTTGAAAGAGTCGAGTTTTGACTGTACCAGGTCTTTCATATCGTTTGTAATAACAGTTGAATTAGAAATCCGATGCCCATTTCCCACTTCATACGGCAGTGCCTCGAAAAGCCTTGAATAGAGATATGCCTGCATTTCGTGTTCGAGATAAACCATTGATTCGCCCATTGCATTTTTGCGGGCCGGGATCATCAGTTTTTCCAACATATTCAATGCATTCAGATAGATCTTTGGATCAGTCCGACCCAAGTAATTATATAAATTATGATCCGTAATTTTGAAAGGTGACAATCCCATTTGTTGTTGAAAATTATTCAGCAGTTCAGCTTCCATTTTCCGGTCTCCCGAGAATGAAATTGCTTCCGGAATTATATAATCTTTTTTGATCAAAGCTATTGAATCATAGGAAATTCCGATTCTTTCCCGGAATTGTTTCAACGCTAAGCGTGCATTCAGGTGAAGCGAATCGCCTGGCTCTGCATAAAGCAGAATCACGGGGCCCGGAATGTCTTGATTTTTATTTGGATTGGAGACCAGAACTAAACCTTTGTTCTCCAGTTTCGCTTCGATCCTGAAGTTTCCGGCTTTATCCAGGTAAACCATCTTGCTGTCAAGATCAGTGCCAATGAATTTATTCAAGGTATAAACCACCACCTGGTCGCTTACCGGATTCTCAATATGCCCGCTAATAATGACCTTCGGTTGTTTCGGAAATGATTTATGTAACAACGTAAGCTGTTGGTTTACTTGAATTTTAGGGTTTCCGATAAGCCTGGAATTTAGATCTTTGATTTTATCGTTCGAATTTTTACTGAAAGATGTCACTAAACCAAATTGAAGGTTGAGCGTGCATCTGTAATATTGGTGCAGGCTATCAGGAGCGCTGCTCAATTCCAACTGTTCTTCGCTTCGCTTAGTTGTTGTAAAGTTTAAACTTAGGTCTTGCTGATGAATGATTGTTTGATCGATGTTTGAATTCACAAACAGGAAAGGCTCCAGAAGTGGTTGTTTTTGAATCTCTATTTTTATCTCATTGATGGTTTTCAACCTGATCTCCCCGGAATACCCTTTAGCAGTCAGGCTTGATTCACTCTGCCCGAGCAATTCTGGGCCATTGGTTAAGAGAATAGTCCTGGTATCCAAATCCAGTTCATAACGAAACTTTTTTTGATAAAGGGTTTCGTTCACCAGATCAGCATTTTGAACTGCCCAAAAATTATTGACCAATTGCGGGAAACCAAGATCTTCCGAATATGAAGCACCATTTCCTTGAGTTTCTGTTCTATTTTGAAGTGTTTGGATTGTAAAAAATACTTTATTGTTTTCAATTTTATCGATCAGAATCGAGTACCTAATCGTTTTCAACTGATTGAAAAACAAAGAATTATTCTCCGTTGAAACTTCTCGTTCTGTCGATTCATAAATAAGTTTTTCGCCAACTTTCAAACGAACCGGAACTTGTTTTCCGATGGAAGAAACCGGGAAGAGTAAGAAAACTGCAACGACGGTAAGGCAAATAATGGTTGTTTTCATTCCGTTTTTATGTTTTGTTTCCTCAAAAGTTGTGAAAAAATTTAAAGATACAAATAAGGACTTATTTAACGGAAGATATGATTTATTAAACGGTGAAACGATCCGTAGGATACCGGATGGAAATGGTTGCTATAGTTTCCGAAATGCTTTCTGCGAAAAATAATTAGGAAGTGTTTCATCTGTGTTAATTATAATTCCACCCAGAATATATACCGGAAACCTGCTTAGCAACGTAGGGTGATGTTGTATGAGTGCGAGTATTTCTTTTTCAATTTCGTTATAGACGAGATGAGTTGTTTTTAGAATTGGAACAGCAGAATTGCGTATTTCATCAACCATTGGCAGCAGACGAAGAGCCAGAAATTCTGGTTGAAACACTGAGTAATCGGCCGGATCAATCTGATGGATTGAAGTTGACAGCACATGCTCCTGTACCATCATCAATGCCCCGCAGGTATTGGTGTGGCGATGCTGCCCCACCCGTTTTATTTTTCCTATTTCGCCAGAGCGCGAAAAGCCAATATGCGGACCAAAAATAAACAGAGCTGCTCCGCCGTCAGGAATGTGATCAGCGAAGGCGGTAAGACCAATCTCTCCCACAAACGGATACCCTGCAAGACCTCCCATAATAAAGGTACCTTGTGGTGCCGGAAGATTCATCTTGCTTTGCTGGTGATTTAATTCGTCGAAACAAAACGATGTTGCAACTATAATGCTGTTCATCTCAATTTTTTCACGGGCGGCAATTTCCATTACAGCGTTGTGCGAGGCTTCCGACATGGTAGAATATGCGTCGAAGTGTTGATCCAGTATTTTTTGCATTGAATGAAATATATGAGGGTGAATAAATGGATGGGATTCTGCCAGTGGCTGTAAATGATCAATTATCCGGTAGATCCCAAAGCATTTGCAACAGCATTTATCGTTTTTAGTAATACAATGTTCTGATGATCTGCCATTTCAGTGGTTGCAGTATCTTTTTCGCTTCGCCAGCTACGTAACGTGTTTACCTGCAATTGATGCATTAGTTGAAGTGCAACAGATCGTAAACGTGTGGAGTAAAAATGATTGCTGCGACGCTCTTCGAAAGGTTTTTCGAGCAGTTCGAACAACAGGCTTTTAGTTAGCTCCAATTCCGAAAGTATAAGCGGTAAAATATCATTCTTAATCTGCTCATCGTCTACCAGAGAGGCGTAAAGTGCAATAATAACCGGATCAGTTGCAGCTAAACCTGAATCAATATTTGTAAAGATATACCTTACCAATGGATGATCTGATAAGAGCCGCTTTAGCAGGATAAATTTTGCAGGTTGTTGCTCCTTAAGCAGTTTCAAAGTGCTACCGACTCCATACCAACTCGTAATATTAATACGGCTTTGTGCCCAGCTAAATACCCAGGGAATCGCCCGCAGGTCGGCGAGTGTTCTTTGGTTGGTGCGCCTTGACGGTCGCGAGCCTATTTTACTGGTTTCGATTGCATCAATTGGGGTTGCCTTTTCAAAAAAACGGATGAAGTTTGGATGAGCTACCAGGGCCGTGTAGGCTTTAATACTTTCGTCGGACATATAGCGCATCAGATCAAATAGTTCAAGTCCTGGTGCTTCGTTGTTTATAAGGGTGTTGCGTAAGAGCCCCGAAGTAAGCAACTCTACATTATAAGCTGCATTTACCTTGTTGGCATATTTTCGTTCAATGGTTTCTCCTTGTTCTGTAAGTCGCAGTTTACCGCATAAAGACGATGGCGGCAGGCTTCGTAAAAACCAGTTCACAGGACCTGCTCCCCGGCTGATGCTACCACCTTTACCGTGAAAAAAACGAATATCCACGCCAAGTTTGCGGCCGGTTTCGGAAAGTTTGTATTGTGCCTCGTAAAGATTCCATTGGCTTGCCAATATTCCGCCATCCTTGTTACTGTCGCTGTATCCGATCATTACTTCTGCCACCGGACGCGTATAACCTTTCTGTCTCATTTGGAGTTTAAGCGTATTTTGGGTTACCGGGTGTGCAAGAAATTCACGCAGGATTTCGGGAGCACGCTCCAAGTCGTCAATGGTCTCAAACAGGGGAACAATTGGTAGCAAACAGGCTGGTCCTTGATCCGTTTTTACGAATAAGCCAGCTTCGCGTGCCAACAGGTAAAGGGTAAACAAATCTTCAACCTTACGTGTCATGCTGACAATTAGCGAACCAAGTGCATAAGAACCATATTTGATGATGTAATCTGTCAATACACTTAGGTAGCTCAGCACATTCGTCGTTTCGTCCACCTTTCCTACGTAAGTATGGGTGAAAGGCCGATAGATTTTGAGTTCCTGTAACAAAAATATTTTGTCGGGTGATCCGTCTTTGTTGAGTGAATAGCTTGCATTGTCGATGTCTTCGAGCAAGCCTAAAAAGGCTTTTTGGTAAAAAACACTGTTCTGACGGACATCTAAATGAGCGAGGTGAAAGCCAAAGTTACGAACAAAGCTCAGGGCTTTTAGCACTTCATTAGTGGCAAGTGAAGGAGCTCCCCAGGCTGATAGTGCTTGCTGCAAAATTTCAAGATCTTTTAGTAATTGCGCCGAATAGGTATAAGTCCAGGCAGCATCCGTGAGCTGGATGTTACCTGAAAGTGAATCCTGTCGGACAGGAAGTTTCTCAATAAGAAGCAGAACATACTGTTTAAATGGTTCGCGCATTGCCGATGAATACAATGGCTTAAACGTAATATCAGGTATTTCTGCAGCTAAGATTGATTTGTGACTGCAAAATTCGGGAAGAATATTGCTTTCAATTGTATAAATACTTAAACTTTCAGCGAGCAATACTAATCGTTGCCGGACGAGTTGTAAGGACGCGGTACGGAGTTTATTTAGTGCATAATGTGTTATCTCGGGGGTCACCAACGGATGACCATCACGGTCTCCGCCAACCCAGGTGCCCATGCTTATCTTAGGCAGATGAAGATAGTTTTGCAATGCTTCGGGCTGAAACCCGGAATCGCTCCAGGCCTGTTTTAACTGTCTGTCGTGAAGATCGAAAACGTCAGGAAAAACATTGGTGAGGTAATGCAGCACGTTTTCGAGTTCGGTTTCAATTTTTGGTTTTTCGAGATAAATATCGTCGATAAACCAAAGCTTTGTAAGGACTTCTTTTATCTCTGTACGAATGCGTTGGCGCTCAATAGCTGTATAGATCGGGTTTTCGAGTTGAACCAGCGATTGGTAAAGTTCGCGGTAATATTTAAGGACGACCGTTCGTTTGGCCTCGGTGGGATGAGCGGTTAGTACCGGCTCAACTTCTAACTGCGACAATGCTATTACAATTTCATCCTCCGGAACGCCGGAGTTTTTTAACTCCAAAAAGGTATCTGCCCAGCTTCCGTTCACACTTTGAGACCCTTTCAATTGTTGCTTCTTACGTCTGCTTTGCACAGCCCAATTTACTTCGCATAAATTGAGCAACTGAAAGCAAATTGAATAGAGGTGAATGGTTTTTTGTTCGAGTTCAGGTGGCGGCAGCGCAACTTCATCGTTGATCCAGGGTATTAAAGCAATCAGCGCTTTTTCGTTGTTTGATTCAAGCAATTCGGCAAAACAATCGAGCAAAAAATGCAGATCGGAATATGGTTTGCCAACTAGCTGTATGTTTTCGCGAAGGATAGGGTGCATCATTGTTTTTATTTAATAACGCATATCGCAGTCATATTGTTGAAGGTAATTCTTTCACGATTTGTTTACTACCACGTGGGGACGAAAAATGTATTACAAATAAGGACATAGTTAACGGAAGATATGACTGATTAAACGGTAAAACGTTCCGGTGGATACCGGGTGGAAATGGATGAAATAAATTTACCTTTACATCTAAAGTGTCACCGGACTTATTGTGACCCCTGCCAAAAAAATCAAATTAAACAGATTATGAAAAGAAAATCGTTTTTCGCATTCAAAGGCAGCGTGATTGCTTTTACACTCATTTATTTCTTCATTGCTCAGGCTGCTTTTGCACAAAAGTTTACCATTCCAATCCTGCCTGATACGCAGTGCGAAATCAACTATAATCCGGCGATGTTTACAAGTCAGATGAAATGGATTGCTGATAAAAAAGATTCATTAAATATCCCGATCGTATTGCATGTTGGTGATTTGGTTGATTTTAACAGCATCGATCAGTATAACAGGGCAAGCGAAGGATTTAAGATTTTGGATGTCGCGGATGTTCCATATGCAATTGCCTTGGGAAACCATGATACAAATGCTGTTGGTGAAAAAGGCGGCAGCGCTGCTTCCGGGAATGTAAATTCAAATTTAAGAACTACTGAACGGTTCAACTCCTATTTTCCTGTTAAACGATTTAAAGCACAGCAGGGCAGATTCGAAAAGAATAAAAGCGATAATGCATACTATACCTTCAAAGCCGGAGGATTAGACTGGCTCGTGTTGACGCTCGAGTTTTGTTCCCGGCAAGCGCCTGTTGAATGGGCGGCTAAAGTCATTTCCAAACATCCAAAGTATAACGTGATTATTCTGACCCATTATCATTTAAATGAGAAAGGAATCATAGGTCAGGACAATTCAGGATATGGAGACTTAAGCCCGCAGAAGGTATACGATCAACTGATAAAACAATATTCGAATGTTCGATTGGTGATAAGCGGTCACACAGGATCTTCGGTATATCGTGATGATATTGGGCTGAAAAGCAATCATATCTATCAATTATTACAGGATTACCAGGGAGAAGATAATGGAGGCGGATTCATCAGGTTACTAGAAATTGACCCGGAATTGAAAACGATGTCTGCAAAAATGTATTCCCCGTTTTTTAACCGGACGAAAACCGACGCCTCCCGATTCTCCTTTTCAGGAGTTAATTTTGTTGGAAATAAATGAAAGAATAGAAAACAACAACGGTGAAAGTGCTTTCGAAATGACGTAACACTTCTTGTCCGATTTGGAAAAGGTTTTATATCTATTAAATCAATTCCGGAAAGGCATAGATCATTAGAGATGCTTACCTATCTTTTGTATGTTCCTAACAACCAATAAACTTAAACAATAGTCTCCAATTCATTGCAGCACTTCGGTTTGCAGTATCTTTAAATAGAAACGTACCAGAAGGGACTTGGAGACTATTGTTTGCAACCCTGGTATATCAGGGAATGGGCGCATTTTTACCGGATCCTTATTTCTTTCGTTTTATTACCCATTGTAAGCGTTGCAATGTTATCGCATGCGCCTGTTCCAAAGTCAATTGTCCAACTAAAATTGTTACTGGTCGTTATTGAGACAACTCCGCTGACGATATGATGACATGCCACGCTAAAAACCAACGGGTTTTCCGCCGTTACCGTTTTGTTTACTTTCACACCTGAAACACGGGTAAAATCAACGGTTCCCCAGCTTACAATTTTGTTATCAGTTGAATTAGACAGCACACCTCGCTGATATTGGCGTGTGAGGTTGGCAACACGCGTTGCAGTCCCTTCGCTGCCAGGAAAGTTAATCGTAACGTTTTCCGAGATTACAGCTGTGCGGATGTTGTTCTCCTGGTCCTTAGTAATCGTTTTTACAACAGTTCCCTGGATTTTTTTGCCGTCAACATAGTAATTATCAAATGTTTTATTCCTGACAGATGGAAAAGTGGTAAAAGAGTCGGAAGTAACGATAATTTTCCCGGAACGGATTTTTCCATCTTTACCTGTACAGGAAGTTCCAAAATCGATTGTAATTACTTTGGGGGAAACTGTGTTATTAATTGTAATTAATGCACAATCTGACAGATACGATATATTTACGATAATTGCGGCTTTAAGTTGCCCCGAATTTGAATCCACTGCCTCGTCAACTAACAGATCAATATCGGATAGGGCTTCTTCGCCCTGGGTTTCCTGCTGGCTTAAAGTGATCTCATCAAAAGCAGTGACAACATCCTTCTTTTGACATGAAGTAAAGGCTATAAACATCAGACTTACTGCTAAAATTTTTCTAAATCGTTTCATAACGTATTTTTTTAAGAATTAAAAACATATACCCTTAAGAAGCAGTTAAGACTTAAAAGTTAAATTCTGAAAGTATATTTTTTTGATTTTTTTTAAAAATTGATACATGGATGCAATATTTTCTGATATTGAATTTAACTTTTAGTAGTTTCATGCATCCAAAATGCACGTTAAACATTCAGAATAGTGTTGATGAACGAAACGGATGAAGCAAATGTTTTTTTGATGATGAAGGACCCGAGGTTGAGAGACAAAGGTTTTCTTCAATTGATGGATGCGTATAAAGAGCCTATCTATTCACATATCAGGCGTCTGGTCGTATCTCACGAGGATGCTGAAGATATTTTGCAGGAAACATTTATCAATGTATACCGGTTTGCTAATTCTTTTAAAAGCGAAAGCCGGGTTTTTACCTGGTTATATCGCATCGCCACAAATGAATGCACAAAACATTTCAGAAGAAATAAAAAATGGATAAATAATGCCGTAAAAATTACGGAAGAGATGGCCGGGGAAGTTTCCGGAAACGATAATGATAATAGCGATGTGATTCTATTTAAGTTTCAGCAGGCCATTCTGCAACTTCCTGAGAAGCAAAGGATCGTTTTCAATCTGCGCTATTATGACGAACTAAGTTACGAAGATATTGGGCAAATCCTTAATTCTTCGGTAAATACATTGAAAACCAACTATCATTATGCAAGCGAGAAGATAAAACAGTACCTGATCGATCACGTATAAATGTTGATATTAAATTGAGTAAAATTAAAGGAAATATGAAAGAGGATACAGAATTTCAGGAGATAAGGAAAAAATCACCTTATAAAGTTCCTGACGGTTTTTTTGAAAAAATATCTGAAAAAACGCTCCGTATTGCTATACAAAGGGAACACAACAGCAGAAAAATCCTGATTGCACTCCGAACATTTGCTGTGGCGGCATCTCTGTCGGCAATCGCTTTGCTCGCTTATTTTATCACAGGAACGGAAAAAACTGAAATAAAGCAGTTGGTACAGAGCAAACAGACTGAGGTAAAAGATACAATCCGTCAGACAAAAGCAATCACCAAAAAAATAACAATTGCAGAAATAAAGAAAGAGGAGCCTGTGAAAACGACTATCAAAGAAACCAAACCTGAAGAAATAACGGATGTTTTGTCCGAATTGTCAGATGATGAATTACTGCAATTTGCGGCAATGTATAAATCCGATCTATTTATTGATGATTCACTACAATAACACGATAAGAAATTTAGAAATGAAGAAGACATATTTAATCCTGCTTTTTGTTTCAGCGATGCTGAGCAGTCTCAATGCAAAATCGCAAAATCAGGATCGTTTCCCGATACTGCGTGAACGAATCATCCAGGTAAAACTGCGCGAACTGAAAGTTAACCTCAAACTTGATCAGGTCGCATTTGATCAATTCAGACCTGTTTACCTGAGATATGAGCGAGAAGTTTCGGGTATTGACTTTCGAAAAATGGCCAGACTTTTAAGAGTTGAGGCGGACAGTCTATCAACCGAAGAAGCCGATCAAATAATTGTAAGTCAAATCGAAAGCGCTAAAAGTTTAATTGCTTTGCGTGAAAAGTATTACAAAGAATTCAGAAAAGTACTTTCACCTCAGCAAATCATCAAACTTTACCAAACCGAGGCTGAGTTACGTAAAAAGGTAATGCAGGAATTGAAGAACAGAAGATGGAACCGATAACCTAAAAAGGGTGTCCCGAAAATCGGAACACCCCCTTTGGTATTGCTTCAAATTATTTTTTAAACGCTTTATTTTACAGCCGGAACCTCCTTTTTATCAGGATATAGAACCAGGCGAACAAAATTGTCACCGCTCAGATATTTATTGGCAGCGACTTTTAATGCTTCCGGCGTAATTTTCTTCAATGCCTCCTGATACGAAAGTATTTGCTCAGGATTTTCATTGTTCTGGAACTGACCATTAAGGTAGCCCAGCCAGAAACCGTTTTCTTTCAATTGAACTTCAGTAACGCGGCGTTCTTCCGCTTGAACTTTCTCTACATCAACCTGCAATGGTCCATTATCGCGGATCTTTTTGATTTCGTCAAGCGCGGAGTTGATAAGCTTTTCAACATTGTCGGGTGAACATCCGAACGATATGAAAAATGTATACCTGTTCTCAGGATATTTGCTGTACGAAGCTCTTGAGCCTACACCGTAAACCCCGCTCTCGTCTTCACGAAGGCGTTCGATCAGCTTGATATCTAATATTGACGACAAAGCATCGAGTAGGTTGTTTTCGGATTCATTGTATTGATATACACCACTAAAAGTAAGACGGACAGTTGATTTTTGTTCCTGACCTTTGTATACCTGCTTTTGTATTTTACCTGATGGGACATGTATTCCAAGATCACGGGCACTTTCAATACGTTTGGTGGAAGGTAGTGCTCCCAAATATTGTTCGAGCATCGGCTTCAGCTTTTCAACATCAAAACTGCCTACAAATGTGAAGGTAAAATCACTGGCATCGGCAAAACGATCCTTGTAGATTTCGAAAGCACGATCGAGGTTGATTTTGTCATACTTATCGATACTTGGTCCCGTACGGCGGATACTATAATTACCGAGGACAGCTGAAATGGTGTCTGAAAAGACAGATGGCGGATCGTTACTGCGGTTGGCAAGCGATGCTTTTTCCTGCGAGAGCAAACCTTTGTAAACTTCCACATCCTTACGAGGTTGTGTAAAATACAAGTAGACCAATTGTAAGGCTGTTTCAAGGTCTTTTGGAGTGGCACTTCCCGAAATGCCTTCGGACCGCTCGCTGATGTACGGGGAAACACGAACTTTCTTACCTGTGAGGTGTTTTGTAAGCTGAACTGAATTGTAATCAGCTACACCGCTGTTGTTAATCAATGAAGAAGCGCGATTTGCCGATTCGTATTCGGCGTCGCTGTAAAGTGAAGTTCCGCCTGGGCTGAACGCTAAGAAATTCACCTCATCGTTTTTGAAATCGGTTGGCTTGAGTTCGACTTTAACACCATTACTAAGGGTCAATTCAACAACTCCAATCCCCGCAAGTTTCTTTTCACCTACCACTTTACCTGCCACCGGTTTTACTGCAAGGAGCGGTTTAACAGAGACATTATCCACATAGGCTGTAATTTCACTTTTTTGAACATCGGAAACCCATCCATTTACAGTCGTTTCGGTTGGCAATGATGCGGCATCCTTATCTGGTCCTAAAATAATAATATCGCGGTTTACATCGACCAAATATTTCTTAACCACACCGTTAACCTCATCTAGTGATATGCCGCCAAGGTTGTCTTTATAAAATTGATATTCGTAAGCAATCCCAGGTGATGCTTCCTGATTTAAAAAGAGGTTGAGGTATTCACGCACGTAACTATCTGATTTTGTTTTATCTCTCTCTTTATAAGCCGACTCTATATTCTGTAAAAGAGCTTCTTTTGCACGGTCGAGTTCAGTTTGGGTAAAACCGAATTTTTTGGCCCGTTCAACTTCTGTCCAGACAGCTTTAAATCCATTTTCAAGTTGACCTGGCTTTCCAACTACCACTGCCATAGCGACATCGAGATGTCCAAGGAAGCCACTAATTGAACTTCCGCCTTGTATGAAGGGAGGATTAGCCTGTTTGCTAAGCTCGCCGATACGTGCACCCATAACATTGTTATACAAGGATCTGAGAATACTTTGGCGATAATCAGTAGCTGTTATTAATTTACTTTCTGGATGTTTGATTAGTACCTGGACAACCATTACCGGAAACTCTTTGTCAGTTGCAGCAAAAAACTGGTTTTTCTGTGTCAATGGAATCGTATAATCGATTCTTGGTCTTGGTTTGGCAGGTGATTTTAGGCTGGAAAACAAATCTTTGATCGTTTTCTCGGTAGCATTTACATCAATATCACCTACCACGATCAATGCCTGTAGGTCTGGACGATACCAGTCGGTATGGAAATTACGAATTGTTGCAGCTGTAAAAGTCTTCAAAACTGCTTCCGTACCTATTGGCAGACGATTACTGTACCTGGACTGATTGAAAATAACAGGTAAATACTTGTCCTGCAACCTCTGTTGTGCACTTTTTCCCAGTCGTTTTTCTTCGAGGATCACGCCTCGTTCTTTTTCAATTTCTGTAGAATCAAGCGTGGCATCCTGGGCCCAATCGCGCATAATCTGGAATCCGTTTTTTAGAATTACCGGATCGTCGGTTGGAATTGGCAGTTGGTAAACTGTTTCATCGAAACTGGTATATGCATTCAAATCACTTCCAAAACGAACACCAGCCTTTTGAAGGTAGCTAACAAGTTCATTCTTTGGGAAATGCTTTGTTCCATTAAAACTCATGTGTTCCATAAAGTGAGCCAGCCCCTGCTGATCATCATTTTCGAGAATAGAACCAACCTTATTGGCAAGATACATTGTTACCCGATTTTTGGGTTCAATATTTTTACGAATGTAATAGGTAAAACCATTTGCCAGTTTTCCTACTCTAACGGCAGTATCGAGCGGCAATGCGTCAGTTTTTGCTATTGACGTTTTTGCTGCACTCTTTGGAAGTTTTGCCTGCGAAAATGAACTTGCCGGCAGGAGGGCAAGAATTGCAATTACCAGAAACAGTAATTGCAACCTGATTTTTTGATTCATAGAATTTATTTAAATATGGGTTTATCCGAACAAAAATAGAAATTATAACTCACAAATTATTACGTTCTTAATCAATACGAAAATTTTAATTTTCTGTGAGTATTTGACATACCGGTTTATTGGTATATTTGCCTTAATCGGCATATGAATTTGGTTTATTCAGGTTCAATTCATTTATATTTCATGTCCGACTTATTCATTTTAAACCGATTAAAATATGCAAATCCGATCTATTCAGCAATCAGACAATCCTGCATTGGCAAAAATTATTCGCGCAACCCTGACCGAATTTGGAGCCAATCATCCGGGTACCGTTTATTACGATGCCACTACTGATGCATTATTTGAATTGTTCCTAAAACCACGATCAGTTTATTATGTCGCCGAAACAAGTGATGGAAAAATAGTTGGCGGCGGCGGAATATTTCCTACTGAAGGATTGCCAGAAGGCACTTGCGAATTGGTGAAAATGTATTTATTACCTGAAGAAAGAGGAAAAGGACTCGGAGGATTAATTATTCAAAAATGCTTGAAGACAGCCAAAGAATTAGGTTTTGCGCAAATATATATCGAATCGATGCCCGAGCTTGATCAGGCTTTGAAAGTTTATGAAAGGTTTGGATTTAATTATTTGGGTGCACCATTGGGGAATAGTGGCCATTTTGGTTGCGAATTGTGGATGCTTAAAGTTTTATAGATATCACACGTAATTAGTGAAACTATCAAATTGAGGCATTAATTTTTGTTCGTATACTTTGTAATTTCTGAAAGTTGAACGAGCTAATCCAAATGAACTTATTCAATTGGTGTTTCTTTTAGAATACAGTTAGAATGCAGATTGTTAGTTGTTTAAAAAATATTCACCGCTAAATTGGTTTCCGCACTGATAATTACACAGAATTTAAGCAAAAGAAGGCAGCTTGTTCAAAAAGTTGCCTTCTTTGATTTTGGATCATTGGTATCTTAATATTTGTAAGTGTAATGTTCGATGTGTGAATTTTGCAATTGTCTTCGGAAAATGTGTAACAAATCCGTTATCAAATACCTCACTTTTACATTGTGACAATGAAGTCGCAATGTAAAATTTTAATTATGAAATTTAAAAGCATATTAATAGCTTCGGCAATGTTTTTCGTTGTATTACTGACCGGATGTAATAAAGAATGGATTACAACAATTCTTCATGGATCATCTCAAATACAAAATCTGCTTAGATTAATTCAAAATATGGGACATTAAGATTAGTATATCAGTGCGTTGTATAAAAATTTACAATAATTTCAATGTCTGGATTTTCTGATATTACGAAATTTTGAACGTCTTCTCCCAAACTCCTGAATTTTTCATTTGGCCGGATACTCATCCACTCAACCATTGAATATGAACATGGAGATTAGATATAATATTCAATATTTTCTATCCATCCCGATTTAATGGCATGCATCGTCAATTCAGAAGCATTTGATACTTCCACCTTTCTGAAGATATTTTTCCGATGTGTATTCACTGTATGATAACTGATATTTCTCCTGGCTGCAATCTCTTTTGTTGTCAGTCCATCCGCAATTAGTTTTACAATTTCGATCTCTGAAGCTGTGAGGTGTTTTGGATCCTCGATTGCGTATCTGTTCTCATTAAGGTCGAGAAACAGGTCAAGAATTTCATCAGAGTAATACTTTTTGCCTTTTAGTGTTGACTCAATGGCACTAAAGATCTCCGCTTTATCGGCTGTTTTGTAAATTATATTTTTGATACCAGCCTTGGTAAGTCCGGCAAACTCTGTCTTTGTGATTGTATTTGTGAGTATTAGTATCGAAATTTGAGGATATTTCTCCCGGATATTTTTCAAACCGTCAAGGCCATCGTAATCAATGTTCGAAAAATCGGTGATTAACAGACCATTTTTTGTGTAATCAAGATGTTTGTAGAGATCGTTTTGGGTATCTGCTATTCCAGCAAGAAAATATCTCTCATCGATTCCGATGAGAGATTTAAGCGCTTCGACAACCAGGTATTGGGAATCCGCAATGATCACATTATCAACTTTATTCGTATTCATGGAGATTCTCTTATTGTTTGCGTAAAAGTCCTGCTTTTATTTCAGATTAATTTCAAGAAACAAAGATGAATTAAATTTGATTAAAAGCCTGTTCAAGATCGTTAATCAGATCGATTTTATCTTCAACTCCAATTGAAACCCTTATCAGAGAATCCTTGATGCCGGCTTGTTCACGCTCTTTTTGGGTAATGGAAGAGTGGGTCATCAGTGCGGGATGTTCAATCAGCGATTCAACACCACCAAGACTTTCGGCCAGCGTAAATAACTCAAGGCTTTCGAGAAACTGCACGGCTTCTTTTTCACCACCTTTAATTTCAAAGGAGATCATCCCTCCAAATCCTTTAGTTTGTTTGAGGTTTAATTTGTATTGCGGATGACTTGGGAGCCCCGGATAATAAACGCGTGTCACTTTTGGATGATTTTCGAGGTACCCGGCTATTGCCAATGCATTTGATTGGTGCTTGTCCATTCTAAGCGATAGCGTTTTTAATCCGCGTAACGTGAGGTAACAATCAAACGGTGAAGGAACTACCCCAAGCGAATTTTGAGCGAACTTAAGCTGTTCGTAAAGATCCTTATCGTTGAGCATGATTGCCCCACCAATTACATCGCTATGACCTGCAATATATTTAGTAATGCTATGAACCACAATATCTGCGCCTAATACAGTAGGATTTTGAAAATATGGAGAAAGAAAGGTATTATCAACGATCACCAATATTTTATGGCGATGGGCAATTTCAGAAATAGCCGCAATATCACATACTTTCAGCAACGGATTTGTGGGCGTTTCGAGCCAGATCAATTTGGTTTCGGGTAGGATGGCCTCTTCAACAAGATGTGGCTGAGTCGCATCGACCAGGCTTACCGTAATATTGTATTTATCCTTCCACTGGTTAAATAAACGCTTCGTGCCGCCATACAAATCGTCGAAGCCAACAACATGATCACCGGGTTTTAGAAATGTAAAAAGCAATGTCGCTTCGGCTGCCAGCCCGGATGCAAAACCCAAACCATAATTGGCCTGTTCAAGTGAAGCATAGCGCTTTTCGAGTGCAAATCTTGTCGGATTACTACTTCGTGAATACTGGAATTGCCCAGGGTTTTTAACTTCTTTACGTGCATAAGTTGATGAAAGATAAATAGGTGCAACTACTTCGTTTTTGCTGCCTTCCGAAAAATCGGGCTTTTCGCCAACATGTATTGAACGCGTGTCGAATGATTGATTCTGATGTGACATTTAGTGAGAATATTGGTAAATAATTTGAATTTTAAAAAGATAACCAGACATCAGTCACCCGTGACCAGCGAAAGGCTTTGGTGAATCAACAAAAAAGGGGATGATGTGGTTTAATTTTTTTTTATAAACACATTCGCATTCGTGGCGATTGCATCTTCAAATAGCAGCAATCCGAAACCGCATTGATGGTTCCGAAAATTCGGGGGGAATTATTTGCTGTATCTGCTTTCATTATTAATTGATATTACGATGCAAATATCTGAATCTGTTTTCAAATAAAATATACCTATTATTAGGTATATTGAGGACGATCAATTCTGGAAAATGCCAAATCCATCTATGGATATGGCAAATCCAATGTTTACAACCCCTCCGTCATTAATGGAAACGGCAAATCCAATAATTACAACCCCTCTGGTATTAATGGAAACGGCAAATCCAATAATTACAACCCCTCTGGTATTAATGGAAACGGCAGATCCAATGTTTACACCCCTCCGTCATTTATGAAAAATGGCAAATCCAACTTTGGAAATGCCATTTTTAATCTTCGAAATAAGTTTGTTTATTCTGCGAGCAGCTGGTTGATCAATTCGTTGAATTCAGTTTTAAACTCTTCGTAGAATTTACCCGTAGCTGGTCCGTTAAATCCAGTATGTACCTTTCTCACATTTCCTTTCTTGTCGATAAAGATGGTTGTTGGGAAGGCTGAAATACCATTTAATGCAGGCAGCGCTTTCGAAGCTGCCTCTGTGCTTGATTTTCCAGCAAATAAAATTTCGTAAGGAATACCCAAACGTGTTTTCAGGTTTGACAACGATTTTTTGGCAGATTCGAAGTCGTCCTTTCGTTCAAATCCAAGTCCGATGATCTCGACACCACGTTTATTGTTCGACTTATACCATTCCGATAAGAAAGCATTCTCGTCGAGACAGTTCGGGCACCAGCTTCCAAGAATCGTAACAATTACAACTTTGCCTTTGTAGATTGGATCAGACAATGATACCTGTTTTCCTTCGAGGTTTGGGAACGAAAATTCAATGGATGAGAATCCTTCTTTCAGATGTGACGCAGTGTAAGGATCGGGCAATGCCGCTTTTGGATTTCGTTTTCCTTCAACTTTGGAGGTATTTCGCGGCGTAACGAATTCACCCGAAAAGGTACTATCGGTTGCAAATTCACCTTTCAGCAAGTAGGGTGATGAGCCACCAAAAGCTGAGAGTGCAAATTTCTTTCCATCTACCACTCCTTCAAGAAAACGATAATCACCTGTTGTAGTAAGAATTGATCCCGCCAGGAGTGACTCTTTTTGATCAAAATTGCCTACTGTTCTATCGGTATCACCTTTGGCAATAATGTTTATATCCCAGGTGCCTGCCAGCGAAACTGATGGAACCTCGCTGCTTTTGGGAAATCGGGGAAGGTCACCAAATACTGCTTTGAATGGAACTCCGGCAACAGGTTTGTCGGTACCGATCTTCACCAATTGCCCTTCAAAAGTATTTTCGGTGAGTTTACCTTTCAAAATGGAGGAATAAAGATCAATGGGAATCGAAACCGAATCGTTGCTGTAGGTAATGTTTTTGAGTTCAAACCGGTCTGCTCCGTTGATCAGGTAAACTGATGTGCTGTCGGCGCTTTTCCCTTTTACCTCAAAAACAAACGGGATTTCATTTCCAGGAAGCGTAAAAGCGCCCCTCCACAATCCCTCTTTCAAGGTTTTGCCTCCCGGCTGACATGAGGTTAGTATTCCAAAAACGGAGAGAACGAGTATTAAATTTATCCATTTAATATTTTTCATAACAACTACTTTATCTTATAATTATACTTGATATCTTGAATGTATTTTTCCGAAAATAACCCGGGGAATTGCGGCCCGGTGTTTGCTCAACGCATACTAATTATCACATCGGAAAATTACAATTTTTTAGTTTGAGTCAAACCAATGTTTTAAAGGAAGGTATTATTCCCTTTACCTATCACTGAAGTCTTGTCATTTAGGCGGTTGAACGGTTGATCAATTTAATTACTTTTGATTTGAGCAGAGAGACGATTCATCCGTATCATTTAATTTCAAATTTGGTTATGTCACAAGAATTGGAGAACTATTATTTGAGACAACCTGAACCGATACAAGGATGTCTGTTGGCATTAAGAAATGTAATACTTGGTGTTGACAAACAGATTACCCAAGAACGCAAATACCAGATTCCGTTTTTCTATTTCAAAGGTAAAAAGCTGTGTTTCTTATGGGTGAATAAGAAAAAGCTGTTGATGGGATTCATCGTTGATAAAAACATTTATCCTGTTGTTGCCGGAGTTAAAAGAAAAGACGATTTTGAAACCTTGCAGATTGATCCCAACCTTGATTTGCCGGTTGAAACTATTATAGCGAATCTTCGTCTTCGAATGAAATTGTATGAATAAGCTGAACTTCAATACCAACTCATATTTCCGGTTTCTGGCGCCGTAACCTGATCTGGCAAGTCTGGCGGTATATTGTTCTCAACCTTAAGATTATGCGCATAATTGTGGGTGGACATTCCTGAGATGAATGCTGAATGGCTAATTATATCTGGCTACAAATGAAATTTATTTAGACATATAGCCAGAAATAAATTATTTGCGTTGATGATGCCTTATTTTGAATTGATTGCGATTTCTTAATTGTATTTGGCTTCATCTCGTAATATATTTATATTTGAAGCCAATTATAACTAAGATATGAGAGCAATAGTTGGCAGAGAAACTGACCTTGCAACATTCCAGGAACTTTATAAATCAGATAAGTCTGATTTTGTGGCTGTGTATGGACGCCGCAGGGTGGGTAAAACCTTTCTTATTCGGTCGGCTTTCGAAGGGAAGATTACCTTTCAGGTCACCGGATTAAGCAATGCCTCCATGATGCAGCAGTTGACCAATTTCAACCTGGCACTTCGAAAAGCAACTCCGGAACAGGCTAATGCACCGGCTAACGACTGGATTTCAGTATTTCAACAATTGATTTTATTCCTTGAGTCAAGTGAGGATTCGAAGAAAGTTGTATTTATCGATGAATTGCCTTGGTTCGATACACCAAAGTCTGGGTTTATATCTGCGTTAGAACATTTTTGGAACAGCTGGGCATCAGGGCGTGATGATATTTTATTGATTGTATGCGGTTCGGCTGCATCGTGGATGATTAATAAATTGATAAACAACAAAGGCGGACTCCATAACCGGGTTACCAAACGGATGAAAATAGTTCCGTTTACATTGCACGAATGCGAGCAATACCTGCAGACGAAAAACGCGCTCCTTGACAGATACCAGATTATACAGTTGTACATGGCTTTTGGAGGTATTCCTTTTTACTGGGATGAAGTTAAACCGGGTTTGAGTTCTGTGCAAAACATTGAAAATATATGCTTTAGCGAAAATGGTTTGCTACGTACGGAATTCAATAACCTGTTCAAGTCGTTGTTCAACAAACACGAGAAACATTCATCGATTGTTAATGCGTTGGCGCAAAAGGGTATGGGATTGACCCGTGATGAAATTATTGATGAAACGGGACTCCCCAATGCCGGAAGCACAACACGCTTGCTCAATGAGTTGGAAGAGAGTGGATTCATACTTAAATACAATCCTTTGGGGAAGAAGTCTAGAAATAGCATCTATCAATTGGTTGATTTTTATTCATTGTTTTATCTCAAGTTCCTGAAAGATAGCCAACCAAAGGATGCTAATCAATGGATCAACACGATCGACAATCCAAAACACAGGGCATGGAGCGGGTATGCATTCGAGCAGGTTTGTCTTTGTCATTTGCCGCAAATCAAAAATGCCCTTGGAATCAGTGGCGTTTACAGCACCACCTCATCATGGCGAAGTGCAACGGTTAAAAATGGCGCGCAAATTGATTTGGTGATTGACAGACGCGATCATGTGATTAATCTGTGTGAGATGAAATTTTCAATCAATCCGTATCTGATTGATTCGAAATATGCCGATGAGTTGCGGAACAAGATTGGTGTATTCAAAACAGAGACCAAAACACGAAAATCTGTGTTTCTAACCTTGATTACAACCTATGGACTTCAGTCCAATATCCATTCAGTAGGCCTGGTTCAGAATGATATTTCAATGGATGCACTTTTCGAGGCGTAATCCTTTGCTTTTAGGAATCGATCAATACGATAATGATATCCATCACATTGGTTTGCGTAGGACCGGTAGTTACCAAACCACCTTCCTGCCGGAAAAAATGGTAGGAATCACAATTCTGAAGATATTGATTAATATCCAGATTGCGGTTTTTTCCATTGCTGAATGTTTGATTGTCAACGACTGCTCCGGCAGCATCTGTTGGTCCGTCGGTACCGTCTGTTCCACCGGATAAAATGGTAATCCCAGCCTGATTTTGAAGGAGCTTTGCGCAAAGGAGTGCTAAGTGCTGGTTTCGCCCTCCCAATCCATTGCCTGAAATCTTCACAGTTGGTTCTCCTCCAAACAGTAAACATGTTTTCCTCCCTTTATGCTCATTTCTACAATTTATGGCGGCTTCAACGATGAGGGGCGCTATTTCCTCCACATTCCCGGAAAGGGTACTTGTTTCAATCTGCGAATAAAAGCCCAGGTTTTCGGCCTTTGATTTTGCTGCCTGAAGCGCCAGTTTATTATTTCCTATTAAGAAATTATTGATCTGATTAACAACAGGATCATCTTTTTTTAAGGTTTCGGGACGTTTCCCTAGAATGCCTTCATTTATAATCTTCAGAATAGCAGGTGCAACTTCTGATGTTAGCTTAAAACGGTTTAGAACAGCCGCCGCATCTGTAAAAGTAGATTCATCGGGTGCTGTCGGGCCGGAAGCAATCACATCAATCGGATCACCAATCACATCAGACAAGATCAAACTGATAATGATTGCAGGCGAAGCCATTTTTGCTAATTGGCCCCCTTTTATCTTTGAGAGATGTTTCCGGACACAGTTAATCTCCCCAATGTCTGCACCGCTTTTCAACAACAAATCGTTCAAAGATGCGAGGTCAGCCAGTGTGCAACCCTCCGGGACGTCTGTTAACAACGCTGATCCTCCTCCAGATATCAAACAGATTACGAGGTCATTTTTATCTGCTTTTTGTACAAATTCAATCATTCGTTCCGTTCCCTTCAGGCCGTTTTCGTCGGGAACCGGATGACCGGCTTCACTCACTCCAATGTGTTGAAGAGGTACCGAATGGCCATACTTGGTTACAATGTGCCCGCCTGTTATCACAGAACCAAGAACCGACTCCAGTGCCTGCGCCATCAGGGCGCTTGCCTTTCCGGCACCAATCACATAAATATTTTGAACTGCTGAAAGATCGAATACCTGATTATTAATTACTAACTTCTTACCTGAATAAGAGATTGATTTGCTGATCAGCTTATCGGGCTTTACACTTTCAACACCAGCTAAAAATATTTCAATTGCAATTTGCCTGTTATTCATTCTTACTAAAGGTTTTAGTGAAGTTTTTATGCAGTTGGGTTATCTTAAGAACAGCGAAAGTATCCAAACAGCTGCAAATGCAAATATTCCCATCACGGCAGTTGTCGTTGTCCAGACACGAAGCGTCGATTTCACTTCCAGATCCGAAAATTTGGTAATCACCCAAAAATAGGAATCATTAGTGTGGGAAATGAACATTGATCCTGCCCCCATCGCTAACGTTGCAAGCACAATGCCGTAGCTGCCATCCAGTTTCAGCGATGCCAGCATGGGTGAAATAATGGAGGCGGTCGTCATAATTGCGACGGTGGAAGAACCCTGGGCAGTCTTCAGAAAAGAGGCAATCAGAAACGGAACAAATATTCCAAGCCCGGTCGCGGCCAGGTAAACACCTGCTACCTCACCGATACCGGTTGCCTTTATCACAGTGCCGAAAATACCGCCTGCAGCGGTAATCGCAAGAATGGTTCCAGCTTTTTCGATGGAGAGATCGAATAACTCATTTAATTCTTTTGAATTCACCTTTTTATACAACGAAACAGCAAGCAGAATCCCTATCATCAATGCGATAACGGGTTCTCCTAAAAAGGAAATTATTTTGGTTAAAATCCCCTGATCTCCAGGTGCGAGAAGTAAAAATGCCGACCGGCCACTTAGTAAAAGGACAGGCACAACAATTGGCAACAGCGACCGGAAAGCAGAAGGCAATTCTATTGTTTCATTCTGATCTTTTTTGTCTGAGTTGTTAATTGGCAGGGTATTAAGATCTTTTCTGGTGATGAACTTAACCCAAAGAAATCCTGACAATGCAGCCACTGCGGCAACCGGAAGTCCAATCATAATAAGCTGTCCGATATTGGCCGACATAATACCGGCAGCAGCAGTGGCACCGGGGTGGGGCGGAATTAAGCAATGGACTGAATACAAGCCTGCCGCAAGAACCGAAGCCATAAATACCATCGGTTTACCTGTACTCTCAACCAATGATTTATTAATTCCCTGGAGCACAATAAATCCCGAATCGCAGAAAATTGGAATGCCGGTAATAAAACCTGTAGAATGAACAGCCAGGCCTGCGTTTTTCTTCCCCGTCAGCTTTAAAATAGCGTGAGCAATGCTCTTTGTCGCATGCGTTTTGTCGAGAATGAGCCCAAGGATGATTCCGAAGATAATGATCAATCCTATGGATTTCATCGTATTACCAAATCCCGTTAAAATGGTGGGAACTACATCCTGAAGTGGTAATGTTCCCACAGCGATTAATAATGAGACAACAAAGATCGAAAGAAAGGTGTTGTATTTTAAGACGGAGGTAAATACAACGATCAACACGAGACCGATCAATATGGCTGTGATAATTAGCATAATTGGTGGTTTTTTATCCGGTTACTTTTGGTATTTATGTTTTGTATGCGAACTAAATTGCTTTAGAAGTAAGAATTAATTTAACCTTCAAAATCCTATTAAGTAAAGTTAATTGAATGCTTTCAAACTACCGGTTTGGTTCAATAGCAGAACTAAAATGTATCTAAATATTAGATAATAACAGTAATAATTGAATGCGGTAAACTGGTAACAGGCGCAGCTTTACCCCCTATTGACAATTGGAATGGCAGTTTTTCATCTGATAGATTCAGGACAATAACCACTATTTTCCCATCGGGATTCAGAAAAGCTGTTGATTGAAGTTTATCACGATTGGTTGAGCAACTTATCCGTTTGGCGCCAGTCTGGATAAATTTCGAAAAGTGCCCGATGTAATAGTAACTGTTGGTATACATCAGTTTGCCGGTTTTGGTATCGGCATGGACTGGGGCAAAGCAAAAGTTGCCTACATGATTTGGTCCACCGGTTTCATCCAAAAGAATGTTCCAGTCGGTCCATGCTACGGTGCCGCAATTAAAGTCGTTGACCATTGAGTATCCATATTTCTCGCCAAGTGACCAGTCATTAATTCTGTCGAGGCTAAACTTCTCGACGCACCCTTCGGTGAAAATGAGGCTTTTGTCGGGGAAGGCTTCGTTGACGCGCTTCAGGTTTTCAAATTGCATACCGCTGCCTGTCCAGGTTTCGTACCAGTGAAACCCGATTCCCCAAATGTATTTTGCAGCTACTGAATCACTCAATAAAGTGCTGGCTCTTTGGTAGATCAAATCGCGGTTGTGATCCCATGCAATGAGTTTTTTATCACCAAAACCACTTTTCTTCAAAGTTGGTCCGAGGTAATTCTTTATGAAATCCCGCTCCTCTTCTGCTGTGAAGTTGCATGATTCCCACTTTTGTTTTGCCATCGGTTCATTCTGGACCGAAAGTCCCCAGACCGGAATACCAAATGCCTCGTATGTTTTGATGAATTTCACATAGTGGTTCGCCCATGCCTGACGGAATTGTGGCAGAAGTTTTCCACCATGAAGTACGTCATTATTGTCTTTCATCCATGCTGGTGGACTCCATGGGCTTACAAAAAGTGGTAATTTGCCGCCAGCAGCGACGATTGCTTGTTTGAGCAAAGGAAGGCGGAATTTCTCATCGTGAGCAACACTAAATGAGGTTAGCAGTGAGTCGTTATATGCAACATAGCCATAGGTATCGCTCGAAAAGTCGCAGCTGGCAATGTTCGTTCTGGCAAAGTTATAACCAATCCCTTTTTTAGCATCGTAATAGGCTGTAAGAAATTCTTTTTGAGTCTCTTTGGATAATTTAGCAAAAACTTCGGCTGAAGCATCGGTTAAAGCGCCTCCAATTCCAACCATTGTCTGGAATTTTTTTGTCGGATCGACAAATACACAAACCTGTGTTTCGACGGGTTGTCCAAAGTCTACAAATGAGACATCTGAAGTTTGAGTCAACCGCAGGGTTGTATCCTTGGCCGTTGTAAATACTTGTGCACTAACTGGTATTGCAGGTTTAGCCGAATGTTCGACTATTTTATTACTTTGTGGTGTGCTGCAACTCCAAATGGCTAAAAGTGAAAATACGGCAGCAATTTTAAAACTATTCATAATAGGATCAGTTTATTACCAGATGTATGGTACTATGGCACCCGGATTGAGCCGCAAGTTAGCAAATTGCTTAAGATTCTTAATGCTTTCATTTGCGTTCTATTGGCATTTCATGGCCTCAATCCCAAGGCCTTAATGTAGTTGTCGTTTTTAGAGCAATTGGAGAATTTGCAACTTTCGATGTAGTCAAGTAGTGCTTTGCGGGCCAGCGCCTTGTCGGGACGGGCTTCACGAACATCCTTGTAATTGCCCCGTGGTTTCTCTGTAAATTCCATGATCTTATCCCAGTTTTCAGGTTTATTTACATGAACGAATGAAGTGGAATCACCCATTTTCTTGTAAGGCCAAAATGTATAGCCAATGTTATTGTCTTCCATCGTTTTGCAAAAAGAAGCTATCCATTCGTCTTTGTTATGCCCGATCTCACCCATATACATCGGGAGGTTTGTTTTATTCCTGAAGTCAATAATTTTCCGGATGGCATCTGCTGTAGCCTCACCACCATAGCGATGGCAGGTGTACATGATCTTGTCATCGAACTTCCAGTCACTAAACACGGCAAAATTTCCATCCCACTGAGCACCTCCAAGAAGAATGACATGGTTTTTGTCTGTTTGCCGGATTGCTGCAACTGCCTTTTTATAAAGCGGTTCAAGGGCAGCATTCAGTTTTGCCATATCGTCACCGAAATAAGGTGCAATTGGTTCGTTCAGTAAGTCAAAGCCTAAAATGACAGGTTCGTTTTTGTAACGATCAGCGATTTTGGCCCAAATGTCAAGGAACAACTGCTGGCTCTCAACGCTTTCAAAAAGCCATGGATAGCCATAACTGTCATCAATATTATCACCCGTCTGACCGCCTGGTGCATCGTGCATATCGAGGATGATATAAATTCCGGCCTCCTTGCACCAGCTTATCAGACTGTCAGTACGCTGAAACCCGTCCTGTGATACTTTCAGTCCCATATAATCCTCATCTGTAAAGAGCTTATAATGGAAAGGCAAGCGAATCGTATTCGTTCCGGTTTTTCTGAGATAATTGATATCGGCCCTGGTTACATAATTGTCTTTGAATAGTTTCCAGAATTCGTTGGTGAAATCGGGACCAACCATTTCCTTAAAAGCCTGGTCGATCAACCGTGGTGCACTTGTCTTCTTGAAAAGGAACATGTAACCTTCCGGATTGAGCCAGTTGCCAAGATTTGTCCCTTTGATAAAGAACTTTTCACCGCCGGGAGCGATTAGATTCTGACCGTCAATCCGGATAAAACTTGCGGGTGAAACTTTCTTTAATTTTTTTGCATTAGCCGTAACGGCATTTAGAAAGCAGATGATAACAATAAGTGAATAAGCTAAATACTTCATATTTTTAATTGATTATTTATTCCATAAATCGGGGATCGTGCCATGTCCGCGGGCTTTAACCGGGGCCTGATCAATCGGTTTTATCTTTCCGTTGTGAATATCATTTAAACGCTTTGCCGTTTCCATCATTGCCTCCACCTGGTGATTGTAGGGGCGGTCGGTGACGTCAACCAAACCACAATTATAGTTTTCGCCATCCCGACGGCCGGTTAAATCCTGGTCGGACCATTGGAAATACGCGGTTCCGATCAATCCCGGATGGGCATAAGCACGCTCGGTATAATACCGATAGGCGACACCCCGCTCTTCCTGCGAATTTACCTGCCATAACGACTGCGCCATTCCCCTGTCAACTGTTCCAAAATGATATTCACCGATGATCATTGGCAGACCTGTTCCGGCAAGTATCTGATCCATAAATTCTTTTCTCGGATACAGATCGTAACAATTGAAGCTGAATACATCAAAAACATCCTTGCAAATATCGAGTATCTCTTTACCCGGAACATGTCCGAAACGCATCCCTAGATTCAGGTGATTAGGGTCAACTCGTTTTACAGCGGCATCCACCGTTTTAAGAAAGATTCGGAAAGTATTGTAAATAAACTGCTTTCTGCGTTCGGGAGTATCTCCGGCAGCCAGGTATTTTTTTAATTCGCTTTTGATGGGTTTGTCGGTACCGTCGAGGATCATTCCGCAAAGCCTTTCTTCCTGCTCCAGCCACGAAGGTTCGTTCCCTGTGAAATAACCGATTAACCAGGGATTTTCCTTGTAAGGCAGGGCGAACGCTTTGCAGGCAGCATCAATTTTGGATGCAAATCCGGGTGTGTAAACATCGGGCAAACCCATTATACCATCTTCGATACCTATTCCGTGCAACTGTAACATGAATGCTTTTTGGTTCAGTTTGGTTACTTCCGGACTCGACCAGTTGGCAATTGTATTGAGCCCCCATTTATCCATTCGTTTAACAATCATTGATTTAGATTTGGAAGGATATTCATTGCCATACCTGCGGAAAAGGTTCCAGGTACCAAATGATGCAGAATTTGGTCTTTCGGGATTTGATCCGATTCCATCAGGGGGTAATTCCTTATACAAGTTTCTTCGTTTGTCAATATTGATAGCATTACCTCCACCTCCCGGATTCACACAATCAACACCAACTGAAAGGAACAAATAGCCTTCCGGATCAACAAACCACCACTTACCATCAATTTTTTCAGTCCGAAAGAACCCGGTTGCTTTGACCTTTGAATTGAGGTAACCGCCAAACTTCGAGTAATTATACGGTTTTGTTGAAATTTCTTCTTTCTCTTCTGCGTCCCACTCTTTTTTAAGTTGGACTTCTGATTTTATTTTCCCTTCGTAATCTCCAAGGTTCCATTGCCCGAATTCATCGACAACCGGAATTTCTCCAAGATATTGGTCGCCTGGGTCTTCGACCGAAAGCGCAATTGAACGGAGTTCGATAATCGGGTTGTTAATTGGCGCATTCATTCGGATGCCGATTGTATCGACACCTCTAAGCGGACCACGTTTGCCCCCAAGATTGATCCATCCAGTGTATCGGGCCTGATTATAAGTCGCTGCGAGATCGAGCGCTGCGCCAGGCAATTCCCTGAAAAACTTTAATGGTATTGCAAGTTTGCTCCAGCCATTTGCGGTGTAGCTCATCACCCTTAGTTCGTTGTAGCCGGTTCCGGTAGTAAACCCAACCTGGAACCGTTGCGGCGTAGTCGATTTAAATTCCAGAACTACAAAGTTATACTTATCCCAGTTTGTTGGTAGTCCGGGAGAAATATCCTTGATTGCAAATTTCTGACCCGAAACCTCTTTATTGCTGTCAAACTGTATCCTGACAAGCTTTTGCGCATAGCACTGCGTAACAGACAATACAAATAAAGCAGCAATCGTCCATAAACCGAAGAAGCCTATTTTTATCTTCATAGCATATTCAATTAAATCATTATTTGATAGTTGTAATTTTAGGCATTTCAGAAGAATGGCTTAGTTTTATAAGTATCGTAAACCTGGTCATTCGTCTGATTTTTCAGTTTATTTTTGGTATGTAAATATAACCTTAATTGTCAAATGAGAAGAGCGGGACATGAACAGAAAAATAAAGTAAATCAAGTTTCGTCGGCATTACAAACGAAAAAATGGGTGTTGCCGTTTTTTCGGTAACACCCATAATGACTAAAATGAAGCAGATATTTAATTGGATATCACGCTAGTTCTTATATTTGGCGACTCTTTTATCGTTAATAACGCCATTCCAGTTCAAGCCAAAAGCAAAATCGTAGGTATTTCCTGCAGCATCCACATAGCATTTCATATCATGTGGAACATCTTCAAATTGTTCTTCGACTGATTTCATATCAGCTGGCATCTGAAATGGTAACAAAGCTGAAGGTTCTGATGCTCCCGTCAGGATATCCATGATGGCCTGGTCCTGAACACCCATATGGACCAATATGGCGCTGGCACTTTTTTCAATTTCTGCAAAAACCATCGGATTCGAAACTTTAATGACTACAACAACTGGCTTAATACCCATTTTGGCTTTGGTTTCGTTAACCGTTTTCATGTCGTTGGTATTCGAGGCAAGGATTGTTTTCCCTTTATACGAGCGGTTGGTGAAGCTTTCCATCGGACTTCCGCCTGCTATACTCTTTTCCCGGGCAAAAACGGCTTTATAGGAGCTGTATTGCAAACTGATTGGCACATAGCCATTTCCTTTCACTTTTACATCTTCCTGTGAATAACCAACCCCACCTTTGGGACTGTCGACACATACCAGTGCAAAGTCAGCTTCTTCGGGTTTTTCTACAACCTGGAAATACTTCTTCGCAACTTCTGGATTGATAGCATCTTTCCAGCTTTCGGGTGTTTCCACTCCAAACCAGTTTCGTCCGCCGGGAACGAATTTCTTTGGAATGAAAACTTTCATTTGTTTTTTGAGCGGAAGGGTTTTTTGCTGATTTTTCAACATCACCACCGAACGCAATTGGGCGTCGTATCCGGCTTTCATAAAATCAGGATTACCCACCGTTTTAGCGGTCTCTGCCACATCAAGATAGGGATTCTCAAACAGCCCGACTCTGAAGACGTTGCGGAGCAAACGGACAGCCGACTGCTCAAAGCGCTTACGCATAAAGGCCGAGTTGTGTTTTGCAACACCCATTTTATAAGCTTCAATCACAGGACCCATTTCGTTGTTTCCTCCAAACTGGTCAACACCGGCTTCAATGGCTTTGAAGTGACGTTCGGCTTCTGTCATTTTTTCCACACCCCAGCATTTCCCACTAAACTTGTCAATCGCCTGTACATCTTTAGTGATCATCCAGTCGGTGCAAACTACACCGTCGTAACCGTATTTACCACGTAGTAAGTCTGTAATCAGGTATTCGTTGTAGCTGTTTCCAACGTTTTCCTTGTTTACGGTATCCTGATTAAACGAAATTGTATAATAAGGCATTACGGCAGCAGCCATTTTGGTAGCACCTTCAAGTTTGAATGCCCCTTCGGTAAATGGTTTCAAATGATCTTTTAAATTGTGGCCCGGATAAACAGCATATTCACCATAACCAAAATGCCCATCGCGACCACCTTCTTCAGGTCCACCACCCGGCCAGTGTTTCACCATGGCGTTCACACTCTTATAGCCCCAGCCACCCGAAATTTCAGCGGCTCCGGCTGAAGTTTGAAAACCATCTACATAGGCCCTGGCCATATCGGTTGTCAGATCTGGATCTTCGCCCATCGTTCCGTCGAAACGGCTCCAACGCGGTTCAGTACCCAGATCTATTTGGGGAGAAAGTGCAGTTGCAATTCCCAGCGCTCGGTATTCAATAGCAGCAATCTCGCCAAACTGTTTCATCATTAAAGGATCGAATGTAGCTGCAATGCCTAAAGATCCGGGCCACATGGAGATTTTACCGCCAGCCCCGGTATTGAATTCGGCATACGAATCACTGCCGTGGCGCGGGTCGGAACTGTTATTGATTGGAATTCCAAAACCAATTCCTTCGACCAATGCCTGTGCATTGTTATTCCACTGCGCGGCAATCGCCGGACTTTCAACCGATGTAAGCAGCACATGACGAAGGTTATCATCGGTTAAAAATTTCTTTTGCTGATCGGTCAGGTCACTTGAGTGTGCTCCGCTTTCCTTAAACGGTTTTGAATTGTAGGTCCCACCAAAAGGGCCGCCAGGTCCTGCAGGAATTGACTGATGACCACTGTATAACATCAACCCGGCCATTTGTTCAACCGACAATTTGGACGCAAGATCTTTGGCCCGTTCATCACCCGGTAAACGCCAGTCTTCGTAAGCATCAAGCTTACCGTTTTTATTCAGGTCTTTAAATGCCAGCCTGTCAACCGTCAGGATTTTGACTCCGGAAGTTGACGAATATCCCAGTGTTTGTCCACCTTCGTTGCTGACCACTTTATAAGTTCCATTGTCTTTTTCTGTCCATTTAGGACTGCACCCGTAGCCCAAAAGGAAAGTTGCCCAAAGCGCAACTGCACCAATTTTCATTTTTCTTCTCATGGTATTATTAGTTGTTGATTAATCTTTTTTCAATTTTGAAAGATAAAACTGCTCTAAAAAACTGAGTCCGTCTCGTTGCGGAAGCTCCTTTATTTCAACTTTTTCAGCTAAAATTATTGTTTTCAGATTTTTGGGAGAACAGGCATCCCATTTGGGAACGTTCGGACCATTTGGATTACCATTAGCCGCGAAATTTGCCCAGTAGGAGGACATGGTTTCAGCAAGCTGAATGTCGGTTTTCTCCCACGGACGATTGCTCATATGCAGGTTGTTGTAGGCATATGGAACCTCGCCGGTATGGAAAGCTCCAAAAGGTTTTTGGTCTTTCGTATACGGGACAGCCCTTTCGAAATGATACATGAAGACAGACGATTTGCCGGTTTTGTTTTGAAGGTTCATCCATGCGTATGCCTGAACGCCAAATGTTTGAAGTCCGCTAAGTGTAAGTTGCGATTTTTCGGCTTCGGCATCAGTTCCTGACGGAAACAATTTCAGAAACTCACCTGCTTTTTCACCAAAATTTTCCCTGGCTTGTTGTTTGAATTTTTCAGCATTCAGCAGTTGACCGCCAAAATTGCCTTCGTTCGCATTCCATCCCATCAACACCGGAACATCGTTTTGCTTTCCGATAGAAAAAATTTTATAAACTGGTTCCGGTATTACATATCCATCAACAATTGGGGAAGTCATCGCTCTGACTGCCATCAATTCCGTTGCCGTTTTTGCCCTTAATTCAGCGATGGAATTAACTTTCATGGAACGGGCGAATTCAATTCCGCGTTGTTCGGCATCTTTTAAATTTTGTTGACCGGACAATGGATTCGTGGGTAAAACGGCACCGCCACTTTCGGCAATTGCGCGCTGAAACAAACCTTTTGCAAGCGGTGAAGCCACCAAATAATTAACGCTGAAGGCTCCTGCTGATTGTCCGGCAATGGCGACCCGACTGGGATCTCCGCCAAAAGCGGCAATGTTTTTTTGCACCCACTTCAGCGCCTCAATCTGGTCAAGTAATCCGTAGTTGCCGGAGGTTTTACTGTCCGATTCTTTCGATAATTCGGGATGAGAAAAGAATCCGAAAATGCCCACCCGGTAGTTGATTGTGACAAAAACAACCCCTTTTTGAGCCATTGCAGCTCCGTCATATACCGGAACTGAACCAGAGCCGCTTGTAAATGCGCCGCCATGAATAAATACAATTACCGGCCGTTTTTCGGAGGCAGATTTAGCCGCTGTCCAGACATTCAGGTACAGGCAATCTTCGCTAAGTGGTTCTGCCGGTGCAATAAATTCGGCGGTCCACATCGAAAAAGGTGTCGGGGTAGCCTGCATGGCACTGGCTGAAAATATTTTGCAATCCTTTACTCCTTCCCAGCTTTTAGCTGGTTGCGGCGCTTTCCAGCGTAAGTCACCAACAGGAGGAGCTGCGAATGGTATTCCTTTAAAAGAGACGACTTCAGATTTTAAATCCTTTATGCCGGAAATTAATCCGCTTTCAATTCGGAGCGTGTCGGACAAACTTTTTGCACTTGCCTGAGAATTAAAGCCAAGGACGAAAAAGCAGGTTAACAAAGCAAAAACAGGAATGTAAATGTCACTATTCTTCATGATACACTGTGGGTTAAGATTCTGAAAAAATCCCCGCAATTAAATCGTGAAAGTTAAAAGCGGGGATTCGTATTTTGTCAATCAAATACAGAAAGCAATCTGTAATCTTATTTCGAAACCAGCTTATTGATTTCGCGCGTTGGTGCCAATGCCTTGGTTACTTTACCGGCTTCCAGTTCTTTGGCAATTTTAAAGTTGGCTGTTTGCTTGATGTTGTTGGAAGAAGCACCGATTTTCAGGCTATAAGTTCCTGCTTCGGCAATCCAGGTGGAGGTGGCTTCGTTAAATGAAGCGAAATCCCTGGTTTCGATTTTGAAGCTTAAAGTTTGTGATTCACCTGGTTTCAGAAGTTTGGTTTTTCCGTATGCCGCTAAAGTTTCTGCTGGTTTATTCAGTTTTCCGGCAGGTGCACCGATATAAAGCTGAACGACTTCGCGGCCTGCAACTTTACCAGAATTCTTCACGTCAACTGAAGCGGTAAGTTGGCCTTTGAAATCAGGCGTGCTTAATTTCAGGTTGGAATAAGTGAAACCGGTGTAGGATAATCCATAACCAAATTCGTATGCAACAGGAACTTTGAAAGTGTTGTAATAGCGGTATCCAACGTAGATGTCGTCTTCGTAAACCATTTCCCATGGTGTACGGCGCATAAAAGAGAATCCTGAACGATCGGCAGCTTTGTCGACTTTATCCGATTTTTCGGCCACACCCGGGAAATTCTTCGCTGAAGGAGCATCGGTGTAAGACATCGGGAATGTAACGGCCAATTTCCCTGATGGATTTACTTTTCCACTCAGGACATCCACAACCGAATTTCCACCTTCCTGTCCGGGCTGCCATGCAACGAGGATCGCATCCGGCATATCGCGCCAGCTGGCAACTTCAACAACACCAGCCACATTCATTACCACAATCGCTTTTTTACCTTTAGCATGGAAAGCTTCGGTCACATTTTTCATCATTTCCTTTTCGGTTACCGTCAGCCTGAAATCACCTTCGGTATCGGTCCTGTCCTGACCCTCTCCGGCATTACGACCAATTGTAATTAATGCCATATCCGATTTTTCAGCCATTGTTTTGGCCAGTTCGGGTGTAACCATCATTTCAGAAACCGGCTCTTTTGCTCCCATCATAGCAGCAATAGGGTTCTTTGGTTTACCTTGCTTTGCTTTCGCATCTTTTACGTAAGAATTATAGGTATTGGTCAGCTGGGCATCTGGAGTGTAGCCACCATTGGCCAAGCCCTCGAACAATGAAATAGTATACGCTTCGTTCACGTCGCCACTACCGGTTCCACCTGCAATAAAGTCATAGGAAGTATTCCCAAAAGCTGCAATATTTTTTACTCCAGCCTTAATTGGTAATGTATTTCCTTTATTTTCAAGCAATACCATTCCATCGGTTGCAGCCTGACGGGTAACCACTGCATGAGCGGTTAAATCAGGAGTGCTTGAATATTTGTAATTGTTGTAGCGTGGTGCTTTCAACATAATTTTCAGTATTCTGCCGACGTTACGATCCAGTATCTTTTCGTCGAGTTTGCCCCCTTTTACTGCTTCAATTATTTCTTCAATCTGTTTTGTCTGACCAGGCTGAATCATATCATTCCCGGTATTCATCTGGGCAACTATATCACTGCCACCGCCCCAGTCGGTCATCACATAACCTTCAAAACCCCAATCGTTGCGCAGGATTTTAGTCAGCAAATCATTGCTTTCAGAGGTATAGGTACCGTTAATTTTATTGTAAGAAGACATCACTGTCCATGGCTGAGCTTCTTTAATAGCAATTTCGAAACCTCTCAGGTAAATTTCACGCAGAGCACGTTCGCTCACAATCGTGTTTACCGTCATACGGTTGGTTTCGGAGTTGTTGGCTGCAAAGTGTTTGATTGAAGTTCCAACTCTATTCGACTGAATTCCTTTCACCATAGCGGCAGCAGTTTTACCGGCTATCAGCGGGTCTTCTGAATAATACTCAAAGTTACGGCCACAAAGCGGATCGCGCTGAATATTAAGTGCCGGCCCAAGGATAATATCTGATCCATATTCTTTTACCTCGTTTCCCATTGCCTGTCCAACCTTATAAACCAGATCGGTATCCCAGGTTGAAGCCAATACCGTTGCAATCGGGAAAGCGGTGCAATAGTAGGTTTTCGTTTCACCTTTGTGCATTGGTTGAATGCGTAATCCGGCAGGACCATCGGTTAGTACCTGCGATGCAATCCCGAGTTCCGGAAATTCAGAAGAAACACCGGCAGCTCCGGGTAAATATTTCCTGATCCGTTTAACCATCTCATTATATATAGGATCTTTAGTATTGACATCACCACCAAAACCCGGAGGCATTTTTGCCCTAATCGAGTCGGGCATTTCAAAAAACATCCCCGTTCCGATTACAAGTTGTGCTTTCTGATCAAGTGTCATCTTTGAAATGATGCCCGTTATCTTTGAATTATCGGCTTGAACATCTTTTCCTATTGGTTTTTGAGCAATGGCTCCATTGATTACTATAAGTAGGATAATCAGTATAATTCCCGTTTTGATTTGAATTTTCATTTTATTAGAGTTAAAGATATCTGACTGATTTTTATTTATTTAATGTGTTCAGGATCAAAAACAATTGTTGCTTCACCAAGGGTTACCATCATCGGATTATCGCTGCCAATCGAAACTTTTTGAGTGTGTGGTGTTGCTTTTGGTGCTGTACCGTTAACAAGTGCTTCGGCTAATGTTCGCATTTCTGTGATGTACTGTTTAGTGTATGCTTTTTTCACATATGGATAATGGCCACAGTAGATTTTGGTAATTCCTTCGTCCATCAGTTTTTCCATCTTTTTGCACGATTCGATGTAAGTTTTCATTGGTGCATATGGCCGAAGTTGCAGCCATACCTGGCCCGATCCAAAGGCATCGCCTGAATAACAGCTTCCTGCCTTTCTATCCAAAAGGACGATAGAACCAGGCGTATGAGCAGGCATATAACTTACTTCTATCTTCTTGCCGCCCAGATCGAAAATATAACCATCGTTGACAAAATGAACTTTCCCTTTGTAGGTTTTATCCAGCAACACAGTGTCGGCAGGATGGATGTAGATTTCTTTAAAAAAACGAATATTGCCGGCATGGTCACCATGTGCATGCGTGATCACAACGTCAAGCGGCTTTTGTGTGATTTTGTGTATCACTTCATCCAGCTTTTCGCATTTGGTTCCGGTATCTATCAACAAGGCTTTTTCTGTTCCTTCAATCAGGTACATGGTTGTTTTATCGGTTGTCTCAATGACCCAGACCTTGTCTTCGAGTTTCGATATTTCGAGATCATTGTTCTTAAATACAGATTGCGCTGAAGCAAACAATCCGGAAAATACAATAACAACCAGGGGCAAAAATGATTTCGTATTCATCGTTGACTATTTAAAGAGTAAGGGGGCAAATTCCGATAAATAAACGCGCCAGTTGGTCCAGGTATGACCGCCTTCACTTTCGTGATAGGTATATTTCATCCCCATTCCATCCAGTTTTGCACGGTATTCGGTCACATTTTTATAGAGGAAATCGGCTTTGCCAATCCCAATCCAATAGAGCTTGTAGCCATTTTTCATCTGGGTTTTCAAAGTACCATCAACATTGTCGTAAACTTTTGAAGTGACTTTTTCATCAGCCATAATCGCTGCTGAGAATAAACCTACATAATCGAACGTGTTGGGATAATACCTTGAGATATGCAAAGAGTGGAAGCCACCCATTGATAAGCCGGCGATAGCACGTCCCGATTTCTCAGCTTTCACGCGGTAGTTGCCCTCGATGAATTTAATCACATCCGTAAATGTCTCTTCAAACTTTCCATCCATTGTATTGGGCAGTTGGAAGGTGGGCTTGTACATTCCGAGGGTTGATTCACCAGGAGCAGCTTCCTGCGACACGTTTCCGTTGGTCATTACAACAATCATTGGTTTTGCTTTTCCCAGTGCAATCAGGTTGTCAAGGATTTGAGAGGCACGACCCAAAGCAATCCATGCTTCTTCGTCACCGCCCATTCCGTGCAACAGATACAAGACCGGATATTTAATTTTACTGGTTTCATAGCCTGCAGGTGTATAAATTGTCATGCGGCGCTCCATTCCATTTCCGGGTGAGTTGTACCAGCGTCGGGCAACTGTTCCGTGAGGGACTTTATTCACTTTGTAAAGATCACCTTTATCACCATTCACAATAAAAACATTGGTTACGGATGCCACATCCCGGATCAGGTATACATTGTTTGGATCGGTGGTTTTTAATCCGTCAACAAGGAAAGAATATCCATAAAGATCTGATGGCATGACTGATGTTGTATAACTCCAAACACCCTTTTCGTCTTTGGTCATTGCTTCAGAACCGGGTATCCAATCCTTGCCTGGCATCCAGTCGCCGGAGATTTTAACCTCTTTGGCATCGGGTGCCTGAAACCTTAAAGTAACCGTATTATCTGATTTTACTTCAGGAGAAACGATGGTTGGGGCTCCCCATAAAGCCTGTTGAGCGAATGAACTTGAGATTACCATAATAACAAAGGCAATGACGAATAAAATTTGTTTTCTCATTTTTGAATTTTCTAAATGTTTTCTTGATGATGTAGGATAGTTTGGATATCAGTGCTTTCCGGAAGGTTTAATAGATGTAGCTCTTGTAGGATTTTGCCAATCAATAGTTCGAACGAATAAAACCGGTTTATTCGTTCGAACAGTTAAGATTTTAAAAAAAGATTATTTGACGAAAGAGGCATTGTTCAGGTAATCGAAACAACCCTTAACTCCTTCGAATTGGGTCATACCTTCTTTTGTCTTTTCAATTTCGACATAGTATTCGCTTAAACCATTTGCATAGGCTTTATTGAAGATGTTCTCAAAATTCATCATGCCCGACTGACCTAAAACCAACCTGTCTTTGATGTGAAGTAGTGGGAAACGGGTTGGGTATTTTTCGAAATACTCCAGTGGATCTGCCTGTCCCATAACTGTCCAGTATACATCCATTTCAAAGAAAACCAGGTTAGGATCTGTTCCCGTTAATAACAGATCATAAAGTACATCACCTTTTGGACGCCAGAAATCTGAAGGACTAGGGGCTTTTGCTTTTTCAGCGTCACTCATAATCCGTTTGAACTCCATGTTATGGTTATGGTATCCCCATTTGATCCCGGCAGCTTTCGCAATTTCGCCGGCGCTGTTGTATACTTCGCACACAATCCTGGCATCATCATGGGTCTCAATGTTAGGTAATCCAGGTTGCACCAGGTACTTAACTCCCAGTTTTACATGGTCTTCAACCGCTTTTTTCCAGAATTCGGCAATCCCGGCAACGTTATCTTTTGTGTATTTTCTTTCAGGTGGGTTCACATGTGAACTGGTGATTTTCAGACCTGAATCATCAACAATCTTCTTGTAGGCTTCCACCTCGTATTGCCCCATTTTGCGGTTACCGTAACCAGCAAGTTCGAGATTGGAGTATCCGATTTCTTTAATTTTTTTCATCCCTTCGGGGACATTGTCGGTCAGTTCCTTTCCCAGGGAATAGATCTGTAAGCCGATCACCTTTTTACCTGCAGCCGGTGCACTGTTCCTGTTTGAAGCTACGGCGGGAGCTACACTTCCGGCTACCATTCCACCAAAAGTCAATAATGACATTTTTTTAAGAAAATCACGTTTTGTTTCCATTTTTTTATTAGAGATTAAAGATCAATATTTTAGAAGTATTATTTTAGTGTGTTTCTATCAAAATCGAAAGTTGGTTGAAAACTTATCGGTCCTTTTGATGCAGAGAATTTGTAATGATTTATTAAGTTTGTGTCTTATCGACGCAATGATAGTTTTTTTATTTCAGATATCAAAAGAAGGAAGATTAAATTTTACTTTTGTTTAAACATTTATGGCAGTGGCACAAATTTCCAATTTTTACGATCAGCATTTTCTGAACCACATTTCGCTGGACTGCGTTGTATTCGGTTTTCACGATAACCAGTTAAAAGTGCTGTTGATCAGGAGGAAATTTACCAAAGAATGGGCATTACCGGGAGGATTTGTTCGTGAAGATGAATCGATCGAAATTGCTGCAACCCGGGTTCTTCAGGAGCGTACCGGATTAGATAATATCTTCCTGAAACAGTTTAAAGTATTTAGTGAACCTGAAAGATCAAAGAGGAATCCAATCGTGCAAGACTTAGTCGATTCCGGTGCAAATCCTGATCTCGAATGGTTTAACCAGCGATTTATCTCAGTCGGCTTTTATGCGCTGGTTGATTTTTCAAAAGTTGAACCAACACCTGATAGTATTTCTGACCTGTGCGACTGGAAAAACCTGGGTGAAGTAGATTCGTTAATTCTTGATCACAACCAGATTTTGAATAAAGCGCTAGAAACTTTACGGTTGCAATTGAATTATCAGCCATTGGGCTACAACCTGCTTTCTGACAGATTTACGATGCCCGAACTTCAAAGATTGTATGAAACAATCCTTGCGAAAGAACTGGACAGGCGTAATTTTCAGCGCAAGATGTTATCATACGGAATTCTCAATAAGTTAGAGGAACGAAAAACAGGTGGAGCTCATAAAGCCCCTTACCTGTATGAGTTTAATCTTGAGAATTACCAGAAAGCCCTTCAAAACGGGTTGTATGGCGGATGGTAAGTTGAACTTCCATCAAATTGATTCCGATCATATGTCGCAAAAAAAATCCCTCAACCGAAATTGAAGGATTTTTTTCATTGCTTTTGAGTAAATACCTGAATATAAATTATCTATAACTCAGGCCTTGGTCGTAATTAAAAAGAGCATAGCCTTTCCCTTCCAGATAACCGGGTACATCTTCTTTTTGATTGGTAACTGCTTCATCTGAAATGGGTGTAGAGAAGGGCATTTTCCCTGTTGGGTTAAACTTTCCGGTTATCACATCCAAAAGTGCATCGGCAGTAGTTCCAAATGTTGCTATTATTGCTTTGATGTTACCTTTGGTTTTGGCGTTGTAAATTTCATTAATTACCCATGGATTAGTGTAGTTCATCACTAAGACGGTCGGTTTTTTAGCGGTTAGTTTATTCACATAATCCACATCCACCGAACTTTTTGATAGTGAAATGGAAACCGGTGTGCCGGTAGAGGAAAACAATGAATTTCCGGTAGGTACAAGCCATAAAAGCACAACATCTGCTTCTTCTGGTGTGTTCACAAATGTCACAGGATATTTGTTGTCATTTACGTTAAAAACAACTCCAGGATCAGATAACTTGTCTTTAGGGCCTTTCGAATAGGTTTCAAAATAGATTTTAGTTTTCGATTGAACGGGTAATGTCTTGTTCCCATTCTGCAACAATACTATTGATTTGCGAAGCGCCAAATCCGCTCTTTCTTTAAACTTTGCATTATTGACAATTGCTTCCGCTGTATTCACATCTACATAAGGATTTTCAAACAATCCCATTTCAAATTTTTCATTTAAAAGGCGAATTACTGAGTTGTCAATATAACTCATATCGACCATTCCTTTGTTAATTACTTCAAGCAGCATTGCCGGATCAGATTCTCCAGAAAAAAGATTTACTCCGGCTTCAATTGCTTTCTTATAACGTTCTTGTTTAGTGAGGTTTTCAACTCCCCAGGGCATACCAGTCAGAGGGCCAGTATCTGAGTTAATGATGCCTTTGAAGCCCATTTTATTTCTGAGCAAATCGGTAATAACACCTTTGTTGAAGGCGAAGCCAACTTCTTCATATTGAGTGCCGGAAGGAAGCGAATAATACGGCATCATGGAGGAAGTGCCAGCTTTTATTGCAGCCCGAAAAGGGATCAGGTTATTTTCAAACATACCTCCAGGGTAGATTTCTTTTTTACCCCAATCAAAGTGAGAATCCTGCCCATCTTCCCCTGAACCACCACCCGGAAAGTGTTTGGTCGTTAATGCCACAGAACTGGCACTTAATTTTTCGCCCTGAAAACCAAGGATTACTTCTGTTATCATTTTTGCGACCCATTCAGCATCTTCCCCAAATGTCCCGCTAATCCTTGACCATCTTGGTTCTGTGGCTAAGTCAGCCTGGTACATATATCCCTTTCTCAATCCTACTGCGAGCCATTCCTGACGTGCAATATCTGCAAATTCCCTGGTCAATTTCAGATCGCGCATGGCAGATAAGCCCAGTTCACCCGGCCATGCTGAAAAGACAGTTGCTCCCGCACTGGTACCTATTGAGGCATTAACAGTGATATTATTTCTTGGATTTGATGCAACAATTGCAGGGATACCTAAAGGCTGGCTTTCGCATAGTGCCTGTAACTTATTTGCCCATTCAGCTGTATTTTTTGCACTTTCGGTCATCCTATAGATAAAATGACGATTGTTATACTCCTTCACAAATTTGGTTACGCCTCCGCCACCACTCATATTCGCAATAACACCGGCAAACCCGGTTGGTGCAGGCGCGGCCAGCGTTTTGTCTGCTTCTTTAATGGCAGGAGAAGCCCCAAAACCACGCGGTTGGCTGCTCGTTTCACTAAAGTCACTGGCAACCAAACCTTCAGCTTCAGCTTTTTTTGCTCCTATCATAGCGATCGTATTGATGAGCATAAAGCCTGCCTTTTCTTCAACTGACATTTTAGAAAGGAGATCAGCACTTCTTTCTTCCGGCGATAAACGCCAATCTTCATATTTATCCAACTGGCCATTCTTGTTGAGATCCTTGAATTCCAGGTTCTCAATTTTCAGAATGTTAACACTGCGGTGTCCTAATACCGGTTGAATGGGGTTTTTACCGTTCGAATTCATTGACGCGATAAGTATCAAAAAACTCAAAAACGTTAACCGAATACTTACGGAAGAATGGTTGAGAATTTTCATATTGATGAGAAAAATAAGGTTTTTTACTAACTCGCAATGAAAATTGCTATTGCAAGTGGCTTAGTTATTGTCTCGTCAATATTAGTGAATTATTAGATCAGTTCGCAATCAGGCAAAAAAGCAAAAATGCCACGATGTCAATAAGACATGAAGTTACTCAAAATACTGAATGATAATAGTATATTGCTTGGTTTGAATTTTTTGTAGTTGTCTTTTCGATTAATTTTATTCTTTGTCAAAACGCATGTTGTAATCCTCCTTTGAATTTACCATCCAGAAGGAGAAGACATTCAGATAATTCCAGAACAGTTGCAGTAATCCTTCAGGTAGTTCAAGTTTTGACAGAACCTGAATATAGCATTGCAGCCAAACAATGCGGGCTTCAGGAGTAATTGATCCTGCAGCATGCCTTTGGGCGAGCATGGGTTTACCGCGGCTCTCAAGGTAATAGGAGGGGCCGCCACAAATCTGAATGAAAAAGTCGGCAGAATTTTGTTTCGCTTTATTCAGCGCCTCTTCATTTTTTGGAAAGAGATTCTTAATTTCGCTATTTATCAACAAATCGTAATGATCGCTTACCATTTTACGTATACCTTCCTCTGTAAGTGCTTTCAGAAAATCGGGAGTAGGTTTAGTAACCGGTGGCCTTTGTCTGTATGCAAACTGGCTGATTGAAAAATCCATTATAAGTTTTAAATTTCTAAGGTCATACGTTCGGTGGCCTTCATATAATACCTTGCAAAATTATCATCGGTCATATATTCATGCAATTTGAATTGCCATTTTTTGGTCCGTTCAGAGAGTAGTACGATGTTCTTATTATTCTCGTAATTTTCCTGATCGACCTTTTGAATCCTGATGACTTCGATAAATTCATCCATCCATTTCTCGTACTCGTCCATAAAAGCCTGTTGCTCTGGACTGATATTCATATCCTTATCCGTATCGATGATGTTGGCGGAGATCAATGATGATGCAGTTAAAGTACCCCCAAGGGTGAATCCCAATCTTCGCAAAAACCACCTCCTGTTATCTTCGTAACCGTCCATGTTTCTCTTGTTTTGGTTTTATAACAACAGATACGGCGGTTTGGTTGCTTATGTACCCTAATTTAGACAATAAGTGTTAATTTATATCCAAATTGCAGTGAATGACAGATCAGAGATTCGGTATAGCTTTAGCAGCCCACTTTTTGTTCGGCCGATTGCTCATTTCGAAGACGATTTCTCCTCCGTTGGCAATATCGGTGTGCGTAAAATAGCTGTTGTTTAACGGTTTTCCATTTAATGAAGCTGAACGAATGTAGATATTCTTTTCTGACAGGTTGTTGGCTTTTACAATCAGATTTTTTCCTCCGCCAAGCTGAATAGTTGCTTGTTTTACAGACGGAGAACCAATCGAGTATTGTCCTGAGCCGGGGCAAACCGGATAAAATCCCATTGAAGAGAAGACGTACCAGGCAGACATTTGCCCGCAGTCGTCGTTGCCGCACAGACCATCGGGTTTGTTAAGGTACATTGTATTAACAATCTGATGGATGCGTTCCTGCGTTTTCCAGGGTTGTCCGGCCCAGTTGTACATGTATGCCACATGATGACTGGGCTCATTCCCATGCACATAGCAGCCAACCAAACCTTCGCGCGTAATATCTTCCGTTTCGGCAAAGTATTTATCGGGCATATACATCGTGAACAGCGAATCAAGGTGTCCGACAAACCGTTTGTTCCCGCCCATTTTTGTGATTAAAGTATTGATATCCTGCGGAACATAGAGCGAATAATTCCAGGCGTTTCCTTCGATAAAACCTTCGTTGGCGGTGTGCATCGGGTCGAACGGTGTCTTCCAGTTTCCTTTGCGGTCTTTCGCACCAACAAAACCCGTTTTTTCATTGAACAGGATTTTCCAGTTGGAGGCGCGTTTTTCAAATTGATTGGCGATTTCGATTTCACCCAGCGATTTGGCCATCTGGAAAATTGCCCAATCGTCATAGGCATATTCGAGTGTCATTGAAGAACCTACAGCATTCGATTCAAAAGGAACATAGCCTAAATCGATGTAATCGCCCAGGTTACCGTAACTCCGGTGATTTGCCGAAGCCACACAGGCGGCCAATGCACGCTTGCCATCAAATCCGCGAATTCCATTGATCCACGCGTCCGCAATAACCGATACGGCATGATAACCGATCATGCACCAGTTTTCATTTCCGAAATGACTCCAAACGGGTAATATTTTATGGACGCTCTGGTCGTAATGTGCCAGCATCGAATTGATCATGTCTGATGCTTTTTCAGGTTGCGTCAGTACAAATAACGGATGAAGGGCCCTGTAGGTATCCCATAAAGAAAATACCGAGTAGTTTACAAAGCCATCTGCCTGGTGGATGTTATGATCGAGCCCGCGGTATTTCCCATCCACATCCATATATTGAATCGGATTTATAAGTGTATGATAGAGTGAAGTATAGAATGTAACTTTTTTATCCGGTGAAGCATCGATACTGATCTTCCCCAGTTCATTCTGCCACTTGTTTTTGGCTTCTGCCCTAATGTTTTCAAAATCGAACTTTGGAATTTCAGCCTGAAGGTTTTTTAAAGCCCCTTCGGTGCTGACAGCCGAAATTGCAAACTTGATCTTTATTTTTTCACCTTTTGCAGTTTCGAAATCAAAATGAGCTTTCAGTTTTTTACCAGCCATTTCGGGGAAATTATGTTCCTGATCGAATTTCCGCCAGAAACCTTTATAGACAAGCTGTTCTTCGTTTTTGCCGCCATAGCTTTTCATAGGTTTCGAAAAAACCATCGCAAAATAGATATAGTTTGTTCGGGCCCAGCCGCTTGTAATCCGGTAGCCAGTAACCAATGTGTCATTCTCAACCCGGATATACGACCACAATACTTTTCCGTCGTAGTTATAAATACCATGATTCATATCAAGGATAATGTGCGCTGCATCACTTTCCGGGAACGTATATTGATGAAATCCAGTATGTGATGAGGTAGTCAACTCGGCTTTAATTTTATAATCCTCAAGCATTACGCTGTAATAGCCAGGTTCTGCTTTTTCAGTTTCATGGCTGAAGCGTGAACGGTATCCGGTTTCGGGTTTTTCTGCTGTTCCCGGATTCAGTTGAACTTCGCCAACAGTAGGCATCACCAGGAAATCGGAAAGGTCGGAATGTCCTGTTCCACTCAGGTGGGTATGACTAAATCCGACGATTGTCGGGTCATTGTACTGGTATCCGGCGCAATACCTGTAAACCTTACCGTTGTAAGCGCCATTCACGGCATATGGAATTGTATCTGTGTCCGGACTCAACTGCACCATTCCGAACGGGACACAAGCACCTGGAAATACATGTCCCATCTCCTTTGTTCCGATCAGGGGATCGACATAATGTGTAAGATCTTCTGCAGGTTGCTGGGCGGCTACCGATAGCGCTACCAGGCAGAAACAAGTAATTAGTGTTAGCTTTTTAAAACCAAAAAGTCTCATATTCAAAATATTAATCATTCTTATTTATTCCAGTGGGGAACTTAATTGTTAACATCTCAGGTTATAACCATGTCAAAGGTAATTATAATGATGAATTGACTTATTCCAAAGGTAACTTGTTGAAGCTTTTTCACCCCTCATTTGAGACTATTTCAGAAATCTGAGATTTTGTTTGGAAACTTCACACAATCATTTATCTTTGAACTCAAATAACACGAATTAGCAAAAAAGTAATATCATGTCAGTTTCCCGTTTTAGTGTTTCGTTGGAAGAGGAGCTTTTGACTGCCCTTGACCAATATGTGACAGAGAATAATTTTTCGAACCGGTCGCAGGCACTTCGCCAACTGATCGAGAAAAATCTTGTTGAGCAAAAATGGAAATGCGACAACCTGGTTGCCGGGGCCATTGTCATGGTGTATAGCAACCAAAAACCCGAAATCCGCACCCGCTCAGCCGAACTTCAGTTACAGTACCGGGAAGTGGTTATCGGCGTACAGCAATTCACGCTGAGCGAGCAAAATTGCATGGAAATTATTGCAGTCAAAGGAGCATCACGCCGGCTGACAGAATTGTCAGATAAGATGATAGGTATTAAAGGTATTCAGCATGGCAAGCTGATCATGAGTAAAACTGAATAATGTTTTTTTGCCCCAACAGTAACACGAAATCAACTATTAGTAACAAGTATTCATTCAAATATGAACGAACTTAACACCGCCATCAAAGAAAAACTCCATTTGCTTGAGAATTGGTTCGGGCAAAGAAAAGGCTCCCTTGTTGCGTTTTCAGGGGGAATAGATTCCTCTTTGGTCCTATTTCTGGCCCGGAAATACCAGGGACCAGGTAATGCAATTGGCGTAATCTCAAATTCTGAGAGTCTGAAGAATAAGGATTTCACCCTGGCTCAATCTTTTTGCGAAGAATTTAATATACAACTCGTTGTAATTAAGACTAAAGAGCTTGCCGATACCCGTTACAGTCAAAATCCAATCAACCGGTGCTATTTTTGTAAAGATCACCTTTTTCAGGAACTCCAGGAATTGAAAATCCAATATCCCGGATTTGAAATTTTGAGCGGAACCAATTATGATGATCTGGGTGACTATCGGCCGGGTATCGACGCTGCACAAAAGAACCTGGTAGTTTCTCCGCTGGTCGATTGTAAAATTACAAAAGAGGAGATCCGGGAGATCGCAAAATACTTCAATCTACCCAACTGGAACAAACCAGCCAGTCCTTGCCTAAGTTCGCGTATTCCATACAATCAGGATGTTACAGTATTAAAATTGAGACAGATTGAGGCTGCTGAAGACCTTTTGAACGGCCATGGTTTTGAGGATGTAAGGTTCCGTCATTTTGGAACCTATGGCAAAATTGAAGTTCAAAAAAAGGATCTGGAAAAACTACAGGTTATTAAAGAACTCCTGATCAGTGAAATCAAAAAACTGGGCATTCCCCGAATCGAAATTGATGAGGAGGGATTGGTTTCAGGAAAAATGAACAGGGCAATCCGAACCGAAGACAAAAAAATTGAGCAAATATGAGAATTCTGTATTATGACTGTTTCGCCGGGATCAGCGGTGATATGAACCTTGGTGCCCTGATTGATTTAGGTGTCGATTCTGATTACTTGATAGCAGAACTTCAGCGATTAAATATTGAAGGATTTCATCTCGAAATTCAGAAAGACATCCGAAGGGGAATTTCAGGAACAAAAGCTACCGTTGTTATTGAAAACCAGGAGAATGAAAAACACCGCCATTTACGGCATGTTGAGGAATTGATCAATCAAAGCACACTTTCCGAAAATGTCAAGACGATGTCGCTGAAAATATTCGACCTGATTGCTGTTGCTGAGGGCAAGGTTCATAATATAAATAAGGAACATGTCCATTTTCATGAAGTTGGCGCTTTGGATTCGATAGCCGACATTGTTGGTGCCGCCATTTGCCTCGATTACCTGAAAGTAGACAAAGTCATCTCGTCACCAATCCAGCTAGGGGGCGGAATGGTGAAATGTGCTCATGGTATCATGCCGGTTCCGGCACCGGCTACCACTGAAATTGTCCGGAATGTTCCTGTCAGAACCGGATTGGTGCAGCATGAAGCGACAACACCTACTGGTGCCGCCATCCTGGTTGCGACCGTCGACGAATTTACTGATCAGATCAATTTCAAGATACAGAAAACCGGATATGGGATCGGCCAGCGCGATGTATCGGAAGTTCCCAATGTATTGCGTGTGTTTCTTTCTGAGAATGACAAAATGGATGAAAGCACAACGCTTGAAGAGGCGTGGATGGTGGAATGTAATATTGACGATATGAATCCGGAATGGTATGACCATCTCTTCCGGAAACTCTTTGAGGCCGGAGCGAGCGATGTTTTTCTCACTCCGATTATCATGAAAAAATCGAGACCGGCCAATACCTTGTCTGTCCTTTGCAACAACAATATCAAACCAGAAATAAAAGCCATCATTTTCAAAAATAGCACCACGATCGGGCTTCGGGAATATTCAGTTACAAAGACAGTTCTGGAACGACAGGAACGGGTAATTGAAACTGAATTGGGGATGGTCAAAGTGAAATACAGTTATTACCAGGGTAAAGAAATCAGGTTTAAGCCTGAATCGGACGAATTAACCAGGTTGGCAACCAGTCATGGTCTAAGTTTGAATGAGGTAGAAAAAATCATCAATAAAAACTGCTGAAATGGATATTCGTGACATCCTCGAAAAATATAAAGATGGTGAAATTGAGCTTGTAGAAGCCTTGTCACATTTTACCAAACGGGGCATTGAGGAAATGGGTTTCGCTACGATTGATACCGATCGTCTGCATCGCACCGGATTGCCCGAGGTGATTTATGCTGCCGGGAAAACAACCGAACAGGTTAGGTTAATCGCCGAACGGATGTATACTAAAGGGATTGACATTCTGGCAACCCGTGCCAGCGAAGAAATTTATCAGGCAGTTAAAACGGTTGTACCTGGTGCGTTATATAATTCATTGGCAAGAACGATCGTGTATAAGCACAAAGAGGAGGATACAGGGAAAGGTTATATTGCCATTGTATCAGCGGGAACCTCTGATCTTCCGGTTGCAGAAGAGGCAGTTGAAACAGCCAGGTTCTTAAATAACAGAGTGGAGGCCATTTATGATGTTGGCGTTGCCGGTATTCACCGCCTTTTCAACAAATGGGAACTGATACGGAATGCAAGGGTAATTATTGTCGTTGCAGGAATGGAAGGCGCGTTGGCGAGTGTGGTTGGCGGGCTTGTGGATAAACCGGTTATTGGTGTACCAACAAGCATCGGGTATGGTGCCAACTTCCAGGGATTATCTGCCTTGTTATCGATGCTGAACAGTTGTGCCGCCGGTGTTTCGGTTGTAAATATCGACAATGGTTTCGGGGCTGCCTGTCAGGCATCTTTGATTAATAAATTGTAGCATTTAATATGAATGAGATCATCTTGCTTTCGCTGACTGCCGCATCGCTCGGGTTCATTCACACAGCGCTGGGACCGGATCATTACCTGCCATTTATTGTATTGAGCAAAGCCCGACACTGGAGCGTGCCGAAAACAATGTGGATAACGTTTGTTTCCGGAGTTGGCCATGTGGGAGGTTCGGTTATAATTGGTCTGATAGGGATTGCGTTGGGGATCAGCCTGAATAAACTGAAATTTATTGAGGGTTTCCGTGGTGATATTGTGGCATTGCTGCTGATTTTCTTTGGTCTTCTTTATACGATTTACGGATATTATAAATTTCTGAAAAATGGGGGGCATCACCACCTGCCGAATTATCTGATCCCCGTAAATATGCGTGAAATAAAGCACCAGGTTAGCCACGGATTGGAGGGAAAGGTCGATGAAACCAAATTAACGCCCTGGGTTTTATTTATCATCTTTGTCTTTGGTCCTTGTGAAGTCCTGATCCCGATGTTATTCATTCCGGCAGTACAGAGAAGTAGCATTGGGATCGCCTCTGTTGCAATATTCTTTGGAATCACAACAATAGCCACAATGATGTTCATTGTCTACCTGGGACATTTGGGGTCTTCTTTCCTTAAATTTAAATCCAGGGAAAAATACATGCACCTGATCGCAGGTCTTGTCATTTTGGGAGCAGGACTTGGAATGCATTTTTTGGGATGGTGAGAAAATACATTTATTTGAAGTTCGTTTAATCGCAAACCCAGTTTCTAATGCCTGCACCTTTTATTAATAATGCGAATCAAGCGTTGAAAAATAATAAAGATGATAATGCCGAAGGCATGATAGGATTATAGCTAAGTCGGATGAAAAAGCATTTAAATGCCGAAGGCATGACAGATTTATAACACCAATTCGTGGTTTAAAGCAGCTTTCTCCAATATTTTCTACAATCATTACAACCCTTCAGGTTTAAAAATCCAACCCTTGTCCGCATCAATAATTAAAGTCTTCAGGCTCTCCGCAAAATTTTCTTCCATTGAGAATCGCCTTGCGATAATGCGCGCAGATGATATCCTTGTGATTATTCTTGTGGATTTCTTCAGTAGTCAGATTTCCGGAGATGCCCAGATCCCTTCTTAACAAGTACTCTTCGTAGGCCGCGTCCAACGCTTCGGCTATTTTGGTTGCCATGTATTTATTGGCTCCCTCTACAATTGCATCATCCCATTGCATATGACTTGATAAATATACCGGCCTGTCTGCATTCGACAATGTATCTATGGCACTTGTCACGTCATCTTCCGAACGACGATTTTTCTCCATGTTCGCATAGTCGTAATATTTAAATAGTTCCACAAAGTGGGCATCCGTTTCGCAGGCATTGATAAATTTGGTAAGTTCTTCCCCATATCCTGAGAGGTAAGGGCGGGAATCATAAGGGATGGGATTCGTTGGCGGAGGGTTTTCCTGTTGCATTGCTTTGGCGTTACTTACCATGTAGAAGTCTTCCTTGGCACCTTTGTGGTTAGGCAATATTAAAAGCGCACTTGTTCCCATTCTCATATCGTAATAGTCGTACCAGGCTGGATAGTCATCGGGCAGCCCATCTTTGTCTTTTTCCATAATGGTATCGTAATCCTGCCACGAATAAAAAGAATGCTCCAGCATCTCGTCGTACTCATTTGAATGCAATAAAAAATCTTTCAATATTTCTACTTCGTGTTCCTCAATGGGGTCGATAAAAGGACAGGAAGCGATGTGCGATTCCCAAAACTGAAAGTCATAGGCTATATCAATACCCTTGATATTCAGTTTTCCGGCCCTCCAAAGCAGTTGCATGTTAAACAGTTTCTTCTGAAGAACAATCTCCAGCAGTTCTTCAGCCTGATTCTGAAACCCAAGTTCCAGGGTTTCTTTTTCATTGTACAGCCGCTCGTAATATTCATACGACTGGGCCAGAGATATTTTCTGACGGACAACAGAACTAATAAAGCTGCTTATTGAGCCAGGGTTATATGGTTTGAAATACTCTTTTGCCGCTTCGGAATTGGCAATTTCGTCCTGAAATTGTTGTTCGAGTTTTTTAAAGAATTCAGTTTTTTCGGCGGCGTTGTCAGGAATCCGGGCCTTGTTGTAGATAAAATCGTCGAAGTTAATCATGGTTCAATTTTTTATCATTGTGATTAATATTTACTTCTGATAGGATTTTCAAAACAAATATAAGCAGGATTTCAGTTTAAATGTGAGTATGGAAAAGATTTTATTATTTAATTGTGCTTAAAAAGCAGCATCTGTATTTGGAAGACCATACGCAAACTGTATTTTTAATTTTATGTTTGATTAATTCCTGGTTACTCTTGTTCAAAGTTCATTTTTGCCTCAAAACAGGCTTTCTGATCCTTCGCTCATCCTTCGCTGTTCGTTCGCTATTCGTTCGCTCATCCTTCAGGACACTAAATAACAAAATCTGCTACTTTTCGTAATACTATTTATTTATCAAGCACAAAAAGCCCCTTCCAGATATGAAAGGGGCCGAGGCAGAAATCCAATATCCCGATTTGGATTTTTACTACCTGCCAGTTCGCAATGTTAATCCCAAATAGCAACATTCCCCGGAATATCGTATGCCTTTACCACAATTTTATCACCTGTGAGTGAATCGTTCTTCACTGTGGCGGTAAATAGCCAGTCGAGGCCATTTGACTGTTTGATCGCTTCCCCATCTTCAACAAGTGTACCGTCTTCATTCGTAATCGTCACATCTACATTCTTTACCATAAAATCGTCGGTAGCACGGATACGGATTGTATTGCCCGGATCACCAACATACTCACTTACATCGACCTCTTTAATTTTGGGTGCACTCAGGAAATCTGCCAGGGCTACCTGATAGACAGAACCCCCTTCAGGCACCGCAGTTTTGTAAATTGCATTCAGTTCAGGTGTTACCATAACGGTTTTCCCATAAATAACAGCCTCCTGAAAAATGTCTTGCTGTTTTAGCTGCTTCTCAGTAGGTTCGTGGTTTGATTTGCGCGGAGGAGCGGCAACGATCGTTTTTCCTTTTACTGTTTTAAATACAAAAAGATCGCCTACCTGGCCTCTCAGGCCATGAGTGACGTAGTTGTTTTCAGTTGATGCCATTTTTCTTTTTTTAGTAATGTTATTAATTTGATCTTTCGGTATCAAAAAAAATAAAAGGTCCTATAAAAACATTTGATATATGTCAAAAAAGTTGATCGCCTGTTAATTAATTTCGCTTCGGATACGGCTGAGTGTTTCAAGTGAAATGCCAAGATAATCGGCTATATGTGTGAGCGATATATGTTGCTGCAGTGCCAGGGGACAACACTTCGGATTTTGGTATCGCTCGCGGGCCGGGGAAAATATCATATGATAAAAGCGGTCAGAAAACCAGTGAGATCTGCATTCAAAGGCGAGTTTTTCAATTTCGGTGAGTATCGGATAAACCAGTTTAAGTTTTTCAAGCATTGTCCAGTTCAAAGTATAGCCTTTAGCATCGGTTTCGAACTGGATATTTACTTTCGAAGGTGTGTTAATCGCAAAACTTTTGTACGAAGCAATGAACTCTCCGGGGAAGAAAAAAGTTGCAATGGGTTCTGCGCCGTTTTTATTCATAAACTGGCGTGCAATGCCGGTTTCGAGGATCAAAATTTGCCTGCAAGGTGTTCCTTCTCGGAGTAAGTAATCGCCTTTGAAAAACGCAACTCGTTCGATCGAATTGAAGAAGTCGTTGGAAGCATAATTTTCGACTGTGCGTAATAAGTCAATCATTTTGTCCAATCGCGGCATCATATAGCTGCCCGTGGAACGGAGTAGGTTCTTGTTCTTTTCTATAATTTCGGCTATCATAGGAGGTAATATGTTGGTTACGGTAAAAAGAATAACATATTAGACTGGTAATAAGTTACAGAAAAGGGAATTAATTTCTGAAGTTTGTGCTGAACAGAAAATTAGGGATTATTTTAGCAGGGAAACTGAAGGGAAAACGAGATCACAATTTCCCAAAAAAATAACCGCCGGTGTGGAGGCCGGTCGGTTATCACTTCTACTAACACTCAAAATAAACTATTAGTCATTTGTGAAACATCAATGGATTCACGAAGCTAGGTTACCTAGATTTGGTTGGCAGATGCAGGTATGGAAGGGGGGTAAATGACTATAAACCTGCCAGGTTTGGACTATCGAGGCTTTCGAACAGCAGCGCGACTGGTTTCATATGTCGATCAATTGGAGTTTAAAACTACTGATACTATAGATAATTTTTCTGAAGTTGCCGATTTATAATTGTCACTTATTAGGACTTTCTTCAATTACTAATTTTTCCATTGGCAGCATTCGGATTTTGTTGTAACCAGCGCCTGTACAATTCAAAAAAAGTTGGTGCATCCAGTAACTCCAAAGTAGGATCTGACTTTTTAATTTCAGCAACTACATTCACATACCAGGTGGGCGTTTTTAATATATTACGAAACCAATGAAACGGAACCTGGCGAACTTTTACCCTTCCTAAAACATGTTTGGCCGCTTCTTTAGGATCATCTTCAACAACGTCATCATCAGCACGTAAGACTGGCATTTCCCCATGCAATAAAGTCAATGGTATTTTTTGAGGAACAATACCATTGGGACTGAAAGAGGAATAGCAATCCAAACCTTTCTTAGACAAACCCGGAGCGGAACCGTCAATTACAAAACCAGTAATTGACAAATCCCATCTGCTATAATATTTTTTACAATGCCTGGCCCAAACATTCAGTCCGGATTCCAAACCAGATATCGGCCTTGGCTCCTGTAACATTCCCGGGTTAAGATAACCCGCACCATTGTCTGCAGCCACAAAATAATCATTTGGAGTTGCAGTTTCCCGGTAATAAGCCAAGGCCATCGGAACCCGTTTCTCTAATACCGGGCTTATAGCCCACATCATCGATACCTTACCCCTGTTTTTATCGTCCCAAATCGTAGGAGTGCGTTGTGCCACCCAGGAAGAGGCGTCATAATCACCCACATAAAATATATAAAAATTACGTCCTTTAAAATCAACTTCGCCCTTTTCATTCAGATAGCCCCTCTCTTTCAAATCTGCCTCCGTTACCCATTTTTGAGGATACTTTTCTTTCAATGGGTAATGGGTCCAAAATGAGGCATTTGCCAAAGCCCCATAGCCAATGGCATCTGCATCCTTAAAAGCATTGTATGCTCCGATAATTTTCGAGAACTCCCATTCTGTAGGTACACCTTCATGAGATCCTCCCACATTCCCATAATTTGTATATTTAAATGCCCAGGAAGGGAAACCTCCGATATAACACATTTTTTCCCCATTATTTAAATCATATGCTGTTTGTAGAAGCAACTTTAAGGTTTTTAAATCAGATCCTAAGGGTTGGTTAGGTTCATCAGTCGAGGGCTCATCGCCCCAGGGAGAAAGATCGAAGAAAAAAGCTTTCTTGCTTACAAAAAAATCATGATTGGTTAATGTATGATGATTGCTGACCGCAGATAAAGGCGCTTCTCTCCATTTCTGATCAATGTAATAGGCGCCGAACTGTCCATTACATTTGCTATTTTTCATGTAATGTTCTATAAACCAAATATAGGGATCGTTTTTTATTGAACCTGTCGATTTTAGGGATGTTCCCGGAATTACGCCTTTCCCGTCAAACATAGACGATCCATTTTCTTTTACCAGGCGGACCTTGACTTTTAATTTCGGACCTTTAATTACCAATCTTGTATAGAGACTATTAGGGCTGATGTCATATCGTAAGGCAATCAAATCTTCGATTCCTGCAATGGAAGATGCAACACTGCTGGTAGATGCCACTTTTGAATCATAAACGACCACTCCTTTGATGCTGTTTTTATAGGCAGTAATCAGTTCAACAATATTTGAATATACAATGGTGTCTTTGCCACATAACCATTTTCCTTTCTGTCTATATTTATTCCACCAATAAGAATCAATCTCAATTCCCGATTCTTTTATGTAATTGATATATAAATTGGGGGCATTACGGTTAACAACACCCTCAAGCGTTGCGACGGCATGAATATCATCCCAAAGGCTTAAAACCTGAAGACTATCTTTCAGATTATATCCGAGTGTATATTTAAGATCGAAGATGCCGATCTTATGGCTTCTTTTTTGATTTGCATGGATTTGCGTTCCGACAAAAAGTAATACTATCAAAATTCGAAAAAACCTCATATATAAACATCTCTTAACACTGATAAATAATGTTTTCAAAGCAAATTACATCCTGTAAATAATTGGTTTATTACCAAATATCTACAGGATGATCATGAAAATAACTACAAGTCCGCCCGCTTTAATGAGTAATCTTGAATTATTCGATACGCATTAGCTTTTCCAAAGATCTTCGCCATATTCCCAACCTTTGCGAACTGGTTCTTTAAAGTGAGGATCCAGTTCTGGTCGACCAGTGGCTTTCATGTTTTTAGCATCATAATTGATTGTTCCTCCAAATCTTTGTGCCAAAATACCAACCTGAATCATTTCCGTTAAACTTGCTGAATAATCGAAATTGGAACCGGGTAACGTATCATTCTTAATTGCAGCAATCCACTCCTGGACTGGTTGTTCTTCCCCAACTCTGGGGATGGTCTGTGCAGGCGCATTTTTCAGGAACTCTTTCATCTCCTCTTCAGGAACAAGTAATCTCGCATCATTTGGTCTTCCACCAGTGATAAGCGTTTTTTTATCACCAATTATAATCATTCCACCATCAGGGATTTTATCAACTCCCCATTCAGGTCTGATTGCTGGTTTTTCAATACCTTCATACCATTTCATGGTTACAGGCGCATTATTTCCGCGTGCTCCGAAATGCCAGGTTACCAACGATTCTTCCGAAACAAAACTATGATCAGGCATCGGATTTGGAATTGTAGCTTCTACTGTGTGAGGCATTCCAAGATCGAGTGCCCAGAATGGGGCATCCAGTGTGTGACAAGCCCAATCGCCTAATTTACCATCTCCTAAGTCGTAAAATCCTCTCCAGGTCCTGGGTGCATAAATGTTATTGAAAGGTCGGGCTGCAGCCGGACCTTGCCACAAATCCCAGTCAAGCTCCTTAGGTATTTCTTCAGCTTGTGGAGGAAAATTTGTTGGGCTTTTGAAATAACCATCATTTATGAAGTCTATTTTACCTTGCCATGCAATAACTTCTTTTACCTCTCCAAGTATTCCTGCCTCATACCATTCTTTTACTAATCTGATTCCATTGGTTGTATGGCCCTGATTGCCCATCTGGGAAACAACGCCATAATGCTTAGCCGCTTTTTTAAGGGTGCGCAACTGCCAGATATTGTGCGCCAAAGGTTTCTCAACAAATACATGTTTGCCTAGTTGCATTGCTGCCATGGCTGCCGGAAAGTGTGTGTGATCAGGTGTTGCAATTATTACGGCATCAATATCTTTTGCCATTTCATCGAACATTTTCCTAAAGTCTTTATACCTCCTGGCATTAGGGCATGCTTCAAACCCTTTTGCAGATTCCCGGTCATCAACATCGCACATGGCAACAATGCTCTCTTTTGGTACCTGCGTCCAGCTGGCTTCACCTCTGCCACCAACACCGATAACAGCGAAATTTAACCTGTTGTTTGGTGAGCATCTTATCAAATTCGGGATTATTAATACCCCTGCTGCAGCCGCAGAGGCTGTTTTCATAAATGATCTGCGTGATAAATTTGTCATGGTTAATGAATTATTAATTGATAGTTAGTACATCCTTTAACCGGATATCTCCGGAAGAAGATCCAATCATAAAGACATATTTTCCTTTTGGTGTGATAAAAATTGACTTCTTTTCATCCCAACAACGGAGTTTTTCCTTGTTGATATCTATTTCGACCAATTCAGTTTTTCCTTTTTTTATTGATATTCGTTTAAATCCTTTTAATTGTTTTACTGGCATCGGAATTTTCATATCTGGCATTTTTACATATAATTGTGATACTTCATCTCCGTCCATTGCCCCGATGTTTTTGATTTTAAAACTAATTTTTATTGTCTTTCCTCCATCATTAATTTTCAGTCCATCATAGAAAAATGTAGTATAACTCAAACCATATCCAAATGGATATAAGGGTTTACCTTTAAAATACTGGTAAGTACGACCTTTTGTGATATCATAATCATCAAATGAAGGAAGGTCAGCTAAACTTTTATAGAAGGTAAGTGGTAATCGTCCGGCGGGATTATAATCGCCAAACAAAACCTTTGCAACGGCTGTTCCTCCTTGCTCACCCGGATACCATGCATCGATTATTGCAGGAATATTTTCATCTATCCAGTTAATTGCCAAAGAACTACCAGCGACCAAAACAACCACTGTCTTTGGATTAACTTTATATATTTCGCGGATGAATTCCTGCTGATCTTTTGGCAATTGAATGTCATAACGGTCCTGTCCTTCGCGCTCAATACTTTTATTTATACCTAATACGGCAATTGCCATATCGCAGTTTTTCACAGCATTTCCCGCCTCTCCAAATAATCCAAGTCGTTCGTTTTTAGCAATATCGGGAGTTTTCCAGAACATTTTTGCGACAGCTTCACCGCCATTATCAAAATATTCCGCTTGCATAATATATTCTTCGCCCGCATTAAGGTTCAACTGTATGCTATCCCTTTCTTTACTCCTATTATGCCATGAGTCGATTACTTTTTTTCCATCAATTATCAGGCGACATCCGTCATCTGTAGAAAATCCAATCGTATACAATCCGGAAACTGTTGGACGAAGAATACCCTTCCAGCGAACAGATAAGGGAGATATTGGCAAAAATGGATCCGGAGCCTGATTCACCGGTTCAAAGTTGATCCATTCATCAACCCGGGTTTTTGGTTGCCCTTTTAATTCCTTATTACTAAAATATTCTGCTTTAAGTCCATTTGGGAAATACGTTTTTGAAATTAACTCATATCCATCCGCAGAGGATACCCATGGAGCATAAATAATTTTTACTTTGGCGCCTACCCTATTTTGTATTCCCTGAAGAATAGAAACAGGTTCTCCAACAGGAATTCCGCTATAGTCTCCAAATTCGCAATTCCCGGCATTGATTCCAACAACTGCAATTGACTTTATTTTATTTAAATCGATTGGTAATGTTTTGTTTTTATTTTTCAGCAAAACAATGCTCTGACAAGCCGCCTCCAATGCTAATGCCCTATGGTCCAATGAACCTACAATTGAAGGAGATATTTTATTATAAGGATTATTTTCCGGATTATCAAATAGGCCAAGGCGCATCCGGGCCCGCAATACATGATAAGCTGCAGAATCAATATCTGCTTTAGAAACCTTACCTTGTCTGTATGCCTGGAGTAATGGTTCCATAAAGACATCATCTCCGCATTCCAGATCAAGGCCAGCTTTTATGCTGACAGCTGCAGCATCTTCTTTTGTCTTAACAAATTTATGATGAGACACTAATAATCCTGGTCCACCACAATCTGAAACAACATAGCCATTAAATCCCCAATCTGTACGCAGAACTTTTTGTAAAAGCCAGGGATTTGCAGTACAAGGCACATTATTTATAGCATTATATGCAGACATAATAGAGGCTGCTTTCCCATCTACTACACATGCTTCAAACGCCGGGAGATAGTATTCTCTCAAAATTCTTTCGGATATCTGCGGATTACATTCAAACCGGTTATGCTCCTCATTATTCGCGGCAAAATGTTTAGGTGTGGCTACAACCTTCAAATATTTAGAATTATTCCCCTGTAAACCTTTTACAAATTGCACCCCTAAAACTCCTGAAAGAAAAGGATCTTCACCATACGTTTCAGGTGTTCGTCCCCAACGGGGATCACGTGCCATGTTAACAGTCGGAGACCAGAATGTAAGCAGATCACTAAATTGATTTACCTGTTTTTTTCCCTGGCTGAGTTCATTCCACCGGGCCCGGGCTTCATCTGATATTACTGTTGCTATTTTGAAATGCAGATCCGGGTTCCACATACTCGCTAATCCGATCGCCTGAGGAAAGACTGTGAAATTTCCCGGGCGTACTACCCCATGTAATGCTTCATTTCCATGATAATACTTTTCAATACTTAAACGGGGTATTCCCGGAGAAGTTGCTCTAAGAATACATATTTTTTCATCTATGGTTAAAACAGAAAGAAGATTCTGTAACCGATCATGTTGTGTGGCATTTTCATTCCGAAAAAGTTCTCTGTTTTGACAATGACCATGGAACGTAATCAACATAAACGCTAAAACAAAAAAAAGATATTTAAGCATATCAATCTTATTGTATAATTATTAAATCAAAGTATGAAATTTCAAAAGCCATCATTACTAAAAAATTACTTCTGCCGTGAATTTTAATATCACACCCTCCTTATTTTAGGCAGTTCAGACGTGATAAAGCAAATTGTGCAAAAATAAATGTTTACCTACCCCGATTCCCAAGGCCGGGATAAGTAAACAGTCTTTAAACATGAGCTTTAGCTTATATTACTCCGCAGTATTTAACGTATGATATTTATGGAATAATTATTTTTATAATCGGACTATAATTAAACCGATTCAATGAATTCTCAGCGAGAATGGCCACCCTTGCATAATAAGTGCCAGAAGTCAAACCTGCAATTTCATCGACAAATGTTGTTGATGAAATGACTGCACCTGACATTACACTTAAATCATTCTCCGCGGACTTTTTCACACCATCTGTGGACTCGTGAAGTATGAGTGAAGTATGAACAATAAGCATACTTTTTACCAATTTTTTAGTGCTGGTGGTACGCTCGATGTTATAACTTGCGCTGATTATTCCTCCTGCAAAAGCAACCTTTACATTTTTAAGCCGGACGAAAGGTTCAACCTGAAATTTAATGGTTTGATTTTGGCTTAAGTCGACGTTCAATGTATCAACTCCTGACATTTCAAATGCCCCTTCCATAGCAATAACCTTATATTTACCCGCAAAAAGACGGGTATTTCTAAAACTGCCATCGGATTTAGTCCAAAAATCATAAGGCTGCGGGTTTGAATACCCTTGTTCGACCATTCTGATTTTTATTCCATCGGGTTGCCTGGTCTGAATATTTTCTCCGGTAACCTTATCTACGACACTACCATCGAGGGTCATATCCGGGACTGAATAATTATCCAGCTTGCAGGAGTACAGAAAAAACGCCCCCAATATTAAGTTCAAAATTAAGATCTTTTTCATTTTTTATCTTTTACCTGATTTAACTAACTATTAATAACCTGGATTTTCTACAAGCAACGGATTACTTGCAATTATACCACCATCAAGCCTGCTGTAATACAACTTTGAAGTAAACGTCCGCGTATACTTATCACTTGGTAATTTTGCCTTTGTGAATATATAAGCATTATTATCCTTGTCGTATATAGGCCATAGTGCATAGGTATCTGTATTGTAAATTACATCATCAAAGATCCGCCATCTTTTAAGGTCCCAATAGCGGTTTCCTTCGTATGCGAGTTCAATTTTACGTTCGTGTCTGTAATCATTCATTGTGACAGGGTTAACAAATGCAGGCAGGCCTGCACGCTCGCGAATCATATTTATATATTTCCGTGCTTCAGGTTCGTTACCGAGTTCCAGTTGTGCCTCAGCATAATTAAGCAATACCTCAGCATAACGCATCATCATTTTATCAACGTCAGATGAACTATAAGCTATCGGCCTTGGAGGTGCAGGATCAGCCCATTTAGTCAGGTAAAAACCTGTGGCAGTTCCTTCTGGTTGTGATAATCCATCGGCACCATTTCCACCAATCAGAACACCGCCTTCAATTACATTACCATAAATCTGCAAGGTTGCACCCATCCATGGAGAACCTGGGAAGATTGCTGAAGCAAGAAACCTGGGATCTTTATCTTTAAAGAGATCTGCTGGATTTGCATATCTTATTGGCGTTCCATCAGGATTGTTTAACTTAATTGCACCGTTTGCATTATTTGTATATTCATAACTTTCAGCCATATCGTAGGTAGGATCAAACCTGCCTCCGTATCCTTCACCTCCGCGATGACTAAATGGTGCCGTAAACAAGTCGAATCGATTGGCCTTAATCGGAAAAACAAAGGCATCAACTAATATCCGCTCTTTATTTGTGGTTGACTTGTCAAAAAACAGGTTGTGGTAATTTTTAACTTTATCTGCATCCTGACTGTAGAGCGCAAAAGGTCCGGTTTCGATTAATAGTTTTGCCGCATCCCGTGCAACTCCGAAATAATGATTTGCTTCTGAAGTAGGAATACCGATAACACCGTTTAACTGTACCTCTTCATATTTGGCAATTGAAGCAGCATATAGCATGGCCTGAGATTTATAAGCAAGACCAGACCATTTATTGAACCGGTATATGCTTGTCTCTGATGACATCCCGTTTATAGCTGATTCCATCTCAGTTTCGATAAATTTAAAGACATCTGAAGCTTTATCCCTAGACTTATATAGTTCTGCAGGATCGCCCGATGCAGGTAACGGGCTTACTTCCGTAATTAGTGGTACACCACCATATCTTTGAACAAGGGTAAAATAGACATACGCCCTTATAAACTTTAATTCAGCCAAAGCTTCAGTTTTTTCTTTTTCAGTAGTAAAAGCAGTCGCTGAAGGTACTTTTTCAATCATGTTGTTTAATGCACGAATGAGTGTATAACTTGAACCCCACGAGTTAAAACTGAATTCCTCTGATGTACCTGCATCTTGCCTGCAGTTAACCATTTCATCGGTATAATAGGATAACCATATCCACTTTGAGAAATTTTCAAAAGGTATCTGATTATACATGTAGGCCATGTGGGTTGTGAAGGCTGCTTTATCCGATAAAATAGAGGTTTCTGTTAATACATTAACTGGTTGTTTATCCAGAAATTTAGTGCAGCTTGTCCATGATAACGTGGTAATTACAAGCAGAATGCATATATATTTAAATCTTTGTTTCATGTCTAAGGTTATTAAAATGTTATACTTAAACCCAGATTATAACTTGCCATTACAGGGTATTTATAACCGTTGTCTCCTCCGTCTCCTGTTCCTCTGTGTTCCGGATCGAAAAGAACACCTTTGCTTTTCCATGTAAGTAAATTAAATGCATTGGTATAGACCCGTACCTGTTTTGCTTTGATTCTCTTCGCCCAATTTACAGGTAGCACATAAGCAAGTTCAATACTTTTTAATCTTACATATGTTGCATCTACAACCCAGTAAGTTGAAGTCTCCTTGTTAGGTCCAAAACCAAACCCGTCGCGTGATATCGGGTATTTTCCCGGTACCCATGGTGTATTGAAATCCAAGGGGTCCACGTGGTGCCAGCGATCTAGAAATATAGTCAATGAGTTTCTTCCCCAAGGTAATGGCCCCATCAATTGTTCCGTAGGTGTCTGGGAATAACCTGTTGCTCCCTGAAACAATAAACTAAGCGATAATCCTTTCCATGCTCCGGACATTTCTGCACCAAAAAATGTTTTTGGGATCTCATTATGTGCTATCGGATACCGGTCATGCCCATCGATCATTCCATCTTCATTCCAGTCTACATATTTTACATCACCTGGAAACAAAGCAGCATGTCCATTTGCATTTTGAACAGGTGAAGTATTGATTTCATCCTGTGTTTGAAATTGTCCTGCAGCTCCATAACCCCATATCATATTTTGCAACCGGTTTTCATTTGTATTTGTCCAGTTTAAATAGCTGTTTCCAGCCGATGACTGTTCATAATGCAACCATTTTTGTTGGGTAAATGACAAGTTAGTCCGGATATTATATGAAAATTCGTTGATTTTATTGGAGTGCCCCACAACAAATTCAAACCCCTGGCTAAGATCACTATTTAGATTCTCTTGTGGAAAACTGGCGCCAAATTCTGAAGGGAGGGTTGCTGCCCTTGTGCTAAGAAGACCTTCCCTTTTTCTTTGAAACAATTCCACTGTAAAATCGAGTAAGCCTTCCCATAAGTTACCGTCAACCCCAATATTACTTGTTGTTGCAGTATACCATGTGATATTCGGATTGGCCAATCCCTTAGAGGAAGAACCGGAAGTCAGTGTTTTACCATCGAAAATATAATTATCTGACGGATAATTATAACCGGATATGTATTGGAATCCTCCTGCGCCACTGTCATCACCCATTACCCCGTGTGACATTCTAAGTTTTAAATTGCTGATTGAACTAAAGTTGTCCTTAATAAATGGTTCTTCGCTGATTCTCCATCCCAAAGAAATGGCAGGGAAAAATCCCCATCTGCTCTCGGCTGGGAACAAAGATGATCCATCGTAACGAAAGCTTAATTCAGTAAGATACTTTGATCTGTAATTATAGTTTAACCTTCCTACTAATGCCATGTTGCCATCCAGTATTTTATTTGAACCCCAGGTTACTTGGTTATCAGTTAATCCGGCATCAATTTGACTTATTGCATCCAAACTAAAATATCTTTGAGCGCCAAATCCATCTCCAAAAGTATTACGTCTGTCCACTAATAAGAGGGACTCTATGTTATGTTGACCTCCGGCAAAAGATTTTTTGTACTCTAACGAAACCTGGTATTGTGATATCATGTATTCATCAAAAGATTTCCGGAGTTGTGTAGGGTTATTTATCCCAGTTGGGATATAATTCTTCGCGGTTACATCATACTTATACTCGTTATAAGCTTTCCTCCACTCCGTGCCGATATTATATTGAACATCATAGGCAAATAATCCTTTAACTTTTAGACCAGTAATAAATGGCACGTCGTAAGCAAGTGACATCGTTGTTTCAAATTTTTTCATTTGATATTGCCTTGAACCTGTCAGATCCGAATTGATAATTGCGACCGGGTTCCTGTCTGCCTGACCATCATAATAATAAGGAGATGTATTGTTTGCATATACAGGCTCATAAGGTGGCTGCATCCAGACTTGTTTCATAAAATCATAAGAAGAACCGCCATATGGATCATCTCTTTTATCCATCATTCCGCCAAATATTACATTAGCTGTTAAACCCTTAACAATTTCGGCTGAAAGATTTGCCCTGAAATTATTTCGGTCGTAATTCATTGAGTTTGTTTTATAAATCCCGGTTTGATGAAGATTTCCAAGCGAAATATAGTAAGTGATCTTTTCTGTCCCTCCACTAAAAGAAACGTCATTTTTACTCATTGGCATTTTATCCCTTACTGTAAGTTTCCAATAGTCAACACTAGGATAATTAGGATCTTCACCGGTATACTTTTTATAATCAGGAAATGGTAATGGATTGCCAGCAACCAGTGCTGCCTCATTTTTAAGAATAAGGTTATCAATTGAATTGGATATAGCTCTTGGGTAATCGGTCATCTGTTCAAAACCAAAAGATGAATTCAGCGTAATTTCATTATTACCTGCTTTTCCCTTCTTAGTTGTGATGAGCATTACACCATTGGCAGCCTTTACTCCATAAACTGCAGCGGAGGCATCTTTTAAAATTGACACATTGTCAATAGTACTGGGATCTATTCGTTGAAAATCCCAACGGGGAATTCCGTCAACGACTACGAGCATAGATCCCCAACCCCTGATATCTATTTGATTATCATAAACTCCAGGTTCGCTACCAAGTGTTTGAACTCTCAACCCTGGCAACTTACCCGATAAGGCATTACTAAAGTCAGGAGATGTAACAGCCACTAATTCTTTTGAATTCACAGTAGCAACAGCTCCAGTCAGGTTAGCTTTTTTCTGGACACCATATCCTACAGCTACAACCTCTTCAATGCCAATGGCATCTACTTCCATTATAATATTGACCGATGTTTTCCCAGTAATATCAATTTCTTGAGATTTCATTCCAATAAAAGAGAAGACAATCACTTTTGCTTCTGATGGTAGCGATAAAGCGAAATTACCATCACTATCAGAAGTGATGCCAATTGTGGTGCCTTTTACAACTATTGCGGCACCAGGAATTGGTACTCCTGACTGATCAGTCACTTTACCAGTCACCTTTTTGCCCTGTTGCTCAGCCACAAATGGTTCCATCTCTTCTTTATCGTATAAAGCAATCTGGCGTCCAAGAACCTTATATTTAACTGAAGTACTTGAGAGTACTTTGTCCAGAATCTCCGTCACTGATTTTTGGGTTACCTCTACAGATACTTGTTTGCTAACATCTACTTTTTCGTTGTAGAAGAATTTGAATTCGCTCTGTGCTTCGATTGCTTTGAGAACATTGAGAAGGGTTGAGTTATTCTCGGCTATTGTCAATTTTGTGTTCTGCGAATAGGTTTCGGCAGAGAAACAGCTTAAAATTGACACCGTTACAATCAGAATAGTTAGTTTCATTTTTCTAAAAAATTGATAAAATAATGACTGCCTGCCATATTTTCGTAGCAATTTATTCATAACTTTGTAATTGGTTTAAATAATGTTTTTTTTAAATCGAATCTGGTTTAAAGGTGGGAACGGCCATTCTCACCTTTACTTTTTTGAATCTGGTAGTTTGTTTTTTTCCATATTTTCGTTTTAGTTTATTATTTGGTTCATTATTTCAGCATCAGTTATTTATCTTCCGGATATCTTTAAGATCCTTGTGTTTTTATCGAATTTATATTTTATCGAGGTAGTCGTGTTGATTAGTTCAAGAACCTCGACGAATGTTTCCATTTCAATCGTTCCTGTATAGCCTAATTTTTTCAGCTTCTCACCCTGTAATTCAATTTTTACATTGTACCACCGTTCCAACGCTTTGGCAACATTCTGAAATGGTTCATTTACGAAAATCAGTCTTCCCTCTCTCCATGAAGTGCTTAACTCCGTATTTACATTGTTAATTGTGAATTCATTCGCAGGAGTGATGACAGATTGCTCTCCGGGCTTTAAGTTGGCAACCTGGTTTTTTCTGTCCCTTACATTTACAATGCCTTCTACCAGTGTGGTTTCAAAGTTTTCATCTTTATATGCCTTTACATCAAAAGCGGTTCCCGTCACTTCAACATTGCCGTATGCCGTTTTTACCACAAAGGGTTTGCCATCTTTTAATACCTTAAAATAAGCCTGGCCTACAAGCCTGACATTACGAATTTTATCATATTGCTTGGGGAAGGAGATGGTCGATCCGGAATTCAACCATACTTCGGAACCGTCGGGGAGCTTAAAATTGGTCCTTGCGCCATAGGGCGTAGTAACAGTTTCGACGATACTGGCATATTGTAGTTTTTCCGGCTTATTGTAAAATACAATGGTAGTGGTTATTAATCCTAAAATTAATACTGCGGCAACTTTTAGTAAGTTCCGGTACCATGTAAACCGTCGCGAAATAGTCCCGGATTCTTCCAGTGCAATTCGGTGGTGGATTTTGTCGAGTAATTGGCTGTTTTCTTTGTTTTCAATGGCTGTATTCAACGTCTCCTCCCACAGTTTCAGGATCTCAGTTGACACATTGTCCTTATTATCATCAGAACAAATCGCCTTTATAACCTCAGCGAATTCATCCGGGTTACAAGTGCTGTTTAAATATTTGCTAAATTTTTTTTCCATGTTGTACGTGTGATACACAAAAGGGTGGGGCATCCCCTGCTCCGAAAGCAGGAAATTATAAGAATAGATAAAAATAAAGTAGCGAGATCATTCCCATCTCGTGCATTGCGCTCTTTATGTGTTTGATGGCATGGGTGATATGATCTTCAACTGTTTTTTCTGAAATATTCAGTTGTTGGGCAATTTCTTTGTTGGAAAGTCCTTCGGTACGGCTTAAAATAAAAACCTGTTGTCTTTTTTCGGGAAGACTAGACACAATATGATCAATTCCGGTTTTGATTTCATCGTATTCGAGCTGATTTCGGGTCTGGTATTCTTCGGCGACCGACCGTAGATAGAGTTCATCTTTAAAGGTGTGGTCTTTAAGTGAAGACCGTATTAGATTCAGAACCTCGTTTTTGGTGATTGTGAAAATATAAGCATTAAATGTAGCTGCATTGCTGATTTTTTGCCGGTTGAGCCAGATCTTGACAAACACCTCCTGGAGAATATCGTCAATATCGGTTTCAATTTTAAGGATGGACTTTGAGAAATGGTACAGGCGAGGGTAGTAGTAACTAAATAATTCATCCACAGCTGATTTGTCATCTTTTTTCAGTCTGCGGATTATATCTTCTGTGTTACTAATGGTCAATACCCTGTATTTTTCCATAAATTGGTCTTTTCCCTTGAATGCGAATGAGGTTCCTTAAGTTTGGATTGGTCAGACCAAAAGTAATTATTTCTGACGATTTACAATTTTGAAATTGTCAATTTGTTTTTTGTCGATGATTTGCTTTTGCGGCGCATAGGTAGGTTCATTTTCATTTGAGTGGGTAGTTGCGCCTACAGATATCAGCATTTTCAACCCTGGGTGGCGCTCTCTGCGATCGCTAACCAGGGGATATTGATATTCCACTCAGTCAGGGTGGTAACTTAAAAATGATGACCAGATTAACAAATTGCCTTAAAGGCTTATCGCTAATCTTCAAATTCAGGCTTTTCCCCTTTTATGACTAATTCCAATTGCAAGTCGCCGGTAGCCAGTTGCCGGTTCTTAAAACTCGATCATGATCCCCAACGTCGGAAGAACAGTTCCGGAGTTGTTGCTAATTGTTTTCAAAAGGTATTTATTCGGGTCGTTCGGATCGGTTACTGGTTTTCCGGTTCCATCTTCAACCCTTACAAGGTAATCCTGCTGATCGGCTTTAAAATTGTAGGCATTCTGAATGTCAAAATAAAGCATTAAGGACCATTTATTGTAATACCATGATTTATCGACTCTTAAGTCGAGTTGGTGAAATGCTTTCAACCGAATCATGTTAAACCTACTGTAATCGAGGTAGCCGGTTCCCTGTGCGTCCCACGCCGTTTTAATCGCTGACCGCTCCATATCCCATGGAGTGTAGGGTGTTCCTCCAAGGTAGCGCCATTTGAATCCAAGATCCCAGTTCTTTTTAAAGGAACGGGTGCCTGTGATTGTGAGCAGATGGCGATTGTCCCACGAAGAAGGGATGTATTCCCCTTTTTTGTCCGTAAACTCGCTTCGAACAAAGGTATAGGTGATTACTGCATTGATTCCTTTGTACTCTTTTATTCGGCCAAGTACCTCCAGACCGTAGGCATTTCCTTTACTGGTTGGCGTAACGGCCTCATCACCATATACTCCGTAGCCGGCTCCCTTGCTTGCCAGCGAAACTGAATCGTTTACTGAGAAAGGATAATCGGTGTATTTTTTATAAAACCCTTCAACAGTTACCTGCGAATTATCTGATGGCCTGAATTCGATTCCTGCTACCAAATGGTTAACCTTTATGTATTTAATTCCATTTGTTTTATTGGCGAGCTCTTCGTTTCCGTCGCGGTATCCCAATGTCGTGTACGAGGGGAGCTGGACAAATCGTCCCACGTTAAAATTTAGCGAAGTCCTTGGTGTTAACCGGTAACTGGCTGAAAAACGGGGTGAAAGTTGCTTAAGCGGATTTGACATTTCAGTTGAGTAGGTGTTGGCATCAGCCCTTATTCCGAGCGAAAGATCTAGTCGCTTTTCCAAATAATGATGGCTGATATGTCCGAATGCGGCATATTTGGCAAAGCCCAGCGACGACCGGTAATTAATTGTTACAGGATTATTTCCTTCAAAACTCTTCCGGAAGGTTCGGTTGAAATAATTGGCATACTGAAGATCAACCCCGTAATTTAGTTTGAAGTCTGTAGCTGACCGGTAGCTGTGCTCGTACCTGAATTTGGATTCCAATTCATATGAATTATAATCAAGTATTAGCATTTCCGGTTGTTCAACATTGTCCTGGTATTTGACCTGTGAATTGTTCAACTTGTTTTGACTTAGCACATAGGTGTCGTTCCCGTTTAAATTAAAGTGCTTTAGAACTGCCCCTAAAGTATAATTCCACTGATCGTTAACGGGGAGATACCCCAGAATATAGCGTTGTTCTTCGGTCTTATTGGCACTTGTGTTTAAAACAGAATGATCGAGCGCACCAAGTCCTATAAACGATAGTTCGGTTTTAGGATTTATTTTGGTTTTGACTTTAAACTGGAAGTCATTGTAGGTAGGAAGAAAGGGAAGCTGAAGCGCCTTGAACAGTAATTGCAGATAAGAACGACGTGCCGAAACCATAAAGGAGGTCTTCGCCGTTACCGGACCTTCGATAGCAATTGCCAGATCGGAAGCCCCGAAAGTTCCCCTGAATTTGAATTTTTCATTGGCTTCGCGCTGATTAAACTCAAGCACAGAGCTCATTGCGTTTCCGCGTGAAGCGGGAAATGCGCCTGAATAAAAGTTCACTTCGCGGATAAAATCGACATTGATAATTCCAACCGGTCCGCCGGAAGCACCCTGGGTCGCAAAATGGTTCAGATTTGGTATCTCCACACCATCGATGTAGAATTTATTTTCGCTCGGACCACCGCCACGTACAATAATGTCGTTTCGGAAAGCAGACGATGATGCAACACCCGGATAAGATTGGATGACTTTCGAAATGTCGCGGTTGCCGCCAGGATTTTTCTCAATTTCATCTATACCGATCGTTCGCAGTGATACGGGACTCTCTTCTTTCTTTTGAAAATAAGAGGGTCTGACCACAACTTCCTTGATATCTATGTTATCTTCTTCGAGAGGCACCAATATTGTGGCACCAGTTGCTTTTGTTAATCTGAATGATTCCGAAAAGTAAGCTTTGTAACCTACGGCAGATACTCTTAATTTGTAAAATCCAGGTTCAATATTATCGAGACTAAAATTGCCTTCAGCATCAGCTATCGTACCTTTTGTTGTTTCAAAAATTTGAATTGTTGCGAAAGGTACTGGCTCATTATTCTTTACATTAAACACCCTCCCTTTTACCAAACCAACACCAAAGGCTGAGAAGGAGGTGCCTAACAGGATCATTAAAAACGCATAAATTCGATTCATCATTATGATTGTTTAATCTTTTAACTATTTCAATAAACAAACAAAATAAGTAAAAAGTTTTTAATATCCATAACTTTGTGGCCAATAATAAAGGGGAAAGGGATAAAAACAGAGGTGCTTAATTATTATGGTACAAGTATTTGAATTCGAAGGATACACTATATTTACTCAAGTTGAAGGGGAGGGCAGACCACTTTTATTGCTGCATAGTTATTGGGGAAGTCATGTTTTATTCGATCATCTTGCTAAAGCGTTTTCTTCGAAAATGAAGGTTATCCGGATTGATCTTCCTGGCCATGGAAACTCGGCAATCCCACCATTGAATTATACTTTTGAAAAATTCGCAGTTGTTTTAAATGAATTGTTAACCACGCTCGGTGTATGTGAGAAAATTTCAATTGTGGGTCATTCGATGGGCGGTTATATGGCAATGGCATATGCTGCGAAATATCCGGAGCGGATAGCATCGTTGGTACTGATGCATTCGCCTGTTAAAGAGGCAGATATTAAAAGTATTAAACTTAGGGATCGTGAAGGTCGGTTGTTACAGAACGGAAGGAAAGATTTGCTTTTGCAGGTGAGTATTTCATCCAATTTTGCACCCGAAAATCTAGACGCGATGGAAAAAGCTTTGATCTTACTTACCCAAAGCAGTAACCAGGTAACTGTTGAGGGGGCGCTTCGGTCGATTTATGCAATTAATCATCGCAGTAGCTATTTAGGTGATTTAAAAATCGCTCATTTTCCAATTTTGATAGTTATTGGCAAATATGACAATGTTTATGGTGCAGAAGAGCAGCTGAATGATGCGCATCAGATTTCAAATGCAGAAGTACTGATGCTTCAACATTCCGGTCATCTTGGATTTTTGGAGGAAGCGGATTTAGTGGTGGAAAAATTGAGCGTATTTTTAGAAAAGGAATACAATATATATTAAAGGAATACATTGATTTATTTCCCCCATTTCTGATTCCATATCAGATACTTATCCAGTATTTTTTGTGGTAAGGTCGTGTACCAACTATAGCCATTCCGGCGTTCGTAGCCAATTTCTTCGAGCATGCCCTTTTTGATGCCATCGCGATCAGAGACAAATGGCAAACCGGTTTCCAGATCGTAAAACCTGGCCCACATACTTCCGGCTTTCGGGTCGCTTACTATTCGCCGGTCCGATTTACCTTCGCTGTTTGTAAATGAATCCCAACGCGTATTTCTCAGTTGATGGTCTTCCAACCATTTGATTCCCCCTTTTACTGACCGAATGATTTCGGGTGAATGATTTTCAAAATCCATCAATATTTCAAGCAAATCAACCGATTCTGCCCCGCTGAACGATAGCAACTCATAAGCATGCGATTTTGCCGGAAGAAATGTGATTTCGTCATGTTGTGCGCACCAGACGGTTGGTTTGCCATTCACAACAATCTGATTTATTCTTATTTTCGTGTATAATGGCTTTTTCAAGCGCTGAAATTGGCTGATGAAAAGGTGTGTTTTTGGGCCGTCCACCAATTATTCCGCTGATAAAGTAATACATTTTCGGCAATTGCTACTGATTCTTCCGACCCGTACCATTAGTCAGGCATTCCTGTGGCGACTGACCACCAGGAGCGTTCGGAAAGCGGTTTTTGAGCAGTTGCATAATTGGTGCACAACCCGGCTAAAACTAAAAAAAGAGCGATTTAACTAACTTTCCCATTTTACTAATTGGCATTTTTGATTTACTTACTTTTAGTTGTTGGCTCAACCTTATTCATTGTAACTTATTACTAATTTATCGGCAAAGTAAATTTGAATTGACTTCCTATCCCTAATTTGGTTTCGACCCAAATTCTTCCGTTGTGTTTGTCTACAAACTCTTTGCAAAGGATCAAACCAAGGCCAGTACCTGGTTCATGAGAAGTACCATTCGTTGAAGTGTTTGTTTCAATATTGAAAAGCAATGGTATCTTTTCTTCGCAAATGCCAATTCCAGAATCGTTTACACAGACCTCTACATAATCCGATTTCACTGAGGAATTGATGGTTATAATACCATTTTCGCTTGTAAATTTAATAGCATTAGAAAGAAGGTTTCTCAAAATCGTTTTTAGCATATTCTCATCTGCATTGACAAATACATCCGGATCAATTTGTAATTTAATATTGATCTTCTTTTTATGAGCAGTACCTTCTAAAAGATTATATGTTTCCTTTGCCACCAATAGCAGATTTAAGTGAACAGGCTCAAATGCAATGTTTCCGGTTTGATTTCGGGACCATTGAAGCAGGTTTCCAAGAAGCAGGTTTCCATTTTTTGATGAATCGTAAATCAGATTCAAATACATTTCTATTGTTTCAGGAGGTAATATCCTATACTCCTCCAATAAAATTTCGGAAAATCCGGAAACTGCATTGAACGGATTTCTCAAATCATGAGCTATGATAGAGAAAATCCTGGATTTGGTAGTATTTAATTTTGTTAGTTCATCATTAGCTTCCTGTATCGTATCGGTCTGTAATTTTATAAGGCTTTGTTTCTGAATAAGTAGATTATTTGCCTCTCTTAGGTTCTCAGCGTGTGAGCGCAATTCACCTGACTGTTTCTCAATTTGGATTTGTCTTTCCAATAAGACTTTGTTAGCCGAGGTAATTTCCATCGTCCGTTTTTCGACTAAAATCGAAAGCTCTTTCTGCTTATTTCGATATAATTCCAATTTTAAATAGTATCCAAGAAAAAGAAGCAATATAAAAATAGCAGCAGCAGTTATTTTAACCCACAAGGTTTTCCACCAGGGAGGTAAAATAGTAATTTCTAAAGAAACTCCTTTTTCATTCCATATGCCGTCATTGTTTGATGCTTTAATGTGAAGCGTATATTTACCGGGATCAAGGTTTGTATAAGTGACATATCTTCTGGAGGAATTGGTGTAATTCCATTCTTTTTCAAAGCCTTTCATGATGTAGGCATATTGATTTTTTTCCGAATTGCTGTAGTTGATTGCAGCAAACGAAAAAGAAAAGACCGACTGATCCCAGTTAAGTGTAATTTCCTTTGCTTCACTTATATGAGTTTGAAACTGAGCATCCGGAGAGCCAAACAATACCGGTTTATTGAATATTTGAAAATCGGTAATGTAAACCGGAGGAATAAAATTGTTATCTTTCAAACTATCTGGATAGAAGGAGTTGAACCCGTTGTATCCGCCGAAATAAATTTCTCCGTTTCTGGTTTTGAGAAAAGATTGCTGGAAAAACTGATCACCCTGCAGACCATCCTCTTTCGAATAATTCCTGAACTTCCCGGTTTTACGATCAAACCGGCTGATACCAATACTGGTGGATACCCAGATATTATCATGGTTGTCTCCAACAATTGCCTGAATTCTATTGTTGGGCAATCCGTTCGTAATATTGTAGGTCTTAATAATTGTTCCATCTGGTTTACAATAGAATATTCCTTTTGTATTACTTCCAACCCATAAGAAATCATCCCGATCTTTCCAAAAGGCCGATATTGCATTATCCGGGAAATTAAATACCTTAAATGAATTGGTTTTGTAGTCATAAAGATTTAGTCCGCTCTGAGAACAAATCCACATTTTGTTTTCAGAATCTTCGTAAAACAACCATATTCCGTCGCTGCTAATTGATTTTTGATTATCAGGATCGTTTCTGAACCATTTAATTACACCTTTCTTTTTATCGAATAAATCGATTCCAAACCGATAGCCTCCCAACCACAGTACATCGTTGTGATCGAAAGTGAGATTCCATATGCTCCGACCCGAAATGCTTGATGAATCGTTTTTATCAGGCAGATAGCGGTAGAATTTGCCGGTTTTCCGCTCATACCGGTTAAGCCCTGCATCCCATGTGCCAATCCAAATATCATGATCTTTATCTTCGGCAATGCTTCGGATTACATCACCGCTAATACTATAAGGATCTGAAGGATCGTGCTTATAAATCTTAAATTTACCTGTTTTGGGATCATATATATTTACTCCGCCACCATCGGTACCTATCCAGATCATCCCCGCATGATCCTCAAAAAAACACCCGGTGAAACTGTAAGACAATGAATTGGGATTGTTACTATGGTTGAATAGTTTAAACTTATTTTTTTTGGGGTTATAGTAATTGACACCGCCACCTGAAGTACCTACCCATAAAATTCCTTCCCTGTCGCGGTGAAAACACCAGATTCCGTTGTGATTAAGTCCATTATTAGAAGTTTGATCCGAAAGGATATACTCAAAAGTTTTAGTTACTTTGTCAAAACGGTTGATTCCACCCTGATCGATAGCAAGAAGTAAATGCTGGTCATCTTCAGGTGTGATATCAAGTATTGTCTTTTGATTGGTCCCCTTACCATCGCCTTTTGATCCGAATTGTTCAAACTTATTATTACCAGTATCATACGAGAAGAATCCGTTGCCATCTGTTGTAATCCATATTTTGTCCTGCTTGTCAATATATAGACTCTTGTGACAATCGCTACCGAAATCAATGGAGGGATCATCAAATTTTGTAAACTTTCCGGATTCCGGGTCAAAATGAAATATTCCACGACTTAGAGAAACAACCCAAATATTTCCTTTAGAATCACTTACTATCATTCTGGCCGGGCGGGCGTATAATGCATCTTTCTTATTTGAATATGGATATTTAATAAAATTTTGAGTCTGTGGAACCCATTTATTCAGACAATTTCCTTCCGTAATAATCCAAATGTTTCCTTTTTTATCCTGTGTTATACTATTAATTCTGTCGCTGTTAATGCTGTTGCTATCGTTCGGGTTGTGTTTGAAAACTTTAAAATTGTCCTTGGCTGGATCATATAAATTTAAACCATCGGTAGTCCCAAACCAAAGATTTTTACCGCTGTCTTCATACATACAAACTACATTATCGCAGCTGATTGTTCCTGACAGTTTTTCATTAAACCGGTATTTCTTAACCTCGTAGCTGTCGTATTTATCAAGGCCTACATCGGTGCTTATCCACAGGAAGTCTTTTTGATCTCTGAGAATACACCATATCCGGTTACTTGACAGACCATTATCTACTGTGAAGTGATCAAATTTAAATTGATTATTTAGTGCAGAACCAACGGAACTTTGTGTTTCCAAAACTATGAGCACTAAAAAAACAACAATCAGAAATTTATTCTTCATTTGAATTATTAGTTTATTTTCCTAATCAGTTCAGTTATATGTCAGAAAGTTAAATAAATAATTGATTTTCAACTGAATTGTAGTCTGAATATCAGCATTCAAAATATATTTAAAGAATTATTTATCAAGGTATTTCCTTATTACCAAATATTTCATTTCTGTAGAACCGGCATTGCCGATTCCGTGCTCGCTGTTTTCCGGACAATAAAAACTGGTATTGGGACCTCCAGTTGTGGTTTTGCCATCAAGGTAAAATTGAGCCGTTCCCTCCAGAATGAAAAAAATTTCATCTCCCGGGTGTTTATGCGGTGCATGTGTTGCCTGTTTTGGGCCAACTACGCTCATTTTTACTGTGAGACCATCTTTCAGAAAATTCTGTTCAATGAACCAATACTGATATCCAACCGCTGTCTTGGTCGATTTTTCGGGATCAAAGCGGTTGATACAATTTTCGATCGTATATTTTTTTCCTTCAGAACGTGGTTCCTGCGATGAAGCAATTTTTAGCAAGAAGAAGGTAAACAAAAGCACAAGGGTAGTTTTCAGTTTCATAATTCCCGGTATTAAAGTTTTGCAGGTGCAATTTGAATTTTAGTTTTTTGCTTTTTGAAGCTGCAAAGTACAATATTAGTTGTAAATGGAACTATTACTAATTGTTAATTTCGGAATGCGACTTTGCAAAGTAGGTTTAAAGCGTTGGAAAGGTTATTGTGTAAGCGCACTAGAGTAATTGAATCAAGTAAAACAAGAAATTACTAAAAGAATTAACGCTCAGATATTTAAAAATTTGCAACCAAAAATCATAGGTATTGGCGATATTATGTAGAACCATTTTAAATTAGGATTTAGATCAGATTCGTGTTGTAAAGCATAAAGGCGTGGGCTACTTTTGCGAAGTAATTTAGAAAAAAAGAGTTTCATTCAAATAATAATTAAAATCAAGTACTTATGAGCAATTTCCTGAGTGCCTCGATAGGCCGGAAAGTATTTATGAGCCTCACAGGACTTTTCCTTATCTCATTTTTATTTATTCACCTGACGCTGAATCTTTTTCTTATTTTCGACGATTCAGGTAATCTTTTTAATCTTGCAGCCCATTTTATGGCTACAAATCCCATTATCAGGATAGTGGAACCAATTCTTGCATTAGGTTTCATTATTCACATCATCTGGTCGGGTTGGATTACCCTTGAGAACATGAAAGCACGCCCTATTGGTTATGCTTCAGGAGATCAGCAGTTAAAATGGTGGGAGCCGTCCAAGAACATGTTTATTCTTGGTGGTATGATTCTTATTTTCCTGGTACTCCACATCTTTAACTTTTGGGTTAAAATGAAAATTACCGGCGATCCGCTATTGGAGCAGGCTACCGGCGCCGGGACAGAAATGGAGAATGCTTACGCATTGGTTTCCAATCTATTTATCAACTATCCCCTTTACGATGTTATTTATGTGTTGAGTGGGATTTTCGTAGGGTTACATATTACCCATGGTTTTTGGAGCGCTTTCCAGACAATTGGATTGAGCAATATCAAATGGATGAAAAGGTTGAAATTCATTGCCAACCTCATCGGTTTTATATTTGCTATCGGCTTTTCTGCTATCCCGCTCTATTTTCTTATTAAATAGTAATTGAAATAAAAAGATCCAACAATATGAGCATCTTAAATTCAAAGACACCTGAAGGACCAATTGCACAAAAATGGTCTAATCATAAGGCAAAAATTAAAGTTGTCAGTCCGAATAATAAACGGAAACTTGAAATAATCGTAGTCGGAACCGGTTTGGCCGGAGCATCTGCTGCCGCTTCACTTTCGGAGTTAGGTTACAATGTAAAGGTATTTTGTTACCAGGACAGTCCTCGCCGTGCGCATTCAATTGCTGCCCAGGGCGGAATCAATGCTGCCAAGAATTACCAGAACGATAACGATTCAGTATACAGACTATTCTACGATACCATCAAGGGTGGCGATTATCGTTCGCGCGAAGCAAACGTTCATCGTCTTGCAGAGGTTTCGCCAAATATTATTGATCAGTGCGTTGCACAGGGAGTACCTTTTGCACGCGAGTATGGCGGTTTACTTTCGAACCGTTCATTCGGCGGGGTATTGGTTAGTCGTACCTTTTATGCGCGTGGTCAGACTGGCCAGCAGCTTTTGTTGGGTGCTTATTCGGCACTTAACCGGCAGATCGCTGAGGGTGGTGTGAAAATGTATACACGTCACGAAATGATAGACCTGGTTACCATCGACGGAAAAGCACGCGGAATTATTGCCCGCGACATGGTGACCGGCGAGGTAAAACGATTTGGAGCACATGCAGTTGTTATAGCTTCAGGTGGATATGTCAATGTCTATTTCCTTTCAACAAATGCAATGGGGTGTAATGCCTCTGCTTCGTGGGTTTGTTACAAAAAAGGAGCATTCTTTGCCAATCCTTGTTATGTTCAAATACATCCTACCTGTATTCCGGTACATGGTTCACAACAGTCGAAACTGACATTGATGTCAGAATCGTTGAGGAATGACGGACGGGTTTGGACGCCAAGAAAGTTGGAAGATGCCGAAAAATTGCGCAAAGGACTTTTAAGTCCAAACGATATCGCTGAACCCGATCGTGACTTCTACCTCGAAAGGCGCTACCCATCTTACGGAAATCTTGTTCCCCGCGACGTGGCTTCGCGTGCGGCAAAGGAAAGATGTGATGCAGGTTACGGCGTAAATTCCGAAGGGAAAGCGGTTTATCTTGATTTTAAATACTCAATCGATCGTTTAGGTCGTGATACAATCGAAAAAAGGTATGGCAATCTTTTCCAGATGTATGAAAAAATTACCGATACTGATCCTTATAAACAACCTATGCAGATCTATCCTGCGATCCATTATGCAATGGGTGGAACCTGGGTTGATTATAATTTGATGACGACGATCCCGGGGCTCTATGCCATTGGGGAAGCAAACTTCTCCGATCACGGTGCAAACCGTCTTGGCGCTTCGGCACTGATGCAGGGATTGGCAGATGGTTATTTTGTACTGCCATATACCATTGGAGATTACCTTGCCGGTGAAATTATGGTGCCAAAGATTGATACCAATCTGCCGGAATTTATTGAAGCCGAAAAGCAGGCTGTTGGTAAACTGGAAAAACTATTCAATATAAACGGTAAAACACCGGTTGACCATTTTCATAAGAAATTAGGTCAGATCTTGTGGGACAACGTAGGTATGGCACGCAATGCCGAAGGATTGACAAAAGCAATTAAAGAGATCCAGGAGTTGCGCGTTGAGTTCTATAAAGATCTTCTTGTTCCGGGAGAAATGAAAAATGTGAATCCTGAGCTTGAAAAAGCGGGTAGAGTCGCAGATTTTATTGAACTGGGAGAGTTACTGGCACGCGATGCACTCAATCGTAATGAATCGTGTGGCGGCCACTTCCGTGAAGAATCGGCAACCGAAGAAGGTGAAGCTAAGCGTGATGATGAAAACTTTGCTTATGTCGCGGCATGGGAATTTAAGGGTGTTGATTCAGAACCTGTTCTTCACAAGGAAGATTTGGTCTTTGAGACGATTGCATTAACCCAGAGAAGTTATAAATAAAGTCTCTTTTTTAGTAGCTCATATCTAATATCTATCAAAATGGCTGATAAAATTCTCAATAAAATATACGTTAAAGTCTGGAGGCAAAACAGTCCGAAGGCTAAAGGTCGGTTTGAGACCTACACCGTCGAAAATGTTTCTCAGGGAAACTCTTTCCTTGAAATGATTGACATTCTGAATGACAAGCTCATTCTCGATGGAAAAGATCCGATTGCTTTCGATCACGATTGTCGCGAAGGAATTTGCGGAATGTGTTCTCTTTATATTAACGGACATGCACATGGTCCAGATACACAGGTAACTACTTGTCAGTTGCATATGCGCAGGTTTAACGAAGGCCAGACGATCACGGTTGAACCATGGCGTGTCGGTGCTTTCCCGGTTATTAAAGATCTGATTGTTGATCGTACAGCATTTGAAAAGATCCAGCAGGCCGGTGGTTTCATCTCCGTAAATACAGGTGGTGTTCCCGATGGAAATACGATTCCTATTTTACAGGACGATGCTGAAGAGGCAATGGATGCCGCTGCATGTATCGGATGTGGCGCCTGTGCTGCAACGTGCAAAAATTCATCTGCAATGTTGTTTTTGGCGGCTAAAGTATCGCAATTTGCCAAGTTACCGCAGGGCCAGGTCGAAGCAAAACGGCGCGCAAAGGCGATGGTTGCAAAGATGGACGAACTCGGATTTGGCGGTTGTACCAACACCGGTGCCTGCGAATTGGCTTGTCCAAAGAGCATTTCTATTGCCCATATTGCCAGATTGAACCGGGAATATCTTGTGGCAAAACTTTCTGACTAATTTAATATCAGTAATATACAACAAAAAGGCGTGGTCGTTTGACCACGCCTTTTTGTTATTAACTAATTATGGTTGATAACTCTTTTGGGTTTTATCATTGCGAAGGACTAAAAAAACAAGTTTATGCATAAATTCGCAGCGAACGTATAAATAGATTTAAACCTGAAACCATGCCTTATAGAAGACTTCCCAATACCGATCAGGCTAGATTAAGAGCCCTGCAAACTGCCGTTACGATGGGGCAGAAGAAGGAGACAGAGGAACTTGCCTTTTCAGCTAAGTCATTAAATCATCTACGATCGTTTTATACAAGTTTTGAAACCACAATTATACATCATAAGCTAGCCAGAACGCAACAGGAAAAGAGCAGCAGTGCTTACCTCGAAACGGTACGGAAATCACGATTATACTTGTCGCACTTTATTCAGGTTCTGAATTTTGCAATTCAACGTGGTGATATGAAGCCCAATGTGAGAGAATTTTACGGTTTTAGTGAGAAAAAATCACCTTCCCTGATTCTTGATTCTGAAGTGTTGGAATGGGGAAAGAAAATTATTGAAGGGGAACACAAACGCATCAGTAACGGAGGAAACCCGCTTTATAATCCCTCGATTGCACTTGTAAAAGTGAAATTTGACCAGTTTGTGGATATGTATCATTTTCAGAAAACGCTGCAGAACAATACTGCCAGGTGGACTTCCAGGGTTGCCGAACTGAGGAAAGAGGCTGATGAGATCATTCTTGATATCTGGAATGAAGTTGAAGAAAGTTTCTCGGCTTTGCCTGATGATCTCAAAAGAGAAAAGGCGTCTGAATATGGATTGATTTATGTATATCGTCCGATGGAGCGTATAAAAACCGAGCTTCCATCGTTTGTCCGGAGCGATGAATATCAAAACTGATCGGGTAAACTATTAGAAATAAGGGAGTAAGCAGCTGGTTGATTATGGCTTCAGCGTAAAACTGAATATGCATCCTTTGCCCGGAATATTTTTACTGGAGACCAGGACCTGCCCCCCTAATTTTTCGATAATCCGCTTTGTGATTGAAAGACCAAGACCGTGGCCTTCAATAGTTTGTTGTCCCAGTCTTTCGAAGTCAGTGAACAGTTTTTCATATAACTCTGCAGGAAGTCCGTTCCCGTTGTCCTGAATCCAAAACCGATTCCATCCAGTTATCATTTTTTCTGTCCCTATAACGATTTCCGGCGGATCTCCTCCATACTTAATGGCATTACTGATCAGATTAACCCAAACCTCCTCGATCCATTGCGGATTTCCTTTCACAACAGGCCAATTTTCCGGAAGTTTAATTTTCGCACCGCTATCCTTTATAGGTTGTCTGAGTCGGCTAATTGCCTCATATACTATTGATCGCATGTCGATCTGAATCGGCTTAATGTCTTCTTTTCTGATTCTTGATAATAAAAGCAGTTCATCAACAATTGTAAGCATCTTATGTCCTTGTTCATTGAGAATATCAAGAAGTTCAAAGGCTTGATCCTGTTTTTGATTCAGTATATCTTCCTTAATAAACTCGGTCAGACCAATTACCCCTCCGATCGGATTTTTAAGGTCATGGGCAACCGAACGCGCATAAGCATCAAGATCGGCAATCAGTCTTTCATTTTCAAGTATCTCGTTTTTCAGCAGAATATTTGATTGCACTGAAGCGTCAAGTGCATTCTTCCTCATTGAAATATCGTGGAGGAGAAAGATTCTGCCTATAAGTTGATCTTTGGCGTTTGTAACAGGACTATATTTTACTTCAAAGTGATTCACTCCGTTACTTGTCTTTATTGTTGTTTCTGTAAGATATCCGCGATCAGATGGAATTTCATCTTCATCTAAAAACAACTTGCTAAATCGTCTGAACGGACGCCCAAGTACTTCTGCCCGGGAAGTGTTAAGGATATTGACAAAAGCCTGATTTACATCTGCGATCCTGTCATCCATATCGACAACAATAATTCCGTCACTTAAATTCTTGATCGTTTGGATCCTAGCAACAGGCACTACTTCAAACATTCGCTTCAGGTAAATACCAATAGCAGAAAGTATACCCGAGAAGATTAACGCGATTGGCGTGAGATCTGCGCGGATTGGAAGAAGCTTAAATACGTAAAACAGACTTGTTGCAAGCGGGAGTACAGCGGCAATAATAAGGTAAATTAATTGAATTTTATAGATCTTATAAAACCGGAATGTTCCTAAAAAAAGGATAATAATTGCTGTTATTAATACGATATACTCGTAAAAAGCAAAAAACCAGAACCATTTTCCGTAATTGTATGTACTGTCGTTGGTATCCCGGTAAAAATCAACAGATTTCCATATTAACTGATGATGCGGATTAGTGAAAACGAGCATAATCGTTATCGTCGGTATCAGCATTAATATTCCGACCACAACCGGGTTGACAAATTTATTAAACTGTGTATAGGAAAGCGTAAAGAGGAGAAAAAAGACGGTTGTGGTGGAAGAGCCGATATATCCGATCTGTGACCATAACATTTTAAGCGGTAAGCTTGTTGCTGCATGTTCAAATCCATCGGTTATCGCCCACAGTGATGCCGCAAATTCGAAGAGAATCATAAAAATAACCCCATCAGAGTATCGTCTTTTCCAGAGAATAAAAACTAAAGCAAAAGCAAACAGTGCAGACAGTATCCGCAAATAAAACATGGAAGTAAATCCTAAGGTAGAAATCATGACTGAACTACTTTATGCTTTGTAAAAACTAATAAATCAGAAAAGACTTTTAATTTTTTCGAATACAAATTGCGGATCTGGGTTTAGAGGAAATATTAGCAAGGGATCTAAATAGTTTATTTCGTTTTCCCGTTTGAATTTTTCAATGCCGCCACCTGTGATATTCAGCATGATCGTTGCATCTTTATCGGTATTGCCGTCCTTCACCGCTTGAATTAATGATGCAACTGCTACTGCAGCTGCGGGCTCTATATCGTTTCCTTCCGTTTCTAAAAATAAGAGTGCAGCATTTGCGGCTTCCTGATTTGTTACTGCGAAAATTTCGCCTCCGGCGTCTTTCATCGCGTCATACAATCCTCCAATGATACTGTATGGTGGTTTTCTGTTCGATAAAACTTTGGCGACAATCTCCTCCACCTGTTTTCGGGCTTCCTGATCGTTAATCGGGAGCATCTGTCGCGAATCAGCATCCCAGGCATCTTTGATCGGCAGAAAAGGAGCGTTTTGCGACAACATAAGTTTCATTTTGGTCGTACCAAAACGTCCGTCTTCCAGGAAACGCAGGTTGGCTTCCCAGGCAGCGATTGCACCTGTTCCACTTCCAATGGCCTGAAAATAGAGATCAGGAATTTTTCCGATTGTTGTAACCGCCGACAATACCGTAGTTCCCATTCCATCGCGACGGGCTACATTTTTAGCGCCACCCTCAGGATAAAATCCTTCGATATGACATGCCAGGTTCGACAAGTGTATTGCGTCAAAATAATCTCCACCGGATTCTGCTGCAATCAGTTTCACGCAGGGATCGATTTTCTGGGCAAACCATAAGGCATTTAGATTGTCTTTTGGTACACAGATTAATACAGGTATTTTATTTTCGGAGCAAACTTTAGCGAATGCCCTGGCCGTGTTTCCGGCCGAAGCCACAACCATCACTCCTTTGGTATTTCCGTTGTGACGGGCACAAACCGAAAAAGCTTCACACTCCTTGAAAGTCCCGGTTTCCATCATTGCTCCTTTTTCGGGCCAGTAACCGTTAAAGGTAATGTACAGGTTTGTTAATCCTAATTTATTCGCCAGACCTGTACTTTTATAAGTCACAGGTGCACCAGATCCTTTCAGCATTTTCGAAATTGGAAGCCATGAGACAAATTTGTACAATCCAGGGAATGACTCGTCTACAATTAACTGTTTGTTGTCGTAAATCGCACGGATGAGGCTGGGCTCGTCATTATTCGGACAATTCAATTCCCAGTCCTTATCCTCGAAACGTTCTCCACAGCAGAGAGATTGAAGATGGTATTTTGTTTTGTTAAAACCTGTCATGACTATAATTTTGATTCTTCAAATGTAGCTTTTTTGCAAGGGAATGCAAAGCCGGAGTGCATTATCGTTTTGCTTGCATGTGGCAATTAACCTATATCTTCATTCTAAGAAAAAGTATCAGAATACCTAAAAAATCGATCAGATTGGTACGTAATGATTTCAATGCCCTGCTTACAAGCCCTTCAACTGCCTTGTTGGAAATTCCCATTTTGTTGGCAATCTGTTGGTAAGTTAATCCATCGATTCGGCTGTATTCGAAAGCTTTACGACAGCGGTCCGGCAGGTTTGCAATTGCTTCCCATAAATGGGAGCTTAGATCGTTGGCATCGATTTTCTCCTCGGTGATGAACTCCGGAATTTCAGTTTGATTGGTAATCTGATAATGGCTGCTTCGGTGTTGCTCCCTCAGGTGGTCGACACACCGGTTCCTAACCATGAAAAACAGATAGGAATGTAGATTTTCGACATTGAATAACTCTTTCCGCTTTTCCCAAAACCTGATAAAACAATCTTGCACAAGGCTTTGAGCAGAATCCTGATCATGCACAAACCGAATTGCCTGAACGACCAAAACTTTATAGTACTTTCTGAATATGAAATCGAAAGCTTCCTCTTTTCCCAGTTGCATCTGAGAAAACAAAAATCGGTCACTATCTTCGTTTTCCAAATTCATTTTCAAGTTTAAAGGCTGTTGGTTTTTCTTGTTGTAAAAATAGGTCGTTTTTTTGAGGTTGCAATTTATTCACCCTAGCAAACATTCGGTTTCAGTTTTATAAAAAATTGCAAGAATAATTTAAAATCGATGTAGGGTATTGGTAGCTGAAATCCGTCTTGAATAAAAATGAACTAACAATGCCCATTTGTTCGGGTGAGTGTTCCCACAATTTCGGGATCATTTTAAAAAAACAAATTATTTACGGAAGAAAAATGAAGGAGAACATTCACTCATTGATGACTGGCTATTTTTGTGGCAACCTTACTGAATCAGAGCTCCAGAAGTTAAAAAATCACCTTGAATCAAATCCGGCGGACCATAAAATATTTGAAGATTACCGGCTGCTATGGACGGAATCAGAACAAAAAATTGCTTTGAAACCAATTGATACTGAAGGCGCACTGACAAAAACCAAACTTCGGTTGTTTTTCCGCAAAACCAATATTTTCCATATTCTGCAGAGAGCTGCAGCTATCTTTATATTGGCCGGATTGTTTTCGACAACCTATATTTATTACCACAATTCTGCTCCGATTTTAGTGAATAGCGAACAACCTGTGATAATGCAGGAAATTTCTGCCATATTCGGAACCCGATCGAAGTTTGAACTTCCTGACGGGACAACTGTTTATCTTAATTCAGGTAGTAAATTGATTTTTCCACTCCAGTTTAAAGGCGATATACGAAGAGTAGCATTGGTTGGAGAAGCTTTTTTTGATGTTACACCGAATCCTGCTAAACCATTTATTGTGAAGGCGAGCGATATCAATGTTAAAGTTCTGGGAACAGCATTCAATATCCAGGCTTATCCCGAATCCAAAGAGATCAGTACCACACTTGTTCGTGGTAAAGTTATTTTGGAAACCGAATCTGCCGGTATTTTGAAGCAAGTGGCTGAATTAAAGCCTTCTGATCATGCCGTGTTTAATGCTAAAGATAAAGCGATCAAAATATCAGCTGAAGAAGATCTTGATAAGTTTATCGGATGGAAGGACGGTAAATTGGTCTTCTTTAATGATCCGATTGAAAAAGTATCCGATAAACTGGGGAATTGGTACAATGTAACTGTGAAAATCAATAATACTGAACTTAAGAAGTACCGGTTTACGGCTACTTTTACGGATGAACCTATCGAGCAAGTGCTTGATTTATTGAGCAAATCATCTCCGATTCGATATCGGATTAAAAAAGCAAGCAGACTTTCGGATAATTCGTATTCGAAAAGGGAGATTATTATTAACTAACAATCAGAACAACTTTAAACAAGAAGCCTATGGTATAAATGCCGTGAAAAAAAAACGGGAAAGTGTTGGCGCACTCCCCGTTAAAATTAAATGTCTTCTATTCTACACAAAAAAATAATTAACGAACATTTAACAAAGCAAAAATATGAAAAAATTCGGATTATATTCTCCGGGCGGCAACAGATATGCCGTATTAAAGAAAGGATTAATTGCTATGAAAATTACGCTGATACTGATCCTGTTTTCAACTTTCAACCTTTTGGCTACCGGTACTTATTCCCAAACTGCAAGGGTATCGCTTAAACTAAACCAAACATCAGTAAAACAAGTTCTCAAGGAAATTGAACGTTCGAGCGAATTCTATTTTTTATACAACAACGACCTGATTGATGTTGAGCGAAAAGTGGATATACTGGCCAATAATGAGCAGATAAGCTCTGTTCTTGACCGCTTGTTTGCAAATCAGGAAGCCAAATATGCGGTATACGATCGTCAGATTGTGATCTCTCCCATTGATATGAAGCTGCCTCAGGATGCACGAAAAATCAAGGGTAAAGTAACTGATCAAACCGGGTCATCACTTCCTGGTGTATCAGTTGTTGTAATCGGAACTACCAATGGTACAATCACCGATACCGATGGTAATTATTCGCTGACCAATATTCCTGAAAATGCTTCACTGCAGTTTTCGTTTGTTGGGATGAAAGCCCAAATAATTTCCATTCAGGGAAAGCAAACCATTGATGTGGTTTTGGAGGAAGATAAGCTCGCGATTGATGAGGTTATTGTTATCGGTTATGGAACCGCTAAACGTCAGGATTATACAGGATCTGTCAGTTCGCTTAAAATGGAAAACTCGATGGTGGCATTGGCACCTAACCTCAACGCGCTTGAGTCATTGAAAGGTAATGTGGCCGGTTTAAGTATCGGAGCCACCAACAGTGCAGGGGGACAACCATCCATGGATATCCGCGGGCAAAATTCAATCAGCGGATCCAACGACCCTTTGATCGTTCTTGACGGTGTTATATATCTTGGCAGTTTGGGAGACATCAACCCCAATGATATTGCCACTTTCGACATCCTTAAAGATGCTGTTTCCGCGGCTGCTTATGGTTCACGCTCGGCCAATGGTGTAATTGCCATCACAACAAAAAAAGGCACAATGGGAAAGCCAATTATCACATTTAATGTTTCTTCCGGCGTTCAGTCGTGGCAAAATCAACCTCAGATGATGAAAGGCGCTGAATGGATAACCGTTGTAAATGCGCGTAATAAATATACCGAAGGTTCGACTAACTGGATGAAAACCGGTGAATTGGCCAATCTTGCTGCCGGAACGGAAACCAACTGGCTCGATCAGGTAACACGCACGGGGGTAATTCAGGATTACCAACTTGCAGTTTCTGGGGCAACTCAAAATGTAAATTATTATTTGTCTACATCTTACAACAACAATAAAGGAATTATAAAAGGTGACGATTTCAACAGGATTTCCTTGTTGGCTAAAGTAAATACAACGATCACAAGCTGGTTAAAAATCGGTATTGATGGCAGCTTTTCCAGGAGGGATTATTCTGGTTTTGCTGCCGATATTGGTGCCGCTCAAACCATGTCACCTTATGGTGTGAATTACCGCGATGATCTTGGAAACCTTGAAAAATACCCCTATACACAATCTTCCATAAATCCGATGTGGGGCGTTCAGGATGGTACACGAGACAATAAGGATGTGCGAAACAATTTTCGCCTGAATGCTTATGCTGTTATCGATGTGCCATGGGTGAAAGGATTAAGTTTCAGAATGAATATGCTGACGAACCTGGAACAATATGAATCGGGAAATTTTACAAATGAAAAGTACTTCGTAAAAGAGGGTGAGGGTTTGGCAAGATATAATCCGGCTACCGTAGTTGGTTTTTTGGCGAGCGCAAATGGTAATTTATTGAATTCCAAAACGTCTAGCTATGTTTTTGACAATATCCTCAATTATAAAAAAATATTAGGCAAGCATAGTTTTGAAGGTACGCTCGTCGCAACCCGTGACTACACCAAATATGAGATAATTAACGTAACCGGCTCTGATTTTTCAGCTAATGGGAATACAACTTTAGGCATGTGGGGATTACACAAAGCTACCGTACAAAAAGTTGATTTATTTGTCAATAGCAGTACGAATGGAAATCAGATTGGCGGATTTGAAAAAGCTAATATTGGTTACCTGGGACGTTTAAGTTATTCATTTAATGATAAGTACTTCTTTACCACTTCCTATCGTCGTGATGGATCCTCTGTTTTTGGTGCAAATAACAAATGGGCCGATTTTGTTGCTTTTGGCGGTGCATGGAAAATATCGAACGAATCGTTCCTGAAAAGTTATAAGCCATTGAATAATTTGAAATTAAAACTTTCGTGGGGACAAAACGGGAACCAGGGTATCGGGCCTTATGCAACCTTGTCAACAATTGCCAATGGAACTTCAGGTGGTGTCAGGTATGAATTTTCAGATGCTCAAGGGAAAATAAATTATGGTTTATTCCAGAATGCACTCGGTAACTCCGACCTCGGTTGGGAATCGACTTCAACCTGGAATACAGGTTTTGAATCTGCATGGCTGAATAACCGGCTTTTTGTGGATGTCGATTTATATTCTTCACAAACCACCAATCAGATTTTTACACGGAACATTCCTGTAATGACCGGGTTTAGAACAATTCTTGCCTCAATGGGACAGGTTGATAACTCAGGTGTTGAATTAACACTACGGTCAGTCAATATCAAAACTAAAGATTTGACATGGAATACTTCGGTTACCTACTGGAAGAATCGCAATAAGTTGGTTCATCTTTATGGTGAGGATAAGAATGGTGATGGAAAAGAAGACGATGATGTTGCCAACTCGCTGTTCATTGGAAAATCTCTTGGTGCTATTTATGGATACGAACAGGACGGTATAGTTCAGGCGACAGATGTTGATTATATTGCTTTGACCGGAGCCGCTCCCGGAGCACCGAAATATAAAGATCTTGACGGAGTTGCAGGAATAACTTCTGCTGACAGGAAAATTCTGGGATATGCCAAGGAAAACTTCAGATTAAATATGAGCAACACAGTCTCTTATAAAAATTTCGAATTTTATGCGATGGTTACCGGATCATTTGGAGGAAACAATTATTTTCTGAAAAGTAATACCGCAGCCTACATGACTTCGGGAACCGGCCGTTTTAATGACAACATGACTTCGAAGCCTTACTGGACGCCGGATAACAAGAGCAATGTTTATCCATCAGCCTATTTTACAGGAGATGGTCGTTACCAGGCACTTCAGTCACGGGGATTTGTAAGGGTACAAGACGTTTCACTGGCTTATACATTCCGTCAACCCTGGGTGAAAGCAGCTAATATCAATTCGTTGAAAGTCTTCATAAGCGCCAAAAACCTGGCGACAAAAACCAATTGGTTTGGTGGAGACCCTGAAGTTGGAACTCCGGTACGTGAAAACACCTTCCCGGTTCCTTCAACTTATTCGATTGGTGCCAATATTAGTTTCTAATCAATATTTAAAACGACATAGATATGAAAAAGATAAAATATATAGCTGGAATTTGGGTTCTGCTGCTGTCTATCAATTTAGTTAGCTGTAACGATGAAGAATTTCTGAAAGAGAAACCGGCAACATTTTACACGGTTGATAACGCTTTCTCGACTTCTGCCCAGGTTGATCAGGTCCTGGTTTCAATTTATTCCCAGTTGAGGGATCTATGGGCTAATCCTACAGAGCAGGGTTGGGCTTTTATATTCCGGGGCAATGGTACCGATATGTTCGACGTTGCCAGTATAAGAAAGGGAAATACTTTTAATAATTACGGAATTATCAATCCGGATAATTCAAATTTCTACGATAATTATTCCGTTTGGTATTACGTGATTTCAAGGGCAAACCAGGCGTTGTATGCCGCAGAGTTGCCACAAATGGCATGGTCATCACCTGCTGAAAAATCGTATGCGGTTGCTCAGGCAAGGTTTTTCCGTGCCTTTGCTTACCGGAACCTGGCAGAACTTTTTGGAGGAGTACCAATTGTTACTGATATCCTGACAGTTCCAAAGTATGATTTTAAACGGGCAACACGGGTTGAAACCTATCAGTTTGCTATTACCGAGATGGAAGCAATAGAAACTGATCTTCCTGAAAAGACTACTATTGGTGGCCGTCTTGTAAAAGGTGCATGTCAGCATAATCTTGCCGAACTATACCTGGCGATGGGTACCCAACTGGCTGCCGATGCCAAAGCAAGTGAAGCTACAGCGGCTTTCGCAAAATCAATCACATTTGCAAATAAGGTAATTGATGGCGGAACCTATTCATTAATCAATACCCGGTTTGGTACCAGAAAGGGTTTATCTGCAATATCATTTCCTATATACCAGGCAGGTAATACGGCCACTCCGGTTGATACTTTAAAACAGAACACCAATTATTATTGGGATATGTTTCAGGAAGGTAACGTGAACTATCAGGATGGAAATACAGAATGTATCTGGGCCATGCAGGTCGATTATGCAGCGTACAAAGCGGAAGATAAAAATTCAAAATTGCCTTATTCGAGGACTTATGGTGCTGATTTCCGGGATGGTGTAAAGAACCACCTGACTGGAACGCTTGAAGATGTGGGTGGTCGTGGCATCGTTCAGATTATGCCAACCGTGTATACAAGGGACCTGATTTATGCCGATAAATGGGCAGCCGATATCCGCAATTCTGATGTGGTCATGCGCAGAAGATTTAAAGGCAATGTGGCTACATCAGCATATTTTAAAAAGGATGTTCCGTGGAGTGAAATGTACAACGGAAGCACGGATGCTATCACCAATGCAAACAATAAAAGTCTTTGCTTTCCGATTTCCTGCAAGATTGCGACCGATAGCTACACCGGATTGGCAGATGGTGAAAACCGGAGCAATTTGTTCCGCGACGACTATTTTATCCGTCTTCCTGAAACAATTCTGCTGCGCGCTGAAGCCAAACAACGCAGTGGCGACAAAGCTGGTGCAGCAGCTGATATCAACCTGCTCCGCACCCGTGCTCAATGTACCTATATGGTTACTGCCGGCGATATGGATGACAATTTCAACACAATTCTGGACGAACGCACACGTGAACTGGTTTACGAAGAATGTCGCTGGAATACGTTGTTGCGTATGGGTGGAACAATTGCAGTTGACCGTATCAAAAAGTATGCATACTGGCCTGAAGCCGCTGCAACTTTGACTTTTAACTACAACTTGTGGCCAATTCCGCAAACGGTAATCGATACCAATAAGGATCAGAAACTGGATCAAAACCCAGGTTGGACACGATAAATATTTTTTTCCTTGGAACAATTTAACAGGGACATCTTTAAGCTATATAAAGTTGTCCCTGTTTTTTACAGTTTGTTTTCCTATTTTTGAAATTAAATAAGAACCAATATGTTAAAACTACTTGCAACCTATTCTGCGCTTTTTTGCAGTTTGATGGTTTCCGGGCAAACAGTAAATAGTTCCCTGCAAACCAATCGTTCAATTGAGTTTACACAATTGGAAAATGGATTCCAAAATCCCCCTTCGGAATCACGTTTGCGCTGTTATTGGTGGTGGCTCAACAGTATGGCAACCAAAGAATCCATCACACGCGATCTGGAAGAGATGAAAGCCAAAGGATACGGAGGAGCTTCACTGGTTGATGCCGGAAGTTCTAATTACCAGGTCGCCCGCAAAACACCTGCCGGACCGGTTTTTATGAGTCCGGGATGGATGGAACTCTACAAACATGCTGTAAAAGAAGCTGATCGCATTGGTATTGAATTGAGTGTGAATGCACAAAGCGGATGGAACCCGGGTGCCCCATCGATTACACCCGAATTTGCGATGAAGAAAATCGTTTGGTCAGAAGTTGATGTTACCGGCGGATCGACGATCAGCATGGAGTTGCCGCAGCCCGAAAAGAAATTGATGTACAAAGATATAATGGTTCAGGCAATTCCTAAAAAAGAGGGTGCACCGGTTCAGAATGAGGCCATCCTGAACTGGAAGAAAAAATCATTCAACCAGGATGTTGGATGGAAAGGAGTTTATCCGCTCCACGATCTCAGGGATGATTTTGCAGGGGATGGCAGCGAACTTGCCGTCAAAAAAGATGAAATCATTGACCTTACCGGGAACTATCAAAATGGTAAATTGGAGTGGAATGCGCCTAAAGGCAACTGGACGATCATCCGTTACGGATATACCTGCACTGGAGCCCGAACTTCAACCAACAGCGATGGATGGGAAGGTTTATCGGTTGATCATCTGAGCCCGAAAGCCTTCGAACTTTTCAGCAATACGGTTATTATTCCGCTGATTGAAACAGCACAGTCAGTGGGCAAAAGTGTCAAATTCCTTCAAACCGACTCCTGGGAGATGGATCTCGTAAGCTGGACCGATCGTTTCCCCGAAGAGTTTCTGAAATTCAGAGGGTACGATCTCCAGAAATATATGCCCGCTTTAGCTGGTCGAATCGTTGAAAACCGTGATCAGACCAATCGCTTCCTGCACGATTTTCGCAAAACAGTGGGCGATTGTGTGGCTGAATACCACTACCAACTATTTTATAACCTGGCACATAAATACGGAATGGGTATTCATCCCGAATCGGGCGGACCACATTCTGCCCCGGTAGATGCGCTGAAGGTGATGGGGATAAGTGATTTTCCGCAAGGTGAATTTTGGGCTGTGGCCAACACGCACCGAATAAAAGACGATGAACGCCTTTCTGTCAGACAAAGTGCGAGTGTTGCTCATACCAATGGTAAACGATTTGTGGCAGCCGAAGGTCCGACCAGCATTGGTCCGCAGTGGGAACGATCGCCCAAAGATCTGAAAGGGAATATCGACAGAGTTTTTTGTTCAGGTGTCAACCGGATTGTCTGGCATACGTTTACTTCATCGCCCAGGGAATTCGGGTTGCCGGGAAACGAGTATTTCGCCGGTACACATCTGAATCCGAATGTTACATGGTGGAAACAGGCGAAAGATTTTATAAGCTATCTCGATCGGTGCACTTATATGCTTCAGCAAGGTTTATTTACTGCGGATGTACTGTACTATTACGGAGACGATGTTCCCAATTTTGTATTTCTGAAAGAGGACTTTCCGGAGTTGAATTTCGGTTACGACTGGGACAAATGCTCAAAAGAAATTATTCTGAACAGGGTATCGTTTGATGGTGAAAAAATTGTTTTGCCCGATGGAATGAGTTACCGCGTGTTGATGCTTACACCCGAAAAAGCGATCGATTTGAATGTTCTGAAAAAGGTTGAATTGCTTGTGAATGCCGGGATGACAGTGATTTCTCCTCGTCCGGAAGAAGTGACCGGATTGACCGGCTTTCCGGAGAGCGACCGCGAATTAAAAGCGATCACTGACCGACTTTGGGGCAAAATGGATGGGAAGAGTATTACTGAAAACAAAGTTGGCAGAGGACGCGTCATTTGGGGACAGAATATTAACGATGTTTTAGCCGGAATGAATGTTAAACCTGATTTTGGATTTAAAAGTAATCAGGAAAAAACGGCACTTGACTACATTCATCGTGTTACAAATACAGAAGATATCTATTTCGTTGCTAACCGTTTTGCACGTATGGGAATCAACGATTTCGAGTTCCGTTACCTGACCAGTTTGCCCGACAGGTACGAACAGGTTGAATGCACGTTCAGGGTAAGTGGAAAGGTCCCTCAACTTTGGAATCCGAAAACCGGCGAAATGAAGCAGGTGTTGACTTACCGCGAAGAAAAAGGACAAACAATCATTCCGCTTCATCTCGAGCCTGAAGGTTCAGTCTTTGTGATTTTCAAAGATGCGCCATCTCAAAAGCATGTTGTGGCTATTCAGAAAGACGGGAAAAATTGGTTCCCCGGTAATCAGTTTGAAACAAAGGCAATTCCATATACCGATCTTTATAAACAAGGAGAAAAGAATGTGGTTTCAATTTATGTGCCTGGAGTTTACAATTTGACATGGTCGGATGGTAAAAAGGAAGTGGTTCATGTAGAGCAAGCTACTTCTGAAATAGCACTTTCAGGTAAATGGGTTCTGCACTTCGATCCGAAATGGGGTGGTCCGGAAAAAGTTGAACTCAATGAATTGAAATCCTGGATCAAATTTGATGAACCAGGTATCAAATACTATTCAGGAACAGCTTCTTACTTAAAGTCATTCTCGCTGACTGGGAAAGATATCAAAGACAAATTGCTGGTGCTAGATCTGGGTAATGTGCAGGAGATGGCTTCAATCAAAATTAACGGACATCAGTTGCAGGTGATGTGGAGTGCTCCTTTCAGGTTCGATATCAGCCTTTTCGTAAAAGCTGGAATCAATGCACTGGAGGTTGAGGTCGTGAACATGTGGCCCAATCGTCTGATTGGTGACGGCAAATTACCTGAAAGCAAACGGCTAACCAAAACAAATATCAATAAATTCAATGGTCCCGATGCTGAAAGCTTTCTTCGGGAATCAGGTTTGCTTGGGCCGGTAAAAATCCAAATGATCAAACTTCAAAATCTGAGATAAATGAGTGACTGAGAAGGTTTAGTCAAATAACTCAATCACACCGCAAGATTTGAGTTTGTTGTGCGGTAATCGTTTAGACCAGTCGGTGATGGATCTTTATTAAAATTGAAAAGGACAGAACCGGGCGGTTCCATCCTTTTACTAAAACTAACCAAACTAACTAACCTAACTAAACCTAAACTTATGAAAAAAAATGTATGACAAATATAGGGCTCCCGGTTATACTCACCAAATCTTTTAAGTTAAAGAATTGTAAAATAATTGAAAAGAAATTAAGTGGTTTTTAATCGATTATGGTTTTTCTAAACTGGAGGAAGGTTAAACCGATGGCAATCAGAATGACTAATCCTTGTAAGCGAGTATACCGATCTGTGGTGGTTTTTGAAATCCGTTTAATTCGATCATTTCCTTAATAATTTGGGCGCGTTGTTCAAATGCAAGTCCGTCAGGAAGATGAGTTGCATTGCTAACAAAATCATCGAGCTTTCGGAAAAACTGCCACATTTTTTCGTGAGAATAGATGATCGGCGGATCTTCATTGATAATTGTAACTGCCGGCTCAAGACCACTCTGATCGATGATCTCAATTAGTTCTTCTCGGTTATAGATTTTATGGTGGTAACCACCAGCCGCAGTATCAATTTCTGCTTTCAAAGAATGATATTCGAAATGTGTCTGTTGCGCGGGGTTTAAATTTTCGTTTATCATTTCATTGATAACCAATAAGCCGCCAGGAATAAGTACCCGTAACATACCTTGAATGGCCTTTGCGGGATGATCGAAGTGATGAAGCGAATTGGAAACAGTAATTGTGTCGAAATAGTTATCCTCAAAAGGAAGTTTCCTGATATTCCCAAGGATAAAGTCAACTTTTTGTCTTCCAATTTTATTTCGGGCGACCTTAAGACGCTCAGGATTGATGTCGAGGCCAGTTGCTGAGTCAAACGAACTGAATGATTCGAGCAGGAACAACAGAAAATCGCCCTCGCCTGTTGCCACATCGAGAAAATGTCCGGCGTTGATCCGTTTCAGATATTTCTGCAATTCTGCTAGCTGATACATCCTGAAAATGTAGTTGGAAATCGTTAAAGGGAATTATTTCACCTCAAAGACGGTAGTACCAATATTACGGCCGTCGGCAAAAACATCAACCGTGTATTTACCGGGAATCAGAGGCGATTCATTGGCGTTATCCCAGTAAATGCTTACAGGAACGTCATTCCCTTCATATTCAACCTCGCGCATCACAGAAAACGGAATTTTCATGCCTTCAAATTGAAAAATATCTTTATCCGATTTCATCAACAGAATCTGATCTGGTCGTTGGATTCTTACATAGACATTTTTTGCTCCGCGTTTAGCTGTCAGGTTTTTGCTTAAGATGAAATCAATTTTAACCTTTTCAATTCTGCTGGCTTTGATCTGTTCCTTTCCTTTTGCGGTAATCCCCGACGCTTTAAGTTCACTTGCTTCCAGTTGCGCGGCCAGGGTCACCGTCTGTTCCAGTTTTTTCTTGTCTGTTTCCAACTGTTGATTGGCCGTTTTGACTTCTGTAACCTGCTGTTTAACACTCGTATTCTCATCCATCAGACGTTGATTTTTCTGATTGAGGCTATCGATCTGGACAATATAATTGCGCATGATGTCACGCAGCGTGGTTACTTCCTGTCGGTATTTTGTAATCTGCTGATAACTTACATTCTTTACCTGTTCGACCTCGGCAAGAAGATCTTTTACCTTGGTCTGGGCAAAACTAATGTTCTTATTGAGTGTATCATTTTCTGAACGTATTGTATTATAGTTTGTTGCCATTCTTGAAAGTTCGGACGCGATCGAGTCCTTTTCAGCCTTGATTAAAGCAGCATCGGTTTGATACGAATTTCTTTGCCAGAAAAAAAGGATGGCAAGTGCAACAAGTAAAACAGATAATGTAATGACAATCAGATTATTTCTTTTGTCTTTCGACGAATTTATTTCGTGGTTTTCCATAACAATTTTCCTTCTCTTCATATTACTATTCATGCAAAGGTAGGGATATTTTGTTGCTTATCAAATGGGAAGAACGTCAGTATGTCATATGGAGAAACGAAATATCTCAATTTGTCCGTTAAACAATCCGGGAGCAGTAGGCGTTTAGTTCCAAAACGATCAGCATGAATTTAGCAGATATCCGAAAGGACTACAGGCTTAAAGTATTGGACGAAAATCAGATCAGTAGGGATCCGCTAAACCAGTTCGGGAATTGGCTCAACGAAGCAATTGAAGCAAAGGTGAATGAACCCACCGCGATGGTGCTGGCAACCGCGACTCCCGTTGGTGTCCCTTCTTCACGGATTGTCCTCTTAAAAGCGCTGACGGACCAGGGATTTGGCTTTTTCTCCAATTATTCGAGCCGGAAAGGGGAGGAGATCGCATTAAATCAAAAGGTTGCATTGTTGTTTCATTGGCCCGAACTCGAAAGGCAAGTACGTGTAGAGGGAATCGCGATAAAAACTTCAGCCCTTGTTTCGGATGAATATTTCCACAGTCGTCCTTTCGAAAGTCGACTGAGTGCCGTTATTTCAAATCAGAGTCAGGTAGTGCCCAACAGGGAATATCTTGAAAAATTGTGGGAAGGGCAGCAATATAAATCCATAGAGAATATGATTGACCGACCTTCATTCTGGGGTGGTTATATAATTGATCCATTTCGGATTGAATTTTGGCAAGGCCGTTCCAACCGGTTGCACGACCGTATTCTATTTACAAAGAAGGAGGTAGACTGGGTAATTTCAAGACTGGCGCCCTGATTATCTTCCCTTCTTTCTACCCTTGCTTTTGGCGTCTCGAACAGCGTTGCTTTTGTAATTAACGCTTAAATGACTGCTTTTTGCTTTTCTTTCCTTTTTTTCATGAAAAGCTCCCTGAAACTCCGGATCAGCCAATCTTTTCTGGCGGTCGATTTCGCGGTCAATGCTTTGTTTTTCAGGGCGACTCAACGGAACGACATCAATATTATCCGGGAATGGCAACTCCTCAATCTTCATCCGGATCAGTTTTTCAATATTTTCAAGATGAAAGTCTTCTTCCGGACCAATAAACGAGATGGCTACTCCATCGGTGTTGGCACGAGCGGTCCGGCCAATCCGGTGGACGTAATCTTCGTACCTGGGCGGAAGGTCAAAATTAATAACATGTGATATGTCGCTCACATCAATCCCGCGTGCAGAAACATCTGTCGATACCAATACCCTTACACCACCAGCCTTAAATGCATCGATCGCATTGATCCGCGAGCTTTGGGCTTTGTTGGAATGGAGTATCCGCACTTCACCCTCTGTTCTCCGGCTAACCACTTTAAAAACGTCTTCGGCATTCTCTTTTGTCCTGCAGAAGATAAGCACCCTTTTAAACTCCTCCTCGTTGAGAAGCAGATAGCTTACAAAATTAAGCTTCGTCCTGAAATTGGGTACGCGGTAAAAATACTGCTTTACTTTGTCGACTGTAGTTGCCGATGGCGCAACTTCAACGCGCTCGGGGAATGCGAGAAACTCGTTGCTCATCAATTCAATACTCTCCGAAAAAGTTGCAGAGAAAAGGAGGTTTTGTCGCCTTGGAGGTATTACTTCGAATAGCTTATTAAGCTGAGGCATAAAACCCATGTCAAGCATACGGTCAGCCTCGTCGACAACGAGTGTTTTAATATTTTTCATGCCAAAAGCACCGGCACGGTATAGTTCCCATAAACGACCGGGAGTCGCTACAAGAATATCAACTCCGGGTTCAAGCAATGCCGCATGTTTGGTCCAGCCAATGCCTCCATATACAGCGGCATGACGAATATCAGTAAATTGGGAGAGTTCGGCGATGTCTTCACCTACCTGTATGGCCAGTTCGCGGGTTGGAACCAGCACAATTGCCCTTGGATCTTTTCCTTCGGCTTTTACAAGTTTCATCAGTAGCGGAATGACATAGGCAGCAGTTTTACCGGTTCCGGTCTGGGCAATCCCTAAAACATCTTTTCCCGACTTAATCACAGGAATTGCCTTTTCCTGAATTGGGGTTGGTGTCGTAAATCCAATCTCGTCCAATGCTTTTAAAATCGATTTACCAATCCCAAATCCTTCAAATGTTGTCATTCTCAATCCTTTTAATATGCCGCAAAGTTAGCCTTTCTTTTGCAGAATTAATCGATGGCAGATAACAGATAGAATTTGAGTGGCTTAACGCATTTAAATCGCTTTAAATACTTTTCCGGGAAGTCCTTTTACGATTCCGGCAAATTCGAGATTAAGCAGCGTAGGAGATACTTTGTTCATCGGGAGCGTTGTTTTAATGCAAATCAGGTCAATTGCCGTTTCTCCTTCGCTTCGCAGCAGGTCAACAATCAGTTTTTCGTCAGGATTAAAATCATAAAAAAGACATGGTTGAATGGCATCAGCCTGACTTTTTGCGGCACTCCAGTTCATGCAGTTTTCAAGATCGGCGACCGTTTCCAATAAAACTGCGCGATTCGATTTAATTAAAAAATGGCAACCTTCTGAATACGGTTCGCCAACCTTACCGGGGAATGCAAATACATCACGATTATATGAATTGGCGATATCTGCAGTCACTAAAGCACCCCCCTTTTTTGCCGATTCCACTACGATCGTAGCATCTGATAATCCGGCTATAATGCGATTCCGGCGTAAAAAATTTGTTCTTTCAATGGGTGAATTACTCAGAAAATCAGTGACCAGACCCCCCTGATTTTCGACCATTTCCTTCGCGATAGCGGTGTGAAGTGAAGGATAAACTGTTTCGAGGCCATGACCCATCACCGCGACAGTTGGCAATCCTGTTCGCAAGGCCGACTTATGCGATTGTATATCAATGCCATAAGCTAGTCCGCTTACAACTAATATTTTATAACCCCTGTCCGCCAATACTGAAATGAACTGATCGACTAATTTTCTCCCGTATTCGGTTGCGTGACGTGTGCCGACAATGCTGATTACTTTGGTGCAATTCAAAAGCGGATCGCCTTTAATATACAGTATGATTGGGGCATCTGAACATCCCAGCAACCGTTGAGGATAATCCTCATCGAGGTAAAACAAAGCTTTTACATTGTTTTTTTGTAAAAATTCCACTTCGCGCCCAGCTCTTGACATTACCTCCGAATTGATGATGTTTTTTGCGAGAATAGTTCCAATACCCGGAATTTGTCGCAATGCATTCTCCTTTTCCCTAAATACCTGTTCGGCTGACCCCGTGTATGCTATCAGAGACTTGGCTGTGATACTTCCGATTCCGGGAATCAGTGATAAGGCGATTTTATGGATAAGGTTGTCTGTCATAGAGCATGATCAGTAAATGATTCGGAACACAAACTATTTTTTTCCGGTAATCCGGGGAGCAATAATTCTGTAAGTTGATGATCCCCAGGCACCAAATATGCCTAAGGCGCCACCAGAAAAGTTAGACGTTGGATTACCCGGGGCCTGCGAGTTGACTCCTTGCTGAATTGACTCACTTATTCCTTTGAAGTATTTCCAGGTACACCTTTCAAGATTTAACAGTTCAACGATAACAGTATCACAAGGAGCAAAATTACGGTAATAAATAGGAGCGACTATTTTTTCACCATCCGAAAAGGCATCCGTCATCAAAAAGTAATCATTTACAGCATATCGACGGTTGCGGTATAGCCTGATGCGGTAATAATTCTCTGTTGCAGCAGGATCACGGAATCCGACAAAAACGTTTAGACTATCGCTTTCGAATATTGCAGGCTGGAAATAGACAGTGTCAATGGGGACCGGCCTGGGAAGTTCAACCGTTGCGCCAAAACTTTCACCAGACGCCGTAATCTTAAGCGTATAATTACTTCCCGGTATTGCTTTTGCCTTCTGAGAAATATAATATCCATTTCCTTTTCCGATGAGTTTTTCTTTCACAGAAAGGTACTCCAGTTGAACCGATGCATCATTGACTGTTGAAAAGTTATTTTGGTTAAAGAATCCCTGGCTTTTTGTAATTTTTACAAGGAAAGGATTTTCTACGTTCGAGATAAAGCACTCAATCACTGTTTTGGGACTTTCATTTTTCAAGTCAACCTCAATCACCTCTTCACATGACCATAATACCATGAGAAATGGAAGCATTAAAAAGGATTTTCTGAATATAGTGAAAATCCAATACCTGACCATTATGATGTTACAGATATTCAAGTAGTTATAATTTATTGCAGAAATGATTTTGAAATATGAAGAATAGCCATATTCCATATTGCAAGTTTAGTAAAAAATGGAATTAAAATCAATTTTTAGCTGAATGATCGGTAACCGCCTCTGTATCCAAAATTTCGGAGACTGTTATCTTCGCGTGGCGTTTTATTTGTTGAAAATGGATTGCGGATATTGGTGTGATTAATACTGTTTCCGGATAATGATGCAGTACTTGTACTGTTCGGGAATCTAAATCCATTCATCGGATGGCCGGAATTAGATAACTGCGATTCTCTGACAGATATTATATTTTCCTTGAATAAAGTTTCATCGAGTTCTTTCATAGCTTCATGCGCCTCATTGTTGTCAGGCATTTCAACAAAGCCGTAACATTTCGACCGGCCGGTATCATGATCAAAGATAACTTTAACGGTTGTGACTATTCCGTAATGGGAGAAGAGTTTTTGCAGATCTTTGGTACTTGTAGAGGAATTTAACCTCGCAACGAATAGGTTCATAATAAGATAAATTTAGGTTTGAAATGTGGGTGTGTGTGTTAGGATACGGACAAATTATAAAGATGTTTCCCAAAAAAGAACATCTTCGCTAAAGTATTTCTTCATCCTTTGTAAAGTTAAGTAATAAAACTGAGAAATAGTAGTGCTGGTTGTATAAAAATTAGCTAATCGATCTATTAATAAATGTTTAAACAAAGCGTTGCGGACAGCGATTCATTAACGTTATTAAGGAAAAAGCCAGAAAATTGTTAAGTTGTATTAGCCTCATTAATCCGCTCCCGACTAAGCAGTTTTCATTACCTTTGTTGGGATGATTGATCAGGGAACTATACAACAAATACTAGATAGGGCGGAGATAGCCGATGTGGTGGGGGATTTCGTTACCTTAAAGCGTAGAGGGACGAGTATGATCGGTTTGTGTCCGTTTCACAACGAGAAAACACCTTCGTTTAATGTTTCGCAGGCCAAGGGAATTTATAAATGTTTCGGATGTGGGAAAGGTGGATCAGCTGTCAATTTCATCATGGAGCACGAGCACTTATCCTATGCAGATGCGTTGAGATGGCTTGCGAATAAATACAATATCCAAATCAGGGAAAAGGAAGAGAGTCCGGAGGATGTAATTGAACGGAATGATCGTGAGAGTCAACTAATTGTATCGGAGTTTGCTCAAAAATTCTTTAGTAATCAACTTTGGGAAACCAATTCCGGCCGGTTAATAGGGCTGTCCTACCTGCGACAACGAGGGATGAGGGATGATATTATCAATAAATTTGGTATTGGTTATTGTCCCGAGGGGAAAGACATTATGACCAGTGCCGCAATCAAGGAAGGTTTTAAGATGGAATATCTCGAAAAGACCGGACTTACAATCAAACGCGAAGAGTGGGTGCGCGACCGTTTCGCCGGCCGTATGATGTTTCCGATACATGGAATTTCTGGCCGGGTAATCGGATTTGGCGGACGTACCCTGACGCAAGACAAAACCATTGCGAAATATCTAAATTCACCTGAATCTGATATCTACCATAAAAGCCGGGTTCTGTATGGAATCTTCCAGGCTAAAAGGAGCATTATTCAGGAAGATAAATGCTACCTTGTTGAAGGATATACCGATGTAACATCGCTTCACCAATCTGGCATCGAGAACGTAGTGGCTTCATCGGGAACTTCACTCACGATCGATCAGATCCGGATGATCAGGAGGTTTACCAGTAATGTCACAATTATCTATGATGGTGACCAGGCTGGCATTAAAGCTTCGATGCGCGGAATTGATATGGTACTTGAGGAGGGAATCAACGTTAAAGTACTTCCGTTACCCGAAGGTGAAGATCCCGATTCATTCTCTCGATCGATGAGTGCCTCGCAGTTAAAAGATTACATTCATGAAAACGAAACTGACTTTATAAAATTCAAAACAAAATTATTGCTTGCTGGCGTTGAGAAAGATCCGATCAGCAGGGCAAAGTTAATTACCGATATTGTGGGGTCAATTTCAGTAATTCCCGATGAAATCGTACGGTCGGAATACCTGAAAGAGTGTAGCCGTTTGCTTGATGTACGTGAAACGGTGCTTTACAATGAAATCCGAAAGCTAAAGGTGAAGTCTGAGGATGAAATGATTAAGCATCAGGAGCGTGAATTATTGAAGGAAACTACTATAAAAAGCCAGCCTTTAGCAGTTCCGATACCGGAAATCAATCCCTGCGAAAATGAAGAGCGCGAGTTGCTGAAGTTGTTGATTAAATACGGATTGCATAAAATATTTGATGTCGAGAATCCGGAAAGCGGCGAAGTTGAAATTGTTTATGTAGCGGACTATATTCTTACGGAACTCGAAGCGGATCAGATGGAGTCTGTCAATCCGGTAATCAAAGCCGTTTTTGATGAATACCGGTTGCACATCGATGACGAGAATTTCGATGCGATTAAGTTTTTTGTCAATCACGCTGATCAAAGCATCAGTCAGTTGGTATCGGATATAATGTCGGAGAAGAATAAGTTAAGTCAGTTTTGGCGCAAAAAAGGGAGCTTTATAGAAGAGGAACAGGATATTCTACATCAATTAGTCCCTAAGGTATTGCAAGAATGTAAATTGCGATATATTTCATTCCTTATTTCGCAGGCAGAACTGGGTATACGGAAGGCTTCGGAGAATAATGATTTTGAGGCAATTATGGAATTTCAAAAGCGTTACCAGAAACTGAAAACTGTAGAAGGTTTACTTTGTGGTCATCTTGGCCAGCGGACAATTAACTCATAAAAGATATATTAATTTCAATTAGATAAGTATTATAAAACAGCGTGCGATGATACAAATTTTTGAACCCGTTACGAAAGGAATAACTTCCCTGATTGATTCCTGGGAAGATAAGCTTTTGAGCCTGCCTACGAATGTTATTACAGAACGGCGAAACAGTCAGAACCGTACGATTAAACAGATACTTGGACATTTAATTGATTCTGCTTCCAATAATACGCATCGGATCGTTCATTTGCAGTATCAGGCCAGCCCGATGGAATTTCCAAACTATGCAACAAATGGGAACAATGACAGGTGGATTACCATCCAGAATTACCAGGACGAGAACTGGGAAGATCTCGTTCAATTTTGGAAATCTATCAACTTGCACCTGGTTCATGTGATCGAAAATATTAAACCCGGGAAGTTGGGAAACGAGTGGATGGCATCATCTGAAAACAAGGTCTCTCTGGAGGAGATGGTTTTGTCTTACCTTGATCATTTCGAATTGCATTTAACTGAAATTGACGAACTTATAAATCTGGGATAATTATGGTATTTGTTACCGGGGGAACGGGAATGGTTGGGGCTCATTTGCTTTATGAACTCGTCAGTATAGGAGAGAAAGTCCGTGCACTCAAACGAATGGGAAGTAGCATTCAACAAACAGAAAAAATATTTTCCTATTATAGTTCAGAATATCAGTCACTCATGCAAAATATCGAGTGGGTTGATGGCGATATTCTCGAAAAGGATTCTCTTCGCGAGTTATTGGTTGGGGTTGATCAGATTTATCACGCAGCCGCAATGCTTTCTTTCGATCCACGGGATCGTGAAACGATGATGCACAACAATGTCGAAGGAACTGCCAATCTTGTTGATCTGGCTGTTTCGCTGCAAATTCCACGTTTCTGCCATGTTAGTTCAATTTCTGCAATTGGGTCACCGCCCGAAGGAATCGAAGCAAATGAAGATCATCCGTGGCGTACCAACCTGGATCATTCGTCTTATGCCGAAAGCAAATACCTTTCAGAGATGGAGGTATGGCGGGCTATGTTTCAAGGTTTGAATGCGGTTATTGTGAACCCATCAGTAATTATTGGTCCCGGTGACTGGAAAACAGGTAGCTCACGGTTGATCTCAACTGTCTGGAAGGGATTGAAATTTTATACCAAAGGGGGAACTGGTTTTGTAGATGTTCGGGATGTTGTCAAAGCAATGATAGATCTTATGAATGATGATGTTTGGGAAAGCATTAAAAACCAGCGATATATTCTTAATTCTGAAAATTTGACTTTCCACGAATTCTTTAACCAGATTGCCGGTAGTCTTCAGGTAAAACAGCCAAAATACTTTGCCGGAAATCTTCTGCTTAATTTGGCCTCCCGGTTATCTGCAATTAAAAGTTACATTACCGGAGCCCAACCTGCAATTACACGCGATACAATCAGAAGTGCCAATAGAGTAAGTTATTACGACGGATCAAAAATTTGTCGGACGATTGAATTCGAATATACGCCCGTTGAGGTTTCTATCCGCAATAATTCCCAATTATTTCTTAAAGATTATGGTTTAAAGTAGTTTTAGGCGCAACCTTTTGACCTCTGGATTCGTCAATCTTATTGTAATCTACAATCTCTTATTATGAAAAAATCAACACTAGTGTTTATGGCACTATTGTTTTTGGTGAACCTATCTTTTGCGAGGAAAGGCAAAAAAGATGTCGTTTATCTAAAAAACGGTGGTGTTATCAATGGCCAGATCATCAGTTCGCTCTCTTCAGGACAGGTGACAATAAAGACGAAAGACAACAGCCTTTGGGTTTTTGAAGCATCACAAATTGACAGTATTAGCAAAAAATCCACTACATTTAGCCAAATACGCACAGGTTATTTTAACCTTACGGAAGCCGGTATTTTGGTCGGGAACTCCAATAACAAATATGCCACACCTTTTTCGATGATGAACATCAGCGGCTGGCAATTCAAAAACCAATTTTCTGTTGGGGCTGGTGCGGGAGTCGAGTTTTTCAGTGAAACTTACCTTCCGGTTGTAGCTGATTTCAGGTATTATCTTAAACCTCAGGGATTGAAACCATTCTTTGGACTTCAGGGCGGATATAGCTTTTCATTGGATAAACCCGATAAGCAATATGTATATGCAGCGTATCCATATGATTCAAATATTTGGCGCAATTCAACTGTTGACGCATTGGAAATAAAGGCAAAAGGTGGCTTTCTTATTAATCCTTTTGTAGGATTTAGCACTTCGTTGGGCGAAAATCTTGCGCTTACGTTTTCCGCAGGTTATCGGATCATGCGACAACGCTACAGTCGCGAGGATCACTACCTGATCGACATAGATTACAACCGTCTTTCACTCAAAATAGGTTTGATATTTCAATAAACTCAACCAAATTAAGCTATGAAACGATTCAATACAATTTTTAAAATTCTGGTATTGATTTTCATCTTGTCAGGATGTGAAGATAAATATACCGAACAATACCTATCTCTTGAACCTGTCTATTTGAGTTATAAAGATTTCAGGGAGGCGGTTAAAGTTGAAAGTACCCATTCACTTCAGAAACCCGGGAAAATTTATTACAAGGATAATTACCTGTTTATAAATGAGATCATGAAAGGTATACATGTTTACAACAATACCAATCCTGCCGCTCCCCAATATGTGGGATTTATAGCAATTCCCGGTAACGTGGATATGGTGATTAAAGGAAATATCATGTATGCTGACAGTTACATTGACCTTGTCGGAATCGATATTACAAATCCGGCAGCTGCCAAAGAAGTCGCTCGTCTGAAAAGCGTCTTTCCATATTCTGTCCCTCCTTACGAGTCATACTACCGTCTCGGAACCATAGATGATACGCAGGGTGTTGTTGTTGACTGGACTGTTAAAAAGGTTCGGAAAGAGATTGAACAGATCAATTATCCGGTTTACCCTGTCTATTTTGGAAGTAAGTTTACTAACTTCTCTTTAAGTGCGGATGCCGCTTCAAATGGCGCACAACAAACCTCCCCTGCCGGGATAGGTGGTTCAATGGCACGGTTCGGGCTGGTTGGCAATCATTTGCTGGCAGTAGACAATAGTTCTTATTATAATTTTGATTTAACGAATGCAGCCAATCCGTCGCTTGAATTAAAAATCGGAATGAGCTGGGGAATTGAGACGATGTTTCTGTCGGGTAGCAATATGTTTCTTGGAACACAGAACGGAATGTTGATTTACAATGTTGCAGATGTAAATGCGCCTGTATATGTATCGAACTTCTGGCACGCAACAGGTTGTGATCCTGTGGTTGTACAAAACAATCGGGCTTATGTGACCATTCGTGGCGGCAATGCCTGCGGAAGCCTTATCAACCGCATGGATGTTCTAGATATTACAAACCTCAAAAGCCCTACTTTGATGCGATCGTACAATATGACTGGTCCGTACGGACTTGGAATCGATGGGGATGTATTGTTCGTTTGTGATGGTACCGACGGTTTGAAAGTTTATAATGCAGCCGATCCGTATCTTATTTCGGAACACCTGATTGCAACGTTTAAGGATATCAATGCCTATGATGTGATTCCGCTTGGCAATTCACTTTTAATGATTGGCTCAGATGGGTTCTATCAGTACAATTATTCCAATTTGAACGATATCAAGCAGATCAGTTCGATTAAAGTTGTCAAGTAATGAATGTTAACACCCTTCGGGCGGTCGTCAGACCCTCGAAGAGTGTTATTTAAATTTAACCTTGTCCTTATTCTCATGAGAAAATCAGCCTTATTTATTTTGTACTTTGTTTTCGTCGCTTCGCTCTCCTCCTATGCTCAGAAAAATGAGAACGAAACCAGTAAAGGTCAATTAGGAATCACATTTTCGTCTTTTGGAGAGAATGATGTTGTTCGTTCTCATGAATTAATGGGTGGTGCAAGTTATCCCGGAGACACATTTTATACCTTTGGGGTAAGCTACCTTTATAACCTGAACCATACATTCGATGTTGAAACCGGTATTGAATATTCAAATCATAAAATCCTTGTCAAACCCATGGTGATTCCAAATATGGATTCTTTTTCACCAGGTTATAGTGCAAGTATTTCATTGATAAATATTCCTGTTACATTAAGGGTAAATTTCCTGAAATACTGTTTTATCAATGGAGGATTACTCTTTGATATGGATGCAAGTACTTCCAGCCCGATTGAAAGCCAGACCGGTATAGGCAGTGTTTTGGGATTGGGAATCAAATATGACTTTGAATCCGGACTTTCGGTTTTTGTAAATCCTTATTATAAAATGCATTCGTTGGTTCCATTTTCTTCAGGTGATAATCATCAGAGGATTATTGAATCCGGATTCAGGTTTGGTTTGATGCATCAACTGAAATAATTCAATTCAACTATTTCGGCTATCTTTGCGGGATAATGCGAAGAAAAAATAAAATAGCAGGAATCACCGCACGTATTGTGCTGATAACGATGTCGATCACTTTGATGTTCTTAGGAACTACCTCATGCGGCGAGCAGTCTGCAAAGAAAAAAATCAAACAAGGTTCAGAAATTCTGTCAAATCTGCTCGAAGACAACAATCAGGCAGACGAATCACAAGCAGTTAATGCTCTGTTGGTTTCACCGAAAAATCCAAGGCCCGGCGAGGTATTCCGTGTTATGGCAGCAGGTGGGAAAAGCATCCGAAAAGCAAAGATTGTTATCAATGGCAAGTCCGGTTCTATCGAATCGCAGAAAACCAGGAATGGCGATGGATTGCCGTTTTGGCGAATCGATGAGTATAAAGCTGTATCAGCTGGCAAATATAAGGCAACCTTAATATCCAACAATAAAACGGTTTCTGAGATTGAGTTTTGGGTCACAGATAAGTCACCTGTTCAAGCTTCCGGGTCCGTCTGGAAAAATCAGCGAAGTTGGGACAGTAAAACAGAAGCTCTTTATTCTGCCTGGATAAATGCTCTGTTTTATGACTCCGATGAACGCTCATCATGGACGGCTTTGCATGAAGTGATGCAACGAAAGGATCAGAACATCCTGTATAACTATCTTTCACTTGATGAGGACGATGCGGCTGGCAAAAATAAGGTTCTCATGGATCCCGATTGTGCCGATAATCCTTTTTACCTTCGTGCCTACTTTGCATGGAAGCTTGGGCTTCCATTCGGTTTCCATCTGAGTGACCGGGGTGGCATTGGTTTTTCACCCAGAACCGGACAATGGATTACGAATGAGTCTTCTGCTTCCAAAACTCAACCGACACAGGGGTTCAATTCTTTTCTAAGAAAAGTGGCGAATGGTGTCCATTCCGGCACTGCCCGAACAGCCCTTAAGGAGGAAAATTCTGATTATTATCCGGTTCCGCTTACAAAGGATGCATTGCGTCCGGGAACTGTTTTTGCCGATCCATACGGACACACGCTGATACTTGTCCGATGGGTACCGCAATCGGGTGACAAACCAGGTGTGCTTCTTTCAGTTGATGCGCAACCTGATGGTACAGTTGGGATCAAGCGGTTCTGGAAGGGGAACTTTCTTTTTACGACGACTGATGTAATCGGAGACCCTGGTTTTAAAGTCTTTCGCCCAATTATTACAAATGATGGTCAGCCGCGTCTTTTAAAAAACAAAGAGTTATCGGCAAAATCGGGATATACGTCCTTTTCACTTCAGCAACAAGGTATGTCGGGTGATACATTCTACCATACCATTGAGCAACTTATCAATCCGGAGCCAATGGATCCGGAAGCAGCCTTGCTTGATCTTATTCAGGCGCTGTATGAGCAGTTGACAGTGAGGATTACCTCGGTTTCAAATGGTGAAGCTTACATGAAATCACATCCGGGTGAGGTGATCTCAATGCCCGGAGGAACATCCGGCGTGTTTCAGGCAGGTGGTCAATGGGAGGATTTTTCAACTCCGAACCGCGATCTGAGACTACTGATCGCGATGGATGCGGTCCTTGATTTTCCGGATAAGGTCCTTCGTTCGCCTGATGACTATAAAATGTCTAAACTCAGCTCCGCAGAGCATGTTAGAAAGAATCTTGAGTCCTTTTTAGCACAGAAATTGTCTGAACTATCCATCACCTATATACGCACGAACGGCGCAGAACAAAAACTAACACTTGCCGAGATCCTCAAACGAAAGGACGCCTTCGAGATGGCATATAATCCGAATGATGGTATCGAAATTCGCTGGGGCGCACCCGAAAATAGTGAAGAACGCTCAACCTGTCACCGGAAGGTACCAGCAGGACAATTGGAAAAAATGCGCTCAGTTCGAAAATGGTTTATAAAGAGGTTACATCCGCCAACCTGATAACCCGTTGCCTTCATATCAAAAAGCAACATCCTCAGTTTACAAATTGGTAAATGAGGATGTTGCAGTAAATCAACTTAATAATAAGGCAAATACCTTATTTCTGTTAAGCCGCTAAGGAGCAAGGCAGAACGCGACACTTGCTGAAGCGTCATACTGGCTTTGCCGGCCCACTCCGTTGATAACCGTGGTTGCCACATACAGGTATTCTGCAAAAGCAGCTACTGTAGGACACTTACCAAGAAAAAATGAAACGGAGTTTACAAAATCAAATGCGAAGGAAGTGGCAGGGAAAAGAGAACCGTTTACGTTGCTTCCGGCCAGACCGTAAGCGCCTTTTATAACGCTGAATGAATAGTTTGCAAAACCTTGCGGATGTGATGCTGCCCAATGTAAGGTTACATTATGCGTAACGTCGACATACTTCAGATAGCCACAATTCGGATCTGCATGATTTCCATCAAGCAGCGGCATATCCATTGATGCAACGCATTGCTGGTTGTTTACATACAAAGCATTGCCCATACTACTTATTAATACGTGGGCAGAATTAAAGAAATCGACTCTTAGCGCATGCAAGGCATTGGTAATACCTGACGTACTGTCGAGCAGGCAACCTAAATCACTGTTGTAATAAACTTTCGAAGGATTATGCACCGGATAAAAACCATTGGTGTCGGTTTTTTGCAATTCAATGATTTCATAATGCCCATTTACGGGATTCATTATAAGGTCATTCCAGGTATCCCGTCTTGCAATTCCATCAATCAGCACTTTGTAGTAGACAATTCCGGAATCCCATGCATTGCGATGGTCAATGTTGACAGGCAACGTTCCGCCAAACGGAGAGTCTTTTGGGAACTGGAAAGGATACAATGGTTGTGTTGTTGTATCTGCTTTTCCGTTTGCGGGAATTAAGTTCCACGGTACATAGCCAATCCCTTTATAAAGCCAGTTGTTAACATTCTCTGTTAAGAAAAACTGGTCAATTTCGGAATCGCTGCATACACAACAGGATCCTGAATTAATCATCGCAATACTTGACGGCCGGAAAGCAGCACCACTTATAAAGGCTGATACATTCGCTGAAGTTTGAGTAACATCAATAAGTGAAATTTTATTGGCGGGATCACGTTCCGGGACCAGCAATTTTGTTTCGGTGGAATCGGTCCATGTTAAGAAAAATGGATTTGTTAATCCGTTAGCAATTAACACCTTTATTCCTGTGGCCAATTCAATTCGGGTAATTCCGGCTAGCCCTTGCTCACTTACAAAGGCGTAAGCCAAATCGGACGACAAGGTTAAACCAACGGCGAAGTTTAAACCACTGTATAAATCCGTTTTAACCCCTGTTGCTAAATTTACCCTGATTAATTTCCCTGGGTTGGCATATTCAACTACATAGCCTTGATTATTTACTTCATCAACCCAGAGTTGTTGAGGAGAATTTAAACCACTGCAAACAACGGTGGATGCTGCCCGATTCGCATTTGTTAAATCGACTTTCAGAAGATTTCCACTGCGCTCGGTAACAAAGGCTGTTTTTTCATCTTTAAAAACTGCAATATCTTCAGGGTTTGCATATCCTGAACCGATACGGGCATAGGCAGGATTAAGTTTATACGTAACCCATTTTATAGTAAGGTTATAGTCGTAGTTTATTACCTGAATCTTGCAATAGTTGCCTTCCCGCGTCTGAACACAAAAAACATCTCCGTTTACCAGTTTATTGCTGGCGTCATTATTGGCTGGAATTGGATTTGTAGTATAAGTGTACGTTTGCATGGCTGCCGGAGTAACTGCGGTGAAGTTTACCTTACCTAAGTTAACGATTTTAGCTCCACCCTGTGGAACCATTTGCCTTTGTACAGTGGTCATTTGTTCCCACCAGAGATCAAGTGTTGCTGCAGGTGCCAGCATTGACCCTGTTTCACAATCAAACAGCCAGGTCCCGTTTATGACGGCTGTGCCTTTGGATACGGTTGACGCCAGGGACTGAACTAGATCTAATTTAGAAATAAAACCTGAATATTCTACAAATACTAGTTGGTTTTTGTTATTCAGGTAGCGGGATCCTATGGCACCGCCCAAGCCTCCGATTAATTTCTTCATGATAATTGTGGTTTAATATTTATACTTAAATATCTATATGAATTATTTGAAACCGTAATTAATCCGGTATATGTGTTTACGTAAAAAACTACGGCTAATTGCCGTTTAAATCAACCGGTTCAGGCCCTTGAGTAAACCTTTGTAGTAACGAATGGAAATCTTCCATTTTAACCGGATATTTAAACTGGATACGTTTTTTCAACCACTCATGAGTTGGTGCTCATGTATGCCTCCTTTCTTATTTTTATGATGAAACAAATATTTTATCGGGTTTTGTACGAAATCCAACCAGGAATAGTTATAAATAATGAAAGAATTATTCATTAATTTTGTTATTTATACAGCAGGTCAGGAATTTTTGATTCAATTTTGACCCCACTTGAGGATCCTTTCTTATTGAATATCTTGAATTTATTAGCAGAAAAAGTTCTAATTATTACCAACTATGAAAAACAACAGTTTACTAATAATGGTTATTTTCCTTCTAAGTGGATGCATTGGAAATTCACAAAAAACCAATGACGGGGAAATAAAAGCCTATAACATTGATTTTAATTGGGGCGAAGGTGGTCCAAACGGTTTTGCCAAACCGGGTTTATGGGCGGATGCAAATCCTGCGGAGCATGTGAATTGGTATGCTGCGTTGGGATGTAATGTGATACAATCATTTGCCGTATCGTGCAACGGTTACGCATGGTATAAAAATGGAATTGTACCGGAGCAACCCGGATTAAAATATGATTTTCTGACCGACCAGGTAAAGCTGGCACATCAAAAAAACATAAAGGTGTTTGGCTATTTTTGTGCAGGTTCCAACACAAAATGGGGTCAGGAACATCCCGATTTAAGCTACGGATCTCCGTCAAGTCCTCATATTCCTTATACAAAACAGTACCTCGATTACCTTTGCGCTTCTATTGAAGATGCAATTAAGAAAACTGATATCGATGGCGTGTTTATTGACTGGTTATGGAATCCCGGAACCACTATGGAACCATACCCTCCATTGGTATGGATGAATTGTGAACAGGTAATGTACAGTGAATTAATGAATCAACCATTCCCGGAAAAGGATAAGATAACCCCTGAGATTGAACTTCAGTTTCGCCGGAAAGCAATAGATCGCTGCTGGAAAAGAATTAGGGAAACCGTGAAGAAAACCAAGCCCGATTGTATTATTTGGTTGACCTCCTGTCAGCTTACAAGTAAAGATATTGCCGGATCGGATATGCTTAAAGAGGTCGATTGGGTACTGAATGAGGCTGGTGATATTGCCACTACGGAAACCGTTCGAACCATGCTGGGTGAGAAAACGCGTCTGGTTACCTGTCTTGCAAATTGGAACGGACAAGATCCTGCAAAGGTTATTCCTGCCGCAATAAAGGAAAAAGTCGGACTATACGGTTTTACCAAACCGGTTTTGGGATCAATGATGCGGCCAGTCGATTACTATCTTGCGAAATCAGTTGATAGTCTAAAAGGTGATGAACGAAATATAGCCCTGTTGGCCCGGGTTTACAATAATTTGCCATTTGATGGTGTAAGAAAATAGTTTTATTGCGCAAACTTATTTTTATATCTTCGGCCTTTCAAATCCCGAATCATGTTTAATAAGTTTTTTGGCTGCACGATCTTTTATTTCTTATTTATTCTTGTTGGAGCGAAAGGCGCAGACCTTTCTTTTAAAAATGAAAAAATTGTTTCTCCCACTTTCAAAAAGGACAGTTTATCTTCTGTCGGAACTGTAAACCGGAATTTTCAGATTCATGCCAAAAAGGCAAAAGGGATTATAAAACTGGACGGAATCATCAATGAAGAGGATTGGCTGACCGCCGAGCAGGCAAAAGATTTCTACATGGTTCTGCCTTATGATACAGGGCATAGTGTTGCAAAGTCGGAAGTGATGATGACTTATGATGACAAAGCTTTCTATATGGCCGTAATTTTTCACGATACTATTCCCGGGAAACGGCCTGTTGAATCTTTAAGAAAAGATTTTGTTTTTGGTAATAATGATAATTTTCTGGTTTTCATTGATCCCTATAACGATCAAACAACTGGCTACTCGTTTGGCGTAAATGCCGCTGGTGCAATTTGGGACGGTACCATGAGCGGCGGCGCAGCCGTAAATTTAATATGGGATTGTAAATGGGAATCCAAGACCAAAAACTATCCGGATAAATGGATCACGGAAATGAGAATCCCCTTTAAATCGGTGCGATACAATCCCCTGGTAGACCATTGGAATATTCAATTCTCGCGGCAGGATTTGAAATTAAACGAGAAATCGGCATGGGCACCCGTTCCAAGACAATTCCCAACGGCATCATTGGCGTATGCTGGTGAGTTGAAATGGGAAACGCCACCTCCAAAATCGGGACTTAAACTCGCCCTGATCCCATATGTTTATGGAAGTGCTTCGCGCAATTTTGAGAAAGGGGAGGATACCCGATATCGTAAAGATTTTGGGTTTGATGCAAAACTTGGACTATCATCATCACTCAATCTTGATCTGACATATAATCCCGATTTCTCGCAAGCGGAAGTCGATGACCAGGTAACCAATCTCGAAAGGTTTGAGTTGTATTACCCCGAGAAAAGACAGTTCTTCCTTGAGAACAGCGACTTGTTCAGTAATTTTGGAGCTACGAATATTCGACCTTTCTTCTCACGCCGGATTGGCCTTGATGCCCCTGTAAATGCCGGAGTGCGGCTAAGTGGTAAGATCGGACAGGACTTGCGCATTGGCGTTATGGACATGCAAACGGGCGTTGAAGGTGATTATCTTGCACGGAATTTCTTTGTGGCTTCGGTTCAAAAAAAGATGTTTTCGAGGTCGAATATTGCGGCGATTTTTGTCAATAAACAGCAGCTGAATATCCCTGCAGACTGGACAGGAAACAACTATAACCGGGTGGCAGGACTTGAATACAACATGGCAAGCCGGAATAATTTCTGGACAGGAAAGCTTTTCGGGCAGAAGTCTTTTACACCAAAAGCAAATTCAGCGGAGGAATATTCACAGGGGTTAAATCTGGCTTATTCACGAAAAAATTACCTGCTTGAGTTTCTGCAACTCTATGTAGGGAAAGATTTTAATGCCGAGACTGGCTATGTGCCGCGGCGCGATTTTGTGGAGATCAATCCGCGTGCAACAGTGAAGTTTTATCCTAAAAACGGACCACTTGAGTACCACGGTTTATTAGGAGAGATTAACAATCTTTATAAGCCTGAAAATAAAGAATTAACCGATGGGGCAGTAGGTTTTGATTATTTTTTCCAGTTCAAGAGCAGGGCAAGAATTGATTTAAAAGGGAACAACCGGTATGTTCTTCTTCAACAGAATTTCGATCCGACAAATAAAGGAATCAATTTTCTGCCGGCAGGAAGCAGTTATAACTGGAACGACTTTTCTGTCATCTACATGTCGGATAACCGTAAGACGCTTAAATATGATTTTCAGGCAGGTTACGGTGGATATTTCAATGGTAACCGATGGTTTGTCCAGGGAACGTTTAATTACAGGTTTCAGCCTTATGGCTATATCTCTTTAATTTATAGTTATAATGATCTAGCATTACCTGAACCGTGGAAACGTACAACGTTTTGGCTGGTTGGTCCCAAACTCGATGTAACATTTACTGACAAATTGTTTTTTACAACCTATGTGCAGTATAACCAGCAGGCCGATAACCTGAATATCAACGCGCGGTTTCAATGGCGTTATAAACCGGTATCCGATTTATTCCTCGTCTACACCGATAACTATTTCCCCGGAAATATGAATGTTAAGAATCGGGCGCTCGTTCTGAAACTCTCATACTGGTTCAACTGACCGGTTGATTTTAAGTGTTGTTAACTAAAGTCAAAGATCAATTAATTAACATTTTCTGTTACTTTTGGCGATTATAAAATCTATGTTGATATGGCTATTCCAAATAATGAAAAACAATTGAAGTTGGATGAACGTTATCTGAGAATGGCCATGATTTGGGCAGAAAATTCGTATTGTACGCGTCGTCAGGTGGGAGCGCTTCTTGTCAAAGATAAAATGATCATTTCGGATGGTTACAATGGCACGCCATCCGGATTTGAGAATGTGTGTGAAGATGAAAATAACAAGACAAAACCCTACGTTCTACATGCAGAAGCGAACGCAATAACAAAGGTCGCCAAGTCGAACAACAGCAGCAATGGTGCAACGTTATATGTAACTTCGTCACCATGCATCGAATGTTCCAAACTGATTATTCAGGCAGGAATAAAAAGGGTTGTTTTTTCGGAACAGTATCATATGAATGACGGTGTTGAATTGCTTGAAAGGGCAAAAGTGGAGGTTGTTAAGGTTGAACTTCCATGAATATTTTGAATAAAAAAATAATTGTTTAAGATGGATAATAGAACTCGGAAATTAGTGATTTGGATGCCTGTCTTTTTGGCGCTGGCCATCATAGGAGGTGTTTTTCTTGGAGCCAAACTTCAAAGCAGGCTTCATTGGGCTCCCCCAACAACTGCGACCAATGGCGCCAATAAGATTGGGCTGATAATGAACCTTATTCAGGGAAATTATGTCGATTCAGTTGATTCAAAAAAGATTATTGAAGCAGCTATTCCCGAAATGCTGAAACAACTCGATCCTCACACTGTTTATATCCCTGCTAAAGATATGCAGGAAGTGAGTGAAGAGATGTCGGGAAACTTCAGTGGTATCGGGGTGCAGTTTTCAATTCAGAACGATACAATCATGGTGATTGATGTCATTTCGGGAGGACCTTCACAAAAATTGGGGATCAGGGCCGGTGACCGTATTGTCAAGGTAAACGATTCAATCATGGCTGGCGTGAAAGTGACCAACGAAAAGGTGCTTAAAAAGCTTCGCGGTGATAAAGGATCGAAAGTTAATGTCACGATCGCACGGAAAGGATTTGCTGAACTTATTCCCTACACAATTACACGTGGCGAGATTCCGCTTACAAGCATCGATGTCAGCTATATGATTGACAATAAGACTGGCTATATCAAAGTTGGACGATTTGCCGAAAAGACATACGAGGAGTTTATGACCGGTGTTGACAAACTCGAAAAGAGCGGTGCCGATCAGATTATTATCGACTTGCGCGGAAATCCGGGTGGTTACCTGGGCGCTGTGATAAAAATGGTCAGCGAATTTCTTGATAACGGAGAACTGGTTGTTTACACCGAAGGACGTACTCAACCCAAAAGAACGTTCAATGCCGAGAAGAAAGGATCGTATTTAGGAAAGAAAGTGGTTGTGCTTGTTGATGAATATTCGGCTTCGGCCAGTGAGATTTTTGCCGGAGCTATTCAGGACAACGACCGTGGTACAATTATCGGGCGCCGCACCTTTGGCAAGGGTCTTGTGCAGGAACAGATCCCGTTTTACGATGGTTCGGCCATTCGTTTAACCGTGGCTCGTTATTACACTCCGGCCGGTCGTTGTATCCAGAAATCCTATAAAAAAGGGTTGGATGATTATTACGGCGACCTCAACCGACGTTATGCGCATGGCGAATTCGAACAAAAAGACAGCATTCACTACAGCGACACCATTAAATATTACACGCGTATGAAAAGAGTCGTTTATGGTGGTGGCGGAATTATGCCGGACCTCTTCGTTGCGGCTGATACGACAGGATTCTCGCCTTATTATCTCAAGATAACCCAAAAAGGACTTGTCTATCAATATGCATTCGACTATTCCGATAAATACCGAAGCGAACTTGGTAAACTGAAAACCGGACAGGAATTTGAGACCTATCTAATAGGGCACAACATTCTCAATTCATTCACCGAATTTGCAGTTAAAAAAGGAATTGCAACCGACGCGAAAGGGATGGCTCTATCGGGGAAAATCATCGAGACGCAGCTTATGGCTTACATATCGCGCAACATCATTGGTGAGGTTGGCTTTTATTCAGTGATCAGCAGAATCGATCCGACGCTTAAAGAAGCCATCAAGGCATTCGATAAGAAAGAAATGCTTGTGCAGTCGAATTAGCGTATGTAATTGAAATAGTGAAGGCCAGACAGGTTTTTGCAATTATGAAGTGAAGGCTTGACTTGTTCAGATCATGAACAAGTCAAGCCTTCACTAATTCAGACTTGTTTTTTTTCAACTCACCTGTAACAATCCATCTTTTCATGCGTCTTATAATCTGAATAGCTTAACTGAAGAGATGACGATCAAAGATTACAACCGGGCTGTAGATGCATGGGCTGACGGGCTTTACCGATTCGTGCTGAAGAATCTCTCTGATTCAGAAAAATCGAGGGATATTATTCAGGATTGTTTCGAGAAGATGTGGGTGCACCGCGAGAATATTGATGGTGAAAAGGTGAAAGCTTACCTTTTTACTACGGCACATCATACGATGATCGACTACATCCGCAAAGCGAAACGCGAAACTTCGCTCGATTGGAAGAAGGTCGCTGAACCCGTATCTCATCATGGTTATACCGATCTTCAGGAGGTGTTGCACGCAGCGGTGCAACGGTTGCCCGAAATCCAACGATCGGTAGTGATGTTACGCGACTACGAAGGTTATTCGTACCGCGAAATAAGTGAGATTACCGGTATTACCGAGGTTCAGGTAAAAGTGTATATTTATCGTGCCCGGATATTTTTGAAAAGCTATATTGGACAAATTCAAAGTGTGGTTTAAAATGAAGATTACCAGGTCAAATTACGAAAGTTATTTTCTCGATTTTCTCGAAGGAAATCTGGATCCGTCACTGATGGACGAATTCCAGGCATTTCTGAAAGAGAATCCCGATCTGGCGTCTGAACTCGAAACGGGCGATATTCTAAAACTTCACGCCAATAACGAGCTGCACTTCGATGCAAAAGAGGAACTTAAAAAGTCGGTCAGCGATCTGGAAACAGCACTTCAGGAGCAGGCCGTGGCCTATTACGAAGGAGATCTTTCGTTGAGTGAACAGAAAGACTTTGAAGCAAGTCTTTCCGAAAATTCGGCTATTGCAACAGAGGCACAACAGTTTGGGAAATTGAAACTGCAAGCCGATCCGGCTATTGTCTACGAAAATAAAGAGCAGCTCAAAAAGAGAATTGTACTGATCCCGTTATGGATGAAGATAGCATCAGTAGCTGCAATGTTGCTTTTGGCTTACCTGTTAATTCAGCCACGCGATGCTACGCGGCCCGGATCGGAGCAATTAGCCGATAAGTTGAATAGTAAATCCCCTAAGAACATTGTTTCGCCAGATGTAAATGTAAAAACGGAAGATCCGGAGAAAGAAAAGACGAACCCTGTAGTAACTCCGAAACCAATTCCTGCCAAAGTGCCTGTCAGGCAAAAACAAACGCCTTCTAATCAGAAACCGGAAAAGAAAGTGGTTCCTGTACCCCAGTTACGGACGCCGGTAACTACGCCCACGTTGCTGAAACCGCGTGGTATCTCGTTTGGCCAGTCCGATGATGTCGAACTCGCGGTAATAACACTTAAAGATCCGGCCCTTGCCTCAAAAGATATTGAGCTGGCTGAATTATTAAAAGTACAATTGGCTGCAATGCGCTCCAGCGACGACCGCGAATTATTGTCGACTGACCATTTAGGCTTGTCAGGATTGCAATTAGTTGCCCGATTGACCGGAAAAAGACTTACTGCCCGCAAGGGAAATGACGGCGCCGTTCATTCGGTCACTTATAACTCCCGCTTACTCGCCTTTTCGATTCCGGTGAACAGATAATAACTGCCATCATTGTTGTAGAAACCGAATATGATTCATAATAGAAGCCGCATAGCGGCGACCAATTTGTAGAAACCGAATAATGATTCATAACCGAAGCCGCATAGCGGCGATCAATTTATAAAATGGCAAACACATACAGTCAGGTTTATTTACAGTTTGTTTTTGCAGTAAAAGGGAGACAAAGTCTTATTAATCCTAAAAACAACGAAGAATTGCAAAAATACATTACAGGCATTGTTCAAAACCGTAAACAAAAAATGCTTGCAATAAACAACATGCCCGAGCATTTGCATCTATTCGTTGGCTTTGGAACAACCTTGTCAATGGCCGATTTTATGGAGGAAGTTAAAGCAATATCTTCGAAATTCATTAATGAAAATGGCTGGGTAAAGGGTAAATTTGAATGGCAACGCGGATATGGTGTTTTTTCTTATTCCCGTTCGCAAATTGATGATGTGATAAAATACATCATCAATCAGCAGGAGCATCATAAAAAGAAAACCTTTAAAGATGAATATTTAGAATTCTTAAAGAAATTTGAGGTTGAATATGATGAGCGGTATTTGTTTGAATGGATTGAATAAAATTAACCAATAATAGGTCACCGCTACGCGGCTAAAAATAGGATGGATTCTAATTTTGCTACAATTAGGTTGCCGCTATGCGGCTTAACTGACGATATGAATGGAAAGCAAGCACGAAATATTCCTGTACCAAACCGGAGATGGCATCACCAAAATTGATATGCGGTTGGTGAATGAAACCGTGTGGTTAACACAAACCAAAATGGCAATGTCCAATCTGTCTCCTATAACTCACGTTTACCCGCCTTTTCGATTCCTGTGAACAAGTAACCCTTTTCATTAATTCCCTTCAAAACTAAAGCAATAATATCCGGAAGTCAGGAAATGGCATCCGCACGTGACACAATGGCATTTGACGATGAAGCGATGACGTCCGCGCGTGACACAATGGAATCCGGCGATGAAGCAATGACGTCCGCACGTGACACAATGGCATTCAGCGATGAAGCAATGACGTCCGCACGTGACACAATGGCATCCGGCGATGAAGCAATGACGTCCGAACATGAAGCAATGGCTTCTGGCAGTGGGAAATGGTGTTCGTAGATCAGAAAATAAAAGAATTTCATTTCAAAATATTACCCTCACATGAATTAGCCATGACTAAAAAGTCAAAAACTGTAGATGAGAATTAAATCATGGCTATTAACCTGAGTTCGATATAAAAAAAGAGGTGAAATATTTGGAAAATATAAGGGTTGTTTGTATATTATGACGCTCAAATACAATAATATACATTTAAAAACAACCCTTATGTTGATAGACTCAAAATT
>Ga0209124_10000043_pt1 | contig 133930 bp, 123 predicted proteins | sample BarGraIncu01122A_FD_184502 | JGI IMG/M metagenome (GOLD analysis project Ga0209124, IMG submission 184502) | Arctic peat soil microbial communities from Barrow, Alaska - Barrow Graham LP Incubations 011-22A (SPAdes) (version 2) | ecosystem: Environmental > Terrestrial > Soil > Wetlands > Peat...
GATATGGTTATTCCACACTTGCTTCCTATCAGGATAAACCTGAAGTTGATGCCGAGAAAATCAATTTCTCTGCAGAAACAGTAAAACTTTTGCGAGATTTAAGAGTCAGCGAAAATAAATTAGAATATATGCAAGTGACACAAAACATACTCTTACAATGTAAGAAAAAGCAAATACCACAGATTTTGTTGCAGTCAGTATCAAAATACATTCTGCAAATTGCGTCTAATGAAATTTATACGCTAAATTACGATTCTTTCATTAATAATTTAATCACAAATACATTTTCCTATGACATCTATATTGACGAATATATAAAATATCTTTCACAATTTTTGGGTTGCGCACAATCAACAACCTACGGTGATACGATAAATGAAATTCGAGCTTACATTAACGATCACTTTACCGAAGAGCTGTCTTTGAGTCTTTTATCAACAAAATTCCATATTAGCATTTCGCATTTCAGCGTTCAGTTTAAGAAGCGCTTTGATATTTCGCCAAATGAATATATTATCGCAAAAAGAATAGAAAGAGCAAAGCTATTGCTTCGTATCACACCTCCAATAAGTATTAAACAAGTTTCAAGCATGATTGGTTATACGGATCAGTATTATTTCAGCAGAATTTTTAAATCTGTAACCGGAATGTCTCCAACAGATTATCAGTCACAAAATTAATTGAACCAACAGGTTTGATATTCAGCTATATATTGAAGTATTCTGCAAATGATACCTCAAATTTCAAAATGACCCGCCTTACAACACTGGTATTATTTTTTAAAATGCAAGCACCAAGTATTAACTCATCGATGATCGCTTCTTTGTTTCTTGGGAAAATATGGAGTGATAAGTTATCTTTTCCAGGATTTTGTCCGCACCCCCCGTTTATACATTTTGCTGTCGTTTATATTTTTTTCCCCTTAACACGTCTGCCGGTACCGAGGGATATAATGATTCCATCATCCTTCATTTTAACCATAACTCATTCAATCGTTCCAATTGATATTCAACACGAAATTCAACACACCAAACAAAGAACCCTTTATTTCAGGGCTTTTTGGGGCTATTTCAACGGGTTCGATTCCTGTTCGAAGCGCCAACAAAAAACCGCCTGAATGGGCGGTTTTTCCTTTGTTTGCAGAGGTTTACGGATTTTTATAAGTGTAAAATGCGAGTCCCCAGATGAACCTTGACAGTCACTCTACAAGCATCAGGTTATAATCCAATCACTCCTCATTGGGGTTCATTCACTGCTGTGAGCAACCCGAATTATATGATTAATTCGGGCTGCTCCAACAGTGTAAAATGCGAGAGTCACACCAAAAGGAGTAAAAATGTGACCTCTTCTCAAAAAAACGATTTGCGTCTGCTACTGACTTATTCGTTCATTTGTCGGATATTCAATGTTTCGAAAACAGGAATGCTGTCAATCGGAGCAGGAACTTCTATCCAGATGCCTCCTTCGTATGTGGTTTCACCTCTAAATACTTTCCATCTGCTTCCTGCCGGCAAGTATACCTTTCTTGTCTTTTGTCCGGCATATAGGATAGGAGCTACAAGAATGGACTCGCCGAACAGATACTCGTCCTCAATTTCCCAGCAAGTCTTATCTTCGGGGAATTGGTAGAAAAGCGGTCTCATAACAGGAGTTCCCTTTTCACTGGCTGCCGCCATAGTTTCTCTGATATACGGGCGCAGCGCTTCCCTTATTTGCATGTATTTTTTACAGATCTCATATACGTCTTCGCCATAGCTCCAAACTTCATTGGCAGCGCCAGAGCAGCAAATAGAACCTCCCGTTGTGCCAACCTGAGGCTGACGCGGTTCGCGATCACCATGAAGCCGCATGACAGGGCAGAATGTGCCCCACTGAAACCATCTTACAAAGAGTTCTCGAAATTCCTTATTGTCAGGATCTCCGCCATGAAAACCTCCGATGTCTGTTGTCCACCAGGGAATTCCGGCAATACCCATATTCAGACCTGCGGCAAGTTGATTGCGCATGCTGGCAAAGCTCGATGCAATGTCTCCCGACCAGACTAGTGCGCCATATTTCTGGCTGCCCGCCCAGGCGCATCTCAATAGATTTACGATATTTTCCTGTCCCTCACTCTTCATTCCATCAAAAAAGTTTTTGGCATACATCACAGGATAGATGTTTCCTACCTGTGCATTTGTCCCTTCAAAATAGCGATAGTTGTCAAAATCATATACCGTGTATTCCGGCTCGGCCTCGTCGAGCCAAAAGATTCTGACCCCTTTATCATAGTAATTCTCTTTCGCTTTATTCCAGACATATTCCCGCGCATCAGGATTTGTAGGATCATAGAACACAGTCGGCGCCATAAATTCCATTGTTACACGTACGCCTCTGTCTGTATTTACAAGATAGCCTGACTGCATCATCTCATCAAAGTTCTCACTTGTCTTATCTACCGTAGGCCAGACAGAGACCATAAGTTCCATTCCCATTGTCTTTAGTTCAGAGATCATTGCAGCAGGATCCGGCCAATAAGTGGGATCAAATCTCCAGTCACCCTGTTTGGGCCAGTGGAAAAAATCCACTACAATTACATCGACGTGCAGCCCTCTGCGGTGATACTCCCGCGCAACTTCCAGAAGTTCTTCCTGTGTCTGGTACCGGAGTTTGCATTGCCAGAAGCCGAGTCCGTATTCCGGCATCATGGGTACCTTACCGGTTACATTTGCATACGCTTCTTCGATATCTGCCGGAGTATCCCCGGCTGTTATCCAGTAATCCAGCCCTTTTGTCGACTCCGCTCTCCACTCGGTAATGTTTTTCCCGAATATGACTTTGCCGATAGCCGGGTTGTTCCAAAGAAAGCCATAGCCAAGACTGGAAATCATAAACGGGACACTGGCCTGTGAATTGCGGTGGGCCAACTCAAGTGTGCAGCCCTTAATGTTGAGATATGGCTGCTGATATTGCCCCATCCCATAAATCTTCTCCTCAGTATCCGATTCAAAACGCGCTGTGACGGTATAATCTCCGCCCAGGATACCCCGGAATTCCCGTCCCTGCAATTCCAGTGCGGAACAATCCTTCGAGAACAAATCACGCCTGTTCCTCGCATACTCTTCGAGCAGCAATTTGCCGTCCTGATTATAGAAAACGACTTTCCCGGATGTACCAATCTCCGCACGAATCTTCCCATTGACTAAGGAGGCCGTTTCTCCTTCTATTTCTATTTGTGCGATCCGTTCTGCCGGTTCTGTCAGTGCCCAATCCTTTCCGTCAATCGGAGTCCCCATTTTTACTGCCCGCACCCGGATACTGTTGGAACCCCATGGCTCTATACACAAGGTCTCATTTTCAAATTGGCGCAACAGGCAATTCCCTTCACGGCTGAAAATATTCTTCAATCTTCTCACCTTATCCTTTCACTGCACCACTGGTCAGACCGCTGATGATATATTTCTGCATAAAGATAAAAATCAAAGCAACAGGAATAATTGTCACAACAGCAAACGCTGTCAAATAGCTCCACTTCGTCCCATACTGTCCCATGAAATTGAAGATTCCGGCTGTAATCGGACGGTTGTTCTGATCCTGAATAAATGTCATACCGTATGCCAGATCACCCCACGCATACAGGAACGAGAATATTCCGCATACTACAACCCCTGGAAAAGCAATGGGAATCAGTATTTTGGTAAAGGAAGAGAATCGCGTACATCCGTCGATATAGGATGCCTCTTCCAGTTCCCTTGGGATTGATGCGAAATAATTCTTTAGAATCAAAATGGAAAATGGGATCCCAATCGTTGCATCTGCCAAAATAGCAGACAACGGATTGTTTATCAGGTGCATATTTTTGAACATAATGAACATGGGCGTCAGGATAACAGAAACCGGAAGCATCTGCGTAACTAAAAAACTTAAGGTAGTTATCTGCTTGCCTTTGAATCGATATCGTGCCAATCCATAGGATGCCGGCACGGAAAGCACAATAGAAATAAACATGCAGCTGACGGAAATATAGAAACTGTTGCCAAAGGATCGAAACATGTTGAAATCGCCGTTCCCAAGCTGAGCTACATAGGAAGCCGTATTGAATACCTGAGGAAACAAAGTTGGCGGAATCTGGAAGATTTCTTTTTCGGTCTTAAAAGATGTGACAAGAATCCAGTAAATAGGAAAAAGTAAAACAATCAGAATGAGTACCGAGAGAATATTATGAATTACGTTTCTGCTGCCGCGCATATTGTTGTCCCCATCCATTATGCCGCCTCCTCATCACTATAAACTAGTTTCAGGTAAATCAGACTGACACAAAAGAGAATCACAAAAAGGATATTTGCGGCCGTTGCTCCCTGACTGTATTTGAACAAACTAAAGGATAGTTTGTATGAGTAGGTTGATAACAGATGTGTGGAATTAACCGGTCCTCCATTTGTCATAACATATACCAGGTCAAACACCTTGAATGTATATATAAAACCAAGGATCAGCACAGCTTCAATCGTTGGTTTCAGAAGCGGCAATGTAATGCTGAAGAATGTCTGTATTTTGTTTGCACCGTCTATGGAGGCGCTTTCATACAGTTCTTTGGGAATAAGGGTAAGTCCGGCCGAAAGCAGAATCATATTGAATGGAATGCCTATCCATATATTTGTAAAAATCAGGGCGAACATTGCCGAATGCGGAGATGTCAGCCAGTCAATGGGACTCGCAATCAAGTGAAGTGCCTGTAATGCCTGATTTATAATTCCAACATTTGAACCGAACATAAATTTGAACATAAGCGCCGTTATAGTGACAGGTATCATCCACGGCATCATCATCAGTCCTCTGACAGGTTTTGAAAAAGAGAATTTCTTTGTAAAAAACAGCGCCAGCAAAAATCCAACAGCAAACTGAAAGATCAAAGACAAAACGGTAAAAAGAAGAGTATTCCATACTGATGTCTTAAGAACCGAATCCTGGAATAATTTCACATAATTATCCAATCCTATAAATGGCTTAACAGCACTATTAATTGTCTTAACCGTTACATCCTGAAAACTCAAAATGAAGTTACAGACGATTGGATAACCAACAAATATCAACATATATAGCAAAGCGGGAAGGACAAATAGAATTCCAACATTGTCATATCGGAAGAACCTTTTTATCCGCTGCATAATAACCACCTCCTGAAAATGACTGGAAAAAACATTTCCTGTCCGGGAAATTCGTGAAGTCCGTATAATAGACAGGAGTACACGAGAACTCGTGTACTCCCATCTATTTTGTCTGAATGAAGTTGTTTATCCTACGATACCGTCAATTGTTGCCTGTGCTTTTGCAGCAGCAGCGGCCGGAGTACTGGTTTCAGTGATAGCTTCATTGAAAGCCAGGGAAATTGCGTCGGAGATTTCCGGCCATTGTGCACTAGGACCTCTGGCAACAGCATACTTCATGGCTTCTATAAAGAGCTGCATAACTTTGTCATCGGCATACTGTGTTGAAGAAACATCCTTGCGGGAAGCGATGTATCCGAATTTATCAATATAGGTCTTTACTTCATCTGCGCTTGTGGCAAATTTGATAAAGGCAAGAGAAGCATCCTGATTGGCATTGTCAATGATTGCAAAGTTTTCGCCTCCGAGCCCGGTTGCTTTTACTCCGTCTGCTCCATCTGTGGGAATTAGGGCAACGTTCCACTTAAGGTCAGGAGCCTGTTCGCGCATCGTTGGTACCTGCCACGGTCCGTTGATCATCATGGCAAGGTTGCCGGAAATGAACTGGTTCATAGTGTCGCCCTGCGTCCAGTTAATAACTTCTTTGGTCATTGCACCATTTTTTACCAAGTCACTTATATAGGTAATGGCTTTAATTCCTGCTTCATTATTGATTTTATAAGCAGTTGTACCTGCTTCATTAAGCCAAGGCAGGAAATTGAAGGTACCTTCTTCATTCTGAAGAGAACTGAACCCAAAACCACTTACCTTGCCAACTGATGTTTTCTTGGCTACATCTGCTAATTCAGCCCATGTAGTCGGAACTTTACAGTTTGCGGCTGCCAGCATATCTTCGTTGTAGTATAGTGCCAGACAGTTGCTTCCGAAAGGAACACCGTAGAGTTTGCCGTCCAGTGTGCAGGAAGCGACAGGTCCGTCATAATATTGGCTTAAGTCAATTTTGCCTGTAATGTCCGCAAATATTCCCATTGCGGCATAGGCGGCATGGTCCGGATTATCAATAATAACCATATCCGGAAGTTCGGCTGCTGCAGTACCAATGGATAATTGCTTTTTGAAATCTGCAAAAGGCACATATTTTGCTTCAACAGTAATGTTAGGCTGCGAATCGTTAAACTGCTTAATAACTTCACCAAGCGCAGTCTGATGACTTTCCGTTTCCCAATAATACCAGAGAACAATATTTTTCTTCTGTGCTGCAGCTGTTGTATCTGTTGCCGCTGCTGTTGTAGTGGCCCCTGCCGATGCTTTCGTTGTTTCCCCCGTGGCTTTTGTAGTGGATGAAGTTGTGTTTGTTCCGCATCCGGCGAGTATTCCCGCTGATAATGCAGCTGCTAACAGAATAGCCATAAACCTTTTCATTGCTCTTCCTCCTCATTTTTCTTGCACAAATATTGTTCTTCGTGCAAGTGTTTTTCTATACGATGTCACTATATATCATCCCCTATTCCGTAAAAACTCGAAAAAGCTGTAAAAGGATGGGATAACTAATGTGCAATTTCATTTGTTCCTCTTCCGATATTCTGTAGGAAGTTGACCGGTACATTCTTTAAATACCTGACTGAAATATTTGGAATCGCTGTAACCCACCTTGTCAGCAACCTCATAGAGCTTCAGCTGTGTTCCGATAATTAGCTCCTTTGCTTTTTTTATTCGATAATTTTTAATGTAGGTGCTGAAATTCACACCTACTTCCTTGTGGAATTGCGTACCAAGGTATTCAGGAGTAATATTCAACTTCAGTGCTATTTCATCAAGAGTGATTCCCTGGTCATAAAATTCATGCACCATGCTTTTGGCTCTTTGCACAGTGAGGTTATTAGATGAATTTCCAATTATATTTTTTGTGAGGGATGAGATCAGGTCTTGTAATGGCAGTTCCAGTTCAGCATTGGTGGTCGCTGACATAATGTTCTGCAAAAACTCATGCTGTTGTATTAATTTATATTGATTATAATTTATTTCTTTTGTCACATTAATTATGGACCATAAAAACCGAACATAAGATTCCTTTATCTCTTTGGGAGAATATAGACTCCCGCTTTTGAAATACTGACTGAAATTCTGCATCGTCCCTTCCAATTTTTTGCTGTCCATGGCACATAGAGCGACCCTCATCTGGCTTTCAATATCAAGGGGATAAGATAATGGTATCGTCAGTATTTGAGTAACTTTAGGATATGATATTATTACATCATCTCCCAGGACAATATTCCAGTCCATGTTCTGCAGCAGAGTGTACAGGCTGCTTTTCATATTTGAAATTCCACGAAAACTTGTCCAGCCAAAACATGCCCGGCATATTTTCTCACGTCTTATTTGAACTAACACGCTATGCTGAAACCATCTCTCCAGATCATGTTCATCTGTATAAGAGTAAATAATAAGAAGCAGGATTTTGTTCTGCGGTATTTCAAGAAGCCGATATTCCAGACCTTTCTTCTTCTTCAAAATCATATGCAGTTCTTTTCCCATCCTGTCATAGTTCTGATCATAATTGTTGCCCAGGTATACCGGTATAAATATAAAATCACTGTTGGCACTGAGTCGATAACTTCTCGTCAAAAATTCAATAAGCTCTGCATCAACGGACATACCGCCTAATAAGATACTGTGAAATACAGTCTCAAGGGATTGCAGCACTTCCAGGCGATCCTTTCTGAAATTAATTTCCTCGGTCAGCTGGATTTCTATGTTCTGTAAGGATTGTGTCAGACTGCCTACTGAAATCGGTTTCAGTAAATATTCACTGACTCCCAGTTTTATTGCCTGCTGGGCATATGAAAATTCCGAGTAGGCACTAAGAACTATCGCTTTAGCAGATACATGCAGCTCTTTAAAACGGGCCAGCATTTCCAGACCATCCATATCCGGCATCTTGATGTCGGTAATGATCAAGTCAGGTTTTGTATCTGTAATGAGCCGCAGCCCATCAATTCCGTTTTCAGCTTCCCCTACGATCACGTGTTCCGCATTGACCTTCTTGATCAATCTGATTATTCCTTCACGAATTCGAATTTCATCTTCCACAATTACAATTCTCATCATGTTGCCCCCCAAAGCAATCGTTATGTTTTTGGTATCTCGATATATATGCTTGTCCCTTCCCCGGTTTTGCTTTCTATTCTGACTTTCGCCTGATTGCCGTAATACATATGCAGTCTGCCTATAGCATTGCTGATACCTATGTGGCTCTTCTCTCCATCTTCATCATTTTGCCCGCTGTTAAACTGCTGAACCTTTTGCTCAGTCATCCCTTTTCCATTATCCGAAATGACAATGCTGATCGTATCGGTTTCTTCTTTAATATTAATTTCTAATTCACATTTTCTCTTCACACCTTCAAAACCATGCAAAATAGCATTTTCCACAAACGGCTGCAATAACAACTTGTGAATATGGTATCCGAGGACATTTGACTCCACATGAAGTATGCATTCAAATGTGCTTTTCAGCCTGGTCTGCTGCAAAAATACATATTGCTTCAGCCATTCCATTTCCTGATTAATCTCAACAATACTGTTGCTTTTATCCACTCCATACCTCAGAATCTTCGCCAGTGAATTTATGGCATTGCTGATTTCATACTGGTCGTTATCAATCGCCATCCAGTTGATGGTGTCCAGTGTGTTATACAAAAAATGAGGATTAATCTGCGCTTCCAAAGCTGCGATCTCAGCGTTCTTCTGTTTGATCGATGCAACTTTTTCACTTTCCATTGAATCATTCAATTTTTCTATCATCTGGTTAAATTGATTGGCGATCGTTTCTATTTCTATCGGCATATGTTCATCCGGTTCAACTCGTATGGACAGCTCGCCCTTTTCAGCAATTTTCATCGCCTTGACTATTTTGCCGATCGATCCTGTCAGACTATTCGTGATGAGAATGATGATGACAACTAAAGCTAATACGGAAAGCACAATTACGAAGCTGGTCATTTGCTGCTGACTGTTCATTTGTGCAATTACTTCACTGTGATCGGCCACATTAATAAAATACCAGTGCAGTGTCTCATCATACGTGCTGTAAACTTTCATATGTTCACCGGTCATGATTCCACTGTCCTTGACCATCTGCACGTATGCAAGTTCCCGCTCCTCTTGTGTGGATGCCGGGCTAATAACACTCGTCCCGATTTTGGCTGCATCTATGAAAGAAACAACTGCGCCTTTTTCATCTACTATAATATTTAGATTATTTCTTTTTTCGGTATTGGTTTCATCTGCATTCTGATTGCATATCTCGTTTAGCATTCTTTCGTCTATACTCAAAATAACAATTCCGTTATCTTTGGTAATGTCTTTGTAATTGATTATTCTGTGTGCCATATGAAATAGATAATAGGGCTTTGAATTAAAATGAGCCGCATATTTGGCAGATAGAATCTCCGTCTGGTTAGAAGAAGAGATGTCTTTATAAAGCTGATCCGATGAAATACCGTAATTATCCATCCACCCGATATTCGTTGTTGGGGATGCTAATTTATCATAGAATACAATTGTCCCGTTTGTTGTAATAACCGTAATGGATTGAATATACGGTTTGACATTGGCCAGCCCTCTGAGTGATCTTCTCAATTGATTACGGCTTACTGCAAGATCCTGACCGGCGTCAATTTTGTCGGTCAACGCAACAATATCATCATCCGTATACATCTGATACAGCAAATCTTCATAGGATGACAGAGCGATATTAATATTGTTCTTCGTCTGGGCAAGATTGATATCCGTAAGTTCATCGACATTTCTCTGAACAGTATTTGATGTATTGTAGTATGAAATAATGTTCATAATGATAATGGGAGTGATTGAAATCAAGCAGAAATACAAAATCAAACGATATTTAAAACTTTTCTTTTTCGAATTCATTTTTCTCATTTTGATTTCGCCTCCCTCGATATTTGCGTTTCCCTTTTGGGGGAAAATGCTGTTTTATATTGCGTCGGAGTCAAATTTTCCAACTTTTTAAATGTTTTCATGAAGTATTTTTCATCTGAAAATCCACATGAATAAGCGGCTTCCCTGACAGAGATATCATAGTTGATGATCAGAGTTTTAGAAATATCAATTCGTATTTTGTTAATGAAATGAATCAATGAAATATGGGTAGTTTTCCTGAACAGAGAGGATAAATAATCAGGGTGGTAATCGAATTCCTTCGCAATGGATGTCACAGTAAGATGTTGGTCATAATTGACACGGATCCAGTCCATAATCTTTGCAATATTGGACGGAATGTCCTGTCCCCTTTCGTTATGCTTATCATAGAATTCCTGCGAAATCTCCATCACGAGCAGACTCAGGGTATAGTCAGCAATACAATCTATATATGTTTCCTGCTGTGACAGGTTGAGAAGTTGATAAAACAGAAGCGGTACTTTTCTAACATCAGATATATCCCCCTTTTCCGGTATGATATATATATTGTTTTCTAGGGCAGCTGTTTTCTTCCCTTCCTGCATTGACCAGGGAAACCATTTCCCTTCTGCAATAGCAAATGCTTTTTCAGGCAAGGAAAAATGGGCCCAGGAATATGATAATTTCCCCTGTGAGGGTGCAAACCCGTAATGTTCTTCTCCGGCATTCAGAAAAATATATTGATTGGCGTTAACCTCATAATGAACATTTTCCTGGGCCATGTATAGCGTTCCCTCTTTTACCAAAATCAACACACACGTATTCAGGATACGCCTGGGATGTAGAAATCCCCGCTTACTCAAGAGATTGCCGCATGAAACATATTCTAATGGCCGTGAAGAATTTGCCGCAAATAATCTCATATATGTTTTATCTACCTATTCTTATATAATTGGAGTTGCACGTATTGGCTCATTTTTCTATCATATGGACATATAATATGGCAAACAGATTTGTTTGTCTATCAGATTTGAACACCTATTTGGGAGGTATTTTATGAACAAGGCAGATTACACGAATGCTGTGCCAATGACTGATGTGTCTGTTAGTGATGCTTTTTGGAGCAACTATATGGAATTGGTCCGCACAAAGATGCTTCCCTATCAGTGGGAAGCGCTTAATGATAGAATCCCTGATGCTGAACCGAGCCATTGCATAAAGAATTTTCGGATTGCAGCCGGACTTGAAGACGGCCCGTTTAACGGGTTTTCCTTTCAGGACACTGACGTGGCAAAATGGATTGAAGCAGCAGCATTTTCCCTTGTCTGGCATCCCGATACAGCATTGGAACAAACGATAGATGAGACCATCGATCTGATTGTCAGTGCACAACAGGAAGATGGCTACCTGGACACCTACTATATAATCAACGGACTTCAGAATAGATGGACTGAAGTAATTAACTGTCATGAATTGTATTGTGCCGGACATATGCTGGAAGCAGCTGTCGCTTATTTTCAGGCAACCGGAAAACGCAAACTCATGGATGCGATAATCCGCTTTGTGGATTATATTGAACAGGTATTTGGTTTGGAGGAAGGAAAGATAAAGGGATATCCGGGTCATGAAATATTAGAAATGGCCTTGATTAGGCTGTATGACATTACAAAGGATGAGAAGCATCTAAACCTTGCAAAGTATTTTGTCGATGAAAGGGGTCAAAGTCCCCTGTTTTTTGAGGAAGAAGTAAAAAAAGGCAATTTAGCGTTCCTATGGAAAGATAGTTACTTCAAATATCAGTATTATCAGGCAGGATTGCCTGTCAGGGAACAGAGCAAAGCGGAAGGACATGCCGTCCGTGCCGTATATTTGTATTCCGGCATGGCGGATGTCGCACGAGAAACCGGAGACGATAAACTCTATGAGGCCTGCAAACGAATCTGGGATAATATGGTTCACAGACGAATGTACATCACCGGTGCTATCGGCTCTTCCTCATACGGGGAATCTTTTACTTTTGATTATGACCTGCCGAATGATACCGTTTACGGCGAGACCTGTGCGTCTATCGGATTGGTATTTTTTGCGCAGAGAATGCTGCAGATTTCTCCTAAGAGTGAATATGCAGACGTAATGGAAAAGGCCTTATATAACGGAATAATTAGCGGCGTGTCACTTGACGGGACCAAATTCTTTTATGTTAACCCCCTGGAAGTGCTGCCGGAAGCCTGTGAAAAAGACCAGCTAAGAAATCACGTTAAGCCGGAACGCCAGAAATGGTTCGGATGTGCCTGTTGTCCTCCTAATCTGGCTCGCATGATTGCATCCCTTCCCAAATACATTTATACAAAAAAGGACGACACATTGTACATACACTTGTATGTAGGAAATGAAACTATTACAGATATAGAGGGAACGAAAGTTAAAATTGTCATGAAGTCAGACTATCTTCGCGATGGGAATGTCACAGTGAAAGTATCCCCTGCAAAGACTCTGGAAATCTCTTTGGCATGTAGGATACCAGGCTGGTGCAGGAAATATACTGTCTGGAAAAATGGTCACGAAATAGTACCGGACGGCAACAATTATAACGATGGTTATCTGCATTTGCATGGCAAATGGGCAGAAGGTGATATTGTAAAATTGCATTTTGAAATGCCCGTTCAAGTTGTGTGTACAAATCCTCTGGTACGGGAAAATAATGGCAAAGTGGCTGTCATGCGCGGACCCGTTGTGTACTGTTTGGAGGAAGAAGACAATGGCAAGTACCTGTCGTGGATCAGGTTGCCCAAAACACCTCAGTTTACATGTACGTATGATAAAGATTTGCTTGGCGGCATTGTAAAGCTGAATGCAAATGGAAAAGTATTAGATGTAACGGACTGGGGAGACAGTGCTCTATATAGAAACTATAAAGCGGACACTTTTTCAGAAAAGACCCTGGAATGGGTTCCCTATTATGCCTGGGCTAATAGGTCCTGCGGTGAGATGGCCGTATGGATAAAACAGGAGTAACCATTCCCGATTACATCAATATAGACAGACAGACGCGGTTTTTCGCAGACTACATATCATTGCAGACCGTTGTATCCATTAGATCTAACTCTATTACATATAGAGTTGACAGTTTTGTAAAATCTCTTGGAATTTGTTGCAGATTTCACGATCTTCGACACTACAACACCACTTTCATATTCTTTTCCTCTTTGCAATTCAACCGGAACCGAGGGATATAATGATTCCATCATCCTTCATTTTGACCATAACTCATTCAATCGTTCCAATTGACATTCAACACGAAATTCAACACACCAAACAAAGAACCCTTTATTTCAAGGCTTTTTGGGGTTATTTCAAAGGGTTCGATTCCTGTTCGAAGCGCCAAGATCAAAAAGGCCCATTTCCCGGCGGCGGACAAGTCCTCGGATCGCGAAGCGATCCGAGGAGGCAAAAACGAGCTTATTAGCGAAATAATGCACAGCTATTTTGCCTGTTCATCTTCATCCAGCCGTTTTTTAATTTTCGCCTGCTTTTTATTATTTAGATATTTTAAGCACGACAGAACAACAAAAACGAAAATGGTAGAGCTGATAAAAGTAACTGCCAGTGTGGCGATAAAGAAGCCTGTATTATCCTTATAGTGTTCCGCGTATCTTGTATAGTTCAAAACACCGTTAATCGCCGTTACTATCATTCCGGTCACTATGCTGTTCACCAAAGGAATGCCTTTTGCCCATTTTCCTTCGCCGTATATGTTAAGTCCGAGCATTATGTATCGTACTATCATGTAAATGGACATTCCCAAAAAACATATAACCTCAACGGCATATTGTTCAAACGGAGCGTTTAGCAGATATTCTTGTACGAGTATTGAACCGAGAAGCACAATCATTAAAATGCCGTATGCTTCACTATTTATTTTACGGCGTTGCACTACAACTCTTTCGTCTTGTGTTTTTTGTCTTTTCATACTGTTTCCTCCCAGAATAAATCATTTAGTGTTTTACCAAGTGCCTTACAAATCGCTGTACAAAGGTTTAGCGTGGGGTTATATTCCCCTGATTCTATCAGCCCGATCGTTTGCCGGGTAACGCCTACGGATTTTGCTAAGTCTTCCTGTTTCATATCAGCTTCCATCCGGGCGATTTTCATTCTTTTATTTTTCATGGAATCCACCCCTTTCATAGACGCAGTATACATCATGTATTGCATTAAGACAAGTATATATTGCATTTTCTTCATAAAGGTCATAACTAAAGTCTTAGCAAAGCCTTAGCAAAAGTCTTACAAAAGAACCCTTACGTCAAAAAGAAACCCCCGCAGGAGCAGTTCTAAAGGCTCTTGCGGGGGGACAATAGATAATAAAAATAGCCTGAAGCATTTAAATCACAAATCTTAAAAGATGCGTTCCTTATCCAGGCAAAGCTGTATCACGCCAATCAACCCAGCGGCTCCTTACTGGTTCTCCCTGTTAAGGTTCTTGTCATAATAATTTAAATCGGTTCTCTTCACCCAATCCTGAGATGTCCAAAACACATTTCCATTATCGTTGTCCTTGTAAATCAGCAGGCCCATCTTATTGATGCCTTCTTCTTTCATCGCACTGTAGACGGCCTCAAGTAATGCTTTACCGATTTTCTGGCCGCGGTGGGACGTCCTGACTGCTGTGTGGTAAATGTATCCGCGGCGTCCGTCATGACCGCTCAGCGTGACTCCGACTATTTCTCCCTCAATCGTCGCGACGAAACTGGTATTGGGATTCCTATCAAGAAGCTTCGCAAGTCCTTCGCGCGAGTCGTCAAGTGTTCTCAGTCCCATACCTGCCGTGCTGGACCATAACTGATATACGGTTTCATAATCCTCGATCGTCATTTTTCTGATTTCCATAGTTGTATCCTGCCTTTCTTTTTTGCTGTCATCAGGAAAAGTGAATAGGGCTCATCGCCGCCTGCTGACACTTTGGTGTCCGAAAATATTGTTTTTGAAACTGGATCTGTAAAGCGGATTTCACGATATGAAATCCGCCCTGACAAGATCAATAACGTTGCTTTTTACTTCTATTTCTTATCCTGGGCTTTGGCAGCGGATCTTTCGACCGGCAGAACACCGGACATTTCACCGATGACATTAATCAACTCCGTATTGGAAGGGACAACGATTTTGGCGTTATTCCGAAGCGAAGTCTCGGTCGTCTGCAGTTTGCGCAGCAGTTGGGCGTTACCGATAAAATACTTGTCAGCTGCTTCATTTACGAGCTTAATTGCCTGTGCTTCACCTTCCGCTTCGAGGATCTTGGCCTGGCGAATGCCCTCTGCCTTCTTGATCTCGGCTCTTTTAATACCGTCGGCAGTTGTTTCTGCTGCGGTAGCAAAGTCAATCGCAGCTACTTTTTCATTCTCGGCTTTAACGACCTTGTTCATGGTCTCCTGCACATCCTTCGGAGGGTCTATTTCTTTGAGCTCCGTACGTACAATATCGATGCCCCATTTGCTTGTCTCATCCTTTAGGGTCTGATACAAATCGGTATTTATCTTGCCTCTTTCACTGTTGGCAGACTTCAAGGTCATTGTACCTATAATATTCCTGAGTGTCGTACGTGCCAGGTTCACAATCTGATAACGGTAATCATTGACATTGTAGATCGAGTTCTTGACACTCTCCTCATCAAATTTAACGCGGAAATATACCTGTGCATCGACAGTTGCATTCAAATTGTCATTTGTAATAATTACCTGCGGTTCTGCATTAAACATCTGCTCGGTAACATTCACCAGATAGATTTTCTGTACTTTCGGAAAAACCCAGTGGAAGCCCGGCTGAGCGAATTTGGTATATTTTCCCAACGTCTCAATCAGCCCACGGTTTGTAGGACGTACGATTCGAATCCCTGCAAAAAAAATAAGAACGACAATTCCGACTCCTATTAAAATATATGCCCATTTGTCCATATTCCTGCACTCTCCATTCACCCTATTCTATTTTTCTAAATAGAATCTTCCGGAAATCATTTCACATTTATTATAACAACAATCAGAATGAACGGCACATAAAAACCGCCTGTGCTGCCCCTATAAACAGAAACGATAAAAATCAAGATATTTTTCTTCCATTAATGATTTCCTGGGCATAACAAAATTGAATTCGCGCTTAATGTCGAAGTCCTCAATATCAATCACACAAAGCGAACCGTTTTTCAATTCCTCTTCTACAACGGGCAGATACAAAAAGGTAATACCGGAATTATTCTTAACAAGTTCTTTGATTGCAGTGAAATTGCTGATTTGACTTTCATGAGCAAAACTTTTGAGTTCAAGTGAGTATTGCTGCAAAACCCGCTCGATAATTTCACGGGTTCCGGACCCTTGTTCACGGACAATTATACGCTCATTTTTTAATTCGTCGAGCTTCCATTTTCTGCCGCACAAAGGGCTGTCCGGCGAACACACGCCGATAAATTTTTCGCTTTTAAGCAAACGATATTCGTAAGAAGATTTATCAAAAAATCCCTCCAACAACGCAAAATCGATTTTTCCGCTGTCCAGCATATGTAAGAGAACCTGTGTATTATCAACATACATATCTGCGTCCTGATCATCATTTTTCCCAAGATATGCCTTAAGTATACGGGGAATTACATACTCACCGATTGTTTTAGTTGCACCTATACGCAGTGTTGAGCGATTCTTCCCGGAAAGCATTTGATTCTCAATTTGTATGGCATTCAGTTTCATTTCACAAACATACTTTCTCAGTTCTTTCCCTTTTTCAGTCAGGGACAACCGCTTCCCAATATAAGAAAAAAGCTTCGTCTGATATTTGTTCTCCAGATATTTTGTATGCTGCGTAACAGTAGGCTGCGTAACAAACAATACATGTGCTGTTTTTGTGTAACTAAGCGTATCACAAAGAACAAGAAAAGTTTCATACCTATTGTCGAGCATTCTAATCACCTATTTTTAGAATTTATAGAATTATAATTAATTATAATTTGATTTTATACTTTGACTGGGATATATTCAATACGCGGATAGTATGATTTCCTGTGAAAAAACCTTCATATGCATTTAATAATCTTCTAAGAGGGGTCTCTTCCTATATGAAAAAGTATTTTGAAAGCTTTAAAAACCATATTCCCGGCATGTTGCTGTGCCTTATCATTGCAATAGCCGCCTGGCTCCTGGGAGAACGGATTACTATTATCGGAGGTGCTGTTTTCGGTATTGTCCTCGGTATTATTGCTGCGCTTTTTAAGCGCCCTGCAAAGTATGATGCCGGGATCCGCTTCACTTCCAAGAAAATTCTGCAGTATTCCATCATACTTCTCGGGTTTGAAATGAATATTGGAAATATCATCAAGGTTGGTGGACAGTCGCTCTTTGTGATCATTTTCACTTTGACTGCATCCTTTGTCACTGCATTTCTTGTCAGTAAAGCCCTGAAAATACCCTCAAATATTTCAATTCTCATTGGTGTAGGCACATCAATCTGCGGCGGTTCTGCAATCGCGGCGACAGCACCTGTGATAAAGGCAAAAGACGAGGATGTAGCACAGGCCATATCCACTATTTTTTTATTCAATATCATTGCAGTTTTCTTGTTTCCTGCAATCGGCCATCTTATCGGGCTGAGTGACACTGGATTCGGCATGTGGGCCGGCACAGCCATTAATGATACTTCATCCGTCGTCGCAGCGGCTTCCTCCTGGAGTCAGCAGGCAGGGAGCAGTACTGCCCTTGAATTTGCAACAATTGTTAAACTTACAAGAACTCTCATGATTGTTCCCATCACGCTCGTTCTTGCCGTATACATTTCTCGCAAAGCAAAAAAGGAAGCCGTCCAAACCAAGGGAACCTACTCATTCCGTAAAATTTTCCCCTGGTTTGTACTTGGATTCATTGCAGCTGCCCTGATTTATACTTTCCTTCCGATACCTGCATCCCTTTCATCATTCCTTGTGAAAGCCGGGAAATTTTTGATAGTCATGGCCATGGCAGCCATAGGTCTGAATACAAACCTGAGAAAACTACTGACCCAGAGCATCCGGCCGCTTCTTCTCGGGCTTTGCTGCTGGGGTGCTGTTTCTGTAGTATCGCTTGTTGTCCAGATGATTACGGGAAGGATATAGACTATTATCTTATTCCCACTGTTCCTTGAACTCTGCTGCGGATTTCCAACCCGGATCACAAACAATAAAAAAGACCACCCGCACTTCAGATGTACGGGTGGTCGACAAGTAATTATAGGTATTACTTTCTAAGTTCTATCTTTTTCCTTGCATATTCTTCTTCGTTAACTTCGCCCCGGGCGTACCTTTCATTTAGAATATTCAAAGCACTTCCGATATCCTGGTGTAGGATGCTGCTGGTCACCGGTTGGTTAGACTCCCTGTGTCTGGTCAAAATAACGATTCCATATATAAACAACCCGAGAAGTATTAATCCGCCTATCATCATAAAAGCGCCTCCGCCCCAAACCATGTGACGGCTTAAACCGCCAAATCCATAAAACATATTTCCCATCATAAATACCACTTTCCTTTCGAAAACCCGTTCATCAATAATTCTATCCTGCCATGATCATGTGAAGATATTATGTAGATCCTGGAATCTGCATGCGAATTACGTCTAGTCCTGATCCATACATGATCCGCATCCCAATCCTGTTCCAGTTCCGTTACCGGCTTCGCGTCCCATGCCCATTCCTGCGCCGTTTCCTCTTTCAGCATTCAGGCCTGCTCCGGATCCATCACAGAGACCTGTTCCGGTTCCGTTGCGTTCACCCTGTCCAGCTCCTGTTCCGATTCCGGTTCCGTCGCAGTCTTCCATGCGCAGAGTCATTTCTTCAAGAAGCTTGTCGGCTTCTGCCTGTGTTAGTTTTCCGTCCAGAACAGCCTGGTCCAGATACTGTACGTATAATGCCAGTCTTTCAGCCTGGAATTCATCGAGCTTATCAGCCTCTTGTGCCTGCGCACCATATGAGGTTCCGGCCTGACGGTCCGCGGTTGCTTCGTCTACCGTTTTACCGGTCAGCCCGGCAACTATTACAGCGGGTGTCTTGTAATCTGCTGCTGCAGCAAATGCTGCGGTTGACATGCCGATAACAAGGATCATTGCAACACTTAAAACGAGAATCAATTTATTCTTTTTCATAATATTCGCCTTTCTTTCTGTTCCATCTATTGGCTGTGCCGTCTGGCATAGCCTGTAATTCAATATTAAAATTTAAATGTACGGAAAATGTGAGAGAAAAAAACAGAATTGTGTTCATGTTCCTATCGCCTGCAGAAAAACAGCCTTCATGATTTCAACACATCTGGCCAATATAATGAACTTATAAAGCAAAGTAATATTAAAGATAAAAAATATTCCTGTTATACTTTTACTTAAGTGAGGTGAACATCTGATGATTACTATTCTGTTGGTTGATGATGATCCGCATATCCGGGCAATCATCCGCGAATATGCGCAGGCTGAAAACTGGCAGTTTTCCGAAGCCGGCAACGGCGAAGAAGCGATGAAGCTTGTTTCCGATGCAGATTTTTCCCTTGTTGTTTTGGATGTAATGATGCCAAAGCTGGACGGATGGGCTACGTTGAAGCTGCTGCGCAAGGATAGTGCCGTCCCGGTAATCCTTCTGACTGCCCGGGATGAAGAATATGACCGTTTGCTGGGATTCGAACTGGGTGTGGATGATTATATAAGCAAGCCCTTCAGCCCACGGGAACTCATTGCACGTATGAAGGCTCTTCTGAAGCGGTCAGGGGCGTTGACCCAGGATCTCCAGACACTTATATTCGGAAGCCTGAAGCTCGACCTTGCCGCACACATGCTGATGATCGACAATCAGCTCATTGCCCTGACTCCCAAAGAATATGAATTGTTTTCATTTTTCGCCTCACGTCCCGGTGTTGCATTCACCCGGGACCAGCTCTTAAACCATGTCTGGGGTTATGATTATTTCGGCGATGCCCGGACAGTTGATACTCATATCCGCAGCCTGCGTGATAAGCTCGGAACCTGCCGCTCCCTCATAACGACAGTCTGGGGAACGGGTTACCGGTTCGAATTCGGAGGATGCAAATGAAGCATATCGGCATAAAATTATTCCTGGGATTTATCAGCATGGCTATCCTGACCATTGCTGTCCTTTGGATCGTACAGGCCGGATTCATGAACAATATCTACCTGAATTCGCGAATTGCTTCGGTAAAACAGGCGCTCGGCCAGGCCGCACAAACCCAGGAGATTGATTATGCTGTTTTGGCTGAGAATATCAATGCCAGCCTGATCGTTCTTGACGATCAGGGGTCCCCTGTTTATCGTTCCCAGGGACTGCCCATGATGATGATGACCGTCCGGACTGCCCAGTCCATGGTGCCAAACGAAGCAGCCGGGACCCCACGCTATATCAGTTCCATGCCGGGGGCCGCCAGATATGCCATTATGGGACTTCCGCTGCAGAGCGGAGGATATCTGTTTGCCGTCTTTTCCCTTGCTGACCTCGATGGGGCTTCCCAGATTCTGCAGAGGCAGTTATGGATAGTCACTGTAATACTGATTGTATTGTCTGTCCTTCTGGCAGTATTCCTGTCCGGAAGAATGTCACGTCCGATCCGCGCCGTGACCCGAGCAGCACGGGAAATGGCATCCGGCAAACTTGATGTCCGCCTGCCCGTGAAATCGCAGGATGAAATCGGCCAGCTGACGGAGGCACTGAATGATTTAGGAACGGAACTTGGACGCACAGAAAAGCTGCGTCAGGAATTAATTGCAAATGTCTCACATGAATTGCGTTCTCCCCTTACAGTCATCCAAGGTTATGCCGAGACTATCCGGGATGTTACATGGCCCAATGAGACGAAGAGGACTGAGCAGCTTACCATCATAGCAGAAGAATCTTCCCGACTGACGCGTGTAGTTAAGGATATCCTTGATTATTCCCGGCTGCAGGCCGGTGTGGAACATCTGAACCTGATGTCCTTTCCCGTTTGTCCTGTTTTCAAACAACTTCTTAAACAATATGAACTGGAGGCCATCCGGCATCATGTGACTGTTCAGATGAGTTGTCCTGAGCTGACAGTTGTCTTTGACAGGGACCGGTTTGACCAGGTTATGCATAATCTATTTAACAATGCACTTAACCACGCCCGTCCGGATTCCGTCATTGAGATTAGAGCTGCCGGTCAAAATGGCGGCAGCCGGATTGAAGTCATAAATCAAGGGGAAACCATTCCGCCCGATGCCCAATCACAAATATGGGACAGGTATTACCGGGCTGATCAGATAGATTCCGGCAGACCGCTTGGGACAGGTCTGGGGCTTGCAATTGTCAAAAGTATTTTTGACAAGCATGGCGTAAAATACGGCGTGATTAGTGAAACTGGCCAAACAACATTCTGGTTTGAAACATGCAATCCGGATCGTATTCCTTAACCAAAGACAATCTCTGTATTTTCTATTTAGTGCTGTCTATGGCAGAACGCAGCTCATTTTCAACTTCGAGGGCAATGACGGATAATTGATTATTATCAATCATACTGATTAATCCGGTTGGTCTGGGCATCCCGATCATGACTGAACCCTTTTCTTCATATACAACTATTTTGCAGGGCAAAAAATATCCGGCTTCAATATGCATTTCAAGCACCCTTTTAGCCTGCCTCGGGTTGCACACTTCCAACACCTTGAAATTAATATTAAAATCCAATCCTTTTTCCTGCAGCTTATCTTTGAAATTCAACTCCCACAATACACCGAAGTTGTGGGAACTCAGATTCTTTTTCAGGTCCTCTACAGTATTTTCAAAACTTTTATTTGTCTGAACTTTATAAAGTATATCCATTGTGCAGCTCCTTTACGCAAATCGATCATCGACAACCTGCAAAAATACACGAAAGCGCAGCTACTTCCAAATACATTATAACAACATACATCAAGTGTGCAAAACCTGCCGTAGTACGAAATGACTGCGATAACATTCTTTTGATCGTTTTACCAAAAAGACCACCCGGACGATTGCCCGGGTGGTCTTCAAGTAATTAAAAGTACGATTTTAGTAGTTCCACAAGCGTAATTATATTTTATCTTAATAAATCAGTGGCTGCATCCACATCCGCATGATGTTTCACTTTCGCTGTGGCTATGTCCTTCGCCGCCGCAGGCATGCTTTACACCATCCTCAAGCTTTGATTTCTTCATGCTGCCGCACTTCGGGCAGGCAATTTCATAACCATGCTTTCCGCCTTCGGAACAAGGGGCAACTTCCCATATTTCCTTACAGTCCGTGCACTCAAATACTCTGTTTTTCATCTGATAATGTCCTCCTCTTATTTCTATGGAGCGGGCTTCTACCAAGGCCGTTGCAATCTTTTTGCGTGCAGATACCAGAACCCGCTGAAAAGTCGGCCGGGTTAATCCCATTTGCCTTGCACATTCTTCCTGATCATATCCTTTCATATCCTTAAGGCGAAGTGCCTCCATTTCTTCTATGGCAAGCTTCATAACCTCCGGTTGACCGGATTGATCAGATATAAATCTTAGGCAGATCGGATATTCTTCGATTAGTCCGCAACAGCGTTTTCTTGGCATGTCCCCTCCTGTATCGAGCATATGCTCAAATCAATTATACCCGTAATTACATAAAAAGCAATTAAAAAACATCCGTTTGGAAGTATTACTATGAACAACCTCTTATTTATAAGCATTTTCGATTATAGTGACTTTGTCACTGTAGTCTATTATCTTTTGCGTTATTGTTAGGACAGAATTAGTTTAAGGAGATACACATGAATATTGCTATAAGTGAAAAACGATGCCCTCAGAACCATCGCTGCCCGGCCATTAACCACTGCCCGGTAAATGCCATAAGTCAGGAAGGTTATGGACTTCCCGTTATTGATCAGGAAAAGTGCATTCACTGCTCAAAATGCGTAATGTTTTGCCCGATGCAGGCAATTTATCAGTCGAATTAGATACAAAAGAATATACTGAACTTAAATCCATTTTATTAAAAGAAAGAGGTGCTTTTTATGAAAAACTTGAAGAACATGGGAAATATCGACCGGATTATCCGCCTTGTTGTCGGAGCAGGTTTGTTCAGCCTTCTTTTTGTTGTGAACAACAATTGGAAATATTTAGGAATTCTCGGCATCATTCTTCTGCTTACGTCTGCGGTTGGTGTCTGTCCGTTGTATATGCCTTTCAAAATTGATACCCGAAAAAAGAAATAAGCGGTATGTATACCTGCTGAAAAAAGAAATGTGAAAAGTTGGGAGAATTAATGCTGTCCTGGAAAAATAAGGGAATGACAAAATTACAAAAGACGCTCTCCATTCTAAATTACATTTCACTTGCTGCTGGTTCAGCAATTGGACTATATGCACTGGTCAATACATATTTTTTGTATAAGAGTGTACCGGCAGGGGTGTGCCCAATCGATTTGAATCGGCCCTGGATGTATATAGCAATTGTATTTTTAGGTCTGTCCTTTATTCTTTCTTTCTTTGAACCAAAAAAACAGAGCAAATAAAATGAGGGAGATGCAGTTTTTGAATTGCACCTCCCTTTTTTGTAAATCCGACTATTCGATTATTTGATCATCTGCCGGCAGTTATGCTGTTTTGATTTTGGCTTCTATTTCATTCTTCAGTACTTGCTTGGATTTCACGCCTACACTCTGCATAATTACTTGATTGCCTTTAACCATGTTGACTGTCGGAATACTGGAAACACGAAATGCCGAGGCAAGCTCTGGCTGCTCATCCACATTGATTTTACCAACTTTTATTTTCCCGGTCATATCATCTGCCAGGCTCTCAATCGTTGGTGAAAGCATACGGCAGGGCGCACACCAGGATGCCCAGAAATCAATCAGAACCGGAACTTCAGATTGAATAACCTCTTTTTCAAAATTTTCTTTGGTAATTGTAAGTACATTATTGTTAGCCATAATTTTTATCTCCATTCATTTATTTGTTTGATGTAACTTGATTATAGAATGAAGTTTCAATTACTACAGTGACCATGTCACACAATAAATTTTCCGGCCAAATCAATGCAGAGTGAATATACTCAGAATCAGATTACCGGAATTCTGAATAGCACAGCGAGCAGGACATGAATCAGCACAATCGGTATAAATATAAGGCCGGTAATAAGCATAGATATCTCATATAGCAAATTACTTCTTCGATCCGGCTTGCCTCTAAATCTGTTAATAAAGGAGCCCCATGGAATTCCATACGTATTTGCCAGCATAATAATACGGGCCGCACCAAGAATTCCTTTTGCTGTCGATGGTCCGTATACTGCCGTGATGCGGTCCCACGATTCCTTTGAAGGCTTTCCTCTGGTGTCTGCATAATGCTGTGCAAAGAGGACAGCAGTAACTTCATCAGCAGGAGTATCGTCAATAACCCCTGCCAGCATATTTTGAATCTTTCTGCTGCTCATACCTGCCTCAAGAGCCATTTTTGTATGGGCATACGAGCATATCGCGCAGGCATTCACTTGTGTCACCGCCAGCATGATTCTTTCCATAAATTCCAGACTTAGCTCATTATTTTTCCTGGACTTGGACATATACCTTATTGTGCGCATGCCTTCGTAAAAGATTCGGTAGGCTTCAGGAATTGAATATAGTTTTCTCACTTTCTCCATTTTCATTTATATCCTCTCAAATAACAGGCAATATAGATTTTCTCCCAAATCAAATTCACCAGTTATGTCAAATCCAATCGCCCCACACATTTCGGCAACTTCTTCTTTACTGAGACGGTGCAAAGCAGGAGGTCCCATAGGAGTCTGACGTTTATGAAATTCAATAATTGCAAGCTTCGCCTTGCTCTTCATTATTCTCTTGCATTCAGCAAGCATGGAATTTTTATCTTCTATTTCATGTAAAACCGTAACCAGAATGACAACGTCCGCAGTTCCCGGCTGAATGTCATAATGATCACCCGTAACTTTCATCGTTACAATATTTGGCAGATTTTGAGTAGCAGCTTTTCCCTTAATCACCGCAAGAAATTCATCGTTAATTTCCATAGCATAAACTATGTTTTTAGTGATCCTTGCAGCCGGAAGTGTAAAAATACCGCTTCCCGCGCCAATGTCACAGATAATATCCTGTTCGCCTAACCCGATTCTCATAAGAGTTTCTTTCGGGCTTAGTTCTGCCATGCGTTCCGGATTCTCCAGCTTGTATTGTTTATGGTCCATGATGCCGCTCCTTTTCGTATTTGAATTTTCATACGTTTAGTTTTTTGAATATGCTGTATTTTACAAAATCTAAACAGAGCATTGAGACAGCAGCAATTCCGAATACAATAAGCACTTGATTAACGGGAAGACCCGGAATAATCAGTCCAAGAATTCCGATTAATCCAAATGCTAGTAATGTTGTCGTAGTTACCACCAGCAAATTTCTGCCGGGTATTGATGACCAGAAATGTCGTCTTTCCCTTACTAACATCATTCTGAACTGAGAATTGAACACAAGACTCATGAGCACCAGGGTATGAAGTTCATTCAGTCCCAGTTTAAAGATTTTTATTCCTATAAATACAACAAGCAAATCTTCTATAGCAAAAAATACACCAAGAATTGCCGAAGCTGCTGTTATGTTTTTGATATTCCATTTATTGGGTGAATCTGTTGATTTTACATGATCCGTTGCAATGGACATGGTCGCAAAATCATTGGCAAATACCAGAAGCGACATGCCCAAAAGAGAAATAACCATATCATGAAGCCAGAAAAACCCTATTGTCAGCAGAAATACAATTTCGACTACCTTTGTTATTTTGTTTATAACCCAGGTTAACATTCGCTGATATGTCTGCCTGCTTATCTTAACAGCGTCGATTATTTCTCCCAGCCCCGGCTTGGTTAATACGATGCTTGCCGAGGCCTTTGCTACATCGGCCGCTTCGCTGACAGCGGTTCCCAGTTCCGCCTGCTTTAGTGCCGGCGAATCATTAACACCGTCCCCGGTCATTCCGACCATATGGCCGCTGTCCTGCAGAAGCTTCACGATTTTGTATTTGTCTTCAGGATACACTTCCGCAAAGCCGTCACTTTCCCTGATTAAAGCAATCTGTATATCATGGCTTTTTCCCTCAAGGTCTCCGGCCCGCATAATAGTATGACCGATTCCAACCTGCCCGGCAATTTCCTCTGCTATCGCCAAACTATCCCCGGTGAGCATGAGGCATTTTATTCCAAGATTTCTTATTCCTTCAATCATGCTTTTCGAATCATTCCTGGGAGGATCCGCAATTGCCAGTAATCCGACAAGCTTAATCTTCTTCTCCTGTGTTGTTGCAACTGCAATTGTTCTGGATCCTTTCAGCGAAAATCCATCGATGGCCTTGTTTACTTCAGCCAAAGTCATGCTGTCTGTTTCTTTACATAACTCCAAAATTGTCTGTGAGGAACCTTTATATATTGTAAAAGAAACACCGTCAGATTCAACGGCAGCCTCTGTCTTCTTATCTTCCGGGTTAAACGGGATGTATGATATCTGTTTGTATCCTTCAAAGTCCGTCTGAGTGGATTTGGAATAATTGATAACAGCTAAATCAATCGCGTCCATGCCTTCCTCTGCAGATGCGAGTGCGGCAAATCTGACAACGTCGTCTTTTTTGTATTTTCCAAAGGAAATGCTGTCAACTACTGACAATTTGTTTTGCGTAATTGTTCCGGTTTTATCAAAACAGAAAACATCAATCGATGCTGCATCTTCTATCGAATCAAGCCGGGTAACCAGCACACCCTTCTTCGATAATTCCAGTGCACCAACTGCCTGCACGATTGTCAGAACGGCTGGAAGGGCAACGGGAATAGCGCCTATCAGAAAAACCACAACGAAGGAAAGTATAAATAGAATATCCTTTTGAAGATAAAGGGCAAACAGGGAGACAATGACTGATGCGGCGATTCCCAGATACATCATATATTTGACAATAGTGAGCATCAGTTCCTCTTGCTTTGATTTTGGCTTTGCGATTTTAACCAGTTCAACCGTTTTTCCAAAGAATGTATTGGTTCCCGTATTTACTACTGCACATTTGCTTTCTCCGCGCTTAATAATGGAACTTGAATAAATAATGTCTGCCTGGTGCAAATTTTTCGGCAAAGATTCACCGGTTAATGCAGATTCATCGGCAGACACCTCACCGCTTATAATAACAACGTCAGCAGGCACCAGATCACCTAACTTAATAGTGATTACATCCCCGGGCACAATGTCTTTTGCTTCCAGCAGAATCCATTTCCCGTCGCGTAATACCTTTGCATTTATCTTCAATTTTCTTTTTAGTATTTCTACTGCCTTCTGGGAATTCTGCAACTGAAAATATCCAATGACAGCATTTATGGTAAGAAGCACGAAGATAATTACACTTTCAACGTAGTGCTGCAGAATGATCGTAAGAATAATGGCAAATTCCAGGAGCCAGGGCATCGGGCCCCAATATCTTTTGAAAAAATCGAGAAACGCATTTCTTTTCATTTCCGTAATTTCATTAAGTCCATATTTTACAGCACGGGCAGAAGCTTCCTCTGAAGACAGTCCATCTATGGATGTCTCTAAAAAAAGAAGTGCATCCTCGGCAGAGATTTCTTTATACTCGGAAGTATTTTTCAGTTTCACATCCATGTAAATCTCTCCTTTTCCCTGGTTCAATAAATGTCTATGCTATCTTTCTATTATGTCTGGCTCTGATGATCAAAAATACAATCCAGATGACAACTCCACATAGACTAACCAGTTGGGCAATTCTGAATGGTCCCAACATTAGACTGTCAGTTCTTAACCCCTCAATTATAAATCTTCCAATAGAATAAAGTCCAAGATATGTAAAGGCCACCAAACCATCCGCTTTATTTTTTCTTATGATCAAAATGAGAACGACAAACACACAAAGATTCCACAGGGATTCATACAAAAATGTCGGGTGATAATAGATTCCGCCTATATTCATTCCCTTTTGTATAAAAGCAGGAAAGTGCATTATATAGTCATAAGAAACAGGGCCTCCATGCGCCTCCTGATTAAAAAAATTCCCCCATCTGCCCACCGCCTGAGCCAATATGACGGAAGGTGCCGCAACATCTGCAATTTTAAGAAAACTAATTTTCTTAATTCTAGTGAATATGAACGCAGTCAAAAGCCCGAAAATTATCCCGCCGTGAATGGCAAGGCCACCCTCCCGAACGTTAAAAATATCCAGAAGATTATTTTTGTAATTTGAAAACGAAAAGAGAACATAGTAGAGTCTTGCCCCGACAAGTCCGATGGGAAGCGAAATTAGAACGAGATCAGTAAAAGTGCTGTAATTGAGGTCTTTCTTTTTACATGAATATTTGGCAACCAGAATACCCAGCAGGGCCCCAAAAGCAATGCATATCCCATACCATTTAATATCATAGCCCAAAATCGTAATGGCTGTTGGATTCATTTGGTCCTCCCATTGTTGATTGAATTGAGGGTATAGCGCGAAAATCGCTTCCTCTGCATACTAATTATCACGCTTGCGCTTCAATATACATAATAGTATATTTATATAAAGTTCATAATGATTTCGTTATGCAAGGAGACTTTTTATGACACTTAGGCATTTGAGAATATTTGTTGCCGTGTGCGAAACAGGCAGCGTTACAGCCGCCGGAGAAAAACTATATATCGCGCAGCCCTCCGTCAGTCTTGCAGTCTCGGAACTTGAAGATTTCTATGGGCTCAAGCTGTTTGACAGGATTTCTAAAAGAATGTATATCACAGAATCCGGCAGGCGTTTCTTACAGTACGCGACTCATATTGTGAGTTTATTTGATGATTTGGAATCGGAAACAAAAAATTACGATACAACCGGAATATTACGAATCGGTACAAGCATTACAATTGGGAACTGCCTACTCATACAGTATATAAAAGCGTTCAAGGAAACACATCCCCATATACAAGTGCAGGCTGTCATAAATAATTCTTACTCCATTGAGCAGGAAATTTTAAATAATCATCTAGATATTGGCTTAATCGAGGGCGAAGTCCATAGTTCGTACATCAAGTCTGAATCCTTCATGGACGATGAATTAGTATTGATCTGCGGTACAACGCATCATCTTGCAAAACTTGGAGAAGTTGATATTGATATACTGAAATCAGAAGATTTTATCCTTCGCGAAAAAGGCAGTGCCGGCAGAGAAATTTTCGATGGGATTATGGCCGCATCCGGCATTGAAATTGTTCCGCTTTGGGAAAGCATCAGCACGCAGGCTATTCTTAGAGCTGTCAGTGCCGGTTTAGGTTTATCCATTTTACCGTTTCTTCTTGTCAAGGATTATATTGAAAAAAACGAGATAGAAACGATAAAAATCAAGGACATTTCGCTAAAAAGGAAATTCAACATCATTTATCACAAGAACAAATTTATCACACAAAGTGCACAGGACTTTATGAACCTGTGCAAATAGTGCACTTCTGCAAGATTATCAGTTGCCGCAGACAGTTCTTTTCACACAAAACTATGAGAAGAGACATATCTTTCCGCCATAATACCCGCAACGGCACCGTCAGATGCAGCAGTGACCACCTGTCTGATAGCCTTGGTTCGGACATCACCCGCGGCAAAAACACCTGCGATATTGGTTCGGGTATCTTCGGAGGCAATAATGTATTGATTTTCATCAAGATCCACCTGACGCTGATACATCTTCGTTAACGGTTCTGCCCCAATATATACAAAAGCACCTTCCGTCGGGAAATCTGTCAGTTCACCTGTGTTGACGTTTTCAAGCTGTACACTTGTTAATGCATAGCCTTCTCCTGTGACCCTTTTCACCACTGTATTCGTAATAATATCAATTTTGGAATTCTTACGGGCGAGCTCTACGTCAGCGGTTGTGGCCCGGAAGTTTTCAGAGCGATGGATGATGGTTACGAGCGATGCGAATCTTGTCAGGTAGATTGCCTCCTCCATTGCAGATGTTCCTCCCCCGACTACAATGATTTTTCGGTCCTGGTACATGGCCCCGTCGCAGGTCGCACAATAATGAACCCCACGTCCGTTGAAATGTTCGGCATCTTCAGCAGGAAGTGACCGTGGCCTGGAGCCTGAAGCGAGAACTACAGCCCTGGCTTTGTATGTCACATCTTCAGTTCGAACGAACTTTGTTTTTCCGACTAATGAGACTTCGAAGACTTCTTTCAGGTCATCGATTCTGGCTCCAAACGACTCGGCCTGATTCTTCATGTTATTTACCAGGTCAGTGCCCTGAACAACACCGGGCGTACCCGGATAATTAGCAATATGAAATGTTGAACCGGCTTGTCCTCCCGGTACGCTTTCATCAATAACGACTGTGTTCATCTTAGCTCTTGCTGCATAGATCGCTGCAGAAAGTCCGGCAGGACCAGCACCCATAATCAGTATGTCGCAGTCAACTTCCGTCATTTCTTCTTTTGGAATGACATCGCCGAGAATTTCCTCGATGGCTATGCGTACCTGCGGCTTATTCAGGAATCCTCCCAGCCTTGTTCCGACCTCCCTGCCGTTGTGGCAGAAAAGAACGGTCGGACTTCCTGTAACTTCAATGCTTTTTGCGAACTCCCTGCTATCCTGACGGAAGATTTTGACAAACTTGATATGTTCACCATATTTATCAGCCATTTTTTCAAAAATCGGAGCAAGAACTTCACAGGGAGGACATTCGTCCGAGTAGAAGTCGACAATAACCGGTATCGGGCTTTCAAGGACAACGGACTGAAAATCAACGGCATTTATGTGCAGAATTTCGTCATTCATAGATTTGAATCTCCCTTAAATTTCGTTTTAATTTTATGCTGGACTGCAGGATGGTACGGACATGCTTTCCCCATACAGCTTCTATTTACGGCAAATTGCTTACAGGTATATTTATCATACGGCCTGTCTCTAAAGTAGGCTGTCGTGTCTATAAAGGACTCAATGGATGTAATGGCATCGCGTTTACAGCATCGTGGTCCGGCATTCCTGCTGATAGCCAAAAGGGCAAGAGCCGTGGCACGGTTGGCAGCGCTGCGCGGTACAGAAGAAAGCGGATTTGCTTCCTCCAGGATAGACACGGCAATGCCCGCTCCAACACCGGCGCCGCAATTCCCATGAAGGCCGCAGCTGCCGCCCTTAACGGAACGGCCTCTCTCGATTGCTTCATGGACAGCATGAATATTGCGGTCCTTTTTGATATTTTGATATGCGGCGATCAAAATCGCCGGAACTATACTGTGATATTCAGGCCCGTGCATATTGAGGCCGGGGATCTCGAATATTTTCAGGGCAAGCTTTACAGGATCCGTGTCCAGACTATTTACAAGCAGTAATTCAACCAGTTCAAGAGTATCTTTGCTATGGCAGGAATCGCAGACGTAGTGACCCTTGGTACATCTGGCATGAGTAGGAAATGACAGTCCGCAGATAACACATTTTTCTTCTGTCTTTTCATTCAGATAAATCAAGTCCTGCCCGCAAACCATGCATCCTTCTGTTCTTTTTTCCCCTACTTTTAAGACAACGCCTGACCTGACTGTATGGAATGTATTCAATTGTGTCCTGCTATTCATTTGTCTTACGCCTCTTTGCCACAGCTGCATCCGGTTTCAACGGGTGTCCCGCTGCTTTCTTCCGATTCAACCATAACAAGAAGTTCATCAGCATAGTAATTAACTCCTATCTCCAGGAGTTCCTGAATAGGGCGGCAGTCCGGTGCAAGCAAATTGCCGTGATCACGGTTTGCAGCCACGACTCCGCACCCTCCGCCGCAGATAGCGTCATAGGAACAGGTTGCACATTTGGTGATGTGTCTGGTATCACGTTTCTGCCAGGTACTTATTACATCCTGTTTCAGATTCACTTCAGGCCAGTAGGTTCCCAGAAGGTATTCTTCACGTCCGCAGCTTGCGGTACAACCATATATATTTCCATCCAGGTCAAACACCCATTCTGTTTTAGCAGCAGGACATGTATCGTAAGTTGCCATGTACATTTCACCAGTTTCAACGATACGCCGCATTCCTTTAAAATCCGGCCGGTGAAATTTGGCAAGAACGGGATATGTCTTGCTAAGCTGCGCAAACTGACCCCATAGTTTAACTTCGGTCATAAGATGCTGTGGTTTGGAATAACATGCAAACAGTTCATAGTTGCGGCCGAGCTGCGTTTTAAAAAGCTGAGGCGGCAGGTCCAGCCAGCCTTTTGAATCAAGGAATTCAGCAAGGTTGACCAGATCCTGAATATTTTCCAGGTCGACTACGGAACGCAGGTTAACGGGTATACCGTTATTAACCGCTGCTTCGATGCCGGAGACAACCTGATCAAAGGTTCCCTTTTTATTGGTTGTGGCCCGCCGCGAGTCATGAACGGCTTTCGTTCCATCCAGTGTAAACTGCATTTCCTTAACCTTGACTTTTTTGAGCATATCGACAAAATGGATAAAATCGTAACCATTGGTGACAGCAGCCACTTCATAACCTTCATCCGCACATTTATCAATTATATATTCGATGATTGCCCGCTGTGCCGGTGAATTGACCAGTGGTTCTCCTCCAAATAGTGTGATGAAGGGCTTGGGAGACCTATTTTTAAAAGTATCCCTTGCATATGTGAAGAAAGCGTCAACCGTCTCCCTGGTGATCAGTACCGGTCTGTCATCTATTCCATGTTCATAGCAATATGTACAGGAAAGATTGCAGCCGTAAGTCGGGACAAGCATCAGTTGTACCTGCGACTGTCCGATCTCTTCGTTAAAGGCCATGTATGCTTCTTCGATAGCTGCATCCTGACCGTTTTTATCTATATATGCATACCCGCGTTCCAGTAAATATCCGGCAAATTCGGAATCAACTTTTTTCCCTGCAGAAAGATCCTTCAGCCACTGGTTCTCACGTTCCCCCATGATGTCAAAGCTTCCGGAAACCGGATTCATAATTGTATAGGACTGCGGGTCGGATTTATCAATTTTTACAATAATGTTATTTTTAGCCAAAATCATTTTGAACCTCCATATTTTTAAAGAAGATGAGACGGCTTGGGGGAGCCGCCTCATCTTTAATCAGTTGTGACAGCCAGCCACAATTTTCGAGGACTTGGAACAGCACTGAGCGGTAGTAAAGGATACGCTGCAGCATGTTACTCCAGCTCTTTTTGTTACTTTTTTCAAAATCTCACCTCCTGTCAAAACTAAAATATCTATATCAAGATCCGTTCGCTGTGGGAAAACACCAAACGGATGTCTTGGCTGTCATTTGCGTGCAAGAATAGTCAGACTGATGAAATCATATCCGTTTTTCAAATATTCCCTGCGATGAAGAATAGTAACCGTTTCGAAACCGGCCGCCTGAATACTATCCATATATTCTTTCTCCGTAATAGCTCCGCCAAAGCAGTCCGCCCACGCCTGCGGGTCATTTTTGACAGAATCCGGTAAAGGTTCTTTGGTGACAGCGTCTGAAATAACAAAACGGCCGCCAGTTTTTAAGACCCTGTGGATTTCTTTATAAGCTGTTTTTTTGCTGCGGGCATGATTCATTACACAATTACTCATAACAGCATGAAAAGCCATATCATCAAACGGGAGGTTTTCAATATCACCATGGACAAAATCAATATTCCGGATACCTGCATAATGCGCCTGAGATCTGGCTTGAATGATCATAGACGGTGTAATGTCCAGTCCGACAGCCTTCCCGTTCTGTCCGGCAAGTCTGGCAGCCTCGATTGTTTCATTGCCGCGGCCGCAGCCAAGATCCAAAACAAATTCTCCAAGTTCGATGTCCATAAAACCAAGGTTGCTGCCGCAACTTAGATTGCTGCACTTTGCGCTTTCTTTGGTGTATCTTTTCACGATTACTTTTTGCATGTTTCCTCCTGTTGGTCATATTCCTTTGTCCGGACACCGTATCAAAATACATCTTTCCTGATGACTTTTCTGTGACTATGTTACATAGCTGCTATGAATTATTTCCATTAGAAAAGAACATCAAAAGCACCAAGATTAATCTTGGTGCTTTTGCGTTAAAGCTTGTGAAATTTATTTTGCTATTCTTCAATGGAGAATCCACTTCTCAAGTCAACTATTCGTTATGCACAAAAATGTCAGAATTTATCTTACACTACAATAACAGTTCCCCGGAGTTCAGCGCGGATGGGACTATGCCTGGCCAGATAATTCTGCAGCACGTCTATGATCCGTTCGGAGTGATTTTCTCGATTTCGTCCATATTTCTGAGGGATTCCCTGCATCGTTACGAAAGCAGCTGTGTAGAAGTGATCAGGGTCTGCCTCCTCACTTCCAATAAACAATTTCTGTATCCGGTGTCCGGAAGGATTCTCAATTTTGAAGTAAAGTGTCAGGCCAAGGCAACGTTTGACATACCCTCCCATCTGCAAATACGGATCACATGAAAAGGTTCTTTCGAGGTTTTCCTCCAACATTTCCAGAAGTTCTTTTCCAGTCAACTCTACGGTCGAGACGGGTGGGTTCATTGGTATCATGTTGAAAAGGTCGTTCAATGTTATATCCCCGGGTACAATCGGTGCGCCAAAACGCCAGCCGTTTGAAAAGGCCAGTTGTGCACCTGTATTCTCGAGTAACGCCTGAAGGAGGAAGTTATCCATCGTTGATTCCAGTGTAGTTGCTCTGTTTAGAGCCGTTGCGGTTTGACCCACAACTATAGATAATTCCTCTTTATAGGGTGCGAGTGCCCGGTGTACGAGATCTTCTACTTCGGGATCGGGAATGACACTGGACGCTACCTCTATTAATCTATGCCGGTAATCAACAATTTTTTTGTCCTCTATTTCTAAATCCAGGCGCCCCAGGAAGGAACCGTCGCAGCCGGATTGTATGACAATCGTCTTATCTTGGAGAATCGGGCTAAAAAGACGATTATGGGTATGACCGCTGAGGCAAATATCAATACCCTTAACTTCTGATAATAGCTTCATATCCTGCGGGAATCCAAGGTGCGAGATAAGGATGATCAGGTCTGTCTTCTCCTTCGATTGCAGGATTTCAATGATATCAGGGAGTTCATCACGACCCAGCGTGAATTTAATTCCTTCACTGTAAGACGGCGGCATAGTCTTATCAATAATGTTGGATGCGATTCCAACAAGACCAATCCTTAATCCACCCACTTCTTTCACAATATATGGCGGAAAAAGCCGGTTGTTCGATGTCTGATCGTAAATATTGATTGCGAGTATTGGAAAGCCAAGTTCAGCTGCGCGCTTTTTAACAATTGCGGGACCGTATGCAAATTCCCAATGGGCGGTCATTGCATCGAGACATAATGCATTTAGAACAGGGATCATTGCCTCCCCGTTGGTTTTCAGCGCAGGATAAGTGCCGTGCAGTGTATCACCACAATCGCAGAAAAGTACATGCCCCGGGTTTTCAGCCCGAATCTGTTTGGCGATCGCCGCAATACGGGCATATCCTCCCGCCTGGCGATACACTGCCTGACCGTCCTCCCAGAACATTTCCTGGTGCAGCTCAAAATAGGCATGGCTATCATTCATCTGCATGATACTCAGTAAAACTCTGTTACCCATGATACTTCTCCTTATTATTTAACACCTGCCGAGAACTTCCCTTTCCATTTCACACAACATTATAAAATATCCTGCAGACACCCTCATTCTACGACGTAAAGAGAGAGATGTCTCTTCACACTTACTGCAAGTAATCCATTCATACGGCGTAGTTTCAGGAATAACTCATAACTTCAATATTTCTCTCACACTTTTCCCATACATATTGGGAATAAACTTAATTTATCAAGCAGTCCGAATGAGAGGAAAATTCAAATGATAAAAACAGCACTAGCTTCCCGGAAAACAAGTCAAAAAATCCGCGTTATTGTACAGATTTTATTTTTTGCACTGATTGCACTCACTGCACTTAACAGTTATCTGGAAACAATTGGCATCTCTATACCACTGGTATCGCAGGCTTCACTGCATGCACTTTGCCCCTTCGGCGGTGTTGTCACCATTTATTCACTGGCCACAACCGGTACTCTTGTGCAAAAAATCCATTCATCCGCACTGGTTTTATTAGGACTGACCGGCATTTTTTCCATTCTATTCGGACCCGTTTTCTGCAGCTGGCTTTGTCCATTGGGATCCCTTCAGGAATGGTTCGGTAAACTAGGGCGCAAAATTTTTAAAAAACGTTACAATCATTTCTTGCACCCTAAACCGGAGAATATTCTCAAGTGGTTTAGGTATCTGGTTCTGGTATGGGTCATTTATGTAACAGCACAAAGCGGGCAGCTCTTGTTTGCTAACGTAGATCCTTATTATGCTCTATTCAACTTCTGGAGCGGTGAAGTTGCGATACAGGCGCTTGTAATTCTGGGACTGACGCTTCTTGGCTCTTTGTTTGTTGAAAGGCCCTGGTGCCGTTTCGCCTGTCCGCTTGGAGCTCTGCTTAGTCTGACAAATCTGGTGCGGATATTCAGGATACGCCGGGAGCCGGCAACCTGCATCAACTGTAAAAAATGCGATAACGCCTGCCCAATGAAGATCAAAGTGTCCACTAAATCAATCGTTCGAGATTTGTCTTGCAATTCCTGCATGCGCTGTACATCAGACAATGTATGCCCGGTTCCTGACACAGTCGAAATGAAGCATTAAGGAGAATTTTAGATTATGAAAATACGAGCATATGGTTTGGCAATATTTCTGATAGTCTTCTTATTTGGCGGTATCGCAGTCAGTCAGCAGTTGGGTTGGTGGAAGACAACATCTACGAAAGTACCGGTAACCATTCAAAGCGGAGATTTTGCCGGTCAGGCAGACCCGATGGATATTCGCGGCTCCTACAAATTCACAGACATCCGTGACAGTTTCAATATACCGCTTGCCGATTTAGGCAGCGCCTTCCAACTGTCAGAAAGTCAGGCTGCGGCATTCCAGGTCAAAGAACTGGAAAGCATCGATTTCGGCAGCCCTGATCAGGATATCGGGACCGGATCAATCCGAATGTTTGTCGCTTTCTATATTGGCATGTCCCCTGAGCAAATTACAATAAGTGACTTACCTCAATCTGCAATTGCCGTTCTCATAGAAAAAGGGAATTTAAATGACAGTGCACGTGTTTATCCGAACAACCTTGCGGCTGATGAATGATCGTTTGAGTGCAAGTCTTCCTTTGTTTATATGAAGTTGATTTGCGAAAAATCAATACCGCCCTTTTCATTTAAGAGAGATTCATCCGCATGCACATATTCAATTTTCCCAATAAACATTTCATGAGAGCCAGTCATAATGGAATCTGCAATTGTACATTCAATGTTTACGGGGCAATCAGTCAATAAGGGCGCATTCACTATTGTACCATCTTGTATAGCCACATTCTTAGCTGCAAGCTTATTTTCATCACGGCCACTGAAACTTCCTAAATAATTAAATACTTCCTGATAATTTTGGTCAGCAATATTGACTACGAAGCATCCTGATTCCTTAATCATTTTATAGGAATGGCGGGTTGGAACGATGCCAACCATAACCATCGGCGGATCATAACTGCAATTGCCGCAATATGCCACGGCGAGAGCATTATTCTCACCGTTTTTCCCTCTGCAGGATACCAGAATCTTGGGAGCAGGCTGAAGGCATGATTTTTTACTTGCTTCTACTTTTTTCATGTGAAAATTCCCCCTTTTTCAAGCACATTTTCGGCTTCAGCTTATTTATCAGCTGCAATATCTTCCAATTTTACTGCCACACTATCCAGCCAGTCAACGGCAAAAAGCTCAATCAGCCCTTCGTCGCAGGCAGCTGCCAATCTCGGGTCAACCGGAAGCCTCGCCAAAACATCCAGATGATACTTCTCTGCTACTGCATCAACATGGCTGTCTCCGAAAATCATGTGTTGTTTGCCGCAATCCGAACACTCGAAATACGACATGTTTTCAATCAGCCCAATAATTGGAACGTTCATCATGTTGGCCATATTGACCGCTTTTGATACAATCATCGATACCAGTTCCTGCGGGGATGTGACAATAATGATCCCGTCAACCGGAATGGACTGAAAAACAGTAAGTGCCACATCCCCGGTACCCGGCGGCATGTCAATGAACATAAAGTCCACATCACTCCAGATCACATCGGTCCAGAACTGTTTGACTGTAGATGCAAGGATGGGTCCTCTCCAGAGTACAGGATCTGTATCGTTTTCCAGAAGAAGATTGATCGACATGACCCGTATGCCGTTTGGCGTAACAACCGGGAAAATGCCTTCGTCACTTCCTTTAGCCTTCTCCTTGATTCCAAACGCTTTGGGAATCGAAGGTCCGGTAATATCCGCATCCAAAATTGCTGTTACATGTCCACGGCGGTTCATTACTGCCGCCAGCATGGAAGTTACAAGGGACTTACCAACACCTCCTTTTCCGCTGACAATGCCAATGACCTTTTTCACACTGCTGAATTCGTTCAGTTTTGCCGAGAAATCAGGTTTCTCTTCTTTTCTTTCGTCACAGTTGTCGCTGCAGCTCCCACAATTCTGATTACAATTTTCACTCATGTTTTATCTCCTCGTATGTTTATATAACTATTTGACTGCCTGTTGATACATAATTCATTTTTATACCAGGAATTGATTTTAAGCGGTTATAAGATTCGATTCCGGTACAGTGGCAAGTATAAAAATCAGCCCTGGTTTCAAGAAGGTATTCCCCGATTTCCGTTACAACTGTGGGATCCTCAGACGTATTGGCTGAAGGATTGCAAAGATGAAAACCCCCGATAACATGGCTGGGATAATTGTTCTTCCCTTTATGGTAGTGCTCCAGAATATTAACAATCCCATTATGTGCACACCCTGCAATCAAGACACTATTTTCATTTTCTTTAATGATTAGATTTTGCTCATGTGCAAAATTATCCGGTACAATGTACTTGCCAACCGCCATATACAAGTCCCGGTTGCACGATGATTTTAGACTATTCATTTTAACAGCGGAGAACAATTCAAGTTCCTCATCGATTGTAAGATGATCTCCGACCAGTTGAAAGCGGTCATTCGGCAGGAGTGATTGATCCAATCCAATATAGACTTTTTCTCCGTTAGATCTATTTGAATAGTGCTTTTCAAACGCTTTTTTTTTCAGGTAGATTTTTGCGTGACTGTTGATCTGTAAGAATGACTTGAGTCCGCCGCCGTGGTCATAATGTCCATGGGAAATTACAACTATGTCGACAGCTGATAAATCAATGTTCATTAATTTAGCATTTTCTATAAAAAGGGCACTTGCACCTGTATCAAATAATAGCTTATGAGTTTTTGTTTCTATATATAAACTTAGACCATGTTCATGCCCCATATTTTCAGAAGACGATGTGTTTTCAACTAATGTCCTTATGATCATCTTCGTCTCCTTTGCATTGATTTCTACGGCAGCCTCCGCCGCTGCACTCTTTACCGTAGCCATCACAAAGCCGGTATTCCCCTCCCTCAATTAAAAGCACTTTACCATTTACCAAAGATTGCGCCAGCTTATTCCTTGCCTCATTGTAAATTCCCTGAACCGTTGTACGTGCTATATTCATTTGACTTGCACATTCTTCCTGTGTAAAACTCTCCAGGTCAATCAGTCGAATCGTCTCATATTCATCAATTGTCATATTGACTGTATTTTCCATGGTTTCCGGAGAATCAAGAGGTCCAAATCGATTGCATCTAGGCATGCAGCATACTTTTCTCCATTTTCTTGGTCTTGGCATATGATTCTCCTCATTTCTCTATAGTTTCTGACATATGTTGGTTTTAAATATCATTTTACATTGTTTCCGGCATATGTCAATAATTGCTGCAAGTTTTTGCAGGATATGAACCTCCAAACAATAAGTGATTACAGATAGGAAAAATGATTTCCCAATATCAAAACCGAAAAAGAAAAAGAAAAAAAATCAAATATAATAGGAAGATCTAATTGAGCACATCCAATTGCGCCCAATACACCTTCCATTTGCAAGCCGCACAGATCGGACTGCCGATATAGCAGTTGAGGGATACTACTTTACCAATTCACTGAGCCGCATTCCATCCCCGGGTATATATTGTCTCCAATAGGCAACGGATTGCCGCAGTTCTTCAAGTGCATCATAGTTATTCCCTGCAGTACTGATAAACGGTTCCAACGCCAGGACAATTTCCGAACATTTTCCGGGCATACCTGCCTCCATATCCTGTTCATACGAAGCAGCAATACCCTGCAGTATTCTTTCCGGGATTATGACTCCATGCGCATTATATTCCGGACTAAAGGGCCAATGCGGAGATGATTTGCCGTCACTTTGCTGTAAATGCATAATCGGGGAATAACAGGCCAGCTTCTCTACCCAATTATTGATGGAACAGTCTTCGGGTGCGGCAAACATGTGGGGGTTCTGTTCCACATCCTGCAGAATGCGGGTGACCGCCTGCGCAGCATGTATTTCTCCGTTGATGGCGGCATAATACATATCCATTGCTTTCCTGCTTCCCAACCAGGTACGCTTACTGGACTCCCCTTTTTTCCTTTTTTCGATACACTCTGCAATATACTTTTCCGTAGGTTTCAGGAAATACTGCTGACCATTTATATGTCCAAGGTCGATCGTAATATAAAAGGGAGACTTGGCCCTGGCATAGGTTTCTTTCATCAGGGTTCTGGTACCGGCCACTGTCCAGGGAAGCTGATGAGGGGAGTACATCTGTTCAACTCCTATATAACGCATGCCGATTTCAGCTGCGTATTCAGCCAGCTCTGCAAGGATGCCATACAGTTCATCAAGTTTATTATTATATTTATCCCGGCTCTGCAGGACTGTATCGTCAAAGGCATGCGCATAAAAGCCAAGCCCCGCCCCAAGGGCATTTGCCGCAGACGTCCATAGGCTCAACAACGACACGGTCTCCAATTTTGACGTTTGTAACGTTTTTGCCGATATCAACAACTTGACCGAAGAATTCATGTCCCATGATAACGGGTGCTATCTCACCGGTAACAGGATGCGGGTGATCAACCGGTATAAAAATAGGTCCGGCCAAATATTCATGCAGATCGCTGCCGCAGATTCCGCACCATTTCACTCTAATTTTTACAGTGTCATCTTTTACCTGAGGCTCTTTAACGTCCTCAATTCTTACATCTCTTTGTTTATACCACAATGCAGCTTTCATACGAAATACCTCATCTTTCCTAATTTGTTGTGTTTACCCATTAACCTTATCATCATTTCCGGGCAGTCAAAACAAACAATTATCCGTAAGGAAAGCGCACAAAACAAGGTTTTCATAATAGACATGGTTAAATTATTTATGGGCGGACACATCCGGGTGCAGTCTCACCGGGCATAACAAGGAATAAAGTCAAATCTGGAAATCTACCTGTCCATTGAAGCCAGCAGAAGCTTTTCAATATCAAACTTTTTCATTTTGAGAAAAGCTTCCGTAACCCTCTTCATTCTCAAAAGAACACCGGATTCATTTCCTAGGTGAAATTGCCCCAACCCATTGTATATATGAATTCATAAATTTCTGCAGGAATTCGGCGGTTTTCCCGTTGATCAGAACTCCCTTATCATCAAAAAGTTCGGCAGCATTTCCAATATATGCTTCGGGCTGAGGCATAACAGGCACGTTCAGAAAGACGAGCGACTGGCGAAGGTGATGATTGGCGCCGAATGCTCCCATCGCCCCCGGGGATATGCTGACAACAGCTCCGGGCTTGCCGTTCCAGGCGCTCTTCCCGAAAGGTCTTGATCCGATATCCAAAGCATTCTTAAGTACTGCAGGAACAGACCTGTTGTATTCCGGTGTTACAAACAGGACAGCGTCAAACGTTTTCACACGATCCCGAAAGGCCGTCCAAAATGCCGGCGGATATTCCTGATCATCCAAATCCTGATTGTAGATGGTAAGTTCACTGAGTTCCACAATCTCCATGGCAAATGATACCGGAGCAAGCTGTATTAAAGTTTTCGCCATTTTCATGGAAAATGATTCTTTGCGAAGGCTTCCAACAAATACACCTATTTTTCTGGTTTCCATATTTTCCTCCATGTACGCCAAAACCTCATTTTTTTATTATCACGGTATTCTTCGTGATATAATCTATTCTATCATTTTCACCGCTGCTTTTTGCTGTTTTGCAGCAAATACCTGTCAGGTTATGCCTGGCTTAAGATATAAAATTAATACAATGTGCAGAGGATATTTTATGATCACAACAGTAACCATGAACCCGGCCATTGACAGGACAATTACAGTCGGACAGTTTGCCTTTGGTTCGGTGAACCGTATTGTGTCCAGCCGTGAAGATATCGGCGGCAAAGGCATCAACGTTGCACGGATCCTTTTAGCTCTCGGGTCTGAAGCCAAAGCAATCGGGTTTATCGGCAGATTCAATTTTCATCAGGCAGACTCCTATCTCAGGAACGATGCTATTCCGGCGGAATTCGTTTTTGTTGATGCTCCCACAAGGATGAACACCAAACTGCTGGACAATTATTCACACACAACGACCGATTTGAATGAGGCCGGATTTACCGTAAACAGCAGGGAGCAGGAATCTCTCAGGCAGCTGATTCTTCGCTGTGCAGCTGAAAGTGAATACATCGTATTCAGCGGAAGCGTACCTGAAGGACTTCCCGTTTCCATCTATCGTGAACTGATCGCGATGGTCCCTTCGACCTGCAGGGCTGTGCTTGACGCCGACAGTCGTTTTCTTATGGAAGGCTTGCATGCCAAACCGTTTCTGATCAAACCCAATATCAACGAATTGGAAAGTGCGCTTGGACGGACACTCGGGAACAACACGGAAATCGTTGAGGCAGCCCGCGAATGGATCCGACTTTTTGAAATCAAATATATCCTGGTCTCAATGGGCGGCAGCGGCAGCATCCTTGTGACAGAGGATCAGTCCCTCTTTGCCGCTTCGCTTCCTGTCGATGTCAAAGGCACAGTCGGCGCCGGTGATTCCATGCTGGCCGGCTTTATCCACGGACTTGCACAAGGCTGCGGCATTTCGGCCGCACTTGCCCGGGCAACGGCATGCGGGGCACTGGCTGTCAGTCAGGAAGGCACACAGGCTTTCGAAAAAGCCGATGTTGAGCGGCTTGCTTCACTGGTTACAATAACAAATATCACAGAATAAAAATCGGGTTAAATAGCTGATTTTCGGGCTAAGCGCCTGTTTCAATGAGTTCCGCAATTCTCCCGTTGGGATTATCCGTGAAAAGACCTCCATGGTAGCAGATGACTGCCCTAATATCAAAAGCTGCAAGCTTTTTCAAGGATTCGACATATTTTTCTTTGTCCAGGCGTGTAAATTCGGGAGCCTGGACAAGATTGCCGTCTTCTACATTCAGGGCATCCCCGGCAACAAGTGTCTTGCTCATCTTATGATACAGGCAGATGTGACCGGGCGTATGTCCCGGTGTAAAGATGACAATGATTCCTCCGCAAAGGACAAGTTCCTCACCATCTGCGAGTGTTCCGTCGACAGGCGCTTTCAGTTTCGTATAATTCGCCTTCAGGCTTTCATACATATCCGAAATTTGCTTCCGGCGGTCTTCCGGGATGGACTGCACCTGTTCCCCCATTGCTTTGAGTCGAAGCGGGGGAAGATCCGCTTCGATATACGGCCTTTCATTTATATGAGACATCACGGTGATTTTCTGAGGGGATTCCAGAAGCAGACCGGCGAGGCCCCCGACGTGATCCGTATCGGAATGGGTGAGGATAATTCTGCTTAGCTTTTCAAACGGTACCCCTGCTTTGGCAAATGCATCACGGAAATTCTGGACCTGCCGCGGAAAGGCAGTGTCAACAAGTACTGCCTCGTCCTCGTCCCAGATAAGTGTCGGGTTAACAAACCCTGGTCCTGTCATCAGGTTAGCCGGTATTTCAAACATCTCAACTCCATCAGCTACTTTCATAGTTATAACTCCCTTATTATTCGTTCGTATTTCTTCTTCGGTTCAGCCAATAACCTGTTTCACTTTCTCAACAACATTTTGAGCCGTAAATCCGAATTTGCCGTACAGGATTTCGGCCGGTGCAGAGGCGCCGAAGTGATCTATGCCAATTACTGCACCATCTGTCCCGACATATTTATACCAGGGCATGGAAGCCCCGGCTTCGACCGAGACTCTGTTCCTGCATTTCTTTGGCAGGACGGATTCCTGATACGCTGCGGGCTGCTCATCGAAAAGTTCCATGGAAGGCATCGAAACCACGCGTACCGGTATTCCTTCTGCTTTCAGAAGTATCTGAGCCGCGACAGCAATTTCCACCTCCGACCCTGTTGCGATAATAATAGCCTTGAAATCAGCCTGGTCGGAAATAACATATCCGCCCTTCATGGCATCCGGACCGCTCTTTTCGTAAGTCGGCAGATCCTGACGGCTTAAAACCAGGCACATCGGATGATTCTGCTTTAAAGCAGCGAGGTAACCTGCCGCGGTCTCTTTACCGTCCGCCGGCCTGAAAACATACATATTCGGTGTCGCGCGCAGTGCCGCAAGCTGTTCAACCGGCTCATGCGTCGGGCCGTCCTCTCCGACTCCAATGCTGTCATGGGTCATAATATACAGGGTCGGAATATCCATAATCGCACTAAGGCGCATAGCACCTTTCATATAGTCGGTGAAAACAAAGAAAGTGGAGCAGAATCCCCTGAGTCCTCCGTGGACTACAATTCCATTGGTAATTGCCCCCATTGCGTGTTCCCTGACACCGAAATGGATATTCTGCCCGACCGGATTATCCTGGCTGAAAAAACCTTTGCCTTTGAGTTCTGTTTTGGTGGACGGAGCCAGATCCGCGCTTCCTCCAAACAGGTTTGGCAGTCGGTCAGCCAGATAATTCAGTACTTTTCCGCCTGCTGCACGTGTTGCGGTGCTGCCAGAGAAATTCCAGAATCCGGAATCGTTTTCCAGATCGGGAAGGTCCTGTTCAAGGCTGCTTCGCAATTCCTCCGATAATTCGGGATTGTTTTGTTTCCATGCGTCATAAAGAAGATTCCATGCATCCTCCTGATCAGCCAGTTCCTCTTTTTTTACAGCCATGAAATCCACAACATCCTCCGGCACTTCGAAAGCATCCAGGTCTTCCGGCCAGCAGTAGAATCCTTTTGTAATTTCGATGTTCCCCCTGCCAAGCGGGGACCCGTGTGCTGACGCGCTTCCCTCCAGCGGTGAACCATACGCGATTTTTGTATGTACAGCAATGAGAGACGGCTTATCCGTAACTGCCTTTGCCGTCTCAATTGCCTGGGAAACGGCATCCATATCATTGCCGTCGACGACATCCTGCACGTGAAATCCGTAGGCTTCATGACGTTTCAGGACATCCTCGCGGAAAGCCGCGGCGGTGTCGCCTTCAATGGAGATCTCATTGTCGTCATACAGCACGATGAGTTTACCGAGTCCCAGCGTCCCCGCAAGGGATGCCGCTTCCCCGGAAATCCCTTCCATCATGCATCCGTCACCGCATAAGACATATGTATAGTGATCAATAATCTTCTGATCCTTCGTATTGTATTTTGCCGCCAGATGCGCCTCTGCCATTGCCATGCCGACCGCATTCGCATACCCCTGGCCCAGCGGTCCTGTCGTCGTCTCCACCCCTATGGTATGCCTGTATTCCGGATGCCCCGGGGTCCTGCTGCCCCACTGCCTGAACTGCATCAGGTCCTCAGTTGTCAGACCGTAGCCGAACAGGTGGAGAAGCGAATATAACAGCATCGATCCATGTCCTGCACTCAGGACAAACCTGTCACGGTTGATCCAGTCCGGATCGGCAGGATTGTGATTCATATGATTAGCCCATAATTCAAAGGCCATCGGAGCTGCGCCCATGGGAAGGCCGGGATGTCCTGAATTTGCTTTCTGTACGCCTTCCATCGATAAAACGCGAATCGTATTGACTGCAAGTTGTTCGATTTCCCTGTTACTCATACAAATCCTTTCCTGGAGCAAAATCCGTACCGGGTATTTTGACGGTACATTTCCTGCCTCCTTCGGTCCGCAAACCGGATTGTTCACTGCTTTCCATCACAACACAATAATGTACTGTACTGATATTCTATACCGTTATATTCCAGTATTTTCTATTGTCAGGCTTTTCCTCCGTAAAATCAATTTTCCTGCCGCAACATTAACAAAATTTTTAACACTTGATCCGGTAATATGCAAAAATGACTGCTGAAATATTTATATTGCTCATTCCTGTTGCCATATGAGACAATAGCGAAAGTACATCCATCCCGGATCCGCATGGAGACAAATTATGAAAAAACGCGTGCTGCCCATTCTTTTGTGTTTGATTGTGGTAATCAGCTTATGCGGATGCAGTATCCCCGGCGGCTCAAAATCAAACTCATCACCGACCGGTGATATTTCGGAAACGAACGCGCCTATCCTGCTTCCGGATTCCACTGCCGGGATTCCTCATCCAAAACCGCCCGCCGAAACAACGGCTGTGCCTACCCTGCCCGCATATGAGCAGGAGGCGAATTACACATGGAAGCCATATGTGATGTCCGAAATATATTCAGAATTATATGGTGAAGAATTCACCGTTGATTTCCAATCGATGGTCAATGCATTTCTTTCATACGAATCAACTTTTTCATGCAGCAGTGCCGAACAGGCCGATGCGATCAATACGGCTGCCGGCAATTGTTTCCCGCTGCTGCGCATGGATGTTTACTTTGTAGAATATGATTCCGTAAGGAAAACCGGGGTCCTCGATTATACCTGGCCCAAAGAAGACCATATGGCCGGAATCAAAAACTTTCAAAATTCCATAACCGACTTCATTACATCCTGTGTCAGAAAGTCCGATAACGGGCTGACCCGGGCACTTGCAATGTACATGGCTTATTCCGTCAGGATTACTTATGATTATACGGCACTTGAAGATAATTCCACCGCTGACTTATCCTCATATGCCGGTTTGACAGCTTACAAGGGCATTTGCCAGACTTTCGGCCCGTCTTATGCCTATCTGTGCCTGCAAATGGGGATTGATGCCGTTAATGCCGGCGGTCTCAATACCGACAGCCAGGCACATGACTGGACACTGGTCAAGCTCGACGGATCTTACTATTATATGGATACGACGTGGGAAAACGGTGACGGGGGCTTTGGCCTGAAGTATTTTGGTATGACCTCAATCGATCGTGAAAATGCCGGCAATTATATAAATGAGACCACCAATGTCGGAAATACCAACGAAATCTGGGGCGATGATATTGATGTCAGCAGCACTCGTTTTGCCGTCTTACACAGCGCTGTTTATGCCTGCTTCAATACGGAAAGAACACAAGTGGATTGTACCAGGGCAGATGGCTCACAGTGGACTTTTCCGCTGGTTTAAGCAATGCGTCCCTAAGATACCAAAGTATCTTTAGACAATGGTTTTATACTCAATAATGCTTTGTTATCAGATATATATCTTTCCAGTATGAATTCGTGAATGATGCCGCCGGTCAGGATTGTCATACTGCAGAAGTAGAGCCAAAACATCAGGATTATTATACTCGCGAGACTTCCGTACAATTTTGTGAAAAGACCGAAATTATTCACATACCAGGAGAAGCCAACAGAGAACAGAATCCAGCAGGCTGACGTACAGGCAGCCGGGAGTACGGCTCTGAAAAATCCGCCTCTTCTGTAAGATGCCAGATAATAAAGCAGTGAAAAAACAAGCAGAAGAAATAGAAAAGATACTATGTAGCGTATGCTATGGAGCAAAGGTCCCGAGAAAACAGTCTGGCCGCTCCAATTGGCTATTTGCCGAAACAGCAGATCGCCAAATGTAATAAGGACAACAGAAACAATGAGGGACAGTACAAGAAGCAGTGCAAACCCCAGGCCCAAAATCCTGAGCAAAACTGCATTAACCGACTTTTTGAAGGAATATATCTGATTGAGGCCCTGCAGGATTACCGTAAGGCCTTTTGATGAAGCCCACAAAAATCCGAGCATACTGACGGACATAAATGTGATGTTCCGGCTGGATGCGATCTCATTGAGGATATCCGAAATAAAACTGAGAACAGGGGCAGGCATGATATCCTGCAGTACTAATAGTACATCTGTACGAAAGGGAATGGATTGGGAGAGAAGTCCGAAAAGACTGATGAGAAAAATCATAAAAGGAACAAGTGCCAACAACAGGTAGAATGCAATTTCGGCCGACCTGCCGCTGATGCGATACCGGTTAAGACGAATCTGTATCTTTTGGAGGACAGCAAAAATCGGCCTCTTTGACAGTCTTTGATATCGGGACTGCCCGGACTTAGTCATTCGGGACATATAAGCAGAAACGCGGTTTTGCACCGAATTGTTTTTCATGCTTTGATACTATCATGACCGGCAGCCGGCTGCAATCAACGGATCGTGCTGCGTTCCCCTCAATACTGTATTGCGCCCCGCTGTTTTGATCCGCATATTGCATTGCTCTCGAAAAAAGATGAAAATATAACAATAGTACCATCTCGCTTCTTACGTCCGCATGGTGTCCCAGAGACCGCGTATCAATCGTTTTATTTCCGGCCAGAATAATTGACAGCATACCAGGACTGGTCAAGAAATTTGCCATATGGTTTTTGAAGCTGCTGGATTACTTTGGACTGGCCCCCTATTCCCTGATCAAGGTCAGTCCTTTTCACGGATCCATGTTCATCACATCACTGGGGTCGCTGGGCATCCCTCCCATATACCATCATTTTGAGGTTGTCCGCGACGTCGACTAACCTTAACAGTTGTTTCTATTCAGCGAATTCTTTTGCAAGCGCCGCTTTCATAACTTCTACCGGGGCTTCTTTTCCGGTCCAGAGTGCGAAGCCAATTCTCCCCTGGTTAACAAGCATGCCAAGACCGTCAAATGTCAGGGCGCCTCTTGCTTTGGCTCTTTTTATGAATTCAGTCTGCGGCGGATTGGGTATAACATCACACACAACCATACCAGGAAGAATCGTGTCATAATCAATGTCCGGACAGCTATTATCCGGGTAAAGTCCGATACTCGTTGCCTGCACAAGAATGTCCGTGCCGCGGGGAACATGATATGTATGATCCCAGAGTATAAAGTCAGCTTTGACCTGTGTCTTTTCATTGAGAATAGCAGTGAGTAGTTTGCCTCTTTCCGCATTCCTGTTTACAAGCGTTATTCGTGCAGCCGACGCCTGCGCGAGCTCGACTGTTATCGCACGTGCAGCACCGCCCGCACCCAGTACGACAATTTTCTTTCCTTCGATTTGAATGCCGCCCTCGCGAAGGGACACGATAAAACCTTTACCATCGGTGTTTTCGCCGTAAGTCTCCCCGTCTTTGAGGTAGATCGTATTCACGGCACCGATTATCTGCGCATCAGCAGCAATATGATCAAGATATTGGAGAACTGCCACCTTGTGGGGAATCGTGCAGTTTGCGCCTCTGTAACTGAGCGCCTTAAGCGACTTAACTGCAATTTCGAGATCCCCGGGTCTGACTTCCATCGTGATATAACGGAAATCAAGTCCAAGTTCCTTAAACCCCGCTTCGATCATAACAACCGTCGGATTCTCATCAACAGGATATCCGAAAAGGCCAACCAGTTCACTTCTGTAGGATTTGCCCGGCATACTTTGCTCCTCCGTCTGATTGCATTATCCCGGGATGTCACTTTCGGGATAAATTTTACTGCATTTGATTAAGAATAATCCTTTTGGAAGCAGAATACTCTTTCCGGCATCTGCATGGCAAGAAATATTTGCTTATTACTTAAATAATACCGGATCAGAATTTATTCATTACAAACACAAATTATAATTAGGGTAAAGTAAAACAGCCGGGAAATGCGGGGGTCTCATATGAGCATTGCTGAAATCATTGAAAACACGGCAAACTCGAAAGGACATTTATTGACTATAACGGAAAATGGACATATAGGACACACAGCCCATGATAACAAACAAAAAAATCTTTTGTCCGGCAGCAGGTTTTCAGATATATATATCGGAGATTTATGCCTGCCTCTCAGAACCCTCCGTCCGGATACTAAAGTGTCCTATGCAAGCCAGCTGATTCGATCCGATCCGACTTTACCCGGCTTTTGTATCGTCGAAGAAAACGTTCTTATCGGGGTGACCACAAGAAACCAGATGACTGCCAAGCTAAGCAGCCAATATGGTTACAGCCTCTATTGCAACAGAGGAATAGAAAACCTCATGTGCAGGGATTTCCTCTGCGTCGATTTCCAGACACCTATAGATATCGTAACAAAAATCGCGATGCTGCGGGATCCCGAGAAAATCTATGACTTCATAACAATAACCAGGGATGGAAAGTATACCGGTATAGTAACGGTAAAGGATCTTCTGGAGAAGTCGATGCAGATTGAAATTGCTGCATCCGGGCATTTGAAGCAGTGCACGGAACTGCCTGCCGGTCCGCGGGCAGCAAAGCAGGTCGAATCCTGCAGTTATTCCCAGGACAAATCATGCCTCCTTGATTTTGATATAGAAAATTTCAAATCATATAATGACGTATACGGATATGATAAGGGCGATATAGTGATGCAGAGTCTTTCCGCAATTCTTGCAAAGAACATTCCGGAAGATTTTTTTGTCGGTCATATCGGGGAAGAAGATTATATATCCGTTACCTCACCGGATCATGCCGATAAAATGTGCCGGTGCATAATCGAAGAATTCAACAAACTGGTACCCGTCTTTTATACGGATGAAGACTTCATTCGAGGGTATATCATTTCAAAAAACAATCACGACTTCGAAGAAATATATCCGCTTATGTCCCTGACGATAGCCAGCGAAGTGAATACAAGTGCTGCGGGTGTCATCGAAATGCCTGAAAACCCGGGCAAAATACAAAGTATCTGCAAATGAGTGCTGCTGGGGAATGATGGCTATTGATGACTGCCCGGCACCGTGTATGCTTGTTCTTCACACACATAATCCATCTTGCGGCATTCGACGCATTTTATCGATTTATACAAATCCTGAAGTGTCTGCAGCGTATGCTTGTCAACTTTATACCGCTGGCTGTCTACTATGATGCAGTTTTCAGTGAAAATAATACTACTTGAAGACCCGTTTGTTTTTGTTACTTTGATTTGCATCTGAAGCCCGGAACTTGCATCCACAAACGGGGGGCTCGTAGCAGCAGAATTGATTGCATTGACTATTTTCGATATATCGGCCTTTTCCGTGATTTGCTTTTCCTTCGGCATCGATATAAGCGTCGAGAATTCAATCATTTGAATTGTACTCGCATTCAGTCTGGGCTTATCCGTTATTGAACGAATAACACATACAGTCAGGACAACCATAATAACCGCAACTAATAATCCTTTGACTTGAATTCTCAGCATGTACATTCCTTCTTCCCTGAATCGCTGCCCCGGCCGTCGCTGTATTGCTTTTTACCTTCATTACATATAACGTTTCAATCCTGCATAATGTTACAGTTTTAATGGTAAAATTTTCTTGATATTAGCGGCGGCCTTTGGCAAAGAATAGTAGGAATTTGCCATTAATCGCATATCCTTGTGAGTTTGGGAACATATGGAAACAACAGGCTGGTCTGGTGCGCTGCACACTGCTATAATTTACATGATCAATATCGACACGACTCCTCTTGGCTGGTAAAGAAAGGAAATAAAATGAAAAAAATCAACGTTGCAATTCTGGGTGCAGGAAGCATAGCTAATATGATGGGCATAACGGTACAGAAAATGGACACGGTTACTGCATATGCCGTTGCCTCCCGTGACCTGGGCCGTGCACAGAGCATGGCACGTAAATATGGATTTGAAAAAGCATATGCTTCTTATGAGGAAATGCTGAGCGACCCTGAAGTTGATCTCGTTTACATCGCGACCCCCCATTCACTTCATGCGCAGAATGTACGGCAATGCCTTGAGGCAGGGAAGCATGTCCTGTGCGAAAAATCTTTTACCGTTACGGCACGGGAAGCAATCAGTATTACCGCACTCGCAAAAGAAAAAAAACTGCTTCTTACCGAAGCAATATGGCCCCGGTATATGCCGATGGCCAGGACCATTCAGGCTTTTGTACAAAGCGGGAAAATCGGCAGGATTCATTCACTTTCCTGTAATCTCGGCTACCCCATAGCCCATATCGAGCGAATCCAAAATCCTGACCTTGCAGGCGGTGCACTTTTAGATGTCGGTGTTTATACACTGTCGTTTGCTTCACTCATAATGGGTAATGATGTAAAAGAAATTACAACGACGGCGGTTATGAATGACCGCGGAGTCGATTTGAAAAGCACGACAACACTGACTTATTCGGACGGATGCATATCCTCCCTGTTCAGCAGCGTGCTCGGGCCGACAGACCGTATGGGTATCCTGTACGGCGAGACGGGGTATGCCGTTGTTGATAATATCAACAATTTCGAATCGCTGAAAATCTATAATGCCGACCACGAACTGGTCGAGCAGATAAACCGTCCTGAACAGATTACCGGATACGAGTATGAAGTCCAGGCAGCTGCAGACGCCATCAACGCCGGTGAACTCGAATGTACCGAGATGCCCCACGCCGAGACAATTGCCATTATGGACCTGATGGATAAAATCAGGCACAGCTGGGGTATGTGGTATCCGGGTGAAAAAGACCAGGCCTGACAAATGACAAATTGTTATCAATCAAACAAATGATAAAATGAACCGCAAATAAAGACCGTCCGACAAGGACAGCCTCTATTTGCGGTTCATTATATCAGCAGATCTGCCCGCCGCAGAATACCTGCACGATAGAAAGGTTCTGATCCAGAAGGAGCAGGTCTGCTCTTTTCCCGGGAGCTATGCTTCCTATTATGTGATCAAGGCCGGCGCTTTTAGAAGGGTTGAATGAAGCAGCCCTGACGGCACTTTCAAGGGGAATTCCAAATTCGACTGCGTTCTTCATGCAGGCAAACAGGTCTGTTGCGGAACCGGCGATCGTTCCGTCATAAAGGGTGGCTTTGCCCGCTGTGACATGGACCGCCTGCCCGCCAAGTTCATATTCCCCGTCCGGCAGGCCGCAGGCCATCATCGCATCGCTGACCAGGATGATTTTCCCGTCCCCGAACCAGCGGAAAACGGCGCGGATCACGGAAGGATGAATGTGAATACCGTCACATATCAGTTCGACATCCGCCCCCGAATCGCCGGCAGCACCGACAACACCCGGATCCCTGTGGGAAAAAGGCGGCATCGCATTAAACAGATGCGTAACATGCGTTGCGCCATTGGCAAATGCCTCCATCGCAGTCTGATAATCAGCCATTGTATGGGCTATTGATACGGTCGCACATTTTGATGCGCGGCGAATAAATTCCATTGCATGGGGAAGCTCGGGAGCTATGTCAACGATCCGGATCAAACCGCCTGAAGCGGCATTCAGCCGGTCAAACATATCAATATCCGGTGCAATAATATACTTCTCAGACTGTGCGCCTTTTTTTACTTTTGAAAAAAAGGGTCCTTCCATATGTATGCCGCGCAGCTGGGCGCCGCCGGGAATACCGGACTCCGCCATTTTTTTGCCGGTTTCAAAGACTATCTTCAGGCGAGCCTCATCATAAGCCATGGAGGCAGGTACAAAAGAGGTCACCCCCTGCCTGATCAGGTACCGTGACATGCCGGTTATCGAGTCTTCAGATGCATCACAGAAATCATATCCTGCGCAGGCATGAATATGAACATCAACAAGACCCGGCAGGATGTATAATCCTCCGGCATCAAATTCGGGCTCCTGCCCCGGATCACTTTGCGCCTGCAATTCACCGGCAGGCGCTGCTGCGTCGATAGTATCCCCTGCAATCCGCAGGTCCATCTGCTCAAACTTCCATGTCTCCGCAAGTACAGTCCCGTTCTTTATCAGCATGTTCTGCCCCCGTTCCTGCCTTATAATCCATAAATCTTGCATTTGCCTCAATCGTCCGCTGATTCAGCTCGATCCTGTGAGTCATTTTCCCAAAGGCCTGATCCGGCTCATTGAATCCGATGTGCCCGTTGTGCCCAATTCCAAGAAGCTGAAGGTCGATCCCCCCCAGACTGCTGATCAGGCTGTCATATCGGGCGCACTCAGCAAGATTCACCGTGTGGACTTTTGAAAAATCAATATCACCCTTCTTATACCATTCAATTAACTGGCGGTACACACCAATCGGTGTTGAACCGGTGTCATAAGTCCTCAAGCATGGCATACGCCCTTACCGGTGAACCATCCCCATTTTCCAGAAGAAGCGGAGCAGCGGAAAAGAAGAACCGGCGGCCCGTAAGCCCGGATAGATTTATCAGGCCTTCGACCGGGATAATTCCGCGCAGAAGAAGCATTCTGTGCATGGCATAGGGATCTCCGACGCTTTCGACCGCTTCGACGGTCGGAAGGTCGACTCCGAGCATACATATCTTCATGTTCACCAGAAACGAAAGCAGCTGCGCTGAGAATACCGGATAATTCTGATAAAATGCATCGGTACCGGATTTTTCCTCCCAGCCTGTTGACAGTATGACCCGGTCACCGGGCCGGATCCTGCATTTTTCAGCATCGGACATTTCAATGACCGGATGCGGTTCGCCGCCTGCATAGTAAAGTTTTGCAGATACACAGACCGCCTCACCGATAAATGTATCCAGAGGAATATCCTCCAGTGCCTTTCTGTCTTTCAGGAAATGAAGCGGAGCATCCATGTGTGTGCCGGTATGGCTTCCGAACCGAAGTTCCGTTATCTGAAACCCGTCCTTTTCATGTGAACGCGTCAGGTTCAGCGTAACACCTTCATCCTCGGGATATACAGGCATTCCTGGTTGGATTTTACGGGTCATATCGATTATTTTCATTTCGTTGGCTCCTCTCCTTTTTCACCTTCAAGAATACGGAAAAACTCCCGGAGACGATCGGTGATCTGTCCGCGGTCTTTGGGCGCGGGACGGTACTGAATGTAAGGCTTTTGCATCGCGGAGAACAGAATTCTCCCTTTGAAATCGGGGTGCGCCAGTATATGCGACAAGGCCTCCATATCCGGACGGGCATCCTCGACATAGTATAGAAGCACCTGCTCATCTTTGACAAGAATCCTGGAGAAACCGAAGCGGCTGGCCATCTGTCGTATGTAGGAAATGTCCGTAAGGATCTGCACCTGTCTGGGCACTTCGCCGAACCGGTCCATGAGTTCATCCAGGACATCCATGTATTCTTTGCTGCTTTTAATTTCACTGATGCGGCGGTATGCATCCATCCGCTGGCCGTCATCATGGATATATTCCGGTGTAATGTAGGCGTCGATATCTATTTCAACTACGGCCTGGCGAACCGGTACAGGCGCTTTTCCTTCATTTTCGATCCGGATGTTCCTGATTTCCTCTTCAAGCATCCGGCAGTACAGGTCGTACCCGATTACATCCATCTGTCCGTGCTGTTCTGCGCCGAGAAGATTTCCTGCCCCGCGGACTTCGAGGTCCTTGAGCGCAATTTTAAAACCTGATCCGAGTTCGGTGAAATCGCGGATAGCGGTCAGGCGTTTTTCAGCTACTTCGGTCAGAATTTTATCCCGCTGGTATGTAATATATGCATAGGCCTGACGGTCGGAACGGCCGACGCGCCCTTTAAGCTGATAAAGCTGTGCCAGACCGAACCGGTCGGCATTTTCGACGATAATTGTATTGACATTCGGCATATCAATGCCTGATTCGATGATTGTCGTGCATACCAGGATGTCGGCTTCATGATAGATAAAACTCTCGATTATGTTCTCAAGCTGCCGTTCGCCCATTTTGCCGTGCGCATAGAAAATACGGGCTCCCGGAAGCGCCAGCTCAAGGGCAGCAACTTTCTCATGAATGCGGTGCGTATCGTTGAAAAGATAAAATACCTGCCCCTGCCGTGATATCTCACGCAGGCAAGCCTCATTGACAATGTCAGCGTCGTACTCCATGACATACGTCTGGACAGGACGCCGGTCAAGCGGAGGCTCCTCCAGAATGGAAATATCCCGGATACCGGAAAGTGACATGTGGAGTGTCCTTGGAATCGGTGTCGCCGTGAGGGTAAGGACATCAACCGAGGTCCGAAGAGCTTTGAGCCTCTCTTTGTGTTCGACACCGAACCTCTGCTCTTCGTCTACGACCAGAAGTCCGATATCTTTGGGAACGATATCTTTGGAAAGAACCCTGTGGGTGCCGACGACAACATCGACCGATCCTTCGTGCAGGCCTTTTACTGTCTGCTTAAGCATGGCCGGGGTGGCAAAGCGTGACAGGAGTCCGACCTTCACCGGGAAACGGGAAAGGCGCTCGCGCAGGTTCTCATAATGCTGCTGTACAAGTACGGTTGTCGGCGCCAGAAGAATGGCCTGCTTGCCGTCCATGATGCATTTGAAAATGGCACGGAAAGCAACTTCTGTCTTGCCAAAACCTACGTCTCCGCACAGAAGCCGGTCCATAACCTTTTCTGACTCCATATCCGCTTTGATTTCAGCTACGGCCGTCAGCTGGTCTTCTGTTTCCTGGTAGGGGAAATCCTCTTCAAATTCGCGCTGCCAGACGGTATCCGGCGAAAATATATGTCCCTTGATCGACTGGCGCAGCGCATAAAGTGCCACAAGGTCTACAGCGAGCTGCCTTATCGACACCCTCGCCTTCTCTTTCATCCGGTTCCATTCCTGGCCGCCCAGTCTCGAAAGCTTCGGGGTACGCCCCTCCGAACCGACATATTTCTGGATCTGATCCAGTTTATCCATCGAAATATAGAGTGAATCTTCGGATGCGTAGGTTATTTTGAGATAGTCGCGGCGTACCCCGCCGGTCTCAAGATTCACCATGCCGTCATATCGTCCGATACCGTGCTGTTCATGAACAACCATTTCCCCGGGAACCAGATCGCTGAACAGGTCTATATGTATACCCTGACTCTTTTTACGGCGCATGGGGCGGTCAACACCGAAAATATCCTGCGTTCCGATTATTAAAAGATCCGCTGCAGGATATTCAAAACCCGCCGGCAGATGCCGCGGGAAAATTTCCGAAAACGTATCGTGATCTGCCAGGAACTGGTGCAGCCGGTCGGCCCGGGCGCCCTCTCCGGCCATAAGTATTGTATCTTTGCTGTCTATCCGGCGCCGGGTAATCAGCCGGGCCAGATTCTCCTCATGTCCGCGGTAGCTTTCGCTTGCACGACCGGGAATTGTGTAATTGGTTGCTGCAGGAAGGCCGTTACCGGAAGTCGGAAGACCCGAAAGCGTGATGACCCGTCCTTTTTGATCAAGTTCGATAAATATCTCGGTGCCTTTCCAGACAGCTCCGGCAGAAAGGGGCAGAACCTGTCCCTTTTCGAATAGCGCCTTGAATCGCTGCATAAAGTCGGCCTGTGAACTATCCAGACGTTTTCGAAAAGAAAGCGCCTCATCCAGAAACAGATGATACGGACAGGAGCGGATGTACGATAAAACGGAAGCGCTGTCCGGCATAAGGATCGGCGTCCACTTTTCGAGGCCCAAAAACAGAAGGCCCTCGCTGATTCTTTCGGCATCCTGTGAGGCCAGTCTGCCGAAGCTCTCGCTGATATTCCTGTCGGCACCGTTCTGAGCAGCTTCAAGGCGGGCTTTCTCTCCTTCTTCCAGGATACGGCGTGAAATCATGCCCCTTTTTGCCTCCGGAACCAGGAGCTCCCGCCCTAAAGCAATATTGATTTCTTTGAGCTGGGCAGTCGACCTCTGTGTCTCCAGGTCAAATGTTTTGATTTGGTCAATGTCTTCATCAAAAAACGAGATGCGTACCGGTTCGTCACTGCCTGACGGATACACGTCGAAAATGTCCCCGCGGCGGGCAAACTCTCCTTCGCCCTCGACCTTCCGTGTCCGCTCATACCCGATATTAATCAGACGCATGGCAAGATCTTCCGGACGGACACGCATGCCAACACGAAGGCTTACCGTGGAATTCCGGAAATCCAAAACAGGCATGAGCCTGTTCATCAGGGCCCCGGCTGTTATCACTACGGCGCCGAACTCACCGGCTAAAAGGCGGCGCAGAACGCCGATGCGGGATAATTCGGCCTCGCGGCTTGATGCATCCACATCTGCAAGATTCAGTTCCCTTTGCCTTAGAATCAGGACGTCTTCTTCAAAAAAAGACGACAGGTCAAGCTGCAGGGTTCGGGCGCGAAGTTCATCCGGAACAAGGATAACCGGCTTTTGACCGGTTTTTTGACAGATGGCACCGATAAGATAAGCCTTTTGGCTGTCAGTCATTCCCGTAATGTTGATGTGCACCAGGGAAGGCACTGCCAGATCCTCCAGAATTTTCTGAAAAACCGGATCTTTTTGTGCCATGGAAAGAATGCGGTTCATTGATTCAATGGGACTCATGCATGCTCCTTTATGAGTTTCTCCGCAGTATCCGCAGCGCTCACAAATGCAGAAAACATCTGCTCCTGATCATCTTTTCCTATTTCAGAGAGGACAAAATCAGCCAGGTCCCAGTGCTGGGGCACAGGACCGCAGCCTATGCGGATCCGCACGAAATCCTGAGTGCCCAGGCAGGAAATAACAGACTTCATACCGTTATGTGTTCCAGGTCCACCGCTCGGGCGCATCCGGACCGTTCCGCGGGGAATATCAATATCGTCATATAGGACGATGAGGTTTTCGGGTGATATTTTGAAATACTCAAGCGCTTCCCGGATGCTCTCACCGGAAAGATTCATAAAGGTATGCGGGCGCAGCAGAACCACTTTCTCACCGAGAATAGTTCCCTGACCGAATTCGCCTTTGAATTTTGTTTTGCTGACAGGAATCCGGTTGCGCTGAGCGAGCACATCCAGCGTCATAAAGCCGCAGTTATGCCACGTTTTTGTATATTGCGAACCGGGATTGCCCAGACCTGCGATAAGCCACATATTCGTTATACTCCTTCACGGCTCCGATCCGGCGGAATCACCTTGTTGCTGCGTATGCGGTTCTTCCTGACTACCCAGTTCTCTTTCACGATCTGACGGTTGCGTGCGATTGCAAGGCCAAGCTCAGGAACATCCTCAGTAATGGTTGAGCCCGCCGCAACATATGAATTATCGTGGAGCGTCACAGGGGAAATCAGATTGGAATTGCCGCCTATAAACACATTATCCCCGATGATACAGGAGGTCTTGTCGAGGCCGTCATAATTGCAGGTAATCGTTCCGCAGCCGAAATTGACGTTCTTACCAACCTGGGAGTCACCAATATAGGTCAGGTGACGTGCCCTGGTATAATCTCCGATCGTAGAATTCTTTATCTCTACAAAAGCGCCCACCGTAATATTGTCACTCAATACGGATTCTGGGCGAATGTGGCTGTAGGGGCCGATCTGGCAGTTTTTCCCGATAACGCACTGCGTTGCGGTTGAGCTTAAAATACGGGTGCCGTCCCCGACCTCTACATCTTCAAGGCGTGTCTGTGATCCTATGATACAATCCTCGCCGATAATCGTTTTCCCTTTCAGAACTGTTCCGGGACGTATAATAGTGTCGCATCCGATGACAACCATCGGATCAATCCATGTGGAGTCCGAATCGATAATCTGAACTCCCTGCATCATGTGTTTCCGGCAGACACGCTGGTTTAAGAGTTTGCCGACGGCCTGAAGCTCAATATGGTCGTTTACGCCCCGTGTCTCATCAAATTCTGCGATGTATGCGCCAACTTTATGACCGTCGTTGATAAGGATTTCGATGGTATCCGTAAGGTAATATTCTTTCTGTGAGTTCTTGGCATCAATTCTTCCGAGAGCGGAAAGCAGGAGCGGAGTGCGGAAGCAATAAATCGACGAATTGATTTCGCGGATTAACTTCTCTTCGGCAGTGGCATCACGATCCTCAACAATTTTGACGACGTGTCCTTCCCTGTCACGAACAAGCCGTCCGTAACCCGTAGGGTCCGGTGCCTGCGCTGTGATTACAACCGCCCCGAATTTGTCCTGCTCAAATATAGAAATTGCAGCCTGAAGTGTCTGTGCTGTAATCATCGGAGCATCTCCCGGAAGTACGATTGTACATCCGTTTCTTCCCTCCAGAAAAGGAGTTGCCTGCATAACCGCATGTCCGGTTCCGAGCTGTTGCTCCTGAAGTACAAAAGCAACATCCTCGCCTAAAATGGCACGAACCTCTTCCTGCCTGTGTCCGACAATATAGACCTGTTCCTTAGCCCCGGCTTCACGGAGGGCATCAGCTACCCAACACACCAACGGCTTTCCTGCAGCTCTCTGCACCACTTTTGAATGCTTCGTATGCATTCTTTTACCTTCACCTGCGGCCATGACAACTGCACATATATCCATGAATATAAGTCTCCTTTATTCTATGTTCATTTCGGCACGAAAATGCGCCGGAATATCTCTTTGGGGGGAGAACTCCGGTGCTTTTCGACCGCCTACATTATATCATGAAAGAAGTAGGAAGAATAATGCTTTTCTCACTCGGTCAGTCCTCGGATTGCTTTGCAATCCTGCGGAATCTACTCGAAAAGCATTATTCTTCCCCTGCCGAGCGTCCTGCGGACGCTAAGGAAAATTGAACTTGAGAAAATTTGCTCATCAAGTTGTTCATGAAGAATTCAACACATTTTCGCTTAATCCAACAGTATTTCTTTATATACAATCATATTTCAAAATATTCAATTTTGCTTTCATCCATTATTCAAAAAAAATATGCAAATCCCACGCGCCCGAAGGGCGCCACATAGGGAAGGGCGTGTGTGTGTTGAGTAGATTCCGCAGGATTGTGAAACAATCCGAGGACCTGACCGAGCGAAACACACACACACCCTTCCCTGACATGACCAAACGAGAAATGCATTTTTTTCTAAGGATTGCCTTCCTTAGCGTCCGAAGGACGCCTTGTAAGGAAGGGGAAATGCATTTCGAGTAGATTCCGCAGGATTGCTTTGCAATCCGAGGACTGACCGAGCGAGAAATGCATTTACCCTTCCTATTCCTTAATCAGTTTCATATCGCCGAATTTGATCCATCCCTTTTTTCTCATTAATTCTGAAGTTCCAAGTGCGATAACGGCGGGAAGGATAAACTGGAGGATGATTATATAGAGCACAACAATCCAGGGGGCAACCGCAGTTGATCCATTAACCGATACGGTCATGTTGCTGAAAGTCATGATCTGTCCGACCAATCCGCAGGACCCCATTCCGGCGCCGAGGAAGTTGTTCGTCATGCCGAATACACACGTTGCAAGCGGCCCCGTAACTGCAGAAGCAAGCATGGTGGGAATAAGAATCTGCGGGTGACGCACGATATTCGGGAATTGAATCTTTGCCGTTCCGAGACCTTGTGAGAGCAGTCCGTTCCATCCATTTTCGCGGAAAGAAGCCACAGCAAAGCCGACCATCTGCGCACAGCACCCAACGGTTGCAGCGCCGGCTGCCAACCCGGTCAAACCCATCGAAATGCAAAGGGCTGCCGACGAAATAGGCGCAACCAGGGTAAGCCCGACCAGAAGGGAAACAGCAATGCCCATTGGAAACGGGTATAATTTGGTCGCACCCATAAGAAGCCATCCGAGCCACGCCATAAAGGCACCGACCGGCGGCCCGATCAGTACGGCAACAACAGTTCCGGAAAGCACGGCTCCGGCGGGAACCACAATAAGGTCAAAAGGAGTTTTCCCTGTCAGCCATGAACCGATTTCCACTGCAACAATAACAGCAATGATAGCGCCCATCGGGCCTGCCGAAGTAACACCCTTTATCGGTGTACCGGCAACTACATCAAAAGCATTCATCAGGTAAGCCATGCCGCCGACCACCGCCGCCGAATAAACCGCCAGAGGCTTGGCTTTCAGGCCTGATGCGACAGCAACGCCAATCGCAGCGCCGACAAGAGGGGAGCCTGCGCTTGTCCAATAAATGATTTGTTGAAAATAAGGCTGAAGTGCATCAACATGAATAAACCCGAAAATTGTCTTAAGGATTGTGCCGATCAGCAGCGAGGCAAAAAGTCCGTACACCATTGCACCCATCGCGTCGATAAAATAGCGTTTCCCGACCCTTTTAAGAAAGGCAGTCACCTTGGATGATTTAGTCGGGGATTTTTCCTGTGCTTTTTTGGGGGATTGGTGTGATCCGTTTTTGTTGGGAATTTTCTTGTTATTTTTTGTAGCCATACATTTTCCTCCTGCAGTAAACAAAATTACCGCCGGCATTATCGGAAAACACATAACGAAAGCGCACCCGGATAAGCTCTGTATTCCTTCAAAACTTCAGTACCTTCGGACTCCTTCAAAGAGAATTATCCGAAAACTGACATCTTGCATGGAATCGCACAGAGCTGATTCACAAAACCGGAAAGGGCATTTTTCCCAATCCGCTGCAGGGTTGTGGAAAAGAAGAACTTATGACCGGACGAGCCGCCGTCTTCCGGGAAAGCCTGTTACCGGACTTCCAGAACGTGTGCTGACAACGCCCGCAAATATTGTCAAAAGAATACCATCGAAGCCAGGAAAAAGCAAGAAAATCAGTTGTGCTATCCTGTGGGGAGCTCTTCTGTCTGTGCCGTTTTGATCAATCCGGCTTGGACAACAAACCGGGCATTCTCAAATTCACAGGTACATGTGGACCGCAAAGAGTATATCTGTGTTTCAAATTAAGGTATACTTATATTAATATTTCTGAGAAAATCGGCTTCCGTTACATAATATCTGACTGCTGGTTTGGAGGTTTTTATGATCGCTTTACTTCTTGTTGCGGGTTATGCAACCAGACTCTATCCTTTGACCATTGATACCCCGAAGCCTCTCCTTCCCGTTTCCGGGCGTCCTATGCTTGACTATATTGTGGATGAGCTTGATACACTGCCGGATCTTACGGGCATTTGTCTGATTTCCAACCATCGCTTTACCTTGCAATTTGAGAAGTGGGCTTCTGCAAGAAAGCTCATATCCCCTGCTGTTCCGATTACGGTTCTCGATGACGGCACCACAGACGACTCGAATAAGCGCGGCGCCATCGGGGATATTCAATTTGCCGTCGATACGCTGCACATTGATGAAGATGTCGTCATCATTGCAGGTGATAATCTCTTCACCTACCGCCTGAAGGATATGTATGATCATTTCATGAAAATCAGGAAAGATCTTCTGATTGCCATCAGGGTATCCGATAAAAACCAGCTTCAGAAACTCGCTGTCGCAACACTTGACGACAATGGCAAGGTGCTGTGTATGCAGGAAAAGCCAAAGGAGCCTCATTCCGACATGGCGATTTACGCAACGTATTTCTATTTGAGAGAAACGCTTCCCTTGATCCGGAAATATTTAGACGGTGGAAATACACCTGATGCACCGGGGAATTTCCCGTCCTGGCTCTACACGCGCCAGGATGTATATGCTTATCTTGCCGACGGCAACTGTATTGATATCGGCACACCGGAGAATTACAGGGATGTGAATGAGAATTTCCAGGTACTATGGTCCGGACGCAAGAAATAGTCTGTTTGGAGGATACGAATGACTCTTTTGGAGAAACCCGTCAATTCACATGATCACGTACCGCATGAAGCGCCCGGCCAGCAGGATTTTTTCCGGACAATGACCTATATCAGTGGACACCGCCACCCGGATACCGATTCAATTGTCTCCGCTATGGCATATGAGGTATTGAAAGCTAAGCTCGGTGAATCTGCGATAGCCGTGCGCCTCGGAGATATTAACCCGGAGACCGCAATGATACTTAAGCGTTTTAATCTGAGCGCGCCTCCTTCCCTTTCCGATATCCGTACACAAGTCAGGGATCTGAAGATTGATCATCCGAAGCCTGTTTCCCCGGATGCATCACTCTGGGAAGCCTGGGATCATCTTCAGGAGGAACAGACCAAATCCCTTCCCGTCGCAGATGTGGAGGGTCATTTTCTCGGACTCATTACAAGCGGCGACATCGCCGTTTTTGATATGCGCCAGATCAAGGAAGCCAGCACGTCTGCAACACTGAAAAATCTGATCAGTACAGTGAACGGCACGCATATCTGCGGACCCGGAACACCTTTTCTCGACGCTCCTATCTTTGTAGCCGGCCTCGACTGCAGCCTTCACAAAGGCGGGATTGTCCTCGGTGAAAGTGCCGATGAATCGACGATTTTACGGGCGGATGATGCAGAAGTCCTATGCCTTGTCATATGCAATATCGAGAATCCGGATTCATTCATTACATCCCTTTCAGGGAAGGCGCGATCGATATCACACACCACGGTTATTTCTTCCCCTTTTAACCTTTACAGGACGCTTCGTCTATTAACCCTTGCGACTTCCGTATCCACTATCATGCACAGTACCAAAGTGATCCGCTTTGGCCTTCGTGATTATCTGGACGACGTAAGGAATGCCATGCTTTCGACCCGGTTCCGCAGCTATCCGGTTGTCGATGACTATGGCCACGTTGCAGGTCTCATTTCACGTTTCCATTTGATTCGTCCGGACCGCAAAAGAGTCATTCTTGTTGATCACAACGAAATGGCCCAGTCTTTTCCGGGACTTGAGCAGGCCGAAATCGTCGAGATCATCGACCACCACCGGATTGGCGATGTGACAACGGACGGTCCGATTTATGTCAGAAATGAACCGGTCGGATCCACCTCAACGATTATTGCCAGCATGTTTTTCGAGCGCAATATTTTTATCGACCGTCCGGTTGCCGGCATACTTCTTGCGGCGATCCTTTCCGATACGATATTCTTCAAGTCCCCTACCTGTACGCCCCGGGACCGCGATATCGCCCAAAAATTATCGATACTTTCCGGTGAAAACATCGATATACTGGCATCTGCCATGTTCACACCGGACGAATCCCTTCTGAAAATGACAGCCAAGGAGCTGCTCAGCATGGACTTCAAAGTGTTCCGCATGGCCGGCGCCAAAGTCGCCATTTCGCAGATAAGTGCAATGGATATATCCCCGTTCCTCGCACGTCAGAAAGATTTACTCGCACAGATGGATATAGACAGAAATCTTGAAGATTATGACATGATCATGATGGCTTTAACCGACATCGAAAAAGGAGGCTCCCAGATACTGGTATCCGGAAGCCTGGGCGACGCCATTGCAAGGGCATACGGAGAAGAAGCGAGAGGTAAGAATTCTTTTTATCTTCCCGGTGTCATGAGCAGGAAAAAACAGATTGTCCCTCAGCTTTCCATGGTTGTCGGCATCGGTTAATATCAATTATTTCTGATACCTTTCGGGTGTTAACCCCGGATGATTACTCTTCCTGATACCTTTCGGATGTTAACCCCGGATGATTACTCTTCCTGATACCTTTCGGATGTTAACCCCGGATGATTACTCTTCCTGATACCTTTCGGATGTTAACCCCGGATGATTACTCTTCCTGATACCTTTCGGATGTTAACCCCGGATGATTACTCTTCCTGCGGCGCATTTTCGAGCTTCATGTCGCTGATGAACATTACGGAGCCTTTCCGCCGGTTAATGAGCATAATCGTGCCGGCTGTCAGTACGGCAGAAACAATAAGTATAATAAACGGGTTGACACCTTCTGCAAAACTCTCCGGAATAACGATCGACAAGGTGTTCATTGTAATGTGGAAAAGTATTGTCATCAGTAATGACCCGTATTTGATATAAATATATCCCATCAGAAGTCCGAGTACCCCGGCATACATACCCTGCAGAAGGTTCAGATGCAGGATGCCGAACAAGGCGGCCTGCATGAAGAGTGCAGGCCGAACCCGGATATAGCCAAGAAGCCGGTTCAGCACGACTCCCCGCATCAGAAATTCTTCCGCGATGGGTGCGACGATGCCGACTGTAATAATCTGAAGAATGATGGGACCGCTGATTCCTTCCATAATCACCTGGTAGTCAGGAAAATACTTCAGGATATCAAACCCGGTAATGAAATAGGATACAGTAAGATTTGCAAATACGGCTAAACCCGCTACCAGGAGATAGTCCGCGATTTTGAAGGACGACAGCGCAGGACGCCTCTTCCCTTTCATCTGCCGGAAATACAGGAAGACGAGCAAAGGAAGAACTGTCAGGTCGCAGATCAGCGCTATCAGCAGGGTCTGGCCGGTTATCCATTCTGTCATTTGTTTTGTCAGTATGGACGAATCAAAACCCTGACTCAATTTAGGCAGAATGACGGTGGCGGTATAATACAGAGCAATTCCAATGCCGACAATGATCTGAATCCCCAGAAAAATAAAAAGGGGATAGATCACTCGCCACACCTTGTATATCGGGCTGTGCTTTTTTTCTCCAGGCGTCGGTCCGGCACCTGCAGTATTTGTCAGGCTATTTCTATTCTGTTCATTTTCATCAATCATTTTTCAGTTTCCTTTTCTTACTTATCAGGACAAGAATAACCAGCGACAAAGAAATAACGGCGGTGACCACAAGGCCGCCCTCCGGTCCGAAGACCCCTCCGGTCAGCAGCGCACTGCTGCTTTTTACGCCCTCTGTGTGAAAAAGGCTTGCGGCGGGTACGATACCGCTCACCTCAAAGCCAAAAAGATTGCCCTGCGCAAAATTCCATATGGAGTGGACTGCACAGACGGTCCAAATCTCCTGAGTATAGATGGACAGCAAAGCAAAGAAGACGGCAATCAGTATCAGGTTGATAAAGGCAATAACGGAGAAGCCCGAATTACCTGTATGCAGGACACCGAAGAACAGGGATGTTATGGCGACAGCTGCGGCACGGCCGAATTTCGCACTGAGTCTGGGCAGCATATAGCCGCGGGTCATCATTTCCTCCGATGCTCCCTGCGGGATCCACATGAAAATATACAGGACAAAAAGGGAGACCGCAGATGCATCCAGCCCGAATCCGGCTACCCTCGTCTGCCCTGTCACTAAAAGCAGCAGAAAAACGGCAAGCATCATGCACAATCCGATACCAAGTCCTCGTGTATAGGATAAAACCGCCCTTTTTTTATTCCCTGATTCGTGGAAAGGAAGTCCCATTGTCCGGGTTGATCTCTTTTCAATGACGCGGACAATCAGAAGGTAGACGCCGATAATGATCAGATAACCGGCCGTCATGGAAATCAGGAATGGTTTGGTCGACATCACGCCTAAAAACATCTTCATTATGGAATCAAACATGGACGAATCAAAAGTGACCGAACCGGAAGCAGCCGGACTGGCAATACTTCTCAATTTATCCAAAAATCCAGTCCCTGCATCCGAACGCAGGTAGAAAGCGAAGGCAACCATATAGGCAATTGACTGAACCGTTGCCACAAGCATATAGGGCATCACCAGCTGGTAGGCAAGAAGTCCGGCCGCCGGCCATGCTTTACGTGGCTGATAGTTATAAATCAGCTGACTGTTCGAGTCTTTTCTGCTTTTAGGGGCCTCTGAATCACGCAGATCCGGTTCTTCAGGTTTCATATTTATTGTTTCGTGCACTTATACTCCTTTTTGATATCACATTCCTTCATAATAATACGCAGGTCCGTTAACCGGCATGTCAAGGTGGGAGAGATAGGAATCGAGATCGCTCTTTTTAAGGTCAGCAAAAATCCCGACAATATCGGACAGGCTCGAAGCCGCCGCCGGATAATAATCTAAAAACTGTGTTGCTTCGGTAAATCCTTCATCAGTAAGCATAGCGGCCCGGGCATCGTCATATGTCATGATTTCGTCAACAAGACCATTGGCGACAGCCTGTTTGGGTGAATAAACCCGTCCGTCGGCAAGAGTTTCCACGTCTGCAACGGTCATGCCGCGCCCGTCGGCTACCACCTGGACAAACTGGTCGTATGTCTCCTGCAGGATGCCGGTATAAATTGCCTTCTGTTCGTCGGTGAACCCTTCGAAATAACTGCCCATTGTCTTATTTTTGCCGACGTATATTGAGGTTGTCTTTATTCCCTGTTTCTCCAGAAATCCCGAAATATCAATAAAAGTTCCTGCTGTAACGCCGATGGATCCTGTCATACAATTGCGGTTCATTAGGATTCTATCTGAAGCCGAAGCAAGATAATAGCCGCCGGAAGCTGCCATACTGGCGCAGTACGAATAGATGGGACGCCCGGTCGTCTCTTTATAATCTTCAAGTTTCAGGTACAATTCGTCTGTGGCATAGACTTCACCGCCTGGCGTATCGATAAAAAGCATAATCCCTTTGTTGTCCGGATCATCCATCAGCGAATCAACACTTGACATTAAAAACGATTGATCATAGGTGGATGTCCCTGAAAGAAGCGATGTGGAAGGCGATCCACTGGTAATGGTCCCCTCTATGTGAAGTACAGCGACATATCCATCGTTTCCTTTATAAACCGGACCGGATGAAGACCTTGATAATGCAATGTAACCAATGAAAAGGACAAGGGTCATAATTCCCAGCAAAATAAGGGAGCCGATAACAATCAAGGCAATGGCCCATCCTTTGACTTTGCCCTTTTGCGGTACAGGTCCGCCCGGATATGTTGAGGCTGCATATTGGCTCATAATTTTCTCCTTACATAATAAAAGTATTATTCTTCGACATACCAGCCTAAGACTTTAACATACGGCATTTCGGAGGAAAGTTGATACAGTGCAAGCAGCGCATCGCTGCCCATCGCGGGACAGATAAAATCCAGGAAGAAGGAATACTCACCGGGTGTGTTCTGAATCGGACGGGAAAATATGGAGGACAGGTTCAGGCCGCGGTCGGCAAAAATCTCCAGGGCCGCCACCAGTGCGCCGCTTCTGTGCGGAAGATGCATCAGGGTACTGATCCTGTCCGCATCCGGCGTAATGATAAGCTCCTTTGTCACAGCTATGAAGCGCGTCTGATTCAAAGCCGCGTTGCATATCTCCACGGGCAGAATCTCCAGCCCGTTTCTTCGTGCTGCCTCTTCTGACGAAATAGCCGCCAGGGATGCCTCACCGCGCTTCTTCACCTCCTCTGCTGCAAATGCCGTATTCTCCGATGGCAGGCAGTCCCATCCATATTCACCGATTGTTTCCGAACATTGTGAAATCGCCTGCGGATGACTGGTTACCATGCGGATATCCGACACTTTTGTCCCGGGAAGGACCGCCAGTACATGGGTAACCGTAATAGATGCCGCCCGGACAATATGCAGGTCCTTCTTCTGTAATAGTTCATATACGTTGTCAACCGTCCCGGCTGTTGTATTCTCAAGCGGGAGAACCGCAGCGTCCGCCTTACCCGATAAGACAAGTTCACAGGCCTGTGAAAATGTGTGCGTTTCCAGCTTGACCGCATCCGGGAAAAGCTTTTGAACCGCCAGTTCCGAATAAGATCCCCTGGTGCCCCCGAAAGCTGCAGTCCTGACAAAATTAAGAGAAGTACGTGCCGACATGAGTGCCTGACCGATCTTCCAGTTTTTATCACCGGGCAGCAATATATCATATTGTTTCTCGCGTGAAATCCGCATCATTGTCTTCATCAGCGAATCTACACGTGTCGCCATGTCATCCCCTGCACGATGACGCGCCTGACCGGATACCTCTGCTTCACGGCGTGCATCATATACGGCCGTTTTGGAATGTATCTTGGTATGGGCAATTGCCTCTGCCAGGTCCATTCTCCTGTTGAATATCTTCATCAGTTCGGCATCAACTTCACTGATCTGTGTCCGCAGTTCTGTCAGGGATGCTGCGGGGGGTAAAGAATCCGCATCCGTCCCTGAAAGGGCTGCCTTCAAATCCGGAATCATCCCGGCTGATACGGAAGAGGAAACGGCGGGCCCGGAAGGGACTTCGGTTTCGATTTTTCCGTGAATCCGGGGAAAGACATATTCTTTTACGAGTTTTTCGAGACCGGTAAGGTAGCTGTCCAGGCCCAGTCCATATATCTGTCCGACACAGGCTGGCTGTATAACTGATACGCTGCGAAACGGTTCCCTCTTATGGATGTTGGAAATATGAACCTCCATAACCGGCAGCCCGCACAGCAGCAATGCATCAAGTATAGCATAACTATAGTGTGTATATGCACCTGCGTTAATAATTATTCCGGAAGCATAATCCAATGATTCTTGTATAGCGGTAACAATAGCTCCTTCATCATTGGACTGAAAGAAAGCCGGTTTCACGCCAAGCGCTTCCGATTTACTCCGGAAAGCAATCTCAACCTGCTCCAGAGTGAAGCTTCCGTAGTGCTCTTTACTGCGTTTTCCAAGCATATTCAGGTTCGGCCCGTTAATCAGCAGGATAACCGGTGCGATATCTTTAGCTGTCATATCAGTCCTCCTCCATTAAATCCAGCAGTGCAATTGCCATTGCACTTTCTACAATCGGTACTGCGCGGGGTACAACACATGGGTCGTGCCTGCCTTTTAATGTCATCTTGTCATTTTTCATCGTATCCAGGTTGATCGTATCCTGTTCCCTTGAAATCGAAGAGGTCGGTTTAAAGGCACAGCGTACAACAATCGGCATTCCGTTGGAAATTCCGCCTTCCATGCCGCCGCCGTGATTCGTGGTCAGGCGGATTCCTTTTTCGGAAATCTGCGGATGGTCATTATTTTCCGATGCCTTCGCTCGGGCCACATCAAAGCCGCGTCCGAATTCGACACCTTTTACTGCAGGAACTCCAAACAGGATCGAAGCCAGGCGGCTCTCAATATTGTCAAAAATCGGACGTCCAAGACCGGCAGGAAAACCTGCTGCAAGACACTCTACAATTCCGCCGACCGAATCAAGATCCATACGTGCTGCTTCAATAGCAGACTGCATCTTCCCGCCCTGTTCATCAGATAAAACCGGAAAATCCTTCCCGGCGACCGATTCGGGAAGTGTCATCATGTCATAGGGCGTATCGGGAATACCGGCAACCTCATATATGTGGCCGCGGACTTCGATGCCTCTTTGCTGCAGAATCTGCAGGCATACGGCACCTGCAAACGTCAGGGGTGCCATGATCCTTGCTGAAAAATGGCCGCCGCCCCTCGGGTCGTTCGCTCCGTTGTATCGTGCGAGAGCCGTCAGGTCGGCATGTCCCGGACGGGGTTTCCTGGCAAGCTCTTCATAATCCTGTGAGCGTGTATCGTGATTCCTGATTTCGGCACAAAGAGGTGTGCCTGTAGTCTTCCCCTTATAAAATCCGGAGAGGATCTCCGCTATGTCTTTCTCATCGCGCTTTGTCGACCATGGCTGCTGCCCGGGTGCGCGCCGTTTCATGTGCTCCTGAATCCGTTCAAGATCCAAAGGCATGCCTGCAGGGAGCCCGTCGATGACGACTCCGATCCCCTTGCCGTGTGATTCACCAAAAAGACTGATCTTAACCTTGTTTCCCCACATCGAGCTCATCGGCTATCCCCCCTGCCATACGAAAATTCCGGAAAAACTCCGGATATGATTTATCTACCGCACGGTAATCCGAAATATATACCGGGCCGTCCGCCCGGGTTGCTGCAATTGCTGCCATCATAACCATTCTGTGATCCTGATAAGAATCTATTTCACAGGCCTTGAAAACCGGTTTTCCCGAAATATCCATCCGGCCGGATATGATCATGCCGTCTGCTGTCTCCACGATATCCGCGCCAAGCCGGCCGAGGATATCACAGGTGGCCTTCAGACGGTCACATTCCTTGAGACGCAGCCGCTCGGCATGCGTAATTTTTGTTACGCAGCGTGTTGCCGCCGCTGCAACGGCAAAAATCGGCATGATGTCCGGAATCTGGGAAGCGTCCACTTCAAAAAAAGCCGGCTGTGAACCATGCGAATTGTATTCGGCTTCTTTGAGTTTTTTGATAAGTGTCCGAATCTCCCGGTCGCCCTGGGACGAATGAAGCGGAAGGTCCAGTACGGAAATATTATGTCCGAGATATTCGGCGACAAGCCAGAACGCAGCCTGAGAAAAATCAGGTTCCGCATGGTACGGCGAACTTCTTTTGTAGGTCTGTCCTCCGGGGATATGATACCCATAGGATAATTTATCCAGCTCAACGCCAAAGGCACGCATGACATCGCGCGTCATCTCAACATAGGGTTCTGATTCAAGTGGGGATATAATTTCAATTTCCGAATCTTCACCAAGAAGCGGCAAAGCCATAAGCAAACCGGAAATATACTGCGAGCTGATGTTGCCGGGCACTTTAAAAATTCCGGGCTGAAGCTTCCCTGAGACAAGAAGCGGCAGATACCGTTCATGATCCGGGAAATCCAGGCGGACTCCTTTTCCTTCGAATATTTCCGTGTACTCGCCAAGCGGCCGCTGCGGAAGGCGGCGCTCTCCCGCAATACGCGACGGAATGCCGAGGGCTGCCACAAGCGGCACAAGAAAACGAAGCGTCGATCCCGATTCACGGCAGGAAAAATCAATGCGGTCATTTTCAGAAAATATCCGGCCGCGCCGCATCTCCATCCTGGCCGACATCACTCTCTGAACACAGTCTTTCGTAGCGGAAATATCATCGGACAGGACATCCTCGCCAAGATCGGCGAGCGACAGATCCCCCGCCATCGCCGCACAGATCAGGGACCTGTGCAGGAAACTCTTGGAAAGCGGTACTCGAACCCGGCCCTCCAGGTCACCGGGCCGGATACAGATTCGTTGTTGCATAGGTCATTCCTCCAGTCAGGATAACTCTCCTGCCTTTTTTACATCTTCGACCGCCTTGGCAAGCTCTGTCTTCAAGACGCTGACGGACATAGGATAAGTAGCGGCGTCACCGATTTTTTTGAGGAGAACATAGTACAATTTGCCGGAAAGCTTTTTCTTATCGGAAAGCATGGCGGAATAAACATCCTCAAAATCCAAATCCATGGAAAGCGGAAGGTTCCAGCGTGATAATACAGCACGGATTCGATCCGTTGTACCGGCAGGTGTTATTCCTGCATTTTCTCCCATAACCGATGCATAAACCATTCCGATGGCAACCGCTTCGCCGTGGGACATCTTGCTGAACCCCGTAACCTTTTCGACTGCATGACCCATGGTATGTCCGAAGTTCAGGAGCATTCTTTCTCCCGTGTCAAATTCATCATTCTGTACGACGGTTGTCTTGATGCGGATACAGCGCTCAAGAATCCATTCCAGATCAAACGTACCTTTTTCGATCGACTCAAACAGCAATTCATCCCTGATACAGCCGTATTTGATAACTTCCGCCATTCCCTCGGCCATTCTTGTCCTCGAAAGCGTCGACAGCACACTCGGATCGATCACAACTGCTTTGGGCTGGTAGAACGCCCCGGCAAGGTTTTTGCCAAAAGGAAGGTCAATGCCTGTCTTTCCGCCAATCGACGAATCCACCTGCGCCAGGAGTGTCGTCGGCACCTGTATCAGCGGGCATCCGCGAAGATAGGTTGCCGCTGCAAAGCCGGCAAGGTCTCCGACAACACCGCCGCCCAGGGCGACAATCAGATCCGTGCGTGTAATACCTGCCGCATGGAACTGTGCGTAAAGGAGAAAAAGCATTTCCTGTGATTTGGATGATTCGCCTGCGGGTACTGTGCAGGAAGCAACAGAAAACCCGCTGTTCTTAAGTGATTGAACCGCCTTGCCCAGATAGAGTTCAGCCACATTGGAATCCGTGACCACGATTGCCTTTTTGCCTTTGACGCATGCTGCGGCGACTTCACCCAGCTGTGCGAGGGCTCCTGTACGAACATGAATCGGGTAATTCTCATTGTTGGTGTTTGCCATGATCTGCGGCATAATTGTTCCTCCTTATATCTTGCGGCCGACCGCTTCCGCGACAGGTGCAAGACGCTTCATTACTTCTGCAAAGCCTTCCGGGGTCAGCGACTGCTGTCCGTCGGAAAGTGCATGTTTGGGATCGTTATGAACTTCAATAATCAGTCCGTCCGCACCAACGGCGATTGCCGCCTTGGCCAGCGGTTCAACCAGCCAGGCCAGGCCGCCCGCGTGCGACGGGTCGATGACAACAGGAAGATGCGTCCTCGATTTCAGGATCGGAACCGCACTGATATCAAGCGTGTTCCGGGTTGCTGTCTCGAAAGTGCGGATGCCGCGTTCACACAGAATAATCTGTGTATTTCCTCCTGACATGATATATTCTGCCGACATCAGTAGTTCTTCAATTGTATTGGAGAACCCTCTTTTCAGAAGAATCGGCTTGTTAATCCGGCCGAGCTCCTTTAATAGCTCGAAGTTCTGCATATTTCTTGCCCCGACTTGAACAACATCGACAAATTCCATGAAAAGTTCAAGCTGGGAGGGATTGGTAATCTCGGAAACCACAGGAAGTCCTGTTTTTATGCGTGCACGTTTGAGATACATAAGGCCTTCCGCCTTAAGTCCCTGAAACGCATACGGGGATGTTCTCGGCTTGAAAGCACCGCCTCGGAGCATAGTTGCTCCCGCTGCTTTTACCGACTCTGCAATACTGATCATCTGTTCTTCTGATTCGACTGAACAGGGGCCGGCACAGACAACTATTTTCTCGCCGCCGATTTCAACATCCCCGATACGGACAATTGTATTATCCGGGTGGAATTTGCGGTTGGCACGCTTATAGGGTTCCTGCACTTTCATGACACGTTCGACTTCGTCAAGCATCTCCATTGATTCAGTCTCGATGGACTGCGTATCGCCGACAAGTCCAAGGATCGTCGTCGTAGAACCGTAAATCGGATTGGTCTGCACACCATACGTCTGTTGTAAAAACAGGCAGAGATCCTCTACCTTCTCCCTTGTCACACCGTTTTTAAGTACTAATATCATAATCTATCCTCCGTATCCGAGTGCCGAAATCACTTTATCAACCACGGCATCCCGCTCTTCTTCTGCATTAATTTGTATGTCGCAATGACTCTCATACACAGGTAGCCGCACCTCATAGAGACACGCTACCTTACTAAATCGGCTGCTCTCCTCATCGCACAGGTCGCCGAGAAGAGGGCGCCCGGTACCATTTCCGACACGTGTCCAGATACAGTCGAGCGAAGCCTGAAGATAGACAATAATCGCCCCATGGGAACGAATACAGGTCCGGACGGTATCCTGCATGAGGGCTCCCCCGCCAGTGGCAATGAGTGCGGAACCCTCCCTGGATAAAAGTTCATTCAAGACCGAAGCCTCCGTTTTGCGAAAGCCTGCCTCGCCGTCCCTGGCAAAAATCTCCGGAACAGTACAGCCGCGGAGCTGTTCAATCTCTTCATCCAGATCATATACGGGAATTTTAAGTATATGTGCGACTTCTTTGGAAATTGTCGTTTTCCCGGCACCCATGAATCCCGTAAAAACATATTTTACAGGAAAATGGCGGAGCATCTCACGTGAAAGGTCGGGAAGGATAGGCAAAAGCCGTGTTTTTTCAAAATTCCTGTCCGGATGCCAGATTTGCTCGGCAGCCACTGCCTGCCAAAAAAGCATCGACAGTCCACCCGACGCATGCGCCCCGTTCTTTTTGGCATGAAGAACCCATTTGGTCGCTGCGGGATTGTAGACCGTATCAAAAACCTGCTGCCCGTTACGGAAAATCGACGCCGGGGATGCAAGTTCCCCGCAGAACGGCCACATGCCCAGAGGTGTGCCGTTCAAAACGACATCCACATCGCCCGCTGAGATATCGCCGTCAGTATTGTCGGAAGCTTTGAAAGCGCCGCTCATCCGGAACTCCTCCTCCGGCATTACATATATGTCCTGGCCTCCTGCACTGCGCAGATCTGCAGCAAGTTTATGCGCTTTTTCCTGATTACGGGCATATATCCATATTTTCGAATTTTTTGAAAGTGCTTCAAATGCCATCATCCGGGACACACCGCCGGCTCCGAGTATCAGCACCTTCTTATCTGCAAGGTCAAGCCCGACAGAAAGAAAACCATCCCGGTCGGTATTATATCCGCGGCGGTTTATGACCGTGTTGACAGCCTGACAGCGCGAAGCTGCTTCATCCAGGCTGTCCAAAAAAGGAATCACATCTGTTTTATATGGAATTGTACAGTTAAATCCCTGCAGTTCCCTCATCAGGATCGGCATATCCTTTGCGAAGTCTTTCGGCTGCACGTCATATAATTCATAACGTCCCGAAATACCTGCCGCATCCATAATCCTCTCGTGAATATAAGGAGAAAGGCTGTGTCCCAGAGGATGTCCGATCAATCCGTATTTAGTCGCACTCATATCCGGCCTCCTTTAAAAGAGAATATGCCTCGACCGCCTGTGCGCTGTCGCCAAGTAAAAGGTGCAGTTGGCCGCCCTCGTACGTGCGGTAATTCCGGATATTTATGTTGCGGATATTAATGTTTTTCTGACCCAGAAGTGTTGTAATAAGCCCAAGCGAACCGGGCTTATCCTCCAGGTACACGGTAAGTGAAGCTGTTGCATCAAGCGCGCCCCTGCCGCTGGTCGGAAGACTGTTTCTATAAAAGGCCCCCTGGGCGAAAAAGGCTTCGACCGCACGGGTGTCATTCTTCTCAAGTTCCTTCTGAACTTGTTTCAAAAGGTCAATATACATCGAAAGTACCGGTACTAAGACCGGAGCGGACGCCTGTGTTATGCCGGCCCACAGGGACGGATCCGATGATGCTATCCGGGTGATGTCGCGAAAACCGCCTGCTGCGAGGGCCCCAAGCTGACCGTCGTCGAGTCTGGCCGCCAGAAGCGACAGTGCGGAAGCGGCAATATGCGGAAGATGTGAAATAGCTGCGACCCGTTTATCATGTTCATTTGCAGACATGCGTACAGGAGTGGCACCTATACTTTGAATAAGCAGCTCAAAATCCCGAAGAGCAGAAGCCGTAACCGTACACGTATCCCCGACGCACAAAACATACAGGGCATTTTCAAAAAGAGAAGCAAGGGAACAGGAATATCCCTGTCTCTCCGATCCGGCCATAGGGTGTCCCCCGACAAAGTTCGGAAGAGTAACGGCATTCATAACCGGTCCTTTTACCGAGCCCACATCCGTGAGAATTCCAATTTTAAGCCGTGAAAGCTCAGGAAGAATATCCGCAATAACCGAAAAAGGCGTGCAAAGGACTACCACATCGCAGCCGTCAAAAATCGAATATCCCTCTGACGGCAATGCAAACGCGTCGATCACACCTTCGGAAAGCGCATGAGCTCCCGATACGGTATCCGTATCCATAGCCGCAATAAACGGCATCTTCGCTTTTTGTCGAAAAGCTCTCGCAAGAGAGCCTCCTATCAGGCCGAGTCCCAGTATCCCTATGCGGGAGATCCGGCCGGCGGCCGGGCAATTCTCATCAGTGTGTTTCATATGCTTCTGACTCCTACATTCCTACCAAAAACAGCAACATACAAGCATTATACAATGTCTTATGGTCAAACGCACGAAATCACGTGGTAAAGCGCTGATCATACACGCGCTTGATTTTACCCTCTGAACGCGGAAGGCTTCTGGGTTCACACAATGTAATCTTTGCGTGGATGCCGGTAACCGATGCTATGTCCTCTGCCATTCGTTTCTCGATGCGCTCAATATCTTTGATCGAATCGGAGAAGAAAGCGGAAGCCATCTCAACTTTTACAGTCATACGGTCAAGGTTATTAACCCTGTCAACATAAATTACGTAATGCGGTTCAACCTCACTGTAGGTGAGCATGACTGCCTCAATCTGGGAAGGAAATACATTTACACCGCGTATGATCAGCATGTCATCGGCACGTCCCGTGACTTTCTCCATGCGCGGAGTTGTACGTCCGCACTCACATTTTCCATAGTAGAGCCGGGTCAGGTCGTGTGTATTGTAACGAAGAAGAGGTGTTCCCTCTTTGGTTACGGAAGAGAACACAAGCTCTCCGAGTTCCCCTTCCCCGAGCGGTTTTCCGCTCTCCGGATCAACAACTTCCGGGATGAAATGATCCACTTCAAGATGAAGAAGATCTGACTTGTCACAGCTGCAGCCCACGCCCGGACCGCAGATTTCTGAAAGGCCGTAAATATCAAAGGCCCGCAGACCCATCTTCTGTTCAATCTGGTCCCGCATTTCTTTCGTCCATGGTTCTGCGCCGAAAATGCCGGATTTCAAGTGAATTTCATCTTTCCCGACGCCCATTGCGTCCATTTCATCTGCAATATGCAGCAAGTAGGATGGTGTACACATAATGACTGAAGGCTGCCACTCGCGAAGGATCTGGATCTGACGAGGTGTGTTTCCTCCCGACACCGGTATTACCGTTGCACCCAGCGGATCACATGCATAATGCGGCCCCAGTCCTCCGGTGAATAGTCCGTACCCATATGCTACATGAACCATGTCACCTTTGAGGACCCCTGACCGTGCCATGGCCCGGCACAGGCATTCGGTCCAGAGCGCAATATCGTTTCTCGTGTATCCTACCACCTTCATGCGTCCTGTTGTACCTGATGAGGCATGGAAACGCACAATCTCTTCGCGCGGAACCGCCAGGGTGCCAAATGGATAATTATCACGGAAATCGTATTTGTCGGTAAAAGGAAGCTTGTAAAGATCCTCCAGTCCTTGAATATCACCGGGTTCCACTCCGGCCGCCTTCATTTTAGCAGCATAATAGGGAACACGCTCGTACATATAGTGTACGCACTTCACAAGCCGTTCTCCCTGCAGTTCCTTCATCTTCCCCTGATCCATGCACTCTACATCCGGATTCCAGATATAGGTTGGAATTTCTCTTCTGGCCATAACCTTTCCCTCCCTTTCAAAAACCGACTTACTTATCCGAAAATAAAAAAACGCCCCATTGCCATGTTGAAATCCAACAAAGCAATGGGACGGATAAATCCGCGGTACCACCCATCTTCAACAATATGCCTGCCCTTTACGGCTCAGCTCAAGTCGCTCTTATCAGATACAAGAAGCCCCGTTCGCGCTGCGCACGAGCCCTGATACCTGTGTTCCAATAACGGTGAACCATCCGTATCAACCTACCGGCCGGATTCACATCCGGTGTTCAGCCAATCTGCTCGGGAGTGAACTTCACAAGAGATTCCCTCATCAACAGGCTCTCAGTCGATGGCCTGTCGTTCCTGTCTGTAAATACTCTGCTACTTTTCTCCGTCAACACATTATCTTATGTTCGCCCAAAAGCGATTACCTGTAATTATGGTGTGACCCGGACAAAAAGTCAATAGGAAATCAATTCACCTGTTATTGCGGCAAGTCAATCGCCGCATCTGCAAGCACCATATAGGATCCCAGTAGTACAGCAGCAAGCAAGAACACAAATGATACTAATAATTTGCCTTTCATAATGCCACCCCTCATACACTTCTCCTGCGGAATTTGTTTCCTTTCAAACAATCGCTTTCAAGTTATGGATTACATCTTCTGCAAAATAATAATCAAATATTCTTTATTTGATTGTATGTTCATAAACTTTTTACTTCTACCTGTTTTTATTGAACAATTGTTAAAAACCATTTATTATCAATATCGCCTCGTAAATTATAATTAAAGTGATCTATGAATCTGCCTTCTAAAGTTAAAATATGTTAAGAAAGACCAGCAGCATACATTCTGCATAAGAAATACATAACCAATCACAATACCTATTTATCTATTTGTCTCTCCCGTATATATATCAAATAAGAATGTACCCATTATCGCTGAGAATTGTTATGGCGGACTGCAGACTCTCACTCTTCAGCAGAATGTAATCCGTGTTATATGTAGAAACGGCGAAAATAGATATTCTTGCTTCCGAAAGGATGGATGCAATTCCGGCAAGTATTCCAACAAGGGAGAAATCCAGAATACCCTGTATTTTGATGGCCTTCCATCCGTCTTCCCGTGTAAGCGCATTCTCAGGCACTATCGCCGTACGGCATACAAGGGAAAGTTCGTCATCCGTTTTCCCAACAAAAACAAACTCCTCGTCAAATGGAATTTCAGCAGGATCCGAAATCTGCACGACCGAAAAATCATTTGAAAGGACATGAAGTGTAATGGCACGGGTCAAAGGCTGTGGATGATCCATAAATATTCTCCTTCTGTATTTCAATTTGGTTTATATAGGTATTATATAACAATTCCTATAAAGGGACGCTTGTTTTACTTGCTACCCTTAAAAGGGTCTTCGTACTCTTTTACATTCAGTTTATCTAGGGCTAAGTCGTGTTTTTCCTGTTCCTGAATGTATTTTTGAACGGTTGCTTCATTAAGTCCGACCGTGCTCACGTAGTACCCTCCGCCCAGAAATGTCGGTTCCCGAACTTATACTTTAGGTTTGAATGCTTCTCGAAGATCATGAGCGCACTTTTGCCCTTTACGTATCCCATGAAACTGGATACACTGATTTTCGGGGGTATACTTACAAGCATATGTATCTGGTCCGGCATGAGTTGGCCTTCGATGATCTCTACTCCTTTGTACTTGCACAGCAGCCGGATGATTTCTGCTATGCTGGCCTTGTATTGATTGTAAATTACTTTCCGTCTATACTTTGGGGTAAAGACGATATGGTACTTACACATCCATCTTGTGTGCGCTAGGCTGTTCGTCTGATTTGCCATTGAATCACCTTTTTTTTGTTGTAGAGGCTTGAACATCTCTACTCTATTACGAAGGGTGATTTTTTGGTATAACCTATTGCCCTCCACCCGCATAGCAGGTGGTTTTTTGTTTCGCGCTCGTTGGCGCTCAACGGACTAAAGTCACAATAAAAAACCTCCTCCCTTCATGTACTTGAAGGAAGGAGGTTTCAAAATGCTTATTGCACTTATTTCAAAGTAACCCGCAGACTATTAGTCGTAAACGAGATCTTTGATGGAAGGATCGTCGATGTTGGCTTTTGTATAGAATTTAGCGCCTGTATCAACGTTAGCAACTTTTTGTCCCCTTATGGCCTGATAAGCAAGCTCAACAGCCTTATAACCGATGTTGTAAGGATCCTGTGTGATAGATCCAAGGAAATAACCAGCTCTTACTGCGGTCTTCTGACGGATACCGGCATCAAAACCAACAGCAACGATCTTGCCAAGGTTTGCGCCTTCATTAGAACCATCAAGAATACCATTTGCAGCAGACTCGTTAGAACCGTAGATAGCAATCGGGTTCTTGTTAAGAAGAGCGGATGCGGATGTGGCAAGGTCAGCAGCAGCAGTTGTAGCACTGACAGAAACATCAATAACAACAGCAGCAGATTTCTCAGCTACGTCATTCTTGTACATGTCATGTCCAATTACAGCAACAGATGCAATTCCGTCAGCTTTAACAAGCTCAAGCATCTTGTCGATGAAGCCCTTTGTTCTGCCCTTAACAGATTCGCTGGTAGCATCCTGAGACAGGACAGCGATTCTTACGGGAGCAGCAACGGTTGCAGCCTTTACCATACTCTGGATTGCAGGGTACATGCTGGTTGCAGCAAGTGCGCCGGCAGCGTTGTTGTCAGTTGATGCATTTGCATAGATGGATCCTGCAGGAGCACCAGGAACACCGGAGTCAAATCCGATAACCGGGATCTTGGATGCAAGGCACTTGTTCAGCTGATCCATAACAGAATCAGTAGAAAGAGCGGCAAGGCAGATAGCATCCGGCTTCTTTGCGATAGCGCTGTCAAGCATTGTAACCTGAGCAGCAATTTCAGATTCTGAAGAAGGGCCTTCAAAAGTGATTTTTACGCCATACTTTGCAGCGGCATCTTCGGCACCCTTTTTAACGACCTGCCAGAACTGGTGCTGCAATCCTTTGGAAATAACAGGAATGTAGATGTCCTTTGCGGCCTTTGTGGATTCTCCGGCAGCTTTCGTTGTTGCAACTGTAGTTGCGTCTCCGGCAACTTTAGTTGTTCCAGCTGTTGTGGGTGTAGTACTTGTTGCACAGGACGTCAGAGCGACGCTGAGAACAACTGTTAATGCAAGCGTTGAAAGGATCTTTTTCATTTTCATTTTTTTGTATTCCTCCTCATAAACTTTTGTGTGGGCAACTGGTTGGAACCTGGTATATCTTGAACCTGCCAGAAGGCAGTGGCTCAACGCTTTTTCTGCTGGCTCATATCGATAAGAACAGCAACGATAACAACAATACCTGTCAATAGCTTCTGGTAATGCGGCTGAAGATCCATGGAAGGCAGACCGACACGCAGGCAGCTCATAATAAATACACCGATAATGGTACCGTATACAGAACCGGAACCGCCCGTTGTAGAGGCTCCTCCTATAAAGCAGGCTGCGATCGCATCAAGTTCAAAGCCCTGGCCGGCACCGGGAAGAATCGTTGTGTAGGTACTTGCAAAGGAAATACCTGCAAGCCCTGCGCAAAATCCGCTGATAACGTAGGGAATCGTCTTCCAGAAAACAACATCAACACCGGAAAGGCGTGCAGCTTCTTCATTACTGCCGATAGCAAACGTATAACGTCCAATTTTCGTTTTGGTCAAAATAACATTGGCAACCAGAAGAACAACAAGAAGCAGGATCGCTCCGGTGGGAATTATCATCCCGTTGCTTAGCTGCAGTTTTGAGAAAACATCCTTGAACCAGCCGCCTGATGCCTCTGTACGGGCCGGAAAGTTCATTGTCTGGACATTGGAGATAATTGAACTTGCACCAATACTGATCATCATTGTGCCAAGTGTTGCTATAAATGCAGGCAATTTGAGTTTAGCAACCAATATACCATTGAAAAGTCCAAACAGGGCACCGGTAATCAGCACAAGGATAAGTGCTACCCAGAAAGGCAGACCCCATTTTCTGAATGCGACACCGCCAACCATGGCGGCACACATCGCAACCGTTCCGAGAGAAAGATCGATTCCGCCGCTGATGATAACGAACGTAACACCGATGGCCATAAAACCGATATAGTTTGATGCATCAAGAATATTCAGGGCCGTCTCAATTCCGAAGAAGTTCCTGCCCAAAAAGCAGAAAAAGATATAAATTACTACTAAAGCAAGGAAAGCGTACAGACGCTGATTTACCTTCTTGTTACTTCTCTTTATGGTTACTGCGCCAGTACCGTTTTTACTACCTAAATTCATTTGTTTCACCTCTCTATTTAGCTGCGTTTGTGAGCCAGATTCATTATTTCTTCCTGTGAGGTCCCTGCCGGTACTTCGCCTGTTATGTGACCTTCACACATAACAACAATACGGTCACCAAGACGCATGACTTCGGGCAGTTCAGAAGAAATAACAATGATTGACTTTCCTTCTTCTGCAAGTTCATAAATCAATTTGTAGATTTCACTTTTGGCGCCGACATCAATACCACGGGTCGGTTCATCAAAAATGAGAATCTGCGTATCCCTTATCAGCCATTTGGCCACAACAACTTTTTGTTGGTTGCCTCCGGACAGATTACGAACCGTCTGCTTGATGGAAGGTGTTTTTGTATCGAGCTTTTCTACGTACTTCTGGGCTATTTTATTAATCTCTTTCTGTTTGATAAAAAGAGTACCTGAGAAAGCATCATAGTTGGCCATTACGGAATTCTCTGCCACATCCAGACCAAGCGCAAGACCATAGCGCTTACGATCCTCGGACAGATAGCCGATACCCGCATCAACCGCATCCTGAGGTTTTTGAATGTTTACCTGCTTACCGTTAACTTTTATCGTACCGGAAGACTTAACGTCAGCACCAAATAGAGCTCGTGCTGTTTCAGTTCGTCCTGCACCCATTAATCCGGCAAAGCAAAGAATTTCTCCCTTTTTGAGATTAAAAGATATGTCCTGAACCATTTTACCGGCATTCATTCCTTGAACTTCAAGAACAATCGGCGCATCAGGAGAGCAATTACTCATCAGTTTAGGTTCTTCAAATATGGTACGGCCGACCATCATTCTGACAATCTCATCATCAGTACAATCTTTAGTAATAAGTGTACCGACATATTCGCCGTCCCGCATGACTGTAACACGGTCCGTAATCTGTTTGATCTCATCAAGGCGGTGGGAGATATAAATCATTCCGACACCCTGCGACCTGAGATCACGCATTACGCGGAACAGTGCATCAATTTCAGTATCCGAGAGAGCCGCCGTAGGTTCATCAAGTACCAGTACCTTTGACTCAAAAGAAATGGCCTTGGCAATTTCAACCATCTGCTGTCTGCCAACTGTTAAATCACCCACCAGCTCTTTGGGGTCAATGTCAATGCCCAACTTAATAAGCAGATTTTTTGCCATAGTATTTATGGCTTTTTCATCCAGAAAAATACCATGCATTTTTTCTCTGCCGATAAAAATGTTCTCTGCTACCGTCAGGTGCGTCATCATGTTCAGTTCCTGATGAATAATACAGATACCTTTTCCCTGAGCCTCTCTGGTGTTCTTCAGATGAATAGGTTCACCCATGTAGATGATATCCCCTTCATCGCGGTTGTATATCCCGGTCAGAATCTTCATCAAAGTTGATTTACCAGCACCGTTTTCACCCATCAGCGCATGAACTTCGCCTTCGTTTAAATCAAAGCCGACTCTTTTAAGCGCCTGGACGCCAGGGAAACTTTTGCTTATACCGGTCATTTTTATAATTTGCGCAGCCAATCAATCCCCTCCATATCTACTGTCCTTCGGTTTATTGGTCAGCCCTATAGTAGCAGAATGCAAAACGGCATATTTTCGTTTTTTTCTATGAAAATTCTAAAAAAACACTTTAATCTCTTAAATTTCCGACGTTAAACGTTTAGCCAAACAGTGAAGAGCGATAGTGAAACGTTTCGCTTTGTTGAGCATAGTGCACAAAATCCGTACTGTTCATCTGTGTGATAAGCACGAAAAAGAACCTGAAAGTTGCTGTCAGGTGCAAAAATGATGAAAAATAAAAGCATAATGGATACGTAAGTGATGCATTATATAAAGATCCGTAATCCGCCGGCTTATGTGAACGGGAACAGGAGTTTCTCATTTTCCTCGAGATACATAGTATCTTTCGTCACCAGAATGGAGCCCGTATCATAAAAAGGGTCAACTGTTTTGCCGTTTATAATAGCGTATGCGTTTTTCATGGCAATATATCCCATATTGAATGGCCTCTGAATGATGGTTGCAGTCAGACACCCTTCCTCCAGATATGTATTCAGGGAGGGGGAACTGTCAAATCCCACAAGGATCACTTTGCCGGATAAACCGGCGCCGATGATTGCCCGGGCCGCACCGATTGTAGCATACTCGTTAAGGCATATGATTCCTCCGATTTCCGGATTTTCCAGTATTTTCGATGCAAGCTCGAATGCGGTCTCCTCGGAACCTGCGGAATCAACCGTCGGAAAAACGACTGTATCAGGGGAAAGACCCTTGCGGACGCCGATATCACGGTCCTTACAGGAATTGGTTCCGATGAGGGGTGAAATCACAGCCAGTTGTTTGCCCGCCGGCAGCAGGGACTGCATAGCTTCGCCTGCTTTCACCCCGGCAGCTCCATTATCGGTAGCAACAAAACACAATCCGATTTGTTTACCGTTCCCGTTAACATTTGAGTCAAGGGTTACAAGGGGGATCCCTGCTGCACTTACCTCCCTTGCGGGATCGGCAAGCTTCTCATAGTCCGATGCTGCCAGAATAATAGCCGACGGTTTCTCCTCAATAGCCTTATATACCAGACTGATTTGTTTATCAATATCCGATTCGACATCCGGGCTCCAATATTCATATTTGACACCGCATTCTTTAGCCGCTGCATCAATTCCGCCCCTGAGGTTCAGCCAGAAGGAAATATCCTGATTTGTTTTTCCTATAACAATAATTCTCCGGTTGCCGGATATCAGCGAGGAAGGAACATTAAATACAGTCATGAATGTTATCAGTCCTGCTGCTGCTGCCAAAGCTGCAGCCAGCAGAAATATTTTAAAAGATTTTTTCCCGGGTTTGGCTTTGGATTTTATAAACTTCATTTATCTCTCCTGTTCATCACGTAAATGGAAATAGAAGTTTCTCATTTTCTTCCAGATACATCGTACCTTTGGTTACCAGGATCGAGCCGGTATCATAAAAGGGGTCCACTTTTTTACCGTTAATAACGGCAACTGCGTTTACCACAGCCACATAACCCATGTTAAAAGGCCGCTGAATGACAGTTGCATTCAGGCAGTCCTCCTCTAAATACGTATTCAGGGAAGGGGAACTGTCGAACCCTACCAGGAGCACCTTCCCGGAAAGACCGGCGCCGATGATCGCACGGGCAGCGCCAATCGTTGAATATTCATTCAGGCAGACGATCCCTCCGATTTCGGGATCTTTCAGAATTTTATCAGCAAGCTCGAATGCCTTATCTTCCGAACCGGCGGAATCCACAGTCGGAAGAATATTTATGTCCGTGCCCAGGCCCTGGCGCACCCCGGTGTCACGGTCGCGTGATGAAGTTGTACCGATCTGATGCGAAATGACTGCAACCTTCCTGCCATCGGGTAAAAGGGACTTCATTGCCTCCCCCGCCTTCACTCCGGCCTGAACATTGTCGGTGGCCACGAAGCACGACCCGATCTGCACATTGTTGGCATATACATTGGAATCCATAGTCAAAAGCGGGATGCCTGCATCAATAATCGCCTGTGCAGGCTGTGCAAGCAGTTCATAATTCGTAGCTGCCAGAATAATGGCATCCGGCTTTTCTTCGATTGCCTTATACACAAGACTGATTTGCTTATCAATATCAGACTCGGCGTCCGGGCCCCAATACTCATATGTGGCCCCATATTCGTTTGCTGCCACACTTATTCCGTCCCTGAGGCTCAGCCAGAACGCAAGGTCCTGGTTTGTCTTGCCGATTACAATGATTTTCGGTACTCCCTTATTCAGGGATGAAGGTATTTTCATGACAGCCGTGTAGGTAACCAGCCCGACCGATACGGAAATCATGATCACCAGAAGAAGAATCTTAACAATTCTTTTTCCCTTCCGGCTTATTAAGTTAACATGTTTCATATGCTTTCGCCCCTTATTCAAAAATCAACGGTAAGGTTAGCGTTACTGTTGTCCTCATACCCGTTATTCCGTTTTTTTCCGGGATTGCCTCGTCCTGAACGATCGATTTGATGTTTATTCCATATTCAGAACCGAAGAACAATTTGATTCTGTCTTTGACATTGTTAATGCCAATACCGCTTTCATCCTTCGAAGCAAAATCCGGGGTACCATCAAGGGTTCCCTTATCAAACCCGACCCCGTTATCACTGATTGTGATAAACAGCTTTTGTTCCTCCGCATGTGCGGAAACGATGATGAGTCCTTGACCTTTAAGCTGTTTGATGCCGTGATAAATTGCATTTTCGACCATGGGCTGAATGATCAGCTTGATCACTTTCGCTTCCAGCACGGATTCATCCACATCAAGCCTGTAGTTGAGCTTATCCCTGTATCTCATTTTCTGGATCTTCATATAATTGGTTACATAGTCGATTTCCGTTTTAAGCGTCACCAGCTCATTGGCGTTACTGGTTGTGGCACGGAATAATTTGGAAAGGGCGGAAGTCATTTCGATTACCTTCTCATTTTCCCCTATCTCAGACATCCAGATGATGGACTCCAGCGTGTTGTACAGGAAATGAGGACGTATCTGGGCCTGAAGGGCCTGAAGTTCGCTGATCCTCTTTTGTTCCTCAATAAGAAGTTCCTGCGCAACAAGGTTTTTGATCCGTTCCGTCATCACATTAAAACTTTCTCCGAGCTCAGCCACTTCATTGTTGACCGTTATGTTGGCTTTGGCATCGAAATCTCCTTTTTCAAATTGCTCCATCGATGCTTTGAGCTGAAGAATGGGATCTGTAAGCCGCTTGGAAGCAACGTAGGAAATGATAAAAGTAATGATGGAGAAGAAAAGTCCGATGCCGACAAAAAGTACAATTACATCCGAGCTTATCGAAACCAGCTGGTTTGTATCGAAAACACTGACGGTCACCCAGCCGGAGGCGGGTGACAGGGAACTGGTATAAATATAACCGTCACTGATTACAGAGTTAACTCCTTCTGATCGGGTTACCAGATCAAAGCGCTCCGTTTTGATGCCGCTGTACACAAGCCGCTGCTGCGGATGGTACACAAGGCGCCCGTCGGCCCCGACGATAAAAATGTATCCGGAGTCGTTATTGGAAAGACTGCAGATGTCGGCAATCTGCTGGTAATTCAGGTCAACAAGCAAGATGCCGGACAATTGGCCGTTTGAATAGAGAGCACGGCTCATTGAGATAACCCAGTCGTATTCGCCTGCTACAACATTCTCCACCCTGGAAGAGGAAAAAACAGGTTCGCCCTCTGCTGTAATCGCATCCTTGTACCAGCTCGATTCGCGATAATCCCAATTCGGGTTGATACCCATCTGATCGTGGTTGGATACAAAGGCCCCGTCTTCCCTTATAATAATCAGATTCACAAAATCCGGCCTTGTCCCCGCGACTGTCTGGAGTTCTTCCATGACATTAGAGCTTGTATCCGGCTGCCTGGCCGCAAGATAGCTGACGACGTCTTCATTCTCGACGATATAATCGGAGACACTTACCATGCCGCTGATGTAATAGTTGATGCTCTTGTCTACCTGCCGGAGCATCTGCTTGGTGTAAGAAATGGAATTTGTCTGCAAAATACTGGCGGCAATCGAATAGGTAACAGGAAAAAGCACACAAAGGATACTCACTATAATAAACAGCGAGGTAAACAGGATACTGTTACGCAGGTGTCCGGTGTGTGACTTTGCCACTATTACGCCTTTCTCCCAAAAGTTTTCCGGTATTCCTTAGGATTCATGCCGTTATTTTTTTTGAATGCGACAGTAAAATAAGCCGATGTCTCATACCCCACCTTTTCGGCGATTGAATAAAGCATCATATCCGTATTGGCCAGGAGTTCCCTTGCTTTATCCATACGAACATCCGTCAGGTATTCAATAAATGTTTTCCCGGTATTTTCTTTGAAAAAAATACTGAAATAGCTCATGCTGACCGAGAGATAGCTGCATACGGTCATCAGGGAAAGACCGCTCTGGTTGAAGTTTTCTTTAATATACTCCATTGCCATTACAGAAAGCCTCCGGACGCCCCCGTGTCTTTCCGTCTGCAGAAATGCAACGCATTCGTGACAGAAAGTCATAAGCCAGTCCTTCATACGCGGCAGATAATCGGAACCGTCCTCTTCCGGGAAAGTCGTTTCTATCGTGAAGCTGTCACTTACGTTTTCTGACCGGATACCTGATATCAGACGATTCACAATACTGCCATATTCATATTGGATATCCTTTTTGGACATACTGGATACCTGCACCATCTGGATCATGTTTTCTATAAGGTCATGTATTTTCGCTTCATCCTGCAGTCTTATCTGCAGGAAAATTTCTTCTTTGAATTTGTTAAAATCAAATTGTCGGATCTGCTGCTTAATGTCATCCGGAGTGATAATAAAACCTGTAGGTGTCAGAAATTTATATTCCAGGCATTTGAGGGCTTCCCTGTAAGAGTCCTTCAGCTGTGAAAGCGATTGGACCATTTTACCGATGCCGATGGTTACGGGAAGCTTCAATGTCTGTGTGATCGTTTTTCTGGTGTTTTCACAAAGAGACTTCAGTTTCCTATACAATACTGTCTCTTCATCCCCCGACCCGAGAATTGCCGTCTTGCCGTCCGCAAGAGAAAAAGCGAAAAAGCCCGTCCCCTCTCCGGCAAGTTCCGTGACTATATTTGTAATCATAAATTGAAGGAGTTCCGTACTGACATTGAGCTGCCGTGTCGCTTCACCGACATTCTCGATTTCAATCAGGCTCAGGACATAGACGTTCTTATCGGTATCCAGGCCAAATGACTGTGCTTCATTGACAATCGAACGCGGTTCGACTGTTCCCTGTACAAGCCGGTTCATGATCTGATCCCTGACCAGGGGACTGACAATATAGAGGCGGCGCTGCGCCGAACTGATCTGGTTTTTTCGTTCCGTCTGCTCATCAAGTGCTTTTTTGGAACTTGCAAGTACTTCCGCAAACTCTTTCGACGTAACAGGCTTGAGGATATAATCACTTACCTGGCTGCTGATTGCCGTACGGGCATAATTAAAATCGTCATAGCCGGTAAGAATAATAACACGGGTACCGTGGCCTGCTTCCGAAATAAGGCCTGCCAACTGTAACCCGCTGATAAACGGCATACAAATATCCGTAATCACAAGATCAGGGAGCAGCTTAAAATACTGATCAGCGGCTTCCTGCCCATCTTCGCAGACTGCCACCACCTCAAAATCGCATGCGGCAAAATCAATGCTCTTCATAATAGCATCCCGTGCAAGAGGTTCATCTTCAACAATCATTACTTTATACATAGAATATAAATCCTCAGCAGGCTACAGGAGTCTTGCAGACGGTAAGGGTTGTCTTTACATTAATCTTTGTTATTCTAACAGATAAAGTACGCTCAGCTTATCATTTTGTTGATTTCCCGGCAAAATAAATTCCGCTTATTTGCGCTTCAGCCAGTACATGACCCTGCATAGCGTGAAAAAGTTCATTCATATAGAAACCGGGCTGAAGGGTAAGTAAAGTATCCAGGGCGTATGCGTGAAGTTCATATAGATGCGGACCATCGGGAGGTGACATCCCATCATAGCAGGCTGCCTCCATACGACTCAAATTTCCGAGTTTGCCCGACAGGCTATTTGTGCCCTGCACAAAATCCTTCGCATGGATGCTCTCGTTTTCTTCGAGCTTTGTCCGGGTCAGATCCGCAACCGTCCAGTGAATCCAAGAGAATCCACACACGGGCACGGCGTCCTTATCTTCAAGAAAAAGGGCGTATGAGACGGTCCCCGCAGGCGCTTGTGATATCTCAACCGGCAGGGAATACGTCGCCATGCCGGACTTCGCAAACTGCGTTCCCCTTTTTCCGAAACGATCCTGAATGATTTTGTCGACAATACCTGCACTCGTTACTATCATTGTAAGCCACCTTTCGAAATGCAATCCGGTTCACCGGCACTCTTCAAAAAGACCAAATCAGAATAGTTGGCGCCAGTGAATTTTATTATACTGCATTCTTTTCAAATGGTCAGTGTATTGAAACCAAGATTTTGACAGGTGAATACCCGGACAAATTTCCGTCAAGGTGAAAATCACTGGCTGCATCCCCATCATATTTTATACCATGCAGCTTGTAATACCCTTCTATGTCGGTAAGGATATAGGAAAAGACAATCGTGTAGCTTCCCGCTTTGAGCTCAACAGGAGAAGACCCGTAGACCTCTGCGGCTGACAGATTATAGACTTCCTTACCGTCTGCATCTTGAATAGTCATGTCCACAAGCCCTCTTTGGGCAGACAGGTCATAGGTCAGCACATATGCCCTGGGTATTTTTATTTCAAAAGGCAGGATAAGTGCCGGCGTCCCGCTGTTAACATCAAGTGTTTCGTTATATTCGAGAATCGGATTGAAGAGCACACTGGATGCCACAATACCTATGCCGGAAAAAAGCATAACCACAGACAAAATACTGCAGATAATAACGGCTTTGACAGTGGATTTTCTCCTTTTAGATACAGCTGCTTCTGCCGCTGCCCTATCCGCAGCCTGTTTTGCTTCCGGATCACCTGCCTGGCCGGCTGCCGGAATTTTGCCTCGCAGGAGTAATACTCCTCCCAGAATCAAAAACGGAATAACAAATCCGATTATCAGGTAGCTGCCCAGGCTCGCCGCTGAAGAGAGTATGGCTGAAGTATCTGCCTGCTGCGGTGCATTCGGTGAGTTTGCGGTAGAAAAACTGATTATTATCGACAGCGAATTGTTTATCAGATGAAAAAGAGCCGGCATAAGGATATTCCGGGTCTTCAGCATAACATACGTGATTGCCATTCCCAGGATAGCCGTCGCAGCAAAGCGGTACGGATCCAGGTGAAATATCCCGAAGATAAGGCCCATAACAAGAACAATGACCCAGTCTTTTCGAATCATCTTCATCGTTGTCAGGATAAAGCCCCTGTGGAGGGCTTCTTCACAAATAGCCGGCATAATTGCGGCGATGATGTACGCTGTCCACATCGGAACACTTGTAAAAATACCGCCCATCTCGGTGCCGAGCCTGGCCAGGCCCTCCGGGAAGAAAAAACCGATAACAAGTGTTGCAATAATACCCAGCAGAAGGGTGCCGATCCACAATAGCACGACTCCGATTACCTGGCAGATCTTCGGTTTTTTAACCGGGAACATCTCTTTTATGTCAATTTTTAAAAAAATCTTTGCAGCAACAGCCGCAGCTGCAGCTATCGCCAGAAGGATAATTTCCGTAAGTGCAACACCATACATACCCCATCTCATCTGAATCGGTGTTGCACCGTAAATCAGAAAGACAATGACAAGCGCAAAAACAATAATACCGTGCCAGGGTTTAAGTAATCTTTTTTTCGAATTCGTTTCCATCGTTTCCATGGGATATTTCCTCCATCCGGTTCCGGCCGGTCCTTGCCGGTCTTTCCCGGTTTCTGCTGATATTTATAATCCGTTTTTAGTCGTACAGTGAATTTTCCTTCCTGATCTTCCTGATCTGTAAGTTTACAGGTCTAAGAAGTGTGAAAAAGAAGACAATGCCGATCCCTGCGCAAAGTGCACCGCCAATCAGGTTCATCCAGGGTAAGGAATGGAATTTTTCGAGTCTGAAGTAGTAAAGGTTAAATAGTCCGATCCCGATATTTAATAGCCCAATCAATAATTCAACGACAACAAAGAAAATCTAGAAACTTTTTACCCGGTTTAAGTACCGGATTTTGGAATTACAATCCGAATAGACCGCAAAGGGTCCGTCAGATGCCTTTTTCCTCAGGAATGCCCATCTCATATATGTAGCAACGACTTCCACTTTGGCATCCTCCAGAAAGTGCAGGTACAGTTCGCTTTCCGGGCTTCCTGCCCCTTTTTCGAGAAGTTCGATCTGGTAGATATATTTTCCCGGCTCCGTTTCTTCAAAAACATAACGGCACCATGAATAGTCTGACAGGGAAAGTCCCTTGGCTGCAAGTTCGTTAATCCACTGCTGTTCCTTATCGGGATTCCAGTAAGCCTTATGTATGATTTTCTTCATCCCTTATCACCTCCGGTAACACGCCTGCCGTTTGTCAGGCGCTCATCGAGACGCAGCAGTTCGTCTTCAATCTGCTGTCTGCCGATTTCTGTAATCACATATTCTTTCTTGCGGCTGTCCCCGACCACGGCGACGGTCTGAATCCAGTTCTTTTCCAGCAGCGTGTTCAGCGCCCCGTAAAGCGTTCCGGCTCCCAGTATTACGCGCCCGCGGCTCCATTCACCGACGGTCTGCATAATGCCGTACCCATGCATCGGCTGATAAAGGGAAAGTAGAATATAGTAGACGGCCTCCGTTAAACTACCGCGTTCTGAACTCTCCGGCATAATCGTTCCTCCTATCTTTGTGTCGGCATCCGTTATATCGTATACCGATATACTTACTATATCGTCTTCCGATACAACTGTCAATATGTTTTGTGAAATTTTTTTCAATAAAATGACACAAAAAGCGGTCCCTGATGGAAGCCGCTAAAATGACAGGTAATTCTTCAGGTATCTGCTTTCAGACTTTCTGTCATTTTGCAGAAAAAGTCTGTATTCCAAACGTTCAGTGCATCGGGATTCCTGATAAACGGCAAGGCGTCCTGCTTAGCCTGAGTAAAATCGATATTTATAAAGCGCATACGAAGCATTTCTTTAACATCTTCTATCGTGATTTGCTTTCCTTGCGGAATATAGCCGGACTGTGCAAGTCGGGCCGTAAGATGCTTTAGATTCACTGCTGTCCCTCTGGAAAGATAAAACACATAATCATAAAGATCGTGCGATCTGCTTTGACGCATCATTGATTTTCCCTCACCGGGTGCAGCCTCGCGCTGATCTGCATCATTTGCTTTTCGCTGAGTGTGTCGTATACCTGCAAATCAAGAACCGTACCTTTATATATGATCAGGTATCTTGACAAGTGATTCACGGAGCTGAAATATACTGCGTCGGCGCCCCATTCATCGGTCCACTGGTCATCGCGCTTCTTTGACGTTCCGTCCTGACGCTTTGTTTTCTTCCCGCCTGTGCTGTATATAACATGACCGGCAAAAAAACTGTCCTTCGTATGCAGGGTCACCTGCTTGAAAGACAGCTTTTCTTGTTTATGTACTTTTGTATTACAATGGGAAACTAAGCCGATCTGCCTGTATAAAACCGGCCTTTCAGCCGATTGCCGTTTCCGCTGTGCCTTCCGCAGGTGAGGAAACATCCGGGCTCTGGCTGGAATCCGCCGCGAGAGTCTCATCCCCGATTTTGACAGTAACTTTATTCGTCTTGTCGTTCACATCAACTTGAATCCCGGGTAGATTTACATGTACATTATTCCCGTCAACATCAACATGAAGAAAGGGGAGATTGACATCTACGTTCTCCGGGGCTGAACTGTCGGAGTTATCCGAGTCACTTGACTGGTAGTTCCAATCCCAGTTGCCATCGGTGTTCCACACGAATTCTTCACCGTTTACACTCGTCTGTACAAAAGTGATTCCCATGTCTGCGAGCTTCACGGCAGTAGCAATGATGCAGATCACAGAAATGAGGGTGCACATCACCCCGGTTATGATAAGAACAATAGTTGTTTTCTTCATTTCCTGTCTCCCCCTGCTTAGAATCCCTCGTTATAAAGCTTTTTGTTCCACTTTATGTACGCTTTGGTTCCTATGACTGTCCATTTTGAAAGGAAAAAATTCAGAATACCTGTGGCGACAGCCAGCAGAATCCCGGCCACACCTGACAGTACCAGTACCGCAGCCCACTCGCCGGATGCTGCTGCAAGGGCCGCAAATGCGCTGATGCCGGCAACCAGCAGCGAAATGGAAATGCACCAGAATGAAAAGAGTGTGCTGAGTATCGCTATGGCTACCCACCATGTTAAAAGTATATTCAGCAGAATTACAAACAGACGGGCTCCCGTCAGATCCTTTTGTGTACTGACAACCTGCTGCGTACCGTTACCGGCATATGCGGCCGGGGAACCGGAAGCCGCGGGTGCGCCGGAATATGACTTGGCGGCACTTGAAGCTGACGAAGCAGCTGCAGCCGCTGCTGCTGCATGTGCGGCCGATTCTTTCATGGTGTGTCCGATGTCTTCAAGGCCTTCATCAAAATACGTAGCTGCTACCAGTGCGGGGTCACCCAGTTCGGCCGAGATTTCATGCTCTGTTTTCCCCTGAGAAAGGCCAATTGCAAAATGCTCTTCAAAATCCTGTGAAATGTCAGCAATGTCAGCTTCAGGCAAGGTGTGTAATGCACGCCTGAGATTCGAAATGTAATCTTCTTTGGTCACGTTGCATCACCCCCTACAATCTGATTGACGCTTCTTGAAAAGGTCAGCCACTCCTGCTGAAGGCTGACAAGTGTTTTTTTGCCAAGTCCGGTGAGGCGGTAATATTTTCTGGACGGACCACTCTGGGACTCCTGCAGATATGTTGTAACCATCCCGTCCGTCGCCAGTTTACGAAGAATCGGATATACCGTCCCGTCAGAAATCTGTATGATCTCTGAAAGTGTATTGGCAAGCTCATATCCGTATTGGTCGCTCTCCTTCAGCATGGAGAGGACGCACAGGTCAAGTACTCCTTTTTTGAATTGGACATTCATCGCATTTCCTCCTTACGTATTGTTTATTCTATAGTAGTGATCTTATGACAGTACCGTCTTTAAGTCAATAGCAGAATTCAATATTTTTTCGCTTTTTTTGCAATATTTTAGAATGACAGCAGGAAAAGTTGACTTTCAGCAAATCTTTGTTATAGTATCAATATAACAGAACGCTGGATTGGTCGAATATAAGGAGGCTATTATGGTCAGTACTTTCACGATCCTTGCTCTTTGTCTTTCTCTTTTGGGCTGTCTGGTATTTCCTATTGTACTTTGCATTGTCTTCATGAGAAAGAACCATCCGGGCGCATTGCCGCTAATCATGGGTATCGTCGTCTTTATTGTTTTTGTCCTTATTCTTGAGCAGCTGATGCACTATGTTTTTCTAAGTGCCATTCCGGCAACAAAAGCCCTTTTGGGTAATAATCCCTGGCTCTTTGCGACATACGGCGCCCTTGCTGCGGGTATCTTCGAAGAAACCGGCAGATTTCTGGCGTTTACCTTTTTTCTCAAAAAGAAACGTGAGTGGAAGCATGGTATTACATACGGGATCGGTCACGGAGGGATAGAAGCAGTTCTCATCGCCGCACCTGCCGTGTTCAGTAATCTGGTCTATGCCTTCATGATTAATTCGGATTTATTCGATGCTGTGGCAAAAAGCGTGCCGAAAGCATCCTTTGACCTGATGATGCAAACCAAAGACGCTCTCATTGCGCAGCCGTCATGGATGTTTGCCCTCGGCGGATTTGAGCGCATCTGCGCGATAACAATCCAGATTGCCCTGTCCGTGCTGGTCCTTTATGCCGTGACACGCAAAAAATATATATTTGTCGGGCTGGCTATACTTCTTCATGCCGCACTTGATTTCCCCGCAGCCCTTGCTCAAAGGGGTATGGTTCCCATGCTTGCTGTCGAAGGAATCGTAGCAGTATTCGCAGTGGCCTCGCTGATCTTTATTCTTAAGTCCAGGAAACTTTTCACACCGAAATAACAATGTCCCGGCCTGAGGGTGTATATGCGTGGTACTCGACACCGGCGGCGTCCATCATACGGCGGGCAGCAACAAATAAATCATCCCCGGCATACTTATCGGAGAGGTAGATTACCCCCTTAATGCCTTTTTGGATCATAGCCTTGGTGCACTCGGCACAAGGAAAGAGTGTCGTATAGACTATGCTCCCGCGCAGGTCACTGTGTCCGCTGTTCAGAATTGCGTTCATTTCCGCGTGGCATACATACAGGTACTTTGTATCAAGCGGGCTGCCTTCCCTTTCCCACGGGAATTCATCATCGGAACAGCCGCTGGGCATTCCATTGTATCCTACGGTAAGAATTCGTTTTTCCGGGCTGACGATACAGGCGCCGACCTGCGTGCCCGGATCCTTGCTCCTGTTGGCAGACATCAGTGCAATACCCATAAAATATTCGTCCCAGGTAACATAATCCGTTCTTTTCATATGGATTGCCTCCGCATGTTCTTTTTTTATCAGTATACTTGATTTTACTGCTTTCCGGTATTTTTGCATTCTGTAAAATACATTTGAATCTTACCTGTTATAAGCGGATTATAAAGAATATGAAATTGTTTGATGCTGTTTCATATGAATAACCTGAGAAACGCGATAAAATATTAATGGAAAAGTATGAATTCCATATTTTGACATGATGGATCGTCCATTCTATGCCGGTACGAAAACCGGGCAAATAAGGGGGAATCATTCTATGTTCTATCCTGAGACAGTTTACACAGTCAGGTATAAGCACACAGCCGGGCTTCTCGCGATTTTCGGCGGAATGCTGGGACTTCACAATTTTTACCTGGGAAAGAAGGACAGAGCCGTCACGCAGCTTCTGATTACGATTCTGGGAGGTTTATTCTGCCTGGGAATCGGGCCGTGTGTCTCGTTTATCTGGGCTTTGATTGAGGGAATACAGATTCTCAACGGCACGATCACTGTGGATGGACAGGGCAACCCGATACAGAATCCGGACTACGCAGCGCAGGGCAGCAAATCCAAAATCATCGCCGGCGTTTTGGGAATTTTCCTGGGATACCTGGGTGTCCATAATTTTTATCTTGGAAATACTTCCAAGGCCGTGGCGCAGCTTCTTCTTGGAACGGTCGGAAGTGTTGTCGGCGTTGGCCCGATCATATCCATGGTCTGGGGTATGATTGAAGGTGTTCAAATACTTTCAGGAACCATTACCACGGATGGGAGCGGCAAAACAATGATCGATCCTGCCAACGACGGCACCAAACACAGGTCCAAAACAGCCGCGGGTCTTCTGGGCGTCGCGCTGGGCGTATTTGGCGTACATAACTTTTATCTGGGAAATACGAACAAGGCTGTAGCCCAGTTACTTCTTGGTACGGTCGGCTGCCTTGTCCTTGTCGGGCCGATCATTTCCCAGGTCTGGGGAATCATTGACGGAATTCAGATTATTTCCGGAACAGTCACCCTGGATGCCTACGGTCAGGCATTGATTGCAGACTGAACCCTGACCCTGCTCTGCTTTAATGTAAGTTATAACAGATGGATTCCGGATATATGGAATCAATTACCGGACAGCGAGGATGCAAATCATGACAACAGAGGCCGCAGGCAACACACGCGTAGAAACAGATACAATCGGCACCCGGGAACTTCCTTCCGACTGTCTGTACGGCATACAGACAGCACGTGCACTTGTGAATTTTCCGGTCAGTTTCCGCCCTGTCCGCAAAGAATTGCTCCGTGCTGTTGTGCAGGTCAAGATGGCCGCTGCACAAGCCCATCGCGACCTCGACCTCCTTCCGGACGAAAAAGCAGGGGCAATCTGCAGCGCATGCCTTTTACTCCTGTCAACCGTGCTTTCGGAAGAGTCCGAAAGTGATACCGGAACATCCTATACACTGCCTGCTGAATACGGCGGCAGCACATACAGCGATATTTTCCCGACCGATGCCCTACAGGGCGGTGCCGGTACTTCGACCCATATGAACGTCAACGAAGTTATTGCCAACCTCGGACTCCTTATGACGGGGCACAGGTGCGGGGAATATGAATACCTTCATCCGCTCGATGACGTGAATCTTTCCCAGTCTACCAACGATGTATACCCGACCAGTCTGCGTATTGCTTCTATCTTTCTGGTACGCGGGTTAAGCACGGAGCTTTCCGGGCTGCAGGAAGCCTTTCAACAGAAAGAAAAGGCGTTTTCCGGCATTATTAAGCTTGGCCGCACCCAGCTGATGGATGCGCTGCCGATTACTCTCGGCGAAGAATTCGGTGCTTACGCCCAGGCTGCTGCGCGTGACCGCTGGCGCATCTATAAGGTTGAAGAGCGCCTGCGCCAGACAAATCTTGGCGGGACAGCCGTTGGAACCGGAACCAATGCTACACGAAAATATGCCTATCTGGTCACTGACAAACTGCAGAGTATTACTGGCCTCGGACTTGCCCGGGCGGAATATCCCATGGACCTGACCCAGAACTGCGATGTATTTGTCGAAGTGTCCGGGCTTCTCAAATCCTGTGCCGTCAGTCTCATGAAAATCAGCAGTGACTTGAGACTCATGAATTCCGGACCGCGGGGAGGATTCGGCGAAATCCATCTGGAGGACCGACAGGCCGGATCGACGATCATGGCCGGTAAAGTGAACCCCGTCATTGCTGAGATGACCGGGCAGACCGCCATGCAGGTCATTGCAAACGATACCGCCATCACTCTTGCCGCGATGAGCGGCCAGTTTGAACTCAATGCCTTTCTGCCGCTGATTGCCGACAAGCTTCTCGAGTCTTTATTCATTCTTAAAAATGCTGTCCGGCTCTTCCGGATGTATGCTGTCGAATCCATTGTTCCTGATGTGCAAAAATGTGCGGAACACGTGATGCAGTCGACCGTCCTCTCCACTTCCCTGATTCCGGATATCGGTTATGAGAAAGCCGCCGGAATCAGTAAGGAAGCGATATCTTCCGGCCGTACGCTCTTTGAAGTTGCGCTGGAACAGTCCGGACTTAAGGAATCCCGGCTGCGCGAACTCCTTGATATAAGAAACGGCAGCACATACATCCAGGAAAGACATGACGAAGACGCCGTTCCGGGATAAGCAGGGCCCGGCGAATATGACATAATCCACATGCAGAGTAGGAGAATTACATATTATGAGTTTACAGGACACCCCGCGCGGAGAACGCGTACATATTGCACTTTTCGGACGACGCAATGCAGGAAAATCGAGCCTGATCAATGCCCTTACCGGACAACAGATCTCCATCGTCTCGGACGTCGCCGGTACAACAACCGATCCGGTATTCAAAGCTATGGAACTGCTGCCGATCGGCCCAGTTGTTATGATCGACACCCCCGGCCTCGATGATGAAGGTGTCCTCGGGCAGCTTCGCATGGAACGCGCCCGTGCCGTACTCGAAAAAACTGACGCCGCAATCGTCGCCGCAGACAGCCAAAATGAAATCGGCAGATTTGAGCGCGATATGCTTGCGCAGATCAGAGAACGTAAAATACCGGCGATTCTTGTCCTGAATAAATCTGACCTGACCGCCTCATACATCGCCCTGCATAAGCAGGCAGCTGACCTTCGGAAGGAGCTTCATATTCCCGTTGTCATCGCCTCCGGTGTTACCGGAGAAGGAATTGAAGATCTCAAACAGGCGCTGATCCGGATTCTGCCGGAAGACGAGGATAAATTCCATCTTGTCGGAGATCTTCTTTCCCCTTCCGACATCGTCGTGCTTGTCGTCCCAATCGATAAGGCGGCACCCAAAGGACGCCTCATACTCCCGCAGCAGCAGACGATCCGCGATATTCTCGAAGCGGATGCCATGACCATAATTACCAAGGAATATGAACTTCGTGACACCCTCGCCTCTCTTTCCAAAAAGCCGCGCCTTGTCATCACCGATTCACAGGTTTTTGCGAAAGTTTCCGCCGATACGCCGAAAGATATTCCGCTGACTTCGTTTTCTATCCTTTTCGCCCGCTATAAAGGTGATCTTCCTGTCCTGGTCCGCGGGGCCAAAACGATTGACACACTTTTGGACGGTGATAAAATATTGATTGCAGAAGGATGCACGCACCATCGTCAATGCGATGACATAGGAACCGTCAAGCTCCCCCGCTGGATCCGTCAGCATACCGGCAAAAATATCGAATTTGTCTTCACAAGCGGCGGAACTTATCCTTCTGACCTTACTTCCTACCGCATGATTATCCACTGCGGTGCATGCATGCTGAACCGCAGGGAGATGCACTACCGTATTCAGAGCGCAGAAAAAGCGGGCATTCCGATCGCCAACTACGGCGTTCTGATTGCCCACATGCAGGGAATCCTGCCAAGAGTATTGGAACCGTTTCCGCTGGCGGCCATGGAGGCAGAGTGATTTATCCCTCCTGCTGCTTCCTGGCAGATGGTCCATATTATGATCGCATGACTTGAACAGGATCTGTATTTTTTTACCAAAATTTTAATGTCAAATATTATTGACTCGTGTGTTGTTCGTGTTAAAATGTTACATGAACGATAATATCGTGCAAATAAACGGAAACGGAGATCATAATGACCGACCTTGAGAAGATAATACTATCCCTTGAAAAGACCCTGCTGCTTCCTGAAGTACGCCATTCTGCCGATAAACTGGCCGGCATACTCAGCGATTCTTTTTTTGAATTCGGAACCTCCGGACGGATATACCACTATCACAAAGGCGATGTTTTTGACGGCGGTCCGGCAAATGACACGGATTGGGAAATCCGTGATTTTGCAGTTAATACAATCTCTCAGGATTGTGTACTCGCCACATATAGAGCAGTCAAGCACACGGAACCGGACGAGTCTAAAAAAGTCTCCCAGCGGTGTTCATTATGGGAAATCGAATCCGGCAGCTGGAAAATCAAATATCATCAGGGCGCGATCGCTGAGTAATCCTGAAAACGTCATACGTACGGCTCCAGCACTTCAGGACCCGGAATTACCTTGTCCCTCTATAAGCTTGCACCTTTTTGCGAAACAACTTTCGCAGCCAGCTTATTGCCGCGCTCAATCCATTCCTGCGGATCTGCAGCCTGGAACATCGATGCGAGGAAACCGGCGTTAAATGCGTCGCCCGCTCCGGTAGTATCTATACATGTAACCGGTATAGCCGGCGCACGGAAAATTGAGTTTTCCGGGAAAACTCTCCCCATCGGCGATGTAAACCCGCCGCGTACGGCAAGCATCGATCCTTCCGAACCAAGTTTGAGGGCGATGCATGGCACGAGCCCCAGTAATTTCTCAATACCCTCTGAAAGATTTCCCGTTTCTGTCAATGCCTGTAATTCGGATTTGTTAGGCAAAATAATGTCCGTTTCACCCAGTATTTTTCTTAAAATATCCGGAGCGATCTGACTGATGACAGGGGAAGGATCCAATGCGGAAAGTCCGCCGGAAAGCCTGGTTTCTTTTGCAGCCTTAAGGGAGACAGCCGCCTGTGCAGGATTCATCAGTGAATAACCCGACACAAGAAGGATTTTTGTATGCAAAAGGGTATCCTGCAGTTCCGGTGTGTAGTTAAGCGGTTCAGCGGAAGCACCGCGGAAAGATAACATCGTCCTTTCCCTGTCTTTGTCAATTATGGAAAGTACGTATCCGGTACTTTCCCCGAACTGCACACAGGATGTATCGACGCCCGCAGACTTCAGTTTCCCGATAATCCAGCTCCCGTTGTCATCCCGGCCGACCCGGCCGCAGAATGCAGTCCTGATATGCAGCTTTCCAAGCGCAATGGCTGTATTTGCCGCGGATCCCCCGGAGCTCTTATTCGACATGGCGATCATTTCGTCGCCCCCGACCGGCGGCACCTTATCAACCCAGTACTGATAATCAATCAGTGCATCGCCGATAACAGCCACATCCACAGTACCGCAGCCGCTGACCTGGTCTTCCGCCCTGTCTTCCATCACTGTCCGTTCTCCTTCTGTTTGTTGAGGGATGTCCGTTCTCCTTTATTTGTTGAGGGATGCCAGTTCGCATGCAATTTTTGCTGCAAGCGCGGCATTATGGTAGACGAGCTGAATATTGGACAGAAGGCTCTCGCCCCCGGTGATTTGCTGGATTTTGTCCAGCAGGAAAGGTGTGGTATCTTTTCCCTTGATGCCAAGGTGCTCGGCCTCTTCAATGGCCTCGTCGATTTTTTCGTTGATAAACTTGGCATCCATCGAGTATTCTTCAGGAATCTGATTAGTTACCAGCATCCCCCCTGTGAGGGAAAGGTCCTGTTTGGCCTGAAAGGCCCGGGCAATTTCCAGAGGTGTATCCATCTGGTAATCAACGGAGAATCCGCTGTGCCTGGTATAAAAGGCAGGAAGTTCCTTGCTCCGGTATCCGAGCACGACAACACCCTTTGTCTCGAGGTATTCAAGCGTAAGACCAAGGTCCAGAATCGATTTGACCCCTGCACACACGACAATAACGGGTGTTTTCGCAAGTTCCTCGAGATCGGCAGAAATATCCATCGTTGTTTCCGCTCCGCGATGTACCCCTCCGACGCCCCCTGTTGCGAAAACCGGTATTCCTGCGAGGTCTGCAATAATCATGGTGGCGGCAACGGTTGTCGCCCCGTCCTCATGGCGGGCAGCCAATATGGGCAGGTCGCGGCGGCTTGCCTTGGTTACCTCCAGCCCCTTTTTCCCGAGATATGTGATTTCTTCACGGGAGAGACCAGCCTTCAGTTTGCCCTTGATAATCGCTATGGTGGCGGGAACAGCCCCGTTATCGCGGATTACCTGCTCGACATGAAGCGCTGTCTCGACATTCTTCGGATAAGGCATACCATGCGAAATAATGGTTGATTCCAGGGCGACGACAGGCCTCCCCTTCGAAAGTGCTTCTTTGACTTCTTCAGATATTTCCAGATAATTCATCAGTCTGTTCATATTGCATCTCCTCTATATTATTCTGTCTTCGGTCAAATGCTTGTGCTAATATATTAATCTATAAATCTTTATTTCTATACTTATTCACTTGCAATTCTGATTATACTCTATTTGAATCATCGAGGTAATCCGTCCCTCTGCCCGGTCCTGAAACCAAATTTGATCCGCGGATTCTTCAATAACCGAAACCCGCCTGATGCCAATGACCGAGTTTGTAACAAAAACTTCCTGTGCTTCGCTAAGATTTTCAAGTGTGAATTTCCCTTCGTTCACAGTAATACCCATAGCTTTCGCACGCTGAATTACAAATTCGCGGACAACTCCGGGAAGAATTCCACAGAAAAGATCCGGTGTGTACAAAATTTCATTTTTCACAAAAAACAGGTTGCATTTGGTTGTTTCGGCCAGATTGCGCTGACTGTTTAAAAAAAGTGCGTCATCATAATTTCGTGACACCACAGACTTAAGCACAAGGTAGTTTTCGGCATAATTGCCCGTCTTGTGTGTGGAAAGAATCGATGTCTCGTTTCTGATAGTATTTGCAACTTGGATCCTGTATCCGTGATCGCGGCTTCCGGAATTGCTGTTTTCCCGACAGGAGAAATGTACAGAGGGCTTGATTTCCGCTGCATCCCCAAAGCTTACTGTCACGCGCAGAATCTTCCCGCAAATCGTATGAGCAGAGATATAGTCCGTGACTATTTCCCCCCATTCACATGCTCCAAAAGGAACGGCAAATCCGAGGCTTTCTGCCGAACGGATAATACGGTTTGCATGAGCATCCAGCAGTTTCACCGTCGAGTCCTCCTGCACCGGGAAAGTCTCAAACAGAGATAAGCCATACATAAATCCAAAATCCGTATCGTCAATATACTTTTTCGGCTCTCTGAACTTTTCGGACTTTATTTTTTTACTGGGGGCTGTATCTTTTTCCCGACCCATGTCTTTTCCCTCCAAAATATTTTGAATGGCTGATCCCTTATCAAGTGTCTCCATATATTCACTCTCTGGAACGGAATCCCACACAATGCCGCCTCCGACCTGGTAATACGCATTTTCTTTGTCTGCAATAATCGTTCTGATAGCTATATTAAAATCACTTGCACCGTCAAATCCCATATAGCCGATGGCACCGGTATATATGTTTCTTTTTACAGGTTCAAGTTCGTCAATAATCTCCATGGCGCGAATCTTCGGTGCCCCTGTAATCGAGCCGCCCGGGAAAGTCGCCCGTATGCAGTCCGTGACATCCATCCCGTCTGCCAGTTCTCCGCGAATGGTTGATACCAGATGAAATACCGTCGCATACGTTTCGATTTTCACAAGCTCCGTAACTTCGACAGATCCCATCCGGCAAATTCTGCCAAGATCGTTTCTTTCGAGATCAACAATCATAGTTAGCTCTGCAAGATCCTTTTCGCTTGCAAGAAGTTCTTCCTGAAGTCTTTCGTCCTCCTGTGCCGATTTGCCGCGCGGGCGGGTTCCCTTGATCGGACGCGTCTCAATCCATCCGTCTTTCAAGCGAAAAAACCTTTCCGGAGAACTGCTCATTACCCGCAGATCACCAAAATGAAGATAGCAAGCAAATGGCGCCGGATTTGCCGCGCGAAGTTTCCGGTAAACATTATAGGCATCCCCACTTATCTTTGTCCGGATCCGCCGGGAAAGATTTACTTGAAAAATATCGCCGTTATGAATGTATTCCCGCGCTTTTTCAACCATGTCACAATATTTCGACTTTGAAAAATCCGCAATGAATTCCCGGGGGGGCTCTTCATACAAAACATCATCCAATACGGCTTCACCGAGCGAAATCACCCTGCAAATCCGGTCTATTTTTCTGTGCTCACACGTTTCCCGTTCCTTTTCTCCCCGGAGCTCATGAGAGGAGGCACAAACATACGTCCTGCCTTGTCTGTGATCCACGATGACCGCCGTGTCATAAAACCCGAAAACCAAATGCGGAATATCCATTTCTTCGACCGCCGTATCCGGCAGTTTTTCAAGAACGGATCCGAAATCATAGGAAATAAAGCCCGCGGCGCATCCATTTTCACAGGGAAACGCCTCCGGAGTCGGTTTGACTGCATATTTTGCCAGCAGACTTTTGAGATGCCCAAGCGGGTCTCCCTCATGCTTAACAAGTCTGTTGTCCTCAATAATCTTTGTACAGTTTCCTTTCGAAGAAAAAACCAAAAACGGATCAAAAAGAAGAATCGAATATTGACCGAGTTGCCCGGACTGAAGCGCACTGTCAAAGAACACGGCATGGGATTCGTTACGAAAAAGCCGGAAAATCTCTTCCGCAGTCTTTTGTGTCCTGATTTCTTCCCTCAAAAAGATACCTCTCAAGAGTCCCTGCTGCTATATTCCCATAGCCTGATGAATTATTCCTTCACAAGAACGCAGCTGCTCCCTGCGACATGACCGGTTGAGAAGGCCGCCTGCAAGTTATATCCGCCTGTATCCCCGTCAACATCCAATACTTCTCCGGCAAAAAAGAGTCCCGGAACGAGTTTGGACTGCATCGTTTTGGGATCGACTTCTTTCAGGGAGACACCGCCCGCGGTGACCATTGCTTTGGCAAAAGAGGGCGCCCGGCTTACAAAAAACGAGTAATCCTTCATAAGGGCCGTCAGATTTTCGCGCAGGTCTTTTTTGAGCTCATTGCAGAATACGTCCTCCGGAATACTGACTCTTTCCATTAGAAGTTTGATAAGCGAATCCGGGCCGAATTTCTTAAGCACATTGGAAAGCTTATGGTTCTGATTCTCGGCTAAAAGAGCAATCATCTGTGCACGTGCAGCCTCATGGGACAATTTCGGCCAGAGGTCGATCGTAATCCGGATTTGATTACTTTCGTATGGTTTTTCATCTGTGGGCAGGAAGCGCGACAAGCCTAAAACGGCCGGTCCTGTCAGCCCGAAATGCGTAAACAGCACGTCTCCGTCCAATGCAGCGAGTTCTTCCTTACCCGAGAACGCACGGACACGGACATCCCGGAGACTGACGCCCTGCAGGGAGGCAACCGCGGTGTGGTCAATATCGATCGGCGCCAGGGCAGGACGGACCGGAACAATCGTATGCCCGAGGCGTGCCGCGAGCAGGTATCCGTCGCCGGTTGATCCGGTTGACGGATAAGAGGAGCCGCCTGCACAGAGTACGCAGGCATCCACATCGTAGGACGTTCTCAGCGTAACAACTTTGGTAAGCTTTCCGTCGGTATCCCTGCGGATATCAACGACAGGTTCATTCTCATGAAAAGCGACGCCCAGTTCTTCGGCGCGTGCAAAAAGTGCGTTCAGAATATCCTGTGCCTTATCGCTTGCCGGAAACATCCTCCCGTCCTCTTCTTCCTTAAAACGGATACCGAGGGATTCGAAAAAATCCGCAAGGTCACGGGGGGGAAAAGCGTTCAGCGCCTTATACAGGAATTTTCCGTTGCCGAAAAAGTGCTCCGGATAGGTACGGATTTCCTTCATATTGGTAACATTGCAGCGTCCATTGCCTGTTATCAGGAGTTTGCGCCCGGGAAGTGTATTTTTCTCAAAAAGCCAGACACGCTCCACACCGCTTTCGGCTGCACGGATCGCTGCCATAAGTCCCGATGCTCCGGCTCCGATAATTGCTATTTTCATTACATTAACCTTTCTTTACAGACATCCACCCAGCCAAGCGCGTGGGAGATCTGATATATCTCAGCAGTTGTCATTTCAATTGCCGAGTTACTGCTTCCGCAGGCCGGGAAGACCGTGTCGAATTCCTTGATGGAAATATCAGCATAGACCTTTGATTGCGGCGGATTGTCAAAAGGGCACACGCCTCCGACAGCATGCCCGGTCAAGCGGAGCACATCATCGGCAGAAAGCATTTTGGACTTAATCCCGAACGCCGATTTGAACTTTGCATTATCAATCCGCCTGTCCCCTGCGGCGATAACGAGTATGGCAGAATCCAAACCGTCAGAGTCCGTATTGTCAGAATTTGAACCATTCGATTTTGTATTATAGAAAGCGATTGTTTTAGCAATACGCGCCGGTTCAACAGAAAGACGAAGGGCCGCAAGTTCAACTGTCGCGCTCGACTCTTCAAATTCCAGTATATCTTCACTTTTCCCCCATGGGGCGAGAAAATCGCGGACGGAATGAACGGACATAACAAGACTCCCTCTATCACTTCCCATGATATTGCCGGAAATGCAGAATCATTTTCGCACATTTTGCATGGGAAAGAAAGGGCAGGCAGCCGGATACTGATATTTTCAACTATCGAGTAATATCACTCATCTCTGCAGTCACAAAATCAATCAGTTTCTGCGGTTCCACGAGGATCTGTGCGCCGCGCATACCCGCGCTGACAGCAATCCAGTCATATAATATCGCCGACTCATCAAAAAATGTCGGAAACGGCTTCTTCATACCAACGGGCAAACAGCCGCCGCGTATGTATCCGGTCAGCGGCAGGAGCTCTTTTACGGCAATCATGTCAACCTTTTTATTACCGGAGACCAGCGCGAGCTTCTTTAAGTCCAGCTCCATTTCCACGGGAATACACGCAACCAAGTATCCGGAATCGCCTTTGGTCACAAGTGTCTTAAACACCTGCTCGACCGGAAGTCCGCAGCTCTGCGCGACATGCACTCCCGAAAGGTCTTCCTCGTCTACCTCATATGTCACAACTCGAAAAGAAAGTCCTGCACTTTCGAGTATGCGCATCGCGTTGGTTTTTACCGGTTTGGACATAAAACACACTCCTTAAAAGAACAAATCCCTGGCCTTGCCCTTACGGATATTTTCTATATTTATGCGCGAATCCTCGCGGTGCTTCGGATCAATCACTTTTTCAAGTTCCTTGTCTACGAGCGCATAGCCCAGTTCCTTCGCGTGCGGGGAAGCATAATCTTCAAGGTATTCAGACAGGGTCATCAGGGCATTCGGGTGGCAGACATTTTTAATCTGACCGCTTTTGGCAATCGACATAAACCGGTCGCCGGTACGCCCGGAGCGGTAACACGCAGTACACCACGAAGGCACAAGCCCTTCTTCCATCAGCCAGGTGACAATTTCATCGGCCGAACGCTCATCATTCTTGTCGAACTGGGCAACCAGGTCCGGGTCATGTTCGCCTGTCTCGCGGAGGTGTTTTGCCGCTGCATATCCGCCTACGCCGACAGCACTGCAGGCACTCATCTGCGTAATGCCGCAGTCAAGAAGGTCCTTGCGCATCGCCGCGCTTTCACGTGTGGAGATGATCAGTCCCGTATAAGGAACAGCGAGGCGAATGATAGCAACGATCTTTTTGAATGTCTCGTCATCGGGAATATTAGGATAAATGCTGCTCATATCACAGCCGTCCGCGGGGCGGATGCGGGGGACGGAAATGGTATGGAAGCCTACCCCGTAGGTTTTTTCCATGTGTTCATTGTGAATCATCAGTGCGAGCGTCTCAAAATACGGATCATAGAGTCCGAACAGCACTCCTGCTCCATTATCATCAATTCCGGCTGTCTGTGCGCGGTCAAAAGCTGTCGTGTGATACCAGTAATCGCTTTTCGGTCCGGCCAGATGGTACTTCTCATAAGTTGGTTTATGGTAAGTCTCCTGGAAAAGAATATACGTGCCGATACCGACTGCCTTGAGTTTTTTGAAATTCTCCACTGTCGTTGACGCGATATTCACATTGGCGCGGCGGATTTCGCCGGAAGTGTCGGACTGCGTCTGGTAAACGGTCTTCAGGCAGTCTACGATATAGTCGATCGGGCAGTTCTCATCATCTTCGCCTGCCTCCATCGCAATGCGCTTGTGCCCCATTTTCTCGATCTCGATAATTTCCTGACGAACTTCATCCATCGTCAGCTTCCTTCTTTTGAACGTATGGCAGTCGTTATAGCTGCAGTAAGCGCACCGGTTCACACAATAGTCGCTGACATACAGCGGTGCAAACATCACGATCCGGTTGCCGTAAATTTCTTCCTTAATGTGCCGTGCGACTTCAAAAAGTCTCGGCAGATGTTTATCGTCCATCTTCAGAAGGCTCGCCACCTCCAGGTGACTAAGGCCCGCGAACTTCCCTGCTTTGTCAATAATCCGGTCAATCTCCGAATCAGGTGTGGTTTCCGCCTGCTTCAAAAGGTCTTCAATTTCCAATGGGTGAATGAATTCTTCAATTTCCATGTTGTCGATTAACATATTATTTCCTCCTGCAAATTTCTTCCGTCGTAAATATCCGTCAAATTGTCTTTATTATTGAACCGCGTTATTGAATCCGCCGCAATCTCTTAAGGAATCTCGGTTTTGGCGACGGCCGTACGTACGGTCACGCCCTCAATACGGCCAAGCTTACCAGTCAGACTATTGATATCATCCAGGTCACCGACTACTGTCAGGCTGATCACCGCAACCGGTACCTCCTCAAAAGGAATGCCCATCCGGCCCTTCACAATTCCCTGAAACGCTGAAACCGTATCATTAAAAGCCTGTTGGCAATGGTGCGGTTCATCGAGAACCGCCGAAATTACAGCAATCCGTTTCATAATATAAAGTCCTTTCCACAATAAAAAATGCGCCTTCTCCTATCCGGAAAAGACGCATCGGCAAAGCTCTCATATTCTCCCTCATCACAGAAAACATGCCGCAGCACGTATACCTGAAAACAAAAGAATGCAAAAAACTATACTTCGTCACTTCCGAATCAGGGGCCCGGCAGGCCGCTTTTCCGTCAGAATACTATAAGTATTTTGAACCCGGCAGGGTGAAAAGTCAAGAAGGGGAAGGAAGAATGCTTTTTTCGCTCGAGCAGTCCTCGGATCGCAAAGCGATCCTGCGGAATCTACTCAAAAAGCCTTCTTCCTTCCCTGCAAAGCGCCCGTCGGGCGCTGATGGATTCGTTACCTCTACGTTCGCTTCCTTTCCTTGACGCGAAGCACCTTTGCAAAGGAATGCGCTTTTAATTGTAATACAAGAGTATTCTTAGCGATCTTCCTACTATGTTAAGATAAGTGTGTGAATTTATATTCTTATGGAAGCGGTGATAATACTTATGGAATTAATCGTACTTATGCCTTTCTTTAATGAGGAGAAGCAGATTCCGATCACAATCGACCGGCTCGTTCCTCTTTTGGATCCGCTGAAAATTGAGTATTCCCTACTTCTTGTTGACGACGGTTCAAAGGACGGTACATGGGATGCTATTTCAGCAGGAGTTAAAAGTCACCCGGATAAAGTCAGAGGCCTGAAGCTGTCGAGGAATTTCGGCAAGGAAGCCGCCATCTGTGCAGGTCTTGATGCGGCGGACGCGGATGCTGTCATTCTTATGGACGGGGACCTTCAGCACCCTCCGGAATGCATCCCCGAAATGCTGCGTCTTTGGAAAGAAGAAGGATACGACCTCGTTGAGGGTGTTAAAAGTTCACGGGGCAAAGAGAGCCTCGGCAGCCGGATTAATGCAGTTGTCTTTTACGGACTTTTTCATAGGGTCTCGGGTTATCAGCTGGCAAATGCTTCCGATTTTAAGCTTCTTGACCGAAAGGTTGTCCTGAAATGGCGTGAACTCACGGAGCACAGCACCTTTTTCAGGGGCCTTTCTGCATGGCTTGGCTTCAATCGCGTTACTTTCCCTTTTGAAGTGGCGGATCGCCAGACCGGGCAGTCACGCTGGTCGCTGAGTAAGCTTTTGTCCCTTTCCTTGAATGCGATCACCTCGTTTTCTGCAATGCCCCTTCAATTAATCACTTATATTGGAATTGCTTTTATGCTGGGCGCCTTGATTCTTCTTATACAGACACTCTTCAATTTCTTTTCCGGTCATGCCTCCAACGGGTTTACTACGGTCATTGTTATCGAACTTGTCGTCGGAGCCTGTATTATGATCAGCCTTGGACTGATCGGGATGTATATTGCCCGGATTTTCGAAGAGGTAAAAAACCGCCCCCGCTACATTGTATCGGAGGACACAGATATCTCGGATAAGACCGCTTCGTCTGCCTCCACGTCTGCGGACAGAGAGGAATTGTGATGTTGGGAATCGTATATCTTGTTATTTGTTTTTTCTTCGGAATACAGCTCCTTCGCTTCCTTTTCCCTGACCCGCAAAGGCTGTTTATCGGAATTGCTCCCAAAAAAAGCAGCCTCACGCTCATCCCGATGGTTCTTTTCTATTATCCGGCCGGCTTCATTGTCGGGCTGGTTCTGGTCACTTTCCTGACATATTGGCTTGCTCTCCTGATGGCGCCTTTTGTGCCGCAGGAAATGCCTGTACTATACCCTGCCAACGTAGTTGCACTTTGTTTCTCCATTTATCTCGGCAGTGTCTTCTGGCAGAAATGTTATTCCAGGAAAAACCCCGCGGCGCCCGAGCCGGTCCCGCAGGAAGCTCCGGAGCGCCGCCGCCTCGGCGGGCGTGTAAAACCTGAGGCCGCTGCACAGCCTCCCAGAATCAGGCCTATGTCACCGGGGTTTTCCCTGACAAAAGGTTCCGCTGCCTTCTATATACTTTCAATATTATTTTTTATCGGAGCCGGCATTGCACTTTTTTATTGTTCTTTTCATGTCTCCGGCGGAAAAATCATGTCCGGCTATTCCGTCTTCAGTGACATGGCACCGCATACGGCACTGATTTCTTCTTTTTCAAACGGAATGAATTTCCCGACTGTATATCCGTTTTTCCCGAATGACGGCATCCGCTACCATTTTCTTTTCTATTTCCTGTGCGGCAATCTGAATCTGCTTGGCATGCGCATAGACCATGCGCTCAACATACCGTCGATTCTCGTCATGCTCTGCTGTTTCCTCCTCCTGGGTGTTCTGGCCGTGCTTTTGAGCGGCAGACGCGTGACTTTCTTTCTGGCCCCCGTCCTTGTACTTTTCAGAAGTTCCTATGCCGTGGTTTCGCAGGTAAGGCTGCTGGCTGCAGCACCCGGCGCATCTTTCTCCTCTGTCATCCAAAGTATCCTAAGCAACGACAAATTTATCGGCACAACACCCAAAGACAGTTGGGGCCTGTGGGCCGTCAACGTATATGCGAATCAGCGGCACCTTCTTCTGGGCGTCGCCCTGCTTCTCATCCTGGTTTTTCTATTCCTGCCGCATGTTCGGCGCATGTTCCTTCATATCCGGAAAGCAAATGGCTTCAAGTCCAAAATCAGGCACTTCCTTTTCTGCCGCGAAGCATGGCTGCCACGCAAAAAGGATCCTATCCGGCCTTTTGCACTCTGTTTGCTTGCGATAATTATCGTTATCTGCATGCCGTATTTTCACGGCTCGGCCCTGGTCGCTGCCCTGATTATATTGTGCGGGATGGCAGTATTCTCCGAAAATCGTCTGATGTACGCAGTTGTGGCAGCCGCAGCCATGGGGTCCTCTGTGCTCCAGGCACTCTATTTTTCCGGTGGTGCATCCAATGTCGTATCTTTTGCCTACTACTGGGGGTTTCTTACAGAAAATCCTTCCCTGATGAACGTTGCCATGTACATCGGTAAAATGATGGGTATTGCATCCGTCCTCCTTTTCGTTCTTCTCTTCACCCAAAAAAGCGCATACCGCACCGTGCTTCTTATTGTGTTTGGACTGCCGGCTGCATTTGCTTTTTTCTTCACGATGACAATCGACGTTACCGCAAACCACAAGTTCATCCAGATCAGCCTGATACTTTTCTCCGTCTTTCTGGCGGCTCTTCTGGCTTTCTTATGGAAGCCGTTTTCCAACCGGGCAAAAAAGACCTTATTTGATGCGGATGAAGATTCACAGGCCAAGCCTGAACGTATCCATCCGGTACGCCGGGTATTCATTGTGATTGGTACCCGAATTCTTGCCGTTGTCCTACTGGTCACTTTGACGGCAACGGGGATCAGCGAATGGATCGTCTATTACAATGTTAACAGGAAAAGTGTTACGATGAATCTCTCGTCGCCCATGGTTTCCTGGATTGAGAAAAACACCGGCAAAAAAGATGTCTTTCTGACCGCACCTTTTTCGATGAATACCTTTTTCCTGTCCGGACGTTTTGCATACTACGGACATCCCTATTATGCCTGGTCCGCCGGCTATGACACCGATGCACGCAAGGATATTTACGCGCAGCTGCTTACCGGCTGTGACGGCAGTATCGGGAATTTCCGCACACTTTGCGCCCAGGAAAACATAACCTATGTCCTGATGGATGACGACATGCGCAATGATCCCGATTTTACGGCCGACGAAGCCTTCTTTACCAATAACCTTACTGTCGCAGCCTCCTTCGCCGACGAAAACAACACGGTCATCTACAATGTGAATTAATAGAACCCGGTTGCAAAATCAACCTTGAGGGCATGGCGGATGATCCCCTGTCTGCTCCCGACCACGGCCGGTCACACGCTGATCTTTGAAAAACTCAAACTCCTGAATTAAGAGCCGCCTGTATCAATTGCACGTAGAAAAGGCATCTGCCTCCATGGAAGCAGATGCCTTTATTCATAATTTCTGTGGCACGAAGTAACCGGTCACCGGATAAATAAGTCTCGTCTTCAAAGACGATAACGTCCCGGTGATTATTCCTCTTCTTCCAACTGATGTTTGTGTGCCTGAATGACCTTAATCTCAACATCTGCCGGTGCCTGCTCGTAGCGGGCATGCTCAATCGTATACCAGCCGCGTCCCTGTGTCATGGATTTGAGATCCGTGGCATAGGTGGCCATTTCTGAAGTAGGCACTTCGCATGAGACAGCCGAGCCGTCTTCATCCGTATCGATTCCTACAATGCGACCGCGTCTCTTATTCATGTCGCCCATGATATCACCCTGTCTGTCCTCAGGAATATGGATGCAGACCGAGCTGATCGGCTCAAGAATCATCGGGCTTGCAAGGGGCAGGCCGTTTTTGAATGCGAGATGGGCAGCGATCTTGAACGCCATTTCAGATGAATCAACGTCGTGGTACGAACCGTCAACGAGGGTGGCCTTCAGGTTAACTACCGGGAATCCGGCCAGGACACCGTGGCTTACGGAATCCTGCAGGCCCTTTTCAACGGCCGGGAAGAAGTTTTTAGGAACAGATCCTCCGAACACCTTATCTTCAAAGACAAGATCCTTGGAATCCGTTTCCGTGGGCTCGAACTCGATCCAGACGTCTCCGTACTGACCATGTCCGCCGGACTGCTTCTTATGCTTGCCCTGTACCTTCACCTTCTTGCGGATTGCCTCACGGTACGGTACGCGGGGTGCTTCAATTGTGGAGTCCACATTGAATTTGCTCTTGAGCTTACTGCGAAGTACGGATATTTCCTGTTCGCCAAGTCCGGAAATCACCATCTGGCGGGTCTCCGCATTCATTACAACACGGAACACCGGATCTTCGTCCGCAAGCTTATGAAGGCCTGCCATGATCTTATCCTCTTCGCCTTTGGCACGCGGAACAATGGCCATCTCAAGGCAGGGTGTCGGGAAACTGATCTTCGGAAGGCAAACCGGCCGGGAACGGTCGGTCAATGTATCATTGGTCTGTGTAACTACGAGTTTGGCTACAGCGCCGATGTCTCCTGCACCGACCTGGTCCGTAACCATCTGCTTCTTTCCTACCATGTAGAAAAGGCCTCCGACACGCTCATCCTTTTCCTTTTCGGCATTATAAATGCTGGTATTTGTATTCAATACGCCGGAGTAGACACGGAAAATACTGATGCGACCGACAAACGGGTCGGTAATTGTCTTGAACACAAAAGCGGCCAACGGTTCTTTTTCGCTGCATGCGATTTCAATCGTTGACCCATCCGATGCCGTCCCACTCACCGGTTCTTTTTCCCCGGCAGACGGTGTATCTTTGGAAAGACAGTTCATCAGGAACTCTACGCCCCAGTTACGGTACGCAGAGCCAACGTAGATCGGGTGGAGACTTCCGTCGCGGAAACCGGCATGTACGCCTCTTCTGAATTCATCCTCCGTAAACGATTCGCCTGCAAAATACTTCTCCATCAGTTCTTCATCGCACTCTGCAACAACTTCGTTAACCGCATTCTGAAGCTCGTCAATACGCGCTTCAAAAGCAGCGGGAACAGGCATCTCCGTCATAGCACCGGATTTCTCATCGATAGCAAAAGCGCGGCGGTTCATAACATCAACCATGCCTGTCATCCTGCCGTCTTCCATGATCGGAAGGGAAAGCGGGATAACTCCGGGTCCGTAATTCTCACGCATGCGTGCGGCAACGGCTTCAAAATCAGCATTGGGTTCATCCATACGGTTCATAAAAAATAAAAAGGGTACATTGCGTTTCTTAAGTAAACGGATCGACTTCTCAGACCCGACAGATGTACCGCCTTTAGCACTAATTAATACAATGGCACTGTCGGCAACACGAATGCCGGCCATCGTTTCACCAAGGAAATCAAAATCACCGGGTGTGTCGATGATGTTCATCTTGGAATTCTTCCACTCGCATGCCGCGATCGTGGTGTTGATGGAAATCTTGCGCTTAACCTCTTCCGGGTCAAAATCCATTGCCGTGTTGCCGTCTGCTGACCGGCCGAGCCGGTCTATCGCCTTTGCGCTATACAGCATTGCCTCGGCGAGAGCTGTTTTACCGGATCCGCCATGTCCCAGCAAAGTGATATTGCGGATCTTGCTTGCTGGATAATTGATCATGTATATGTCCTCCTTAGTATAGCTAATGTTCCAATTATACTATGTAAGGTGAACAACTTCCACTGTCAAAATCGCGTATTTTATGTGCATTTTGTGTGCACATTGACTCTTCTCTTAAATATCGTGTCTACAGCAAAAATAGCCAGTGCAATCGCCCCCGCAATCTCCATGGTTTCGAAAAAATACTTCGTGGCATCAGCCGGCTGATTCTCAATAAGGCTATAAACTATGTGAAACATACCGGCTCCCGGGACAAAAGGAAAAATACACGGAATCAGGAAAACCGTTACCGGCATCTTTTCGTAACGGGCTGCTGCATGTGATAAGACAGCGACAATAAGTACTGCCAGAAAAGTCGACAGTACAGCCGAAACTTCTGCCGCTCCTGCGGCCAGGTTGACGGCGCCCGACAACAGGCCGATCAAGCCGCAGATTAATGCCTGTCTCAGCGGCACCTGAAAGAGAAGCGCCGCACCTGCTGCTGTAAGAAAGCAGCCCATAATGATTAACAGATCCTGCCACATATGCAAACCCTCCTTCAGGGAATCATTTTATACAGGAATAAACCTGCACCAACACCAACCGCTACAGCCGTAGCTATGATAAAAGCTTCAGCCGCCCGTGCGGTCCCCGACTGGTAGTCGCCGTGGAGGATATCCCGGATAGCCGTTGTAATGGCAACGCCGGGAACCAGCGGCATGATCGAACTGATAATAATCAGATTGGATGATACGTCTACCGCCAAAAAGTGTGCCATTAGTGAGGCAAAAAAGGCAACACCCGCCGCACTGATCAAGTCGTGAAAAAAGCGGACCATTGAGCGGCGAAGCAGCCATTTTCGTGCCGCTGCAAGCCATGCTCCCGTACCCAGGCAGATAAGTCCTGCATACAAATCCGTGCCTGCAAATGACAGATAGAAGCAAACGGGAAGAAAAATCAGCAAAAGTGACTTGATCCATTCAGGGTACCCTTTGTTCTTTTGGATTCTAAGGAGTTCATCGTTTGCCGCTTCAATCGTGATTTCATGTGCACAAAGTGCCCTGGCCACTGTATTTACCTGTGCGACACGTGCGAGGTTATTCTCCCTCACACTAACGCGGCGCAGCGTCGTAAGTGTATCAAAAGAGGGATCACGCAGCGTCATCAGGATACATGACGGCGTCACAAACGAGTCAGCCCCCTCGTATCCTGAAATACCGAGCAGCCGGCCGATGGTATCCTCAATGCGGTAAATTTCCGCCCCGCTCGAAAGCAGGATCTCCCCGGCCAGAAGGGTAACAGAAAACAGAAGCTTCACATCCGCTTTGTTTGACTGAGCCACGGGCAATGGCTTATCTATACTATTTTGTTCCTCTTGCATTGTCTGACCGGCCTCGTTCATTTCACATATCCTCGCTAAGGTATCGTCTGTCTTGTACTATTCTAACAAAAAAAGAACGCCCGGAGAGCGATTAGCAAAAATCGCACGCCGGACGTTTTTCATTCGTTGAAGAAATCTGATCGAAGAACCCTGATTACACGTTGTAAAGCAGATCTCCGTATGTCGGGAAAGGCCATATTGTCTGGTCTACCATCATCTCAAGCTCATCAGCCGGTGCACGAAGCGCACTCATCGCCGGGAATACATTGTCGCGGTAGAAAGCAGCCTGACCGGCGACATCGCCGTCAAAAGCAGCTGCCTTTTTGTTGGCAATCACAAGGGCCTTAAGGGCTGCGTCGGTCTCGGAAAGCTTGACGGAAACCTTGGAAAGAAGCTCTTCCTGGACGGAGACGCTGATTTTGTCGGAGACGGACTTAATGGCGTGGATGGACTTTGCAAGATCCGTTGTGAATTGGATGACTGCAGGAATAATCTGTTTGGCAGTCATATCAATCATCGTAAGGGCCTCAATGTTGATTACCTTTATGTAGTTCTCATAGGTGATTTCCGCACGGGAGTGCAGTTCAATTTTGTTGAGAACATGGTGTTTCTCAAAGATACGGACACTTTCGTCTGTTGTCAGAGCGGCTACACTGGCAACCGTAGAGGTAATGTTCGGAAGACCTCTTTTCTGAGCTTCGATCAGCCACTCTTCCGAGTAGTTGTTGCCGCCGAAGATTATCTTCTTATGCTCTTTTACATTTTTGCGTATAAGATTCCAAACAGCCGCATCAAAGTCCGCAGCCTTCTCAAGTTCGTCAGCAAACTGTGACAGAATCTCAGAAACGATTGTATTCAGAACGAAGTTCGGGCCAGCAATTGAACCGGAAGAAGGAACCATCCGGAATTCGAACTTGTTGCCGGTAAATGCGAACGGGGAAGTACGGTTACGGTCCGTGGCATCCTTATTAAGGTTGGGAAGGCTGGCAACGCCGGTATCCAGAATACCTCCGAGTCTTGTGTGGTCAAGCTTACCTGCTTCAATCTGCATAAGAAGGTCGTCAAGCTGTTCACCGAGGAAAACGGAGATAACGGCAGGCGGAGCCTCGTTGGCGCCAAGACGGTGATCGTTGCCTGCATTGGCTGCGGACAGACGAAGAAGAGGTGCATAGGTATCCACTGCATTCAGGATAGCAACGAGGAATAAAAGGAACTGCATGTTCTGATGCGGATTCTTACCCGGATTCAGAAGATTGACGCCGTCATCCGTCCCGATGGACCAGTTGTTGTGCTTGCCGGAACCGTTCACCCCTGCAAAAGGCTTCTCGTGCAGAAGGCAGACCAGACCGTGACGCTCAGCAACTTTTTTGAGAGTCTCCATAGCCAGCTGGTTATGGTCGGTTGCGATATTGGCTGTTCCATAGTAAGGCGCCAATTCGTGCTGGGCCGGGGCAACTTCGTTATGCTGTGTCTTCGCAGGAATGCCAAGCTTCCACATTTCTTCATTGGAGTCCTTCATGAAGGCGGCAATGCGCTCCTTGATGGAACCGAAATAATGATCTTCCAACTCCTGGCCTTTGGGAGGCATGGCCCCGAAAAGTGTACGTCCCGTGAAAATAAGGTCTCTTCTCTTTAAGTACTTGTTTTTATCAACGATAAAATACTCCTGCTCGGGGCCTACGGAAGCAACAACGCGCTTTGAGGAAGTATTTCCGAAAAGCCGCAGGATACGGAGGGCTTCCGTGTTCAGTGCCTGCATGGAACGAAGAAGAGGAGTCTTCTTGTCCAGTGCTTCACCTGTATAAGAACAGAAAGCTGTCGGAATAACCAGTGTAACGCCTGCTGCATCCTCGCGGATGAATGCCGGTGATGTGCAGTCCCATGCCGTATATCCGCGTGCTTCAAAAGTCGCTCGAATGCCGCCTGATGGAAAGGATGATGCGTCCGGTTCGCCTTTTATCAGTTCCTTGCCCGAAAAATCGAGAACAGCTTTGCCGTTGGAATCCGGTGTCAAAAAGGCATCATGCTTTTCAGCGGTGATTCCTGTCATTGGCTGAAACCAATGTGTATAGTGCGTTGCACCTCTCTCCACGGCCCAGTCGCGCATGGCTGCTGCCACAACATCGGCTACTGTGGGATCAAGGTCCGCGCCATTTTCAATTGTCTTTTTAATCTCTTTATAGATGTTCTTAGGAAGACGGCGGCTCATGACCGCATCATTAAAAACGTTCATTCCGAAAATCTCAGCTGCATTAATTATCTCACTCATAATTGTACGTTCCTTTCATATCACTCATTGGGTAAAAATAAGAAGGCGCCCTACCAAAAGAGGACGCCTTCGTCATAATAGAAAAAATTATAACACCATTTCTTCAGCAAGGGAAGAGGGAAATGATTCATTCTTCCTCATTTACAGCAGCCACTCTCTCAAATATCAGAATGACCCTGTCTTCCTTATTGGAAGCACCGCACGCAAGGGAATATTTTTCAGCGACACCCATGGATGCCTGAAGTCTGCCTCCCTCGTCATTAACAAGACTATGAAGCTTCCATCCGGCATGTCCGCGCCGGGCAAGCGCTTCGGCAATCGCTTCAGAATCCACTTCGCCGGTTGATTTATGGACAATGACCTCAACTTCGTAGTCCATGGGTACGGATACAGGTCTGAATCCGTTACGAAGCTGGTTTTCACGGAGCTTTTCGATTTCCAACATCATGTCACTCACTTTCTGTTCGCTACGCTTAAGATCTTCCTCCCGTTCCGATAAAACCTGCTGCAAAGCGGCAATTTCCTTCTGCCGGGTCTGGCTGGCCTCTTCATATTCCCTGGCTATCCGGCCTTTCTCGCTCTGGCTTATTCCGTTCTCTTTAAGCACAATCGCGCGCTTTTCAGCTTCAAGGACAATTCTCTGCGCTTCTTCTGCAGCCGACAGGCGAGCTTCTTCTGCCTCCAACCGGGCGGCATCCCGGGCTTCCTGCGCTTCTTTGGCCATTTCAGCTGCTTCCTGCAGTTCCCTGGTAAGTGCTGCTGCTTCCTGCTCTGCTTCGGCCCACGTTGTCCGCCGTTGTTCCATGATCTGATCTATCTCCTGCTGCACCTGATTCTTCGTTTTTTCAAGCTCATCGGTATATACCTGTTCATCCTGCTGAGCTTTAAGTTTTGCCTCCTGCGACCTGATCAGGATTTCCTGTTCCTCTTGCATGGCAAGTCTCTTTGTCTCTTCTACTTCAAGGAAAATAGCCTGTGCTTCTTCCTCTGCTTTTCGTTTGGCTTCTTCAGCAGAAACTTTCCCGGCTTCAGCCTGTTCAATGATCGTATGAATTTCTTCTTCTGTTTTCTCTCTGGTTTTCTGTGCTTCTTCAGCAGCAGCAATTGCAGTTTTAGCTTCGTTCACATAAGCCGCAAGTTCTGATTCCGCCATAGCCCTGGTGTTTTCCGCCTCAAGGCGGAGACGCTCTGCATTCGAAATATACTCCTTACATGCTTTTTCAGATTCCGTCAGTTTGGAAGCCGCATCAATTTCGGCTTGTTTTCTTATCTCTTCGGCTTCCTTCCCACTCTGTAACTTAAATGCAGCAGCAGCGTCCCTTGCCAACCCGAGAATATGTTCAGCCTCATCTTCGGCCTGCTTCTTTGCTTCCTCAAGCAAACGTACCTGCTGTTCATATTCCAGCTTCGCCTGTTCACACTTTTGCTGTGCATCCTTTGACTCTTCGGACAAGCGGCTTGCTTCGTCAATTATTGTCTGTTTTCCCGCCATAGCCTGTGCATATTCCTGCTGGACCTGAATGGCAAGAGCTGCGGTCTCATCATGAATTTCATTGATGATCTTCTCCGCTTCGCCCTGCGCAGCTGCTTTAGCTGTATCGATCAGCTTTTCCCGGTCTTTGCGCGCTTCTTTATATAGATTCGCCTCATCTTCAATCTGTTTTCTTATTTCTGCAAGTTCCGCATCAAGCCTGGATTTTTCATCAAAGGACTTCTTACGGATCTCCACGTACTCCTGTTCCAGACGAAGCTTCTCCCCTTCGAGCTGTCGTTCCATCGTTTCAATCTCAAGGCGGCTCTTAGCCTTGGCATCAGCAAGAATCTTCTCACCCTCAGCCTTCTTTTCTGCAGCGCGGACATTGGCTTCCTGCTCTACTTGAAAAACATTAACTTTCGCATCTTTTCTGGCTGCTTCTTCGCCTTCGCTGGCAGCTTTTTGAAAATCATATTTACACATGAAACAGCGGGCAACATTATCACCCATCATTACTCCGCATACCGGACATTTCTTCATATCAAGGCACCTCGCTTACTATAAATAGACACAAAATAATTATACCGCGATTCTGTTGTCAAGGCACGCGTTCATATACGAAATATCATTATTTTATTATTGATTTTAAAGCACAAAAAAAGCCGCCCCTGCCAGAGCAGGGGGCAGCCTGATATATTGGCGGAAAAACTCAGGTTCTATTAATAGTAATATCTGTTGGTAAAATAACTTAATCCATTCAAAGCATAGAAAATGATCGAGATAATCAATGCAAGGCCAAGGCAGACGGCACCAATAATATTCATGGTCTTTGCCGATTTGAGCAACTGCTGTGCTTCTTCCGTAGATGAAGTGCTGTTGGCCTTGTTTATGTTGACAAGAGAAATGATTCCAAGGATAAGTGAGCCGAGTCCGAAAACTGAGCAGCAGCAAAGAAATCCAAGGGCGATATTGATAATGGAAAAAACCATCATGCCAGTCGTACTGGGCTTCTCCATCGAATTGGGTGAATAAACCGGGGCGGTGTAAACCGGGGCGGTATAAACAGGAGGAGTCTGTGATGAGCCCATTCCGGAAGTATCTCCGTTGGAAGAGTACGACGGGGGCGAGGCGTAAACAGGAGTCGAAACCGGTTCCGAATAGACGGGCGGTGCAATAGGTTCAGAAGAAACTGATTCACCAAATGTGTCCTGAACAGGGGCAGATGTTACTTCCTGGGCGGCACCACAGGAAGGACAAAATTTTGCTTCACCAATTTCGACGCCGCAATTTTTACAAAAAGCCATAAATAAAACCTCCACATTCACTCTTGAAAACGAAAGCATATATTCCGGGGAACATATGTCGCTTCAACTCGAAGAAAAGTACAAAAATCTATACTAAGCTTAATGAATTCAGACACATTCGTCAAGAAAAATTTGCATTTTTTGAAATATCTATTAGGGATTCAATGATAATTTTCATGGTGCAAGGATAGTAAACGGAAAAACAGGTACATTCCGCAGGATCGTAAAGGCGGCGACTGCAAGACACGACAATGCGATTATTACCGGATGTACTTGTTTGGGAAGCCAAAGGACGCGTCTGCCCAGAAGCAGATTCAAATACTCGCCGGTCAGAAGCCAGGCAAGAATGAAAAACAGAAATGGAAAAAGCAGATTGTAATCAAGCATTCCGGCAAAGTCAAAATGCACAAGTGCATGCAGCGCCCTGGTATTGCCGCAGCCGGGACAATAGAGTCCTGTATAAAAATAAACCGGGCACGGAACAAACAGTATCTTCTGTGTAACCGGGTTGAATGCATATATGTAGAATAATCCGATCGCTGCAAGTATGGGTGCCCCTATCAGGACAAAAAGGCGTCCTGATTTACTGGATAAAGATTTCGCTGCTGATGAGGGGGCTGATGCCGGAGCTGATACCGGGGCCGATGGTACGGGGGCGGCCGATTTGTGTGATATAAATTCGCAAGCCTCAAATTTAGGATCCTCAGGCGCGGTAACCACAGCTTTGGATGAATCCGTTTTGTCTATTGTAATCGTGCTCATATATCCTCCAAAGAATCGCTCGTATAATGCCGGCATTGACAATCATTATATCAACTTCTACAGTCAGCTGCCCATTGATTATATGTCAATTCAGAGGAATATGCTGTAATCCGGAAGATCAACCGCCGAAGTCCTGCACCCAATAATAAGTGCCATCAACACAATAGCAGGCGACCCCGAGCTGCGTCAGTTCAGGCTTCAAAATATTCTTGCTATGTCCATCCGAAGCCATCCATCTGCCCATTACATCCGCTACCGTAAAATCTCCCTTAGCTAGATTCTCAGCGACATAAGCATAGGAAGGAAAGGCAGTGAAGCAATCAATATATTTTTTCCCTTCAGCATCCAATATTGGTCTGTCATGAGACCAGAGAACTACAATTTCAGTTGCACGGATCTTTGCAGCAGATGCCAAAGAATCGCTCCACGACAGGGACGCAAGACCCTTGGCAGATCTAAGTTTGTTCACTTCTTCAAGGACCGCTTTGGCCATCGAATTATCATATGTTCCACTTGTATTCGGAGGAATTGCCACAGGTGGGGGCTGTGTTGTGGCCGTTGTCGCCGCAGGTTTTGTTGTTGCTGCAGCCGTTGGCTTTGCAGTTGTGGATGCAGGTTTTGCCGTCGTAGCCGCAGGCTTTACTGTTGGAGCTGTGGTGGGAGCTTCAGTTGCCGCAGGTGTCGTTACCGCAGCTGTTTCCTGGGCAGGAGACGGCGAGGGGGGTTCCGGTGTTGCAGGCTGGCTTGTTGTGATCGTGGTATTGTCCGTCTGCCGTTCAACCGCAAGGACTCCGGAGCGATCCGAAGGCGCGGTTGTCTCAGTTGTTTTATCTGTTGTCTGGAAAGTATCAAGCATCTGATGGATGGGATCCTGACCGAATACTGCCTGGATATAGAACATGCTTCCAAAGATAGAAGTAACCAGTACACCGCACAGCGTCAAGGTAAGCTTGTGCCGGGCACATAACTGCAGAAGATTCTTCACCTTCATTCAAACAACCCTCACTTAAAATAGAACACGACATTCACGTCAAATAAAAATACGTGCCCCCAAAAAAAGAAACACAAATACTTGTTTGCAAGCATTTATGTTTCTCAGTTTCAATTATCTGTTGCTATTTGTCAATGGCTTCATGCGAAGTGCTGTGCCCAGTAGTATGTTCCGTTGACGTTGTAGCAGGCCACGCCCATTTGTGTGAAGCTGCCTCTCAGGATATTCTCAGCATGTCCGGGAGAAGCCATCCATTCATCCATAACTTGTTGCACTGAACTTTGTCCATATGCGAGGTTTTCGCCCATTTCCATCTGAGATCCTGCTGTATACCAGGGTGAGCCGTCAGGTCTTGTATGTGACCACTTTACGACAATCTCCGTTGATCTTATTTTTGCGGATGAAGCAAGCGTGTCATTCCATGTCAGGGCCGGAAGGCCTGCTGCTGATCTTTGTGCATTTACTTTATCCAGAATGGCATATGCCATATCACCGTTGTAGGAGCCGCTTGAATCACCGAGTGATACGGGTGCTGCTGCGGCAGTGGCCGCCGGCGCGGGCGCTGCAGTTGTGGCTGCGGGCGCTGCGGTTGTGGCTGCTGTCGTCGGCGCAGTTTTTGCTTTTGCAGGTGCAGCGGCAGCTTGTGTTGTTGACTTGGCAGTTGCTTGTGTCGTCTCCTGGGTTGTCGGTACTGTTGTTGATTCTGTCGCGGCCTGTGTAGCTGCCGGTGTTGTTTCCGTGATGGCCGGTCTGGTTTCTTCAGCAATTGCAGGAACGGTTGTCGCAGTTGTAATCACGATCCTGGCCTGTGTTGTTTCGGAGGGGGAAAGTGTCATTACAGGTTCTGTATTGGGAGCTTGTGCCGCCGCCTGCGGTATCGGCTGGATAATTGACTGAATTGCACTTTGTCCGTCAGGGGTGCTTGCATAACAGCCTCCGCCAACCACCGACGAAAGCAAAACTGCCACAGATAATACGGCGGCTTTGTTTTGTGAGCATATTGCAAGGAAAACATGTAACTTCATAATAGCACCCCCCATCTTTTCTCTATGTATTCATCTTCACATTCTTGACTTAATTCCTGACGATACAAAAGGTCAAAATTTATCATTCTTACTTTATTGTGTCATTTTATTGTGAATTATGTCAATAACATTTCTATTTCTTTTATAACTACATAATAGCACTTCAAACCGTCACATTTGCGACACAATTAGTAAATGAATTGTGTCTTAAATGTGAAGAATGGTATTTTTGACAAAATTCTGCCATTTTTCGCGTACAATATGTGATGGGGGCATGCGAAGCATACTTTTTTTACTTTTCCCGTTCGCCGATCTGTTCCCCCCAGACTGTCGTTTTCGACAAAAAGCATCATAAAAGATGCTCATTTCCAGCATTTCACTTGAACCCGGCCGGCATTCGTTGATTTTTCCGTGCATTAGATTAAAATAAACAGCATAAAGACATCTATTTTCAGACCGTCCAATGAAGGAGTTATAAAAATGAAGATGAAATCCGCCGAATCTCCCGTTTTGCCCCGTTTCAAGCACACGACTAAAACAGCAGCAATTCTCATTACGCTTATCATTTGTATGGGGATTTTGTGTTCATGTACAACGAACAAAAAACCGGGTTCGACCACGGCTTCAAAGCTTCCCTATGGAGGGGATATTGTTCTGGGTATCACGCAGGAGCCCAAAATCTTCGACCCGCACACAGCTGTGGCGGCAGGAGACAAGGAAATTCTGTTTAACGTATTTGAAGGCCTCGTAAAATGCACGGCCGCGGGTGATTTCGTACCGGCTCTTGCCACGGATTACGTCATTTCAGAAGATTCCATGACATATACATTCACAATCCGTACGGGAGTTCTTTTCCATAACGGGAAAGCTATGACTCCTGATGATGTCGTATATTCACTGAAGCGCGCTGCAGGACTTGATACCGGTACACCGCTTGTCACGGCACTGTCCGGTATTGCTTCCGTGGAGAAAAGCGGCACGGATAAGGTTACTGTGACTTTAAAGAGCCCGGATGCCGAGCTCATACCCTTTTTCACAGTGGCTGTCATTCCGGATGATGTTGCGGATATAGGCAAAACCCCTGTTGGTACCGGACCGTTTGTTTTCGGATCCTATACGATCGGGCAATCTGTGGTTCTGACCAAAAATGACAAATACTGGCAGGCAGGGCTTCCCTATCTCGATAAGGTTACCTTTAAGATCACAGCAGATATGGACGCGGCTTTCATCGAGCTCAAATCCGGCACAATTGATATTTTCCCCTATTTGACCAATGACAAGGCGCAGCAGATAACGTCGACGTACAACATCCTGTCCGGCGGAACTAATATGGTGCAGGTATTCGCCCTGAATAATGCTGTGAAACCATTCGATAATCCGCTTGTCAGGGAAGCGATGAATTACGCGGTCGACAGGGATGCCGTGATTACGCAGACAGCAGTGGCAGGTATTAAGCTTATAACAGGTATGTCTCCCGCCATGGGCGATTACTATGACACATCCCTGGACAGTTCTTACCCATATAATATTGAAAAGGCCAAACAACTCCTGACGCAGGCCGGATATCCGGACGGGTTTACTGCTTCCGTAACCGTTCCTTCCAATTATGTGATTCATGTCAACACAGCCGTCGTTCTTGCGGAGCAGCTCAAAGCAGTTGGCATTACCCTGGAAATCAAGTCTGTAGACTGGGCAACATGGCTCAGCGATGTATATACGGCACGGAATTATGAATCAACGGTTATTGCCATCACTTCGGAATACAGTCCGAGGGATGTCCTGTCCCGCTATGTATCCACATCAGACGGAAATTTCATGAACTTCAGCGATCCGGCATTTGACAAGATTTTTGGCAGCATTGAATCCGCAACAGACAATGCACAGAGAATTGAACTCTATCACCAGCTTCTTTCCATTCTTGTAAAAGACTCTTCTTCCGTATATCTGCAGGATCCGTCCAATATTGTAGCTGTGAAGAAAGACCTTACAGGTTATCAGGTGTATCCTATATATGTGCAGGATCTGTCGACCGTGCACTATTCCTGAAAAAGTCCGCAACAGCCTCCACCGGGGGCTTTGTGCCTGCAGAACGTAACGAAGATAGGAAACAATGAAATACGCACTGAAGAAAGCCGTACAGCTTATCATAACTTTGTTTCTGGTATCCTTGATTACGTTTGCCGCGTTTTCTGTGATTCCCGGGGATCCTGCGCGCGTCATGCTTGGCGTCAACGCGACGGAAGCCCAGGTTGCCCTTCTTCGTACCGAGCTCGGACTGGACCACTCCCTTGTATATCAGTATTTTCATTGGCTCGGCGGCGCACTTACGGGTAACTTCGGAAACTCAGTCAGCTCAGGTGATCCTGTGTCCTTTCTGATCGGACAAAGGCTTCCCGTAACGCTTGCACTGGGTCTTCTGGCCTTACTGATCACTCTTGTTTTTTCTTTTCCGCTCGGTCTTCTCTCAGCACAGCATCCGGGGAAGACACTTGACCATATCGTCTCGGTGATAAGTCACGCGTTTGCTTCCCTTCCGCCATTTGTTCTTGGCCTTCTGCTGACGTTTCTGCTTGGCTTTACTTTTCATCTTTTTGTTGCCGGAAATTATGTGCCGTACCAGACGAATTTCTTCGGGTTTGTCGGCTGTCTTTTCGTTCCCGCGCTTGCGATTGCCCTTCCCAAAATTGCAATGACCGTAAAATTCCTGCGGTCTTCCATCCTCGTTGAGAAGGAGAAGGAATACGTACGTACCGCACAGAGCCACGGCCTCACCGAAAAGAATGTCATGGTCCGTCACATTCTTCCGAATGCACTGATCCCTGTGCTTACCATGCTGGCCATTATTACATCTGATATTCTGGGCGGAAGCCTGATTGTCGAGCAGACCTTTAATCTTCCCGGACTGGGACGACTGCTGCTTCAGGCCATCAGCAGCCGTGATTTTCCGCTGCTTGAAGGAATTGTCCTGTATCTGGCCGCCCTTGTCGTCCTTGTTAATTTTTTCATGGACATCATGTATAGCCGGGTTGACCCCCGCATTCGACTGCAGTAAGGGGGAGCGAGAATGATTTTAATCAGCGAAACACCAAAGATAAAAGTTGCCTCCCGATTCCCAAAAGGCAGGGGGGCCCTGATCATCGGATCCCTTTTCATAGGAACGATTCTCGTGTTCCTGATCCTTTCACTGATTCACACGCCATATGGTCCGGATGAAATAAACAGTGCTGCCAAATATGCCGCACCCTCCTGGGAACACTGGTTTGGATGCGACAATTTCGGCCGTGATATCCTGAGCCGTATCATGAAAGGAACACAGACCACCGTTTTGATTTCATTGAGTGCGATATCGATTGCCCTTGTATTGGGAGGACTGATCGGTGCTGCTGCAGGTTTTTTCCCCGGCATATCCGATATGATGATCATGCAGGTGTCGGATGCCGTCATGGCTTTCCCCGGAATCCTACTCGCGCTGGTGTTTGTCGCCGTATATCACCCGGGTGCCGCAACAATCGTCCTGGCACTTGGCATTGTGTTTGCCCCCAGTTACGCCCGTGTCATCCGGAGCGGAATCCGGCAGTTAAAAGAACGGGAATATATCCTGCAGGCTCGTCTTCTGGGCGTTCCCGCCCCGCGCCTTTTCTTCGTGCATATGCTGCCCGGCCTGATGCCGCAGCTGATTCCGGCTGTCGTGATCGGAATTGCTAATGTGGCGCTGGCTGAAGCAGGCATGAGTTACCTGGGTCTTGGAATCCAGCCGCCCAATGCGAGCTGGGGCAAAATGCTTTCCGATTATCAGAGCGATTTGTTCATCGCCCCATGGACAGTTATTTTCCCTTCCCTGTTTTTGATACTGTTTGTACTTGGCCTGTATTTTTTAAGCGAGTCGCTTCGTATCAGACTGGATAAAGGAGGTGCAGGAAGATGACTGAAGATAAAGATTATCTTCTCGATGTCCGGGACCTGACATTATCTTTTCCGGCATCAGATCATATGAAGGAGAGAAAAGTGCTGTCCGTCATTTCCTTTGGCATACGGCGCGGTGAGATCCTCGGTATAGTCGGGGAATCCGGCTGCGGCAAGACGATCACCGCCCTTTCGATAGCAGGTCTCCTGCCGGGTTCGGCCAGGGTGGAATCCGGTCAGATTTTTTTGAACGGCCAGGACTTGCAGTCACTCGCAGCTGATAAGCGAAGGAACCTTCTGGGACGGGATATCTGCATGATTTTCCAGGAACCTCTTTCTGCGCTGAATCCGCTGATGACAATCGGAAGACAGCTGACCGAGGTTCTGACTGCACATGTCGATTTCCGATTAGACAGAGCCATGAAAATCCAGAACCGGAAGAGAATCCTCGAAATACTTTCGGGTGTCGGATTTACAAATCCCATACGCATCTATGATGCCTATCCGCACCAGATTTCGGGCGGCCAGCGCCAGCGCGCACTGATTGCAGGCTGCCTTCTGCTGAATCCGTCGCTCCTGATTGCAGACGAACCGACAACAGCGCTCGATACTGTGACACAGGCGCAAATCCTTGACCAAATCCGAAAAATCAGCAGCCGGATGAATCTGGCCGTTCTTTTTATTTCCCATAATCTTATGCTGATAGAAAAATTGTGCGACCGTGTTGCTGTCATGCATAATGCCAAAATAATAGAATGTGATTCCGTGGAAGAAGTCCTGCATCATCCCAAAAACCTGTATACCGTTGAGCTGATCCGGCATAGTTCCTTTGCATCCCTTTCCCTCAAACAAACAGCCGGCAATTTATCCGGGGGTGCGGCGGCTTCCATCTTACCCCTTTTGGATTCGACCCCTCTACTAAAGGTCTCCCACCTGCATGCCGGTTACGAGGATGCTTTTTTCCAGAGCAGGCAAACCAATAAAGAAATCCTTTCCGATGTCTCCCTGTCGGTATATCCGGGTGAAATTATGGGTCTGGTCGGCACAAGCGGCGGCGGCAAAACCACGTTGGCGCGAGTCATAACAGGTCTTCTTCCTGCATCAGGCGGCAAAATTTACGAGAACGGCCAATTGATGGCAGATTTTTCCGCAAAAAAACACGCCTACGGGCACTCGTCCGTAGGGCTTGTATTCCAGGACCCTTACAGTTCTCTCCACCCGCAAAAAACAATTGCATGGCTCTTGGAAGAACCTTTGCGTGTTCACCATATCGGGAGTAAATCCAGCAGGTGTGAACAAGTCCATGCCATGATGCACGACGTTGGACTTCCCCTTGAATACCTGAATTATTATCCGTATCAACTGTCGGGGGGGCTCAGGCAGCGCGTTGCCATTGCTATGAGCCTGATGCTGTCGCCCTCGCTCATCATCGCCGACGAACCGGTATCCGCACTCGACATATCTGTGCAGTCCCAAATCCTGCGGCTTCTTTGGGATCTTCATGAAAAGAAGGGAACTTCCTTCCTTTTCATATCCCATGACCTGCGAGTCATCCGTACGTTATGCAGCAGGGTTGCTGTGATGGAAAACGGAAAGATAGTAGAAAGCGGCACGGTCGAAGAGATTTTTACTCATCCGAAACATGCCGCCACGAAAAATCTAATTCTTGCTGAGAAATCAGGACGTTTCGACGATCAAAGGCATGCTTTATAAATCGCCCTGATCTTTTGTGCATCCATCGGAACGGGATGGCTGGCGATCGCACCTGCCATCGTCTTTTGGCAATTTGCTGTAAGCCAGTCAAGATCCGCCGTTGTAATTCCCATATCACCGAGTGTCTTTGTCAGTCCGATTCTCTTTATCATCCCTGCGACCTGATCCGCGAGCCCTTCGGCCAGCACCGCATCCTCAGCCGGTTCTGCACCCATTGCCAATGCAATCTGTGCAAATTCCTGAGTCTGTCCCTCCCGGCTTCTTCGAAGAATCTCCGGAAAAAGGGCTGCGAGCCCTTCACCGTGCACCGCGTTTTTGAGTCCGCTGACAGGATGTTCCATGGCGTGTGGGAGGCAGGAGCCCGAGACACCGATCGCCATGCCTCCAAGGGTAGCAGCAAGCGAAATGCAGGACCACTCTTCAACATTGGAAGGATCTTCCAGAACAGCATCCAGGTGCTGTGAAATCAGCCTGATTGATTCAAGTGCGTATCCGGCGGTAATCCGGTTTTTACTTCTGGAAAGATAAGCTTCGACGCTGTGTGCAAATGCGTCGAAGCCAGTCGCAGCAATGCCGCGGCGGGGCATTGTCAGGAGAAGCTCCGGGTCAATGATCGATGCCGCGGGAATAATCAGCGTACTTCGAAGCGCTTTTTTGTCAAATGTATACGGATCGCTAAGAACCGAAAAGGAATTTCCTTCACTTCCTGTGCCGGCTGTTGTCGGAACAGCAACAATCGGGAGAGCCTTCGTCCCCGTTCTTCTCAGATAAATATAGTCGGACACATCCCCTTGGTTTCCGGCCATAAATGCAATCCCTTTCGCGGCATCCATCGGGCTGCCGCCGCCAAGGCCTACCACAACATCACAGCCTTCACGAACGGCAAGCAATGCTCCCCGCATGACAGTTGTCGTCAGCGGGTTTTGTTCCACTTCTGCAAACACCACGGTTTCGACACCGGCCGTCTTTAAAAGATCACAGACCATATCCAGAAGGCCTGTCCTTTTTGTAGAAGACTGACCGGTAACTATCAATGCTTTTTTACCCAGCCGTGCAGTAATGTCCCCTGTCTCGCGCACACGGCCTGCTCCAAAAAGCAGATTAACCGGCAGAAAGTAATCAAAGTTGTTCATAATTTCTCCTGTATTTATATGTTGATTAAAAAAACCAAAGCCGTACGGATCTTCCATAGATCCGGCGGCTTTGTTCATTCTCACTAAATGCCCGTTCCCTATTGTCTGACTGCTGATTTCAGGAAAGGAGACTCCCGAGATTTTCCTTGATCTTCTGCGCGACATCGGGCTTATTCATTGTATAGATATGAATACCGCGTACTCCATTGGCGACAAGGTCAATAATCTGCTCCGTCGCATAAATGATTCCGGCCTGCTTCATCGATTCAGGGTCATGTCCCCATTTATCAAGAATAACTTTAAACCGGGGGGTCAGGGTTGCTCCGGATAATTGGGAAATACGCTGGACCTGCTTTGCTGCGGTAACCGGCATCACACCCGCCACGACAGGCACCTGAATGTTCTTGCGGTACGCCTGATAGAGAAAACTATACAGCACATTATTATCAAAAAACATCTGCGTCACAAGGAAATCCACGCCGCAGTCCACCTTTTCCCTGAGATAAACCAGATCAGCCGCTTTGTTTGTGCATTCGACATGTCCCTCGGGGTAGCAGGCGGCACCGATACAAAATCGCCCTCTCGCCTTAATGTCCTGTACAAGCTGATAGGCATATTCATATTCATATTCGGGAACATCGCCTTCGGAAGGAAGGACAAGGCGGTCTCCGCGTAACGCGAGGACATTATGAAGGCCGTTTGCATCCATTTGGTCAAGGAGGCCTGCCACTTCTTCCCTCGTGGAAGAAACGCAGCTCAAATGCGGCAGCGCCGTGGTTCCAAGCCTGCCCTGAATATCCGACGCGATACGGACTGTATTTTTCGACGTCCCTCCGCCGGCTCCGTACGTTACGGAAATATAATCCGGGCTAAGTGCAGACAACGCTGTGACAGCCTGCGCTACGCTTTCATACCCGTCATCCGTCTTAGGCGGAAAAACTTCAAAAGATAAGGTGACCGGCTTACTGTTCAGGCAATCGATAATTTTCACGGTAATACTCTCCTAAAGTGGATTCAAGTTCATTTATTGTAACACGAGGCTATAAAAATGCGCAAACTCCATCCGGAAAACTTGGCAGCTAATAACAAAACAAGCTGCAAATATTTCTATTTATTTGCAGTTAACTTTGTTTTTTTATATTTCTATTTTCTCGTTATATTATTCCATGCAATCTATTCATTTATTAAATTGATACTTCCGATATCATCTCCATATTGCAAACAGCTGACTCGTTACAGTGATTGTTGCGCCGGGACTATAGATCGTACCGCCGCTTCTAGATGTGCTCCAGCCAACAAAGGTTTTAACATCATTATTATTTTTTTTGCTTGTAGGTATTGTTGTCGGTAACGTAATTGTGCCGTCAGGTCCTGTTATAAGGGGCGTAGAAGGTATACCGGTATTTTCATTGTACGAAGGTGAAGAATTGACATCAAAGCTAATTGAATAAATCGGTTGTAAAGCTGTCACCGTGACATTAAAAGGCGTGCCTGAAGAATTGGCATATTTGGCAAATATGGAGTAATCAGAATATACAAGTTTTATCACGGCTGTTGTAGCCGTTGTCGATATTATATCAGCGTTAAAATCATATGTTAAAATCGTACCGCTCGGGAAAGACACTGTTACATATTTAGGAAAGCTTGTATTAGTAATTGCGGTGCCGGAAAACTTAACACGCCAATTCCCCCTCGATTCATTCCAAGTTGATATATCAGTAAGAACTGCTCCGGTATTGGGCAAAGCAGTTGTAGTTGGTGTTGGTATGGGGGTGACCGGTGTTGGTATGGGGGTGACCGGTGTTGGTATGGGAGTGACTGGTGTTGGTATGGGGGTGACCGGTGTTGGTATAGGGGTGACCGGTGTTGGTATGGGGGTGACCGGTGTTGGTATAGGGGTGACC